>Ga0187893_10000077_pt1:0-162500 | contig 201535 bp, 185 predicted proteins | sample MA1701074metaG_FD_139574 | JGI IMG/M metagenome (GOLD analysis project Ga0187893, IMG submission 139574) | White microbial mat communities from a basaltic lava cave in the Kipuka Kanohina Cave System on the Island of Hawaii, USA - MA170107-4 metaG ...
AACGCCGAATGGCTTCCAGGAAATCATCGTCCTTGAGCATCTCAACTCCTTCGATACTGGAATAGTTACATTCGGGATTATATCAATCAGGCACTCCATATCTTGGGGTGCCGCCTCTATAGTCGCGTCGAGTGGAGTGCTACTCGAACAAAAACGGCGCGGCCTAATCGCGCGAGGGTTTTCGCAGCGCGGCCTGCGGTCGGGGATTAGGCCCTTGATCGCGGGCCGTCGCTTTTTCGAAGGAAAAAACCGACCCGCCCCCGGATCGGTTTTTTCGTTTCGAATTTTTGTCGGATCAAAACAGTCGTGGCAATTATAGCTGAAATTTCGTCTGCGTCAAAAATTCCCGCACAGCTATCGATTTTCGACCTGATCGAAAAGGAGGACTCGCCCGCGTCCGCGACCTCGCGCGCAACCCCGCGCCCGCGAAAACGGAACGCGGCGCACTCGACGGCGACGGCGGACGCTCGCGCGATTTCATTCGATCAAATCAAAAACAAATGTGGCCGTCGCCATAGATTGATCCTACAGGCTCTCGCCGACTACGGCCCGCAGACAGCGCGCGAGGTGCTGCGCGTGCTGATCGCGCAGGGCCATTTGCCGCCGACAGCAGAGCGAAATCAGGTTGCCCCACGTCTATCCGAACTGGCAGACATGGGCGCGGTCGAGGCGGGAGAGGTGCGCCGGGTCGGAACTGATGCGCCCGCCGCGATGTGGCGAATCACCGCGCGCGGCAGATTGCTGCTCGACCACCTCCAACGAGAGGAGGCAGCCAAATGAAAACGAGTTGTCTCACCCACCCTGCGAACCAGAGGTTGGTTCTGCTCAAGGAAGATTTCCTGAATCTGCATGATCAGGATTTGAGCGCGGCCATCGTACTCGCGATCTTCGAACACTGGACGAACGTGCTGATCAATTCGAGCGAGCAAACGCAGCAGCACAATGCCCGAAGACGTAAGAAGGGCCTTGAGGAGTTTGAGACAGAGCTTTGGATTTACAAGAGCCACGACGATTTGATTTCTGATAGCCTCGGTCTGTTGAAGCGGCATCAGATAAAGGCCGGTCTGAAAAAAAATATCGAAAAGGGATTCCTCAAGAAAAGAAATAACCCGAGGTACTCCTGGGATAGGACACTCCAGTACAAGGTTAATATTCAAAAAGTGAATCTTGCTCTGAAGCAGACAAAAAAGAAGGGGAAAAAAAAGTCTTCCCATCGGTCACAGATGTCCAATGCATCGGTCACAGGTGTCCAATCGATCAGTCACGGGCGTCCGATTGATCGGTCACAGGTGTCCGATATCAACAAAGATAAATACAAAGATAAATACAGAGATAACTCTGAGAGAGAGACACACGCGCGCGCGACTGATGAGCTTGAGCATCCGCGTGATGATTTCGACACCGAACTTGAGCCGATACCATCGCTCGTCTCCGCTATAGCGGAAGCCGCGTCCGTCGACTTCGACCATTGCACCGACAAAAAGCGAATGCAGGTCGGGCAGACCGCTGAGAGTTTGCGGGCGATGAATCCGAAATCAAGCGACGATGTTCTTGCTGTCGAGGTGAGCACTTTCGGAGAGTGGTTTCGCAGTCGCGGCCTGCGCGATCCAGCGCCGAGCCTGAGTCAGATAGTCAACGACTGGCCTAAGTTCAGGAAGTGGCAGGAGGGAGACAGAAGTGAACAAACCGCAAGTAGAAAGAACGTCAGGCAGCGCGCTCGTACCGAGCAGCTTCTCGACTACCGGGGTGAATGACGAGCGAGTGCGAGCGGCCTATGCTGCGCTGACCGACCGGGAGAGACTCGTCGGCAAGTGCCTCAACAGCGCGCGGAGTGCGCGCGAGTTGCCGCCTTACGATGATATCGACCTTCTCGTTCGCATCCGCGATTGGAGCAAGCCGTTGCGAGAAGTGCCGGGCTATGCGCTGCCTGAGTGCTTCACTCGCGCGGTCGCTGGTCATAACCCCGCTCACCCTTTCCAGGTGAGTGAGATCGTTTTAGTCTGGCGCTGCTTGCCGGAATCGGAGCGACAAAAACTCTTCGACGAATCGCATATCGCCGCGCTTCCTTCCGGGCCTCGATGCGCGTGGTGCGCCGGTCGCGGACTAATGCGAGTGGCCGATGATGGCTCTGCCGTGCTGTGGGAGTCGAGCGCGAACACTCGAAGGATGAAAGTTTGCTTTTGCAAAACGGGCGCAGCGATTCCTCAACCCGACCCGGAGCCGGTTGTTGAGGGTGAGCCGTTCGACCTGAAGCGCGCAGCGCGAATGCTGATCGAAGAGCGCAAAATCGCAAAGGTTCAATCCGTCGAAGATGTGAAGCGAGAAGCGCGCCTGAGGCTACTGCGACAACAGGCCGAAGAAATCGCAAACGAGGAAGCATCTTTCCCGACCGGCGAAGCAGAGTCGAGTGATGCAGTAGTCCGATTGAATTAGTGAGGTGAAACGATGAGCCTTGTTCCCTTCTCTACCAGAAAAACCGAAGACGACTATGCGCGCCGCAGAGATGCCTTGCTCGCGCGCATCGGCCCTTTGCCCGCTCCTCGCATCTGGATGGCGGAGGACTTGGCGCGATTCCTCAACTACTCGATTCACTTCGTCTATAACCAGACTCGGCGATCCAGAGCAGACCGCCCGCCGCGCTGCCCCAACATGCGCGAAATCAGATTCGACACTCACAGCCTTGAGTTTTTGCTGTGGCTGGCCGCGAGGCTCGGCATCGATGTGAGCGACCTCGAAGGAGAGGATGGTTGACGATGAACGTAGCGATGAATGAGAATAGCGCGCGCAAAACAAAAGCGAGCCATCGGGAAACCAGGAGAACGAAAACGATGGCTCAAAGACAAAGTTACCAGAAAGGCAGTCTGCATTTCCATCGCGGCTGCTGGACAGTGCGCTATCGGTATCTCAACACCGAAACCAACATGCTGGAAATGAGAAGATCAAAACTCGAAGGCTGCACGGATCCGCGCAACAAGAAAGCGGCTCGCTCCGCCGCCGATGAGTTTATGATCGGCATCAATCAACACAACAACAACCCGCGTCGGGCGGTCGCAAAACTCACGCTCGAAGCGTTCATCAACACTCACTGGGCAACCTATCTCGATAAGAGACAGGTCGCAGGAGCTACCCGCGAAGCATACTCGACGATCACGAATCGCTACCTGCTGCCCGGACTCGGCGCAAAGTCGCTCAGGGAAATAACGCCGACAATGCTCACAGAGTTTTTCAACTCACTGCCCGACACTCTCTCGCCTCGATATGAGCGCAACATCTACTCGTTGCTCAGGCGCATGTTCGAAGTGGCGCGGCAGTATGAGTTGATTGATTCGATTCCGCTCCGAACTCTCTTTCACAAGCCGAAGGAAGCCGCGCAGGAAAAGCCGATTCTTACAGTCGAACAGATGCGGCTACTGATCGCCGCTATCCCGGTCGAGCATCGCCTGATGCTCATCGTTCTTTCGCTGACCGGCATGCGAATCGGCGAAGTGATGGGGCTTCGCTGGTCGGATTTCAACGCTGACAGGCGAGAGTTGAAAATCACGCATTCTGTCTGGCGAAGGAAACTCAAAGAGCCAAAGACGGAAAACAGCCGCCGCTCATTCGTGTTGCCCCCTGCAATCGTCGAGGCTCTTATCGATCACAGGAAAGCATCCCGGTTCAACTCGGATGACGACCTGATCTTTCCTTCGACGGATGGACGCCCATACCGTCAAAACACTCTGCGCTACAGTGTGCTTTATCCCGCTATGGATTCAATCGGCATCCGTCGGGGCAAGTACACGCACGGCTATCACATCATCCGTCACAGTGTCGGAAGTCTGCTTCACAAACGGACGGGCGATGTTAAACTCGTTCAGGAACTCTTAGGCCATGCTCGCATTGAAACGACTTCGAATATCTACATTCACGTCGATGAAGATAGTCGAAGCAGCGCGAGCGAGTTGTTATTCTTGGAGCTTGCCGAAGTGGTGAGCGAAACGGTCAGCTAAAATGTGACCCAACGGTGTCAGCTTGAAACGTAAGTTGAAGAAAAATCAGGACACTTTCGGGTTTGAATTGAGCAGTGTCAACAAATCATCCAGATTCTGTTTGAGGACTTTGATGGCGAGTCGCGCTTCAGGCGAGTTGACCTGCGCGGCGGTTTGCGTCGCAGTTTCACTGGTCGCTTTAGCTTCGGGCGGAGCGGAAGTTTCCTGCGCGCGAACGTCCACAGCGGGCTTTGCGCGCGAGGCGCTGCGAGTTTCTTCCATCAATCTTTTCTTTGCGCCTGCGATGGTGAACTTCTCGTCATAGAGAAGCTCGCGTATTCGCATGACCATTTCCACGTCCTTGCGGCGATAGATGCGTTGCCCCGAAGGATTCTTCTGAGGCGCGAGCATAGGAAACTCGGTCTCCCAGTATCGAAGCACGTGGGGCTGGACTCTGATCAGTTCGCAGACTTCGCCAATCCTGAAGAAAAGCTTGTCAGGAATTCTTGCGCTGATTTCAGTACCCATGACCGCTCCTCCGAGACCGGCTGGCGGGGCGCACCAACGAGTCCGGCCTGAAATTTATTTCCCCCCGTGAAGCCTGACCCGTTTGAGGGAGGCTTCATCGAGATTGCTCTATGTTATGCATTTCAAAATTGAGTGTCAACGGCTTTTGTTGAAACCGCAGTGGTTTAGCAATGATCGCCCGTCCGCTCACACGGGTTTTCGCGCGATGAACGCTGCGCGAGCTTTCAGCAACGAGTGTTGGCCATACCGTCGCGTCGTTCGAGCGCGAAAGCCCGCGCGGCGAAGCTCTCTTGCAAAATCACTCGACTTGTATAATCGCTGAAGGTGCGTTTCCTCTGATCGCCTGAAGTGTTTTCCCCATCTCCGAAAGCTTATGATCCGGCGAGTCAATATTTCTCGCTCTTCTTTTTTTTCGACCGCCACCATCCAGCCTTCGCCTTCGGTAAATCCTCTGACCATCTCCCCTTCCCTGACCTGTCCCGGCTCGGCGATGTCGAATATGAAAACTCCTCCTGGAATCAGCGCGCTATGCACGCGGCGAAAGAGTTCAGTCAAAGCCTGTTCGTCATTGTTCGGATCGAAAAGATAGTTGACGCATTCGCCAAGCGACGTGACTGCGCTGCACGTCGGAAGATCGGTATCGAAGAGTGACCCGACAAGAAACTCCGCCTGCGGCGATCTTCTTCGAGCTATGCGGATCATCGCTTCGGAGATATCGATTCCTAAAACGCGATAACCGGCGCGCGTAAGTTGCTCGGCCCACAGTCCGCTTCCGCAGCCGAGGTCTACTATCAGGCCGTCGCCTATTCGGTTTCGACGGAGTATGTCGAAAAGGCCGGGAGCGGATTTGAGAACGAAGTCGCCGAAACCGACATCGTGAATGAATGCGAGGTCTCCTTTGTAGTAGTGCGTCATATAGAAGTTTTTTCTCGATCTCTATTACACGGAGTCGCTCGATTATTTTCAACTCTCAGCGTTATTTTTTCATGAACGCCGCTGCGGTTTGTCCCCGGCAGTTGCTCCGGCTCCGCGGTGATTTCGGATTGCCGATTTCGTACTGCTGGTTTAGATTGTTGCTGCCGTCTGCGATTGTTTTGCGGTACGACAGCTTGCAAACGAGCGCACACGGCTATAGTGAGCGCGCACTCCTGAACAAGGCGGCAATGAATGGCGAAACAGTTGTCGGCCAAAATCGACACTCTGCTCGAACCTCTACTGCTTGAGGCCAGCGACGCACAGGCCGACGAACTGCTCCTGCGGCTCATCACCGTGCATGCAGAGCCGGTCATCAAAGGTATCATTCGCTATAAACTCCACCTCAGTTCTCATCAATCGGACGGGCGAGCCGAATCGGATGACATTTATCAGGACGTGCTGGTGCAATTACTGGCCGAGTTGCATCAGCTTCGCGCGCAGCCCGAAAAACATCCCATCACGGATGTGCGCGGGATGGCGGCAGTCATTGCGCACAGAACATGTTCGCGCTGGATGCGACGCGTTGTTTGCCTCTACCCCGATGCCTGCATACAGGTCATTGCGCACAGAACATGTTCGCGCTGGATGCGACGCCGGTTTCCCGAACGGCACGCGCTCAAAAACCGACTCCAATACCTGCTGACGCGCCAGCGCGGTCTGGCGCTCTGGCAGGACGAGGACAGGAAAATGGTGGCAGGCTTTGCGGCGTGGCAGGGACAAAAGAAAGTCCTGACAGGGCGGCTCGCAAGTCTGTCAGATGATGAGGGTCTGCTGGCCCATATCCGAACGATCAAAAGCGGCAGGCCACAGGAGTTGGGCGAAGCCCTTGCCGCGATGTTCAATCACCTCGGCAGCCCCGTTGAATTCGATGAACTCGTAAGCGCGCTCGGCAAACTGCTCGGAATCAGGGATCAGCCCGTTGAATCGATTGATGAGAGCGAAGACGCCTTTGCGTTTCAAGCCGCCGCTGGAGAAGCCGATCCGGCATGGCAGGTCGAAAAACGGATGTTTTTGCAAAGGCTCTGGGAAGAACTCCAACAGCTTCCAATGAATCAGCGCGCGGCATTGTTGCTGAATCTGAAAGACGCCGAGGGGCGCGGTTGTATTGCGCTGTTTCCTGCAACAGGGGTAGCAAGTGTGCGCCAACTGGCCGACGCCGTGGAGATGAGCGCGGACAGATTCGCCGAGTTGTGGAACGAGTTGCCGATGGAAGACGCGAGGATAGCCGAGTTGCTGGGGCTGACTCGGCAGCAGGTCATCAACGCGCGCAAATCGGGGCGTGAACGGTTGACCCGCCGGTTGAAAGGATTTATTTGAAGCAGTGCTAATAACCGGCGTCTTTCGTCAACTTATTCATGTGAGAAGACAGCCGGAATCCCGGCCGTGGGGATAAGAAAAAATTGACCGAACACCTGACCCAAAAACAGGTTGAAGATTACAGCCGTCAACAGCTACGCGCTGTGGAACTGCTCTCGGTGTCTGATCATCTGGGCGAGTGTGAAGCGTGCCGACGGCGGATCGAATACGCTCTGAACGGCGACGCGGCATTCTTCGCCCTGCGAGCGGAAGTCTTTACTGAGGCGGCGGAGATTTCTTCATCGCTGCCCGTGCGCGCGCATCTGACCGCGGAGCAGACGGCTGGATATGTTGATAGAAATCTGTCGGGCGAGGAGTTTCAAATGATCACGGATCATTTGACCCATTGCGACGAGTGCGCACTGGCCGTCGGTGACCTCGACGATTTCAAAAATCAGGTCGCGCCCTCACTCGATAGCGAATATCATCCGGCGACTGCTCCCTCTCCAACCGAAAGCTGGCGGCGTCGAACGGTCGCATCTCTATCCGCCTTTTTCCCGCGATCTCCGCGACTGGCCTTTGGCGCGGCGCTGACGGTTCTTTTGATGGCGGTGACCGGCTGGCTGATCTGGCGGACGTTGCAAAGCGAGCCGAAACAGGAGACGGTCGATTTACCCGCTCCTGCGCCGCAACCCGCGCCGCAACCTGCGCCGCAACCCGCGCCAGCGCCGATGGTCGCCGAACTCAGGGACGGCGAAGGTCAGTTGACTCTGGACGAGGAAGGCAAGCTTGCGGGCGCTGACGACCTGCCGATTGCTTACCAGAAGAGGCTCAAGGATGCGCTCGCGAGCGGGCGGATCGAAAGGTCATCACAACTCAGGGGACTCAGCCGACCGCCTAGCCCGCTGATGAGCGGGGACAAACAGAGGAGCGAGTTTTTTGTGATCGAGCCAGTTGGAAAAGTGCTGATGACTGATCGCCCGACTTTCCACTGGTCAAAGATGGAAGGGGCGACCGGATATGTTGTAGAGGTTTACGACAGCGAGTTCGATCTGGTAATTGCCAGCCCGCAACTCACCGGCTATTCGTGGAGGGCGTCGGCGCTCTCTCGCGGCAAGGTTTATTCGTGGCAGGTGAAAGCCAGAAAAGACGGGCAGGAATTCACATCGCCGCGTCCGCCCGCGCCGCAGGCTCGGTTCCGCATTCTCGATCAGGCGAAAGCCAGTGAGTTGGCGCGAGCGAAGCGAGATTACTCGTCATCTCACCTGATGCTGGGATTGCTGTACGCGGAGACCGGGTTATTGAAGGAAGCCGAAGAGGAGATGCGCGCGCTGCAAAAAGCAAACCCCGACTCGAAGATCGCCCGCAGCCTGCTCAGTCAGGTTCAGGCTTTACGACGCCGAAACCAGTGACGAGCAAGTATCAGAAAACTTCGAAGCGTGAGAACCGCAAACCGTTTCATCTCCCAACAGCCTGAATCCCGCCCGGTAAAACTTCGTCTCAGCATTCTACAGGTCTGTCAAATCAGCCGTTTCTATGTTTATATCGATGGGGGCGCGTGCGAGATGCTGCCTAAAGCTGAGGTGATGGTTGCCTTTAATCATCAATTCGAATAAGCTGATTCAAACGGAGAACTAAAACAATGATTCTTATGGTTCAAATACCTCTGGAGCTTGAGAAGAGGCTGCAAGCAGAAGCTGCGGAATACGGTGTGACCACATCAGAGTACGTGAGTGCCGTCTTGGAACGAATGTTTGCCAGCCCAAGTCGGTCTCCGCTCTGGATGACTGCCACTAAGGATGAATGGCTCAAGGCATTCAATGCTTGGATGGACAGCCACGATCCCACACTGCCGCCGCTTTCTGAAGAAGCAGTAAACCGCGAGAGCATGTACGGGGAACGCGGTTGATGTCATACCTAGTGGACACGAATGTTCTCCTTCGGCGCGCACGTCCTAGCGATCCTCACTATATAGCCGCCCGAAATGCTCTTGACACACTCATCCAACAAGGCGAAGCCATGTATATATCGAGTCAAAACGTCATCGAGTGTTGGAACGTGTTCACGCGACCGGCTGGGAGTAACGGTTTCGGCTTATCGCCTGCGCAGGCAGACCAAGAGGTGACCCAACTTGAATCATTCTTTCGTTTTTTGCACGACACGCCGGACGTATATACGCACTGGAGGAAACTTGTGGTTTCGGTTGGAGTATCTGGGATGAAGGTGCATGATGCGAGACTCGTTGCAGTGATGATGGCCCATGCAATCTCGCACTTACTGACTTTCAACGTGGCCGATTTCAAACGCTTCCCTTCGATCATTGCAGTCGACCCGAAAGATGTCTGACAGCGAACGACCATCTGTGACTTATATGGACAGGAAAGAATACCGTGCCAAAGTGCAAGAGACGGCTTCCAGTCAGCCCGTCATATCACCATTCTAGCTTCGGAGGATATAGCGAAGCTTCCTACTAAAGAGGCCGAAGAGCAATTGGCCCAACTACTGAAGCAAGTTCGATTGCAACCAGAGATACAACTCTATGAGATTGGTGCGTTCTCTTCCTACGTAACGCCGCCGTCTGAGGCAATTTTACTCGGAAAGAATGTTGTGGTGGAAGCGAGGCTTCCATATTGCCTCCCTCTTCCCAACGGCTTAATAACTGAAGTGATTGTGCCTAACTCAAGCATCCGCGCCAAGGTGCGAGTGCAAAAGGTCTGGACCGAAATTGCAGCGGGTTCAACAGACCTCGACGCATATGCTGATAACAGACTACTATATCTCGGTCACTTCGAAATTCAGACCCCGCAATTTCCTCAGCCAGCAGAACATGGCCCTTGGCCCCGACTCTCAGGCAGGAATGTTGAATTCGAGAAGGATGATATGGAGCGCTTTCGTTATACCCAAATTCGTCTCGCTTTCGACATGGATCAAGGAAGCCTCGACTCTGGACAAAACAACGAATCGGCTCGGACAACCGCTCTCAGGCAAGCAACGGAAGTAGGTATCCAAATCATAAACTACTTTTTGGACGTTTACCGTTATGTCACAGGCGAAACTCACCCAGAGCGGCTTTCGCTCCCCGTCGTCACGCTTGTTTACTTTGCCGACTGCAACCTTGCATTTGAAGGAGTAGTGATTTCCCAGGGCTTAAGGTCTGCAGTAGCAAACCGCACCCTGAACGAGATCAACCGACTCGTCCAAATGGTCTCTGGGGGAGAACAACCAGATCGGCATGAGCTATTACTCCTGAGCGCGCGTGCAGCCCTTGATAGAAGGGAACTGTTGATTGCAGTGATAGCCGGTTTTCAAGCCATCGGGATTTTCCTCGAAAGCAAATTACGAGAGGGCTATAGTAATATGGCGAACAGTTCAGCAACTTCTCCTAATTCGATGTTTGAAAATGGCGGAGTAAATTCCCGTCTGCGAGTCGCTATCGGGGTCGCAGTTCGATCCATCTCGCTGAAGAAGCTTGGAGCCTGAGTTTTTAACTTTATCTGCGATCTGAGATTTCCAATTTGATATGGCAGAGGCGTTGCTTCAACCGAGATGGCTTATTGAATAAAAGTCGAATTTTTAGTTTCCAACGTACTCAACAGAAAGGATCATCTATGTTCGCTCGAATAACAGCTTTCGCCTATGGGCTGGTTTGCTATCTCATATTCTTCGGAACTTTTCTATATGCGATAGGATTCATTGGCAATTTTGCAGTCCCAAAATCGATTGATTCGGGACCGGAAGGGCCGCTCACCGAGGCTCTGCTCATCAACGCCGGCTTGCTTGGTCTCTTTGCCGTCCAGCACAGCCTCATGGCTCGACAGTGGTTCAAACGCGCCTGGACGCGCTTGATCCCCGAACCGGTCGAGCGCAGCACCTATGTGTTGTTCTCAAGCCTTCTGCTTCTGCTTCTCTTCTGGCAATGGCAACCGATGGGCGGGGTTGTGTGGGAGGTGGAAAACGCGGTGGGCCGTCTCGCGCTCCAATCGCTCTACGCAGCGGGATGGCTCACGGTGTTGGGCAGCACGTTTTTGATAAACCACTTCGATCTTTTCGGACTCCGTCAGGTCTACCTCTACTTGAGTGGCAGATCGTACTTGCTGCCGGGATTCAGAACGCCTTTGCTGTACCGATACGTCCGCCATCCGTTATATCTCGGCTGGCTGATGGTATTCTGGGCGACGCCAAAGATGACGGCAGCCCACCTGGTATTTGCGCTGGCGACTACAGCCTACATTCTGATGGCCATTCAATTCGAGGAGAGAGATTTGATCCGCTTTTATGGCGAGCGATATAGAAGATATCGAAAGCAAGTGCCGATGATCCTGCCTCTGCGAGCGGGCAAGGAAAATTCACCGGCTATCGTTGTAGACGAGAAAGCCGAACTGATGTAATCAAGGCGGCAGGGTTGGGGCAAAGTCGAAGGCATGTAGGGCCGCCCGTGCGGTGGGCGGCCCAGCGTGGAATTCAAATATTTCACCTGCCGGGGTACTTCCAAACCGGGGCTGACACCCGACGACCAAAAAAATTTTGCGCAGGCAGTAATATCGAAACGAGTTCAGCAACTTTACCTGCTTCGGCACTCAATCGTGAATGCCGATTCGATGATGAGGATGATTTGAGACGGCAAGATTTTCATTTCATCTCATCCCGATAAAAAACTAGAAACTACAGATTCAAACAAAAGGAGAACATTAGTGAACAAGAGTAGAAACAATCTTCTGATCAAAATGCAAACTCTGTTGAGCGACGCCCTCAGCCTGAAAGTGAAACGCATAATCGCGCTCGCCCTTATGCTCGCGGTCGCCGGGCTTGCGCCTGTATCGATTCCGTCCGCACAGGCGGGCGACAACAACCGCGCGCCTGATTTGCCATCGCCTCTGTGCGACAGCGTGGAAGTTCCGCAGGGAAATAGGCTGGCGCTGCGCGTCTACGCGGCGGGCGTGCAGATATACAGATGGAACGGCGAGAGTTGGGTATTTGTAGAGCCGGTGGCCACGTTGTACTCCGACGCCAACTATAACAACAAAGTCGGCACTCACTACGGCGGCCCGACGTGGGAGAGCAACAGCGGCAGCAAAGTGGTCGCCACTCGTCTGGCAAGCTGCTCGCCCGACCCGACCGCCATTCCATGGTTGCTGCTTCAAGCGGTCTCTAACGACGGCTCCGGCCTTTTCAGTTCAGTAACCTATATCCAGCGCGTCAACACAGTAGGCGGTTTAGCTCCCACTGCTCCCGCTTCATTGATCGGAACCATAGCAGAAGTGCCTTATACTACAGAGTATTACTTCTACCGCGCGAGGAACTGATTCGATCAATAACTCGATCAGGTAATTAGCTCCCTCTTCAACGAGCGCGGCAAAGGGGCCCTGCCGCGCCTCATGAAGAGCGGGTAAATTCGATCTAATAACACGAAGGGGCTGGCGCGATTTGTTAGATTGCGCGCCCTGAAAACATGAAAATCGGAGGCTCGCAAGCTGACAGCTTGCGCCGCTTTTTCGAAGGAGAAATAACGATGATTGATACATCAGAGACGATGAAGCTGGTGAACAATCGGTTCACTTACAAGGAAGCTCTCGCGGCATCCGAGAAGATCAGATGGCGCGTCGAGGATATCATAGGCGGCGATAAACGGCTCGATTTCACAAAGCCATTCATGCCGGAATCCCTGGCCCGGGTCAACAGGCTCCCGTTCCTCGCAGCGCACGAGCGCAGGTTATTGAACCAGATTCGAGGGCACGCTTACCTCGTTCTTTTCGGCGTGGTCGAAGAGTTCGTCCTTCCTTTCGTGATCGATCACGCCCGTCCGCAGCTTCAGGGCGACGATTATCGCGTGCGAGCGTTCCTGCAATTCGCCAGCGAGGAGGCCAAACACATTCATCTCTTCAAGCGATTTCGCGAAGAGTTCGAGCGCGGGTTCGGAACGCGGTGCGAAGTGATCGGGCCGCCCGAAGAGATCGCCCGCGCAGTGCTGGCGCACCATCCGCTTGGGGTCGCACTGGCGATTCTACAGATCGAGTGGATGACTCAGCGTCACTACCTCGACAGCGTCAGGGACGATCAGTATCTCGACCCTCTCTTCAAGAGCCTGCTCAAGCATCACTGGATGGAGGAAGCGCAGCACGCCAAGCTCGACACGCTCATGGTGGAATCGCTTGCCGCCTCGATGAGCGAGGAGGAGATCGGGCGCGCAGTCGATGAATACCTTGAGATCGGAGCATTTCTCGACGGCGGATTGAAGCAGCAGATGGAATTCGATCTCGAATGCCTGACGCGCGCCACGGGTCGAAGGCTGTCTGCAAGCGAGCGCGATGAGTACGTCAATATCCAGCAGCAGGCGAATCGCTGGACATATCTCGGATCAGGAATGACGCATCCGAACTTCCTCGCTACGCTTGCAAAGATACACCCCGGCGCAAGAGAGCGCATCGAGCAGGTCGCCCCTGCTTTCTGTTAATTCGCGCAGGCAGTAATATCGAAACAAGTTCGGCAACTTTACCTACTTCGGCAGTCAATCGTGAATGCTGATTCGATGAGAGGGTGATTTGAGATGGCAGGATTTCAGAGGAGAGTTTTCTCTCCTCCCCGCTTGCCGCTCACTTCATCCTCACGAAAACCGGAAACAACAAATTCGATTACAAAGGAGAAACTTAATGCGCCTTATGAAAATGAAACGCATCATCGCGCTCGTCCTGCTGCTCACCGCCGTTGGGGCCGCCAGCTTCGGACGTGTCGACCATTCCCCCTCGACTGAGGATATCGCTTTCGCCAAGAGGACAAGCGATCTTTTGCACAATGAGCTATTCGCTGCGCTGCTTCAGGAGTTCAGCGAGACCACGCCGGAAAACATAGAGGAAGGCAAGCAGGCGATTTCGCTGATATTCAACAATGCGAACAGGGACATACGGCTGGTCGGCGTCTTTTCCCCGCTCCTCGGCGGGTTCAACAACCTTCCCAGCGACTCGTTCGAGCGGAAGTCGATGGCCAAAGCGCTTCAGGGTCAGGACAACATATCCCCCGCCGAGCGCGTGGGTGATCGCTGGTACTATCGACGCTCAGTCGCCCTCAACAGCGGCATTCATCCGAGTTGCGTTATGTGCCATACCAACTTCACGCCCAATCAGTGGGTGGGCGCGCTCATGACACGAGTGCCTATCAAAGACAACTAATCCGTCAGTGGAGGGTGTAGGGAACAGGTTACAGGTGACAGGTTACAGAATGGCATCTCCGAGTCTGTAACCTGTCACCTGTTCCCTGTCACCTTCTGACTATCGAAGCTTCGCGGTATGCGACTCCTACTGCCGGACCGACGATGTAAGAGCCGAAGGAAAGTCTTCCGGTGGGAGATTCGCCAACGAATTTCTTTCGAAACTCGACGAGGTTTATGCTCTTGCGCGCCTGCTCCAGACTCTCGCCCCGCGAAACCGCCGCTCCCATCTGCTGCTTGATGAAGGTAAACAACTCCCGCATAAGCTTCAGGTGCGAATCATCGCTAAGGACAGGCCCATGACCGGGAACGATTATCGAGGCTCGAAGCGCAATCATTTTTTCGAGCGTCGAGACCCATTCTCCAACCTGCGATTGAGGATCGCCGACGAGCGGTACAGGCCACACCACCAAATCGCCCGTGATGAGTATGCCTTCTCCGGGCAGATGAACCACGAGGTCAGCGGCAGTATGACCGCTTCCCAGGTGTCGAATGTCGATGATGCGATTGCCGCGATGAAGCGTCAGGCGATCTTTGATGGTGATGGTCGGAAGTATGGTATGAGCCTGAGCGCCTTCGCTCAATACCAGAGCGATGAGCTTTAAATCGCTCGTGAAGGTAGTTCGCTCCTGATCGGTCATATCCGCGTCGAAGAAATTTTTGTTTTTCTCGATCAACCCGCGCATCTCGTCGGCGAAGCGGGGCGCGCCTTCGAGGAAGTTTTTTCGATTGATCGCGCCCTCATTGGGCAGGTACTCGCGCGCAAACTCGTGAGCGATGAACTCGACTCCGGGGAAGGCGTCGCGATAAACCTGATTCCCTCGGATATGATCATCGTGATAGTGCGTGTTGATGACGTACGTGACCGGCTTGCTCGTCAGTTTGCGAAGAGCCGCAAGCACTTCTCCCGTTATCGCAGGAGCGCCGTTCGAGTCGACTACTATCACATCCGTATCATTGATGATGAAAACATTGTTAGCATCGACCATCAGCCCCGGCGGTTTGTTGCGTATGACGGCATAGACGCCTTCGGCGAGTTTCTGAACTTCGAAGTCAGCGGCAACGCTTTTCTGAGAGGCGGGACTTCGCGGAACCTCAGCGATGAGCATCGCGGCCATCAGAAGCCAGACGCAATTGAGCCAAATGCACGGACGGACTTGCTTCCTGCTGTTCATTTATAAACCTCTGAGTTGATCTCGTTGTGAAAGAAACCGGGCGCGCGATCATACAACTATTTGAATACTCCTGAGCTTGGTTTCTTTCGTCAGCAGGATGATACGGGCAGGATCGCTCCTGTCGCGAACGACAAAGCGTGACATCCGTGTGATGTCCAGTTTTTACGCGGGAGTATTGGGGCTGAAGCAAATTGGTCAATTTTTTCTTTGGAGTGCGGTGACTTGTCACCGCTTTTATTTTGAAGTCAAAAGCGGTGACAAGATAGAGTAATACCCTGCGTCACCGCACTCCAAAAGCACTCGACTCTCAATACAAACGTCCCTCGAACGCGGAGAGTTTGTCGAGCAGTTCTGGGCGCGTCATCCGGCAGAGATTGCCGCCAGTGAAAAAAGCATCTTCGGTCACTTCACATTTTGCATAATCGGGCGGCGAGGCCAGCATCAATTCTTCGAGGCTCTCTGCTTCAGTCTCGCACAGAATGAGTCCGTCAAGCTCGCCTTCGAAAACGTCTACCGAAAACACCCGACCGGAAAAGTTATGATAGTAGCGAGTCTTCCTCAATCGGTTTCCTTCGATGCTGTCGAGCAGTTCATACTCAGCGGGCGAGAGAAGAATCCGGCTGACGGTCTGGAAGTAGGGCGAAGCGGATTCAGATTTTTTATTCAGCTTGATAAGTCGTCGCCCGGTGTCCGAATCAGTCAGTATTCTCAGTCGAAGCCTCGCGTCACGGAGATACTTGTCTTCGAAGGTTTTCGAGTACGATTCGACATGACTCTTCCATTCCACGCGTGGCGAAACGAGAAATCGTCTTTCGTATTCGACTCGCGTGTATTTCGTTTCTTCCGTATCCATCGCGTTACACCTTTCTTGTGAATGCTTCCACCGACTCTAAAGCCCGTTTGCAATTTCTAATTTGAGTTGCGAGCAAAATTGCAGGAAAGCCTGAAACGATGATAGGTGGTCAGGCTCATCTTCCACACGAATTCGTAGCTGATCCAGAAACGGCTCATCCAAAACGTGTCCCGGATTATTCTTGGAATAGCGAAAATGCCTGCTTCCCCTCTCCTTGAATATTTCCTTCAGGTATTGATAGTGAAATTGCGCGTGCGTGTCGAAGTCGCCGTGCTTTTCCATCAATTCAGGATCATTCTCAGTCACGTCATAATGCCGCAGATACTCTAACAGTTTTTGATTCGTTGAATTCTTCTTAACGATCCGGCGATTGCCCAGAAACCACGTTTCTATACATCTGTTCTGCACTATTATTTTCAACTGAGCGCCAAACAAATGTATACGGCCCGATGAAAGAAAATCGTTTATCTCGTCTATGCGTTCCTGCACCGTCGCTTCATCCGCATCGAGACAAACCGCGAGATAGTTATAGCTCCCGATATTGTTCACATCGCTTATCGAATTGGGAATATGATCGCGGATTATCGATGGGTAGCCTTCCGCGCTGATAAGAAAGTAGCTGTCGGGTTGAAGATCGTCGTATCGGCTTACTCGATTCATTTCAGGAACCAGATACTTCATCCACGCCGCATAAACTTTCGACTCAGTGCGTCTACCCTCGACGAGCAGGTAGACTCTCATCAAACTCCTATGCCTTCTTTGAATTCTTCCTTGTTTATTAGTTGAATGAATGCCTGATGTCGCGAGCTGCTGATTTCCAGATCGCTGGCATCGTGAGTAGTGACGACTCCGCCCGTGCGAGTGACGATTTTCCAGTAACGCGGATTGATGCTGTTTATGATGTAAGGGTGATGACTGGTGATTATGAATTGGAGTCGGTCTTGAACAAGGTCTTCCGTAAGCACATCGATGCAGTTGACGCCGAGGCTGTTTTCGAATTCATCGATGAGGATGACAGTGCCTTCAGGCCAGAGAAACATCTCGCTGATGTGCATGAAGGTCTTATACATGCCGGATGATATTTTATTCTGTGGAATCCATCGCTCGACACCCTTTTCTTTAATCCTGAGTGATGGATGATCAGAGGCTTCAAAGTATTCGACATTCGGAATGAAGTTGGGTATAGGCAGAAGTTCAAAACCCACATTTTCAACTTGAGGAAATACATCCATGAATCTTTCTTTGATCTGGCTAAATACTTCTGGAATGCAATAATAGGCCAACGCTATTTTGAGCCGAGAATCGAGACTGCTTTTTTGAATTTGATCAAGCGTTGGTTGGCTTTTCAATGTCTTATTATATTCTGCCAATGGGTCGAGAGTATACGATCCGGGTATTGAAAAATCGCTACGAATAATGTTCTTGAAACTTTGATATGCTGGGGCAATGTCTTCTTCCTCGTTAAGAATGCTCAACACACTCTTGAAGGGCGACAGCTTGGGAGTCTTGCTTCCTCTCAGGATGATATCGGGATGATTTCGTTGAACTATATCCTGCCCATCTATAGACAATTTTTCCGAAAGGATTACGGGTTTACCGCCTTCGCCATTTTCTCTACCAACGATTCGCAAAAAGGAAGCTTCGTCTTCTGCGGCGGAACTGCTCTCATACTCTCCGCTCCAAAAATATCTGGTTCCGTTTGTGGCCACGAATGTTATATCCCACTTTACTCCATCCGATGACCAACGGGATGGCCGACCGTTCGCTATCTCTTTGACACGCCATACAGCCTCAAGTATCTGCGTCTTGCCCACACCGGAGATGCCGACAAGCAAAGTCAGATTCGGAAAGAAAGTTGTCTCCACTTTCCAATCCAGAGTCTTATCGTGATAGCTGAAATGTTCGATTCTCATAAGCGACGACTCCAAAAATCCAACGGGTCTTATTGCATTTTTCAATTATAGAGCGTCGAGATATTTAATCAACGAGTCTGCGGCACTTCGCTCCGGGCAATGTTTATCAATTCACGCAGCGCCCTGTTGACGGATTCCGAATCTCGAAAAACTTCAGCTACGTCCGCGTCGAGCAGCACGACATTCGTGCCTTCTTTATATCGCTGGTAGTACTTGCCCCTCACGCCGCCGCTGAAATCATATTCTTCCAGCATCTCTTCCTTTTGCTCCTGCTCATCGCTCTGATTCATATTGTTTCCTTTCACGTCCAGTCGCTTCTCGCGCGCTGATTATTCAGATTCGCTCTTCTCGTTCCGTGTGAACCACAACTATAAGACGTTGATTTCTGGAATATCCAATGGTGATGAAGCGGAACTCATCAACTGAGTGAACCGGATCATCGATTGTAGCAGCCAGCGGGTCGCCGAAGACGGTTGATGACTCATCGAAAGAAACATCATGTTTGGCCAAATTCTCGACAGCTTTGTTTGAATCCCACTCGAACTGCATGAGCAGAGTATATCATCAATCAACGATCAGGCATTGCCGTCACATGATCATAATTATACCCGCTCGAATCGGACATCTACGCCGAACACGTCGCGGAATAATTTGGCTTTGCGATCAGCCGCCCATAGTTCAAGCTCGCAGTCCCCCTCGCCCCTGACGGAAATCAAAACCTCGCTGCCCTTCACGTCGCATCGCGCGTGGCTAACCAATTGCTGATATGACCGATCGAGCGCGTCGGCTATTTGCAGCATCGCCCCAAGCTGCAAAACCGTCTCGCGCTGGTTTGCATCGAGCGCGAGAAAATCTTCATGCTCGCGCCGCGCCCTTTTATCGATATTCTTCTTAGGCACAGAGCCGCGATGATATCTCACCACTACCGCGAGCATCGCTATCTCGCTTCCCGTGAAACCGGGCATCTCCGAATGTTTTATCAGGTAAAGCGAATGGCGATGATGATTGTTGTGCGCGATGTAGTGGCCCGCGTCGTGAAGCAATGCCGCGTACTGAAGCAATCGCCGCTCTGCGTCTCCAAGCTGATGAATCGCTCGCGCGCCGTCGAAAATCGTCGTCGCAAGCATAGCCACGTGATGCGAGTGCGCCCGGTCGTAATTGTAACGACGCGCGACCGAAAGCACAGACTTCGTTCGCACATCGTTGGCAATCAGGCTTTCATCTTCTATCTGCGTTTCGGAGACAGGCTCGCCCGAAACCGATTCCGTGAATCCCTGCTCGACTGTCTGCTTGCGCAGGTAATTCAGAACGATGCCTTCCCTGAGCGACCAGTCGCACGTCGTTATCGATTTCGCTCCTAATTCAGACAACACCGTTTCAAGAAGCAATCCGCCGCCGACGATGATATCGGCGCGGCCTTTGTCTATACCCTGCACGCGGGCGCGCTCTTTGACATCCATTCGCGTGAGCTTTCGATTGAGCTTTTTGATTTGATCGAGACCCGCCGTCCGGCTGAAAGGTTCGAAGTCGCTCGCTTCTGCGTTTCTCCCCGATTCGACCGCCATCTGAACCAGATTGAGAATCGTGCCGCTCGTGCCGATGACGAAATCGAATCCCGCCGCTTTTATCTCCGAAGCGGGGCGCAGAAACTCTGCGCGGATCGCTGACACAAGACGCTGGCGTTCGCGGTCTGAAATCGGATCGGTGGTGATGAATTTTTCAGTCAGTCGAACCGAACCCAGCCTGAGAGAAGATAAAAGATCAGGCTCGCCGCCTCGCGTTACGATGAACTCAGTCGAGCCTCCTCCGATGTCGATTATCAGCCCGCGCTGAGAGTTGAAATCCGTCGCCTCAGAAACCGCAAGCGCGATGAGCCGCGCTTCTTCCACTCCCGGCAGCAGTTGAATATCGATGCCGACTTCGCGCCGCACGGTCTCGATGAACTCATCCGAGTTGTCAGCTTCTCTCACGGCAGCCGTCGCGGTCGTCAATATCACATCCGAACCGTGAGATTCGGCCACCTGTTTGAATCGGCGCAGCGCGTTGATTGCTCGCTCGACCGTTTCTTTCGACAAACGATGCTCGCGCAGAGTCCCCGCGCCCAATCGAGCCATGTCTTTTTCGCGGTCGATTATTTCAAGGTGCTGCCCCGGAGTCGCTCGCATTATCACGAGGTGAATCGAATTCGACCCGATATCTATTGCCGCTATTTTCATTCTTGCCCTTCGAGGTGAAAGAGATCATGAACTATTCTGACTGCGCGCTCGGCATCGCTTTCCGCAATGGCGCAGCTAATCCTGATCGCCGAAGTCGAAATCATTTTGATGTTGACGCCCGCTTCTCCAAGCGCGGCAAACATTCGCGCAGCGATTTCGGGCTGATCCATCAATCCTGCGCCGATGATGCTCACCTTCGCAACGTCTTCATCGACGAGGACGCCTTCAGCTTCGACCTTGCGCGAAATCGATTCCAATGCCTCGCGCGCCGTCGCTAGATCATCACGCTTTACTACGAACGTGATGTCGTTGACCAGGCGATCCTGATGAAACGCCTGAATGATCATATCGACCGCGACTCTTCGCTCGGCCAGAGAGCCGAATACCATTCCCGCTATGCCCGGTCGATCCGGCACTTTGAGTATTGCGAGCCGCGCCTGATAGCGATCAACAGTGACGCCGCTCACGGGTCGGTAAATCTCCATCTCACTTGCTCCTCTGAGTGTTGTCCCTTCGAAGTCGGGGTCGAAGGTGTTTCTCACTCTCACTTTCAAACCGTGATTGCGCGCAAGCTCTACGGCGCGAGGGTGAAGCACCTGCGCGCCGACCTGCGCCATCTCAAGCATCTCTTCATAAGCTATCTCGCGCATCAATCGCGCCGTCGGCACGATGTTCGGATCGGCAGTATAAACCCCGCTGACATCGGTGTAGATATCGCATACGTCAGCCTTGAGCGCAGCGGCAAGAGCCACGGCCGTCGTATCCGACCCCCCGCGACCGAGTGTGGTGATATCGCCCTGCGGTGTCATCCCCTGAAAGCCCGCGGCCACTACTATCAAGCCGTCATCGAGGCAGCGCGTAATTCTTTCGGTCCTCAGATCGACTATGCGCGCTGTGGTGTGAACGCTTTCGGTGATGATTCCTATCTGCGGCCCGGTCATCGAGACGGCTCGCGCGCCGATTTCATTCAAAGCCATCGCTACGAGCGCAATCGAAATCTGCTCGCCCGTCGCAAGCAGCATATCGAGTTCGCGCCTCTCAGGAGTGCGCGCAGATTGACGAGCGAGCTTGAGCAGGTAATCAGTCGTATCGCCCATCGCCGACACCACCACCACCACGCGATCCTGTTCGGCTGCCCGCGCGATTATCTGCGCGACATTTTTGATTCGCGCAATAGACTTGACTGATGTTCCGCCGAACTTTTGAACAAGCATAAAAGTCTGGGGGCGCACGCTTCCAGCGTGCATGTGTTGAGAATTCATCGCCTCCGGAAACGCGCGCAAGCTTCGCCGATCAGTCGAGAGATTCTCAAGACATTGAATGCGTGAAATCAGCACGCTGGAAGCGTGCGCCCCCAGGCTGACCACGGCTCATTGATAGACTCTGAGCGCGACGCCTATCTGTCGGGTCGTCGCCTGAGCTTCGATTTCCTTCAATGCGCGAAAGATATTTCTTTCATTGGCGCGATGAGTCAGCAGTATGACTGTCGCCGCGCCGTCCGCCATCACGCCGCGTTGAAGCAGGCTGTGGAGGCTCACTGCATGACCTCCGAGCGCGTGTCCGATGTTGCCGATCACGCCGGGAGTATCTTCGGTTTCGAGCCGGACGTAAAACGCGCTCTCGTTATCCTCGATCGGGCAGAGCGGTGACGGCTGTTCATCTATCGCGGGTTGAAAGTATGGCGCGAAGTCCGGCAATCGCAACGCGCTGGCCAGATTGATCAGATCGCCTACGACTGCGCTCGCCGTTGGCATCTGTCCCGCGCCGGGGCCGAGGAGCATCACTTCTCCGACCGCGCTTCCGCTTATGAATATAGCGTTGTTTGCTCCCTCGACCGATGCCAACGGATGATGGAGGGGAACCATCATCGGATGCGCGCGCACATCGAGACACCCTTCACCGCGTCGCGCCATCCCAACGAGCTTTATTCGATAGCCGAACTCTCTCGCCATGCGAATGTCAGTATCCGTGATGCGCGTGATCCCCTGTCGCTGAACCGAATCGACATTGACGAATCGGCCAAAAGCGAGCGACGCGAGTATGGTGATTTTGTAAGCGACATCGAATGCTTCGACATCGTTGGCCGGGTCTGCTTCGGCAAAGCCGAGCCGTTGAGCTTCCGCGAGAGCTTGCGCAAATGTCTGTCCGCGCTCTTCCATCGCCGTGAGTATGAAGTTGGTCGTGCCGTTGAGAATGCCTGCGACCCTCGATATTTCATTCGCCTGAAGCCCACGCTGAATAGTCGAGATCAAGGGTATGCCGCCCCCTACGGCGGCTTCGAAGAGTACGGTTACGTTCTGGCGATGAGCCAGCGTGAAAATTTCCAGACCGTGACGCGCGATCAGTTCCTTGTTCGCCGTGACGATCTGCTTGCCCTGCTCGATAGCGGTTTTTATGAGTTCGTAGATAGGGCTGATGCCGCCCGCGACTTCGATGACGATTTCAACCTCCGGGTCGTTGACCACATCGAAAGGCTGATCGGTGACGCGAATCGAGGAAAGATCGACTTCGCGCAATTTCGTTTTGTCGCGCACGGCGACCCATTTGATTTTGAACCGCGGATCATCGGCCAGCAGTCGGACGACTCCCGTGCCTACAGTCCCAAGCCCAAGCAATCCTACAGCGATCTTTGCCATAACGAATAGCGAGAGTATCCGATTGTCGGGATTTCTGGCAAATGGGGGATGGGGGCAGTGGCAGTGGGCAGTGGGCAGTGGGCGGTATATCGATCACCTCCTCACCTCTTCACCCCATCACCCATCACCCATCACCCATTTTGACATTGACTCGTTGCGCGCCTAGAATGATGGCCTGTTGAGAGAGGAAGAGGAATGAGAATATCGAAAGTCTACACGCGCACCGGCGACGGAGGCGAAACTGCGCTCGTCGGCGGCGAGCGGGTCAGCAAAGCTCACATCAGAGTCGAAGCCTATGGCGAAGTCGATGAATTGAACTCGGCCATAGGGCTTGCTCGCTCGTTCCTCGCGGATGCGGAAATCGATTCTGCGCTCTCAGGCGTTCAAAACGATCTCTTCACGGTCGGAGGCGATCTGGCAAGCCCGACTGAAATCAAGGTGCCGCGGGTCGAAGAAAATTTCATCGCGCGTCTCGAAGAGCTTTCCGATAAATTCAACTCAGAGCTTGAGCCGCTGCGCGAGTTCATTCTGCCGACTGGAAACTCGGCGGGCGCGGCTCTGCATCTGGCTCGCACTATCGCCCGTCGCGCTGAAAGAAGAGTCGTCGCTTTGAGCGAAGAAGAAGAGATAAACTCTCACACTGTCGTTTATCTGAATCGGCTATCCGACCTGCTGTTCATACTGGCCAGAGTCGCCAATCAACGCGCGGGTGCCGAGGAGCGTATGACCGATTTCAGCCGGAGGACATGACTGGCCGCTTATGACATGGTTCAGAAAAAAAGAAGCCCCCAAACCGCCCGATCCCGGCGAAGAGCGAACAGTTCGCACCGAAGGCCAGTTCGTCAAATGCCCCAAGTGCGAGGCTCTGCTCGTCAAAGGAGAAATCGAAGACAACCTCAACGTCTGCCCCCGCTGCGATCATCACATGCGAATCAAAGCGGCGGGTCGCCTCGCCATGACATTCGATGAAGGAGAATGGGAAGAACTCGACCACACGCTCGTATCGAATGATCCTCTCGGATTCGTAGATACCAAGTCTTACGGCGAGCGGCTCAAAGAGGCGCAAAAAAACACTGGCGTTATGGACGCGGTTATAATCGCCGAAGGCAGGATCGGGGGTCACGCATCGATCATCTGTTCGATGGAGCTTTCCTTCGTCGGAGGCTCGCTCGGTTCGGTTGTGGGCGAGAAGATCACGCGCGCTATCGAACGATCACTCGAAAAGCGCGCGGCGCTCATCATTTTTTCGGCATCCGGCGGCGCGCGAATGCAGGAGGGGGCGATATCGCTTATGCAGATGGCGAAAATTTCAGCAGCCCTCGCCCGCATCGATGATGCGCGTATTCCATTCATCTCGGTGCTGACCGATCCTACGACCGGAGGCGTCACAGCGAGTTACGCTATGCTCGGAGATTTGAACATCGCAGAACCCGGCGCTCAGATAGGATTCGCCGGACCGAGGGTGATCGAGCAGACCATAAGACAGAAACTCCCGGAAGGATTTCAGCGCGCCGAGTTTCTGCTCTCTCACGGAATGCTCGACGCCGTTGTCGAGCGCAAGGACATGCGGGACTTCATAATCGATTCGCTCAACTTCATGATTCGTGAATCATAAATGGACTACTCGCAGACTCTCAATTATCTCAACTCGCTCGGCAACGAAGTCCTTACTGCCAAGTACGGGCTTGAGAATACGCATACCCTGCTTGAGCGGCTTGCTCGCCCTGACCATGGACTCAAGTGCGTGCTCGTAGGCGGGACGAACGGAAAGGGATCGGTCGCCGCGATGATCGATTCCATCGCTCGCGCTGCCGGACATAAAACCGCGCTCTACACCTCTCCCCATCTCGTAAACATCGAAGAGCGCATTCACGTCGATGGGCGCGAGATTGCTCCCGAAGACTTCGCCCGAATTGCAACTCGTGTGCGGCTGGCGGCGGAATCTCTCGTCGAAGAAGGCCAGCTTCCCGCCTGCCCGACCTTCTTCGAACAAATGACGGCCATCGCGCTTTGTTACTTCAACGAAGCGGCGGTCGATTTCGCAGTGCTTGAAGTCGGCATCGGAGGCCGTCTCGACGCGACGAATGCCGTAGACCGCATGCTTTCGGTCATCACCTCGATTGATTACGATCATCAGCAGCTTCTCGGCAACACCATCTTCGACATCACGAACGAAAAAGCGGCGATCATTCACAGCGGTTCGCGCGCAGTCATAGGCCGCCAGCGTTATCAGATAGCGACCGATGTATTGATGCGAAGATGTCTGACCGAACATGCGCTGCCGGTCTTTGCCAACGAGCCGATGGAGATAACCATCGGCGAGACGGGAAGGATGACTTTCGATTATGAATCGGCGAGCGGCCATTACAGTCACGTCCTTCTCGGACTGCGCGGGCGGCATCAGGCTGAAAACGCCGCTGCTGCCATCGAAGCGGCGGAAGTTCTCACCGATCTTGGCTTCGTCATTCCGCGCGAAGCGATCATAAAAGGATTGCGTCAGGCTTATTGGCCCGGTCGCCTGGAGATTATCGAAGACCGCCCCGCGCTGCTGCTCGACGGCGCGCACAACCCCGCCGGAGCGCGCGCCCTTCGCGCTTACATAGAAGAAACTCGTCGCGGGCATGTCACTCTTGTGTTCGGCGCGATGAACGACAAGGACATAGAAGGTATGACTTCGGAGTTGTTCGAGAGCTTCGATTGCATAGTGCTTACTCAGGTTCCCAACTCGCGATCCGCTTCGACGGCGCGCATCGGAAAGCTTGCGCTGGAGACTTCGCGCAATGTCATATTCACCGAAACCGTTCCGCAGGCTCTTTCGTGGGCGCGCAGCGTCACCCCGCCCACCGGCCTGATATGTGTGGCAGGCTCGCTTTATCTCGTGGGCGAAGTGAAACGATTGCTCACGGAAGAAGACCGACAGCCGCAAGTGTGATGGAGTGTCGAAGAGAGATTGGTATGTTCGCGGCAGAGATTAATTTTCACTCGGCTTTAATTTGCGCAGATTCAGAGAGCAACCATGCAATTGTCTTATGCTCAAATTCCCCGGCGTCGCGCTAGTCTTATGGATATCGGAGAAGTGTTTCGTTTCGTCGCGCCGCGAGTGCGCGAGGCAGCTATCAAAACCGCTGACCAGTTGAATCATCTGGGCATTCGCCATGCGCTGGCCGGAGGACTTGCGGTCGGCGCTCACGGGTACATTCGAGCCACGACGGATGTGGATTTTCTGGTGGGAGAAGAAGCGTTCGAGCATCAGGGATCGCTGGTGGCTTTCAAGGCCGGTGTTCCCATCGAAGTCGGAGGCGTGCGGATAGATTACCTCTCGCCCGCGGCGCTCGGCCCGCAGATGGAAGATGCGCTCGATAATCCTCCAGTCAGTGAAGGGCTGGCCATCGTTCCGATAGAAGCGCTCATTTACATGAAACTCGTGGCGAAGCGGCGCAAAGATATGGTCGATGTCATCGAGCTTGTCAAAGTCGGAGCGGATGTTGATCGGGTGCGCGATTACCTGCGGCAATATGCCAGCGATCTGACCCCATCGTTCGAAGAGTTGGTCAACGAGGCTCTTGCCGAATGACTTTCGATGGGGGATGGGGATTAGGTGATGGGAGATGGGGGTTAGGTGATGGGGAATGGGTGATGGGTGATGGGGTGAAGAGGTGAGGAGGTGATCGATATACCGCCCACTGCCCACTGCCCACTGCCCACTGCCCACTGCCCACTGCCCACTGCCCACTGCCCCTATCCCCTATCACCCATTCTCCATCTATGTCGCACGAACTCGTAAAACGTGATTTCATCTATCGGGGCAGGATTTTGGATCTATCGATCAGTCGCTTTCAATCCGAGACGAAAGGCGAAGTCACGCTGGAGATAGTTCATCACAACGGCGGGGCTGGCGTCCTGCCTATATTCGAAGACGGCTCTATCGCCCTCGTGCGTCAGTGGCGATACCCGGCGGGCCGTTATTCGCTCGAAGTCGCAGCCGGTAGGATCGAGCCGGGGCAGACGGCAGCAGAAACCGCAGCGCGCGAGCTTGAAGAAGAAGTCGGCTATCGCGCAGGTGAGCTTCGCAAGCTGGCGGAGTTTCAGGTCGCGCCGGGATACTGCGAGGAGCGCATTCATGTTTATGTTGCGAGAGGTCTGGAAAAGTCCGCGCAGAATCTCGATGATGACGAAGAGATCGAAGTCATCACTATGACGATGGACGAAGCTCTCTCGCGTGTCCGTTCAGGCGAAATCGATGACGCAAAGACGATCATCACTCTGCTTTTGGCCGCAGGGATGAAGTAGAATCGAACAAATCGAAACAGGAGACAGATGGAAGACAGAATATATCAACCGCCCGCTCCCGCAGGCCCGCCTTTCGCGGACGCTTTTCCTCAACCAATCGATCCTGACAGACCCAGATGGGGACCGGGCGCAGGAATAGGCGCGTGGGCCATCAGCGTCGTCGCTCCGCTCGTGCTGGGCGTAATAGTGCTGATTCCCGTCATGATGATGGAGCAGAAGGCGCTCGGCAGAATGCCTACGCAGGAAGAAATGATAGCGTCGCCCAAAGTGGCTATCGCTTCGATCATCGCCACCATTGGCGGGCAGATAATAGCGATGATTGCCTGCTGGATGATCGTCACCAGCCTTCGCAAGCAGCCCTTTTTCGAATCACTCGGATGGCACTGGGCGGGACTCTCTATAGCGCGTCGCGCTGGGCTTGTGGTCGGCATCGTTTTAGTTATGATCGGACTTCAGATCGCGCTTCCTCGCGTTTTGCCAGACTCCGAAAATACCCAGTTCGAGCAGATGCTCAGAACATCCGCCACAGTTCGCTTGCTCATTGCGGCGATGGCAGTGCTGACTGCGCCGATAGTCGAAGAAGTAGTTTATCGCGGCGTGCTGTATTCGGGACTGAGGAGCAGGATGGGAGTTTCGCCTTCGGTCATCATCGTGACTCTGCTTTTCGCTGCCGTGCATGTCCCGCAATACTGGGGCGCGTGGGCCTCGCTCGTCGCGCTTACGATACTGAGCCTGATGCTGACAGCGATTCGCGCCGCGTCGAAATCCATACTGCCCTGCGTTGCCGTGCATCTCGTGTTCAATTGCGTCGGAGCGGTCTCGATATTTCTCAATAAATGGGAATGATCAGAGCATCCACACGTCGCGGTTGGGGAAATAATCGGGCGGTCGATCAGGAAACCGCTTCTTGAATTCCTGAAAACGGCGGAACCATTTCCTGTATCGCGCATCCGACGAGCGAATTTCCCGATGAGGAATTTCCTGTAGATACCTTTCAACCTTCCACACATTGCGCGGGGAAAATCGCCAGTCATAATTTCCAAGATCATAGAGGCTCGCCGCCCCATAGCCCGTTATGCGTCCGCTTTTGTCTATGTAAGCGTCGAAGTAACTCATCACCAGATCGCGCACCGTCCTGAATACGGGCTTGCGACCGTGAAGGCCCAAATCGCGCGAGCGCGCGACCGCTCCGTAGAGGTCGTTTTTTTTATAAAGAAAAATCACGTGATCGAGTTTATCCTGAGACTCGATGCTCACGAGCAAAGGCGGATAGCCATGCTGTTCGAGTATGGCCGCAGCCGTGATCGCGCCTTCGAGACAGTGCGCGCTGTTATGGCGAATCACGCTGCGAAATGATCGGCACGTAGTTCCGTTTTTTTCATGGTTGTAAGGAAGCGAAGAGAGGAATCGCTGAACCTCGGACGGAGTCGGGTAGGCAGAGATGATGCGCCATTCCTTAGGCGTGAAATCCTTTCTCGTGGGAATCATTTTTCGCTGACTTGCCCTCCGCATTTATAAATGACCGCTTCGGCTTCTTCGAGCGGAATGGGAAAAGCCGCCACTCGCATAAAGCGCGAAGGGTTGTCTCGAATGAGACGTTCGACATATCGCTCCAGCGGAGCCGTCCACTCGGCACGATCAAGCCCCGTGCGAACAAGAATGTAATCGCACTTCTCCACACGGTCGCGGGCTGACTCCGAAACCAGAAAATCGATTTTCAATAACGGCGGCCCTGCCCTTTCAGGAGCCATCAGTCGAGAATAAAGCATCAGGCTCGACGGATTGAGATAAGGCAGATTGACCGCGACTCCAAGCGTCACTTCTTCGCCCGCGGGATTGCCATCGAAGCGCGCTTTTATCGAAGGGTTGAGATCGATCAAAGTTTGAACCGTTTCTGTCACGCCCCATCCGTCAGGCAACGGGCGACGATCGAAACCGTAGTAGTTGCGCGCAAACACCATCCAGCGAAAGCGCGGAGTATCGATGTAATACCCCGCGCCATCGCGCGGCCACTGCGCGTTGAAAAAGCTCACCAACGCCCACGCCGCGAAGCAGGCTGCCAGAGCCGGTTTCAGGGCGCGAGAGATTTTGTTCGGCGGCTCTGCTTTGAGTCGTTTTGCGCGCATCCAGCAGACTGAAATCAGAGCGACTGCGGGAAGCACCGGCACGCTGTATCGAATATCTTTGTTGGCTATGAGCGAAAACAACCCGATGCCGCTCAAAATCCAGAGGTAAAGCATCACGCTTTCGCTACGAAACCGCGCGAGCGACCACCCAAGCCCCAGAAGAAAGAGCGCGGCCAGCGGCACCTGTATTTGATGGCTCAGGAGCGAATGCATATAAAACGCATTAGACATAAACGAAAACAGCGGCGCTTCATTCTCGTTTACTGCTCCTTCCCTGTTGATTCGATAAATATCGATCACGTCTTTGAGATGAGGCCCGTACCAGATGGCCGCGACCGCGAGCGCGACTACGATGGCGAGCGCAAGATTGATAATCGCTTTTCGGTCGCGCGAGCGCAGGACGCCGACAACCGCATAAAGCGACGGCAACAGCATAAAGAAGGCGAACGTCTGTTTGGTGAGCATCCCCAAGCCTGCCGATACGCCGAACCACAGGGCCGCGCGACGCTCCTGAAAATCGCCTGCGCGAATGAGCAGAGCGAAACTCAGGGTGACGATGGCTGTGAGCGGATAATCGAGAAAGGCGTCGTGGAGCAGCCACGCCGTGAAGTGATAGCACACCGACAGGAGCGCGGCCAGCACGCCGGGAGAGATCGCGCGAGGCTCTGCCGGGTAAAGCAGGCGATCTATCCAGTTGATCGAAGCGAGCAGGACGGCGAGCGAAATGAGATTGACTATGATGCCCGTGAGCCGCGATGCGCCCGTGATGAGAAAGACCAGGGCAGTGACGAGATGAACCAGCGGCGGATAGTGATGAGTCTTCACGAAAAATTCATGATGGAAGCCCGCGAAATCGAGATGAGCCAGCGCGCGATAATAATCGTAAGCGGCACGGATGTGATCAGATGGATCCCAGGAGGGAGGCGTCTTGTCTTCGAGAGTCCAAAGCAGGGTCGAAGCGGACAGCACAAGGAAGATGACGACTATAAGCAGGCGGTCGAGGTGAGGTTTGAGTCTTTCCAGCATTCGATATAAAAGTCTTGAGAGTATTGAGAGTCCAGAGAGTCTTGAGAGTCCGAGAAGTCAGGCGAACTCCCGACTCTCAAGACTCGCGAGACTCTCTCTCTATAGACTTTTGATTACTCGCCGAAACTGCGGACGGCTTCGCGCAGTCGTTCGGCAGTGATGTCGAAGTGAGAAGTGTTCCACACTTCGCGCCCGCCGCGAACGATCATCGCCTGTGGAGATTCGTGCCTGAGGCCGAGTCTCGCGGCTGTTTCGTCCGACACTTCGCGCGAGGTCTGAATGATTATGAGTTTATAATCGAGGCGCGGATCGGCCTGATCGAGAAACGCTTCGAACTCGCGCATCGCTCGCGCGCTGATCGGACACGTCAGGCTATGTTTGAAAAGCAACACGGGTCGTTCGCTCGATGCGGCAATCGCCGTGTCGAGGTCTTCGATGGAATTTAGTTCTTTCAGATTTTCTCTCATAATGTTTGGCTGATTCCCTGATAATCTTTTACAATCCAGAGGCAAGGTTTTCAAGCGGACTGCCACCAGACGAGGATTTTTTGCGCGACGGGCTACTTAGGGCCTGACTGATTTCATCCAATTCGCGGACGAATGAACGGATGGGGTACCCGGATCGCTCATCCCCCGCGAGCGATACGCGCCGATGAATCCTCAAAAAAAGGAGTTCCGCCATGAGCGCCAAATCTTTACGCTCATCTATTGCCGCTTTTCTGCTCGCCACAACGGTCGCATCGTTGCTGCCCGTGTATGCAGGTTCGAATCAATCGAGCGACAATCCAATCAAGCGAGGAAAAAACGGCGCGTCCGCAAAGCAGAGCCTCCCGCCGCTGAGAGAACCGCAGGCGACAAAAGATTCCAATCAGCCGAAACAGGAAGAAGACGCCGACTCGATTGCCGAGCCTCCGCAAAGAAATCTGACTCCGCCGCTAACCTCCGGCGCGCAGTCTTCGCCGCCGCAGCAGCCCGCGACGAAAAAACGGCGCGAGCCTCCGCCCTTCGACCGCCCGCCGATTGCAACTTCGCCAAAAGATGAAACCGCCGCGCCGCCGCCGAGAGAAGAGCCGCGTCGAACAGACCCCGCGCCTGATCGAGACCCGAATCCACCGGACGAAGATCGCTCTACCAAACGTCCGCCCGTTCTGCGTCGCCCCTCGGATTCGAGAACGCCCGCGCCTCAGCCGGAGAGCGAAAAGAAAGACACGTCGAAAAGCGATCCAGACCCGGATGAACCGATCAGACTCGACGCCACGCTCGTCAATATCCCGCTCTTAGTGAGCGACCGCGCGGGCCGATACATTCCTCAACTCGGCAAAGATGATTTCACCATTTACGAAGACGGGACGAAGCAGGAGGTGGCTTTCTTCGGAGACGAAAAGGTTCCCTTCAACGTCGCGCTTCTTCTCGACGTGAGTCCGAGCGTCGAAGGCTATCTCGAAGACATTCAGGATGCGGCCATAGAGTTCGTCCGTCAGTTGAGAGCCAACGACCGAGTGATGGTCGTATCATTCGACCGAACGGTGCATTTTCTGTCTGATCTGACCAACGACCGCCGCCAGCTTGAATACGCCATCCGGAGAGCTACGACCGGAGGAGGAACGAGCGCTTATGATGCGGTCTATGAAACCATCTCTCGCAGACTGCGCCACATAGAAGGGCGAAAGGCGCTCATACTTTTTTCAGACGGCGAGGATACCACCAGCAAGCAGGCCACTTATGATGACTGCATCGAAATAGTGAGTGAATCGGATGTGCTGGTCTACGGGGTGCGCTATCCGGGATCGGGGCGGCCTACGACGAATCGCTGGCCCAGAAATCCTATTCCGCAGATTCCCATCCCGCTCCCGTGGCCGTGGCCCCGACGACGACGCGGGCCGTTGACCAACTCCTCGCCCGCTCAACAGAGATGGCCCCGCGGAGGCGGTGATTTCATGGCCGACATAACCGAAGCGGGCGGCGGGCCTGTTTACGATGCCATAAACGTCAGCGACTTCAGCCGCCTCGCCTCGCGCATAGCCGAAGAGCTTCGCCACGTTTATGTGATAAGTTACTACCCGACCAATTCGCTTTCGAATGGCGGCTATCGCTCGATTCGAATTCGCGTCCGGGGCCGCGACGATATAGCCGTCCGCCATCGCAAGGGCTATAACGCGCAGGACGTGAAGAACCGCACTTGATGGGTGATAGGTGATAGGCGATGGGTGATCGGGAAAGTGTGGGAGTGTAGGAGAAGAAGTTTCATCACTCTTATACCCCCATACCCCATTCACCCTCGCACCTCATAACCTCTTCACCCCATCCCCCATTTTAGGGTGGAGCGCGTTGGGGAAATCTGGTATCTTGGTTTCGCAAAATATCTGTCATCGTCGATGCCCCGCTCCCCTGAAATTAAAAGCCCCGCTCACTCTATCGAGGGATTGACTATGAAGCGAACGCTTATCGCGGCCCTGTTTATTTCCCTGTTGTTCGTTCCCCTGCTGGCGCAGAAACAGACGCTCACTCCGTCAAAGACTGCGCTGCAATTTTATCGCCTGCTAAAAGACAAAAAGTACACTGAAGGGTTTCGCCTCTCCGTTTATCGCTGGGCCGTCGAAGGGTTGAAGCCGGATGAGATCAAAGACCTTGAATCTGATTTTACGAGAACGTTTTCCGCGATACCCGACCGGATGGAAGCCGCAGGCGAGGAGGTAACGGGAGACACTGCCGTTGTGCTTTTGAAATTCGCGGGCGCGCCTGAGCCTCAACAGGTCGGGCTTGTCCTAGTCGATGGCGAATGGCTCGTGGGCGATAAGGAATCTCTCGACCTTGTTCGCAAGCAGGGCGCGACTTATTTTTTCAACGCGCGGATTGCAGAAAACGAGAATGAAACTTTCAGGATGCTGTTGCGTCTCGTTGGGGCTGAAACCATTTATCTGCAAAAGCGCGGTCAGATCGCTTCGCTCCAGGATTTGATTCGTCTCAAGGGCGTGCCGAAAGACATAGAGGACGCCGACGCGCTCGGCTACCGGATCACGCTGGAAGTGAGCAGCGACAAGCAATCATTTTTCGCCCTCGCCACTCCGCTCGTCTACGGCAGGACGGGGCGGCTTTCATTTTACGCCGACGCCGATGGCATTCGCGCCGAAGACCTCAAAGGCAAACCCGCGTCAGCCAATTCCCCGCCCTTTCAGTTCAGGTGATGTGAAGCGTCAATGATATATTTTCGGTTGCTGCATTCTCCCTCGTGAAGGCATTGGAAACAAACCAGCGAATGCGTCTTCAAAAGCAGTTAACCGGAGTTTCAGCCCAAAGAGTAGCCTTTTTGCAATTAGCAATTGTGTAGGTTCTGACATGTCTGGTTCCGTTTGTAAATGTGATCTGATAATCACTATTGTCTCTGCCGGTTACATCGTAAATTGCAAGCGTACAACTTTGAATCGTAACCGTGCAGGAACTGCTGCATCCAGTCATAAAGGATGACAGAAACAATATAGCAGAGGCCAAAAGCATTCTTCTCATGGTGTCACTCCTGTCATCTGATACAGTGGTTCAATAGCAATTCGCCAGGTCAAATGCTCTCACGTCAACAAGAAGCGCTTTCTTGCAATTTTGGACCTTCTGAGACATGTACAGGAACTTGCGATGATTTGAGAAAGTAAGAGCGTCTACTACGCCGTTGGGCCTTTCTATATGAAAAAAAGATAGCCCACAAGGAGGGATTTCAATATCGCAAGTATCCGCGGCGCAGGCTGTCATAAACGACAGCATAAAAAACATCAACGAAGCCCTCAGCGCTTTTTTCATGCCTTTCCTCTTAATAGCTTGCTACCTCTGCCAGCCTGCCTAAAAAGTCAATGGCTGTCGCGTCATCAAAATACACGCTCACAGGCGCTCTGTAGATATAACCGTTATCTCCAAATGGTTTTTTGTTCCCTTGTCGGGCAATCCTGTACTCATTTACCCAACGGTCTTCCAAAGATTGAAGGAAGGTTGTCCAGTGAGACTGACTTCCTCCGAGAGGATCACCAGCCATAAGGTAATAGGCAAGAATAAATGCTTGAGTCGGCGTGATTTCATCGCTCGATCCCCATGAATTGACTGAGGTTTGAATCTCATTCAACTTGGCCTTGATCCTCGCTCCGAATTCTGTCGCCGTGTATCCTCTCCAAATCAGAGCTTCGGCGGTCGAGCCGTCTCTGTATTGTTTTATAGCTTGCGCCAGTTCGGCGACGCCGAACAGGAAAAGGTGGTCTGTTTCCGGCCAGAGCAGAGCAGGCCGTTGGGTTGAAGTAGCACCGCTTATGGGAGGATAAGGAAGCGCAGGATATTGCCAGAAGCTAGTATTAGTGGTCTCGTCAATTTTCGTATCGTTGAGCGTAGCGACTTTGGCTTGAAAGGCTGCGGCCAGACATGATCCGACCTCAGCAGAGGAAACTTTTCTTAAATGACCTTCCAGAGTTTTGCTTTCCAAATCGACCAGCATTTGATTCACCGCATCTGATCTCGTGAAGCCATCTCTCTTCTGCTCGAACTGAAGGGCAGAATCAACAGAGACTTGAACCTGGCTTGAAGAGATTGCTACCTGAAACTCAGTTCCGATACCAGCGGCCATATACTCATCGCCGAAGGCATTCGCAGGTTGTAAGGAACGAGTCGATGAGAGAAAAATTATGACGCCGATCATGGCCGATACTACGATTATCGATAGGAATACTCCTTTCCTGATCTTCATGGTATTCTCCTTTCATCCGTATTGGGCCGCATAGTATTTGAAAGCTTTTTTTTTGTCAAGCATTACTTTCGAACATGAGTAATAACTCAGTTTTGGCGAGAAAATCACCTGAGTATCAGGCTACTGTCTTCGTTTATCCGCCAGAATCGCCGAGGCAATTAGCTCGCAGGCAAACTGAAAGATATAGTAGACGCCGACCTCGATGGCATTAGAGCGGAAGACCTCAAAGGCAAACCCGCCTCGGCCAATTCCCCTCCCTTTCAGTTCAGGTGAGGCGTGTCAGCAATCGCTTATCAAAATCACGTCGATGGTTGAAATGCCTGACAAACTGGCCTGCTAATACGGCGCTAACAAAAATCTAATGCGCTGTCGGTTGGTTCGCTGCTGCGCCTCGTCTACGCTGTCGAAGCATCGTTTTAAGAAATAATTCCATACAGGAGGGTGCATGGATACTGCTTCGCGCAGTGTGGCGAGTACAGGTATCGCTCAGTCTCGCGGACAGGATATGAACATCGCGCGGAAAGTGTCGCGCCTCGATTCCGTAGATTTGCTTCGCGGGCTTGTTATGGTTTTCATGGCCTTAGACCACGTGCGATATCCTTACTTCACCGATATGGCCGCTTTCCCCGAAGACATGCGCAGCACTTATGCGGCGCTTTTTCTGACGCGCTGGGTGACGCACTTCTGTGCGCCGATGTTTTTCTTCCTCGCAGGCACGGGCGCGTATCTGTCGCTTGTGCAGGGAAGGACGATCAAAGAAGTTTCAGGCTTTTTTTTCAAGCGCGGGCTATGGCTTGTGTTTCTGGAACTGACAATCATCGCATTCGCGTGGTCATTCCTTCCGTCGTGGAGATTCGGCGGCGTGATATGGTCTCTCGGATGGTCGATGGCGTTGATGTCGCTCATCGTGCGGATGCCTGTGAAGTGGATAGCCACGTTCGGCGTCGGCGTGATCGCGCTCCACAATCTTCTCGATACGGTCTCTCCGCAATCGTTCGGCAGGTTTTCCTGGCTGTGGAGGATTCTTTATTCGGGCGGACTCGTAAGAATCGAATCGCTCGATTTCAATTTCCCCATTCTCTACTCTCTCATCCCGTGGGTCGGAGTTATGGCCGCAGGTTATGCGACAGGTCGAATTCTGACGCGGGAGCCTGAGCGCCGCCGCCGCTGGCTCATCATCACAGGCGCGGCGATGACGGCAGCCTTCATACTTCTTCGAGCGACGAATCTCTATGGCAACCCCGCTTCGTTTGCGGCTCAGGAGACGCTGGAAAAATCATTCATCCTTTTCCTGAACGTAAATAAATACCCCGCCTCGCTTCAATTCCTGCTGATGACGATAGGCCCGTCGTTGTTATTTCTGGGTCTCGTTGATCGCTTCGATTTTCGCTCTGCAATGGGGTGGGTGGCGAGAAAGATCATCGTGATTGGCCGCGTGCCGATGTTTTATTACCTCCTGCACATTTTTCTCATTCACCTGCTGGCCATTGCCACGGGAGCGATTCTAGGGCAGCCTGTGAGTTGGATGTGGAACAGCCCCTTGCCGCTTGGACGACCGCAGGTCGAAGGGTACGGACACGGCCTGCCTTTCATTTATGCTATGACTCTCGCGGTCGTGATCCTGCTATATTTTCCGTGTCGCTGGTTTGCCGAGGTGAAGCGGCGAAGAAAGGACTGGTGGCTCCGGTATCTTTGATTCATCTTATTCGAGGGGCGCGGAGTTGACGCGCAACTACTTCAATTTTATCTCGAAAATTTTAGGCCACAGCTTGCCGCTGATGAATATGCGTTTTTGCGCCGCGTCGTAAGCGATGCCGTTGAGTACGTCTTCTCCGCCCGCAGACGCATCAGGTTTGTTCAATCCTTTGAGGTCCAAAAACGATGATACGCGCCCGCTTTCGGGGTTGATTCTCAAAATCAAATCCTCGTGCCAGACGTTAGCCCATATCTCGCCTTCGATGAATTCCAACTCGTTGAGGTTCCTGACCGGGCGACCGTTGAGAGTAACGCGAAGTTTTTTGACAGGCTCGAATTTCACGGAGTCCATATAAGTCAGCGTGTCGCTGCCGTCGCTCATGATCAGATTCACTCCGTCATAACACAGACCCCAGCCTTCGTTCTGATAGCTGAATTCGCCGATCTTGCGAAACGTGTCGCGCTCATAAACGAAACCGCGATGCGTCTGCCAGGTGAGTTGAACCAGACGGTCTCCGACCATCGCCAGCCCTTCGCCGAAATACTCTTCCGAGAGATCGATTTTCTTCACGACCTTGCCCGACTGAAGCTCGACGCGGCGAAGCGATGACCGCCCGAATTGCCCCGTGCTTTCATAAAAGCCGCCATCGTGAAATATGAGACCCTGAAGAAAAGCCGTCGGGTCGTGCGGATAGCTGGCCACGACTTCATAAGAGACCTTCTCGGCCATGGTAGTTCCTTTATCGGCAGCGGGGGGTTCCGCTGGCTTCTTTTGATCTTCTCTCGTCGCGATCACTGCAATCGTCACGACGGCTATCGCGACAACGACGGCAGTAATGATAAAGAGAGGAAGTTTAGAACTTTTTTTCGCCTCCGCCTTTTGATGCTTCTCCGATTTTCTGGCCACTCGGTTTCCTCCATGTCTTTTCGAGCTTTGAGGGCTGATTATACGTCTAACATAAGCGGGATTAAAAACCCCGCTTGCAGGATTGATATTACATGCGCCGTTTTGTTTTCGGTATATTCAGTCCTGAGCAATCAACAATTCAATCCGAGGAGGAAATCATAATGCGCCATTTCCGCTCTTTCGCCGTTCTGGCTTCGCTCACATTATTCTGCTCCGCCGCCGCTGCGCAGGAAGTAAGAGAAATCAAAGTCATGATGAAGCGATTCGAGTTCAACCCCAAAACGATCACCATTCGCAAGGGCGAAAAAGTAAAACTCACAGTCGTGTCCGAAGATGTCGCTCACGGGCTTGCCATAAGCGATTTCGACCTCGACATTCGCGTTCAGGCGAAGCAGTCGAAATCCATCGAGTTCACCCCCGACAAGGAGGGCAAGTTCGATATAACCTGCTCGGTCTTCTGCGGAGACGGACACCCCGAGATGCTCGGCGAACTCGTCGTCACCTCCGCGCAGGCTTCAAGTGTGAAAGTCGATTTTGACGAAAGCGCGCCCGGAGTCGTCATAGTCGAATCTAACGGAGAGCGAATAAGAATCGATACCCGTACCAAACAGGTGACGAGCCTCGGCAAAGCAGAACCCGCCGCAACTCAACCCATCGTTGCCGAAAAAAAAGAAGAGAGCCGCCCAGCTTCAGAGCCTTATGATTATCGCCTCATCAACGTCCCGACTCCCAAGCGCGTGCCTCGTCACAGCCTCAATGTTTATTTCTCGCACCGCTTCCAGCAGCCTGTGCGTCAGGATGATGTGCCGATCAAAGAAGAGTTCCGCGGACTGTTCGGACTCGACAGCAATTCGGTTTCCTCTCTCGGTTTCACTTATGGAATAACCGACCGGCTCTATGCCAACATTCAACGCTCGCCCCTACTTCAGCAGGGGCTTGATCGCACGATTGAAATCGGCGTCGGATATCATCTGCTCGACGAGGCGGGCCGCTCACCCATAGCTCTCTCAGCTTATGCCAGCATGGAAGGCAACAATAATTTCAGCGAGGAATTCACATGGAATATTCAGGCGATGATAGCCCGCAGCGTGACTGAATATGTCAATGTGTTCTTTTCGCCTGCGGTGCATTTCAACGCCAACGGGCAGGATCGTTTTCGCTCTCCCCTCCGGGATTCGTTTCCGCTCGACACCGAAGCGCGGAATTTTCGATTGGGCCGTCACACAGGTTCTTTCGGATTCGGCGTCAACGCGAGGATAAGACCCACGGCTTCGATACTGTTCGAGTACACCCCGCGCGTGGGATTCAAGATGGGACTGGTCGAAGCCACATTTGATCCGACCTTCACGCGCATAACTCGATTCAACAATCGTTCGGAAGCCGAGATAGGATTCGGGATTGAAAAACGAATGGGCCGTCACTCGTTCGCGCTGACGTTTTCAAACACGCAGACGACGACGACGAGCCGCTACAATTCGAGCAATCTCTTCCTCCCTCCCGGAAGATTCACCATCGGATTCAATCTGTTCAGGCGATTGCTTTGAAGACAGGCGATGCCGTTGTCTTCTCGCGACGACGGCATCTAGTCATTCATTGTAAAGGCTTATGTAGAGTTCGCAGTCATAATCGATCAGGCCGAGTTTGATAAGCTGTAACCAGCCGTGTCTGCCGAGAATGTTGCGGTGCTTGTCGATCTCACTGAAGTAAACAAGCGTCTGTAGTTGAAGGCCAAGAGTTTCCAGAATTATTTCATGCCCGAAAACTATCAAATCGCCTGTCAGAGTCGATAGCCTCTGGGGAATGCCGCTCGTTATATCGAACCCCAGATACTCTCCGATGCCGCGCTCGAACAAACAGACATGCGAGCCTGTATCGACTTTTGCGACACATACGGCTTCCAAAGTTCCGTGTCGCAGGAGGGCTTCAACTCCAATCCCCGTTTCCAGAGAATCATATTTCAACTTTCTTTGAAAATTCAGTTGCCAGGACATACTACAAGCCGATGTAGGGTGGGGTATCGCTGCCTTCAACGAAAACGATCAGCACGTCCATCACGCCTGCTTCGCGCGCTGCCGTCGCTACCGCCTTGAAACTTTCTCCCTTCGACAGCAGACAATCGCCCGCCAGCGCAACATACAATCCTGCGTATTGGTCGCGATGCTTTTTCAGCCATTCATACTCCAGCGAGCGATCTTTGACCGGCAAGCCCGCTGCGATGATGCGCGGATTGAAGGCCGATTCTTCAGAAGACGCGGAGGGCTTGCGCTTCAGCTTCTCTTCCAGAATGATTCGCGCACAATCATCTTTGCTCAAACCACGGCGTCTGGCTTCAGCCTCAAGTTCGGCTTCGAGATCGGCAGGAATTTCTATCGTGACCGTCATCCTCGTTTCACCTCACGCTATACTTGAACGACTGCATTCTATCATTGCTTCGCGAAAACTTCGATGATCCCGCTTTCAATTTGATTTTACTATCTGCGTAACCGCCACCACGGTTTGACTCCGCTCTTCTGATCAAGAAGAGGATCACGCTTCCATCGCTCAACCCACGTCTTCAACGCTTTTGCCGAAGCCGCGCCGCGAAGCGCGGAGAGGCATTCGCTCGCCGCTTCATCTTCTCCGCACAAATCCGAAGGCGAGCCGAGTGTGAGAATCACGTCAGCCAATTCTTTTGGCGCGGGCGCATACTTGAGAAACTCGACTGTCAATCCCGCATCTCCGGCAATCGCTCGCGCCGCATCCGTTCCCGCTTTCTCCCACAATGCCGCAACAGCGCGCTTGCTTGCGGGAGGCGAAAGGCTAACGCGATCAGCGTGTCTCAACTCATTCAACACCTGATTGAGCGCGCGGATTTCATCCTGCTCGCCCGCCCTTACACACTCCGCAAGCCACGCGCTGTACGCGCTTGCAGGCGCGAGGCGGGGAAACTCGCCGCCATCGAAATCAAAAATCAAATAATCCTGACGTTGCGAAGGAGCTTCCGCTCGCGAGCCTACCGTAGAGACAGAAAACAGCGAGCGCAGATTATGGCATTCATAAAAATGGGTCGAGAACGCCATCTGCATTCGCTCTTCCCGCGCAAGCGACGAAACGAGCCACCAGAGCGCGTTTCGTGTCATCGCTTCGTCGCCGACGAGCAGAACGGTACTGTCTCTTTTGTCCGCGACGGCGACGACGAGGCTTGCTGCCGGGATAGGGGATGGGGGATGGGGGATGGGAGATGGATGATCAGAGATTTCGATTTCAAGCGGCGGAAGATCGCGCGGCGTGAGGTCGCTTTCAACGGGGAGAGCATCGAGCAGCGCGAAGGGATTTGCGCCTGCGGCTAAGAATTCATCGCGGCTGAAAACTATGTGATGCGAAAGATAATTTCCCTCGCGCCCCATCGAATCCGCTCCCGCGTCGGTGATGCGGCCTGCCGCCAGAGCGCCCGAAGGCAGATGAAAAAAATTTTCCTTCACCGGCAGATCATTCGCCCTGCGACGCTCCGAGCTCACAGAATAAAACGCCGCTCGTTCGAGAGTCTTCAAATCTTCCGTGCCTGTGAGCGATGTTGAGAGCGCGACGGTTTGAAACCCTCGCCCCTGCTGCGCGAAGTATCCGCGCTCGACGCTTGCATAGATGTGTTGAAGAACTTTCACCTTCGCCATATCACATCACTCCGGCTTCTCGGAAAATCCAGAACAGCGGATCGCGCACGCGGAATGGTTCGGGCTTTCTCGCTAGTCGAATCCGTGCGTTCGCTCGCCCCGCATCGCACTCAGAGCAGCTATCGAGCGTGGCAGCGTTCGTCGCTTCGCATGAAGGACAAGGCCAGACGGGTTGATGTCCGAGCGAAGAGAGCATGCAGAAATGCGTGTTGGCCGGAAGCGAGCCGAGCAGGTTGTATCCGGTGCGCTCTTCATCGATCCACCAGTTGCGCATGGTTTCGGAAATCCATTTCATCTGGTCGAAGTAATTATCGAGGTCTGAAAGCGTCAGTATCGAATCCATCCATCTCTCGCCCACCGCAGAGGCCCACCATTCATCGCGGGCGCAAAGCTCATCCATCTTGGTCAAGGCGACCACGAGGTTTTTCTTTTTCTGCGCCAGACGGTGAACCAGATCGACGAGTTGCGCGGCTGAAAGCGCGTTGAATTCCGCGTGTGTCGGATCGAACAGGAAAATGAAGTCGGTCGCTTCCGAAACGAACGGCGCGTACTCGCGCGTGCGCGCGTCATCCATAAAGACTTCGCCCGCGATGTCGTAGAAGGTGAGTTTGAGATTTCGCCTCTGACTGTTGAGGCACGAAGGGATGCCTTTGAATTCGAGCGCGGCAGGCTCAGGGCGAGTGCGCGGGTTTGCGGGCGGAAGAACGAGATCGTGAAGCAGTCGAGCATTGCCGTAGAAGACCTTGCTCGCTTCTTCCGTAGCGGCGCGCACGCTGAAAGGCAGACGGTCATCCTGAAAAGCTCTTGAGAGAAAAAAAAAGCTGTCCCAGAAGAGAGAGGCCAGAAAAACGCTCTTGCCATGTCCGGGGTATCCTATGGTTGCGACGATGCGCTCCTTAGGTTTGAAAAATCGCATAAGCTATTTCGATTCCAGTTGCTGGATCACATAACAAATCCCGCAGTCTCCTTCGTAGATAGACTTCGACTGATGAATTCTGGCATCCGCTTCTCTCAGAACTGAAAGCAGATTCCGATCTCCCATCTCCACGAGCGCGGCTGCCGCCAGCGTGCGAACATCGAAATCTTCATCCTCGAGAGCGCGATAAAGCATAGACTTTGCGGGACGACCCATGCGCGCAAGCATTCTGGCAGCCTTGCTTCGTATCCTTCCATCATCGAGCCTGGGCATGTAAACGCCCCACTTCTCGTATGAATCGATATCTTCTGTGTAATGAAGCAAGGCCGCGAGAGTAGGCGCAGCTTTGGCTCCGAGTCGAACGATCTCATCCGTCTTTTCCATCTCCATCAATATCAGGATTGCATCGACGGCATGTGTTTTATCTCTGCGCGCGACTGTTTCGAGCAACGCATCAGTCGCCCGCTTGCCGCCGAGGAAGGCGTACAGCCGGGGAAACGGAAGCGCGATCCCGTTTCCGGGCGAATCCCACAGCGCGGCTTCCGCGCCGACGATGCTCAGAATAAGCACCAGCACGAAAGCGTGCATACCGCTGATCCACCTTTTGACCTGTTCGACGTTGACCTCCTCCGTTTTGGCGTGGGTGGTGAGGCTCGAAAAATCTCCTCGCTCGCGATTTTGCAATTTCTCGACTACTGTAGCAGTGAAGAGAGCGACTATGGCGGCGATTATCATCATAGCAATGGCGTAACCGGACGAGTAGATCAAGCCCATAATCGCGGCCAGCCCGAACGGGAGAATGGGAAGCAACTTCGTCGTGCAGTGATATTCTATCTTCATCAGATCGACGCTTTTCGTCCGCGCCCATCGCAGCAGAGGATAGCTCGCCGCTGCGCCCAATAGAAACGAAGTTGCGATTATCTCAGTCATAAAATTCACCTGAAGAGAAATTACTCCTGCGCCGCATCTGCGCGAGAAAGGTCGAGAGCTTCGCCGGTCGAGGCGATCTTCTGCGATGACTCGCCGATCTGAATGAAATCCGTCCCTGAAACGCCGCGCCGCACGCTGCCGAATCGCGTAGTCAGAACATGATTTACAGTCGCGGAGATTTCTTCCTGCTGCACGCACACTGTAAATCGTTTTACTTGGGAGTCGGTCAATCGCGCGCTCACTATAAATTGATCGATTGCCTGACCGAGTTTCAGAACTTCGCTTTCAGACGCGCTGATCCAGATCGATTCGACGCGCCAAAGCGCGTGCAACTCGTCGCGCGGAGAGGCCAGATCGCTGAGTTGTAAAATGTATATGAGCCGTTCTCCGTCATCTTTCCATGAACAGCGCAAGCCGTCGATTGACACATCTTTTTCAGCGCCCGCCTCCCGGCAGAGCGTCTCGAAATCTTTGGGCGAAAGAACTCCCACGGCTCTGACCTGACGATGATGCAGGTCGAGGTCGCATATCGCTTCGCACCGCTCGCACCATGCGGCGATGTTGTTTTTCCGTTCGCCGAATAATTGGTGGCGACAGTTCGGGCATTTTATGGTGTACAGGCCGTCGGTGTTGACTATGAAAGGATGAACCCGCGCTCGGCACTGCGCGCATCCGAAATGGAATCCGCCGAAATGCAGGCAGTTGGGGCAGAGGAATTGATGATGCGAGAGGCGACGATGGGCCGCTTTGCGAACCGCAGTTATCGAGCCGTGCAGCCACGCCGCGCCGACCACGCCTGCAACGATAGCCACAAAAGCTGCGCCTCCGATGAGCGCGAATTCCAGCCCCCAGCGCCCGAAGGCGAGGAGCGGAATTATGATCAAAGCGAGCGCGATGAGCCACCACGCGCTTCGAATGAAGCGAAGCAGCGGATTCTGAAAAAGTGGAAACACTCAAGCACCTCCTCACTCTTGCCGCGCTCCGGTCTTCTCGCTCTCGCGATGATATGTGCGATTATACTTTAACAACTTTGGCGCATAGGGCAATCCTGCGGCCCGGTCTGTCGGATGTATAGACGCCGGGACTCAAAAGCTTGTTCCCCTATAACACGGACGCGCACGTTTTCGGGTTTTACGTTTCGCGCGTTGTTGTGTATAGTGTCTGCTCATTACACAGCATATCTTTCATCCCGGATGATAGGGGTTTCAAACAAACAACGAGGAGTTGGACATGGAGCAACCTGCCCGAATAAATCAGGATGTCGTTGAATCTCTGCAAGCGACGGCAAACCGAATTCGCATTCATTCACTCATCTCTACCGCAGAAGCCGGATCGGGACACCCGTCTACCTGCATGTCATCGGCGGAACTCATCTCGGCAGTCTTCTTTCACGCCATGCGCTATGATGTCGAGAATCCGCGCAGCCCGCTCAATGATCGCTTCGTGCTATCGAAAGGCCACGCCGCGCCCGCGCTCTATGCCGCGTGGGCCGAAGCCGGAGCCTTCCCTACCGAGCGACTCATCACCCTTCGACAACTCACGAGCGATCTTGAAGGCCACCCGACGCCTCGACTCCCGTGGGTCGAAGTCGCAACCGGGTCCTTAGGTCAGGGGCTTTCCTGTGGAATGGGGATGGCGCTCAATTGCAAATATCTCGATCAGGTCGATAATCGAATATTCGTTTTGATGGGGGACGGCGAAGCGGCTGAGGGCGCGGTGTGGGAAGCCGCCGAACTCGCTTCGCATTACAAACTCGACAACCTCATCGCGCTCGTAGATGTCAACGGATTGGGCCAGAGTCAGCGCACGATGTACGGCCACGACACGGAAGTTTATCGCCGACGGTTCGAAGCCTTCGGCTGGAGTGCAGTCTCAATCGATGGACACGACCTCGACGAGATCATCCGTGCGCTCGACGACGCGCTCGCGGTCAAAGATAAACCCGCCGTCATCATTGCGCGCACGAAGAAGGGCAAAGGCGTTTCCTTCATCGAGGACAAAGAGGGCTGGCACGGCAAGCCTCTCAAGAAGGGCGAAGAGTTGGAACGCGCTCTGGCCGAAATCCGCGAGTCGGACACTGAGACGGAACCCTTGAAGATGAAATCGCCTGAAGGCCGCACGGCCAAGCCTCTCGTCGATGGCGGCCAGTCTCCGGCGGATCATTATGAAATCGGACAGCAGTTTGCCACGCGCGAAGTTTACGGCGCGGCGCTCGCTCGCCTCGGCTCTGAAAACACAGCGGTAGTCGCGCTCGACGGCGACACGAAGAATTCGACTTACTCGGAAAAATTTTTGAAGGCTCACCCGGCGAGATTTTTCGAATGCTTCATCGCCGAGCAGAACATGATCGGCGCGGCTGTCGGGCTGGGCGCGATGGGAAAAATTCCTTTCGCTTCCTCTTTCGCCTGCTTTCTCACTCGCGCTTACGATCAGATACGCATGGCCTCCATATCTCAGGCGAATCTGAAACTGTGCGGCTCGCATTCGGGAGTGTCGATAGGCGAAGACGGCCCTTCACAGATGGCGTTGGAAGACCTTGCAATGATGAGGGCGGTAGAAGGCACAGTGGTGCTTTATCCGTCGGATGCGGTTTCTGCGGAAGCGGCAGTAAAACTTGCGGCCTCGCGTCACGGGATTTTTTACATCCGCACGACGCGACCTAAAACGCCGGTCATTTATCCGTCGGATGAAAAATTCGAAATCGGTCGGGCGAAAGTCGTGCGCCGAAGCGAGGAAGACAGGCTTACGATAGTCGCGGCGGGCGTGACTCTCTTCGAATCGCTCGCTGCCTGTGATGAGCTTCAACGGGAAGGCATACAGGTTCGCGTGATAGATATTTTTTCCGTCAAGCCGATTGACGCGGAGATGCTGCGGACGGCTGCCGAAGAGACGGGCCGTATGATACTCACGGTCGAGGATCATTCAATCGATGGCGGGCTTGGCGATGCGGTAGCCTCGGCGGTCGCGCCTTTCGGGATTCGCGCGCATAAACTCGCGGTCTCTGAGCTTCCGCGTTCAGGCAAGCCTGAAGAATTGCTTGCCGCTCATGGAATCGACCGGCGCGCGGTGGTTGAAAAAGTGAAGTTGTTGTTGAGCGAGAAGGCTTGATAACATAACCGACTAATCATTCGAGGTGGGTCAGTGCGCTTGGGTGAGGCAGCCAGTGGGTCTTCATCCGAGTGAGATCAAAAACAGACGCAGGATCGACTGCGAAACTTAAAAACCTTGCAGGAGTGACGATAATGAAAAGAACTCTTCTTGTGCTATCCATCATGCTTTTGGGTCTCAGTCAGGCGGTTTCCGCTCACGACCCGCGCACAGTCGCCAGAGATTTCACACACTCGATGGCTATCGAAGGCGCGGGCAAGTTTTCGCTCAACTACAAATCGCTTCACTTCAACGAGACGAATTTCAACAATCGCAAGGCCGAGCGCGCGCTTGCCGCATTCAACCGAGTTTGGAAGAGCATAGGCAAACTCGACACTGAATTCGAAATCGTGGTCGCCGGAGTGAAGGTTCCGAAAGGCTCTTACACTTTAGGCATCAACTACGACGCTAACGACAATTTCAAACTGGTGCTTGCAAGCGGCGGCAACGAGATCACCGCGCCGATGCAGTTTGCCACCGGCGGCCCGGTGGTGAATTACCTCAGCTTCGATCTCAGACCGGATAATGACACGGACACCTTCACCATCGAAGGCCGCTACGGGCCTGCTCGCATCTGGGCCGAAGTCAAGGTTCCTTACCTTGCTTCCCACGGCCACGAGAAGAAAAATTGATGGGATAGTCTGGAGTCTTGAGTCGGGAGTCTTGAGTCCGAAGGCTGGCTCCGGACTCCCTGGTTATACGGCTCGGCGTTTCTTTTGACTGCAAAGAAAATCGAGCTTCTGCCGCGTAGCGGCGCGTTGAATTTAGCCCGGTCTTTGCGTGGCCGGGTCGTCTATCAGGAAAATATCTCGTCGCGTCAGCGGCGGTTGAATTCTGTCTTCAATATTCAATCGTCGCTGCCGCGACGTTGCGATGTGTTGCCTCGTTTCCGTGCCTTGAAAGACACGGCTAAATTCATCAGGCCGCTACGCGGCCAGAATGCTTCATCCGCTCCGCATTCTGAGCAAACCTGAGCGGATCATCTCTTGAGGAATAGCCATGAAAAAACTGCTTGCCGTCACAGTCGTTTTCTCTTTGTTCATCGTCTCTGCGCTCGCTCACGATGGAGTGAAGCGACAGGACAAAGGGCCGTTCACGCTCAAAAAACTGACCGATGATGTTTATGTCCTCTACGGTCGCGGCGGCAACATCGGCATTGCTGTTACGGCTGAAGGCGTAGTCGTCATCGATGATCAGTTCGCCGATCTCGCTCCGGGCATCGCCGCTCAAATCAAAACGATCAGCGACAAGCCTGTGAAATTTCTCATCAACACGCATCATCACTTCGATCACACGGGCGGCAACGAATTCTTCATCAAGATGACGACCATCGTGGCTCACGACAATGTGCGAAAGCACATGCTGGCCGCGCCGCAGGAGACTATCGTCAATCAGACGGCTCGCATCGAGAGACTCGAAAAACAGATAGCCGAAGCGAAAGACCCGCAGTCGAAAGAAGTCGCGGATATGAAAGGGCAGATCGAGGCGGCGAAGAAAAATCTCGAAGCCGCTCGCGCGATCAAAATAAGCGATGTGCCTGCTCCCAACATCACCTTCAGCCGCGAGATGAGAATTTATCTTGGCGGCAAGGAGATTCAGGTCTTTCACGCCAAACGCGGTCACACGGACGGCGATTCGATCATCTATTTTCCCAAAGATAAAGTCGCGCATCTGGGCGATCTCTTCGTCAATAAACGAATGCCTTTCATAGATCGCGCGCACGGGGCATCCTCAGCCGAATGGGTAGAAACGCTCGATTCGGTGCTGTCGCGAATCGATCCGGCGTCTCAGGTCATCCCCGGACACGGAGATGCGGGTACGGTCGCCGACCTCAGAGTTTTCCGCCAGTATCTCCTCGACCTGCGTGAGGCGGTCAAACAAGCTATCGCAACGGGCCGCACGCGCGAGCAGGCCGTAAAGGAAATTCAACTGCCGCAATACTCCACTCACACCGGCTACGCTCAGGGACTCGCGGGCAACGTCGGCGTGGTCTACGACGAAATGAAGGAAGGAAAATAATCCGCGATCCACGAAGGAACGCGAAGGAACACGATTGTTTCGTGTCCATTCGTGTCCTTCGTGGATAATAAATTGTCGAACTTCGCGCCTTTCGAAAGGAACATAGAAAAAGAAGCGGAGGTTAGCAGTCCCGATCCTGAGCTTTGGTCTGAGCGAAGTTTTTCGTTGCCACTGGCGATGAAAAGCGGCAGACCAGCCGAGGGCGTTCCTTCATGGTGGCCTCTGTAGAGAAGCGGGGTGGCTATGTCGGATCGCGGGAATTGCGCTGGCTGCCCTCGGAGGGCGGGTGCGAGCGGCGGCGCTACTTCTTCAACCCCAGCCCCAGAAAAAATATGGGGCGGAAAATTTTCCACCAGTCTGTGACGGCGCGCATCTTCGTATAAGCGATGCCATCTTTTTGTGGATACTCAATCGTCACCGGCACATCTACGACTCGATGCCTGAGCCTCAACGCCTTGAACAGAAGGTAAGGCTCAAGCTCATAGCGATCAAGCCACTCCTGCCATAGGTTGATTCGTTTGTCTTCCAGCAGCGATACCCGAAATGCGCGAAAGCCGCTCGATCCGTCCGTCACTCGTCTTCGGACGAAAAGCGTAAATAAAAATGTGTACGCCCGCGTCCCCAATCTTCGACGCAATGGCATTCGCACGAACTCGCCGCCCTCGACGTAACGCGACCCCTGAGCAAGCTCCGCTCCGCCTTTGATCGCATCAACAAGGCGCGGTATCTGTTCGGGCGGAGTCTTTCCTCCGCCCGATACCACAACAACGATGTCATAGTCATTTTCTATTGCGTAATCGATGCCGCGTCGAATGGCTGCGCCTACGCCGCAATTCACATTCTGACGCAGCACCACCGCGCCCGATTCTTCTGCATACTTCGCCGTATCGTCGGTCGAGCCGTCATCTACGACGACGATTGTGTCGACCACGTCGAGAGGCACGCCTTTGACCACGCGGGCTATGCGCTCGCCTTCGTTCCATGCCGGAGCTATGCACAAAACGCGCTCACGCTTCACGACTGCGCTTTGCTCAAATCGTTTTTCAGCCATTGGTATGTTCGGCGCAAACCCTGTTCGATGGTGACGGACGGAACCCAGCGAAGCTCGCGGCGAATCTTTTCTATATTGACCACGCGGCGGCGGATGTTATCGATATCGCGGCGATCAACATAAACAGGCTCCGTTCGCGAGCCGGTTATCTCTATGATCATTCGCGCAAGCTGATTGATCGTAGTCTCGCGGCCTGTGCCGATATTATAAACCTGCCCTTCGGCTTTGGCCGCGAAGGCTGAGAGAAGAGTCGCTTCAACCACGTCATCGATATAAGTGAAATCGCGCGTCTGATCGCCGTCGCCGTGAATGCGCGGACTCTCGCCCGCCATGGCATGTTCAAAAAACTTCGCTATCACTCCGCAGTAAGGATTGTCGGGCCGTTGAAGCGGGCCATAGACATTCGAATATCTCACGACCGCAGTCGACACCGCGTAGCTCTCATAAAAAGCCTTGCAGTAATTTTCGCCCGCGAATTTCGACACCGCATAAGGACTGAGCATATTGGTCGCGTCGTCTTCGTTTATAGGCAGATAACGCGGATTGCCATAGACGGAAGCCGAAGACGAATAGACCACGCGGCGCGTCCGAAATTCCTGCGCAGCCAGCAGAATATTCAACGTGCCGCCGATATTGACTTCGTAATCCTCTCGCGGGTTTCTGGTCGAAACGATGATGTTGCGTGCGGCGAGGTGCAACACCGCGTCTGCGCCTTTGGTGACTTCGCGGACTAAATCGAAATCGGTCACGCTTCCGCGAATGATCTGAAGCCTTTCGCTTTCAGCGGGCAGATTACCAATGTCGCCCGTGTAAAAATCATCCAGCACTGTTACCTGATGACCGTCATCAAGCAGCCTCGTGACGACACTTGCCCCGACGAATCCCGCGCCGCCGGTCACGACTATTTTCTCCTTCGAAGGCTCGTTTGCCTTATTCATCCGTCCTCCGCAATGATAGCGATGATATCCGTGTGATGGTGGACGCCAAACTGACCCGGTAGGATACCATCTCGCCTCTTTCGATTGCCAGAGCCGGTGGAACATTCGCGCCTGAGATGGCAATTTACTTTTCGGAAATAGAACGCGGATAACACGGATCAGGCGGATAGGCGCGGATCGGATCAGTGTATCCCCTGCCTGATATGCCGGGGCTGACAGATGAGGCTATAATCCCTCTGTGAGCAAACAAGCGGGCCTCTACCTTCACATCCCTTTCTGCGCGCGAAAGTGTACCTACTGCAATTTCAACACGACTGATTTCTTCGACGATCTCGCCGAAAATTATATTCGCGCTCTCGAAACGGAAATCGCTTCCTGGGGAGCGCGCCTCGTTGAAGAGCGATCAAAGAAACTCTCCATCGATACGATCTATTTCGGCGGCGGTACGCCCTCGATCGTCGAAGCCTCCCAACTCGCCCGCCTCGTCGAAGCCTGTCGCTCATCGTTCGATGTTAGCCGCGACGTTGAAATCACAATCGAAATAAACCCTTCGACTCTCTCGCGACAAAAAATCGAAGGATGGCTTGGTGCGGGCATCAATCGCGCAAGCGTTGGCGCGCAGTCTTTTCTCGATCCAGAGCTTGTTTCGCTCAGTCGCACGCACACCGCACAGGACGCGCGGCTCACGGTTGACGCTTTGCGCCAGTCAGGATTTGAAAACATCAGCCTCGATCTCATCGCGGGGCTTCCCGGCCAGACGCTCGAAGACTGGGAATTCAATCTGCGCGAAGCTTTGAGAATCAAACCCGATCATCTTTCGCTTTACCTGCTCGAAATCAAAGAGGGAACGCAACTCTATGCTGAGATAAAACGTAACCGACAGCCGCGCCCCGACGATGACCTTGCGGGAGAGATGTATCGAATGATAGGCCAAGCGACCGGCGACGAGGGGTACGAGCATTATGAGATTTCGAACTTCGCTCTTGACGGGTTCAGATCGCGACATAATATGAAATACTGGACTGACGCGCCGTTCTATGGCATGGGATCGGGCGCGCACTCTTATGATGGCCGCGCCCGATGGGTCAACATTCTAAGAACCGAAAGCTATATCGACTCGATTGCAGGAAACGGATTTGCAATCGGCGAACGCCGCGAGCTTTCGGCTGAAGACCGCGCTTCTGAAGCACTGTTTATGGGATTGCGACTCGCGGAAGGAATCAATCTCGCGGAGTTTCGCCGCGAGTTTTCAATCGATGTCGTCAGTCGTTTTGGCAGCGAGTTGGAACGTCTGCTCGAAGCCGGACTCATCGAGATCGGCGATGATCGCTTGAGGCTCACTCCTGAAGGAATGCTGTTGTCGAACGAAGTCTTCGTGAATTTCGTCTAGCGGGGGGAATCATCGGTGAAGTTGAAAACCACTATCGCGCTCGTCTCTTGCCTGATCCTGTCGATGGTCGCCGCGGCGCAAAGCGGGAGAATGCGCGACAGGGCGAAAGCTTCCGGGAAAGATGACGTTTTGCGCCTGCGCGCCGAAGAAGTGTTGCTCACGGTGAGCGTTCGCAGCTTCAACGGGAAACTGCCTTCGCATCTCGACCCTAAGGATTTCATCGTCGCCGAAGATGATCGCCGTCAGCAGATAACGGCCATTGAGCGCACGCCCGCAAACGCGCTTCTCATACTCGACACGAGCGGAGAACTTCCGCAGGTCAAAACGATCAATCAAAACCGTGATGCCGCTTTGAAAATAATCGAGGGCCTCTCAGATGAAGACAGCGCATCGATTATGACTTACTCGGATAAAGTCGAACTGATTTCCGCGTGGACTAAAGACCACGCAGAGCTTCGCCGCGCGCTGGACTGGAAGTTCAGGCCGGGACTCAAGGCTCGACTTTATGACAGCCTGCTTTTCGCCTCTTCAGAGGTTCTCCCGAAAGCCAACGGACGACGAAGCATCGTGCTGATAACCGATGGCGTCGACTCGTTCAATCCGTCAGCGTTTTCACAAGTCGTCGCAGCATTGCACCGCGCGCGAGCGACGGTTTATGTCGTCAGCCTCAGCGCGCTGATAATGAATGAGATCAACCCGCGCGCATTCAATCCGCTCTCGTGGTACGAAAAGCTCGACCCGCAGGCGCGTAAGCGCATAGAGAGACTTCGCGCTTACGCGGCGCAGATCAAAGCAGGAGATTCCCTGCTCAAAAGACTGGTCGAAGAAACGGGCGGGGCGATGTGGACTCCGACCACGATGGATGAATTCAAAGAGATAAACAATCGCGTCATCGAAGAGATAGGAACAGAGTACGTCATCGCGTATTCGACCGACCGCAAGCCCGACGACGAAAGTTTTCACCTTTTGAAGGTCTACGCTACTCACCACGACATCAGCGTGCGTGCGCGCAGAGGCGTTTACTCATCGCAGGAAGAAAAGCGGAACCGTTAGACGGAAATCAAACTCGGAAATTTCCTCTCACAACGAAGCTTCGACAGGAGCCGACAATCGAAGCCTGCCCCAGGAAATCGTGAGCCTTGATTGTTTCAAATCCGTTTTCGGGACATCTGCCGTCATCGTCAGCTTCTCGGCCAATTCAGTGGATTGTTCCAAAGTCATAGCCGCTTTGAACTCGATTTTGGCTTTACCGATCTCCGATGGGTCGAGCTTCGTCATCCTCACTTTCGCCGCATCGATGAAAACCAGATTCCACTTCGATCCGTCCTGCGATCTCTCCAAACCGAGATACCACTGACCGACCGGAACCGATACGCCTGAAATGCGGAGCGGGATATTCGTATCGAGAACCGTCCAGTAATCGCTCCCCATTCGCCACACCTGGCCTCGCGTCGCAGCATCGAATTTCGCAGCATCTTCATAATCCTTTTTCCAGACCGGCTTGCCGTAGACGATGAAGAAGCCGCCCGCGCCTGTGTTCTTTTCAGCATTCCAGTAGCCGACTCTCACCGTTCCCCTCTCAAGCGTATCGCTCCCGAAGGCCGATATTTTCTGCTGGGCATTCGCCGCCGAGCAGAAGGAAATCGCCAGAACGAGTATCAAATTTCCAGAAACCATTTTCTTACTATTCATCGAACGATCCTCCGTTTAGTTGAATGCTTCGATGAGCCTCGCTTCAATATCGAATCCGGCCCATCGCTTCCCTTGAGGCGATGCTCATTTGTTGACCGCCTCGGCAACAGGCGCGTTGCCTTCTCTACTGCTTTTTTTCGTTCAGCATTGCTTCGCGCTTTTTGGATTCGGCCAACGACGGGACTTTTAATTCACGTCTGAGTTCATCGGTCACGCTTTCGTCAACCTTATAGAGCCGAAATGGCGCATTCGGCCCGTCCGAGCGAAACTGTGTGCCGAAGCGCTGTGGCCGTCCAATATTCATCAGAAAGCGATCCTCGCTGGCCGCCGCCAGCCACTTCGCCCGCTCTTCGCCTTTGCTGATGGCGACGACGCAGAGTTCATGAGCGAGCAGGTAATCCTCCGGGGCGGGAGCGTGTTGCAGGATCATCGCGACGTGGTAATAATCTGCCCCGGTCTTTAGCTGATTGGCCCTGTATAGCTCTTTGACTCGCGCTTCTCGCGCATGGTCTCTTTCGCTTACGGTATGCCAGTCAATCTCTTTCCCAGCCGGTGGAGTTCGATCAGCCTGATCCTCTTTATACAACCGCGCCAGTTCCTCGTTATCTTTGAGATCAGCAGGAGACTGTGCCTGTGTCGCGTGCGGATGGAGATAAAAATTCGGAACGCCAGTCCAAACGCCTATCGCGATCAGAAGTAGCAAGGTTGTGTTGAGATAATTTTTCATGCTTTTCCTCTCTAAGAGGCTGTTGAAAATTCGGTATTCTGCGCCGAAGGCGCAAAGAGAAGGTAGCCAGACGTGCAACGTCTGGGATGTAGTGATTTGATGTCGCGCTCTGAAGGAGCGCCAGAATCTGCCGCGCCTCCAACGCGGGTGGAAACGGGACGATGGTTCCAGAGGTTTCACCTCTGGCTACCTTCTTTGTGCCGCTTCGCGGCTCATATCGAATTTTCAAACAGCTTCTAATCGATTTTCAGTTGAGCCGCTTCATCAACTCCTTGAACCGCTCCATCTCACGCAGGCTGTCGAGATCGGTATCGGTCTCATACTGCTGCCGACTGGTGAAGCCTGCGTTGATCGCCTTCTCCATATTGTCGAGCGCCTTTTCCTTCTCCCCCGACAAGGCGTATGCGCAGGCGAGATTGTAGAAATCCACAGCGCCTGTGCCGCCCACCTTGATTGCCTGCTCCAGATTTTTGATCGCTTCCGGTAGCTGTCTGAGGTAAATCTGGCTCGTACCCAAACGATGCCATCCGACAGGATCGTTGGGGTTCTGTTTGACATACTGTTGATAAGCTTCGGCGGCTTCGGCCCATTGCTGCGCCTGGTAATGAGCCAGAGCCTTATTCGCCAGCCCGTCCGATGATGCCGGCTGAGGTGACGGCGACTGGCTTCCCGGCGGAATGGGGTTGATCGTGTCGATCACGATGCGCCACTCTCCTCCGTCGTCGCGCTTCCACACGCGCACGAAATAGCCCTGCTGCGGCTGCGCCCCGCCTGTTTCGTAGCGGCCATAAGAGTAGCCAAGATCGCCGGATCGCGACACATCGGCTTTGATCGGCTCGCCGCTCATCGTAACGGTCTGTTGAGCGAGCCAACTGTCGAGCGCCTTTTTGCCGACTACGGGCATGACACCGGGGCGATGCACTCTGGCGTCATCGCTCAAGCGGCTCTTATAGGCTTGTCCCACACTACTCGTTTTGGCCGCGGCGAGGAACTCGCGCTCCACTTTGAGCAGTCCGGCAATTTCCTGCTCCACATTCACGCTCGATGCTGACCGCTTGCCCGACGCCCGGTACGAAGTCTTGAAGGGTGCGTCTATCGAGGCGACCGCAGCGGGAGTATCTGCGCCCAGATCGACGACGACCTTCCAACTGCCGTCGCTCTGCTTTTTCCAGACTGAAAAAAACATGCCGTGGCGGGTCGGTTTCTTCTCCGGGCTGGTGTCTTCAAAAACGGTCGGGCCGGTGTTCCAGCCCAGATCGCCCGCCTGCGCGATGTCGCCATAGACGGGAGCCCAGTTGAGTACAATCGGCGAACGCGCGGCTGGCGCTGGCTGGCTGCTGAATACTTCCCTGACCTTGAAGGGATGCGGGGCGAAGCCTATGCCGTCCTCGGCGAAGTAGGCGATGAACGAGTCGCGGATGCCGCGCTCGACGCCCATGCGGGCAAAGGCCCGCTCGGTGTTGACCAACTCCGCCTGCGCGGGCGGCAGGTGTTTGTCCTGTGTCAAAGCAATCAGAGGGAATACTAATAATAGCGTTGCGATTAGTGATTTCATCGGTCGTCTCCTCATCGACTTTTATTTTCGCCTGACGGAAGATCGTTTGCGCAGATTATCTCACACATCCATATCGCAATGCTCTTAAAGAGAGCTTATTTTTTTATTAATTTTTACCTTGCTTTAGCCCTCTCGAATTACAGGAAATCTGCTCTACGGGCAAATTCCCTGTAATTCTCTTCCGTCACACGGGTCTCGAATAAAATCGAGTCCTGCGCGCCGATCACTTCGCATCATCGAGATGCCAGCCGCTATTAACGAGAGTGTTGTTTCGTCTCACGAAAATCTCAGTCCCGCGGCCCGTCACGGTGCGTCGCTGGCCCTGCGCTTCTATCTCGTAAAGATAGGTCGTGTAGATGATAATCACGTTGCCATAAACCTGCATCTCGGTTTTTGGAAATTCCAATCGGACGAGTTTCGCGCCGCTTTGGGCGAATCGCTCTGCGCCAGCCAGTATCCTTGCGCGGTCAGACCAGAGGGGCGAGCCGCTATCGATAGCTATGGCCTCTTCGGGAATCAATTTTTCAAGCGCGGCCCTGTCGTTTGTGAAATAAGCTTTCCAGACCGCTTCCCTCGCAGTGAGTATCTGTTGACGAGCTTGAGGCGGGAGCGAGGCCGGAGTCGTTAGCTGCTCCATTCGCCACGCAGGGTCCACTACGGTGTGCGAAGCGACCTGAATCCAGTTGCCGTTTCGTTTCGCGTAAACATCGAGTATGCGGTATCTGATCAACGTCTCGGTAGCCTCGCCTGTCGTTCTGGTGAACTCCCCGATGAAGTTGGCCACAGCCAACTCAGGGCCGTGAAAAATCACATCGAAGTCCTTCATCCTGTAGCCGCGAGACTTGTCCGCGTTGGGAAAGGGGTTGGGCGCGTTGGCAGGTCTGGGCCACTGTATTCCATTGGCCCTCATATATTCATCGATACCGCGTATCGGAGCGCGGGAGTTTTCCAGAAACCCGCGCCAGTCCTCCGAGTGCGTCGCGAATATTTTATTTATGTCGCCATCGATGAATGCCTGAAAGATGCTTTCGATATGCGCGCGAATGGCTGCGCGGTCGGCATCGCGGCCATCACCGGAAGTCGAGGTCTGAGCGATGGCTATAGCCGGGAACAGAGCAAGCGACAAAAAAGCAATCGTCAGCAATTTTTTTGACATGGGAATCTCCTTTTTCGGTTTCGCTGTCGTCCAGCCTAGACTCCTGCGGGCGATCAAGCCAACCGGCAGCGCATTAGATTTTTGTTAGCGCCGTATTAGTACATTGGAAACTAAAAAATTCGACTATTATTCAATAAGCCAGCACGGTTGAAGCAATTTTTCTGCGATATCAAATTGGAAATCTCAAATCGCAGAAAAGTTTTTAAACTTAGTTTCCGGTGTATTAGCGGGCGAGTTTGTTGACTATTTCAATCGGCGGTCTTGGTTTTGATTTGAGCGTGAGCTAATATAATCGCGGTTTGAATTAAGCGCTGGCGTTCGAGTTATGCAATCAAATGGTCGCCGAGAATCAATCCGTTTCGGTCCCTTCGAGTTGAGACTTCGCAGCGAGGAACTGTGCAGGGACGGAGCAGCGGTCAAGCTGCCTCCGCAGCCATTCAAGGTCTTGGTGCTTCTCGCCGAGCGTGCCGGTCAACTCGTCACGCGCGAAGAGATTCAATCCGAAATCTGGGGCGACGGCACTTTTGTAGATTTCGACAAGGGGCTGAATTTCTGCATCAAGCAAATTCGCGAAGCTCTCGGCGATGATGCCCAATCGCCCCTATATATCGAAACTCTGCCCCGTCGCGGCTATCGCTTCATCGCCGAGGTCGATAATTTCGACGATGATCAATCAGATCGACCTTCATCGCAGGAACCCGCAAGCAAACCTGCTCTCTCGTTTCGATTGCGCGCGCTGGCTCTCACACTTGCGCTTCTGTTGCCTTTGGTCGTTTACATCGCGTGGCATCGCGTGGCTTCTCCATCGATTCAGCCCGCAGGGAAAATAATGCTGGTCGTTTTGCCGTTTGAAAATCTCAACTCGGATTCGACTCAGGATTATTTCAGCGACGGTTTGACTGAAGAGATGATAACTCAACTCGGTCGCCTGCGGCCCGCGCGTTTGGGAGTGATCGCGCGCACGACGGCGTTGACTTATAAAAAAACCGGCAAGGATATTCGACAGATCGGGCGCGAGCTTGGCGTGGGCTATGTGCTGGAAGGCAGCGTGAGGAAAGAAGCCGACCGCGTGCGCATCACGGCTCAACTCATTCAGGTCGAGGATCAGACGCATCTGTGGGCTGAAACTTATGAGCGCAGCCCGCGCGATATGCTCAATCTCCAAAGCGAGGTCGCCAACCGCGTCGCGCGCTCGCTGGCGCTGGAATTATTGCCCGCGCCCCGCGCGGATCGCGCTACGAACGAAGCGAACGACCCGGAAGCATTCGATGCTTATCTCAAAGGCCGTTACCTGATAACCAAAGACACTTTGCCTGACCTTGAGAGAAGCATACCTTACTTCGAACAGGCCGTTGAAAAAGACCCCGCCTTTGCGCCCGCCTATGTGGCTTACGTGGAAGCCCGCGTTTTGCTGACGACCTGGAAGGACACGCCAGCCGGAGAAGCTCTGCCTAAAACTAAAGACTATGCTCTGAAAGCCATCGAACTCGACCCGACATTCGGCGAGGCTTATGCTGCGCTCGGCGCGGTCAACTTCTGGCTGGAATGGAACTGGACGGAAGCGGAAGCGAACATAAAACAAGCGCTACGGCTCAATCCCAGCAATCCGAACACTCATATCCTTTATGCTGATTACCTGCTGGTCAGGGGCCGGATCGAAGCCTGCGCGAGCGAGGTCAAAGCGGCGCTCGAACTCGATCCCGTATCGCTGCTCACCAACGGGCTTTCCGCATATATCTATCTGCGTGCGCGTATGTATGATGACGCGATCACACAGGCCAACCGCATGCTCGAACTCGAACCCAAATCGCCCGCCGCTCACGAATGCCTGTCGAGAGCCTACCTTCACAAAGGAATGCACAAAGAGGCTCTCGACATCATACGCAGACACATGACTTTTGCGGGCGCAAAGCGGGAAGAAATAGAGGCGCTCGATAAAGGGGAGGCAAAAGAAGCGATCAAAAATCTTTTTCGCCCGAACATTAAAAGGATGGAAGCTGCGATAGCGAAAGGAGAAAAAATCCCCGCCATGTACGTCGCCATCGCCTACATCGATGCGGGCCAGAAAGACCGCGCCTTCGAGTGGATGGAAAAATCACTGGCCGCCCGCGAGCCTTTTTTGATGTTCCTCAAAACCGACCCGCGTTACGAAAGCCTTCAATCAGACCCGCGCACGAGCGACCTCGCCCGCCGCATCGGACTCGACGAGTGATAGAGAGATCGCCTCTCTTTAGGTCTTTACTTGTCGCTCTTTTTTGCAAGCGTGAAGACGATGAAGTCGCCGCGCTTGCGATAATCACCCGTTTTGATCTGGTCGAGATCGGCCAGAGGCACTATCGACACGACTCGAATGCGCGAGCGTGGAAGACGTTTCTTCGTGCGCGCCGCCGCGCCCAATCGATAATCGCTGTGAAAAGCTCCGTTGAAATGAACTATCAGCGGGCGAGGCTCCATCGCTGCTGCTGCCGCAATCGATTCGGCCATCGTGTCATCCTTGACGCACTGAGCCTGATAGAACCGTTCGGTCATCGCGGTCATCTCGCTCGCGGACATCGAGCCTGTCGGGTGAGATTTCATCGTTTCGGCGAATCGCTTGAAGTAATCATCCTTCGACCAATCGATCTCGCGCGCTATGAAAGCGCGGTCTGTCGGAGGCAATGAATCAATCACGCCGAGTCCGGAACGCGCAACCTGTGAAGCGAAACGACGCGGGACGTTGCCCGCGATGACACGCCAGTTTTTAGCTTTGGCCAGTTCGATGATCGGTCGATAGTCGGCATTGTAGTTGGGCCACGGGCGCGAGGCTTTCAAAAAATCCGCTTCGCTCATTCGACCTGCCAGATAATCATCTATCTGCGATTGCGTATCGCGCTCGAACATCTCCATCGCGACCGTAACCGAGGAGCGACGGCGCGCGATGCCTTCGAGCAGGGCGAGTTCGAGTCGGTGAGTGTTGGGATCGTCGTGCTGTTCGCCGACGAATACGACATCTGCGCGCGCCAGATCCATTAGCATCGCTTCGAAGTCGGCGAAGCGATTATCGCCAGAGTCGAATACGCGCTGTGGAACATAGCTCGGAGCCGATTGCGGCAGCGCGAAGTGTGAAAGATAAAAAACGAAGAGAGCGCAGAGAGCGGTTTTTCGGAGCATCTTCAGCCTTTCCTGTAGAAATAATTTTCGCCTCGATTCTCTTTATCACAGAAAGCAGGCAAGTAAAAGCAAACATCAAAATCAGTGTTCCTGCGGCTCGCCTTGTCGGCTGCCTTCATAAATTCTTCCGACTCCCGGCTCCTGACTTCTGTCTCCTGACTCCTGACTTCTCTCTGTATAATGTCTCCCGCGATTCCTCGCGAAAGGAGACTCACTCTTGCCTGAATGGTTGAAACTCATCGGCATCGCTATAGTCGTCCTCGGTCTTGCCTTCAAACTGCGCACCACGCTCGTCGTCGTCGCCGCCGCTTTGGCTACGGGCCTGCTTGCGGGACTTCCGCTGTTTTCGGCTGAAGGCATTTTCGCAAGCGTGCCTTATCTCACCAAGCCGGGGCAGGAAGGGATAATCAACATGCTCGGTCGCGCTTTTGCCGATAATCGCTTGATGACGCTCTTCATCATCACGCTTCCCGCCATAGGTCTGGCCGAAGCATTCGGATTGCAGGAACAATCCGCGCGATTGATTAGAAAAGTGAAAGTCGCAACAGTCGGCAGGCTGGCCCTTGTCTATCAACTCTTTCGCATACTTCACGGCTTCCTCGGCATCAGGCTTAACGGCCATCCTTCATTCGTGCGGCCTCTGGTTTTTCCAATGTCCGTCGGCGCGGCTGAAGCGACTTCGGGAGCCAAGAACGCGGATGAATTAGCGGAAGACAAAATCGAAGAGATCAAGGCGGCCAATTCCGCGAGCGAAAACTATGGCAATTTTTATGGGCAGAATCTCTCTCCAGTTCAGTCGGGCGTGCTGCTGGTGACGACACGCCTGAAAGATTTGGGCCACGATGTAGACCCGTTCCGGCTCGTCCTGTTCACCATTCCGATAGTCGTGTTGTCTATCGTTCTGGCCGTCATTCAGTTCCACCTGCTCGACCGGCGACTGGCGAGAAAGGAGGAATCGAGATGATCGACGCGCTTCAGTCAATCGTGAAGTTTATGTTCAGCCTCGATGCAGTGTACGCGATGGTGGGCGTCGTGCTGATGGTATTCGCTGTGATGACGTGGCTGGATCGCACGAATCTGCATCGCAAAACCTCGGCGGGATTCTGGTTTCTGCTCGGAGTGATCTTCGCCTTTGGAAGCGTGATGCCGCACTCGGTTACGGGGTTGATGGTCATAGCGATGGTCGCTCTCGACGGAGCGAAGCGCGTGACCGCGAGCAAATTTCAGGAGGTTCCTGTTGAAGAAAAAGAGCGGCGGGCAGATCGTTACGGCGCGAAGATATTTCTGCCCGTGCTTTCGATTCCGGTCGTCGTTTTCGGATTCGCGATTTTGTCACGGTATCTGAACCTCAAGGACAGTTTTCTGAAGCTCGATGTGACCGGAGCCGCGCTCGTCGGGCTGGGTTTTGGCGGCGTGGCGGCAGGCGTGATGGCTTTGCTGATAACGAAGGGAAGCGCGCGGCAGATGATGCACGAAGGAAGAAGGATAAACGACGCGATGGGGACCGTGAGCATCCTGCCTCAACTGCTGGCATCGCTCGGCGTGATATTCACGGCAGCAAAGATCGGCGACCTGATCGCGCAGGGAATTCAGGCGGTCGTGCCTGAAGGCAATCTGTTTCTGTTGGTGCTGACGAACTGCCTCGGCATGGCATTATTCACGGTGGTGGTCGGGAATTCGTTTGCGGCTTTTCCCGTTATAGCGACGGGTGTGCTGTCGCCTCTGATCATCAATCCTTACGGGGTCGATCCGGCGATGGTCGGAATCATCACGCTGACTGCCGGATCGAGCGGCACGCTGATGACTCCCATGGCTGCGAATTTCAACGTCGTTCCTACGGCGCTGTTGAACATGAAGGATCAGTACGGAGTGATAAAATTCCAGTTGCCTTACGCGCTCTCGATCTGGACTCTGCATGTGGTTTTGATGTGGGCGATGATAAAACTTTTCTGAGCATCATCATTCAATCATCCGAGAATTTCCAGCGCGTCGCCGTGTTGTAGAAATCATCCCCGCTTTCGATGAACGCGAATGCTGTGCGAGGTTGCACCGCGTAGATAGGGCCGAGGCTTTCATCGATCTCCCAGTCATATTTCGTTTTGTAGAGCGCGGAGAATCGTTCGATTACATCCGTATCAGTCACTCGTTCGGCGACGCCTTCGACTATGACGGCTTCATCTCCGCGTTCGGGGCAGACGACGCAGTTAGGATTGACTGCGAGGTTGCGCGCCTTGCGCGACTCGCCGCCCGTGCTGAAGAGGAAAGCTCCGTCGAGCCACACGCCCCACACGGGCATCACGTGCGGGCGTCCGTCCTCGCGCGTAGTGGCAAGCCAGTAATTGTGCGCACTCGTGAGTCGCTCGACAGCCCAACTCCACGGCAGGAGTCCTTTGCTGCTCTCGGCGTCAGGGATTTCAATACCGGGCATAACAGGACGAGAAGCTTTCGGCTCGCGCGATTTGTTGTTTTCCATGATGTGATCTTCTCCGAAATCGTGGCGCAAGATGTTAGTGCATGGGAAATCAAGTTTTGAATTTTCCTGCGATCTGAGATTTCCGATTTGAGATCGCAGACGTATGGCTTCAACAAGGCTGGATGGTTGAATAAAAATCGAAATTTATAGCATCCAGTATTTTAGCTCGCGTATCTTCACATTTCGCACTTCCAGAATTTTCATGGCTGATCGTTCACAGCAACGTCTGAACATCTTCAGGCGGTCGCGCAAGCACTGCCCTGTCGCCGCGCACGACGATGGGTCTTTGAATCAGGTCAGGATTTTCCGACATGATCGTTATCAACTCATCATCCGACAGATCGCGTTCGGCAAGATTGAGTCGGCGCGACGCCGGGTCATCCCATCGCAGCACATCGCGGGGCGAAAGTCCGAGTTTACGGATCAAAGCGCGAAGTTCTTCAGCGGTCAAAGGCTGTTCGTAGTAATTTATCGCTTCGAATTCCACGCCCTGATCTTCAAGTATTCCGAGCGTCGCAATGCACTTGCTGCACGTTGGTTTCTGGTAGACGGTTATTTTCTCAGCCATTCGCTTTCCTTCCGTAGCATGAGTTCAGATTTAATGTGCAGGATGGGCGCGCAGGAAATCAAGCTTTCCAGCGCGGTGAGGGTGGGAATAAAGCAGGCTTTCGGACGCGGGAAGTCATCGCGTTCTGATGACGTAAATGACCAGGAGCGCGAGTATGACTGTCGTCAGCACGCCCAATACCATTCGCAGTTGTTTTCTTCGGTCGACGAACCGACGGGACGATTCATCAGCTATCCAGCCGCGCCAGCCGCATTCGTGACAGCGATAAGCTTTGTAGCGAGTGAACAGCCTTATCAACTTTTCACGAATGTTTTTTGCGCGCGACCGGTGGACGTGCAATCCGCACTGCGGGCAAAGCTTGACCACGACTCATACCCTCCCGTTCGGAAAAATATCGCTTTCTCCATATCGAACGGATCGTCGAGCGCGGTTTTCAAGAATTTTTCAGGCAGTCGAGGGGAGAGTTATCATTCAGGCTGCCACTTCAGCGTAATGAAAACCGCTCTATCGCTGCTTTGTCGTTTGTCCTGCAGAGAGCGACGAAACTACAACATAATGACAAATATGCGGGGAGATAAATTCCAAGGCAAATTGCCTTTTGCCTTTTTACTTCTTTCTCAAATCATCAGGGGAGTATGGGACTGACCGGATCATCGCCTCCTGACACCACGCCTATTCCGGTAGTGACTCCGGCTGCGATCAGTCCCCAGAATCCCATCACAGGCACGAACGCGCCTGCCGGGGCTTCGCAGTCACAGCAGTTGAGCGTGTAAGTCGTTTCGCCGTTGGCGGTCATACTCTCAAAAGTTTCGAAGACGCGGTTCTCGCCGCTTTTAACCATCACCTCGCCGCCATTCCCATTGCTCGTCACGCGGGCTTCTCCCGGAAGGACGGCGACTTCCATCAGTCCCGTCTCGGCTCTTCGCGCCTGAGATACGACGCCCGCAGGGACGAAGTGCGTGAGCGAGCCGCACTGCTCGACTAAAATCTGGCAGTTCTTCTCTGCCAGCGTCAGTTTGATTTTGGTATCAGGGCGAAGCTGAATGCGACCGAGCGGGCCGAGGTCGATAGTGGCATCCGAATCAGGGCCGGTAGCGACGGTGTCTCCGCTCAGGACGGTCGCGCCAGTCCGCGCTTCGTTATCGTTGATGGTCACGTACCCCGTAGTGTCGAGCGTGCCTGTTGGCACGGAGCCGGTATCGGCGGATGAAACTTTCGCGGAATTGTTTTTATCCGCGCTCGCCTCCATTGTCGCTTCGACGAAAGCCAGCGAGCGGAAAGAAAATACAGTCACCGCTGCGACTGCAAGGAGAAGACTCATAATAGATTTGAATTTCATACCGGCCACCTGCTCACAATTTTAAGGTTGAGGGAGGGTCTTTTCTATGAAACAGCACTGACAGCATTGAACGGTGAATAACGATCCGCCGTCAGCGTTTACTTCCTTGACGTGATAATACCTTTTATCGCTTCTGGCGCGGAGCGAAACCTTTTCCATCCTTATATCGCCGTCGCGCTTTTTGATCTCGCGATTGATCGCTACTTTGCCGCTTGTGACCGCCACCTGAACGTATTTGGCATCAGCGACTTTGATCTGTCCCGTCACGCCCGAAGGAACCTGTTGAGTTACGGAACCGCAGCGATCAAGCACCGCCTGACAACTGCCCGGCGCGAGAAAAAGCTCGACCTTCGTATTGGGTCTTATCTGAATGCGGCCAAGCGCGCCGAGATCGATTGTCACATCGCCGTCAGGCTCAGTCTCGATATGGCTTCCACTCAGAACGGTCATCCCCGTTTGAGCCGTCTTACCGTTTACCATCGCGCGGCCCGAAACGGTCAGAGTTCCACTCAAATCCTGCGCCGTCGAAGAGCCAGTCGTCGTCGAAGGCGCAAACAGGCACAGGATCAATAAGGCAAACACAGCACTCATCGTTTTCAGGTGAAGACTACTTTTCATCATAATTGCGCTCCGAAAATGCAGCCCCAGAATAGGAAACCGGCCTTTGAAAGTCAATAGTTTCATACTTCAGTTTCATACTTCAGTTTCATACTTCGCGCTCACTCGTAAGGCGGCAATTCATCAAGCGGGATATCGGCTAGCCGCCTGTTCCCTCGATCTTTGTCTGAAAGCAGCGGGGACGAGACTCGCCAGTCTATGCCCAAATCAGCATCATCCCATGCCACGCCGCGCTCAAACTGGGGATAATAAAAATCGCTGCACTTGTAGAGAAACTCCGCCCGTTCGGATAAAACCGCGTAGCCGTGCGCGAATCCCACAGGCACATATATCTGAATCCGATTCTCGTCGGAAAGAATCGCGCTCACGTGCTTGCCGAAATGCGGAGAGCCTGCTCTCATATCGACAACCACGTCCAGCACTTCGCCCTCGGCGACCGAGCAAAGTTTGGCCTGCGGGCGAGGATGCTGATAATGCAGGCCGCGAACGACTCCCCGGACAGAGTGAACCTGATTGTCCTGAACGAACACATCCGCAATGCCGAGCGCGAAATATTTTTCCTTCTGATAGCTTTCAAAAAAAAATCCCCGCTCGTCGCTATAGCGGCGAGGCTCTATCAGAAAGACACCCGGCAGTGCCGTCTCGATTCGATTCATACAGGGTCGCCCTCAACGCCGCCTGTCGAACTGGATGCCTCTTTCCACAACGAACGACGTGAAAACATATCCTGCTTCTCCTGTTGTCTATCGGGTCAATACACAAGCGGCGGGGCGGAAGACTCAACCTGTTCACACTTGATGCCGGGATTGAAGCTATCGACCATCGCTTCCAAATCAGCGATGCGGGCTTCGGGAAGGCATGCGTTGAGAGTGCGGCGCAATTCACGCTCATCTCCATTGCTGGCAATCGAGGCGAGCCGCTCGACCATCAGCCGCACTTTCCTTTCCGGGTAAGCGGCGATCTTGCCTATGAAGATTTTCGGATGCCGGGTTTTCGTCATGCCTTCTTCATTGATCGCCAGTTCTTCGAAGAGCTTTTCGCCCGGTCTCACGCCCGTAAACACTATGTCGATATCTTCGTAGGGTCTCAGTCCTGACAGGGTGATTATGTCGCGTGCGATATCGAGTATGCGCACAGGCTCGCCCATGTCGAGTATGAAAATCTCGCCGCCTTCGCCCATCGTCCCCGCCTGAAGCACGAGTTGCGCCGCTTCGGGGATGGTCATGAAGTAGCGCAGCATTTCAGGGTGAGTCACAGTCACTGGCCCGCCGCGTCGTATCTGATCCTGAAATATCGGTATGACCGACCCGGCTGACCCTATCACATTGCCGAATCGAACGGCAACGTATCGGGTCGCGTAGCGTTGATTGAGAGCCTGAACTACGAGTTCCGAGACGCGCTTGGTCGCGCCCATAATCGAAGTCGGGCGCACCGCCTTGTCAGTCGAAATCAGCACGAAGGCTTCCGCACCGAACCGTCCGGCCATCTCTCCGAGTATGCGCGTGGCGAGGATGTTATTCTTCACGGCTTCGGGCGCGTTCGTTTCCATGATCGGCACGTGCTTGTGCGCTGCCGCGTGAAGCACCACCTGCGGGCGATATTCATTGAAGACAGCCTGCATCCCCATCTCGTCGCCCACGTCTACGACGAGCGAAGTGATCGAAAGATCGGGGTGAGATTCCCGAAGATCGCGGTCGATGTTGAAGAGCGCGAACTCCGCGCGCTCGACAAGCAGTAGTCGCGCCGGAAGGAACCGCGCGGCCTGCCGAGCGAGTTCCGAACCGATAGAGCCGCCCGCGCCCGTGACCATAACGGTCTTTCCGGCGAGGAAGATGCGCATGCTTTCTTCATCGAGTTGAACAGTCTCCCGTCCCAGCAGGTCTTCGATCTCGACATCGCGTATGCGGGAAATTTCGACCGTGCCTTCCAGGATTTCATAAAGGCCCGGTATGATGCGCACACGGACGGGAATCTCTTCGCAGATTTCGATGATGCGTCGAATGTTGTTCCCCGATGCCGTGGCTATAGTGATGACGACGTGATCTATGCCAAGCTCGCTAACGAGATGGGGCAACTCACTGGTGCCGCCAAATACGCGCACTCCCTGAATCATCAATCCGTGTTTGTGACGATCATCGTCGACGAATCCTTTTATCTCAAGTCCCATGTCGCCGCGTCCGAGAATCTCTTTTGCGGCAAGCACTCCGGCCCGCCCTGCGCCTATCAGGAGGACGGGTTTTTTGAGTCCTTTGGAGCGGGCCGACTCGCGCTGTTTTTCATATTGCTCATAAAGAGCGCGGCGCAAAACTCTCAATCCCACTATCCCACCGAAAGCCAGCACTGCATCCATCAGTATGATCGAAACAGGAACCTTCAGCCCTTGCAGGCGGTCGGGCAGGGAAAGGCGAAAAACGAGCAGCGGCACGAGCGACCAGATCGCCGCGTTGACAAACGACCGGACTTCGGCCATTCCAATGTAACGCCAGATGAAGGAATGCACGCCTGCCAGAGTTAAGATTGTGAACTGGATCAGAACTACGAAAGGAAGCTGGGTCAGCCCGCGGATCATCTGATCCTGAGTCATCACGAAATCAAATCGAAAGAAATAAGCCGCGATGAACGCGATGGCGAGTATAGCCATATCCAGCGCGTACTGAAGTCGTCTCGATAAAAGTCCTATCCACCAGGCTCTCGCCTTCGAGTGTCGTTTGATGTTAGATGCAACTGCTTTTATGACTCCGGTTCCGCTCGCCATCTGCTTGGGCCTCTCACTGTGGGGAAGGGTGGCTCAATACAACCTGCTTTTCAACCATTCAGTTGTAAGGGGGATATAGTATCGAAGTGCAAGGGGCAAACTCGAACAAGCCCAAATTATCCGCATCGGCCCGAAATAGCAAGACATTTTTTGTCCATCGCTATCGGAGACCGGAGGAGGAGCATTAGACAGGATTAACAGGATTTTGAGGATTGACAGGATGAGCCAAAAGGAAATCCTGTCTGATCTTTTCCTCTCAGGCGTTTTTCGCGGCGCGGCGAATGATTCCGGTTATCATCTGGATTTCATCTTCGGTCAGACTCGATCCGCTCGGCAGGCAAAGCCCGCGCTCGAAAATATCTTCCGCAACAAAGCCTCCTCTCGCCCGACACTCCGAGAAAACCGGCTGCAAATGAAGCGGCTTCCACACCGGACGCGATTCGATGTTTTCCTCTTCGAGCCTGAGCCTTATATCTTCCCTCGTTGCGCCGAACTCTTCTCGGTCGATGGTTATACAGGTAAGCCATCTCGTCGACCGGCCATAATCGGCTTCGGGCATGAATTCGATTCCCGGAAGATCGGAGAGAGCCGTTTTGTAACGCTCGAAGTTTTCTCTTCGCCTCGCTATGCGATCTTCCAGAACCATCATCTGCCCTCGCCCGACGGCTGCAAGGATATTGCTCATTCGATAGTTATAACCTATCGTCGAATGCTGATAGTGCGGTGCCGTGTCGCGCGCCTGCGTAGCCAGAAAGCGCGCCCGACGTATGAGCGATTCATCATCGGACAACAACATCCCGCCGCCCGATGTCGTGATGATCTTGTTGCCGTTGAAGGAAAGCACGGACATAAGCCCGAAGCTCCCCGCTCGGCGTCCCCTGTAATCGGCTCCCAGAGCCTCTGCCGCGTCTTCGATGATCGGCACTTCGTACCCTCCGCAGGCTTCGGTGATCGGATTGAAATCGGCGCTCTGACCGTAGAGATCGACTACGATGACGGCTCGCGGCAATCGATTGCGAGCGGCGCACGCTTTCAACTCTTCCGCAAGCAGGCCGGGATCGATGTTCCACGTCTCTCGATTGCAATCGATGAAAACGGGAACGGCTCGTTCATAGACGATAGGATTCGCGCTCGCGCTGAAAGTGAGCGTGGGGCAAAACACTTCATCGCCGGACTCGATGCCCGCAAGCATCAGAGCCAGATGCAAGGCAGCCGTGCCTGACGAGAGGGCCGCCGCGTGACGGACGCCCGTGTACCCGGCCACTTCCTTTTCAAAAGCATCGACGTGCGGGCCTAGAGGCGCGATCCAGTTCGAAGCGAATGCTTCCGTGACAAGCTCAAGCTCCAGATCGCCCATGTGCGGCGGAGAAAGATAGATTCGTTTTTTCATTTCATGAGAATCGCGGCTCCGATTGAGACGAAGCCAGTTTGTAAAATGTAACTGATAAAGGCGACCTTGCGGACGGAAAGCCCGCGACGGGCGAGGTAATCATAAAAATGGCTGCGGTCGCCGGAGAGCGGCGATACCCCGCGCCGGAGGCGGCGAATGATCGCGAACACAGCATCGAAGACCGGCGCTCCGATCATCAAAGCGGCTCCCGCGAGACTCATCGCGCTTCCGTTTGCGAAGACTAAAATCAATGCCATTGCCGCAAGCATGAATCCTAAAAAATAGCTTCCGTTGTCGCCCATGAAAACCGAGGCCGGATGAAAATTGTAAATCAGAAAAGCCGCAAGCGATCCTCCAAGCGAGAGCGCAAACGCGAAGACCAGAAATTGATTCAATGACAATCCGGCTATGGCGAAACCGATGCAGGAAATCAACCCGACTCCGCCAGCAAGCCCGTCCATACCGTCCTGCATATTGATCGCATTGATCGCTCCCGCCACGAAGAAAATAACAAAGACGATCACCAGCACATAGCCCGCCGCGCCCCAACTGGCTACCTTCAACCCTGCTCCCATAAACAGATCTGTCACAAAGCCCGCCACAGCCAACGCCCAGCCGATTCCTATTTCAACCGTCAGCCTCAATGACGGGCGGACGTTGAAACGATCATCGCAAAAACCGAGAGCCGCCGCGCCGATTGCGAGCAGCACAACCCAGATCGCGCCTTTGGAATATTCGCCGATCTTTCCAGCGATCAGAAGAAGCGAGAGCAAACACCCCGCGACTATCCCCAATCCGCCTATGAACGGGACGGGAGCCGAGTGAATTTTCAAAGGGTCTGCGCCCGCGACATCTACGAGCCGCCAGCGCGCCGCTATTCTTTTGAAAACTGGGATTACGAGCAGAGAGATGACGAACGCGCTCGCGCTCGCAGCGACCATCCTCCATCCGATCATCTGGCCGTCTCCGCAGGCGAAGCGATTTCCACCTGTCGCGAAGCTTCTTCGAGGGATGAGGCGATGAAACGAATTTGCCGCTCGTCCAAAGAAGCATTGCACGGAACCAGAATCAGCCGTGAGGCGAGATCGTAAGAATTCGGCAACTCCTCACGCGAGCCGAGCAGGATAGGGTAAGGCGTTTCAGTCTGAATGCCGCGCTGATGAAGAAGCTGTCGAACCCTGAAAACGGCTCCGGGAGCCTCTTTGCCGCCCGCGCGCACAAGCACGGGGAACAGATGCGGCAGCATTTCACCTTCGCCTGAAAAAAGGGCGAATGCTTCGCAGTGCGAAAGGGTTTTATAAAGCTGAGTAGAATTGAATCGTTGATGCGCTGCGATCTTCTCTCTCTCCTGCCATTGGGCGAGAGCCACAGCCGCCTGAAGCTCAGACATCGACGAGAGGGCGATTTTCGTCAACGCATCGCGAGGCGTGCTTTCGGCTTCGAGTGAGGGCGGTTCGGCTCCGGGAAAAAATTTCGGTATGCGATGTCGCGCGAGGCTTCGCGCAGTGTAGTTGAAAAAGCGAGCGGCTTCTTTCAATCTGTGCGATTCGCTTTCGTTGATCGTGACAGATTCTTTCGCGATCAAAACGCCGCCGCCGACTGCTGTGAGAGATTTGAAATTGAAGCTCCACACTCCTGCGTCTGCGCGAGTACCGCATACCGCGCCGCTTGCGTCCCTGCGACCAGCCTGATAGGCGGCGTCTTCGATGACAGGCACGCCGAGACGAGCGAGCAGGGAAAAATCCTGATCGATTCCATAGGTGTTCGCCGCAAGCACTCCCCCGATATCTGCGCGAGCAAGCGCACGGGGATCGAATCGCAAAGACGAAGGCTGACAATCGACGGCCATGATCTCTGCTTTCGCGGCGCGAAGCCCTGTCAACACAGCGGGACAAACATAGCCCGGCACAGCCACGCGGCGGCCTTCGAGTCCAAGCATCCGAACGGCAGCAGCAATCGCGCAACGCGCCGAAGAAACAAGCAGAGGCTTGAAGGGATGAAACTCGCTTTCAAGCTCTTTCAACAACTGATTTCGATAGCGACCGGGCGAAGCGAAAGATGCAATCCCTTTTGCTATCTCTCGACTGCCCCATCTGGGAATGTTTATTCGAATGTGCATGAGGTAGTGGGCAGTGGGCAGTGTGCGGTGGGCAGTTGTTCACGGCACACTGCCCACCGCACACTGCCCACTATTTTTTCGTCAATGCGATCACCTGATAATCGCCCAGTCGCCGAGGCGCGAGGCGACAAATCGCTTCGCCCGCAAGGTAGCCTGCGCGAGTCAGACGTTGAAACCGCGCGAACTGGCGACGCGCGAAAACCAGACGCGAGGGGATGAAATGAATCGCGCTCCATTCATCCAGCGTCGCGCCCAGTGTCGTGAATATCTCGATCACCTCTTTCGCGCTCAATCTGCACGTCCGCACGAGCGCAGGAAAGCGATGAAACGGATCGATCAAAATTATCTTCCCTCCCGCGCGAGTCGTCGACACTATTCGTTGCGCCACACGGGGAAACTCATCAGCCCTGCACGCGCTTGCAAGGCACGCCATCGATAAAACCATGTCGAAGCTGTCCGCCGGATAATCATAATCCTGCGCGCTGGCCGACACGAATTCGGCTTCCAGAGCCGGATTGCGGCGACGCGCTTCTGCAACCATCGTGTCGAGATCGACTCCCACATAGCGATTGAATAATCCGGCAAGACGTTCGCTCAATCTCCCCGTCCCGCATCCGAGGTCAAGCGCCGCATCGCGACGCGCGGGAAGATTGCGTTCTATCGCGTTCCATTGATCCCTGTGCGCAAGCTCGTTGTATGCGGGGTTGGCCCACATCACCGAAAACCATCCGGGATCAGCGGCGCGCGCGCGCCAGAACCCTTCGGCATCGGGCGGGCGGTAAATAAATAGTCTCATCAATCGCTTCATAGCAGTGGGCAGTGGGCAGTGGGCGGCGGTCAGTATATCGATCACCCCTTCACCCCATCCCCCATCTCCTATCCCCCATCCCCCATAGATCATCTCTTCAGCAATCAACCGATCATGCCTTCTTCGATTGGGTTGGTGCTGCCGGTAGTCAGAAATCCGCTTCCGTAATAAAGCATCTCTGCAAGTAGCGGCAGCGGATCAGTCACGCGAAAATCGTCGCACCCGTCCGAATGATTGGCCAGAATATCTTTAATAGTTCTTGCCGCCTGAATCACGCGCCCGCGCCGCGCGAGATTGAAAAGGTGAATCATCTCACCTACGATCCATCGCGACCGGACGCCTGTTTGATAAGCAGTGACCGGTTCGACATCGCCATCGACAGCCATTCGATACAACAGCCACGGGAAATCCACTCCCGCGCGCACCGCCAGATCGAGCGCGCCCCAGAATCGCGGATTGATTTCGATGAGCGCAGCGCGGCGGCTCGCTTCGTCGTAATGAAAATCGAGATGAACCACCCCGTGCCATTTCAAACTGTCCATCAATGAGCGAGCATACTCTTCGAGCGCGGGGACGCAGACGCTTTCGCGAAATACGCTCGTGCCAAATTTGCCTTCCTTGCAGCGAAGGTAGCGTTCGACGAACGCGGCGCGACACTCCCCGCGATTGTAGAGCAGACAAACTCCGAAGCCAGCGCCCGGTGCGAATGCCTGAACGATGGGCCAATGATGGCTATCGAGTTTATACGTCTCAACGAGCCAGTCGAAACGCTTCAGACAATCGTCGGCGCTTTCGACTATGAAGACCCCCTTGCCGCTGTTGCCGAGTTGAGTCTTCACAACAGCCGGGTACGAGAGCGCGTTCGATTTTTCAATCAACTCTTCGCGCGTTTCGGGTTTGAAAGTTTCAGGCACGGGAACCTTTGCGCGTCGCGCAAGATCGCAGACCGTCCACTTGTTGATGGTCGCCGCGATTCGGTCGGCTTCGACTACGGGGATGAGAATATTTTTCGGAAAGCGATCTCTCAATCGCGCGATGACCAGTATATCTTCGTGTCCGGGGATGAGTACCTGAGCGCCTGTTCTCTGCATCGCCTCGGCAACATCGGTGATGAAACCATCAGGATCGCGATACGGATTGCGATAACGGGAAAACGAAGCGTGATGACGGGAGTATCGACACATTGCCAGCCGCGAGGCATCGCCCACATGCACCGCGACTCCGCGACGTGCGAGAGAATGAACTATGACATAAGAGACGCGGCACCATCCATAAGTTAAAAAGGCTGCCGGAAGCTCGCTCATCTAATCCACCACGCGCCGCGTTCGCTCACTGGGATGGTTGTCATTCGCCGTCAACTGCTCACTGCCCACCGCCCGCTCCTCGATGAACTCAGCAAGCTCGACTAAAATACGCTGCTGACTGAAACGCGATTCGGCCAACGCGCGCCCGCGTCGTCCCATCTCTTGCAGTCGGTCGCGCTCCTCATATAATCGCTCGACTGCATCAGCGAAAGCCTCCGCATCACAGGGAGGCACAGCCGCGCCGCAATCGTTCTCTGTTACGAGATCACTCATCCAGCCCGGATAATTCACAAGTACAGGTTTGCCCGCGGCGAGGTAATCGAAAAATTTATTCGGCGATGTGCCATAGTAAAACGCCGGGACGTTCATCAGAATCTGCATCCCCGCATCAAGCTCGGCCAGCGCTTCGTTGTATGAAGCTTTGTTGAAAAGGCCGACGAAATGAACATTATCCAATCCTTCACTTTTCGCGCGCTCGACGAGCCGCGCTTTTTCGCGCCCGTCGCCGATGAGCGCGAACGCGATATCGTTGGCTTCGCGTCGCTTCAAAATGGCGGCGGCATCGAGTACCGCATCAAGCCCGTTGGCGATTCCGTGAGTGCCAGTGTAGCCCAAAACGAACAGGTCTTCGCCTATCGGCAGATGCTTTCGCGCGAGTCGACCGAGCGGGCGCAGATTCTCCGTATCGCTTCCGTTCGGGATCATCGCTATGCGCGAAGATTCCACTCCGGCCTTTCGCTCGATGCCCGTTTTTATTCCCGGCGCGAGGGCGATGAGTTTCCACGCAAGTCGATAGGCGCATCGCTCCCAGAAATAAAGCGCGCTCTTGATTAGAGGATTGCGAATGATGCCCATTTCGATGGGGAGATCGGGCCACAGGTCGCGCACTTCGAAAACATAAGGGGTGCCTTTGACGAATCTGCCGAACATCGCTGGAATGCTTACGGTGAGCGGAGTCGATGAAGCGAATATGATATCGGATTTGCGGCGCGCGACTTCGCGGCAGGCGAGAAATCCGAACAGAAAAAACGACCACAATCGTTTGATGAAGCTCTGATGATTCGAATAGAAGACTCTTATCTGAACGACGCGAAATCCGTCGAGATCGAATTCAACCACCCGCTTTTCGCTGTCCGATTGAAGAGAAATGTCTCGCCAGTTGTGACCGCATACAACCGTCACTTCGTGTCCGCGCTCGGCGAGCGTTTTGACCAGGTTATAACCTCGCACGCCCGCTTCTCCGCTGGCAGTGGCGAAGTGTTGTTGAACGTAAAGAATGTTCATACGCTTTCAAATTTCGTCGAAAGCATCATCGACGTTTCATCACTGTAGGGGAAAGCCGATATCTGAGCCGAAAAACGACTGGCCCCCGTCAATACCTTGATCGCTGTCGCTTCGACAGATTCGATGATCGCATCTTGAGAAAGCAGAACGAGAGTCATTCTGCGCGCAGGCAGCGTGCAATGATCCGACGCGATCACTGCAAGCGCAGGCTCGCGGTGAAAGTAGCGATCAGAAAACCATCCGCGCGTCGAGGAGGTCGAGCCGCAAACTGTTTCAAGCTCCTGAGCGATTGATCCGTCGGCGAATGTGAAAAACGACGCGGTGAAATCGCCTGCGGGTGAGCGAAGTTCGAACGAATTCGCCAAGCGTGATTCAAGTGTCGATTTCGGAAACAGCCATTGCGATGAAAGATGACGCTCTCCCTCGCCTCTGAGGTCATCGATTATGATCCACAATTTTTCGTCAACGAGCATCACGGCGCGGCGATGAATGACGCCGAGTTTTTTTCTGTATCCGTCCTGCTGGCCTTCGAAGAATTTGATTTTGTCGTTTGACGCGCAATGAATGACAGTGCCGCGATTCCAGTGAAACCATGTGAAGCGCGGCCCGCGCTCCATCTGATCGAGGCAGTCTATCTCAACCGTGTTGTGCGCGCCCGTCAGACTCAAACCATTATTCCATGGCGGCGCGCTGTTATAGGAATAAGTGCCGGGGTCGGCAAGTAGGTTCGCGCCTCGCCACCACAAATCGACGCTGAGCATATCCGATTGCGCGGGCCTATCGAGATAACGACAGCAGCGAATCATCGCCCACGTCTCCGTTGATCGAATCGTATAATAGCCGCCCGTCTCAGCCGCGAGATCAATGCGCGCAGGAGGATCGATTCGTTTGAAAATTTCTTCGCCGCTCATCCACACAATCGGCTCGTCCCAAGGGCCTTGCCGATAGATTCGTCTTTTTTCGCTGGCCCAGAATGCAAGCGCGAGCGCGGGGCGATAATCGCTGAATTCACACGAGTCAAGTCGAAACAATGTTGCGCCATCGTTCGAGCCGTAATTCGGAGCGCGTCCGCTTTCATCCGTCGTTTGATAAAGAAATCTCGCCGCGAGTGAAAGCCGCTCTCTCAATGCAGAAGAAAATTCTCGCCCGTTCATACGGCCCAGCAATATCGCCCACGAATAACTTTGCAGAATCAGCCGATGATAATTCATCGAGTGCTGGATGTAAGCGCCGTCATCGTAAATTTGTCTCGCGGCTTCGCCTTCGAGGATATCTCTTCCCTTCTCTTCCCAACGCGCGCTGGAGCGAAGGAAAGGAAACATCACGCCTATCGTCCAAAGGCCGAGAGCTTCGTTTATCGCGTGATTGTTTTTTTGCAGGATGGCGAAATCGATATTGCCTTCTATTCGTTCAGCGTGCGCGGCAAGCATCTCGACGAGCATCCGTGCGCGCTCGATGGTCGTCGCAGGAGCATCGAGCAGATTGAAGAGAGCGAAGCACCAGGCGAGAGAGCGAAACGCGCACTCCTGACCGCACATCCAGTGCGCGCCCGCGTTCGGCGGATTTTCCTCACGGAAACTTTCGACCAGTTGCCAAAATGTTTCGGCGTGCGCGTCATCGCCAGTGAGCAGGTAAGCGCGAGCGAGCGTGTAAGCGACCGTGAATCTTCCTGTCTCCCAGAGCCATTTGACATCCTGCTCGCCCATATCGGGCAAATTATTCCAGTGCGTTTTCGGCCATTTTGTATTCGATTCCGCGTGCTGATGCCAGCGAGGCGGCCAGCCCGCGTCGATTTCTTTATGAGAAAAAAATCGAAACACGCCCGCTCGCGCGGCTTTTGTCTCGCGGATGATTTCGCTGATAGATTCTTCCGGCAAAATTTCCTGCAGTCGGATTTTTCGCTGCTCGCTGTTTTTCGTAGATGCGAAGAATCGCTCGCCCGCTTCTTCAAGACACGTCATCAATCGATCAGGCGCGAGGTCAGGCGCGATGTGAGGGAGTCGATACCGCATCCAGTCGATGAGAGGAAATCGGCGCGTGATCCATCCCGTCCGTCGGCGGAGCGAATAGGCAGCGCGACGCGCGATCCAACGCGGCCCCATCTGATGGACGAAACTGAAAACCTGTCGCATTCGCATTCGACTGACTTACTCGACATCGACCGGCAGTCCGGTTCTGAGCGATTCGATGACGGCCAACGAAGCCCGCGTAGTATTTATTATCGAATCGTAATCGATAGGCGCGGGCCCGCCCCGTCGCGCCGTCTCGAAAAATGTTTTCAATTCCGCGCCGTGTCCTTTGTCGAGTCCCGGTATTTTCACCGTTCTCGCCCGCCCGTCTTTTGAAAGAGTCACCTTTTTGAAATCATCGATGACGGCGATCTGCCCGCCTCCGAAAATTTCTATTCGCTCTTTCGGAAAACTTTTATCGCCGCCCGCGAAGTACGCAATCGAAGCGATGGAGCCGTTATCCATTCGCGCGATTATCGCCGTTTCGTCATCAGTCTCCGACGACGACGCGCGCTCTGCAAAGACGCGAACTATTTTACTGCGGAGTAGAAAGCCTGCGAGATCAATCGCATGACATGCTTCGCCTATGATTCGCCCGCCGCCCGTCTCCAAATCCTGCGTCCAGTGATCAGCCGGAATAGACCCGGCATTGAAGCGATAAGTCAACGTCTGGGGTTGAATCGAAGAAAAAAATTCAGCGACCATTCGCGCTGCCGGTGAGAAACGGCGATTGAATCCGACTGTCCACAACCGAGGCGCACTCATCTCATTGAGAGCGCGCTCAAATTCATCAAGCTGGCTTTCGCTTATGGCAAGCGGTTTTTCAATGAAGACGTTTTTGCTTGCTCTCAAAGCCGCGATGGCTTGTTCCGCGTGAAGATTGTGCCGCGTGGTTATGAAAACGGTGTTGACCATCTCATCAGAGAGAATCTCATCAATCGAGGAGCAGGCCGTCTCGAAATGATGCCGCTCGCCTCGCACCGCGGCGCTCACACCGCCCGCAGAGCAAATCGCGCGCAGCCTCACGCCTTTCATTTTTTCTATGAGAGGAAGCAAAACGAGCGAGGCGAAATTCCCTGCCCCGACCATTCCTATTCGAATCTCATCGCTGGCTGCTGGGCGCGACGCACGATCCGAGTCGAGTGTGATTTTTCGCCTGAGCGTCGTTTCTTCCGTAGCGGGATAAATGAGCACTATTCCGAGATAAGGTTCGCTCGCCCGCTCGATCAGATCATAAGCGCGGCTGGCATCTTCTATTTTGAAAGTGTGAGTGGTGAGCAGTCGGGCGTCGATCTGCTTTGCAGCGATGAGTTCGAGCGCCGATTCTATGTTTCGTTGCTCAGTCCACCGGACGTAAGCATAAGGATAATCCTCGCCGCGATCTTCATAGTTCGCATCATAGCGGCCCGGCCCGTAGGAGCAGGACACGACGAGTTCAAGCTCTTTGGGATAAAACTCGCGGCGCGGGACGTTCAGCCCGACTGCGCCGACAGCGACTATGCGCGCTTTCTTTCGCGCCGCCGCCGCCGCAAGCTCGAGGGGATCGTTGCTTGCGGTCGCGGCTGTTATCAACACGGCGTCTGCTCCGTGTCCGTCCGTTCGCTCTGAAATATGCGCGAGAAATTCGTCTCTCGTCCCTGTCTCGCAACCCATCTCGGAAGCCAAGCGACGTTTCTGTTCATCGATATCGGTTCCGATCACTACGCACCCCGATGCGCGAAGAATCCGGCAAGTGATCTGGCCTATGAGTCCAAGCCCTATGACGGCGACGCGATCCCCCACGCCGACTTGAGCCAGTCGCACGCCCTGAAGCGCGATGCTTGCGACTACGCCGTAGCAAGCTTCTTCGAATGGAACGGAGTCGGGAACGCGGGCGACGAGATTTTGAGGAACGGCTACGACTCCGGCGTGAGGGCCGTTTGAGGCCACGCGGTCGCCGGGGCGAAATCGGCTGACCTCGCGTCCGACTTCGATGACTGTCCCGGCGGATGAATAGCCGAGGGCGATTGGGTCTTGGAGTTTCGCGCGAACCTGACGGATGGTTTCAAGCACGCCTTCGCGTCGAAGTTTTTCCAGCACGCGGCGAACCTGATCGGGCCGTTCGCACGCTTTGCCTAACAGGGATTTGCGCGCAAGGTCCAGTACCATCTTTTCCGTCCCGGCTGACAGGAGCGAAGCATGATTGGCTATTAGAACCTCGCGTCGTCCGCACACGGGCGCAGGAACTTCGCGCACCGCTGTGCGGCCTGAGTCGATTTGCTGAAGGATTTGTCGCATCACTGAACGGCTGCCTGAGCCTGACGGTCGACGAAGTTGCGCATCCACATCTCGATGCACATGAGCGAAAAAATCATGTAGGAGGCGTCGATTTCCAGTCGCTCATTGGAAAGTATGAGTCGTTGGACAGATGCGGGGTCGAACAATCCGCGGTCGGCGATGCTTTTTTCCGACAGCACATCGCGAACCATGTCTCTCAACTCTTCGCGAATCCATCGGCGCAGCGGCGCTCCGAATCCGGTCTTGCCCCGGTTGATGATCGCGTCGGGCAGCACGCCCCGCATCGCATTTTTGAAAGCCGCCTTGAGCCGCGTTCCCTGCTGCTTCTCACCGGGCGGCAGATGAACGGCATAATCTACAAGGTCGAGATCAAGCAGCGGCACTCTCACTTCTACTCCGTGGGCCATGCTCATTTTGTCGGTGTAGTTGAGGTTGTGATCCGGGAGAAAGTGCTTCGCTTCGAGGTAGAGCATTCGATTGAGCGGGTCGGTCTCGCGTGGTATGCGGGCGAGAGTTTTCCTCAACGGCTCAAGCGTGTCATAGTCCGCAAGTTCGCGTTTGAGGTCTGGGGCATAGAGGCTGCGCAGGGATTCATCCGTAGTCCACAAAAAATAAGCCATCATTCTGTCTTCGGGCGGGTGATTGGCGAAGACGAAATTCTTTTGAATTCGGCGGCTCAATGTCGAGCCTACGCTCATAGTTCGCACGCTTCGCGCAAGCAGCCTCCTCGCGCCTGCCGGGAGCCAGCCCCAATACCTTTCAAGGTGGAGCGCCGTGTGCCTGCGATAGCCTGAAAATATATCGTCGCCTCCCGCGCCCGAAAGCAGCACCTTGTATCCATCCATTCTCGCCTGCTGAGAGATGAGATAGACATTGATGCAGGCGGGGTCGGCCTGCGGCTCGTCGAGCAGGTAAACCATTCGCTCGGTGAAACCGACGATATCGGGGCGGACGCGAACTTCCACCAGATCGAGATCGAAATGCGAGGCCACGATTCGCGCGAAAGGAAGATCGACGGGGTTCGCATCCGGGTGGTCGTCATCCTCGAAGCCTATAGAGTAGCAGCGAATCTTTTCTTCAGTCGCGCGCCGCATCATAGCCACCACGGAACTTGAATCCAGCCCGCCTGAAAGAAACGCGCCTACGGGAACATCGCTCACCATCTGCCGATCTACGGCCTGACGGACAAGCTCGCGTATCTGCTCTTCGCGTTCTGCTGGCGTCCCGTCGGTTCGCGCGCCATCGTAAGGGAGATCGTAGAAAGGCTCATGGCTGATGATGCCTTCACAGCCTACGACGAGGCGATAGCCCGGTTCGAGTTTTTTCACGCCCCTGAGCATCGTGTGCGGGGCGGCAGACCAGATGTAACTGAGGTGTTGATGAATGGCCTGCGGGTCAAGCTCGCGCGAAATTTCCGGGAATACCAGAAGGGCCTTGAGTTCGGAAGCGAATGCGATTCCGTCTTTCAACTCGGCATAGTAGAGCGGCTTGATTCCCAGATGATCGCGAGCCAGAAGCAATCGACGCTGGCGCGCGTCCCACAGCGCGATGGTAAAGATGCCTTTGAGACGGCGAACTGCATCCGAGCCTTCTTCTTCGTAGAGATGGATTATCGTTTCAGAGTCGCTGAGGCTTTGAAAGCGGTGGCCTTTTTGTTCAAGCTCGCGGCGAAGTTCCCGGTAATTATAAATCTCGCCGTTGAAGACGAGGCGGATAGAGCCGTCTTCATTGGTCATCGGCTGACGGGCTTCGGGGCGAAGATCGATTATTGCCAACCGACGATGGCCGAGCGCAACGCCTGCGGATGAATCGAACCAATAATCTTCATCGTCCGGCCCGCGATGCGAGACCAGCGCGTTCATGGCATAAATCCGCTGAGGCGGATATGGGCCTAAAAAACCTGTGAAGCCGCACATAGTAAAAAGGCAAAAGGCAAAAGGTAAAAAGCAAAAGGTAAGGAGGCTTTTTTCGCTTTTTCCTTTTCACCTTTTCCTTTTTCCTTATCTTTCCCCTCGATGAGCGATTCTATCAGATTGGCGACGTGAGAGCGCCAGGAGAATTTGCTCAAAACATTCCCGCGCGCGACGCGCGATATTTCAGGCGTGCCGCGAGTCCATTCTTTCCATATCCGCAAAAGATCTTCGGGACGATCCGGGTCGATATAGATTGCATAATCTCCGCATATCTCGCGGGCGAACGCGAGGTCTGAACAGACGAGAGGTTTGTTCAGCGCCATGGCTTCGAGAAGCGGATGGCCGAACGATTCGCAGATCGATGGGAAAATGCATGCATCAACCGAGCGATAAAGCGCGATGAGGTCTTCGCCATAATGCGGGCCGACCGCGTCGAGATAACCTGAGCGGATGAGATCGTTTTCTTCGATGATAGCGCGGTCTTCTTCAAAACATGCCTCTGGCCCGCTATCGAGCCGCGAAGTCACAATTGCCTGAACGGGCAGGGCTTCGCGTCGCGCGAGGGCGAGCGCGCGGAGAAGAAAGCCGAGGTTTTTCTGAAGCGTGTAATTCATCACGTAAAGAAAAGTCGTTCGATCCTGCTCGCTCGGTTCCGTTTCAATGGTCGGATCGAATTCTGCAAAAGCTTTTCCGACGCCGTAGTAGTTGACCGCTCCGCGGTCGGCGAGGCGCGGCGCGCGGGATTCGACCAGATCGCGCATCGAGAGGCTCGGATAATGAATAGCCTTGCAGTTCCTCGCGCCCGCCGTTATCAATCGCCCTTCGAGTTTGAGCAGCAATCTCCTAAGCGGAGCTTCGCGCTCAAGAAAGCGCGGGTCGAAATAAATCGCGTTGCGCAGCAGGGCCACGGTCGGCGCAGTTTTTATGAGCGGAGAAAAACTTCCCGAACAATAAAGCGCCGAGACTTTCTCCTTTTTCATCCACACAGGCAGTATGAATTGATCGAAGAAAATCCGGGTCAACCAGTTGCGAGCAGCAAGCGGGAGTGCGCGCACCTCGACCCATTCGGGAAGCTCGATGTCCAAAGCGCGCGGAAGCAGAAGAACCACTCGCACGTCTTTTCCCTCAAGCTGCAGGAGTATCTCCGGCAGTATGGCATTGAGATAAGTGATTCCGCCTCCTGCCTTCGCTCCGAGCGCGTGAATCCAGATTTGCGGAATTCGGTTATCCATCAATCAACAACTGTTCGTCTATAGTCCTTCGTCATTCGTCCACAAACAATCTCAAATGACGAACGCTGAATTTTCAATTCAATCGAGAGGTTTTCTAGCACAGACCGACATAACGCGGGAGTAAATTCGAGTAGAGCTTCCCGCCTCGACGAGATCGATCATCATCGGCCAGAGTCTTATGGCTTTCCACATCATACGCCTGATGCGAGATCGGAGCGAGGTCGGAGGCGGCGTGATTTCGCGCACCTCGACCGTTTCGAATCCGGTCAGCCTCAATGCGAGCGCGATAGTCTGAGGCGCGTAAATAGTCTCGTGCGTAAGATCGCCCAACGCGACAGGGCCGGGGCGCAGAGCCGCGCCGTTGGGGGTGGTGAGAAAAATTCTTCCGCCGGGGCGAAGCGCGGAGAGAGAGAGATCGAGAAATTCCAACCCCTCATCCCGCGTGAGATGCTCTATCAGATCGAGCGCTACTATCAAATCATAAGATTCGCCGACACGCGGCAGGAAGGATTGAAAAGAAGCTTCTTCCGCCCGAAGGTCGAGCGAGCGAGCAAGTTCGACCTGCTCACGCGCGAGATCGAATCCGCGTGCGGAGTGAAATCCGCGGCTCTCGGCCCAGTAGAGGAAATGGCCCGGCCCGCAGCCCGCTTCCAGTATTTCTATCGTCCGGCTTTCTGCGAGCAGCAAACGGAAGAGATGATCGAAAAAGCGCGCGTGACGTTGAGCCTCCGCCGCGAGGATCGCTCTATCTGTACGCTTGAAGGCCGATACGTATTCGCCATAGATGCGCTGGCGATAACCGGGAGGTTTCATCGCTCCTTTAATCAATCGAGTTTCTCTCCACGCATTATTCGTTCAACTCTGTTATTGAACGCTTCGAGCGAAAACAGTTCTTCAGCGCGTCGTCGTCCGGATTCTCCCATGCGTCGCCGAAGGTCCCGGTCGCCGAAAAGAGTTTTCAAAGCCTTGAGTAATTCCTGCCGGTCGTCCGGGTCGACGTGAATGCCTGTTTCGCCATCGACTACGACTTCGCTGCCCGCGTCGAAGCGGCTGGCGATGCAGGCAAGCCCGCGCGACATCGCTTCTGCGAACACAAGGCCGAATCCCTCGCCCCGGCTTGGCATAGCATAGATGTCGCTTGAAGCATAGAGCGCGTCGAGTTCTTCGTCGGTGACTTCGCCTGTGAAGGAGATCGCATCCTCGACGCCGCGCTTGCGCGCAAGTTCTTCGAACTGCTGACGGCCATCGCCTGCTCCGACGATGCACAATTCCGCGTTCGGAAAATCCCGTCGCACTTCTGGCCAGACTTCGATCAACTGGCGTTGCCCTTTTACCATCCCCCGGCCCCAGAGTCTTCCGACTATGAGCGCGCGCAGAGCGGCGCGCGGCTGATGATTATGATTGCCGTTTGATTGGGCAAGTTTTCGCGCCGGGAGATAAACAACTTCGCCGCGGATCGCCCTGAGACTTTCATTCGCCTGACGAAACTTTTCAAGAGTGAGTTGCGAATTTGATATGACAAGATCGCAGGCGCGCATACCCCACTGCGCGCTCACTGAAAGCCTGCGCCAGCATTCGACTCCGTGCAGGAAGACATAAAGCTGCGCGCCTGTGATCTGTTTGATCAGTCTCCCGATGGGAGCGAGGCTGACATGAGAGACGAGTACGACAGACCGGCGAGCGTAGGGGCTGCGCAGGAGCGCGCCGCAGATGAACCTGAGTTTCGATCCTCCGGCGCAAAAGGCATCGGGCCAGACCTCTCTCCAGTCGGCGTCCGCAGGGTCGTGCAAGGAAACGACCGTACCCGGTATTCGAGCCTGATGGATGGCATCGCCGAGCAGGCGGTTGACCACTTGAATGCCGCCGAACCCGGAGCCTGAAATTACGGACACTATCATCAACATAGCTTGCGCAAATCAATCGAGTGACCGAGAGCTTTCTGAAACGAGCAGCGCGATTTATGGCAATCTGAGGGGGTAAGGAGTTTTCGGCCTCAAAGCAGACTTCGCATCGAGCTTCTTGGCAGCGCGATTTTTTCTTCGTTTCGCAAACGTTATGAAGAGATAACTGACTACAAGCGTGGCGAGGTATGAAAATATGAGATTGAGTATGCCTGCTGCCGAACTGGAAACGGTCGCCTGAAACAATATGGCGATCCCCAGAGCCTGACCTATGGGGTTGTTCTTCATTTCATAAAACCCTGTCGTCTCCCAGAAAACCGCGTAGATGAAAGTCATGAAAACGATTCCGGCAACTGCGCCGATCCATCCGAAGTTCAGGTAAAACTCTCCCGTGAGAGTCATATTGATGGAGTTGCTGAATTGCGTTTCGCTCATTCGCCACCCGCGACCTATCTTTTCCGCAAACCACTGGCCGGGAGTGATCAGAGGTTTTTCCGGCCAGATGATTCGCGGGATGAAAGCGTAAGTGACATATTCCAAAGTCTCGCCATTGTAGAAACCTTCCTCGTCGACGATGCGCGCGACCTGGCTGAGTTGGGCGAACAGGCAGCCTCTAGCCACGAGCGACAGCGCGGCGGAATCAGTTCCTTCCTCATCCGCGAAAATCTCATCGCCGCTGTTTTCCGATGACAGTTGCCCCGTGAGTTTCGCCACTCTCTCTGTTCCGTATATGCCGTGTCCTCTCAACTCTCCCAGCCCGCGATAGACGAAGGCGAGGGCGGGGAGCAGAAGCAAAGCGGCGAAGATATATTTTTTGGTCATCGCCTTGCGCATCACGATGGCCAGAAAGAACATCAGCATAGGATAGACGACCTCGCCTCGCATGTAACTGAACAGCAGGGAGTTAGTGACATCCGCTATTATTGCGCCAGCCAGCAGCCACCTGGTCCAACGGGGAAAAGTCGGATTGGGGCCGAACCAGTGCCAGGTCAAAAGGAAGATGGATATCTCCGATCCTCTGCTTGTGAAGAGGCTCAAGGTTCCCAGCCCGCTTGAGGAAGCCAGAGCCAGAGTGTTCGCCCAGGCCAGAGCCAGAAAGATGAAGCAAAAATTCAGCATCGCCTTGTCCGACATTTCGAAGCCGACTTTCGGAAGCCGCGGGAGCGCGTGACCGGGAGTCGAGAGTTTCCTGAACCAGGGATAAAAGACGAGCGGGACGATAACGGTTATCGTGGCCAGAATCTGCGCCTCAAGCAGATGATCCATCGAGGCGTATCCGTAAAAAGTTTCCTCATACTCGGTGCCGAGAAAATAATAACCGGCCAGATGTCCCAGCCCCATCCACGCGCCGAAAAACATCGCATAGACGGTCATCGGATCGACGCTGTCGCTGCGCGGTCTGAAATAATCCTTCACCACATAGCCGATGCTCGCGCCCAGGCAACCGGCGGCCATCATCTCTATCGATTGCAGCAACACGCCCGCCACTGAAAGAGCGACGCTGAAATAAAAAACCGCTAAGGCGATTGATCTTATGTTCATACTAAAAAACGTTCATCGAGGCCCCATCTCTTTGAGGGCTGAGGCAGCGTCGGCAAGCGCGCGGGCCGCAACCCCGACATCCTGCGACTCTGATATTGTTACCGATGCGGCGGACATCCTTCCATACAAATCTTTGTCGAGGCAGAGCCTCTCGATAGCTTTCTCCAACTGTTGAAGGTCTCCACAAGCGTAAACCACGGCGTTGACCTCGGGTCGGGCCACATCATTCGGCCCTGCGCATCCGATTTGATCGCTGACTATGACAGGCAGTCCGAATGATATTGCCTCGCTTACGACCAGTCCGTGAGCCTCGCGAGAAGATGGAAGCACAACCACGTCCGAAGCGGCGTAGTAATTCGACACCTCCGCCTGATTTACAAAACCTGTAAGCACAGCGTTGCGAATGTGGCTATGTTCGCAGAACTTTTCCATCTCTCCGCGCAGCGGGCCGTCGCCCACGAACACAGACCAAACGGGCAATCCTTTTTGCGCAGCAGACCAGGCGGAGGAGAGAAGATCGAAGGGCCGTTTGTGAGATACATATTTGCCGCACAGCAGAGCCACGAAAGCATCCTGCGGAATCGAGTGTCGTTCGCGAATGCTGCGACGCGCGGATAAGGGATCGCTCACGGCGCTCAGAAGGCGGCTACGGTCTACAGGCATCACTCCTGGAAACAAACGCTCGACAGGCAGGCCGTACATTTCGTGATAAGCTCGATTGCTCTCGCTGATGCAAAAGGCTCCGTCCACGCGATCATAAAATCTTCTCACCACGATCTGCTTTGCAACTCGCTTCCACCACGCGGACTTCGCCTTCGCGTTGGAATCCGAAAAGATCAATAAAGGCCGTCGCCGACTGCGACACCACCAGGCGACCCTCCAGTTCGTCCTGTGGGCATAGCCGAAGACATGAACGACATTCGGGTCGAATCGGTCGAGAGCCTTTCCGACCGCCGGGTTATCGACTTCACGAAAACTGAGGCGTTCGGGTCTGCGACGTATCGGCAGCATTTCATACTCATAGCCTTCCAGCAGCGGAACGTCCCATTTGACCGGCCTCTTGAACTGAGGATCGATGTATTCGACTGCCCCCCAATCGCAACAGAAAAAAACGCGCAACTCTATATCTGAGAGCTTTGCCACTTCGCGATGCCACGACGCGAAGTTCGGAATCGGGTGGCTGAGCAGAACTGCGAGGCGTAATGTCATACCGAAAGTGATTGCTCGCGGGCAAGACGAATTTCGAAAACTTTCTCCGCTATTTTGGCAGCGCGACTGTCGACCGAATAGTTCGAGTCTATCGAGCGTTGCAATCCAGCCGTGGCCATTCGTCGCCGTTCATCTTCGTTGTCCAGATAGTATCCGATCTTCTCAATCATCTCTCCGCTCGTTTCGAAGCAGGCGCACTCTCGCCCTTCGGCGAAGTATTGGAGAAATTCATCCGTTCGCTCATGCAGCACGAAAGCGCCAGTCGCCGGAATGTGAAAAGTGCGCGAGGTGATCAGATCGCCGCTCGACGCCCCCCTTCTGGTCTCGCTCAGTATGGCCAGATTGATGCTCGACCCGACGATAGCCTTTGCGTACTCACGGCCAAAGACTCCGCGCCCCTCAATGCTCGCGCCGAGCGTTGCACACGACCGCTCCCACTGCGCGCCCCATACGCGCAGCCGCACAGAAGGCATTTCGCGTCGCAGGTGTTCGAGAAGTTTCTGCTTCTTCGGCGACCATGTGCCTATGAACGAAACGTCGCACTCATATCTCGCGCGGTCTTCGTCATCTAGTTGGACCGGCGCGTGCGTCTCAGGGTCATAGCCGTGCGGAAGAAAAGAAACCCCTTGCGCTTTTGTGAGCCGCTGCATATCCGCAACGCCAAAACTTTTCGTCGTAAATACCCAGTCATAGACGGGCAATGCCGCAGGGATGTATCTGCCGTGGGCGAGAAAACTCACATCGGGATAAAAGTTGATCGTCACGGCTCCGAGATCGCCTATGGCTCTCACGGTCTCGGCGGAAACATATCTTCCCTTGAAGACGAAAAAGAGATGAGGGCGCATATCCTTCGCTTCTGAAATGAGCGTGCTTGCATACTCGCGCACCAGCACAGGCTCAAGCAATCTTCTCGCTATCCGCAGCGACTTTCGCTGCCAGAGAGGAAAAAAGTTTTCAGGCGGCGCAGTTCTCACTGAGTGTCCCATACGGCGGAAGGCGCGCACGAAAGCGTAGGCGTTGCTTCCCTGCCAGAGGTCGGCGACTGCGAGAATGCGCAAAGGGTTTTGCGAAATATCGATCATGCTAACGAAGCAATACTGAAAGCGTCTGCCCACGCCCGAACCGCGAGAGCGCGCCACACCAGATGCGCTGCGTCAGGGCGGACATCTCCGCGAGAGATGCCGTCAAGGCGGGAACCGATCACGTTGCAATCATAAAGATTCAATTCGCGCGCTCGTTCGTCCGTCACCAGAGAGCGCACCCATTGGCTTTCCGCTTTGAGCATATCCCGAAGCGGAGTGAAAAAACCTATCTTGTCCCGCCGTCTGAGCACCAACTGCGGGAGCAGGTCGCCTAGGGATTCTCTCAAAATCAGCTTTGATTTCCCTTCGCCGACGAAAGCTTTTGAATCGAGGTGGCCGACGATTTCAGCTAACCGATGATCGAGAAAAGGCATACGGCCTTCGACGGATCGAGCCATCCCGCTGCGATCATCGTAGTGAGTCAGATGAGGAAGGGCCGAGCGTTCGACCGCTTCGAGCAATACTGTTTTAGGATCACTTGTCGCAGCCAGATCGTTCTCCGCCACAGCTTCTTTCAAAACATCGGTGAGCCACCATCTTCGTTTCAGACGCGAGCGAAGGCGCGCTCTTTTTTCCGATTCGGGCGCGAGGGCAGACAATCCCATTCGCAGAAGCGTCTTCCAGTCGAGTCCGAACCCCTGCGCTTCTTTGATCGCCCATTTCAATTTGCCTTCGCGCATCGCCCCGGAAAGCAGCGAATGAAACATGAACGGATAGCCGAACAAAAGTTCATCGCCTCCCTGCCCCGCAAGCACGACTTTGATTCCGGCCTCGCGCGCCGCTTTCATCAGCAGACCATGAGCGATTATCGACGGGTCGCCGAAAGGCTCCTCCTGCTGGCGGATAGCATCATCCAGCACACTGGAGAGAGTCATCCTTTCGAGTCGAATCCAGTGCATGCGTAATCGCCCCCGCCACTTTTCCTCGACCGCTTTCACATAAAGGCTTTCATCAAACGCGCTACCTTCCATTTGCGCGGTAAAGATGGCTATCTGATCATCGCCGCAAAGCTCGGCCAGGCAACCGACGACCACGCTCGAATCAAGTCCTCCTGAGAGAGTCGCACCGAGCGGAACATCGCTCATCAACTGCGAGCCCACAGCTTCTTCGAAAGTCTCTCTGAATTCTCGCCGCGCCGTCTCATCATAAGGCCGTCTGTCGCCGTTCAACGCAACGGGAAATTGCCAGTACCTTTGCGGCGTTGGCGCGCGGTCTCCCATCTGAACTGACGCCCAATGCGCGGGAGGGAAAACGTGAATGTCGCGAAAGAAAGTCCGCTCGCCCAGATGCCCGTAGTTGCCCGTGGCGAGAAATTCGGCGACGGCGGGCGCATACATCGCAGGATGCTCGTCCGATTCGAGAAGCGGGCTGATCTCGCTTGAGAACCGCAAACTGCCGTCATCCGACCTTCGCCAGTAGAGAGGCTTTTGCCCGTATCGGTCGCGAGACAGGAGCAATCGTTTTTCTTTCGAGTCCCACAGGGCGAGCGCCCACATTCCGACCATTTGCTCGAATGCTGCGGGGCCATTGAGCGTGAGTGCGGCGAGAATCGTCTCGGTGTCGCTGCGCGAACGAAACTCCCAGTCGCGGCAGAGTCGGACGCGAAGATCGAGATGATTGTAAAGCTCGCCGTTATAAGCGATCACCCATCGGCCACAGGGAGATATCATCGGCTGATGCGCGGCTGAACTGAGATCGACAATCGAAAGCCGCCTGTGCCCCAAGGCTATGCCTTCGTTTGAATAGACGCCTTCATCATCCGGGCCGCGATGGACGAGCAATCGATTCGCCCTTTCGACGAAGTTCTTTCCTGTGTCGGCATCACTGCCTAAATAAGCGACAAGACCGCACATTTTTAATATCTCGACTCAGGGCGTATGACAGCACCTTTCGTCGTTACTACAACCTGTTCATCATTCTCCGGCGCAACTACGGAATTGAGAACATCAGCCAATCGTCCCGCGAGATTGCGGCGTGTGTAGTAAGAGACAGCCTGCTCGCTCGGATCGTATGCGATAGATTCTCCGCGCTGATGCAGAGCCGCGGATCGAATGATGTAATGGGTGATCTCATCCGATGATCGAAGCACGACGCCGGTTTCGGTCTCTCGAATCAGATCATCCAAAAGCCCGCCATCTCCCGGCACACAGATGATCGGTCTTCGCGCACCGAAATACTCGAAAGCTTTTGCCGGATAAAAACCGCGCGAATAAAACTCATCCGTCAATAAACCCTGATCCGCCGACAATAACAAAAGCAGATCAGCTTTCACGAGAAGCCGCAGCGATTGTTGGCGGCTTATGCGCGGCGCTGAATCGCACACGTCCGCCAATCCGAATCGCGCAACGAGATTGGCAACGTGGTCGTGAGACACTCCTCTATATTGAAATCGGATGCGACTGGAAAATTCCGCGCCGAGAGATTGTCGGGCTATGACCAGTCCTTCGAGAAAGGTTTCCAATCTCTGCGCGCGATCTATTCTTCCCATATATGCGATGGTCAGCGGCGCATTCGCAGGGCCGTCTGTTGAATCGGAAAATTCTTCGGGGTCGAATCCGTTTGGAATCGTCCGCGACTGACATCCGAAAAGTTTGCGATCCATATCGGCCCACACCTCGTTGACGTTGATCGCACCTGAAGCTGTGCGCAGAAGCCTGCGAGCCAGAGGGCGATAAAGCAATCTGGCAAATGGCTTGAAAGGTTGCAAAATAGGATCGCGGAAATCCGCAACCCACGGCACGCCGTATTTTCTTGAAAACCATCTCGCAAGAAAAAGCCCCGCGTCGGGTGAATGCTCTCCAATGCAGGCATCGATTTTCACCGACCCGGCGATTGCCTGAGCCGCGTGTCGCGCGACGGGCTGCCAGTTTTGCGAATAATCTCCAGTGACGAACTTGGCCAGCGTGAGAGTCTTTCGCATCAACGCTTTTGCGCTTTTCAGTCTCGTTTGATCAGAAAACGTGGCTCTCCACATTCGGTCGAGCAAGCCATCCCATCTGAGCGATGGAGTTGAAATGATGATAGAAGCGCGCGGGTCTGCGCCCTCAATCGTTCGCATCACATCGCGCTCCACTTCGATCAAATCTTCTTCGCTCGCGCAGCCTCGCCGTTCGTTATCGCAGCAGATGACGATTGCGCGCCATCCGAAATCAGGAAGATATTTCGCGAACTGCGCGGGTCTCTGCGCGCCGACCGTCGATTCAGGTCTGTTGTAGGGCGCGCATTCGTGAGCGAAGATAAGCGCAGTTCGCAATCGTTCTTTCATCGCTTCAACTGCTCAAGGCTTCCGGCTCCGAGGCAAAGATGCGCACAGTCTGCTTGAGAATGTCGGTCAGTCGCGCCGCTTCTTTTTGCGGATTGAACTTCATCTCTATCGTTCGCCGTGCTGCCTCTCCCATTCGCTTTGCCTGTTCCCGATCATCAGCAAGAGATTCCATCGCTCGTCGAAGAGCGTTTGGGTCTTTCGACGGCACGAGCCATCCGTTCACGCCGTCCTCGATTAGTTCGCGCTGTCCGCAGGTGTCTGTGGTGATGACGGGAAGCCCTGCGGCCATAGCTTCCATCGTCGCGTTTGCCAATCCTTCGAATCGACTCGGTTGAATGTATGCGTCGGCAGCCTGAAGATATTTCACAACCTGCTCGTGCTTCACCTGCCCGATGAACTTGACGCGGTCACCTGACTGCCTCAACTCATCGGCAAGCCGAGGCTCGACTATGCGACCGACCACAACCAGATGCCAGTCCTTGCGAGACGGCGAAAAATCTCTCCATGCTTCGGCCAGCTCCGAAATCCCTTTCACTTCGGTCACCGCTCCGCAGAAAAGCAGGACTCTTTGATCCGTCGAAAGACCGAGGGCTTTTCGCGCAGCCAGTGCGTTGCCAGCGGGTCGAAATACTTCGGCATCGCAGCCATTGTAAACGACGCTGGTTTCGCGGCCAGCCGCTATATCTTCAAGTCGCGACCTCAGATACTCACAATTTGCAAGCACGCAGTCCGCTTCCTTTACCACGCGCTCGACATAGCGAAGGCAGTGATCGTTATTCATTTGCCACTGGTGCATTTCGCTCCCGCGAGCTATGGCCGCAACCGGCCAGCCGAACCTCTCGCGCAGATGGAGAGCCGCCGCCCCGCCAGTCCAGAGCCAGTGCGCATAAACCACATCGGCTTCGATTTGATGAGATTCGATATGTCGAATGAGCGATGCGCCGATGGCAGGGACAACGTCTTCTCCCTCTTCCCATCGGCGGTCATAAAAAACCTGATCGACTCGCACGCCGTCAAGCTCACGCGGCCAGCCGATTCGCTTCCAGTAATATCGCAACCATGATCTGCTCGTGAGCCATCGAGGAAACCGCGTAGGCGCGGGGCGATAAACCAAAACTCTGCACTCGATTCCCAGCCGAGACAGATTCACTATCTGGCGATGAACGAAAGCCCCTGCCTGTGGATTGTCCGGCGAAGGGTAAATCGGCGTGATGATGATCGATCTGGTCTTCACGCTCGCCCCTCCAGCCGTTCCATCAGCGCCGTGTACCCTTTTATCATCTCGATGGCTCCCTGCCTGCCATCATCCCTGGCCCTTTCAACCAACTCGCGCAGATCGTCATATGTGAAAAAATCGTGGAATCGAGGATTCTCACCGAACAGTTTTTTATGAAGAGAGACGGTGGCTGACACCCCGCAGGCCCATTCCAATTTCCGCAGATTCGATTTGATTTCTTCTCCCCAATCTTTGAGCGGTTTCGACAGGCGGTACTCGGATTTGAACCATCTCCGGCGAGCGAAGTTCACGAACCCGCTGCTGACGGCGGAGTAAGATCGCACCATCTCGCCGCGCGATTCCTTCTCCGGCACGATTATTCTGTACCCTTTCAACAGCAGTTGCCTGTTCGCATAATCAGCCGTGTCATAATACCCGCTGCCCTGTCTGATATCAGGCTCGTCTGTGGGGCGCGTGCGAAAACTCAGGCTCTCTTTTTTTATCACTTCAGGTTTGAACACTATCGAGTAAGACCCCATGACCGGATGGCGACGACCATCGATTTCGAATTCCCACCACTCTCTCGGCTTGAAACTGAGAGCCGCAGCCCTCTCATCATCCAAAAGAGCGCGGGCCGCCGCAGGCTCCGTCTGATCGCTCAGTATGAATGAGTCATCATCGCTCAAAAACATCAGCGGAGTGTCGACGACCCTTCGCACACAATCATCTATTTTTCTGCCATGATCTACGTTCGGATATCTCACGATCAGCGCGTCGGGAAAATGCTCTTTCCTCAACCTGCTGCCGCAGTCGTATATCACATACCGCACACAGGAAGCGTCCGTGTAGCGACGGGCGAAGTGATACCACACTCGTGTCAAGTCGGGATAGATAGAGCAAGTAAAAAGCGTCGTGCGTTTCATATGTGCGCGGCGGGCTGCTCGATTGCAGATTCCTGCATCTGCATCCATCGCTCAAGCTGATAGACGGCCCACAGCGCGGCTCTCTGAGGCACTCGCCATCGCGAGACGGAGCGAAGGTCGCCTATCCACCGATCTATGAGTTTGCCGTCAAGCACGCGACGAAAACAGGTGTCGGGGCGCGCGAGTTCCTTGAGCCGTTGATCCATCTCTTCCGCAAAAATCCATGAGGCGAGCGGCGGATCGAATCCGACTTTGCTTTGATCGACGAGTCCTTCGGGAAGCAGCCCTCGCGCAAGTTTTTTCAATATCCATTTCGTCGCGCCTTCTCTGATTTTCATGCTCGAAGGGATGCGCCCCGAAAGCTCGACCACGCGATAATCGAGCAGCGGGACGCGCACTTCGAGCGAAACCGACATGCTTGCGCTGTCGACTTTAGCCAGCACATGATCGGCCAGATAGGTTTTCATATCGAGATACATCGCCCGCGTCAGCCGGTCTGCCTTGTGGCGCTCATAAACGGCGCGCATTCTTTCTGTCCAACTCACTAGCGACGCGCCCGTGAGTGTTTCGGCTGTTTCAATCGATACAGGATGGCGAGAGGTGAAAAACCGAGTGAAATCATCCATAGCCATCTTCTCCACGCGAGCGCGTCCGCGAAAATCCTGCGGCAGCAGATCGCCCGCAAATCTCAGCAGCCCTCGGCCCGCGCGATCAGAATTCGATTGGGCGAAATCCCTGTAGCGCGTGTATCCGCCGAAAAGTTCGTCTCCGCCATCGCCCGAAAGAGCTACGGTCACATGCTGACGGGCGGCGCGACTCACAAGCCATGCGTTTAGCAGCGAGGCGCAGTTGAAAGGCGCGTCGAAATGCTCAAGCCTTGCCCAATACTCTTCTCTGCCTTCCTGTGCGCAGTCGATGACAGTGTGAGCGGTTTTGTATTTCTCGGAAACGGCAAGCGCCTTCGCCCCTTCGCTGTGAGCAGTGCCGGGCAAATCGACGGTGAAAGTCCTCACAGGCTCATCTGCCCCGCGCGTCATCATCGCGACGACTACGCTTGAATCGATGCCGCCCGAAAGAAATGCGCCGAGCGGAACATCAGCCACCATTCGAATCCGCACTGCATCCTGAATGAGGCTTTCAAGCTCAGCTTCTATCTCTTCCGTCGAGCGCGCATCGTCTCCCGTGAAAGGCGCATCCCAGTATTCAACAGGTTCCGCCATCCGTCCACACTTGAGATCATCGAGCGAGATGTCGAGATAGTGTCCCTGCGGAAGCGCATACACGCCTTCGAAAACCGTATCGGGGGCCGAAGCGTAGCCTTGCAGTATGTATTGACCGAGCGCGTCCGCGCGAAGCGAAGGCGCAAAGCCGAGTCCCGCAAGCACCGATTTGATTTCCGAAGCAAAAATCAATTCATCGTTTTTGAAAGCGTAGAAGAGGGGCTTGATGCCGAGCCGGTCACGCGCAATGAGCAGCCTCCTTTGCTTTCGATCATGGATGGCGAAGGCGAACATCCCGTTTATGCGCGAGAAGAGTCGCGCGCCTTCTTCTTCATAAAGATGAATCAACGCTTCGGTGTCTGTGGTCGAGCGAAACAGGTGGCCGCGAGAGAGGAGCCATTGTCTGAGCGAATCTGTCGCGTAGAGTTCTCCGTTATAGGTTATCCATACCGATTCGTCTTCATTCGACATCGGCTGATGGCCATTGGCTGTTAAATCGATAACGGTGAGCCTTCGATGTCCGAGGTAAACGCCGTCTGAGGAAACGAAGCCTTCGTCATCCGGCCCGCGATGAGAGACGAGAGCAGTCATCCGTTCGACTCTCGCCTGCGCTTCACAACCTTTCCATGTGACCATCCCCGTAATACCGCACATATATCAACTCTCAACTATGATCGTCTCGCCCGCCTTTTCGTCCTGATACTCTTCAAGCCCGTAAGCGCGCCGAATCGAAGGCACATGATTTTTCCATAGAAACAACTCAGAGCATGCGTCAAGCGATCTCCGCTTCATCGCCGCCGAGCTTTCTTCAATCTCTCCGACCATCTCTCGCGCATTCTCATCAAGCAACTCATCACTCACATCCTCGTCTATGATCCAGCCGAGTTTTCTGCTCGTCACCAGACCGGGGAGATTGCCGACCAGGCTGTTCATGGTGAGCGACAACCCGGCTGACAGATATTCCGGGAATTTGATCGGAAACCAGTCCTTATAACGTTCGGCAGGCTCGCAAAACAGCAGCCCGACATCCGCCGCGCACATGCGACGGAGGGCTTCATCTCTCGAATAATTCACCACCGTCACCGATGACCGAGCCACTCCCGCCTCTTTCATCAGCGATTCGATATCCGACAGTTGATTGAGATAAGTCATCAGTATGAACTTCGCGGCGGGTCTTATGCGAAGCATGGAGGCGAACAGGCGGAACATGTGCCGGGGCAGTCGCTCGCGACCCAAACGCCCCGCGTAAAGAAAAACGGGCGATGAAGAATCCGCGCCCCACTCCCTTCTTACTTCGTCTCTCGTCTCCTGATCGAATGAAAGATTCTCGACGCAGCTTGGCACGACGAGAGTGGTGTCTTCCGAAGCTCCGAATTTTTCAATCGCGTAACGCTTCAGCCCCGGCGAGACAGTGAAGATTCGGTCAGCGACCGCAGCAGCGCGCCTGTCCATATCCATGCACACTTGGTGCGCTCTTTCGGCTTCGGGAGAAAGTTCTGAGAGCCAGGGGAATCCGAGTCGGTGTATGGTTTCGTCAGCGAATGGGCCGCGCACATCGAATACGACGCGCCCTTTCGAGAGAAATTTTCTTGCTATGTGCGCGGCCCAGGTGGCCGCAGGCCCGCGACAATGAAATATGATTTCTTCGCGTGATATTCTTTCACGTGCGAGATAAACAGCCAGCGACTTTCCGGCAGAAGCATCTCCGAGACGGCTGACGTAAGGCACGACTGCAATATCGCCTTCGGGCCAGAGGCTTCGGTACTTGCCGAGCGTCGCGCGAGCGCGTTTGCCCAGCGCCACGCGCGCAGGTTCCAGAAAAATCAGCTTCGTTTTCGGCTGCCCCTCGATCCCGTAATGAGCGCGCAGAGTGCCTATGACCTGCGCTTCTATTACCCCGCCGGTCATCATTTCAGATTGGACTATGTAATAAAGTCTGGCCATAGATGACAAGTCAGGGACGGATGCCGATTGGTGGCGAAATGTTGGCAGAAAGTTTCTGCATCTCGCGCCTCGATTCGGCCAGAGTCAGCCATGCAAAAACGGCGCGAGCGCGAGTTTCATCCATCCGCGTCGCAATTGATCGAAACTTTTCTACAGCGCCAGCGGCGAGACAGGAGGGAAAATCTCTGCGCGTCTGATCCAGTCTTTCCTCAACCCATTTTTTGAGCGGGGTTTTAAGCCAGGTCGGCAGAGGAGCCTGATAGCCGAGTTTATCCTGACGGCGAAGAATCTCTTTTGGTATCAGATTCTTCACTGCCCTGCGAAGAACCACTTTCGTTTCGCCCTCGAACAGCTTGTATTCAGGAGGCAATGCAAAGAGCAATTCAGCGATGCGATGATCCAGAAACGGCTGACGCACCTCGCGCGAGAAGGCCATAGAATTGCGGTCGCCGTATCTGAGGAGTTCCTGCAACTCGCCGCGCATCGCATCCTGATAAAGTTTTCTGGTGAGACCGTCTCTCTTTGAATCCACAAGCTCTGCTGGCTGCTCGTCAGCGAATTCGTCAAGCCAATCTCTGCCGCACCATGCGCTCATCAGGTTCATCGAAACAGGCTGTGATCCGTTGGCGGAATCTCGCTTGAGCAATCGATAAGCCCCGGGCAGCATTCGCGCAAGCAACATCTTCATCGAAAGCGGAAACACCCTGTTGTGTCTTGCGCGAAAGCCGCGCTGCTCTCTCCATAGCGCGATGAGTCGCCAACCTTCGGCCATATCGGCGTAACGATTGATGAAGTAAGGGATGTACCCGGCGAGCAGTTCATCCGCTCCCTGCCCATCGAGCAGCACCGTCACACCCTTTTCCGCCGCGAGCCGCATCACCAGATGTTGAGCGAACTGACTCGTCGAAATAAAAGGCTCTTCGAGGTGATAACAAAGTTGCGGAAAAACTCTTTCAAGCTCATCCGATGAAGGCCACACCTCATGGCCTTCGATGCCGGTTTGCGCAAGCACCGCGCGGATATATCGCCCTTCATCGAGCGCAGGGTCTTCCATACGCGCCGAAAAAGTTTTCTGCCCCGCGGCGGCTCCCAGCGCGTGAATCTGACAAACGACTGCCGACGAATCCAGCCCTCCCGAAAGACTCGACCCGACCGGCACATCAGAACGCAATCGCAATCGGATGCTGTCGGCAAACAATTCTCCGAAGCGCGCGGCGGCTTCCTCAAGAGTGATGTTTTCTTCGCGCTCGAGATCGATATCCCAGTATCGTTGAACGGTCAGATGGAAGCGGTCGCTCTGCCATCCGAGTTTCAACCAGTGCGCGTGCGGCAATCTCTTCACCCCGCGCCAGAGAGTCTGCTCCGCCGCGGCAAGCTCCTGAAAAGCGATGAAGCGATAAAGCGCGCGATCATCAATCGAAGAGTCGACTTCCTCCATCGCAAGAAGCGATTTTATCTCCGAAGCGAAGGCAAAAAACCCGGTCTGCGGATTCCACGAATAATGAAAAGGTTTTTCTCCGAAGCGGTCGCGAGCAACAAACAGTTCTCTCCTTCGCTCATCCCAAATGGCAAAGGCGAACATGCCGTTGAAGCGATCGAGACACGCTTCGCCCCATTCTTCATAAGCGCGAAGTATCACTTCCGTGTCGCTGCGGGAGCGAAAGACGTGGCCCAGTGATTCAAGCTCCTCCATCAACTCGACGTAGTTATAGATTTCTCCGTTGTAAGTGATATGAAGCCTTCCGTCATCATTCGACATGGGCTGCGCGGCTGCATCCGACAGATCGATTATCGCAAGCCTGCGGTGGCCGAGCGCGACGAAGGGCGGCAGGTCGGAAGGTCTCGCCCACACGCCTTCCCCGTCAGGCCCGCGATGCGAGATCAGACTGAGAGGCAATGTCACTTCGCCGGATTCAATTCGATGGCGGGTCTTGAGGACGCCTGTGATGCCGCACATAATCAGTCGAGCGCGAATTCCTTTCGCCAGTCCTCGGTGTCTTCAAACAGGGGCTGAACAGTTTTATCGAGTATGAAATTTTCAAGCACCAGGTAATCCATCTCCGTTCGCATAAAGCAGCGATAGCTATCTTCTACGGAGCAGACTATCGGCTCGCCTCTTACATTGAAGCTCGTGTTGACGATGACCGGGCATCCCGTTTTTTTGTAAAACGCTTCGATGATCGCGTAGTAGAGCGGATTCGTCTCGCGCCTGACGGTCTGAACACGCGCCGAATAATCGACGTGCGTGACAGCCGGAATCTCAGACCTCGCGACGTTGAGCTTCTCGATTCCCCACAACGCCTGTTCATCCTCAGTCATATAGCGGCGGCGGCTTTCGATCACATCGGCGACCAGGAGCATGTACGGGCTGTCGGTGTCGAGTTCGAACCAATCACTTACATGCTCGCGCAGAACCGATGGCGCGAAGGGGCGAAAGCTCTCGCGGTATTTGATCTTGAGATTCATCACCGACTGCATGCGCGGCGAGCGCGCATCTCCAATGATGGAACGCGCGCCCAGAGCGCGAGGCCCGAACTCCATGCGGCCCTGATGAAGACCGATGACTTTCTCCGATGCCAGAATTTCTCCCACACGCTCGGCCAACGCTTCGCTCCCGTATTTTTCGTGCGGCAGATTTCTTGATTCGAGGAATTTTAGAATTTCTTCTTCCGTGTCGCGAGGGCCGAGCAGCGCGCCTTTCATCCCGTCGGCGTAGGGCGGAGGGACTCCGTTTCCGCTCTGCGGAGAAACCCACGCGCCCGCGCTCTCCGCGCTCGCCCGCGGCTCTTCGAGATAGCGATGATGGATGGCGAGCGCGACTCCGACCGCGCCGCCCGCGTCTCCGGCTGCGGGTTGAATCCACAGGTCATCGAAGATATTTTCGCGAAGTATGAGACCGTTGCCCACGCAGTTGAGCGCGACTCCCCCGGCCATGCAGAGACGTTTCAGGCGGGTTTCGCGACGAGCGAAGCGAGCCATATTCAACATCACTTCTTCGGTGATGGCCTGAATCGAGCGGGCCAGATCCATCTCTCTTTGCGTCAACGGGGATTCCATCTCGCGCGGCGGCCCGCCGAAAAGACGAGAGAACGCGCTGTTGGTCATCCTCAACCCCTGGGAATAGCCGAAGTATTCGTGATTCATCCGCAGGCTTCCGTCTTCGCGAATCTCTATGAGTTTCTCTTTTATCAAATCGACATATCGCGGCTCGCCGTAGGGAGCCAGCCCCATCACTTTATACTCGCCGCTGTTGACCTTGAAGCCCGTGTAGTAAGTGAACGCGCTGTAGAGAAGTCCGAGGCTGTCGGGGAAGCGCAACTCTTTGAGCATCTCGATTTGGTTGCCGCGCCCCGCGCCTATAGAACTCGTCGCCCATTCGCCCACGCCGTCCATCGTCAGTATCGCCGCTTCTTCGAAAGGCGAGGGATAGAAGGCCGAGGCCGCATGGCTTTCGTGATGGTCTCCGAAGAGGAGTTTCCAGCCGTATTTTTTTCCGCGCTTTTTGGCGTCGCGTTCGTCCGTGATGCCTTCCGCTTTCGCCATCTCGGTGCGGATGAGTTCAGGCATCCAGAGTTTTTCTTTCATCCACAGCGGCATCGCTTTGAGGAAAGAAGGGAATCCTGCGGGAGCGTAATCGAGATAAGTTTCAAGCAATCGGTCGAATTTCAAAAGAGGCTTGTCGTAAAAGCCGACGTAATCGATATCATCTGCCTTAATCTGTGCTTCGCTGAGGCAATAGCGGACAGCACGGAGCGGGAAGCGATGATCGTGCTTGACGCGGGTGAATCGCTCCTCCTGAGCGGCGGCTATTATTTCGCCGTTGCGGACGAGACAAGCAGCCGAGTCATGATAAAAAGCCGATATGCCGAGTATCGTCGTCACAGCAGAGCTTTCAGAAAAGAGTGTAAATGAACGGCGCGAGGGCCGAGCTTTTAGCCAGCACCAGGAGGAAGCCGACAAGGACGAGTACGACGATGATCGGCGCGAGCCAGTATTTTTTATTGTATTTCAGGAATTGCCAGAATTCGCTGAAGACCTGCATCTTCGACATGTTTCTTCTCCTGTGATAGCCGTTTTCAATTTCCAGTTTTCATCACTTCTATCAAGGGTGGAGGTTCGGATTTTCCACCATCAAGCCTTCAATCACTGCTGCTATGTTAAGCGAATCATCTGCGGAAACCAGAACAACTGGCGCTGCTCCTGCATCCACTCTGACCTTGTTGACTGTCAGAGCCGCAGCCAACTGCACGGCATCATAACCTCGCAACGCATGTTTTTCCGCCAGTTCGTTTGCTTGCTCGATAAGAGCCGCTGTTATCTCAGCTATGCGAAACTTTCCGGCGTAGGCTCTTCGAAAACGAGACAGAGATTTCTCGTGATCATCAAGAATTATACTGCCGCCACGCATCCGGCGGGTGAGCGCAGAAATGACCTCGACCGAAGTGATGCGCGCAACATAAAGGATATTGCCTGCCGCGAGTCTGAAAAGGCTTATGACCCAGCCTGTCCCGGTTTCGATAGCGTATCGTTTTACGAGCGCGCTGCTATCGATGAAGTACGCAGCCATTTATCTGCGCTCCTCTATAATAGTTTCCGAGAGCGGTTTGCCCGTGACTTCGATAGGCTCGAAGGCTTCATCTTCATCACTGTAGCAGGTCGAATCGGGAAGCTGACTGATGATGCCTTTTTCAAGCAGTAGTCGGTCGACTTCAGATTCGCTCACCGGCTGGGGCGGCTGTTCAGATCGTTCCAGTTGGCGCGAAAGGATATCGAGCAGTTTCTTTTGCTCTTCAATTGGAAGCTTTTGAATCTCCGCCATCAATTCACTACCGCTCATTTGCCCAACCTCCTCTCGAAAACAACTTTCAGCTTTCATCCGTCAGAACAAATCCACTGACCGCTGCTCAAAACATTTTTTCATAGTGGCGCGCGTCGTGTTGTCGCTCACTGTAAGGCTGCCAGTAGGAATCCTGCGGCTCGGCGCGACGGCGAAGCGGATCCCAGCCCGTCAGCCTCTTTATCAATCCTATAGGCGTCACGATAAGGAAAAATACTATAGCAAGAATGATTCGAGTTGAAATGAAAGAAAGCGCCACCGCCAACAGCATCCACGCGCGATTCGGGAGCGTGAGCGAGCGCGGAAACGCGAGTCCGAGCAGTATGAGAACCGACCCCGTGCCTAAAAGCGCGGGCGCAAACAAGCCGAGTTTGCCGCGATAAAACCACCAGCCGCCAAGTAGCGCGAGAATGCCGCCGACGATCAGGCCGAATTCACGTTCGGCACGATATGATCGTTTTTTCTTTATCTCCATGCTTAAAAAACAACTGCCCCGGCGCGCGCACTGCGCCGCGCGGCGAGAGTCTTTTCGAAGTATTGTAAGACCAGTTGCGCGTTGCTGCGGTAATCGCCGATTTCGATGGCTCGCTCGCGCGCAGCCTTTCCCATCCGGGCCGCTTTCTGCTCATCCGTGAACGCCTCGCGCAGAGCCGATGTAAGGCATAAGATATCGCGCGGCGGGACGAGCCATCCGTTCACCCCAGGATCGATTATTTCCGCGTGGCCGCCGACATCTGTCGCCACAACCGGCAATCCTGTCGCCATCGCTTCCATAACCGAATTGGAAAGCCCTTCATTATGGCTTGCCAGAGCGAAAGCATCAACAGCGAGGTAAAGGTCGGGCATATCGGACGGCGGAATGCAGCCAAGCCAATGTGAGCGATTGCCAAGCCCTCGCTTGGCCGCTTCCGTTACGAGGTTCAGATCATTGCCGCTCCGCGGCGCTCCGACCATAACGATATCCCAACCATCTGCGTCATCGCCAAGCGCGGCAAAAGCGTCGAGCAGATCGAGCCATCCTTTGGCCGCTATCGTCGTCGCCACGCACAAAAGCAGTTTCCTTTCTTCAGGCAATCCCAGCCGTCGTCGCGCCTCTATTTTAGCTTCTATCGAATCGGCAGGGGAAAACGTTTCCGTATCGATGCCCATGTAAACGACCTCAACAGGCGTTGACAGACCTTCAGTCGCCCACGCTTCGGCGTCTCTTGCGAGACCATAGCTGCAGGCGAGCAGTCCGTCTGCTTCGCGCAGCACGGAAGCAAGTTTAGGTTTTCGGTCTGGCCATCTTTCGGGCCATGCGTGAACGTCATCGCCGAGAGCAGTGGCAATCAGCGGCATCTTCAACTCGCGAGCGGCTAGGAGACCGGCGTAACCCTCGTGGCAGAGAAAATGAGCATAGAGGAGATCTGCCGAGCGCAGTTGGCGGTGTCGCCTGATATAGCGGGCAATGCCGCGGCCTACTCTTTCCCAGTAGTCTCCGGGAAAGAAGCGGCTCGGCACAGGAAGATAGACTCGCGGGTGATGAACACGAATGCCTTCGACTTCATCGAGCATGTCATCCTGCTGCGCGCGATACACCTTCCACCCGCTGCGCAGGCGATGAAAAGGAGCGGGCGGCGACCATTCCACATGCTGCAAGACGTGACATTCAACTCCCATATCAGCAAGAGCGCGGGTCTGGCGGTGAATGAATATTCCATGATTCGGAAATTTTCTCCGCGGATAACAGGTGCTCAAGATCAGAACTTTCAACTACAGACTCTCCATTCTATTTTCCGCAGCCTTCAAAAGCGGCAGACCGTCGAGGCACTCGCGCCACAATGAAGCTACTACTTCGGCAGAGTAGCTGGCCCGCACTCGCTCGCGCCCCGCCGCCCCTATGCTCTCTCGCAGACGGCTGTCATCTCTGAGAAGGCGGAGCGCAGAGACCCAATCATCCGCGTCGCGCGCAAGTAAGCCTGTCACTCCGTCTTCGATCATCCGAATGTTTTCACCGACTGCCGAAGATACTGTCGCAATGCCTGCGGCCATGTATTCGAGCAGCTTCGCGCCGCATTTTCCACGCTCCCAGTCCGTGTCGGCAAGCGGCATAACTCCTATGTCGAAATGGGGGACGAATCGAACAGGGTCGTAAGGGATGGAAGGATGCGATTCCACTTTCACATTTTGAAACTGCGGCAGCCGCGCCGCGCCCGCGCCGACGATACGAAGCGTGATAGCGAATTCCTTTCCAAGCCTTGCGAGCGGCTCAACTATCAGTTCGAGATACTTAACAGTCGAAGGACTGCCCACCCATCCGATGACGCATCTATCATTCGAGGTCTTTCGTATTACATTCTCATATCGATCAAGGCGGACACAGGTTGGAATTACTGAAACCTGCGGATTGATGATTGCAGCGCGCTCGGCGAGAAACCTGTTGCCTGCGACCACCGCGTCGGCGAGCCTGATCGTTTCATAAAAGCCCGCTTCATCGTTCATCCAAACCGCGTCATCGAAATCGTAAATGACGAATCGGGCATTTTCTTCGAGTATGCGCCTCCACTCTTCATCGAGCGAAGTCCTCAGCACGATGACCGCATCTGAGTTTCTGACCAGATCAGTGAATCGACGACCTGCCCTGCGGTCGCGGGATCGAATCATCCGCGGCATCGCGCGCACGGCGTTGAGCGTCCTAAGAAGAAGACGATGATTTGCGCTTCCCAAACTGACTTTCATCCGTGTCTTCCACAGCCATTCCCATCGGTAGCTTATCACCTCAGTTTCATAGCCTGTACTTTCGAGGAAAGGTCGAAGATCGTAAACGCGCTTTATGGTTGCCGGATCGAGATGGCCGCTTGGCACGACGAAGAGGAGTTTTGACATTGAATCACTATTTTGATGGTTTGAAAGATCGCCAGAAGTTTCCAAGCAAATCAACGAGGGACGAAGGCAACAGGAATTTCAGCACGACTCTTTTCTGCGATAGCAGGATGCGAAGGTATGGCTTCAACCTCGGGCGATACCACTGGCTGATGGTCAGAAACTTCATCCCCGTCGAAGACAGACCCATGTTGACAGCCATCAGCCCTCTCTCCCAGTATGTTTCCGCCAGAGTTCGCCGCCGGAGTTCTTTGGGAACGTACTTCCGTATGACCTCTATGATGGCCCGCAACTGCCTTTGAAAATTCTTATGTATGTTGCTCTCATGCTGTCGATAGAAAAACAGATCCTGATCCACACAGGCGTGCCTGTTCGAATCAATCAGAGCGCGAAAGATGCGGATGTTTAGCACCCAGTCATCGTTTATTAACTCTTCGTCGAATCCGCCTATCCCGATCAGAAATGATCTTCTCATCAATACGCTTTGCGTAAATATCGGCGTAACGCCCGTGTAAAGGCGATGGAGAATCTTCTCCGGCGGCATCGCCAATAACGCCTGCGTTTCTTCGGGATGAACCCGTTCGCCAATCGTCCCGTCCGGCAAGAGGCATCTGCCGTTTCCATACACTATCATCAACTGAGGGTCTGCCTCGAGCAGCGCCGCCTGAGATTCAAATCGCTTCCCGGCGAATTTGTCGTCTGACGCCAGTATCGCGACAAATTCCCCGCTGCATAAAGCCAGAGCGCGATTGAGAGTTTTGTTGATCCCCGAGTTTTCCCGGTTGCGCTCGATCAGCATACCTATTGGAGATTCGCTTTGCAGGCGTTCGAGTATCGCCCAGGTTCCATCCGTTGAATGATCATCTATGGCGACGATCTCCACGTTTCCATACGTCTGCTCCCACACGCTTCGGACTGCTTCTTCCACGAAACTCTCGTGATTGTATGAAGGAACGAGCACGCTTACGAGCGGGACTATCATTTGAATTCCCTTATCCTCTCGACGACTTCCTCTTGAGCTTGTTTGTCGAGATGCGGCCCGATGGGAAGGCTCAGAACAGTGCGGGCCATCTCTTCACTGAGCGGAAAATCGCCCTGTTTCCATCCCAGTTCTCTGTAAGCGCCCGACAGGTGCGGAGGCTCAGGGTAATGGATGAGCGTGCCTATGCCGGACCGTTGCAAAAAGTTTTGCAGGCGGTCTCTCTCCCTGTGGCGAACGACGAAGAGATGCCACGCCGCTTCCGCCCAGCGGGGAACGAAAGGCAACGTCAGATGCGGCGTATCGGCGAGGCTTTCCAGATAAAAGGATGCAGCGTGTCGCCTGCGCTCGTTCCACCGGTCGAGATGCGCGAGCTTGACGCGCAGAAAGGCCGCTTGAATGGGATCAAGGCGCGAATTGAATCCTTTCATCTCGTTCGAATACTTCGCCGCAGAACCGTAGTTGCGAATCAATCGCGCCTTTCGAGCAAGATCATCATCGTCAGTCACCATCGCGCCTGCGTCTCCGAATGCTCCGAGGTTTTTCGTCGGATAGAAACTGAACCCGGCAGCGTCTCCGAGCGACCCCGCCCTTCGTCCGTTGCAAAGCGCGCCGTGAGCTTGCGCCGCGTCTTCGATCACTTTCAATCCGCGCCGACCGGCGATGTCGCAAATCGCATTCATGTCCGCCGTCTGGCCGTAGAGATGCGCAGCCATAATCGCCCGCGTGCGCGGCGTGATGGCCGCTTCGATTCTACTGGGATCGATGTTGAACGTCTCGCGGTCAGGCTCTACGGGAACCGGCCTTGCGCCCGCGTAAGAGATGGCAAGCCATGTGGCGATATAGGTGTTGGCCGGGACTATGACTTCATCTTCGCAGCCGATTTCATAACCGCGCAGAATTATATGAAGCGCATCCAGCCCGTTGCCCACGCCTATGCAATGCTTCGCGCCGCAGTAGGAAGCGAAGTCTTTTTCGAAGGCTTCCATTTCTTCATCGAGTATGTATCGACCGGATTGAAGGACGCGGCTAGAAGCGCGGTCGATCTCATCTTTCAATTCCAGATATGAAGCTCGCACGTCGATGAAGGGTATACTCATACGCCTTTGATCACCTTTTGAAATTCGTCTTGGTCGCTATAGTGAAATGGCTCATTTTTCAGGCGCGAGAGTCACTCTGATTTCGGAACAGGGAAATATGTAGCACAGGTTCTCCTCGTAAAATTCCTGCCAGTAAGAGCTTTTGTTGAACAGCGCGCCAAGCCTGCGCTTCCATCTCTTTCTGCTCGAAAAAGGGGAAGAGAAAACGAGTTGTTGAGAAAGAACGCGAAACCTCGCGCTGGTATAAAAATTCGGCACCTTTCGCTCAAGCTGATTTTCCTGCTCGGCAAAGTAGTGAAAGGTGTAAAGTCCGAAGAATCTCCTGTGAGTGTAATCGGAGTAAAAGTAAGGATTGGAGAAGTGAGGCACAGCGATTTCCATGACACCGTCTTTTTTAAGAACTCGAAAGCACTCCCCCATCAGATTTTCAAAATTATCGACGTGTTCCAAGAAGTGGCTGGAGTAAATCAGATCAACTGAGTCATCGGGGAAAAAGGGCAGCCCCTCCTCAAGATCGGCTATGATATCAACGCCGGGAAGGTCTTTGTTGTCGATCCCTATAAATCCTTGGCCCTTCGTCCTCCCGCATCCAAGTTCGATCCTTATCGAATCTCCTCTTTCAATCTTCGAGCGCAATTCGAATTTTACTGTCTCTTGAGTCATAGTCATCCGCCAGAAGATACCTTCTGAAGATCAGAAGATAAATACGCTGAAGTCGACACATATAACTCATAGCTGGGGCAGTCATATCGTTGATACACGCTATTGTAAAAAGTTTCGTACTTTGACTTGATATATGAGGATGACTTCGTTTCCAAATCCCATGACAGATGGCGGCAGTAAATAGGCAATCGTCCGTAAATCTTTTTTCTGAACCTGGAGTGTATATACTGAAAAATCAGCTTGTCTCCGAATACGTTTGTTCCATAGAGGTATTCATCGATTATTCTCTTCCTGACAGATAGGAACCACACCCCGCTCGGCATAGTATATATGCCGTACTTCCTGCTCCAATGTTTGCCTTCGGGAGGAAGGTGTCCGGATGCAATTTTCGGGTTCCAGTTGGAAAGATCGAAATCCAGTGACAGCACAGCCATTTGATCGAAGGTTATGAATTTATCTATCATCAGGCGCAGCCAGTTGCGCGCATCCGCTGGGATGGTCATGTCCAGATCGGAGAAAATCACTATTTCATCTTCCGGCCCGGCAGGAAAAATGTCCTTGTATAAATACTCGAATGCCGAGCCATATATGTTTTCCTGAAAGAGGGCATATCCTTCTATCACGCCTTTATCAACATAGCTCTTTATGATCTCTCTGTTATGCTCAGACTCTTCTGAATAGTTCTCAGCCACAAATATCCTTACATTGATATCCGTATTGGCGATGAGCGACTGTATGGTTTCCTCAAATATATCGATGAATTTGTAGAAAAGGCCATATATTCTGACAGTGGGATAGAGCGCCCTTCTCAATTCGGCGTAGTTTCCCGCTGTCTCTGCCTCATTATCACTTAGATTCGACAGCATCCGGACATCGCTGAAGCCTTGCGCCGCAAGCCTCCTCGTCGTTTCGTCAGGAACCAATATAGTATTGACGCACATACGCGCAAGATTGTTTTGCAGCGCCTTCTTCACAGCAGCAGCATCGCCCAGCCATAACAGCACGCGGAAATCGCGACTCCTGATCATCTCTATAACGAAGGCGTCTTTTTCCAGAGCTGCAATGCTCAAAAGAAATAAGGCATCGCCTTTTCGAAGAAAGCGTGAATATATCAGGAGCCTGCCTTCAAGAATTCTCTTTAGAGCCTGCAAAAACCAACGCTTCAGAATCCGAATGCTCCTTCTGGTTTCCCTGTTAGCACTCAGAGGCGTCACTACCCTTGTCGTCAGACAGCGAATCCCGTCCTTTCGAATCGAGGTAAGGTACTTCCTGTAATTAAATTCCGCGCCAGGTTTGCGCTCGGCATCTGAGCTTATTATCAATAATCTCATAGGAGTGCAGGAAAACTTTCTGATGCGAGAATATAACCATCCCTCTATGCCTGAGCCAGAGCCTCCATCCTCGCGCGCAACTCAGGAGCATTTTCTATGGCGAGATTGATGATCGAACAGATCGTAGAGATCGCCCGCTCATCGACGGCGGTTCCTGTTGGCAAAGACAGCACCCGATTCGTGAGTCGTTCCGTATTAGACAACAACAGCCCGCTGTGAGGGTAGTATGATCGGTAAGGCTCCATGCGATGACAGCCGGGATAAAAATAGCGGCGAGCCAGCACGTTCTCAGCCTTCAGGATTTCAAGCACCTGGTCACGGCTTATCCCCGCATACTCCTCATCTATTTCAAGAACTATGTACTGGTAATTGCACGTATCATGTTCGTCGTAAGTGACCATTCGAAGGCCCGACGCGTTCGCCAATTCTCTTTCATATTGCTGGTAGTTGCAATGATTCACGGCTATGAACTCTTCCAAACAATCAAGACCGGTCAGCCCCATAGCTGCTGATACTTCGCTCATCTTGCCGTTTGTGCCAATATAAATCACGTTGTCATAACCGGCAAAGCCGAAATTCTTCATCAGTCGCATCTTCCTCGCCAGATCGTCATCGTTGGTAAGGACTGCCCCTCCCTCGAACGTGTTGAAAAATTTGGTGGCATGAAAACTCAGCACTTCGGCATTGCCGAAATTTCCTATCATACGGCCCTTGTATGAACAGCCGAAAGCGTGCGCGGCGTCGAAGATGAGCTTCAGGTTTCGGCGTCCGGCTATTTCGGCCAGCCGCTCTATCTCGCAGGGTCTTCCCCACACGTGTACGCCGATGAGGCCGGTAGTGCGAGGCGTGATCAGCTTTTCAACCTGATTCGGGTCGATGTTATGAGTAGCCGGGTCGAGGTCGCAAAATACTGGTGTGATTTCCTGCCATTGCAATGCGTGAGCAGTGGCTATGAAGGTGAACGACGGTACTATGACTTCGCCGCTCAACCCTGCCGCTCTTATGGCGATTTCCATCGCTACCGTCCCATTGCACATCGCTACGCAGTTACGGACGCCCAGCATTCGCTCGATTCGGTTTTCGAAATCCTGAACGTAAAGCCCGTTGTTGGTCAGCCATCTGCGATCCAGCAGATCATTGATGAGTTGAAACAGATGATCCCGATTTCCTATATTCGGGCGACCAACGTGAAGCGGTTCTGGGAAAGCAGGCGGGCCGGAAAATATAGCAAGATCAGACAGGTTCCTTTTCATTTACAATTCTCTCTTCCTTATAACTCTTGCTGGAACTCCGTATGCAACCACTTCGTCGGGAACATCTCTCAGCACAACTGCACCTGCCCCGATTATTGATCTCGACCCGATACTTATACGGTCTCTCAGCACAGCCCCTATGCCGACCCAGGCCGCGGATCCTACGATGACCCGACACCCCAAATGCGCCCCTGGCCCTATATGAACTCCGTCCTCGATTACGCACTCGTGATCTACACTCGCGCTGGTGTTGATGATGACATTTTCGCCGATTCTCGCTCCCGGGTTCACGACTGCACCAGCCACTATGACGGTGCCATCTCCCACCCGCACATCGCCCGATATAATTACATTAGGATGAATTGCTCTTGCGAGAGTAAAACCTTTTGATCTAGCGAGATCGGATATTTTCAACCTGGCATCACAATCGCCGAATCCTAAGATCAGATGATCGACGCCTTCTTTACGAAGTGCATCAAGTTGTTCGCGCCCGCCGAGAATCGATGATCCAAGGAAATCCTGTTTTTGGCGACCGCGGTTGACATCATCAAGGAATCCGACTATTTCATAATCTCCCCTCAGCCGGATTATATCGGCAACCACCATTGCGTGTCCGGAAGCTCCCCAAATTATAATCTTTTTCCTGTGAAGTCTCATTGCCGGCTAGATACGCCCTTGTCGATGAAAGTTTGAAACCAGACCTCAAGGCATAACAAACCCCAAAGCGAGCGGCCAAAGCGGCGCTCGCCTTTGAGCAGTTCCGCAATCCCGCTCTCATTGTAGATGCCGCGCCGACGGGCCGATTCTCCAAGCAGAATGTCCGAGGCGAAACCCTTGAGCGGCCCCTGCATCCATTCAACGAACGGGACTGGAAAGCCCATTTTATCCTTGCGACTCAAAACCTCCTGCGGCAGGAAAGTCCTCGCAGCCGTAAGCAGCGCGGCTTTCGATTTCCCGTCGCGATACTTGAACAGCGGAGGCATACGAAACATCAACTCTGCTATGCGATGATCCAGCAATGGCAACCGCGACTCAACCGAAACGGCCATGCTCATACGGTCTTCCACGTGAAGCAGGGATTGCAGCATCGTTCGTAAATCATAGGCGCTCATGCGATTGAACAGCGCCGACCCGCCAGTTGAAACTTTGCTGAGTATCTCGTTGAACTGCTGCTCGAACGTATTGTAGATCGCCTCTTCATCGCGCAGGGCCAGAAACTCCGGGGAGAAATATTTTTCCAGGCCGTGTATGCGAGCCACGAGCGCGTAATAACGTCGCTCGACCGGATCGAAGAGACCATCGCTCCAGAACTGCTTGAGCATAGGCACATACTGCTGAAGCATCGAGAGATTGGGAAGCACCTGCCCCAGAGTGACGATATGCCTTCGCGGGTCCTGCGTCTCGAAGATCGAGCCTTGAATGCTCTCTTCGAGATACATTATGAGATAGCGCGCATATCCGCCGAATATCTCATCCCCTCCCTGTCCGCCAAGCACCACTTTCAAATGACGGCTCGCAAGCTCCGACACCATCAGTTGAGGGAAGACGCCCGGCCCGGCTGCCGGTTCGTCCAGGTGATAAATGATCCTTCGGAAGTTCGCCGCGAAATCTTCCGCCGTCGGGCAAGCAAGGTGATGAGGGCTGCCGTTTTGTTTGGCCACAGCTTCGGCATACCTCAGTTCGCTGAACTGTTCACCCTCGGCGAAGTAGCCTGTGAAAGCGGGCAGCCCGCGCCCCATCAGCTTTGAAGCCATCGAAGCCACAAGGGATGAATCCGTCCCGCCGCTCACATAATTTCCGACAGGCACGTCCGAGCGCAGCCGAATCTTTACGGCATCCTCAAGCAGAAATCTCAATTCGTTGATGTAGTATTCTTCGCTATGAGTGTGATCCTCCTCGAAGGCCAGCGACCAGTACTCTCCCGATTCGATCATCTCGCCTGTATCCGTAAGCATCATATAAGATGACGGCTTGAGCTTGCGTATGTTCTTAAACAGCGTGCGGTCTTCCAGACAGTATTGAAACGTAAGGTACTCATGCGCAGCCGTCGCGTCCGCCTCCGCCTTTACATCAACCGATTGCAGTATGGATTTTATTTCGGAAGCGAACAGGAATTGTTTTGAATCCCTGTAATAATAGAGCGGCTTTTCGCCGAAGCGATCACGCGCAAGGAGTATATGGCGATTCGTTTTGTCGTAAAGCGCGAAGGCGAACATGCCGTTCATGTGCCGGAACATGTCCAGCCCATAGCATTCGTAGAGATAAATCAGCACCTCGGTGTCCGAGAAAGTCCGCAAGCGATAGCCTCGCTGAATGAGGTCGCTGCGAAGCTCTATGTAATTGTAAATCTCGCCGTTGAACGTGACCCAGACTGATCCCTCGGCGTTGCCCATCGGCTGATGCCCGCCTTCGAGATCGATGATCGAAAGGCGACGATGGCCCAGTCCCACATGGCCAAAAGTTTTAATCCCCCGATCATCAGGCCCGCGATGTGCGAGCGCATCCGTCATGCGATCAAGCAGACGCTCATCAACGGATTGACCTCTGTCCTTCAGAACTATTCCCGTTATTCCGCACATATTTCAAAACTCCACAGGGCAATAAGCGTGATGCTTCGCGATGCAACGCTCTATGCGAGCCAGATTTTCCTGTGTCCACGACACGGTTCTTTTCAATCCTTCAATGAGATCGATCCTGGCTTCGAATCCGAGCAGCCGCTTCGCTTTTTCGCGGCTGCCCACGCGATTGATCGAGCGATCCCAGTCTCGTGTTGGAATAAATTCGATGCCCGCCGGGTTATCCGCAATCTCGTTTATCCGCTCGGCCAGTTCTCGCACGCTTACCTCGACGCCTGACGCCAGGTTGAAGACATCGCCCGCTGCGCCTTCCATCAAGGCGCAGCGCAACAATCCTTCGACGATATCATCGATGTAGATAAAGTCGCGGGTACTTTGACCATCGCCGTGTATAAACAGAGGTTGTTTTTTCAGCGCGCGATAAACGAATGTCGGGGTGACGTTGCGCCATACAGTCGCAGGAGTGCCGCGCCAGCAACCTGCGCCCAGCACTTCGCCCGGCCCGTAGACGTTTTGAAATCTCGCCCGCGCGACAGCCAATCGATGCGTCCGATGATAATAGATCGAATACATCTCGCCCACGAGTTTGGAAATCTGATAAGGGCTGTCGAAATCGAGCGAGACGGGGCCGTCTTCCACGACGGGCGCGGCAGGTCCGGCCTTCTTTTCGGCCAGCGCGCAGCCGGTTGACACATAAACTACGCGACTGAGTTTTTGAAACCGCATGATATGCTCATAGAGTTTCAGCGTCGTGATGAGATTGTTCGCATGGTCTTCGAGAGGATTGGCGATTGAAGACTGATTGCCGTGATAAGTGGCCAGGTGAAAAACGTAATCGAACTCGTCGTCGACTTTTGAAAGAATCGCATCATCGCTGATCGAGCCTTCCCGAAATTCAACGCGGGGGTCATCAATCAGATTGTCCGGCTCCGAAGAAAGCAGATTGTCTATGACGGTGATCTGCCGACACTCTTCGATCAGAGATCGGCGAACCAGATTGCTGCCAACAAAGCCCGCGCCGCCAACTATTAGCAGTCGCCGCCCGCGTAAAAGATCGCTCATCCCTCACTCCTTCATTCTCAGGTGAGTGTATGTCTGCTCGACGCCGTACTCTTTGTACCACTCGACCGCTTTGAGAATGCCCGTGGCGAGCGGCGTCGTCGCTCTCCAGTTGAAATCCCTCTCGGTCTTTTCAGGATCGAGCAGAATAGTAGGCGCGTCATCGATCCCGCGCTCGCGCTCTTCGACGGGATCAGCGACGGCAAGCGCGGCGGCGACTGAGTCGTAGAGTTCGCGTATCGAATAGTCCGCGCCGGAAGAGATGTGATAATAGCCCTTCTCGCCTTGCCCCTCGACAGCCTGCGTGACTATCTGCACGAGATCGCTGACGAAAACGAAGTCGCGGCGGGTGTTGACAGCGAAGCATTTTTTTCCTGCGCTGATTCGGCTGTAGAAAGTCGGAATGGGGCCGCTCAGGTTTCGGGGACCGAAGATGTTGGCCAGTCGAAAAGAGAGGAATTCGATTCCGCTCAAGGCTATGTACTGTTCTCCGGCTGTCTTGCTGATGGCGTAGCTGCTTTCGGGGTTGAGGTGATGGGTGAGCGAGACAGGCTGCTCTTTCGGATAATTGCCATAGCAGAGCGCGGTTTGAAAATAGATCAGTCGTCGCACCGCAGCGCGTTGAGCGGCCCGGACTACATTGATCGTGCCGGTGACGTTTGTGAGCGCGTCTTCAGCCCAGTTGTCGGGGTCTTTGTAAGATGCGGCGCAATGTATGACGACTTCGGGTTGAAAGCGATCAAACAGGCCCGTGACTATTTCATCATCGGCGATGGTGGCTTCGACTATTTCAAGCCCCCGGCGCGGCTCGGCGAGAGTGTCGCGCCGACTGGTCGCGTAATTATCCACGACCAGCACGGAATTGTTTCGCGCAATCAACTCTTCGGCCAGATGAGAGCCTATGAACCCCGTTCCGCCTGTGATAAGAATCCTCATTCTCTCTTCTCCTTTCAATTTCTCACGCATTTTAGGAGCAATTCGGGCTGTCCTTCCAAAACAGTAATCGCCCTTGAGTCGGGACACTGCAATTGCAGCCAGTGATTCGCTCAGTAAAGGCCCTTGAAGATGTTCCCTTTGAGTTTCCGGTACACTTTGAGACTCTGCTTTGTGCGCTCCGCGCCTAGAATTCGCCTTGCGAGCCATAAGATTTTGTTTTTTGTAAGAGAGCTATAGCGATCACGGATAGCGCGAGCCTTATGACTCGCTCTGCTCCTGGCCAATATCCAGGAAACCTTTGCTCTTTCATAATCCGAAATGTCCGGCTGCAATCCGGCGCTTATCAACTCGTCATCGAAGGAATTTATAAAGCTCTTATAAGTGTATTTCCCGGAAGCGATCAAATCGGTATAAGCATTCTCAGTTAATTCACGCCGCCGTGTTTCGTCTCTGAACATTCGTATCACATCGTCAAAATTGGAAAAATCCTTTTTCAGAGGGATGTAGTGCTTCATCGGCTGCAGGACTGCGGAATAGTTGCCTTCGAAAAGAATTTGACATACGCGAAACGCTGCTGCTTCAAAATGCCTCGGGCTGATTGTTCGATACTGGATATTATCCTCCCACTTGCTCAGGAGTCTTTCCGACGCTTCTTCAAAACTCATCGCGAGATTGGATTCGATCAGGTGTTCGTACTCAGAGCGAACGACCCCCTCGATGTCAAAAATTGAGACACCTGCTTCCACTCCCAGCATGGCCCGACAATCAGACACGAATTCGGACCAGCTTTGGCCATAAATGCGTCGATCCTCGTCAACTTCAATATCCAGTTTCAGCTCCGACTTCGAAGCTGCCTCCTTGAATCGTATGCCGATCTCGCTTTTTTCCTGACCGCCCTTTCCCATATAAAAAGGCAGCTTGCGCCCTCTGTATCCAATATCTATCGACCTATTTTCATCAGGCCTAGCCATCTTTTGCGCCTCACGGATCAAATCATCGCTCACATAGCCGGGGAGGTTGTATATAATCCTTGGCACGGAGGTATATTTCCCGTAAACATCGGCGAAATACCGAGGCTCGACAAGAGTGTAAAGGCAATCGATTTTGTGTTGGTTGAGAAAGTCGAATCTTTGTTGGCACAGCCAGTGTTCATCCTGAAAGAAGGCGACTTTGTATGAAGACTGACACTGCTTTATATAGTCTGAAAACCGGCCTATATTCATTCCGTTGAAGAAGGTTGAGTAGTGCAAAACAACGGCATCGAAGCGCATTCGGCTTAAGCCCTCCGGGAAGCCTGATGCAGTATTGAGTTTCCAGACCTTGAATCGGGAGTATCGCTCAAAGGCGCGGATATGCTCCAGGACGGTAGGAGCGAACGGATAAGGCGGATGGTAAAAGATAAGCAGTATTCCGTTCACTGGCGTCCGTTTGTAATCGCTTTACCTGCCCGTCCAGCTATCAGGCGGCGGACAAGAGGTTTCAGAGCCGATGGCAACAATCTGCGAAGGGGCATCGGAATACTTCGCGCCAATGTCTGATATTTTTTGGCCTGCTCAGATATGCCTAACTCGGTCAGGTGGTATGTCTTCAATTCCTCAAACTCGCTGCTCGTACTAGCAGCGGTTCGTTTCTCTTCCAGCTTTCGCTCGATATGCTGCATGACATCGGCAATGAATCTGCTGTAGTGATAGCGATTAGAAGCTATCAGAGTTTCGTAAGCAGCCTCTGCCATTCGAGAGGCGGCATCGAGGTCGAAGAGTTGTGCAATGACATCTTCTAGATTGGAGAAATCAGGCTCGACACAAATATAGTGCTCGCCGGGTGTGAGCGTGCCAAGATACGGCGCTCGTATGAGGACTTGAGCGCATCCGGCGGCGGCGTATTCGAAAAGGCGCGGCGAGATTGCGGAGAATATGTATTGCCCGTCCAGGCCGGGAAAACATGCAGCCTCGATATCCTCGAATGCTGCGTCAGGATTTTTCCTGAGAAAAGCGCGAATCCGATCCCTGATTTCGCCGCGCGGATCGCAAAGGCTGCTGCCCCCCTGGCTTCCCAGAACGAATCTGCTATCGAGCAGGAAGCGCAACCAGTCGTCTCCGACAAAAACATCTTTTGGATTAGTCGATATATCAATATTGAGATCGTGTGAGGCCAGAGCTTCCTTGAATTTTTCTCCGATAATCGCTTTCTGTCGTCCGTAACATCCAAACTCCGGGGGCAAATTTCTGGCTCGATAGCTTACGTCAATGCGCCGGTTTTGAAGAGCCTCCCACTTTGACTTCATATCAGAAACGTCTCGATCATCGACGTAACCTGTAAGGCATTCTCGAATCTCGCCAGCTTTAGCGGTTAAAGGGTATAGGACATCTCTGTGATCCCAGCAAACACTGAAAGCAATATCGACTTTATAATGAATGAGCCATTCATCGAGGAGTTGACAGTTATCGTACTCATCCTGTGGGAAAGCGATCCTGACCGTATCGGAATCACGGATGAAGGAATATTTTTGCTGATATTCATAAAAAAGTTCTATGGGCCGGAGATACCTCAGAGCCAAGAACGAAGTATCCAGTATGACGGCGTGAAATCGAATCTTTCTCATCGCGTCAGTAACAGGCTGCCTATAGTCATGATAGAAGTAATTATGATGAGGCGCATACTTCGTATAGCTGAGAGCGTGATTCAGTAGAGTCTTTCTCTGAGATGAAAAATCACCAAGCGCATGAAGTATCAGGATATTGAATTGGCGCATATAACATTCTTCCCACTAATCTTGAAATAGATATTGAGGCTCCTCCCACACTGATTTTAGCCGAATGAACCCGCGCACATAACTCAAATTGTAAGTGTCCGAGAAACATTTATAGCCGTCATTTTTTATGGCAGGTATGTCGAGAGCAGTAAAAGTCAACACTCTTTCCACCCAATCGATTGTGAGTTTGCTCCGCAGCCAGTGGTGAGCAAAAACATCCAGTGCGTATTCGCCGGGAAGGAGAGTAGCATCTATCTCTGCGGTGAGTTCCCAAAGTCCTTCTCGCAAACTTAATACAGGTCTGTCTTCATCGAGGCTCGTAATCGTTGCTATGCGCTGTCCGCTCAAGGTAGAGATGCCAATCTCTATGGCGACATCCTGCACAGGAGATATGAAGTCATAAATCGCAATTATTCGAAATTTCTGCCCGAACAAAACCTGACTGATCGGCTTTCTATCGCAGTCAGTCAATACCACTCTCTTCAGCAAAGCCTCACCGGTTCCCGCCTGTCGTGGTGCAAATTCCGAGATCAAGCCATCGCCTTTGACCAGATTATTTTTGGTCAGATAAGAAAACACCACATCATCGACATCTCCCTGCATTTCCAATTTCCCGCCGCCAAACAGAAGGGCGCGTTTGCAGAGAGATTTGATGGCTGAAAGATTATGACTCACGAACAGCACCGTCCTGCCGCTGTTCGATACGTCTTCCATCTTGCCCAAGCATCGCTTCTGAAACTCCGCATCGCCTACGGCCAGCACTTCGTCCAACAGCATTATCTCCGTCTCCAGAAAAGCCGCCACCGCAAATGCCAGCCTCACATACATCCCGCTCGAATATCTTTTTACCGGCGTATCGATGAATTTTCCTACGCCCGAAAAATCCACTATCTCATCAAACTTGCGATCTATCTCCGCCCGCCGCATTCCTAAAATAGCGCCGCTCATGTAAACATTCTCGCGGCCCGTAAGCTCAGGATGAAATCCTGTTCCGACTTCGAGCAATGACGCCACTCTTCCGAAGGCTTCCACTCTCCCGTCGGTCGGCTCGGTGATGCGCGAAAGGATTTTCAGCATCGTGCTTTTGCCCGCGCCGTTGTGTCCTATCACGCCGAGGACTTCTCCCTTCTTCACATCGAACGAAACATCGCGCAATGCCCAGATTATTTCTTCCTCTTGGGGGTCGCGCAGCGCGCTCAGGAGATAATCGAACGGAGCAAGCGCCAGGTTCTTCAACCGCTCAATGCGCGTACCCGCTTGTCTTGCGCGCGCGCCGATGCGGTATCGCTTGCCCAGTTCTTGTACTCTGATGGCAATATCGCTCATAAAATCTCTACAACAGATCGACTATGTTCCGCTCCGTGCGGCGAAAGATGAACGCGCCGGTTATGAGAAGGAAAAGCACGATGCCTACAGAAACGAGCATCCCGGTCTGAGGCGGCTGCCCCTTGCCCAGGAGCGACCAGCGAAATCCTTCAATAGCCCAGTACATCGGATTGAGTTGATACAATGCCTGCCATCTTTCAGGAATCAGCGTCGCCGTGTAAGCCACAGGTGTCGCGAACATCCATATCTGCAATCCGTGCGATATGACGATTTGCATGTCTCGAAATTTCACGGTCAGAGCAGAACACCACAGCCCCACAGCAAGCGCGGTCGCCGTAGCGAGCAGAACATAAAGAGGCAGAGCTAATAGACTAAGCGACGGTCTCACGCCATAGTAAATCATCATTCCGATCAGCACTATGAATGAAAACGCCATATCGATGAGATTCGAAAGCACCGCCGATATGGGGACTATCAGTCGAGGAAAATAAACCTTCGAGATCAGATTCATCCGACTGACCAGACTGCTGACTGAAGCGCCCGCTGCTCCCGCGAAATACGTCCACGGCAGAAGGGCTGTGAAGGTGAACAGCGGATACGGGATATCTTCTGAAGGCAGGCGCGCGAGGCGTCCGAAGACCAGAGAGAACATGATCGCGCTCACCAGCGGACGGATCAGTATCCACAGCGGCCCCAAAGCCATCTGACGATAGCGGCCCTTCACTTCCCGCCACGTCATAAACCACAGCAGTTCTCTGTATTCCCATAGTTCGCCGAGACCGAGGCTACCCCATCCGCGAGTAGGACGAATGACCAGAGTTGGCTTTTCGTCTTCGATAGTCTGATCCGCGATTGCTTCGCTGCCGATTGCAGTGTCCATGGTTCAAATCTGCGATTCGATCAAAGCGGCTATATTTTGAGCCGCGCGGCCATCGCCGAAAATTTGCGGCGGATTCTCTTCGGGCCAGTCTGCGCGCTTGATCCCTTCCTTAATGCGATTGCGGTCAGCGATGCATATCGCATTCCAGCCTGCTTCGACCGTCTCGACCCATTCGGTTTCCGGGCGCAAGGTGAGACAGGGAACGCCGAAAAAGTATGCTTCCTTCTGCACCCCGCCTGAGTCCGTAAGTATCAGGCGCGCGTTCTGCTCAAGCGCGAGCATGTCGAGATAGCCCACAGGCTCGATCAATCTCAAACGGCCCGTCTCGCGAAAGCCGAGCGCCTCTATCTGGCAGCGCGTTCGCGGATGAACCGGAAAGATTATCGTTTCTTCGCTCTCCACAAACGCGCTCAAAATATTTTGAAGCGATTCGCTGTCATCAGTGTTATAGGGACGATGAATCGTGGCCAGCAGATAGCTTCGCGGCTCAAGTTCCAGAGTCTTCAGCAAGGTCGATTTCTGTCGGGCAACCGAGGCGAACTGCAATACCGCGTCGTACATCGTGTCGCCCGTGAGATGCACGCCCGCAGTGAGGCCTTCGCGCGCAAGATTCGCGACTGCGGTTTGAGTCGGGCAGAAAAGCAGATCGGCGCAATGATCGGCAATCACACGGTTATGCTCTTCGGGCATCTCGCGGTTGAAGGAGCGCAAACCCGCTTCGACATGGGCGACGGGAATCCGCAGCTTGACTGCTGCAAGCGCGCCCGCGAGCGTCGAGTTGGTGTCACCGTAGACGAGCACGTAATCGGGCTTCTCGCGCTGCATCACCTCTTCGAGGCGCGCGAGCATCTCGCCCGTCTGCCGACCGTGAGAGCCTGATCCTACTTCGAGATTCACATCAGGCAACGGCAAACCCATTTCTTCGAAGAAGACCTGCGACATATTGTGATCGTAGTGCTGGCCCGTATGAACCAGAAACTCCGAATGACCGGACTGTCGAAGCGCGCGGCTGAGAGGGGCGGCTTTTATGAACTGCGGGCGAGCGCCCACGACGGTCAATACCTTCAATTCGCCTCCGAATGAAATTCCGATATCGCCTGAACTACTGCTTGAAGCATTTCGTCAGTCAACTCCGGGTAAATCGGAAGCGCGAGTGTTTCTCTCGCCGCTCGCTCGCTTGCGGGCATATCCTGGTCGCGGTGGCCGAGCGCGGAAAAACATTCCTGAAGATGCAGCGGGACAGGGTAATAAACCTCCGTCCCTATCTGTCGCTCTTTCAGATGGGCCATCAATTCGTCTCTTCGATTGCTGCTTATGACGAACTGATTATAGATATGACGACGCTCCTCTGATTCGTGCGGGAGAGTGATTTTGTCGAAATCATCCGTCAGTCCCGCTTCCGCAAACAGGCGGCGATACGCAGCAGCGTTTTTCTGACGAGCCGCTGTCCACTGGTCGAGGTATTTCAATTTGACTCTCAAGACGGCAGCCTGAATCGCATCTATTCGGAAATTACCGCCGACGACTTTGTTGTAATACTTGGGGCTATAGCCGTGATTGCGAAGCAGCCTTACTCGCCGCGCAAGCTCCGCGTCGTTCGTAGTCACCATTCCGCCGTCGCCGAATCCGCCGAGGTTCTTCGAAGGGAAGAAACTGAAGCAGCCCATATCACCTATCGAACCCGCTCTGCGGTCTCTGTACTCAGAGCCTATCGCCTGCGCCGCGTCTTCTATGACGACGAGATTGTGGCGACGAGCCACTTCCATCACTTCATCCATATCGGCCATCTGCCCGTAGAGATGAACCGGAATGATTGCGCGCGAGCGCGAGGTGATGGCGGCTTCTATTTTTGCCGGATCGATGTTGTAAGTCTCAGGGTCTATATCTACGAAGACGGGACGCGCGCCCAGGCGCCACACGGCTCCGGCTGTGGCGAAGAATGAATAAGGAGTGGTGATGACTTCATCCCCCGGACTGATATCTATGGCCATCAGCGCGACTAGCAAAGCGTCGGTGCCGGAAGATACGCCTATGCCGTGCGCGCAATGGGAATAATCGGCGACCTCGCGTTCAAGCGCTTCGACTTGGGGGCCGAGTATGAATTGTTGCGAGTCGGCCACGCGATCAATCGCCGCGCGGATTTCTTCGCGAATGGTTTGATATTGCGCCTTCAAATCGAGCAAAGGCACAGCGATGTTTGAGGTCGAGTTTTTCGTCATAGTCGTTCGATTTAGAATAATCAGTCCACCCAGTTTGTCACAGAGAGGTCAGGGATTTGTTTGAAGTGCCGCACATTGCGAGTGACCAGTATGGCCCGGTGAGCCAATGCAATACTGCCAATCAACAGATCGACGCGGCCAATCTTTTTCAATCCTCTCACTTTGAGCAATCTGTCGAATTGCTCGGCGGCGGCGGCGTCAAACGGCACTACAGTGATATGTGACAGCAACCTTTCAGTACGGGTAAACAATTGCTGCGCACGTAGAAGATCATTTCCATTTGCGGCCTTGAGCATGTATTCAAAGCGACCGCGCAGCAATTCGATTTTAGTGAAGATCGTTGTACCTATATCCCGGTCTTCGAGCGCGCTTAATCTTTCAACAACTCGTGGATGACCGGCGTGCAGATGAGTAAGGGTATCCGTATCGAGCAAATGCACTATGATCCCTTCTCAGTTTCAGGGCGTTTGCGTTTGGCATAGATAGAGCCGAGAAGGTCACTCAGAGTTTCATCTTCAGCCAGCGCCCCGGCCTGCTCAAGCAATACCTCTCGACCCTCCTTCCTGCGCCTCGCATAGAGTTCATCAAACCAACTGTCCTGACTGTGCAGCCATTCATCGATGGCTGATTTCAGAAAACGCCATGTGTTCTCTACCTGGCGTCCGGGAATCCGACCGCGCGCCGCTTCCCGTTCGACAGTCTCCGCCGGGAGTCGCAGGTAATCCGCCACTTCTTCCAGCGTAAGAACCTCGTGCAAAATGAGTGTCATAATTGCAAACTTACAGCTTGGGTGATCCTCGACGCAAGCTTTTCAACGCGCGTGTCACGCCTGCTTTTCAAGCCGATGCAAATCTTCTATGGCCTCGACGCAGAGGCTCACGACTGCCAGTTTCGGGTTGCCCGACTGCACGTTGATGATTCTGAATTCCGCCGGGTTGTTGTAATAGATTTTCGTCGCGTCCTCTTTCTCTTCCACCGTCAACCGACTCGCATCGATTCGGGCGAAGGTTTCCGACAAGAGCATCTCCGCGCAATGGCCTTTAGGAAAAGTCCTCGGCGACAGGTTCGTAACTAAATCGATATCATTTCGCGCTGAATAGGTCGTCATCGTGCGAAGCACCGCGCTATCGATCAGAGGGCTGTCCGCGCTCAGGCGAAAGAACCAGCGACAGGGGAACCGCTCAAGACAGCTTCGCAAGCGCGTAAACATATTATCGAGCGGCCCGCGATGAACCGTTATGCCGAGATCGCGAACATAACACGAAAGCGGATCGTCGGAACGCTGATCGCTCGTAGCGACCGTGACCTGAGACGGAGGGATCACCTGAGTGACCCGCTCGATGACGCTGGCCATGATGGGCCGCCCGCGAAACGGAGCCAGCACTTTGCCCGGAAATTTCTCGGAATTCATTCGGGCCTCGATGAAGACTCGAATACCATTGCTCATCTAAAAAGTCCTGAGAGTCCTGAGAGTCCTGAGAGTCCTGAGAGTCTTGGGAATCAAGGAATTCACGCTCTCCCGACTCGCCAGACTCTCAAGACTATTTTTACCTGAGATCGCCCGTGCCGTTTGGTCGCGCCTCTTCTCCGTAGTAGTCCGAATAGTAACGATAGTAGTAATAGTAATCGTAGCCGTCGCGTCTGAGGTCTACGTTGTTGAGGACGACTCCGAAAATCTTCGCTCCTACCGATGACAATTCCATGCGAGCGCGGCGAACGATGTCGCGCGTACTCTTGCCCCCGTGAACGACGAGTATTACGCCGTCGACCATCGTCGAGAGAATCACCGGATCGGTGACGTTGATGAGCGGCGGCGAATCGATCAAAACGTGATCGTACTTCTCGGCCAGCATTTTGAGCAAATCTCTCATCTTCTCCGAGCTTATCAACTCGGCAGGGTTTGGCGGAATCGGGCCGCAGGGGATGAGCGAGAGGTTTCTGATCGGAAGATGATGCGTCACGCTTTCGATATCGACATTGCGCGCCAGATAGGTCGACAGCCCTCGCATGTGGTCTATACCGAACAGCTTGTGAGTCGAAGGCTTGCGCAGGTCGCAATCCACTATGACGACCGAGGCTCCGAGTTGGGCGAGCGATATGCCGGTGTTTACGACCGTCGTGGTCTTGCCCTCGCCCGGTTGCCCGCTCGTCACAAGGATCATCTTCGGCGGCTGGCCAGCGGAGGAAAGCAGCACGGAAGTCCTAAGCACGCGATAAGCCTCGGCCGCGGCAGAGCGATTATCCAAAGCCATCAACTCAGCCGGAGATGGCTTGCCTTCCTGACTGGCATTGGCGACCGTGAGCATTTTCTTTTTCCTGCCCGAAAGGCTGCGCGAGGAGTTGGCTCCTATCGCGGGTATGACGCTGAGGGCGGGAAGCTGCGCATAGCGATTGACATCTTCGACGGTCTTTACGGTGTTGTCGAGGTAGTTGAGGAAGAAGGCCAGAGCCACGCCCGCCGCAAGGCTGAGGAAAAACGCGATCATTATACTGCGAGTGCGCTGCGGGCCGATGGGGCCTCTCGGAACAGGCGCAGGCTCGATGATTCGCATGTTATTGCGTTGTTCGGCCACCTGTATTTTCGATTGATGATATCTCTGAAGGAAATCCGTGTAGAGAGCTTTCGCAGTGTCGACGTTCTGCTTGTAGATGTTGTACTGAATGAGAGCCTGATTCTCCTGTGAAGTTTCCGCTTTCGCTCGTTCGAGCGCAGACTTGAAAGCTTCCTCATCGCGTTTGGCTTGCTCATACTGCGCTTTGACCTTGTCCTCAAGCGTCTCGCGTCCCGATCCCATCTGTTGTTTGATAGCCGCTATCTGCTCGTTGATTTTTTTGACGTTCGGATTTTCAGGGCCGTATTTAAGGCTCATCTGCGCGGCTTCGATCTCAAGCTCGCCCAGTTTCTTTTGAAGTTCTCCTATGCGAGGGTCGGCGAAGGCTTCGGCGATGCGGTCTACGCGGCCCGCTTTGACTTCTTCGTAAAGCGACTGTTTTATTATGCGCTCCGTTTCGGCTCGAATGGCTTGATCGTAGAGCCGCGAGAGTTTGCTCGAAGTCAGAGTATCCTTGCCTTCGAGCGAGAAGATGTCGCGCTGGCGCATGTAGTCGGCAAGCTCTTTTTCAGCCTTTTCGACGCTGGCCTCAAGCTCACGGGTTTTTTTGTCGAGCCATTCGGAAGTGCTGGTCACGCTTTCGGTCTTGCTCTGAAAACTGCGGTCGATAAAATCCTGAGCCACTCCGTTGGCCACTTCCGCCGCTATACGAGGATCGGTATGCGAGAAGGACACTTTCAGCGCGCGGGTCTCGCGTATCTGTTCAACCGTGAGTCCTCCGGCAAGCACTCCGACATAAGGCGCGAGTCGTTTGCTGTCAGCCTTCGACCTCTCGCTCGACCCTGAAGGCTCGAGGATAGGCGGGCCTTGCTCGGAGGCTGTCGGCGCGGGAGCGCGGTCGCTGGCCTTTCCCGTTATGATGGCTATCGCGTCCGAAAACGAGCGGCGGCGGCTTTCAAGAAATCCCGGTCTCTTGTCTAGTTGAAGTTTCTCGGCCACGCCTTCCAGCACAGGGCGGCTCTTGAGTATGAGCATGCTCGTTTTTATGTTCAGCGTGTTGGCATAATCGTCCATGGGCCAGAAGATATCGCCGATCTTCATGGAGGAGTTTTGATCCTTGCCTATTTCGAGTGTGGCCGATGCCTGATAAATCGATTTGTCGCGATAAACGTCTACAGTTACGAGCGTGGTGATTATCAGCGAGATGATGGCTATCAGAAACTTGTGCTTTCGGATGATGCGCCAGATTTCGCGCACATGCATACGGTCTTCGCTATCGCCGTAGCCAGAGCCGTAAGGATTTCCGTAAGGGTATCCGACCTTCGGATACCCGGGACGCACAAGAGGCGCGTCATCTACGGGAGTGATTTTTTCAAGCTCGAATTTCTCGTCCGCCATAATTCGATTCTCCGGCAATATGTCTTGCTTCTCAAAAACTATCAGCGCAGAGGCACGCCGCGCATTCTCGAACTGAAGCCCAGAGCGCTGATGATCGCGCCTCCGAAAGATTTGAGTTTGCTGTTCGGAATCTGTATCAGATCGTTGGGTTGCAGAAGGATGTCAGGCTTTTTGGCGTCCATAATCGCTCCGACATCCACTTTTACTTCTTCGCGCTTGCCTGTTCTGGGGTCTTCGCGGAATATGATCACACGGTCTTTGGCGGCATTGAATTTGAATCCTCGCGCCAGTGAGATGGCCTGCCGCAGCGTCGTTTGGGGCTTGAGTGGAAACTCTCCGGGAGCGTTCACTTCACCCGATACAAAAAACACATCCGTCTGAGGAACATTGACCACGTCGCCCGGCTCAAGTATTACGTTCCCCTCGATCTGCCCTTTGAAGAATCCGTTGATGTTGGCCGGAAACATCTCGTACTCAGCAGTCTTCGCCGCCTCCTCACCCGTTTGCCCGTTGGTCTGAGTCGCAGCAGCGGGCTTGAGCCTCCGAAATATGTAGGCGGTCGATCCGTGATTGTCCTCCAGCCCTCCGGCAAGTATCAACAGGGTGACGAGCGAAGCCCGACTTTCCATCTGGTAAACGCCGGGTTTGTTGACCGCGCCCATGATGAAAAAGGATCGGCTGTTGTACTGCTTGATGGTCACGCTCACTTGCGGGTCTCTCAGATAATTGCCGCGCAATCGGTCGGCGATATAGCGCGCAAGCTCATCGGTGGTCTTGCCCGCGACCGCGATGCGTTTGAGATATTCCATCGAGATGTTGCCCGCTGCCGTCACCTCGAATGTGTCGGATAGCTCCGGCGCGTCTTTGACCTTCACATCGATGACATCGCGCGGCCCTATTCGATAATCTTCCGTAGGCTCGACCAAAATGCTGGAAGTGCGCTCGCCCGCCCGCGCGCCTTCGCCCTTCGAAGAGTCCGTCTGAGAGCGACTCTCCTGCGTGAAGGCCGACGCTGCCATCGAGAGCATCAACACTGCACTCACCGATGATTGCAATAATCTCGAAAGGTATTTCATATAATTTTTCCCTGTGACGCCTCCCTGACAGGAGTTGTCGGGCCAAAAGAGGCTTTACGGCCAAGTAGGTGGGGGGCAGATTGTGATTGCGCAAACGCGCCTATACAGGATAACACAGATGATAAAAATAGGAATACCAAAGCGTTCGCGGGCAACTGAAGGTTAAAATCAAACAGGCTGTGGACGAGCATGGCGAACAGACCGCCCCCGCATCCCACAGCGAAGGCTCCCACAAGCGGGTCTTTCGTTTTGATCGCTTTCGCAAAAGAGCGAATCACAAGCGCGATGAAAGCGAGCGCGGCAAGCCCTCCTAAAATGCCTGCGTCGGTCAATGCCTGAAGATAATCGTTATGCGCCTGAGCGACGACTAGCCTGCCGTTGCCGTGACCATAGATCGGATAAGCTGTCTCGAATGCGCCGAGTCCCGCGCCCGTAAACGGATGCGCGCGAAAAATCGACCACGAATCCTGCCACATCCACCCGCGGCTGAAATGCTCAGTCTCCGCGCGAGGCGCGTCGCTTATCGTCTGAGCTATTCGATCTATGACCGGATCAGCGCCTATCCACAAGACTCCGACCAGTATGGAAGCTGCGATTAGGACGGCGAAGAGAACTGACGAGAGTCGATTCTGTGTCGCGCCGTGTCGCTCGCGTCGCGCCCTGCGCAGGCTCGCTATCAACACGAACATCATACCGGCGGCGAGGCTTATCATGCCTCCGCGCGAGAGCGACACGACTACCGACAGCCCCATCATCACGGCGGCGAAACCATAAAAGAGTCGCGCCTCTCTCGCCAGCCCGCGCGAGGCGATCAAAGCCATAGGCAAAGGCGCGAGCATTTCGATATAGCCCGCGTAGTGATTGCGATTGACGAACGGGCCGAAGACATTTTGCTGCGCCGTCTGTCTGAACCAGTAGAAACGACCGTCCCACGCGAAATGCTGAATGAGCGCGAATACGGCGAGAGCCAGTCCGTAGACGACCAGAAATTTCGCGAGCGCGCGCAATCGCTCCGCGCCGTCGAAGAAATTCGCAGTTGCCAGACAGCATACCATCAGAAAAAAGAGTGCGGTCGTCGCTGTGCGCGTGGCTTCAACGTCCATCGAGATGCCTGTCCTGCGCCCAGCTTCGTCCGTAATGGCCACGCTTTGCGCAACGCCTAAAACGAACAGAGCCGCGACGGGCAGCGCCATTGCGGGAATTTTTATCTCGATGCGTTTGTCGGCGACCCATTTCATCGCCCACAGCAATATCAAAACGGCGACGAGGATTTCGAAGACGGCCCGCGACCATGCTTCGACCGCGCCGTGCGCGAGCGCAGTGAAAACGACCGAGGCGAACAGCAAAGCGATGATCGCTTTATCGAGTGGCCGGTTCAGCGGTGGTCGGTGGTCGGTGGTCAGTGGTCGGTGAGCAGGTTTATTCATACGTGACTTTCGATCAAACCAAACTCTCAGAAAAATAATCGCCAAACATCTGCCTCGATTTTCGCCTCATCCTGAAACGTCTGGCCGAAACAAGCCTCAAAAACAATCGTCAAACATCAAAGGTGATTAACTGACCGCCAACCACTGCCCACTGCCCACTGCCCACTGCTCACTGCTCACTGACTCTGAAGTCATCGAACCACACGATGCCTTTCGTCGGGTCGTCGTATTTGAACTGAGGCACGCGCTTGATCGAAACGTAAACAGCCGCGCCGCCCGTTCTTTCCGATTGCGGAGCGGTGAAATCGAAAGCGATCTGTCGCCAGTCGCTCGACCCTGATGGTATCGGATCAGACTCGGCCAGAAGCGTGCCCGTCTTGTAATCCGAGATGGCGACGCGCGGGCCTTCGGGAGACGCGAGCGACTGGGTTTTCACGAAACACGTCAGTCGATAACGCGCGCCCGGTTTCACGACGACAAGTTGAAGGATTTCTCCGCTGATGCGCGTAGTATCACGGCCTATGAACTCGATGAGCAACGAACGCGCGCCCGTGTGCGCGTTGGTCGTGTCTATGCCTAAGCGAGCATATTGGCTGCGCGCGATCTTCCAATCGAAATGATCCAGAGCTTTGAAGAAATCCTCTTCGAAGCCGGGATTGCGAATCAGCGTCGCTTTATCGATTCCCGCGAGGTCGCCCCATATTTCGCGGGCCAGATCGACGCGGCCCGCGCCTATGAGTTCGTTTAGCACTTCGCGCGTCTCCGCGCTTTGGAGCCTCGCCGCGCGGTCTAAAGAATTGAACACCTCGACGGCTTCTTCCGGGCGAGACCGCCTGAGCAGAAAGCGAGCGAGCATAATTCCCGACGCTGCGTCTTCGCCGGTTATGGCTTTGACTGCTTCTGTGTCGCCGCCCGACATGCGCCACACCAGATCGAGGCTTGCGGGCAGAAGCGCATTGTTCGTAGCGTTGGCCCGTCGGAATTCCGCGAGCGATTCGGCGAGTTTATTCCGGCGCACGAGAATGTTTGCCAGTTGCCAGCGAGCTTCCATATCGTTAGGCGCGAGTCGGACGGCTTCGCGCGCAGCCGATTCAGCCGCCGCGCGGTCGCCTCTGGCTTCAAGCACAGAAGCGAGCAGGAGTTGATAATTGAAGTTGTAAGGCGAAAGCTCGATGGCATGCGTGGCGTGCGCGTGAGCGCGATCAAGGTCGCTATCCACCGATTTCATTTCATATTGAGCCATCCGGTAATGCAGGCGCGGCGAATCGGGGAATCGCTCAACGACGCGGGCCAGCGTGCCGCGCTCGACTCTGTATCGCGCATCCGAAAAGATCCCCGTTATAAATCCCGCAAGCGCGAGGTAAACGAGCAGCGCGCACACGACGGTCGCTGCAAGAGTGAAAGCTGCTCTCGCAGCAAAACTGTTGAGCGATAATTTAACAACCATAGAAAGCTTCTGACTTCTGACTCCTGACTTCTGACTCCTGTTTTCAGGCACACCTCGACCCTCAATGGTTGAACCCCGTGAGGGGAAGTCGCGCGAGCGACGATCCGCGTTTTCAAAGGGGGCCGGATTCTCCAGGGGGAGAGATACGGGGCGATCAGAATGAATTTCCGGCGCAGGGGGAAAAGGGCTGTTGGAAATAAACTATGGATGTTTTTATTGTTCGGCTCTCGTCTCCTCGATACTCGCTTTGAATAATTTATTCCCCAAGCTCATACCGAAATCCGTTTCAACTCAAAAAGCCGGAGCGGTCGACACAACTCGTTCCGCCATCATTATACCCATAACATCCACTTCACCAGATTACATACCTGAGCGTGACTGAACAATTCTCGCCGCCGCTGATCGATACCGACCCAGGCGGCAAATTGTTCTTTTTGGGAGCACGATGAAGAATTCTCTCTCTCTGCATGGCTTCGAGGCCACAGGGGCCGTGGCATAAACCGAAGACCAGTTTATATCTTCGTTCGGTCTGTCGCAAGGGTAGTGAATGAAAAAATTTTGCGCCCCGTTCATCCCTTTTCAAAAAACTCAGGCATGCGTTTGAGAAAATCCGTCATCCTCCACATGTAAAGGCCCGCCTGAAGGGGGAGACGCGGAAGATTGTCGAACCGCCCCTCCATCATCACGGTCGCTCTCACGGGATCGGGCCAGCGACGCAGCACGGCTCTCGCGGCGCGAATAGGATGGCGAAGCGATCTCATCATAAGCTCCTGCGGGTAGTGATCGACGACGTTCGGATTCCTCCACTGCTTTAACACGGCTGGCAGGAGCCATCGAGGAAGATCGTCGGCCCTCGCTGCGATGGGCGTGCCGACGACTCGCGCTCCGAGCAATCGATGAGCGAGACCGATGGCGCAGGCGACCCAGTCGGCTCGACGCTCATCACTTCCCAGACATATGTTCCAGTCGAAACTCTCCGGTCTCGATTCCAACGCGAGAGCTATGTCGCACAAACCGCGCGCCTGCCATGCTCCATCGCGCAGGAAATGCATGCAAAGCAGGCGAAGATGATCTTCCGCGCTGAGGACTCGCACAGAGGTTTCGCCGAGACGAACGAGTTGAGAGCGGGCGTATAATTCATCGAGCGGATGAATGTCGAGTTTGGACAAGCCGCAGTGGAGGTCTACTCCGTATTTTCGACTTTCGACCAAATCCTTCGCCGCCGCGTAATCGGCTGGGCGAACCACGAGGTCTATGTCTCCATACAGGCGCAATCCCCTTTCCGTGTAGAGTCGGGCGACGGCCCATCCCTTTATCAAAATCGGCTCTATTCCAAGCGCGCGAAAGCGGGCGAAGACTTCCGCGATTTGATTTTCGATCATGGCATTTTGAAGCAAGTATAAGCGATGGCCATCGAGGAGTTCTGCCGAAGCGGGAGAGTTTGCGAGCGAAGTGTTTCGAATCTTTCGCCAACCGAGAGCAGCCACGCCTGAGCCTAGAAGCAGCGGGATGATTTTTATAAATTCCGCGTCTGAGATTTCCAGCGGCGAAGGCTCATCGCGCCAGATTCCTCTGAGCGCTGCCATAAGCAGAAGGCTTCTTTCCTTATCGCCTCTCACTGTGTTTTCAGCGCGCCGAAAAACTCGGATGAAAAATTGCGGGGCGGGTATGTTCGATTTGCATCGGGCGTCATCATCAAGCGTTTCAAAATCGCGTCGTGTTATTTCTTACGACCCTGCGATTACATAGGCGACGTATTACACTTGCCTGCATTGAGGCCCATGGACGGGCAGAATGTGCAATTAGTAATGGCGACGCACTCCTGCGATCCGGGGGTGCAGGCAGAGCCGCAGCTTGTCGCCGAAGCCAGCGCCTTTGGAGCGAGTATCGATGTGACTGCGGGTATGGCTATCATCGCGGCTATCCCCGCTTTTCTCATCAGTTCGCGCCGCGATAGTGCGGGCTTTTTGTCAGGATGCTGAATTTTCTGTTCCAGCAATCGGGCTTTGCCCAGTTGATCCAGAGCGTGCCAGACCACTCGTTCATCTGCCTGAGGGTTGAGGTCGCCACCCATGGCGCGGGCAATATCGCTAATCGATTTCGTTCCGTCGCAATGCTCCCAGACCGCGGCGGCTGCTTTATTGAGACAATGCGCTTTATGATTTTCAAGATCGTAAACCAACACTTCATCCGACAATTCCTGAACGAGTATTCCTTCTGTGCGCGCCTTTGGCGCTGCTTTATCTTCTATTTTCATCCGGCCCTCACTTCTGCAACTGCCCAATAAATTCCGTGAGAAGGTGAGCGACGCAGTTGCGTCCTCGAACCTGCGAAGCGTTCTTGATTTCCGGGGAGAACAAACACGAGCGCAGAAGCCGCCACAAAATCAACCCCGACCGGCGCGACTCGTTTTGTGGCTCACTGTCCTCCGGGAGGCTTGATGAACCGAGGGGGGCATTTTCAAGAACTCCTGTAATCACCAACAGTTGTACAACCTCGATCTAATGAGTGTCAAGATAAACTATTGTCCAGATAATCGAGTATGAATCGAGCCGCTTCTCTCGCCTCGCCGCGTGCGCCTTTGAATATGATCGAGCGCGAAGCCACTTCGCGCATCGCGGCAAGCGTATTTTCCGGGCGGAGTCGAACCGCCCGCGCGTGATTGAGAAGGGCCAGCACGCCCTGACCTTCAGAGAGTTGTCGCGGATGCCAGATTGCTCCCTGTTTGTACTGGCTGAAGACGACCAGCCTCACCGGCAGAGGTCTGGCTCCGGCCACGCCGCCCAGTTCTTCTATCGAGCAGCGAGTCTGAATCACTTCTCCCTCTTCCCTCAGCCCCAAAGGTCGGGCGAATGGATGCGCGCGCCCGTGGGAATCAAGCACCGCGAATTCGTCGGAGTAGTAAGTCGCTCCCGCGCGCACAAGCTCCCGAACCAGAGTAGTCTTGCCCGAAAGACTATGGCCGGGAATCACTACGGCTTTCCCTCGCCAGCCCACGACTCCCGCATGCAGGAACACGCGGCGATGTGCATAGAGCGCGACCCAGTTGTGCAGACCGGTTTCGAAGTATTCGAGAAGATCATCGAAATCGAGCGAGCGGAATATCCAGCCTCCGTCGAGATAAAGAATGTTGAAGCGGCGCATCCCCGGTCGCGACCCTTCGCCGCCCACACGTATAGAGTACAACCGATCAACGACCGGCGAGCGAGCCTCTTTCCATCCCGGCGGAAGAAGCTCGCGCACTCGAGTGAAGACACGCTCGTCGCTTACTCGCACACCTATGCGCAAGCCGTAAGCGTTGAATGAAACTCCTGCCGTCCAACCCAGACGGTCAACTTTGTCCATTCAGGTCGAGCGCAATCTTTGTCGAGGCATCTGCATCACGGACGATCAATCCCCTTTCACGAAATCATCGAACAGAAGGCTTCGAGCGAGAGTCGAATCAAGACTCTTCAAAAAAGCGCATCTCTCTTCTCTTGAAGTTTCAACACAGGGGCAAGAATATACTGCCCTTTTGAGTCGATCAAGAATTGATGGATGGGAGATTATAGAAAGGAAAGAATCTCATACGAAGACGAAGCGATCCGAAAGCGCGAAGTTGACGATGGAACACACGGCTATAGTGGCGGCGTTGGCCAAAGTCGCGTTCAATCCGACTCTTCCGACTAGCACCCACATCAAAATCAAATTTCCCGCAAGCGACATTGCGCCGCTCGTCAGATGAAACCTTAGAAGCAGCGCGGCGACGCTCGACCTCCGGCGATCAGCCCACGTCCATTTGCGATGCCAGATGAAGTTGTTCAGCACCGACGCTTCAACCGCGATGGCCGTAGCCGCGAGGTAGTGCAATCCGGTCATGCGCAACAAGGCGAAGAGCGTGATAGTCTGCACAGCCACCCCCGTCGCGCCGACGGCGTTGAATCTCATCCAGCGAGTAAACATTTCTCTCAATCGCATAAGGGTCAGACTCTCGTCACGGTCTTGGCCACGAAGTAAGCATCAATTGGAGAAAGCAGCACGATGATCAACCATATAGGCATCGATATGAGCGCAAGCACGAATCGGCGCGCGAATCGATTGGAAAGACGATTGCTCTCCGCCGCCGCCACTCCCGCGGCGACTGCCCGGACGAGCGGCCCTGAGACGGGGCGAAACGATTCGGTCGGCGACACCGCCTCAACGAGCGGGGTCGTCGGAGAAACGTATTCAATCGCGCCGCTGTCTATTCTCAAGGTCGGCTCCGATTGCTGCGCGCTGCACCAGCGACAGAAGCGGTCTCGTTCAAGCAGGCTCCCTCCGCAGGAGGGACATGCTTTTATTGCAACTGTTTTTGTTTCCTGAATGTCCATAACCTACTCCCTGTCGAAGTTTCTCTCGACACGAGAAGCCGAGCGACCTTACTTAGTGCAATATGGGTGCCAGAATTAAATCGCGCAAATAAACAGCGATTTCCGCAGGGCTGTACGGACAGGGTGCAGTGAAAATATGACAGGTGAAATGTTTGTTGTGATGCGCGATTCAGAAATGACCTAGCGTCACCATCAGCAATTCCTCAAGCGATTGAATATCTCAGCCGCTCGCTCTTTGTACCCTCTTGAAGTCAGACATAGGTGAATGGTCACAGTTATTTCTTTCATCGCTCGTCGAGAGTCGTAATAGATCAGTCCAGTAAATTCAGAGGTATTGGAGGCATATCAATAACGGAGATGAAAGGGGTCTGGCCAAATGAAAATTTCTCTGTTGTGGCCGTTGTATTTCGCGTGGCCCGTCTATAATCTGCACTCGAAAGATAGGCCATATAGACATTGTACACTTCCCAATTATTCTCAATCCGGTCAAACGTCACAACCAAATGCATCCCTTGATGTGGGTGATGACAATCCACTCTTATATATCTGCCCCTTTGCGATTTTATCTCAAGACCGTCAGGAACAGATGTCGGTTTGTCTCGCTTTAACGCTGGTCCGCTTGGATTGCTCCTTGTGCGTTGTGGAAGCATGCTGTAATCAGCCCATCTAAAATACATGTCCGGGTAAGTACTGCGATTGTTTGAAGCGATATCGGGTCGTACACGAGATAAAAAGCTCGATATAAGACTCGATACAGTTTCCCCTGTAACTTCAGCAAGCAAATGAGACTCTCGCTCAAGCTCCGAGGTTATCGTAGAAGCTTCTTCTTTTACTTCCTCGGATGTCTCATAGCGAGCTAGGATGGAAGCGATTTTGCCCCAGCTTTCTCGAATCATTCTGGGGCTATTCAAAGTCAGTTGAACTTCTCTCATCAAATCAGGGGCAAAGCGAACGATGTCGGGTACAATAGATATTACACTTTGCACAACACGCTCTCGCCAGTCAGCATACGGAGGCAGGCCCAATCCTTCTTCGCCTGCCTGCACCTGATTCAGGACGTATTGCAACACTCTATCAATCAAGGCTTGACTCATGACTACTGACCTTGTGCTTTTTTGGAGCGATGGTCGCTTGCAAACATCATCAATTCGTGAGGAGACACCCTTATCGCTTCAGCAAGTATGCAAATATTTATCAGCGATATATTGATTTCACCCCGCTCGACAGCGCCGACATAGCTGCGATCAAGATCCGCTTTGTGAGCAAGCCCTTCCTGCGATAATCCCGCATCCTTCCGCAGTTGCCGCAACCGCTCTCCAAATGCTAACTTAGGATCTGTCTTTTTCTTCACAAGCGAAAGATTGTAGTACTGATGGTTTTATGTCTACGGGTTATAACTCCCGGAGAGAGTTAGGAGCAGTGGCATCTGCGAGACAAGCAAAAGGAGGATTTGACGAAAAATGAAGCCGGGATTCTTGGAATTTTTTGCTGGAATCGGCCTGATCCACATCGGACTCAGGCCATCGGGATGGCGTTGTGTTTATGCAAATGACATTTCCCCAAAAAAGAGAGAAATGTACCTCCATGAGATTCCGGAGGCTTCAGACTATTATCACTGCGAAAATATTTGGAAGACCGATATAATAGCGGAAAAAATCAATGAGCCTTGTCTATTGGCGACCGCATCATTTCCCTGTATAGATATTTCACTGGCAGGACATATGAAAGGATTGGGTGGCAAGCATTCATCAACATTTTTCGGGTTTATCAAGGTGATGGAGCAATTGAAAGGCGAAAGGCGAATGCCGACTCTTCTGATGCTGGAAAATGTGACAGGTCTTCTCAATAGCAATCACGGAAGCGATTTCAGAGAAGTATGTCTTGCTGCTGCTCGATTGGGATACTTTCTTGATGCCTTCATCGTTGATGCAAAGCATTTCATGCCCCAAAGTCGCCCGCGACTATTCATTGTCGGCATGACAGATGATGCCCTGTCCTCTACCGCTTACAAAAGCTACCAAGAGGAGTGGTGGCAACGAGTACAACTCGATCCCGATATCAGACCGCAACGCCTTGTCAATGCTATGAAAGCTCTCAGATTACCAACTGGCTGGGTTGCCGTTGATTTGCCGCCTTTACCCCCAGTTCAGAGAAATCTGGCGTCAGTTATTGATCTGGGTGATGAGCAAGAATGGTGGGATGATGATGCTGTTCAGAAACACCTTGCAATGACTAGCGATTTACATAAGCAGAGAATCGAGAAAATGATAATCTCCAATGATCTATATATCGGCACCATCTTTCGACGTATAAGGGAAAATAAGACCCGCGCTGAAACAAGATTTGATGGACTGGCTGGGTGCCTTAGAACAGCAACAGGAGGAAGCGCAAAGCAAATCGTCATCGTAATAGATCACGGAGCAGTCAGAATGCGATGGATGAGTGCTGTTGAGTATGCTCGTTTGCAAGGAGTGCCAAACTATAAAATCTCAGTTCCACGTAATCAGGCATTGACTGGATTTGCCGACGCAGTTTGTGTACCTGTAATCGAATGGATCGCCCATTATGTTCTTTCGCCTGCTGCGTCCCAACTCGGCTACAAAATGCAATATCAGGAAACATTGATGCCCGCAGCGCGGCAAGTTGACAGGCTTGCTCGTCCGTCCTAGCATTCTCGATTATCGAAGCGAGCATAAAAAATTTTCGGAGAAAAAAGAATGGCAACCATCCGCGCTTTTCGCGCCCTGCGCCCTGTGAGTGAAACCGCCCCACAAGTTTCAGCCGTGCCTTATGATGTCGTAAGCGCCAATGAAGCCCGCCAGATGGCTGAAGACAATCCTCTGAGTTTCCTTCGAGTCTCGCGCCCCGAACTCGAATTGCCCGATGACACCAATCCTTACTCGGACGCCGTTTATCAAAGAGCCGCCGACAATTTTGAAAACCTAAAAACCGCAGCGCCGATGATCGAAGAAGACACACCGAGCATTTATGTCTACAGCCTGCGCATGGGAGAGCGAGTACAGACAGGCATCGCCTCGTGTTCTTCAGTTGATGAATACGACTCGGACATAATTCGCAAGCACGAGCGCACGCGCAAAGATAAAGAAGACGACCGCACTCGTCACATCCTCCGGCTTCGAGCGCAGACCGGGCCGGTCTTTCTCACTTATCGCGGGCGGGCGGAGATCGATCAACTGGTTGCTGATGAAATGAAGGCCGAGCCGCTTTATGATTTCGTCGCCGTCGACGGCGTGACTCATACCATCTGGCGAGCGAGCAGTGAAGCGACCAGAAAATTGATCGAAGCGTTTCGAAGTGTGCCTCTGCTTTACATCGCGGACGGACATCACCGCGCGGCAAGCGCGAGCCGCGCCCGCGCTGAACTCAAATCCGAAAACACGGATCACACGGGCGATGAGGAATATAATTTTTTTCTCACTGTTCTCTTCCCCGCCGATCAACTTCACATACTCCCTTACAACCGCGTGGTGAAAGATTTGAACGGTCTCGCGGCGGATGACTTGATCACGGCGCTCTCGCAAAAATTTTCCGTTGCAGAATCGGATTCTTCGACGCCTCGTGTCAAAGGCGAAATCTCGATGTACATTGCGGGGAGATGGCACAAGCTGACGATTCCGGCTGAGAGTGTCAAAGCCGACGATCCGATAGCATCGCTCGACGTGAGCATACTTCAGGAGCGTGCGCTTGATTCCATATTAGGGATAAAGGATGTGCGCACAGACAAGCGGATAGATTTCATCGGCGGCATTCGCGGAACTGCCGCGCTTGAAAAAGCCGTAGACGAAGGCCGCGCGGCGGTCGCGTTTTCGATGTATCCGGTCACGGTCGATAACCTGATGTCGGTTGCGGACGCAAACGAAATCATGCCGCCCAAATCTACGTGGTTCGAGCCTAAGCTGAGAGACGGCCTGCTGAGTCATTTGATCTGATAGATGCTGGATGTTAGTGGGCAGATGTCAGTAGAAGGCTATGCTTACATCTGCCGCCCTGCATCCGACTAATATCTGACATCTGACATCTAATATCTACTCTTATGAACGTCCTCGTCCTCAACTGCGGAAGTTCTTCGGTCAAGTTTCAACTCATCGTTACTGACCTTGACCTCATCGAGCGAAACGAAGACCAGCGCCTTGCCCGCGGCGCGATAGAACGAATCGGGGGCGAATCGATCATCACGCTTCAAAGCCAGTCGGGTCAGCAGAGAATGACCGCAACGCTCACGAACACTCGCGCGGCAGTAGATTTCATCATTCGATGGGCCTGCTCTGCAGACTCCGGCATAAGCGACGTTCGAAGCATCTCTGATGTTCATGCAATCGGGCATCGCGTCGTTCACGGCGGCGAGCGGTTCACTCATTCAGTCCTCATCGATGAGGCAGTGATCAAAGAGATTGAGGATTGCATAGAGCTTGCGCCGCTTCACAATCCGGCAAACATTCGCGGCATACAATCTGCCCGCGAGCTTTTCGGCGCAGGACTTCCGCAGGTCGCCGTATTCGACACCGCGTTTCATCAAACGCTCGCCGAACGCGCTTATCTCTACGCGCTGCCTTACCAGCTTTATCGCCGCTACAAAGTGCGCCGCTACGGATTTCACGGCACGTCGCACCGATATGTCGCATATCGCTATCGCCAGATTCGAGGCATCACGCGCGACGAGACCTCGATCATCACGCTTCATCTCGGCAACGGATGTTCTGCGGCGGCGATTCGCAACGGAGATTCTATCGACACCTCGATGGGGATGACGCCGCTCGAAGGGCTTGTCATGGGAACGCGATCAGGCGATATCGACCCGGCCATCATAGAATTCATCGCCGCAAAGGAAGGGTTGTCCGTCCGCGACATCGACACGCTGCTCAACAAACAATCGGGTCTCATCGGCATATCAGGATTGACTAATGACATGCGCGAGCTTCTGGACGAAGCCCGTGAGCATAACGACCGGCGGGCGCGGCTTGCGATTGAGATATTCTGCTATCGCGCGAAGAAGTACATCGGCAGCTATCTCGCGGCGATGAATGGCGCGGATGCTGTCGTATTCACCGGCGGCATAGGCGAAAACTCTGCGGAGATACGAGCCGCAATCTGCGATGGGATGGAGTGGCTTGGCCTTGAGATAGAAGCGGAGCGCAACCGTGAGATGAGCGGCGGGCGCGAAGGTTTGATAAGCACGGATGACTCGCGGCTCGCGGCCCTCGTGATTCCGACCGATGAAGAGTTGCTCATTGCGCGTGACACTGTGAGAGTCGTCGAGGCTGCGCCGCGTTGATACTCACGCTTGACTGATGCTTGTCGGCTGATGTCAATCGATATTAAGATGAACGCCGCCGACCTTAAAAACCAACAGCACGCAAGCTGGGCTTGCGCCAGACTGGAGTAAAAGTCATGAAGGTGCTGATCGCAGACAAATTTCCCGAAAGCGGACTCAACGATCTCAACAGTTCAGGCTTCGAGGTCGTCTATGAGCCGGAACTGAAAGACGACTCGCTCACCCAGGCAATCAGCGACAGTGGCGCGGATGTGCTTGTCGTGCGCTCTACGAAAGTCACTGCGCCGATGCTCGGAGCGGGCCGGTTGAGTCTGGTCATCAGGGCGGGCGCGGGCTACAACACAATCGATGTCAAAACCGCATCCGCCCGCGGCATCTACGTCGCCAACTGCCCCGGCAAAAATTCCATCGCCGTCGCCGAACTTGCATTCGGTCTTATGCTCGCGCTTGATCGTCGATTGCCAGAAAATGTCGCCGATCTGAAACAGGGCCGCTGGAACAAAAAAGAGTACAGCAAAGCGCGCGGCCTGTTCGCTCGCACGCTCGGACTCATAGGGGTTGGACAGATAGGCTGTGAGATGGTTTCTCGCGCTCACGCTTTCGGCATGCCTGTCGTTGCGTGGAGCCGTTCGCTCACCGCAGAGCGCGCCGCTGAATTAGGGATAGAAAAAAAATCTTCGCCCACGGAAGTCGCTTCATCTTCTGATATCATCAGCGTGCATGTCGCGCTCAAGGATGAGACGCGCAATCTGATCGATTGGAAATTTTTCGAGGCGATGCCCGCGGGCGCATTTTTCATCAACACCGCACGCGCTGAAGTCGTCGATCAATCGGCCCTTGAGCGCGCAGTGAACGAACGCGGCATTCGCGCTGCGCTCGACGTTTTCGCCGCCGAGCCATCGGGCGGGACAGGAACGGTCGAAGATAAAATTTTCGAGCTTGACGGCGTGATAGGCACGCATCATATCGGCGCATCTACGGATCAGGCGCAGGCGGCGATTGCCGATGAGACGGTGCGAATCATCCGCGAGTACAAAGACACGGGGCGCGCGCCGAACGTGGTCAATCTGGCGAAGAAAACGCCCGCCACTCATATGCTCGTCGTGCGCCACTATGATCGCGTCGGAGTGCTGGCCTGCATCTTCGATCAGATCAAGTCGGCGGGCATCAACGCGCAGGAGACTGAAAACATAGTATTCGATGGCGCGATGGCAGCCATCGCGCGAATTCATCTCGATCAGGCTCCATCTCAAGAGACGCTCGAAGCGATACGCTCGCATTCGAGCGACATAATAGAACTCAGCCTGGTCAAGCTGTAAATGGGTGATGGGTGACAGGTGATGAGTCGCGTTCTTCCCATCCCCTATCACCCATCGAGGAGGAATGATGACTGAAAGAATTTATAACTTTTCAGCAGGGCCGGCAGTGCTGCCGCTATCAGTTTTGGAAGAAGCTCAAAGAGATTTGCTCGCGCTTCCCGGCGCGGGGATGTCGATTCTGGAGATAAGCCATCGGTCAAAGACCTTTGACGAAATCATCAAGGGCTGCGAAGCCGATATGCGAAAGCTTGCTTCGATACCCGACAACTATCAAGTCTTGTTTTTGCAGGGCGGCGCGTCGTTGCAGTTTTCGATGGTGCCTATGAATATTCTGCCCGCCGGCGGCAAAGCCGACTACATCATCACAGGCGCGTGGTCGAAAAAAGCGATGAAGGAAGCCCAGCGCACAGGGCAGGCTAATGTCGTCGCTTCGACCGAGTCAGAAAATTTTCGCCGCGTGCCGCGTCAGGATGAACTCACGCTCGACCCCGAAGCCGCTTACGTTCACTTCACGACCAACAACACCATATTCGGAACCGAGTGGAAAGCGGAACCAGCGGCGAGCGCGCCGCTCGTGGCCGACGCTTCATCCGATATCTTCAGCCGTCCGATTGATGTCTCGAAGTATGCGCTGATTTACGCGGGCGCGCAGAAGAACCTCGCCCCTGCTGGTGTGACTCTGGTGATCATCCGCGACGACATGCTTGTGCGCAGCCCTGCAACGCTGCCGACGATGCTCAACTACAACACGCATGCAAAAGAGCGGTCGCTTTATAACACGCCGCCATGCTTTGCGATCTACGTGATGCGATTAGTCGTTCGATGGATTCTGGATCAAGGCGGCCTTGAAGCCATCGCGCGCAAGAATGAAGAGAAGGCTGCTCTCGTTTATGATGAGATGGACAGCGGCGATTTCTATCGCCCGCACGCCGAGCGCGACAGCCGCTCGCTTATGAACATCGCTTTCCGATTGCCGAGCGAAGAGTTGGAAAAACAGTTCATCTCGGAAGCCACGAAGGCAGGGCTTGACGGACTCAAGGGCCATCGCTCGGTGGGCGGCATCAGGGCTTCGATCTACAACGCATTTCCGCGCGAGGGAGTCGAGACGCTTGTCTCGTTCATGAAAGAATTCGAAAGAGCGCGCGGGTAAGCGATTGTCACTTTCGATCAATGTAATTTTACTACCGCGCAGGCGAAGCAAGCGTCAGCTAACATTTCCTGGCCGGTTCGGGGAGATCACAGTGAGCGGTCAAATTGACCGCTCACTGTTTGCAAATTGACTGGAAAAATTCGGTTCTTTCGGTTTTGATCCCCCATTTGACTACCTAAATGAAGCAAATGCACGCTATCAATTTTAATTTGATCGGGGAACGCTTCTTGCCATGTTATTTATCGCTCCCCAGAGCTTATGGATGGAACGCATCTGTCAGATAAAGGTTGTACTTGAAGTATGAGCGCAGAGATTATTGAAGCAGTGGAAAACCATCAGCCTCTTGACCCCGATTATCCCATCAAGGAGATAAGCGCTTACTATCTGGAGCTTGAGCGATTGCTTGATCGAGTTGAGAAGTCCGAGACGCACTATCAGGTACTGGAAGTCGACAACCTCGCCACGACCAACGAAATCAAGCTCGCCTACATGCGATGCGTAGCTTTGCTCAATCCGTCTTACTATGGTTTGAATGTTCCGAGGACGGATGTGTTTCTGCCCCGGATAGACCGGGCGTTTGACAGCGTGTCGAAAGCCTTTTCAGTGCTTGTGAATTTCAGCAAGCGAGTCGAATATGACAACCATGTTTTTGGAAGAAAAGAGAGCGCGGCGAAGCCTGAAGTCGTGCGGCTTCCCGTCAACGGCGCGGAACTGAATGAAATGATTCAGGAAGAGATGGCCCGTCGGAAGAAGGCTCCGCCAGTTGAAAGCATAAAGAATCGCCGTCGTCATGAACGATTCCGGCTCTCCATTCCTGCTCGCGTCAACGGCTTCAGCGCACAAGCTGATGAATGGCAGGAGATGACTCAATCAATCGATGTGAGTCGAGGCGGGGTGTTGCTGCGTCTTCATCGTCAGGTAGAGGAAGGAATGATTCTCTTTCTTACGATGCCCCTGCCCGTGAAGCTGCGCAACTATGATTATTTCGATACGAGTTATTCGGTCTATGCGATAGTGCGATGGGCGCAGAGCGCGGAAAATGAGACGTGGATGGCGGGGCTGGAGTTCCTCGGCGATCAGCCTGTCAGCGGTTTTCCCGACCCATCAGCCAGCCTGAGCGATCATCGCAGCCTCCCGAACAGAAAAGTGACGAAGATCGTCGGAATCGAGTACTTCAATCAGTCGCTCGATTATATCAAGCGCGAATCAGCCTTTGCAGATAGCCTCAACCGCGATGGCATGCGCGTATGCGTCAAGGAGCCGCCCGCGCACTTCGAACTCGTTCGAATCATCAGCAAGCCCGATTCTTTCGAGAGCTTCGCCACCGTCACTAATCGCTATGTCGGCACAGATGGATTCGAAAGGATATGCCTGCAATTCATCGATAACGAATGGCCCACGGACTGAGCAGTGGTCGGCGGGCGGTGGTCGGTTTTCATTCTGACTTCTGACTCCTGACTCCTGACTTCGAAGCCGTCTTTTCAGCCACTACCCGGTGGCGATATTCAAACAATCGCTCAAGTTTTTTTCGCACCATCCGGCCTGCGATTATTTCTCCGAGCCATCCCATAGGCAATGCGTATTCGACTTCATCCGTGTAGAGAGTCGTGTTGTTTGCCGTCGGCTCGAACCTGTGGCGGTGATACCAGTAGGCGAAAGGGCCTTTTAGCTGCGTGTCGGCGAACAATCGATCCTTGATGTATTCGGTATGCTCGGCTATCCACAAACGGCTGAGAGGGCCGATGAAAGTTTTGATGATCGTCCTTGTGCCGGGTTTGAGAGTTTCGACTGTCTGAATGATTTCGACTCGCTCCCACGGCGGGATGAGATGGCGGAAAACGTCCGGTCGTTCGTGAAAAGCGAAGACACGTTCGACCGGCGCATGGATTTCAGTCTGCTTTACGAACCTGTGCTTTTTCACCCATTCCTCTTCAAACGAAGTTCGGCGACGAGCGGCAGATGATCCGATGCCACAATCGACAATCGGCTGCGATGCAGCGCGAGGCTTTCCATCTCCATAGAGTGATCGAAGTAAATATGATCGAGGTGCAGAAACGGAATCACTCCGGGATAAGTTTTCGAGCGACGCAGATGAAAGCGAATGTCTGCGCTGCGCAGATGCGTCGAAAGCATCCGCGTCACCAGTCCGCGAGTCCATTCGTTGAAATCTCCGAGCATTATGCGCGAGCCGCCAAGATCACGGTTGAGAAGTATTTCAGGAGCGACCAGCCGACGCGCCTGATGTCGTCGCTCGAAAAAAGCCGTGCCGAGATGCACATTGAATATGTGAAGCGGATGGTCGTTTATTTCCAGATCGGCGCGAAGGCATCGGCGAGGCTCGCGACGCGGCACGCTCAGGTCATAGTTGAAAGTTCTTCGGACGGGCAGGCGCGCAAGCAGTACGTTTCCGTAAGAACCGCCATTTAATTTTCTGGTCTCGCCCGAAAAGAAACCCATCTCCAACTCTTCGGCTATGAATCGCGCCTGATCGTCTTCGCGCAAGCCATGCTTGAGGCTCACGACTTCCTGAAGCGCGATGATATCGGCGTCCATCTCGCGCAGCACTTCGACTATACGAGAGGGACTTACTTTTCTGTCGAGACCTTTGCATTTGTGAATGTTATAAGTAGCTATGCGAATACGTTGCATTCTTATTTACTGCTGCCTTTCAAAAATACGGTCTAACTTATGCGCACAAGATATTGTACAGGTTGTTTCTCTTTGATGGCTACTGTTGGCGTTCGAGCAGCCAGCCGACTATTTCGTGGGCGCGTTCGAAGAGCGAGCGGCGTTTCCATTCCGTTAAAGTGACAGCGTGACTTTCCTCGACATCGCGTTGGAAATCCTCGGTGAGGCGAGCGGCCAGAGGTTCATCGAAAGCGGCGAGGTTGACCTCATCGTTTATGCCAAAGGAGCGATTGTCGAAGTTGGTCGAGCCGACGACGCTCCACACCCCATCAACGATCATGGTTTTGGCGTGAATCATCGCCGGGTCGTATTCGTAAATCTCTGCGCCCGCTCGCAGCAGGTCGCCGTAGAGACGACGGCTCGATCTTCGAGTGAGCATATGATCGATCTGTCGTCCGGGGGTGATGATTCTGATTTCGACTCCGCGCTCGCGGATTGCGCGCGTCATCTCCGCACGGGCGCTTCGGTCAGGCAGAAAATAAGGCGTCGTGATGAGTATCTGCTTTTGCGCCGAAGCGAGCAGCGTTTGATAAAGAATTCTTGCGCGTGTAGACATCCCCGTCGTCGGCGAGCTATCGACGATCATCACAGACGAGTGGCTTTCAACTTCGCTGAAGGGGAAGAATTTTTCGCCCGCGAGGATTTCTCCCGACGCTTCAAGCCAGTTTTCCGCAAACACAGATTGAAGCCCCGCGACGGCGTCGCCCGTAACGCGAAACATCGTATCGCGCCAGCGAGGTTTGCCTCGTCGCCCTTTTATCCAGTGATCGGCGAATCCTGCGCCGCCCATAAATCCCACGTGTCCGTCGATGACTATGATCTCGCGATGAGTGCGATTGTTTATTCGCGGGAGCGTGTACCATTTGAGGGGGTGATACCACGCCACTCGCCCGCCCGCCGCGAGGAGTTCCGAGAAGAAACTCTGGCGCGTCATAAAACTGCCGATGGAATCAAGCACCAATCGAACCTTAACGCCGTTTTGCGCTCGCTCAGTCAGAGCCTCGACGAATCGGCGAGTGACTTCGCCCTGTTGAAAGATGTAGGCTTCGAGGTTGACGCTATGGCGTGCCTGTCGGATTGCTTCAAGCTCGGCTTCATAGAAGATCTCGGCGTTTGTGAGAACTTCTATGCGAGTGTGGTGATAGATTTGAGCATCGGCCAGCGAGCCGAGCATCCGAATGAAATCGTTCGAGCGAAGGGCGAGTGAAGGGGTTTTCAATATTTTGTAGGCGAGTCCCGGCTCGAAGAGCGCGAGTATGAGCATCAATAGAAGAAACGCGATGGAGATGATGGCGATGACGGTAAAGGCAGTTGAATCCATCAGCGAACCGGGAGAAAGAAGTGGAGAGAAAACGCGCCCGGCAGGACTCGAACCTGCGACCTACGGATTAGCTTCCAGCATCACGTTTCCGTGACCGCCCTCTGGTGAGGGTTTGCTGGCTGGACCATTTCTTCACCATTTCAGGTGGCGGGCGTATGGCCTCTACGCATCCTCTCATCAGGAGTTTGCTCGGAGTTGTCGTGGGCGATGTATTCCCTTACGATATTCTCCGATACAGCCCGCTCCAGTTCTGCGGTTCTTCCGTGAGCTTGAAGCATTTGAGAGAACTTGCCTCTGCACCTGGCTGAACAGCAAGTAAACCGGCCTCCCTTTTGCAAAAAAGTTTGGCCCTTTCTTCTCTCAAATATCCCGCCACAATATGGGCATTTCAAGACAATCATCTTCCTGCCATGCTCATAGTGATGCATACGAACATGCTCGCTATTTGTCATGACTTCAAGGTTTTCAATTCGATTATCCTTTTTATTCCCATTTTTGTGATGTACAACCTCATCGGAGTTAAGAAGTCTGCCAAGATGATCCTCCATTATGACCCTGTGTTCCAGTACATAACCATTGCTGTGCGCGTATGGATGTTGAGGAACCAGCGCAAAAAGATAATCACCTCTGTCGATGACCTTCTTAACCTTCCACACAGAACGCTCCGACCGAAGTCCGTTGCTCTATCCTCTGAGCTACGGGCGCAAAAAACTATTCAAGGAAAATCGGGGCGAGAGGATTCGAACCTCCGACCCCTCGGTCCCAAACCGAGTGCGCTACCACTGCGCCACGCCCCGAAATGAAGCTTCATATTAAATGACGTTTGAAGCAAAGGTCAACGCAGCCATCCGAAACGAATTGAATCGATGATGCTACCGACCAGCTTTCGCTTTCAATGCCTCATAACTCGCTTCGTCGTCGAGGTCTGTCGAGATGGGAAGATCGAGCATGCTCCATCCCGGCTCGACCAGACGACCGAAATTGTCAGCCGCGCCTACGAACCCGCCGCGCATATTCGTCGCATCCGTGTAGCCCATCTGCGCCATCACTTCGCACGCGCGAGCCGAACGCCCTCCCGACTTGCAGCCAACGATGAGTCGCGCCTCTTTCGGAATGTTGGCTTCGACGACTGCCGTGAAATCCTCGTTCGGATACATGCCTCGCGCGGGATCGAAATGAAGTATGGGAATGTTGATCGCGCCTGCGGCATGACTGGCGTCGAATTCCTGCTCTGAACGAACGTCGAGATAAATGCTATCGGGATCGTTCTTCAAAATCTCGTGTGCTTCCTGCGGGCTGACTTCTTTCATAGCTTGCCTCCGAGGGTTGATTATCGAAGCAATGATTATAGGGAATGTCCGTGAAATGAAAAAGCGCCGACAAGGAGGAAGTATCAGACGGGTGCGATTAAAAGTGAGACTTGAAGAATTGAGACCGGCTCAAAAGCGTTCTGACTCTGTTTCTCATTAACACCTCACTTTCAGTGAGGTGGCGAGGAAGCCGTCAGGAGCCGTAACCGTTTCAACGGTTTGACTTAGGGAGCGAGAAAACCGTTGAAACGGTTGTGAGAGGCTTCTCGGCTACTGACACCCAACTGAAGTTGGGTGTTAATGAAAGCTCTCAGTCAGTCCCACTTTTAATCGCACCCGTATCAGACAGGATTAACAGGATTTCTTTTTGAGGAATCGTGTAAATCCTGCTGATCCTGTTAATCCTGTCCAACGCCTCTCCGAATGAACGATAAATCAGAAGATGAGCTTGAGCGCGAAACGGATGCGTCGCGGAACTGCATCAGTCTCGCCCGCGTCGAGAAATCCGAATCCGCCGGCATTCTCAACCGTTGAATCAGGTCTCGCGCGGTTCGGATGATTGAACAGGTTGTAATACTCCGCGCGGAATTGAAGCGAGACTTTTTCAGTTATCTTCGTCGTCTTGATCAGAGCGAAATCAACCGTCGCCGTTCGCGGCCCTGTGAGCGTGTTCCTGCCCACATCGCCGAACGGTCGTCCCGCGGCGAAAGTCTGTCCGAATGCGTCCGTTGCCATACCCATCGAACGGGCGATCTCTTCAACCACGAAGTCGTTGTAGATGAACCTCGCTTCACCGATCGCGCCTGCGCGAAATCCCGCGTGGTCTGCGATGATAAACCCCGTCGGGCTGATGAAGGGCGTGCCATCAGGATTGAGAAAGAAATGAAGCGCGCGATTCGCCGCATTCGAAAAAGCCACCACATCACGAGGCGCAGCACTATTGCCCGCGAAAGGTCGCGCCGATCCCAATCGATCAGACAGCGCGGCGGCGAATGAAGCCGGTGAAGAGCCGATGTATTGAAGAGGCGTGAAGGGCGATCCGCTCGCAAGCTGTATTATTCCGCTCGCTTTCCATCCGCCTGCGAATCGCCCCAGCACGCCGGTCTGTCCCCTCTGCCACGGCAATGTCAGAATGAAATGCCCTGTCAGCGAATGTCTCTGGTCGAGACTCGAGAGCGCGCGCTCGTTCACATCGAAAGGATTCTGCGCAAACACCTGAAGCGCAGGAGAGAGGAGCGAAGCGCGGTCGCCCACTCCGCCTGCGATGTTCGAGTCATTGTCCGCAACATCATCGATGAGCTTCGAGAGCGTGTAACTCAACCCGCCTTCGAGCATACGAGTCGCGCGAAGATCGATTCGCATCTGAAACGAGTGATAAATCGACCGGCCCGATGTTTCATAAATTCGCAAAGGGCCATCGCCCGTCGCGCCATCGATTGCCCGAATGAGATTGGCCCCGCGAGAGCCTGTATATGCCGCTTCGAGAGAAAGCCTTTCTGTCAGTTCGCGGCTGCCCGTCAAGTGCCAAACCGTCGCATGAGGCGTGCGGTAATCGCGGGCCAAATCCGTGCGCGCATACTTCGAGACGTCGCTTCCGAGGATCGATCTCAACGCCTCAGCGTCGGGGATTGACCCAAACCTGAGAGCGCCGATTGACGGGGTGATGACCGCAAGCATCACGTTGGGCGCGCTCGCGGCAACGTCGGCTAAGGGGCGAAAAGCCGTCTGGTCATAAGTCATCTGCACGCCGCCGCGAATCACAGTCTTGTCGAATCCGAACAGATCGCGGCCCAGTACGAAAAAGCGCGGCGTGTAGGCGAACCCCAACCGAGGCGCAAAGTTGTTATTGTCGCGCCTAAGGCCCGCGATGGCAGGCGAGTTGAGCGGAAGAATCGAATCGAAGAGAGCCGTAGCCGCCGTGGATTCACGTTCACGCAACCGTTCGGCCAGCGCGTTGATAGGCTGAGTCGCGTTTTCATAGCTCACTCCGAGAGAGAGCGTGAGATTGCTTCTCACTCTCCACACGTCATCGATGAAATAGTGATGATGCAACTGCGAAAAGCGCGACGTAGGATCGCCCACGGCAACCGTCAAGGTCGCGGGTCGATCAAGGACGAAATCTTCGAAGCTCGCGTAGTTGAACTGTCCGCCCCCGCCGGGAAGGTAGTCGAAGTCTACGCCTCTGCGCCTCCACTGTCCGCCCAACTTCAGGTTGTGACGTCCGGCGATGTGTGAAAGCGTATCCGATGCTTCGAAGAGCGTTGCCACGTGCGAAGCCGGAAGAAACGCGCTCTGCCCGTAGCCGAGCGAGCGAAAACCTGTGTTCACTCCCGGCCCCTGCCTGGTTTCGTTTTCCGAGCGAAGAGCGAGATGAGCGCGTGTGAAAGTGAATTTGGCTTCGTTCGAGGTTCGCGGCGACAGGGTTCGATCCCACTGAAAGTTTGCAAGCTGCGAGCGAACCGCCGTGTCTGCGGCGAAACCTGCTGCAAGTCTTCCGACTGAATCGGTCGCGCTGCGCGTCGAAAACCAGTACCCGGCCCTGATCGTGTCGCGAAGCGTCAGGTTGAAATCCAGTCGCGCCGTCGCTTCATAACCTTCGACCCTCGAAGCTATCAGTCGCGTCGTCTGTCCGAATTCGACAGGCACGCCTGCGACCGGGATCAAAAAAGTTCTCCCTGTCTGCGGAGAGCCAAGCGACATCGGCCCTCGTCGAATCAGGTCTTGCACAGTTGCCGAAGAAGGAAACGCATCCTCGAGTTGTTCGAGTCCGCGCCGAGTGGGCGTCAAAAACGAAGATGTAGAATCGACGAATCGTTCAGACGATTCCGCTTCGCCCTCGAATGCGCCGAAGAAAAATACGCGGTCGCGCCGCGCGGGGCCGCCGAAAGTTCCGCCGTATCGATTGCTCCTCAAAAGCGGCGAGTCTTCGGCTCCGCTCCTTCGCTCAAGCGGCGAGAGCGCGCTGAAGCGGCTGTTGAGATGAAAATCAAAAACCGTTCCGTGAAAATCATTCGATCCGCTGCGCGTTTGCATGTTGATGGAAGATGCGCCCGTCAGAGTCGTCTCGCCCGTCCCTCGCGTAGTCATTATGTGAAGCGTGTCTATGGAATCGAAGTTGTTGATCGAAATCACCGGGCGGCCATCGATGTCGTTGTTGTCGTGTCCATCGATGCTGAAATTATTCGAACGCAACCCGTTCCCGTTGAACCAGAATCGAAACTCGTCGTTGCGATCCGTGCCGGGAGATTGCGCCGAGGGCGGGGCGAGTTGGCGCGAAGTCGCGCCGGGCGAAAGCCGCGCAAGGGAATCTACGGGCGCAAGGCTCGGCAGGTCTCTCAGATTTCGAGATTCATAAGAAGATGCGCGAGCGAGAGAAGTATCAACGGCAGGAGCGACGGAAGTGACTGTAACGGTCTCGGCCACGCTGCCGGGAGACATCAGCACTCCGGTTGCCGCGACCTGACCGGGCTGAACCGCGACATTTTCAACGACGGACTTTTTGAAGCCGGGAGCATCTACTTCTATTTTGTAATTTCCCGGAGGCAGCCCCGCGACGCTGTAGTTGCCCGACCCGTCGGTGATCTGTGTTCGGGTCGCTCCCGTGCTTTGATCTCTGATGGTGACAGTCGCGTTAGGAATAGCTGCGCCAGTAGGATCGACGACCGCGCCCTGTGTAGGTTGCACAACGATTGAATTCGATGGCTCGGCAACATCCTTTGCGCCCGACGAAGAATTCGAAAATCGTTTGCCCGCGCCCGATGCGTTCGATATTTCATCTCGTCCGATGTTCTCTTCATCCGATTGCGCGTAGACGAGTTTGAATCGCTCGGCGTTTCCGAACGCGGCGCGCGCAGTGACGTGTCGCGCATCATCCCATTTGATATCGATTCGATGGGTTGGCGAAGAGAGGCTTTTGATCGCAAGATTGCTTCTGACATCGACTTCTATCTCAGCGCGTCCAAAGGCTACGCGAAGTTTTTTGTACTCTCTTCCGAGGTCGTGTTCGAATGTCGCAATGCCTCTCCTTTCCGTGACAGGGAACGAGTAGACGATTTCGACTTTTTTATCCGAGCGCGGCGGCATCGCGTGGATGCGAGTCTCGAACAATCCTCGCTTTGTATTCTCTTCGGTCGCGCGGCTCGATCTGCGGGTTTCGCCGTCATAGACCGCGAATTCGATAAGCGTAGCTCCGGCAGGTATAGAAAAACGATAATCGCCTTCGAGAGTTTCATCCGTTTCATTGCGAAACACCTGCTCGACTCTCACCGTTGCGCGTTGTCCCGCTATGCGCGCGCTGATCTTAGTCGCCGACACCGTAAGCGCGGCGGGAAGCGCGGTCTCGCGGTTGGTCGGCGAGCGGCGAGGGGTGATAATCCCCTGACCGTAACAGATAGCTGAAACAAGGAGCATCGCCGCGCTCGCGGTGATGAGTCGAAATCGCATTACAAGCCTCCCGGTGAGGGTCGATTCAGTTGGGCTGTTCAAACAACAGAATGCCTGAAGAGCGGCCTTCTTGCACGGGTTTTTGCCTTCCATTCGCAATACAAATAGTTGCACTAATGCTCCGTTTATTGAAAGTAAGTTGCGGGAGATCAGACAGGATTAACAGGATTTCGATGATTTACCTGACTGGTCAAAAAGAAATTCTGTCAATCCTGATCATGCTGTTGATCCTGTCTGATTTCTTCCTCCCATCAGCGATCTCTGGTTTAAAAAATTACTCATGATTTTCGCTGACGGATGGTTTATCATCGTCCTGTCGTTTAAGCCCCGACAGTTGATTGCTCCCTTCATCGCAATCCTACTCGACGCAAAAAAAACATGGCTGAAACACTGCTTCAATATTCGATTGACGAAAAAATGGAAGAGACGCTCATCAGCGAAGGCGTGCTGACTGAGGAGCAACTTCTGAAAGCCCGTAAGATTCATCAACAACTTCAGGGACAGCGATCTTTGAGAGACGTGCTTCTGGAGATGAACTGGATAAGCGACGCCCGACTTGAAGAAGCGGTGCGCCGACAGCGAAGCCGCGTGCGCACGGGCGAGATACTCGTCGCCCGCAATCTCATAACCGAACAGGACGTGGCCGCCGCGCTCGAAATTCAGCAAAAGAGCGGGCCGCGAGCAAAACGCATCGGAGAAATTCTCATCGAGATGGGGTTGATCGAGGAGCGGCACGTCATCGAAGCTCTGTCAGAAAAGTTCAGTCTTCCCATCGTAGACCCGGATATTACAGAGATAGACGGCGACATCGTGCGGCGCATTTCGCTCAAGTACCTGCGCCGTCAGGTCGCCCTTCCCATCCGCATAGTCGAAAGCGAGTTGATGCTGCTCGTCGCCGATCCGCTCAAGACTGCTTTTCTCGAAGAGATTGCCAGCCTGTTCAATTGCCGCGTCAAACTCGCTCTTGCAACCAATGCGCTGATACTGCAAAAGCTCGATTTGGTCGACGCAATACTTCAGGGCAAGGATTCAGGCATCGCGGACTATCAGAAAGTAAAATATCACACCCTCGAATCGCAGCCGCAGGCGAATGAAGACCGAGTCATTCAGATGGTCGATCAATTCATCAAGGCCGCCATCGCCGAAGGAGCCAGCGACGTTCACCTCGAACCTATGGCCAACAAACTGCGCGTGCGTTATCGAATGGACGGCGTGCTGGTACACAAGATGGATTTCCCGCGCGATTACACTCCGCGCATAGTTTCGCGCATAAAGATACTGGCCGACGCTGACGTTGCCGAGCGACGCAAGCATCAAGACGGTCGCATATTCGTCAAAGTCGATGACAAGGAAATCGACATCCGCGTCTCGTTTTACGCCACCGTTTTCGGCGAAAACGTGGTGCTGAGAATTTTGAATAAAGCCTCGCTCATCAGCCTCAAAGAACTTGGATTCGCGCCCAACATTCTGAGGATGTACACCGAAGACGTGCTGGGCGTCCCGTCAGGCATCACGCTCATTACAGGGCCTACGGGGTCGGGCAAGACGACCACGCTCTACAGTTCTGTAGATCATTGCAATGATCCTACGGTCAAGATCATCACCTGTGAAGACCCTGTTGAATATGTCATCGATGGCATCTCGCAATGCTCGATCAACGAAAAGATCGGGCTGACTTTTCATGAAACTCTGCGCTCCATCGTCCGCCAGGACCCGGACATAATCGTGATCGGCGAGATACGGGACAAGTTCTCAGCCGATGTCGCCGTGCAGTCGGCGCTCACGGGGCATAAAGTTTTCGCGACCTTCCACACGGAAGATTCGGTCGGCGCGCTCGTGCGACTCATCAACATGGATATAGAGACATCGCTTATAGCCTCGACCATCGGCGCGGTGCTGGCCCAGCGGCTCGTTCGCAAAGTGTGCCTCAACTGCCGCGAGCAATACATGCCTGAAGACCGTTCGCTCCGCAGATTCGGATTGAAGCGCGAAGAGATTGCTTCTTTCACTTTATGGCGCGGCAAGGGATGTTCGTCGTGCAACTTCACAGGCTATCGCGGCAGGCTCGGAATTTATGAACTGCTCGTACCGAACGTCGATATCCGAGACGCGATACTTCAGAAGAAAACCATGCAGGAGATTCGTCAGATCAGCCTCGATTCGTGCGCGCTCTGCACGATGCAGGAAGACGGAATGGTGAAAGCTCTTCGCGGCATCACCACTCTCGAAGAAGTTCTGGAAAACGCGCCGCGCGTATTTCATCATCGCCCGCTCGGCACGCTGTTCGGGATCGTGGGATGACAGATTGAATCGGGGAACTGCATAGGATCGATTTCGACTCGAAGGGTGCGATTAAAACTGGAGATCGCTTACTGGAAATCATCATTATCCAAAGAGCGAGGCAGATTTGAAATCTGAAAATGCGACGTCGCACACTGATCAATTTCAATGCCTTTCCAGATTCGCCCATTGCGGGCCTGTCATTTCGCGCTAAATGTTGTCAATAAAGTTGCAAATACGAAATTCTGCTTTTAATCGCACCCTATGTAAACCTCGATGCAGAACTATTTCACCTTCGCGCTGACCTGCTAGGAATTTTTGTTTTTTTTTACCACATAAAAATAGAAGTTGTTTTGGCAAAGGAGATATATTGTTCTGATATATAAAAAATACTACACTTCGCGAGTATCCAACACCGATCAGATGAAGTAGGAGCCAGCAGTACACTTCTATACGTTTCTGATTTGCGACAGTCGCGCCGCTTACTTAAGGAATTCAGTTTAACATCAAGGAGGGCATCTAGGATGAGAAGGATTAGAGCCGCCGAAGTTCACGTTGCGAGGCTGAAAAGAAAAACGTATGGCAGGCTGATTATAGCTTTCCTGCCTGTATTAGCTTTGCTTGTTACCTTAGCACTGCCACCCAACGGCAAAACCGCTCTGGCGGCCTCGAAGGAACGCGCTGAGGTCAGCAAGAAATCGGGTGGATGCAGCCAGATTCTGGCAAAAAGATCTCAAGGCATGCGTAGCCTGAGATCAATGTATCCGCATATACCTCCACCTCCGCCCCCTGTTCTGGTCAGGCGCGTAGTTTTTTTTATGTATGAAGGGGGAAGCTCAGAAGCTACCTGCAATGGTACGGGGTGCGAGCCTAATGTTCTAACTTGCGAAACTCCGACAACGTCCGCAGTTCTCGGACAGGGAGGATGCTGCGTAAAGTGCTGCTGGGATGCAGCTCCAAACATTTGCAGTTCCTGTACAAACTGTACTCCGAAACTTGACTGACAGGTTCCCTACAAGCCTCGGTTCAGCCTTATGGCTTATAGAGCAATTTTGGCTTGAAAATCCTGATCCATGAGGCTATTTCTAAAATGTTTTGTCGATCTCAAAGTCAATGCTTATCGTGCTTTTCTTGTCAGAGCATTTATACAGTATGAAAATTCTGATGAGAAAGGCACACTTTGCTGTTTCATGAAGAGCCGAGGAGCGAGCATCATGGCAAACAAAAAGAGATTTGTCTCCTGTTGCCGATTCCCTATATTCGTTGTTGCGATGATAAGTTTTCTAGCTTTCTCAGAGTTGAAAATCATTGCCTGTCAGGATGTCGTCGATCAAAAATCGCCAGCAACATTACCCTCTGACAAAAGGCCATCCGCAAAATCGACTTCGAAGGAAAAATCGCAAACAGCTAAATCAGCCGAAGAGCTTCGCCTATCGGCGCAGCAAAAGAAGATGATGGCCCTTTCAACCATCGATGAAGTTTTGGCTGCGGCTCATAAGATCACGCCTGTCGAGCAAGGCGTACTCGTTCAGGTCGAAGCCGCCACACTACTATGGCGTTTCGATAAGGATCGCTCATTCTCAATACTCGCGAGCGCAGTCGAATCGCTCAGGAAACTTCTTGATGATGAGAAAAGCGATAAGGGATCGCGTCGACTGACCAATCGTCAGCAGATGTTTCGCGCTTCGATTCTTCGCCGTATCGCGAGATTGAGTCCTGATGTTTTGAAGAGGCTTCTCGACTCAGCCGACGACAACCGCGCGGAATCGCTTTTTGTCTCAACTCCAGAGGCATGGGCCATATTACAAACAGCCGAACAAATGATCGGGGAGGATATGGAGGCAGCCATCAAACTGGCCGAGCAAAGTCTTTCCTTCGGGCTTGGCGGCTGGACAGGGTTTCTTATGATGCTCAACAATCGAGACAGCCAGAGGGCGCAGCAGATGACTTTTTCGCTCATCGACCGGCTGCGCGAAAGTTCCACATCGCCGTCGAATTTTCAGATGGTCAACCTGATTGTTTTTGGCCGCGACGTTTCGGTGAGTCTTCAGGATCATTATTTCAGGTCTCTGGCCGCAAGGCTCCGCCGCGACATTCGGCCCGATCTCTCTGCAAGAGAGCTTAAGCTTGATATGATCACTGCGCGACAAGCGTCCAGTCTGGCTGCCAGGGTATCCCCGCAATGGAGAGCGGCGTTCGAAGAAATCGCCGCTTCGCTCGATGCCTTGCACGTAGAACGATATCAATCCGGGTTCACTGCTCCGCGATCTATCTCTATCGACACATCAGCGATGGAAGGCGCAAAGTCCGCAGACACAAGGGAAATCGAGGAAGCCGGATCAAAAACGAACAGCATCAGGGATTCCCGCTCGCGCGACAAGGAGTATCAAGGTCTTGCCGCCAGCGCCGCTCTCCGTGCAGATGTGCGAGTGGCTGAAGATATGTTGTCGAAAATCGAAAATGACGATGTACGCAGAGAAACCACAGTGATGGTTTACGGCCCTCTGGCTCAAAAAGCGTTGAGCGACGCGGATTGGTCGCTGGCGCACCTGCTCGCCTCGAAGATAACAGACCCGCTTGCCCGCACGATCATACTCGACCAAATAGCCCGAAGATGCCCTCAAACCAAAGAAGGCAAACAGAAAGCAAAGGAAATTTACGACTCAGCCGATGCTCAACTCCGACGCGATTTACCTTCCGAAGCAGTTGCGAAGGCTTACTTGATTCTGGCCGCATCGCTTCTCCAAACAGACCCGCCTGCGGGGATCGAAGCTGCGAGGTCAGCCGTTTATGCGCTCAATAAAGCAGTGTTGAGCGATGATGAAATCGAAAACTCGGCTGCGATAAACGCTTTGGCCCCGTGGATAACTTTGTCCGGCCCGTCTTTCAGTCATTCCGAAGCTCTCGAAATTACAGAACTGATCTCTCCTTTATTCAAAGAGATGACGAAGCGAAACGCGGATGAAGCTCAGGCCATCGCTTATGGTTTGAAGCATCAGGGTCTTTACTCGCTCGCCCAACTCGGCATCGCAAAAGAGATGCTCGAAGAAGCCGCCGTCAGAAAACCTTCACAGCACAAAACAAGTCGATAAATCTCAGAACGCGTTTTGAATAAAATTTACAATCCCGGTTTGACTCTCTCCCTGTCGAGTCATATCATTAGCCCATCATTACAATCCTGGGGATTATCGATGTTACGGGTGATCTGAGAAGTCACCCCGATGTCCTCAATTGAGCGAAATCTAAGGAGTGCCGTTTGAAGTAGGCGCAGAAGTTCGCCGCAATCAATGAGGTGTCGAGGAAAGCGGGCGTCAGGTCGCCCTGTTGATTCATTCAGTCTCCTCCCGGCGCAGTCGCAGCTTTCAGGCATTTCAACATCTGAACTCGATGAGTCAGATGACACTCAGGCGATAGTGCGATCCGAAGGAGGTCGCCCTCAAAAAATGGAGTCACCCTTATGAAAAGAAATAAATTGCATCGATTAGCTTTAAGTAGCCGCGCCCGATCTTTCTGGAGCGCGCTTCTTATGGTATTGATGATAATGGGAACCGTTCCCGCTCAAACAGGAAAATCTTCAGTGCGCGGCTCTGTCCTCGATCCTCAGGGGCAGGCTGTGGCAGGAGCAAATGTCACTCTGACAAGCACCGAAACCAATGCCGTGCGCATTCAGACAACTAACGACAAGGGCGCGTTCGTCTTCGACCTGATCTCGCCCGGAGCATACCGCCTCGAGGTCGAGGCCACAGGCTTCAAGAAATCGGTACTCAGCGAAGTCAGCGCGCTGGTCGATAAACCCACATCTCTCGATATTCAACTCGAAGTCGGAAACTTGACCGAATCTGTCAATGTTTCCGCCGGTTCGACTGATATACTCCTCAACAAGCAGGATGCCACGATTGGCAATAACTTCCAGAACCGGCAGATCACCCAGTTGCCGCTGGAATCGCGCAACGTGGTCGCGCTTCTTTCGCTTCAGCCCGGAGTCGCGCCCGATGGAACTGTCACAGGCTCGCGCGCAGATCAGGCAAACGTCACACTGGACGGAGTGGATGTCAATGAGCAACAGACGGGCCTTGACAATCTCACTGGCGAGGCTTTTTCAAGCGTCCTGCGTGTGACTCCTGACTCAGTTCAGGAATTTCGCGTTACTACCACTAACCCGAACGCCACACAGGGCCGATCAAGCGGCGCTCAGGTCGCTCTTATCACCAAGGGCGGCACCAACGACTTCAGCGGCTCGCTATACGAATTTCACCGGAACACTAAGACGACTGCTAATGATTTCTTCAACAACCGGTCGATTGATCCGGATACGGGCGAGGGCGTGCCGCGCCCCAAGCTTCTGCGCAATCTGTTCGGCGGTTCGATCGGAGGGCCGATTCAACGGGATCGCCTCTTCTTCTTCTATAACTACGAAGGTCGCCGAGACTCGGCTGAAGAATCCGTCGTGCGAGTGGTTCCGCTTGCGAGCCTCGGTCGCGGAGAAGTCCGTTTTCCGAACTCATCAGGCGGCATCACTACGCTGAGAGCCTCCGACATCACTACCATATTCCCGGCTGTCGGGGTCAACCCGGCAGGCCTGGCCGTTCTTGCTGATGCTGCGCGGAGGTATCCGGCAAACGCCACGACTGTCGGAGACGGCTTCAATACGGGCGGCTTCCGCTTCAACGCTCCGACTTCTTTGAATTTCAATACGAACATCGCGCGGTTGGACTACAACCTGACCAGTGATGCGAAACACCTGTTGTTCTTCCGAGGAAATTATCAGCAGGACCTCGTGAAATTCGCGCCTGAATTTCCCGACACTCCGTCTCCCAGTTTCTGGGGACATCCCAACGGGTTCGTGATCGGACATACCTGGGCAGTCAACAAGAACCTGGTCAATGATTTCCGGTATGGACTAACTCGTTTGGGCTTCACCAGTTTCGGCGATGCGGATCAGAACTTCGTAAGCTTCCGCTTCGTCTATACGCCGAGAGCGTTCAGCCGGACGCTGTCGCGCACGACTCCCGTCCATAATTTCACGGACGATCTGTCGTGGACGAAGAACAGCCACAATTTCCAGTTCGGCACGAATATCCGCGTCATTCGCAACAGTCGTGATTCGGCCGCCAACGCCTTCGACACCGCTGTAGCCAATCCTTCTTTCTATGCTTCGTCGGGAGCGGTATTGACACGACCCTTTGCATCGCAGATCGATCCCGGTTTCGTCTCGGACGTGAGGAGCGCCGTTTCTGCCGTCATTGGCCGATTCTCGCAGTACGACGCGAATTTCAACTACGACAAGGACGGAAACCTTCTGCCTGCTGGCAAGGGACTGAAGAGGACTTTTGCGACTGAAGAATATGATTTCTACGTCCAGGACACTTGGAGGTTTCGCCAGAACCTTACCTTCACGGTCGGACTTCGTTACGGGTTGAGCCGTCCTGTGTACGAAACCAACGGACTGGAGGTCAAACCCACGACGAGCCTTTCACTGTATTTCGATCAGAGAAAGGCGAGCGCACTTCAGGGCAAGCCGTTTAACGATACGATTGAAGTCGATCTATCGGGTCCGGCCAATGGTCGCCCCGGCTATTACCCATGGGACAAAAACAACTTCCAGCCGCGTCTGGCCGTCGCCTGGTCGCCCAGTTTCAAGAACGGTTGGCTGCGAAAAGCGTTTGGAAGCGATGGCGATGCGGTGATTCGCGCCGGATTTGCGATGACCAACGATCACATAGGCCAGCAATTAGCTGTCCAGTTCGATCTCAACAGCACTCTGGGCTTTACCTCAAATCAGGCCATTGCAGCCAATACCTTCAACGTGACGACCAATCCGGGGCCACTCTTCACCGGCTTCGGGCAAAGTGTGCGCTCGCTTCCTCGAATCAACAATCCCGGCCCGCTGAGATTCCCTCTCATCACCCCGGCTGATGAGGATCAGCGCATAGAATCATCGCTCGATGACGGCATCGTCTCGCCGGTCAATTACAGTTGGAACGTCTCCTACGGACGGCAATTTAAGGGCGGGATGTTCGTTGAAGCTTCATACATCGGTCGCAGGGCGCGAAACCTTCTGGCCACCCGCGACATCATGGCACTCAACAATCTAGTCGATCCCAAGTCAGGGGTTGACTGGTATACTGCCGGGACACAGTTGGCCCAACTCCGATTGGCCGACACCCCGATCAACAAGGTCAAGCCCATCGCTTACTTTGAAAACTTTTTCCCCGGCCTCGGCGATTCGCTGATTGGCGATCCGAGCCTGTCAGCGACTCAGGCCGTATACACTCTGGTGGCAAGAGAAGGCGTGGGCGGCTTTGACATTCTCGACTGGACATTCGTTCAGTTGTTGATCGACGACCTCGGGATATTCCCCAATCTGTTCTTCCAGCCGCAGTATGCCGCGCTTTCCACCTTCAGCACAGTTGCGGGGTCGGATTATCATGCAGGCACTCTGACCTTCCGCGAGCGTTTCAAGAACAATTTGCAGTTTGACTTCAACTACACGTTCTCGCACTCGACGGATACCGCGTCGGGTCTGCAAACAAGCGGAGCCTTCGGCTCTGCTTTCATCCTGAATCCTCTGCGGCCTGAGGACAACAAGGCTGCGTCGGATTTCGACATAAGGCACATAATCAACGCCAACGCCTTATGGAATCTCCCTGTGGGACGCGGCCAGAAATTCCTCAATAACTCTTCAGGTTTCGTCGATGCCTTTCTCGGAGGCTGGCAGTTGACAGGCATCTTCCGATGGAACTCCGGTCTTCCGGTTCAAACGCCTTTCGACGCTGCGCAGTGGGCTACCAACTGGAATGTTCAGAGCAACGGAGTGCGGGTCGCGCCATTTAGCTCCTCTCCGACGCGAGGAGGCAAGGAGGATCCTAACATCTTCTCGGATCCCAAGAAGGCTTACAACGCCTTCCGAAACGCATTTCCGGGAGAGACGGGAGATCGCAACGTCCTGCGGCTTTCCGGATTTGTCACCCTCGATATGGGTCTGGACAAGTCTTTCACGATGCCCTACAACGAGAAGCACAAGCTCCAGTTCCGCTGGGAGGTCTTCAACGTAACGAACACTCAGCGGCTGACTCTGAGAACAGTGACTCGGTCCAATCTCGGACTTAACCAGGATTCTCAGGTGCCGACGAGCGATCCGGGACCGGCCTTCGGGAAACTGGATTCCATCCAGGGGTCGCCTCGCGTGATGCAGTTCGGGTTGAGGTATACCTTCTGAAGCAAAGAGACAAACTCAAACCGGAAGGCGGGTCGAAAGGCCCGCTTTCTTTTTTCATGGCTGATGCGGTTTTTTATTTTCGTCCGTGCCTGGATGCCTGCCCTCGTCAAACGATCCCCGCTCATCCTTCGCAAAGCGATTTCAACTTATCGAGAGCTTCTGCCCAGGCGACCCGCAATCCGTCAGCTTCCGCTCTTGCCTGAATCCTTGAGTGATTCACGAGAACGCCAGTCTTGCCTTTACCTTTATCCTGAAACTGAACATCTACGTGTGAAGGCGCGCTGAAAGCAGAGTTCTCAAACGTGAGGCGTATATCTTTATTCTCGCGCACGCGCAGGAATGTTCCGCTATCGCCATCCTTGTTTTTGTATGTCCCGCCGTCTTTCGCATCAGCGCGAGTTGATTCACCGAACCATCGGCTCAACATATCTCCATCTGACCACGCGGCGAAAACTTCTTCGACGGGCGCGCTGATGGTTTTCGTCGAGCAGATGAAGTAGCCTTCAAAGAGACCGTCTTTTTTGCGGGTATCGTGATGCTTTTCGTACTCGATGGCGATGGTAGTACACCACCATGGATCGAGCTTTTGCTCGTAGAGATGGTTATTGACGGCGCGGCGTCCTTTTTTCAATCCGTCCCATCCGTCAAGTTCGGCAAACCACTGATCGAGTGTTTTGCCTGTCGCAGCGCGAGCAGATTCATTCGTCACAGGATGATCCGATTCAAGTTTGTATTTCACTAAAGATTGCTCCTTTCCATTTATCAAAAATTCGTTTGAGTTCCTCGGCCTTGCAATGCCGTTCGTTCGTTGACGAATAAGATTGTCGGATATCGACACGATTCCATTATTTTTTCCTATGGCTCGCAGAGCTTTGCGCCGAAGACCGAATGAATGAGGAAGACGATGATGATTTTGATTGAGGGTGATTCGATTTTTCTGTATAAAGCAACAAGGCCCGCGGTGTTGCGGGCCTTGTTTGATTTAATCCCGGCAGCGACCTACTCTCCCACACAGTTACCCGTGCAGTACCATCGGCTCAGAAGGGCTTAACTTCCGTGTTCGGGATGGGAACGGGTGGTACCCCTTCGATACGACCACCGGAAAAAATTAAAGAGCAATGCTCTCAGATAATCGAAAGGCAAATTCAAAGAAATCCTGTACTGACCGTTTTGCGCGGAGCAAATCTTATGGTCAAGCCGATGGATCGATTAGTACTGGTAAGCTGAACACGTTGCCGTGCTTACACCTCCAGCCTATCACCTGGTAGTCTTCCAGGGATCTCATAGGGAGAACTAATCTTCGGTCGGGCTTCACGCTTAGATGCATTCAGCGTTTATCCCTGCCTGACATAGCTACCGAGCGCTACCGCTGGCGCGATAACTCGTACACTAGAGGTCAGTCCAACCCGGTCCTCTCGTACTAAGGTCAGATTCCGTCAATTCTCCTACGCCCACGCCAGATAGGGACCGAACTGTCTCACGACGTTCTAAACCCAGCTCACGTACCACTTTAATCGGCGAACAGCCGAACCCTTGGGAGCTTCTGCACCCCCAGGATGTGATGAGCCGACATCGAGGTGCCAAACCCTGCCGTCGCTGTGGACGCTTGGGCAGGATCAGCCTGTTATCCCCGGGGTACCTTTTATCCGTTGAGCGACGGCCCTTCCATATGGAACCGCCGGATCACTAAGGCCGACTTTCGTCTCTGCTCGACTTGTTTGTCTCACAGTCAGGCTGGCTTATGCCTTTGCACTCTACAGGTGATTTCCAAACACCCTGAGCCAACCATCGCGCGCCTCCGTTACATTTTAGGAGGCGACCGCCCCAGTCAAACTACCCGCCTGATAGTGTCCCTCTCCCGGATGACGGGAGTAGGTTAGATTCCAAGCGCAGGAAGGGTGGTATTTCACCGTTGGCTCCCCGAAGCCCAAAAGCCTCGGTTCAAAGCCTCCCACCTATCCTACGCATCCAACGCCCGAAATCACTGTCAAGTTATAGTAAAGGTCCACGGGGTCTTTCCGTCTAGACGCGGGTACCCGGCATCTTCACCGGAACTACAAATTCGCTGTGCTGCTCGTTAAGACAGTCGCCAGATCGTTACGCCATTCGTGCAGGTCGGAACTTACCCGACAAGGAATTTCGCTTGAAATCTTACTCAACTGAGGATTGAGCGGATAACGTTGCGACGTTATCCCTGCATGTCGCCATGCAGTCGGGACCAT
>Ga0187893_10000077_pt1:170000-201535 | contig 201535 bp, 185 predicted proteins | sample MA1701074metaG_FD_139574 | JGI IMG/M metagenome (GOLD analysis project Ga0187893, IMG submission 139574) | White microbial mat communities from a basaltic lava cave in the Kipuka Kanohina Cave System on the Island of Hawaii, USA - MA170107-4 metaG ...
GCACCGTCAGCGGATCGACTTCCGGGTGCGCTTCCAACAGACGGATTCCTATCTCTTCAATATCGGTCCAACTAAATCCCGTCATAAGTCCTCCACATGGATCGCTCGCCGCCTTATTCAAACTTCGTATCCGATTATCCATTCCAGTTGCTTCATCTGAGTAGAGCCGGGAATCATCTTCAATGCGTTGTTGCGCAGCGCACAGGCAAAGGGATTTTGCCATTGAGCTATGCGGCCAATTCGCCACGACTGCTTCACTATCTCCGTAGTCCTTTCCAGCCGCCGCTTCTCATAGGCTCCCAGAGCCGATTCCACGTCGCTGCCATCGTCGAAGCTCTGTCCCAAGGCAACCGCATCTTCTATCGCCTGACAGGCTCCCTGCCCCAGATTCGGCGTCATCGGATGCGCCGCGTCGCCCAGAAGCGTTACTCGCCCTTCGCTCCAACGGGCAAGCGGCTCGCGGTCGTAAATGTCGTTTCTCAGTATCGCGTCATCATCCGTCGCTTCGATTATTGCTTCGACGGGTTCGTGCCAGTCGCGAAATAAATAAAGAAGCTCATGCTTGCGCCCGCTCGGCGCATCCTTTTCGCCTTCGGGCGCGTTCTTCGTCGCGAACCAGTAAATTCTATCTTCGCTAATCGGTACTATCCCGAATCGGGCTCCGCGTCCCCACGTTTCGGATGCTTCTTTATAAGGAAGACGATTTTGACGGAATCGAACGACGGCCCGCCATGCGGTATAGCCCGAATAACGCGGCTTCGTTTTGCCGAACATCTGAGCGCGGATGGCTGAGTTGATGCCGTCAGCGCCAATCAGAAAATCTCCCCGCGCTTCGCTGCCGTCGGCAAAACGCGCCTTTACGCCTTCACCGCTTTGCTCGAATCCCACGCACTCAGCGCCAAGCGTTATAGAATCGCGGCCAGCCTTCTCGCTCATAGCTGCGTGCAACTCCGCGCGATGTACGACGATGACGAGTGACGTGCCGAGATGTTGCTCGATGTCGCGAGGCGGAGCAGCCGATATCAACTCGCCGCGCGACGAGCGAATGCCGCCGCTTATCTGCGGAATGCTGAGAGCTTTCAACTCGTCGCTGAGTCCGAGCTTGGCCATCGCCTTGATCGCATTGGCCCAAAGCGAAAGTCCCGCTCCCGCTTCTCCCAGCACTGCGGCGCGCTCGTAAAGGTGAAACCCGATTCCGCGTTGATCGAGCGCAATCGCTGCGGCAAGCCCTCCTATCCCGCAACCGATTATGATCGCACTCGGTTTCTTCATCTCGATCAGTCAGGTATCTCGACCGTCACATCGCCGCGCACGACCGATTGACATCCCAGTCGCGAATGAAGCGTGAGACCATCGGCCATATAGAGACGGTCTTCTTCATCTTCTTCCATATCAGAAAGATTTTCTTCGCCCGCTTTGACGATTATGTGACAAGTGGTGCAGGCGCAGTTGCCCCCGCAGGCGTGCTGAAGATCGATACCCGTGTTGAGCGCTATATCGAGTATCGAGCCTTCAAGCCCGTGTTCGTGGTACGGAGTCACACCCGGTTCATACTCGACAGTCACCGGCTCTTCGCCCTTGCGCAGGAATGTGATCCTGTAAAGTTTTCGCTCCACCGCGTCGAGTGTCGCGCTTCCTGTTTTTGCTTCCACGTCTATCCTTCCAATATATCCGTCAGCTTGCGATCCTTGAGGGCCGCAAGCAACGCTTTGTCCATCATCAACTCTGCAAGGTGATGCGTCGCCTCATCGAGCAGTGTGATCTTTTCTCGAATCAACTGATGATCCTCGCCGCGCATAGCCTCTTTCAATTCGCCCATCGCCGTACTGATCGCCGTGCGCTCATCTTCGCTGAGCAAATCGTGCGCTTCGCTGGCAATCGCTTTTTCCGCTGCCTTCAAAACCAACTCAGCTTCGTTGCGCGCTTCGATCACCAGACGTTTGCGAAAATCTTCTTCCGCAAATTCCATCGACTCCATGAGCATTCGTTCTATCTGCTCATCCTTGAGTCCGTAAGAAGGTTTGACTTCGATTGATTGTTCCTGACCCGTTCTGAGGTCTCGCGCGCTCACGGTCAATATGCCGTTGGCATCGATGAGGAATTTCACTTCGATGCGCGGCATTCCTGCCATCTGAGGCGGTATGCCCTTGAGAGTAAATTTCGCAAGGCTGCGACAATCCTCGGCCATCTCGCGCTCGCCCTGAAGCACATGAATATCTATCCCGGTCTGATTGTCGACCCACGTGGTGAACGTCTCTGAAGCTGATGCCGGGATAGTTGAATTGCGATTGATGATCTTCGCCACGACTCCGCCCATCGTCTCGATGCCGAGGCTCAGAGGCGTGACATCGAGCAGCAGTAAATCTCTTCGTCCGCCCGCGAGTATGTCGGCCTGAATCGCCGCGCCGAGGGCGACCACTTCATCAGGATTGAGTTCGGTGTGAGGCTTGCGACCAAAAAGTTCTTCGACTCTGCTGCGAACCAGAGGTATGCGAGTCGAGCCTCCCACCATCACGACTTCATCTATACGCTCAGCGTCAAGCCCCGCATCTTTGAGCGCCTGTCTGCACGGAAGGATGGTTCGCTCGACGAGATCGCCTATCAACGCTTCGAATTCGGCGCGCATGATTTCGCGTCGATAGTCGCCATCTTCAAGAGCGATAGCGATAATCGCGCTTTCTTTTTCTGAAAGCTCATGCTTGGCCTCAATCGCGGCCTTGCGCACAGCCTGAAACGCAGACAGATCGTTACCCAAACGATGCCCGCCGCGCATTTCAACTTCATCGAGCAGAAGCGTGATCAGGCGATTATCTATGTCGTCGCCGCCGAGATGCGTGTCGCCGTTCGTGGCAAGGACTTCGAAGATGCCTTCGCGAAGTTTGAGAATCGAAATATCGAAAGTCCCGCCGCCGAGATCATAAACCGCCACGATGGCTTCTTCGTGTTTGTCTATACCGTAGGCGAGCGAAGCCGCTGTCGGCTCGTTCACTATGCGAAGCACTTCAAGCCCTGCCAGGTGTCCCGCGTCTTTCGTGGCCTGACGTTGAGCATCATTGAAATATGCCGGAACGGTTATGACTGCCTGCGTGATTTCTTCGCCGAAAAACTTTGAAGCGCGCTCTTTCAACTCGCGGAGTATGAATGCTGAAATCTCAGGCGGGGTGAATTGACGATTACCCATCTGAAAACGTATGACCTGCTCGCTACCTTCAGCGATTTTGAAGGGGACGAGCGCGAGGTCTTCTCGAACGTCGCGGCATCCTTTGCCCATGAATCTTTTGACCGAATAGATCGCCTTGCGCGGCTCGGTGATCAATCGATTGCGCGCTTCCTTGCCGACGAGCAATCGCCTTTGCTCCGCGTCGTAATAAACTATCGAAGGCACGAGCGCACGCGCCTCTTCATCGCGTATGACCTGCGGGCCGTCTTCTTTCATATAAGCCACGAGGCTGTTGGTCGTTCCCAGATCGATGCCTACGACGCGGGCTGATTTGGGGCGACCACTGAGGCTGAGTTCTATAACAGGCATTCCCTAAATTTCCTCCCTGATATCTCGAACAAGATTTCTGATGTAAGAACGATGCGACAGTAATTCGCTCATACGATCAAGAATAGTCTTTCTTTCTTCCGCGCCAGCCGCGAAATCGATAGCCTCATCCCATTGATCGAAGAGCGCGAAGAGTCGGCTATCGATTTCGATCAATTTTTTATCGAGGCTTGCGAGCGCGTCTTCAAGCTCGGCGCGCGTCCCGGCCATCTCATCCTCGTCGCCCGCCTTTTTCGCCATTCGCATCTCTTCGATCTGCATATTCAATTCAAAAACTTCTTCGAGCAATTCAGGCGGCGCTTTCTTCTCGGCTTCTTTGTAGCCTTCGAGCGAGAGCATATATTGCGCCCGAGTGACGGGATCGCGCAGCACGCGGTATGCGTCATTGAGCAGTGAAGATCGATCCATGCTCGATTGTCGCTCCTGCTCGCTCGCGTTCATGAAGTAGTCGGGATGAAGGCGGCGGCTGAGCGAGTAAAAAGTTTTTTCAAGCTCAGAGTTCTCGATCTTCAGCTTTCGCCGCATGCCGAGGAACGAAAAATAATCCGCGCCCGCCACCGGTTGAACCTTCCCGCACTCGGAGCACAGGTGAGGGTCGCTCGATTGAGCGTCGCAGTGAATGCAGGTTGTTTTCGACTCATTGGTCATAGCAAAAAAATGATGGTTGAGCGGCTCCACCCAACCATCAAATTCATGGAAAAACCCCTTGCCTGAATCAGACAGCGAACGATTCGCCGCATCCGCAATTGCCGCTCGAATTCGGATTGATGAAGGTGAATCCTCTCTGCATCAATCCTTCGTTCTTATAATCAAGCACCGAGCCGTGCAGATAGAGATAACTCTTCATATCGACGAAGATTTTGAATCCGTCCATCTCGAACACTTTGTCGCCGGGTCGGGCCTCGGTGTCGAGCGCGAGGTTATAACTCAAACCCGAACAGCCTCCGCCCTGAACGCCTATTCGCAGGCCGCCATCGGTGATGCCCTGCTCTCGCATGATCTCGCGGACTTTCTCAGCCGCCTCCGGAGTCAGCGCGATGTTTTGCTCAACAGTGGTTGACATAACTTTCTCTTCAGGCGTTGACCGCCGTTTCTTCAGTCTGCGCTTCGGTCTCAGACTGCTTGTGCTGATAATCGCGCACGGCAGCCTTGATTGCGTCTTCGGCCAGAACCGAGCAGTGAATCTTGACCGGAGGCAGATTCAACTCTTTGACGATTTCGGTGTTTTTTATCTCAAGAGCCTCATCGACACTTTTGCCCTTGAGCCACTCGGTCGCAAGGCTTGAGCTTGCGATGGCCGAGCCGCAGCCGAAAGTCTTGAACTTGGCCTCTTCGATGACATTCGTTTCAGGATTGACCTGAATCTGAAGTTTCATCACGTCCTTGCTGTTACTTTTATGACCCGCTCGACGCGGGCGGGCAGACATTTCTGCCTGCCTCTGCATGTCTCCATGCAGTTCGGACTATGTCTTCATCCGCGCGAGGCGGATGCTCTGCGTATAGTCTCTGAGGGGGCAACCACGCCTTCCCTGCAAGTTGTCTCTATCGTAGGATTTTTACCAAAGCTGATGCCGAAATGATTTTTCAAGACATATCGTATCGAGGCGTATTTCGTCTCGAACTTTCGAGCGATCCTGTCGCACGACCAGCCGTTGATCGTATAGAGGTTGTATATCTGCTTGTAAAAAGGCTTGAGGTTTCGCTGTTTGCATACGCGATTCTCAACCGGAATCCATTTGTATCTCAGACAGGCGACCGGGCATTCTCCGACATAATCGTAGAATCGCTCGATGCTTTTTTGATGGATACGAATCCGATTGTTGCGCATCAACGAGCCTTCTATGCCTTCTGACGCAAGCAATTCGATGAGATATTCAACTTCTTGTCTGGTGAAGGAATCCGTGCAAAACATCATGTGCGCGCTGCTGCGATTGACAGAACACGCGCCATCGCACAGAAACCAGTGCAACAGAAATTCTCGCGATATGCTTATATCTCCTGGCACCACCTTTCTCCCTTCTCTGTACCATCGTTCTCTCAGAGAGGCGAACACAGGATGGGAAAGGGTTCTAAGCTCAGAGCACTGATAAACCTTGCCGGTGCGCTTATCCGGTTTGCGCGCTCTATCCCGAACGCGCTCGACGGAAAAGCCCAATTGCCTTGCAACATAATCCACATACTCGCGGTTCGCTTTGCGCTGCGAAAAATAAAACAGGTTTTGCCCCGCCGGTATGTATCCGTCGCTTATCAGCAATCCGTCAAGGAGTTGGCTCTGTGTCTGGTCGAACATTGGTACCTACGATCTAACGAGAGTTTCTCGCATATAGCAGAGTTACGTGGCAACTTACTTACCACACTCCGGTGCGCCAACAAGACCCGTGCCGACGTTGGGAGCCTTTTTGTCGAGGCTCCCGACATTGCGCGGATTGTTGTAATGATCTATGACTTTATCTGAGTAAGACATTTTGTCTCTCCTATCGTTTCTGATTTCAAGAGCGCAAGCTCTCGGCCCGCGCCGCAAAAATTATTCGCCAGCCCACTGAACTTTGCTCAGGTCGACGCCTTCCTGAACCATCTCCCAGAGCGGCGAAAGCTCTCTCAATCGATTGACCGCTTCGTTGACTCGGCCAACCGTGTAATCAACTTCTTCTTCAGTGTTGAACCGACCCAGCCCGAAGCGTATGGAACTGTGCGCAAGCTCTTCGCCCACGCCCAACGCCTTCAGCACATAACTCGGCTCAAGGCTCGCCGACGTGCAGGCTGAACCCGATGATACTGCGATGTCGTTTATGCCCATCAGCAATGATTCGCCTTCGACATAAGCGAACGATATGTTGAGATTGCCCGGCACGCGCTGGGTCGCGTGGCCGTTGATGTAAACATCGGGAATCTCATCCATTATTCCTTTGCGCAACTTCTCGCGCAGACGGAGCAAGCGCTCGGTCTCTTCTTTCAGTCCAGCCCCGGCTATCTCACACGCCTTGCCGAGTCCGACTATGCCGGTGACGTTGAGGGTTCCGCTGCGCATTCCGCGCTCGTGGCCTCCGCCGTCCATCTGCGAAGTGAGTTGCACGCGCGGGTTCTTGCGGCGAACGTAGAGCGCGCCCACGCCCTTAGGGCCGTAAATTTTGTGCGCCGAGATCGAGACCAAATCGACATTAAATTCATTCACGTCGAACGGCAGTTTGCCAACGCCCTGTGTGGCGTCCGTGTGAAAGATGATGCCTCGCTCTTTGCAGACTTTTCCGATTTCGGCTATGGGCTGAATGACGCCGATTTCGTTGTTCACGTGCATCACCGAAACGAGAATCGTTTTATCGGTGATTGCGTTCTTCACATCATCGGGCGAAATCAAACCGTCGCTGCCGACGGGCAGGTAGGTCACTTTGAAGCCGCGTTTTTCAAGCTTCTTGCAGGTGTCGAGTATAGCTTTATGCTCGGTGACGACCGTGATTATATGATCGCCGCGTTCGTAGTACATCTCGGCCACGCCTTTGACGGCGAGGTTGTCCGATTCAGTCGCCCCGCTGGTGAATACTATTTCTTTCGAAGAAGCGCCGATCAGATCAGCGACCTGCTTGCGGGCGTTTTCAACCCCCTCTTCGCCTTTCCATCCGAATTCATGATTGCGGCTTGCGGCGTTGCCGAAAACTTCAGTGAAGTATGGAGCCATCGCTTCGAACACCCGCCGATCGCAGGGCGTCGTCGCGTGATTGTCCATGTAAATCGGGAGCTTGACCGACATTTTCATTTCTCCTCTAAAAACTCTTGTGGCGTAAGCTGTTAGCTTGCGCGGCTCGCGTATTCAAACTTTCAGGGCGCGCAATCTGACCGCATTGCGCTACCCGACTCTTTTCTAAACGACCTCTAACGGCTCAGGCGAATTTTCTTTCCTGGCTTTCTCCGGCAGCATACGATTCGATTTCATCTTGAGCGAGTAGACCACTTCAGGTCTGGCCTGCGTGACCATATCAGCGATGGTGATCGAATCGAGGAATCCATCGACGAGTTCAGACAGTTGCTTCCACAAAACGAATCCAAGACATGAATCCGCTATGCGGCAGTCATCTACGGATTCGTGCTTGCCGAAACAGGAACTTGTGTAAAGCGGAGGTTCGAGCAGTCGGACGATTTCGCCTATCGTTATATCCGACGGGTCGCGCGAAAGCACATATCCTCCATGCGCGCCTCTCACGCTTCGAACTATCTCCCCCTTGCGAAGGCTTTGAAATATCTGCTCGAGGAAGAGCAGCGATATGCCTTCCTCTTTAGATATTGCCGCCAGCGATACCGGAGTCTCGTCCGCGTGATGAGCGATGTTGAGAATCGCACGCACCGCGTATTTGCCTTTTGTTGATATCTGCATAACCCCTCCGGCTTGAAACGCCACCTTCATTTTAGATACCTGACTAAAAAAGTCAAGTTTATTCCTGATTAAAAAAGTCATGTTTCTTCGAATGAAATTAAGTGTGGAAATAATACGACTTAGCTTTTCAGAAAAAATCTGTGAGCCGCGCGCTCAAACAGACTATAATCTCTGGCCTGACATCAGCGCTCAGGAGCAATCGAATGACCGAAGAGGGCAAACGAGCGGTGCAATTGCGCGGCATCAGCGCGCGGTTCGGAAGTCACACGGCTCTCGATGCTGTGGATATTGATGTCGGCGAAGGCGAGTTTGTCGCGCTGGTCGGGCCTACGGGCTGCGGCAAATCGACGCTTCTCAATATAGTCGCGGGTCTCGCCCTGCCCGCGTCAGGCGATGTTCAATTGTTCGGCGAACAGATGAAAGCCCTCGACCGCAGAACCGGATATCTTTTTCAGCAGGACGCTTTGTTGCCGTGGAAGACGGCTCTCGATAATGTGGCCGCCGGGTTGATCTTTCGCGGAGAGGAAACAAAAGAAGCGCGTCTCAAGGCTCAAACGTGGATAGATAAAGTTCATCTCCGGGGATTCGAGAATCATTACCCGCATCAACTTTCAGGCGGGATGAAGAAGCGAGTCGGCCTTGCGCAGATTCTCATACTCGATCCGAAGATACTGCTGATGGACGAGCCTTTCTCGGCTCTCGACATACAGACAAGAAATCTCATGGAAAACGAGTTGTTGAGGCTCTGGCAGGAGGACAGAAAAACAGTGCTATTCGTCACACACGATCTCGAAGAAGCTATCGCTTTAGCTGATCGAGTCTTAGTGCTTTCAGCAGGGCCGCGCGCTTCCATCATCGGCGATTTCGCGGTTCCGCTCGTTCGCCCGCGCGACGTGATGGAGATTCGGCTGACCGAAGCATTCCTCGAAATCTATCGCCGGATATGGAGCATCCTGCGCGGGGAGGTTCTGAAAACTCATGCTCGATAAAAATAAAGTTCGCCTCTATCAGATCGGCCTGCTCGCAGGAAGCCTCGCGCTTTGGGAATCGCTGGCGCGATATGAATTGCTCGACCAGTTTTTTTTCTCAAGACCTCTCCTCATACTTTCGCGCTTGTTCGAGATGCTGGCAACCGCTGACACTTATCGACATCTTTCGATCACCTTCACCGAAACGCTTCTAGCCTTCATCATCGGCACTGCGCTTGGCATAGGCGCGGGGCTATGGCTGGCTCTGGCTCCGATGGCGCTCAAAGTTCTGACCCCTTATATAAAAGCTTTCAATGCGATTCCGCGAGTCGTACTCGCTCCGATTTTCACGCTCTGGTTCGGGCTTGGAATAGCCTCGAAAGTGGCTCTGGGAGTCACTTTGGTCTTTTTCCTGACTTTCTTCAACACCTGGCAGGGCGTGCGCGAGGTCAACCCCACGGTGCTGGCCAACGCCCGAATGCTCGGCGCAGGGCGGCGGCATCTTCTCAGGCATGTTTATCTTCCGTCAGCGGCGGGATGGATCATATCGAGTTTGAGGTCATCGATAGGATTCGCGGTCGTCGGCGCAGTCGTCGGCGAATACCTCGGTTCAGCCGCCGGACTTGGTTATCTGATAGCTCAGGCCGAGGGGGTGTTCGACACGACGGGAGTTTTTGCCGGTATGACGACTATGCTAGTCTTCGTCCTCGCGCTCGATTCGTCGGTAAGCAGAGTAGAGCGACGTATACTGGCATGGCGTCCGACGACAAGCGCGGGAGAAGAAATGATATGAGCCGAAAACAAATAATCTGGCTATCGATGATGATGTTGGTTTTCGCAGCGTGCAGCCGCGGGCCTGAAAACACTGCGGAATTGGAAAAGCAAAAGGTCGTGCTTGCGGTCGGAGGCAAGACAGGCATCGCTTATCTGCCTCTGACGCTTGCTGAACAACTTGGGTTCTTCAAGGAAGAAGGATTAGAAGTAGAGATTCAGGATTTGCAGGGCGGCGCGAAGGCATTGCAGGCGATGGTGGGAGGGTCGGCTGATGTCGTCATCGGCTACTTCGATCATACCGTGCAGATGCAGGCCATCAATAAAGACATCACGGGGATAACTCTCATAGGTCGTTATCCCGGTTTCGTCCTGGGCGTGAGAACCGATCTTGCAGGTCAGGTAGAAAACGCCGCTCAGTTGAAAGGCATGAAAGTCGGCGCGACGGCTCCGGGTTCTTCGACGCATTTTTTCATCAACTACCTTCTCAGCCGTCAGGGGTACAAACCTACGGATGTATCGGTCATCGGCATCGGAGCGAGTCCGGCTGCGATTGCTGCGGTCGAGCAGAAACAGGTCGATGCGCTTGTGAATCTCGATCCGATGATCACGGCGCTCGACACTCGCGGCTTGATAAAAATTCTGGTCGACACGCGGACTGAAAAAGGGACTATGGAAACATATGGCGGACAGTATCCCGGATCGTCGCTCTACACCACGCTCGATTTCATCGAACGCAATCCGCGAACGGCGCAGGCTCTTGTAAATGCAATCGTCCGAGGGCTGCGATGGATACAGGGCAAGACGGCGGAAGAAATCGCCCGCCGAGTCCCCGAAAGTTATTTCGCCGGAAGCAGAGAAATCTATTTGAAGGCGCTCGATAGTTCGCTCGCGTTGTTTTCTCCTGATGGCCGTTTTTCGGAGGAAGCTGCAAAGAAGGCGGCTGAAGTGCTGGCCCTGTTCGATGATGCGGTTGCACGCGCGAAAATCGATTTATCGAAGACCTTCACCAATCGTTTCGTAGATCAGGCATCGAGTAATGGGCATTGATTCTTGCAACTCGCGCTTTTAGACTTTGAGCAAGGATGAAACAGCTTTACGAAAAAGTGGATGAGTTTTTACGTCAGGGCAGCGCGTTGGCTCTTGCGACGATAGTTGAATCCCGCGGTTCGACGCCGCGTGAAGTCGGCGCGAAGATGATCATTCACGAGCTAGGCGAAATAACCGGAACCGTTGGCGGCGGGTGCGGCGAGAATCAGGTTTTTCAGGATGCGCTCCGCGTTATGAGAGAAGGCCGCCCGCGTTTCTCCTGCGTCGATCTGACGGGCGAGATAAACGAAAACACCGAGACTAACTGCGGCGGCATCATGGATGTCTTCATCGATCCTTTGCGCTCGGCGGGCGTCTCAGCGGAAGAGATAATCCACAGAGTCCTCGATATCTATAACCGACGTGATCGCGCCGTGCTCGTGACAGTACTCGAATCTGAAGATGACCGCGCGGCGAGCGGTTGCAAATTCATCGTGCAGGAAAACGGCGAGATGACGGGCTGGAGTGAAGGCGAGGCGATGATCGCTTCAATCGTCAGGAACGCGCTTTCAGTTCTGCAATCAGGCCGAAGCGCGAGGATGAAGTTGAAAGATGAAAAGCTGGATGTGTTTTTCGAGGTGATAATGCCGCCTGCCGAGATAGTCATCGTCGGCGCGGGTCACATCGCGCAGCCGCTAAGTCGCATTGCAAAGCTAATGGAATTCGAAGTGACTGTGATCGATGATCGTTCGAACTTCGCCAATCGCTCACGATTTGCTGAAGCCGACCGGATCATAGTCGGAGACATTGAAAAAGCCGTCAGCGAAATCCCCATCGGCCCGACGACTCACATCATTCTTGTCACGCGCGGTCATCAGATGGATCAGGCCGCGCTCCTCAAAGTCATTTCGTCGCGCGCCGCTTATATCGGCATGATAGGCTCTCGTCGGCGTGTAGGCGCGGTCTTCGATTATTTGCGGCGGCAGGGCGTCGCCGAGGAGTTGATTGAAAAAGTTTACGCGCCGATTGGGATCGATATCGGAGCCGAAACGCCCGATGAAATCGCAGTGGCGATCATGGCTGAGATAATCAAACTGCGACGCGGCGGCGGCGCGCTGTCTCTTTCAGAAGGACGCAAACGTCCTGCGCAATTCAAGCGCGAATCTGTTTAGGAATCATTCTGATTTGAGATTTGTTGATTCTGCCTGCTCCGTCTCGCCTTTTTCGCTCCGTGACGATGCGCTCGCGATTCGAGTCGCCACAGCACTATCTGCCGCACAGTTGCAACACCCCATTTGAGCAGACGTTTGCGTGTGACTGATTTCCGCAGAAACTCTCTCGTTATTTCGCTTGTGTATTCATAGCCGGATACAGCCTCTTGAGCCACCTGCGCGGCTTCCTTTATAAACTGATCGGCTCTTCTGCGGTATTCACGATTCACTCTGGCCTTTTTCCTCGGCCAGTTTTTTCTGAAGGCATGCTGAGACTCGCCGCCGCAGACGACATGATCTTTGTCATAATGAAGCCGCTTCTTCTCTTGCGGGTTTTTGATTTTGCTCATCGCAACAACCAGTCTACCGATCTGCGATTATCGGGCAAGCGTTTTCAATTTCTGCAATCTCTCTTCGGCTGCCGAAAGCGTTTCATCCCGTTTGCAGAAAGTGAATCGCACCTGCGAGCGGCCAAGCTCCGGCTCGTGATAAAAGCTGCTGCCCGGTACGACTGCCACACCAACATCCTTCACAAGGAATTTCGCAAACTCCACGTCGTCCGTATAACCGAACGCGCCGATGTCGGTCATTATGTAGTAAGCTCCGTCGGGGTCGAAGCAGCCGAAGCCCACATCTTTCAACACCGCAAGCAATCGCTCGCGTCGAGCGGCGTACCCCGATTGAAGTTCGTCGTAGTAAGATCGCGGCAATCTCAAAGCCTTCGCTCCGGCTTCCTGCAATGGCGCGGCTGCTCCCACAGTCAAAAAGTCGTGTACCTTGCGGATGGCCTGTGTTATTTCGGGCGGCGCGATCGTATAGCCCACGCGCCAGCCCGTGACGCTATAGGTCTTCGATAATCCGTTGATCGTTATCGTGCGGTCGCGCATTCCGTCAAGCGTCGCAAGGGCGATGTGACGATGATCGTTGAAAAGAATATGTTCGTATATTTCATCCGTCACGGCTATGACATTCCACTTGTGACAAAGCGCGGCTATGACTTCCATTTCTTCGCGATTGAAGACCTTGCCCGTTGGATTGTTCGGCGTATTGATGATTATCGCTTTGGTGTTGTCATTAAACGCAGCCGCTAGTTCATCCCCATCGAAAGACCAGTCAGGCGCGCGAAGAGTCACATATCGCGGAGTCGCGCCTGAAAGGATCGCGTCAGGCCCATAGTTTTCATAGAAAGGCTCGAAGACGATCACCTCGTCGCCGGGATTGACTATGGCCATAAGCGCGGCGATCATCGCTTCCGTCGAGCCGCACGTCACGGTTATTTCTCGTTCAGAGTCTACTTCCAGTCCGAGATACCACGAAGATTTTTCGGCAATAGCGTCGCGAAAATTTTTTGCGCCCCACGTTATCGCGTACTGATTTATATCGGCCATAATGGCGTCGCAGGCCGCGAGCTTTATCTCTTCGGGCGCGGAAAAATCGGGAAAGCCCTGCGAGAGATTTATCGCTTTGTGGAGTTGCGCCTGACGGGTCATCTCGCGGATGACCGATTCGGTAAACTGCTCTGCTTTGCTCGATATGATCCGTTTAGTCATGGAATCAGTGTCTCATCTCCTCTTCTTTGATTTCGCCCGCCTGGCTGCGGAATTACCCTGTCGGCAAATTCAACGTCAGGAGAATACTACCATCCCGCAGGCTGGCCGACATGCATGGAGTCGCAAAAAGCGCGGGAATTTTTCAGACAATTACACCATTTCAGAAGCGATCCTTTCCTTTTGGGCTTCTCATACCGCGCCCCGTTCGAGCACACAGACCGCATAGAGTCGCATCGATATCGCCAAATCGCTGATTCTCAAGAGGCGGCTTGCGCTGAGGCGGCGTCTCCTGCCTGTGGCCTTTGCATTGCAATGGCTCAGGGCGAAAGAGCGACCGCTCTTTGCTTCGGTCAGGCTTCGAAGGTACAGGAGAGAATGGTCATGAGATATGAGAATGAAAAAGCCGAGGTGATAGAACTAAAATTCATCAAGTCTTCAAATCCGGTTTCTGTTTTTATCGAAGTAGTGTGGTGTGGAGACAAGCGGCTGGCGATCAAGCCAGCTTGCTATGTGCCTATGTGCGAAAGTGAAGCGACCTGCGCGCAGCCACATTCGACCACCGACTGGCTTCTATAAATTTGCAGGATCAGGATTCCGGCAGTCTCTTCGCGAATTAAAACTGCCTGATTATCTTTTATCGCTTTCCTGCTTCAACTGCTCGATTATCGATTCGACGGCTGAAGCGTACTGCCCTTCGGGGTCGAGTCGAAGATAGTTGCGATAAGCTTCGATGGCTTCTTTTTTCCGGTTGGCTTTTTCCAGTATCTCGCCAAGCTGATAGTAAAGTATAGGCTCGGTTTCCATGTCCTGAGCGATGCCTATGCGATACTCTCTGACGATTTCATCCACAAGGCGCGGATCATCACTGGATTCGGACAACTCGTTGAGCGCGATTGCAAGTCCTATGTGCGCTTCGAAGCAGTTGCCTCGCGCAATTCGAAGAGCTTTTCGATATTCGTCAATCGCTTCTTCGACGAGTCCCTGACTGCGCCGCAGGTTGGCGAGAACCGTTTGCGCTTCCACGTAAGGCGTTCTCTCTTTCAACGCCATTTGAATCTGCTTTTCCGCTTCCTGAAAATTCTGAAGAGTGATGAGGCTTCGAGCCATGGCGACTCTCACTTCCGGGAAAGGTTTTCTGAGCGAGATCGCCTTGCGATACTCTTCGACCGCCTCTTCGTTTTTCGCAGAGTCTCGAAGCTGATCGCCTTTTTGATAATGAAGTTCGGCCTGATCGGAGCCGGGCTTCTGAGCGACTTTCAATTCGCGTTTCGAACGGGCCACGACGACGACTGCGCCCTTCCAGTCAGCGAAACCGACTGTTCTCACCCTCACCGGGTACGCGCCCGCTTTGACGCGCGGAAGATCGAGCGCGCCTGTTTCATCCGTTACTCCGTGACGAACATTGTTTATGAAAACGACCGAGCCGGGATTTCCCGTGATGATTCTCAACGCTCCCATCGCGCTTGATGCTCTTTGCGCCCTTGCAGTGATAGCCAGCAAACAGACGATCGCGAGCGCGATTATTTTCAGATGAATTTGTAGGAGACCTGTAGGGGCGGCACTCTGTGGCCGCCCCAGCTTCGGGATTCGCGATATTTCAATCTGGGGCAACCAGAGACGGTCGCCCCTACAGATGATTTCAGATTTCGATTCATCTTCAAAAATAAACAGTTTTTCTCTCACCATATCTTCTCCGCGCATCAATCTTTATAAAGCCTTCGATAATTCGCCGCATACCGCAGCACGCCCTGAACGTAGCCGCGCGTTTCGGTGAATGGAATCGTCTCGATCCAGTCTTCTATGTCCAAAGTGCCGCGCTCAGCTATCCACTGTCTGGCTCTCCCCGGGCCGGCGTTGTAACCGGCAGCGGCATACTCGATCCTTCCGAACTGGCCGAGCATCTGCGCGAGATAATTCATCCCCAACTTGATGTTGAGATCAGGATTGAGGAGATCGGAAGCCGCAATATCGCCAACGCCCTGTCGCTTGGCAATAGGTCGCCCTGTGCCAAGCATTACCTGCATCAATCCGCGAGCGCCCACGCGCGACACGGCGCTCGAATTGAAGACGCTCTCCTGACGAATCAACCCTGCGGCGATGTAAGGATCGATCCCATATTTTTTGGCTTCCTGCTTGATCGTCTCCCAGTTCGTCAGAGGAAAGTAAATCTCCCACGCCTCGCGCGGCACATCTTCTTCTTTATAGGAGTAAATGTCCGGGTAGCCGCGACGCAAAACGAGCGTTGCCTGAAACGGATCGCCGCGACGCGAGTAATACTGCGCTATCAGAAGATTGATCCTCGGAGAATTGGGCGCGGCGGCAAGCGCCCTGTTGAACTCACGGATAGCGAAATCTCCGAGACCGATCACCTCGAAATCGGCTGCACGAGCCAGTTTTGCGGATTCCGAGCCGTTAGCCGTCTCCTGAATTTTTTCGACGTGAAGCGCGTTATTGCGCATGCGTTCAAGATCAGAACCGGGAGCGAAGGATTCAGGCTTCAATGCCGGATTCGCGGCGCGAAGTCTGTTTGCGCGCAGGCCCGCGAGGTAGCCGTGATAACCATAAGGATATCGCTCGCTCGCCACCTGATACAAAGCCAGAGCGCGCGGTTTGTTGCCGAGCAACTCTTCAGACTTCCCCGCCCAGAAGGCCGCTTCGCCTATGTACTTCGTGTCGGGGTAGCGATGATTCAAAAGATGCTGTTGGAGCATTCGCGCACAGTCGGCATAGTTTTTCGATTTGTAAGCCTGCCATCCGAGTTGATAGGAAGCTTCCGCAGCAGGAGCAGTGCGCGGGTAAGATGCGACCAACTGACGATAGCGAACAGTCGCTTCACTCATCCGATTCTGCTTGTTGAGATAAGTCGCCAGATTGTAGAGCGCGTCCTGAGCGCGTCGACCCTTTGGATAAGTCTGAAGCAGGCGATCAACTATGACTGAAGATTCCGCCGCGCGATTTGACAATCTCAACGCTTCAGCCTGATTGAATAAAGCCTCGGCGTGGAAGTCCGCATTGCGGCTGCTGACTTTGCTGAGTGGCAGGACGGCCTGCGCCGGTTGTCTCGCGCCAAGCATGCTCACGCCGCGACGGAGTTGAACTTCGTCCATCCGTTCGACATCAGGAAAAGCGGCGAGAAGATTGTCGAAAGCTGCGGCGGCTTCTGTGTATTGTTTCGCTTCGAAGAGCGCGTCGGCGCGCGAGCGCAGTTCATCGAGAGACGCGGGATTATCTTTCAGGGCTGCGCCGAGTGAGGCGAGTTTTTCTTCGACCTTCGCGCCTGCCGCCGTCGCGGGCAGTTCGAAATGAATGCGGCGATAAAGTTTCATCGCCTCTTCCTTACGCCCCATGATTTCGTGAGCCTGCGCAGTGACGAAGAGCGCATCCGCGTCGTTGGCCTCTGACATCTCAGACAGGTCTTTGATGGCCGCCTGCGGGTCGCCCATCGAAACAGCCGCTTCTGCGGCACGCAACCTCGCTTCGCGCGCTTTGATCGAATCGGCGTGCTTCGAATAAAGTTCCGTATAACTGCGCCGCGCATTGCTCCGGGAACCGAGAGCCATTTCGCTTTCGGCGCGATAAAAGAGCGCGTAATCGCCTAGCGAAGAGTCAGCCGCTATACGACCGACATCGAGCGCATCTATGGCAGATTGATGATTTTGAGACAGCGCGTAGAGGTAGCCGCGCAGGAAGCGAGCGAGGGCGGCGGCCCGCGTTCCCTTGTGTCTGGATTCTATTTGCGAAAGCGATTCAGCCGAAGGTCTTCCCGCTGAGTTTGCGACCAGCGCACGAAGTTCCTCGATTCCGCGCTCGCCGCCGCCCTGCGCGCGCTGGCACGAAGCGGTCAGCGGAACCATTACAGAAAACAGAACGAGTATGAGCGGCAATGCCATTGATACCGCGCGATGCCGCCGAATAATGGAGTTAGTGAAAGTGGAAAACCGGTAAAACATGAAACGCTCCCTGTCGCTGGCAATCAAGTGGGGCTGATCGATTATCATTCACCGAGTCTGTTTGCGGCAAGAAAAAACAAATGCCGGTCGTCTCTGACCGGCATTTTTATAAAGCATGACTTGCGATTGCGCGGTTTTATTATCCGCTTGTCGGCCCCGGACAGTTCGCGCCGAGTTTGTTGGAATCGCCCTCGGCCAGAGTGTTTACGAGTTCATCGTAGAAATAGTCGAGCCTTGCTGCGACCGCCGGAGCGACGCGCTTATCGTACATCTGCCGACTGCGGTCTATGTCTTCCTTGAGCCGGTCGTAGAGATCGCGGTTGCGACGGCCTTCGGTCACTTTCTGTTCGTTATAAAGTTTTATCTCGCTCACAAGCAGTCGGGCGAACCGGCGCGCGTCGTTGTGCTGTTTTTCTTCCTCTTCACTCATCGCGCTCTTAGGCGGAGCCGCTTCGATCCTCGGCGGAGGAGTTTCCACGAGCGGCCCGGATTTGGCAATTACTGGCGGCTCAGGTGCGGGAGGCTCGGCGGCAGGGCGGAAATAAGTCGGCGTTGGAGAGGGCGGACGCAATTCACCTGATGACGCGGGCGGATGCAGTTCGCCTGATGACGCGGGCGGACGCAATTCACCTGATGATGCGGGCCGCGCGCCAAGATCATCCGACGGACTGATGTGAGGATGCAGCAGAGCTTCAGTCGAGGCGGAAAGCGGCTCGCTCAGTTTCGCCCCTGCGCCTGCGGCCACCATCGGAGCCTCGGCCTTCGCCGCGGGCTGCGCTTCGCTTACTCTCGCCCTGAGCGATACCAACTCGACGACGATTCCTGCCGTATGCACAAGAAGTTCTATCCCCTCGACATTGACTGCTTCATCTCCCCGATCAGCAGAGTCGACATAAAGCAACGCGGCAGTCTTTCGACGAACTCTCAAAGGAACTGACAGCACTCGCTGAGGCTGGAGATTGCCCAATCGACTGAGGAGCAGAAAATTTTCGGCCTGTTCATCAGGCGAGCCGTAAAATATCTGCTGGGAATTGAGAGCCGTGCGAAGAACCGTATCGGCATCGAGAGAAAAAGAGAGTCCGCGTATGGCGTTGTTGCCTATTGTGTCGTCGAATCCGCGAGCAGCCCACGCGAGCGCATTCGATCCCTTGACGACGAACAGCACCACGCGGGGCGCGAAGTTTTCCGCTCGCGACACTAAGGTGTTGAGCACTTCGGCCTGATTGCGCTGTTGATCCAGTTCGACCACTGAATCTTTGAGCAAAGCGATATCAGTGCCGAGCCGGACGCCTCGCGCGCTGGCTTCATCGATTGAAGCGCCTACTTCTGCTTCGATCTGCGCAAGCAACTGATCCGACTCAGGCATCGCGCCCGCCGCGTCTGTTTGTTCAAGCAATCGAGTGAATGACTCATTGACTTCTCGCTGCAGGCGGCTGATGTCCTGTTCCAATAAGCCGAGCCGGGAACGAATCAGATGTTCAAGATGTTGTCGCAGTCGAAGTCCACGCTCCTTATCCACGAGAGTCCCTCCTGTTTTTGATTAGGATCGTTCCCTGGGGACTGAAAGGAACGCTTTTGTGGAACCTGATTATCCCGCAGCAATTACACATTGTCAACAATCATAATCTCTGTACCCCGCGCAGGTATCTCGCAGACCACTTCTCAAGCAGTGAGCCATTTTACCAATACCTTGTGGGCGAAAAACTCTCCTATACATTTGAAAGTGGTCCGCGCCGGTCGGACGCGCAATTTTTGCGAAGCCGTTTCACGGTGAACGCTGTTTCATCCTTGAAAATCAACTACTTGGAGGAAAAAGTTGTTGCATCGCCAAATAAAAAGTGGTAGAGTGCAAGCCTGTCAGCAAGCCCGTCCCCAAAAAGGGCAAAAACGCCCCGAAATTTGCAGTTTTCTTTCGCAGGAATTTCTCAACAGGTTTCGCCTTCAGAAACCAGGATCGCTCCAGTATGAAACGTCTTGAAGCTTCAACCCTGTGCGCCATTGTCGTCGCCGCACGAGTTTGCCCGGTCTTCCTCGCTGCGGTCAGAGGAGAGTGAAAATGAGCCGAATCGCAAGAGATTCGGCGCTGCTTGGAAGGCTTCGAGTACGAGAAAGAGGTGCTAATTGAGTCAGGCAGCCAATACAATATTGATCAACCGGGTCAATTCACAATCCAAAGCGAGCGCGCTGGTGAATGTCCCTTATCATCGTTTGATAGACGCTTGCGTGTTGATGGTCTTCCTTGCGGCAGTTGCTCTATGCTCATCGGTTTATCTGCGAGGCCGCGCGGAGCTAAACGCGGCGATTACGAAAAACGAAGCCGCTTCTCACAAAGTCCAGAGTCTTACGGTCGAGGTTGAAAGGCTTCGGCGCGACATCGAGCGCATGAAGACTGATCCCAAAATGATCGAAACCATAGCGCGTCAGAAACTCGGTATGGTTCGCCAGGGAGATGTGGTAATAAAGATCAAACCGGATCAATCAGACTAACGAAGAAGACAGGCGACCGAACTCCCTCACCTAATAGTTTCAAAAGCCTCAGACACTTCTTCCCCACAGACGACAAGGATGCAAAAGAGAGCGCAGCGGTTTCTTTGCCTCCGGGTTGTCGGTGCGTTCATTCGCCTAAAAGTCGCGACCGCCGGGGCGCGCGCCGCAGCCCGAATTTTTCCACCGCGTGCTTTTGAATGTGAGCCATCGCTTCCGCGACCGAATCCGTCACGAGCAGCATATCGAGATCGGCTGACGAGATGGTTTTGCGCTCGACCATGAGGTGGAGAAACTGGCAAAGCGGCTCGTAGTAATCCCGCCCCATCAGGACTATAGGAAAGTTCAACATCTTGCGGGTCTGAATCAGCGTCATCGCCTCGAACAACTCGTCCATAGTCCCAACGCCTCCCGGCATAACGACGAAAGCGTAAGAGTATTTGACGAGCATGATTTTGCGCACGAAGAAGTAACGAAACTCCAGCCAGCGATCAAGGTAAGGGTTGGGCTTCTGTTCTTCAGGCAGAATTATGTTGCAGCCTACGGAAAGGCCGTTCGCGTCCTTCGCGCCGCGGTTGGCCGCTTCCATAATTCCCGGCCCCCCGCCGGTCATCACGGTAAATCCCATGCGGCTGAGGGCAGCGCCTACGGATCGGGCCATTTCATAATAAGGATGATCTTCCTTGAATCGCGCCGAGCCGAAGACTGTAACACACGGGCCAAGGAAGTGAAGCGCGCGAAAGCCGCGCAGGAACTCGCGCATGATTCTCACGAGCATCCACAGTTCCCACTTGCGCGGCTGCGGGCCTTCGAGAAAAACGCGCTCATCGCGGATCTCTTGAGGTTTCGCAGTAATGATTTCTGTCGTCATCGCCTCAATACTACCTGCCGCTTGCGAGCGCGAGCAAACGCGAGGTTGAAATCCAGTTGCTCGCCTCATCCGCTCCACATAATGAAACAGGTCATTCGAATGTGAGCAGCAGTAATCGCGACCCCTCCCATCTCCAGATCATCGACGTAATAGTACTTCAGATTTCATCGATCAAGTTGACAGAGACAGGTATAATACGTAAGATTTTCGTACCATACGTAAGAAGGAGATTAGGATATGGTAGTGAATCGAGATGATGTTCGCAACCTTGTTACCGAAACCATTCGCGAGATTTTAGGTGAAAAGGAAGGGGTCGAAATTGACGAACAAACGAATCCAATTCGTGGGCTTGGCTTAGGCAGTGATGACGGCGTGGACTTCGCCAGCGGCATAAGTGAAAAGTTGAAATATGACATCCCAAATGAAATCAATCCTTTTGTGGACGATACACACCACCGTCCGCGTCGGGTTGGCGAAATAGTTGACCTGTTATACAAACTGCTCACAGCAGAAGGAGAGAAGAGCCATGTCTGATATCGATCCGAAGCGTGCTTCTATCGCAGCAAGGCTTCGCGCTGCTCGTGAACATGCTGGGCTTTCACAGGGGCAAGTTGCGAAGATGCTTGGCTTTCAGCGACCAACGATTTCAGAAATTGAAGCTGGACGCCGGAAGGTTCCTGCAGAGGAAATTGGACGCTTTGCAGAAATATATAATGTTAGCGTCTCGTGGTTGATGAAAGAAGAGCCTGAAGTGTCTGACCCAGCAGTTGATCTAGCAGCTCGTGAATTGGCAAAGCTAAGGGAGGAGGATTTAAATACAGTCTTCAATTTACTACGGACACTGCGTAAAGCAGGAGGACCCCGGAAATGAGTAATTGGAAGGAGGTCTCCAGACAATGCTTGCGTGGTGCTTTAGAAATTCGTCGACGTGCCTTTGCAACAAAGTCGGAACCAATCTGCATTTATGATGTAGCTGAACAGGTAGGGGTGGAAGTGATCTTCCGCCCTGAAAACAGTCTCGGCGGAATGTATTCCAAAACTTCGCAAACCATCCTGGTCCCTGCCCATCGGCCTCCGGGTCGTCGGGCATTTGCCTGTGCCCACGAACTAGGACACTGGTTTTTCGGCCATGGAACTACTCTTGATGAAATAAGCGAACTGGAACGATATCGTGAAGATACTCCTGAAGAACGATTAGCAGATACCTTTGCAAGCTATTTACTCATGCCTCCATGGGCTGTTAACGATGCGTTCGCGAAGAGAAATTGGAATCCATCTAATTGCACAGCAGAGCAGGCTTACACTATCGCAGGACAAATGGGAGTTGGATACGAAACCCTAGTCCAGCATCTCCGCTATTCGATGAGACTTGTTTCGCCAAACCATGCAAAGCTATTGCTCAAGACTACTCCAAAGCAATTACGCTGTTCCCTCTTTGGTAGTAACATCACAAGGCATCTTGTGATTGTCGACCGTCACTGGGTTAAGGTTGCTGTCGACTTGCAGGTCGGCGAATTGGCTATTCTTCCGAGAGGCGTTGATCTCGAAGGAAGAAGCGCACGAGTTGTTGGTACGCATCAATTGGGCGTACTTATCGAAGGATACATACCGGGCATTACGCGGGCAGAATTACGTGAGGGATCATGGGCTACGTTCGTCCGCGTCTCTCGAAAAGACTTCATTGGCAGAAGTATATTTCGCCATTTGGAGGATCCTGATGTCGACGAAAGTACCAGAATTGATATATGAAGAAAACCTCTCATACGCTTGGGGACGTGCGTTCTTGATGGCGATGAAGGGCGGAAGCAAAGATTTGATGCCTTTAACTATCTCCATTGGAGGTCTGGTGGATGGCCTACCCACCGAGGATGATCGTATTCGGCAGGCATTAGATTTAGCTTTGGCGCAAAACGAGAAGTACAGTTGTGCTGTGTCAGCCATGTTGATTTTTCCATTTAAATTCTGGAATCTGACAGGTCGTCCTCACATTCAAGAGTTTACAAACTTGTATTTGAAAAAATATCTGCCAAGGCTGAAGGAAAGGGACAGGCGAAATCGCTATGGAACATATTTTGAGCGAATGATAGCCTTCCAAGGATTTAAGAACAAATCTGGCAAGCTTTTGAACGAGGGTAAGAATCAGTTGGAACATATAATAAGCTTGTGGCCTAAATCTGGCGACCAAAAAAGACCTAAGCGATCCTCTCTCCAAGCTGCTTGTTTTGATCCAGTCAAGGATCACAGCGGATCACCGCGTAGCGTATTTCCATGTCTTCAACAGGTCGGTTTCACTTACGACGATGACGGGGATCTCGCAATAAACGCCTTCTACCCAACGCAGTATATTTTCGACAGAGCTTATGGTAATTACTTGGGCTTATGTCATCTTGGATATTTCATGGCACATGAGCTTGGTCTTGAATTTGTTCGATTGAACTGTTTTATTGGTCGCCCCGAATTGGGCAATGTCACTAAAGCAGCTTTGCACGAACTGACAGAGGTCGTGCGTGAGGCGCTCCCGCCTGATGATCTTAGCAACCTATGTAAAAATGAAAGGGGATAAACTATGTCTTTCTGGAGCACTGAGAAGCTACTCCAAAAGCAGCCACTGGAGAAACTGATAGACCCTTTTGATATTCAACACGTCAAGCACGGAGCTTACGAATTGTCGTTAGGCTCCGAAGCTTTCGTTACAACCGATCCGAATGGCAAGAAACAAAAGCTTGAGGCAGGCGATCAAGTCATCATTCAACCAGGACAGTTTGGGCTTCTCATAACTCATGAGGTCGTTTGCATACCTGATAACGCTATTGGTTTTATTTCGATCCGGTTTGGTATTAAACGACGCGGACTTATCAACGTATCTGGATTTCATGTGGACCCAGGATTTACTGGACGACTCCTGTTCTCCGTTTACAACGCTGGTAGTCAGAATATAGTTCTGTCATATAGAGACCGCGTGTTTATGCTTTGGTTCAGCGATTTGAGTCAGGCAACCAAAAATGTTTATGAAGGCAATAATTCTGGCAAGGACGGAATTACTTCCGAGGATTTGATGGCTATCCAAGGAGAAATCGTATCGCCTGCCGAACTCAAAAAGCGGATTGATGAACTTCGGATCGACCTTACACAGCGACTTACAGCAATTGAGGATAAGATTATGACATGGAGGTCGATCACGGTGAGTATTGGCGTCGCTCTATTAGTTGGGGGCATTTTTTTCGCTTTGAAACTATTCACGGAAAAACCTCCCCTGCCTTCGAATCCACCAGTTGAAAGCATTCGTCCAGCAGAGCCTGCCCAGAATATTAATCGAAATGATTCCGTGACGACTGAGAAGAATAGCAACTCAACTACGCCACCAGCTAATAGCAATAGATCAAACTAGAGAGTAAGGAGATAATTAGGATGCCTGAGCACGGAAAGCTGTTTGTCTTTGAGGGATCAGACGATGTGGGCAAGACGACGCTTTCACGCGCTTTTGCAGAATACCTCAAACACTCAGGCACTGAGTGCGAACATCTCACATTTCCAGGGCAAGAATCAGGCACTCTGGGAAAGTTGGTTTACGACTTGCACCACAATTCGCGAACATTAGGGGTCGAGTCAGTCAGTCCGACAAGTCTCCAACTATTGCACATAGCCGCTCACTTGTATGCGATTGAGTCGCGCATACTCCCGGCGCTTAGAATGGGACGTAGCATAGTTTTAGATCGGTTCTGGTGGTCTACCTGGGTCTATGGCAAAGTCAGTGGGGCAAATCGGCAGCTACTTAAGAGAATGATTGAAATGGAGCGCATTTCATGGGAGGGTGTGCGCCCAACAATGGTTTTTCTCATACAACGAGAGGCTCCTTTCGGCGACCAATTAACGCAGCACTGGCGGCAAGTGTCTGCGGAGTACACAAAGCTCGCTGCTCGCGAGGCACGTCGCTACCCTGTTCTCTGTCTGGAAAATGATGGGACAGTAGATGAGACTCTTTCAGAAATAGTAAAAGTTTATAAGCAGTCATCTGATACAAACGAGTCTGAAACAAACCCTAGTCAAAGTTACCAAGCACAACTCCCGCTCTATAGCGATCAGTCTGTCACATCTGCCCTACTGGTTTTTAGCAAGCTTACGCCTGCCAAGCCTACCGTTGTATACGACACTTACTGGCAATTTGCTGTCGAGCGCCAAGCCATCTTTTTTCGACGGCTGTCTGGAGATGCACCGCCTTGGACAGAAGATATTGTGTTAGTGGAATACAAGTTTACTAACGCATATAGGGTGTTGGATCGCGTCAGCCAATATCTGATAAAGAATGTCATCTATAAGGGCGATCAGTCCCCTGAAGAAATCTTTTTCAGAATCCTACTATTCAAATTCTTCAATCGTATCGGAACTTGGGAATTACTAACTAATGAATTGGGAGAAATATCTTTTGCCAACTATTCCTTTAAACGCTACGACGAAATACTTAGCAAAGCTATTAGCAATGCGGCGCGCATTTATTCTGCCGCTTACATAATGCCATCCGGCGGTCCGTCCTCTATTTACGATAAGAAGCATCGTATGCACCTTAAACTGATTGAACAAATGATGCAGGATGAAGTCCCTACTCGCATAGCGGATGCTCCATCGATGAGAAAAGCTTTTGAGTTGCTTCGTTCATATCCGTCAATAGGCGATTTCTTAGCCTATCAGTACGTGACAGACTTAAACTACAGCTCTCTTATAAACTTCAGCGAAATGGAATTCGTCGTTCCCGGTCCGGGCGCTCGCGATGGCATTCGCAAGTGCTTCAGAGATTTCGGCGGATTGAACGAGATCGAAATCATCAAGATAGTGGCTGATAGACAGCAAGCAGAGTTCGACAGACTCGGCTTGGAGTTTCAATCTCTTTTGGGAAGGCCGTTGCAATTGATCGATTGCCAAAACCTGTTTTGTGAGGTAGACAAGTACGCTCGTGTCAAGCACCCTGATATTTCAGGAATCACAGGGCGGACGCGGATCAAGCAGAAGTATCGAATCAACCAGAACCCCATTTCACTATGGTTCCCGCCCAAGTGGGGACTTAATGAACTTATTGCCTACGAGGATAATTATGTTTCGAGTATTTCAAGGTCAAACAGCAGATGATGTTTGGCAAGAAGCTGCGTCTGCTTTTCGCCAAGGCGATGGAATCATACAATCAAGCCGTGTTGGAGAAACACGCGAAATTTTGCATTCAGCAATGTCCATTGCTGATCCAACTCAGCGATGGGTTATATCTCGCTTCCCTCCCATCAACCCCGCATTCGCAATTGCTGAAGTTGTTTGGCTCATTACTGGGCGGAATGACTCGGCATTTCTAAACTACTTCAACCAGCAGTTGCCAAAATACGCGGGACGCGGCCCTACATATCACGGCGCTTATGGGTATCGCCTTCGTCATCACTTAGGAATTGATCAGCTAGAGCGCGCTTATCAGGCGCTCAAGGGAAAGCCGCATAGCCGCCAAGCGGTTCTTCAGATTTGGGATGGAAAGGTTGACCTTCCTGATACCTCTGGTGAGGAAGCTTCTCCAGACGTACCTTGTAACATTATGTCAATACTAAAGGTGCGGCGCGGAAAGCTAGAATGGATGCAAATCCTTCGCAGCAATGATTTGTATAGAGGTCTTCCGTATAACTTAGTTCAATTCACCTCTCTCCAAGAAGTTATAGCTGGGTGGTTAGAGGTAGAAGTAGGTGAATATAACCAAGTCAGCAATAGTCTCCATGTCTACAGTCAGGACTTGGGAAACATCAATAATTCTCTTCCAAGCGAGGCAACAGTGAACACGGATTCATTGGCTTTTCCTAAGAAAGACTCTGAAGAGTATTTTAAAGAGTTGTCAAAGCAAATTGAGTTTATTATCAATCCCAACATATCTGCTGATGAACTAATGTTAAAGGCAAAAAGGCTTAGTCTTCCTCAGCCTTTTCGAAACCAGTTTTGCCTTTTGTGCGCAGAAGGGTCGCGTCGTCGCGGGCGATTCGATATAGCCACTAAAATCATGGCCAATTGTACAAATTCTGCTTATAGGCAACTCTATGATCGCTGGCTTATGCGTTTTCCGAAACCAGTTTCATCTATACACCCATAAATCGTATATCACCACATAAGAGTAATAGCGCATATAAAATCGATCCCGGTTCCTGATTCTATAGTCCGCAGCGTCATCGAAGGCAACCGCGAGCTTGGCGTCGTTATAGACGAAGTGGCGGGCGAAAGAGATGTGCGCAGCCGACAGGGCGCGTGGGGAGTTTTATCGCTCGACCTGTTGACCCGCGCGATGAGCTTCGAATCGGCTCTGGTAGCCGCTTTCGCGCCATTCTACAATGAACGATTTTTTTCAGGGAAGCAATAAGCCGGAGAGATTGGCCCTCCGGCTGTGGAGAGAAGGATAGGGAATGCTTCGTGTCTGATGAGCTTTCCGTTTCGGTCTATCCCGATAATGTCGCGCGGCTCGCGTTTTATTCCCGTCGAATCGAGACATTTATTGACACGGCGTGAATATCTGATGTTAAATGGAGTGGCCGCTGAGAAGGGCTTACGAAGTCACTATGAGAAGCAGAAGCGCAAAATCGCTTCCGGGTCTGAAACCGACAAGAACGGTCGCGCTGCTTTGCCTCATCACTCACGCGCTGCTCGTCAACGCGATTCACTTCCACGTAACCGGCTGCCGCGAAACTGCGCCCAGTGGCCCGACCCTCAAGACATCGCATCCGAGTGATTCAAACAGTCCTTTCGCGGGCGGTCATACTGAATGTCTTTCGTGCCGGTTGCAGCGCAATTTCGTCTCAGATGTTCGCCCGTTCTCGTTACTCTTCGATTCTCTTCCCGAACCGCTCGCGCGAGAGCTTTTAATATCAGAGCCTCGCCTTCAACTCTCTTTCTCGATTTTCTCCTCGCGCGCTCCTCCGATTGTCTGAACACCTACTTGAAGCGAATCGCTCCTCGACGCGCACCCAGTGGATGTGTGGCGTCGTGGAATGGTCGCGTGCCGTCAGATCGACTCCGGTCTGACAATAAACGTGTTCATACATTCGGAGGAATCATACTTATGCGCAAAACTACAATCGGCTTTCTCATTCTGGCGATGCTTTCGAGCGCGTCACCCTGTGCTGCTCAGTCAAGCGCCCGACTGCGCGGCAAGGTCACGCTCGCCGTCGAAGGCACTCCCCTGCACAACGTAATAGTTTCGATAATTCAGTTGAAGCGTTCGGTTGAAACCGATGACGACGGAGTTTATCAGTTCACAGACCTTCCTCCGGGCAACTACACCGTGCTTGCTCACATTGAAGGATTTCCGGATGCGATAAAATCAGTGCAGGTCACAGGCGAGACCACGCTCGACATAGAGATGAAACTTTCAGGGCCGCGAGAACAGATAACCGTCACTGCGAGCGGCAACGAGCAACTGACATCGCAGGCATTTCAATCAGTGACGACTCTCGATTCCACTTCTCTCGTCGAAAAAGCTTCTTCTTCCATCGGCGAAGTGCTTGACCGCGAACCGGGCGTGGCCAAGCGCAGTTTCGGCCCCGGCGCGGCCCGTCCCGTCATTCGCGGATTCGACGGAGACCGCGTGCTTGTGCTTCAGGACGGCATACGCACAGGCTCGCTCGGCTCGCAATCGGGCGATCACGGCGAGCCGATAGATGTGCTCGCTCTCGAACGGCTCGAAGTCCTCAAAGGGCCAGCCACTCTTCTCTACGGCAGCAACGCCATAGGCGGAGTCGTCAATGCCATCACCGGACACGACTATGCGCACACGGGAGTGCGCGGCTATTTCACCGCTCTCGGAGGAACGGCCAGCAGTCAGGGCGGAGTGAGCGGCGGCATCGAGTACGGGATCGGCAAATGGATGATATGGGGAAACGCCAGCGGCCAGCGGACGGGCGATTACAACACGCCCGTGGGAGAAGTGCCGAACTCGAAAACCCGCGCTGCATCGGGAGTCGCAGGCTTTGGCCGCTACGGCGACAAATCTTTCTTCTCGCTCAACTATGGATATGATGACCGTCGCTACGGAGTCCCCTTCGCTGCATCATTCGAAGGCGAAGGAGAACCGGGCGCGACAACCGAAGAGGAAACCATTGACCTCAAGATGCGCCGCCACGATATAAAATTCACAGGCGGCCTTCGCGATACGGGCAGGTTCATCGACTCATTCAAACTCACCTTCACCTACAGCGACTATGAACACAAGGAACTCGAAGGCGAGACAGTGGGGACGACGTTTCGAAACAAGGTCTTCAATTATCGCGGCCAGTTCGAGCAGCAAAAAAAGGGCAGGTGGTCGGGCAGCTTCGGATTCGAAGGGCTGGTTCGAGACTATAACACCGTAGGGGCCGAGGCTTTGGCTCCGCCCGTAGATCAAAAAACCTTCTCCGCCTTCGCTCTTCAGGAAATCGATTACGAAAGGGTGAAGTTCCAGTTCGGCGCAAGGGTCGAACGAAACAGTTACAACCCGGAAGGATTGCGCGACCGCGCGTTCACAGGATTTTCCGGCGCGGCTGGCATAAGAGTCGGCATCTGGAAAGACGGCGCGATAGTTGCCAACTACACCCATTCATATCGCGCGCCCGCGCTCGAAGAGCTTTACAATTTCGGGCCTCACATCGGCAATCTCACTTTCGAAATCGGCAACCCCGATCTCAAACGCGAGGCCAGCAACGGGATCGATCTTTCGCTTCGACACACGGCGAGCAGAGTGAGAGCGGAAGCGAATTTCTATTACTACCGCATCAGCGATTTCGTCTTCCTCGCTCCGACCGGAGAGATAGAGGACAATCTTTTGGTCGCCAATTACCTGCAAGATGACGCTCGCTTCATCGGAACCGAGCTTAACTTCGATGTCAACCTGCATCGATACGTGTGGCTCAACACGAGTCTCGATTATGTTGATGCGGAGCTATCCAGAGGGCTTGGGTCGCTGGCAAAGGGTACGCCGCTTCCGAGGATTTCGCCTCTGCGCGGCGCGGTCGGACTGGAGTTCGGGTACAAAGGATTGAGCGTCAGACCTGAAGCCGTAATGGTGAGGGATCAGGATCAGATATTCCCGACCGAGACGCGCACCGCCGGATACACGCTCTTCAACCTCGCGGCTTCCTACAGCATCCCGCGACAGCACTTCGCGCATATCTTCTCGGTCAACGCCTTCAACCTCGGCGACCGGCTCTATCGCAATCACCTCTCGTTCATCAAGGAGCTTGCACCTGAGATAGGTCGAGGCGTTCGGCTAACCTACACGATGCGTTTCTTCTGATCTTCAGACTGCGCCTCTGCGTTGTGAAAATAATGCGGGGGCGCAGGATCGATTCTCGCCGTCACACCTTCCGCGCGTTTCTATTCAACAAGCCGGTTTGAACTCCATCGGCTCAAACTATAAACTTGTCCTTCTGATCCCGCATGAAAAATGATTCGAGGAGGAATCGATTTGACTTCGAGCATTGATGAAGCCGCTCTCGCGTCAGTAGTCGAGCGCATAAGAACAGGGCTTGAGACGGCTACTGAAATAGGGCGAAGTTTTTTGGGAAAAAATCTGCGCGTCGATTACAAGACGGGCGATGATCCCGTCACTGAAGCTGATCGCACGATCAATGACGCGCTTCGCGAAATACTCCCGCGCGGCGATGAAGGATGGCTCTCGGAAGAAACCGCTGATGATCTCATCAGACTTGAAAAAAATTCTCTCTGGGTCGTCGATCCCATAGACGGCACGCGCGAATTCGTCTCAGGCGTTCCCGAATGGGCTATCTCTATCGCTTATGTCACAGGCGGGAGAGCCGTCGCTGGCGGCGTGAGCAACCCGGCGACGGGCGAAGTCATCATCGGATCGATTGCCACAGGCGTCACCTATAACGGTCGGCCCGCGCGTATGAGCGCGGCGCAGAGTCTCGAAGGCGCGGTCGTGCTCGCAAGCCGCAGCGAAGTCAAGCGCGGCGAGTGGGAGCGATTCATCGAATCAGGTTTCATACTTCGGCCCGTCGGATCGATTGCTTACAAACTCGCGCTCGTCGCCGCTGGCATTGCCGATGCGACTTGGACTCTGGTCGATAAACACGAATGGGACATTGCCGCAGGCGTCGCTCTGATCGAGTCAGCCGGAGGCGTTGCGCGCGGAGTGCGAAATACGGAACTCCAGTTCAATAAGCGAGACCCTCTGCTTCACGGACTTCTCGCTTATCCCGCTCCTCTGCGGGATGAAATAGAAACGCTGCTCGATTTGAAACCCTGACTGGACGAGGCGAAAACCACACCGCTATAATTCACGCCCTTCGGAATAGATTCTTGCGCCGTTATCGAGAGTCGAACAGTGGAATTCTCTTCAGTCGTTAAAATCTGTTCGGAAGAATTCGATCCATGAAAAAACTTTTCGCATCCATACTCATCCCCCTGCTCGCCGCATCTGCCTTCGCGCAACAGTCCGCAAAGCCCATTCAGGACAACAGCTTTCTGCTTGAAGAAGCCTACAATCAGGAGAAAGGCGTCATTCAGCATATCAGCGCATTTCAACGACTCCGTGGCGGCAACTGGATTTACACCTTCACGGAGGAATGGCCCGTGACGAGCCAGCGTCATCAACTCAGTATCACGCTTCCGGTTCTCGGTCTCGATTCACGTCGAGGACTCGGCGACATCGCGCTCAATTATCGTTATACTCCGCGCGGGCATAGATTGCGCTTTTGTTCAGAGTCCAGCCTTTAGGCTGCTGCACGCTAAAGCGTGAACTCTGAACATCTTGCTCAACTATTCTCTCGATTTCAAAAAGCTCAA
>Ga0187893_10000079_pt1 | contig 200577 bp, 160 predicted proteins | sample MA1701074metaG_FD_139574 | JGI IMG/M metagenome (GOLD analysis project Ga0187893, IMG submission 139574) | White microbial mat communities from a basaltic lava cave in the Kipuka Kanohina Cave System on the Island of Hawaii, USA - MA170107-4 metaG ...
GGCTCGACCTCTGACAAGTAGACTCACAACCACTTGGATCGGTCGGTCGGGCCGCTTCCCTCTCACCCCGGGCGGCGCGCACCAGGCGGGGCGACCGGCCTCGGGAAACCCGCGAAAGGCCAGATCTTAAGCGAGAAAACGCGAACTTCATCGCTGCCGCACGCGACGGCGTCCCGCGACTGCTCGCAGAGATCGCGCGCCTGTCGACGCAGTGTCAACGCGCAAGCGAGTGCTTGCGTCTTGTCCTGCCCGTGATCGCTCGACGGATCGGCGATCGCAGCGAGACGGTCGAATCACTCCGCAGCCTGCTCACCGAGCTGGAGATGGCATGATCCGGCGGGCGACAGGCACTGCGGCATGTTGGTCACGGTGGGAGGATCGCGCAGTTCCAGTCTGCGCGGGCATCGTGCATCCTGAGGCGGACTCTCGCGATCTGCTGAGGGGGCAGTTGGAGTACCGTCGCGTGGCAGGCCCTTGGCGACTTGCGTACGCACGAGCCACGGCCTCCCCCCCGGCGGGGCACCAGGTCCCCCATGTGCTTGCGGATCATCGCGAGGTGAGGCCCGAGCGCCCGCACGGCCTCGCGCTCGCCACAACCCTCCACCAGCACCCTGTGTCGGACCACGTGGATCTCGTCCATTCTGAGCACCCGTCCCCCCGGCTCCTCGGGGGGATCTCCCCTGCGAGGAAGCCGGGGTCAGAAGCCCGGGGGTGGGACACTTTCGGAGCGCTGAATCCACGCTTCGCAGTGGCACGGCGGCCGCAGCGAGTGCCTGACGCCGCCGCTGAGCCTGCTGCAGCGCTGGCGCGAGAATCCCCAGCGCTCGCCGGGCACCTGGTGGCCGGGCGCCCCCCTGCCCGTGCCATTCACAGGTACTGGGGGCGCTGGGGCGGCTGGGTCTCGGTCACCCCCTACGCACCCGCCTTGCCGCGGCGCGTCGTGTTCCACCTCGGCGACAAGATCCACGCGATCCTGAGCCGCGGCCGGCAGCCGCCCCCGTCCGGCCTGCCCTATGCGCCGCCCGGCACCGAGCCGTACGATGGCGACGTGGCCGCGACGACGTGGGACGCGAGGTTCCGGGTCTCGCCGGAGAGGCCCGTCTTCGGGGGCGCGGGGGCGTGGACGGGCGCCGACGCCTTCGAGAGCGAGGAGGGGCTCGCTGCGCAGGCGTGGATGACGCCGATGGCGGGCGGTGACGCGTCGGCCCCCGCGCGCGACGGTCCGGGCGGAAACGTCGTCGTCCACGGCGGGGCGCCCGCGAATCTCGACGCGATGCGCAATCTCCTGATGCGCGAGATGAGGCGCCGTACCTCCCGGATCACGAGACTGGCAGGGATATGGGACCCTCTCTCGCATGCTGCGGGAAGCCTCGAGGATCCGCAAGGTGAGTGAAGGCGGGAGGACGGGCGCGGCTGCCCGGGTGAGACGGTGTGTGTGCGGCGCGACGCTGCTGCCGCAGCGCTCCTGGTACTGTCAATCGTACGACGAGTGGTCGTTCCAAGATGCGGACGCCTATGGAAATCCTGTGCTCGATGTGGTGTACGAGTGCCAGTCCTGCTGGAGGATCCACTTCACGCTGCGGAGTCCTGCCGTCTTCCGGAACGAGCACTGGACCGAGACGGATGCTAATGTGACGGACGATCCTGTGGCCGGCGCGCTGTCAGGCGCGAAGCGGCAGCTGAGCAACGGCCCCTACGCTCCCGTGATCGGCGAGTTGCTCGCCACGACTCGTCCCGGCCTGTCCGAAGCGTGCAGCGTGCTCGCGTTGAGGCTCGCCGCCGCGATTCCGAGGCACTGGGAGTGGCTGTTCAGTGGCCTGGAATCGCCGGTCTGGGTACCGCGAAACACACCCGGCGAAGAGCGCGAGCGCGCGCCATGGCGTCGTGTGCGCGCTGTGCTGCAGTGGATGGGATTGACAAGCGCGCCGCCGGTGTTTCCCGACCTAAACCGCGAGCGATTGCAAGCCGAGGTCGAATTCCTCGCGCAGATCCAGGGAGAGGCGGAGCAGGCCCTTGAGGCAATGCAGGGCATCGACGGCGTTGGGAGCGGGAGGGCGCAGGATGCCCGCGACCGGGCCCGTGCCGCCCTCGCCGAGTTCGTACGCTATGCCACGGATCTCCGGAGGCGTGTGACTACGAGGTTCGGCCTGACGGAGAAGTGACAGGCATGGTTGCAACGCCTGCCGATCCTCCGAGCGGAGCGCGCGCGAGCGGGCGCTCCGCGGGGGCGGACGTTCTGGCTGATGGACGGCACCAACCGTGAGCTTTCGTCCCGCCTGCCCCTGTGGGAACAAGTTGTGGGAATTCGACAGTCCGACGTACTGGTGGACGCCCCGCTCCGTCGACGATGAATGGCCGTGGCCCGACTACGAGGCCGCCTCCGACGCCGCAAAGGAACTTGGGATGATGCTCGCATGCGTGGAATGCGGCAGGATCATCAGGACGGAGTTGAGCGCGACCTACCTACCGGAGGGTCCCGATGCCGGCGAAGTCGCGGGCATCGAGGCGTGCGCGCTTGGCGCGCAGGGTCCCACAACTCCCTACCCCGGATTCTCGGGGGTGCTTGTGCCAGTCGGCTCCCTGTTCGCGCGATTGGATTGGATCCTCGGACTCTTGACGCTCCGCGCAGACGGTACTAACGTCGAAGACGTGAAGTTGGGACTCTCCATCGTCGAGGTCGAGTTTCTCCGCGAGTCCGAGCGCTGCAGGGCGATCGCGGAGCGGGTGTCCCCGCGCGGGTTGGACGTCGCTGAGATGCAAGGCCTGTTCCTCGCGGAGTGGCGACTATCCCGCGTTCGAGACAGGATCGCGCGACTCGCAAGCTCCGCCCTCCCCGCACTGGAGGAGGATCTCGCAGCAGTGCGGACGGCGATCGAGGGCTTCGAGCGCGCCGCAGCGGCGGCTCGCAGTCGCCCAGCGGCCGGTGCATCCGGCGGCGGGCCACCGAATCAATGAGACAGCGGGTTGCGCCTCGTCACGACAAGCCGTCCGCCCTGTTTGAGTCACGGATAGGGCTTTTCCCGTTGACGCGAGCGCACGGCAGCAAGGACGCGCGCAAGCCCGGTTGTGGCTGCGCCACAAAGACGCCGGGCGGCAAGTGCTCGTGCGAGGAAAGGTCATGAGCGACGAGACCGTCACGAGGGCGTACGCGGCGCGCCCGAGGAAGGTGGAGCCCACTCCGGCGGCGTCCGGCAAGCCGCAGCGCACGCCGGACTACGGCGATCCCCTCACGGGGAAGGGCCCGTCGAACTGGCCCCGGTACACCGAATGGCTGCTCGGCCCCCCGCAGAGTCCGTCACCCGATCCGGCCGCATTCTCCTACCTCCCGCCGCCGGGCCAGGAGATCTCCTACCTCGATCCCGCTGAGCAGGAGTACTACGACGCGCTCATGCGGGAGAACCGCATCCGCCTCGGGCTCGACCCGGAGACGGGGGAGCCGCTGGAGTCGCCGAGGACAGGCGACGTGGGGGGAGGTTCGCCGCACGGCGCAAAGCTGGAGCCGAAGGAGCGCGTGCGCGTCGGCGGGGGCTTCCCGTGGGTCGCGACCGCGCTGGCGATTGCGCGCGCGCAGGCGGTCGCGACCGCGAAGCGCGAGAGGGACGCGGAGGAGGAGCGGCGGAAGATCGCGGAGGGCTTGGCGAACCAGACCCGCACGGTCGCGAAGCCGAAGCCTGTCCCCGAGCGGGATGAGCAACACATGGACCCGCCGTCGCCCCCGCCGAAGGATTCCACCCCCCGCGAGGCGCGGGTCGCAGTCGATGTAGCGCCCGCACCGCTGCCTTGCGACGAGTACCTCGCGCACGACGCCGATTTCCTGACGGCCCGCGGCATGAGCTGCAAGAACAACGTGGACAGGGGGGCGCGCCGGTTCGAGCCGCTCGATCCCGCGGAGGCGCAATGCCTCGTGGACGCGCTCGAGGAGTTCGCGGAAGGGGTGCTTGCCCATCTCGAGGATGCTGCCCCGCACCTCGGCGAGGAGTCGCTACTGACGAAGGATGTCGTCGCCGCGGCGGCCATGATCGACCGCAGGATGCGCGAGCTCGAGAATCCGGAGCCCGTGATCTGGGACCCCAAGCGTTCGCGCCACCCCCACGAGGGATTCAAGGAGGAGCTCGCCTCCCTCCGGCCCGGTCGCGCGCGGCTCGGTGCGTACCTGAGGACCCGGGAGCTGCAGGAGGCGCAGCGGCAGGCGATCGTGAAGGAGGCCGCGGGCGAGATCCCCGAACTCCGGGATCGCATCTCGCGCCTCGCCGGGCTTCGCAACCTGGAGCCGTGGCGACGGGATCCCCAGGGCTGCAGGACCTACTATTGCGCGGCGCGGAACCGGATACTCCTGGCGGTCGAGTCGTTGGATCGGGCGCGCGACGGGCTGCGCGTCCTCGACAACAACATGATCGCGGCGGTGCGGGACCACGACTGGCGCCTGAGCAAGGACCGGGAGCTCGAGGTGGCGAGCGCCGTCCTGAACCTGGTGCCGTTCCTCGGCTCGTTGAAGACGCTGATCGAGGGGCACTGGGGGAGGGACATGTTCACCGACAAGCCCCTGAGCTGGGACGACCGGGAGGGTCGGGCGTTCTGGGGGGCGGCGGGCGTCACGTGGGACGTGGGATTGGCAGCGGCGCCGGGGATGTTGGGGGCGGGGCGACAGGGGGGCGCAGCGGTCAAGAGTGGAATCAAGCCAACCGGACCTGAGAGCGCGAGCTTGCGCGAACTGTTCCTCCGGCACTCCGATGATCAGCAGTTTCGCAAGCTGGCAGATGCTTACGTCAAGAGGCGAGGCTACGAACCGATTGACTGGCCAGCATTCAGAACTTGGCTTGAGAAGAGCGAGTATCGCGACTTTAAGTCGATTTGGCAGGCGCGCGGCGTGGGGTCGGCGTCGCCTAAGGGAGAGGCCGGTCTCTTCGGATTGGCGAGGCTGACGCGTGGAAGCAAGGAAGCAGTCAGGCACGAGTTGTTGCACGGGATCCAATTCCAGCACATGGGTATCCTCGAGAATCAGCCGTTCTTCCGAAGACAGGCTCTCGAAATCGGCACTCACAGGGCCGCATCTCCGAAGATATTCGCTACCGGCTTGTCAATCGCCCTCTTGCCCCCGACAATGGCAGTCTATTATGCTGCCAAGGACTAGTGCATCGTGAATGGTAGTGTGCTTCCGGGCTCTGCCGACTCTGGAGCGCGTGGCTACTGCCTCACGCCGCTGCTATTGGCGCCGCTAGTAGCAGCGCTCCAATGCGTCCTGATTTTCCTGCTCGGAGCGCCACTACTTGTGACCCTCGCTGCCCCATATCTGGTTCTGCTGCACAGTATTGCCGCCGCGTGGATAGAACTGCGATGGGATAGCGTCGCTGGAGTGACCTGGCGGCTGCGCGACAGGCGGTACTACGCGTTTATGTTTGGACTTCCCACTGCTTACCTCATTGCCCTTTGGATCGTCCCGCGCGTTGCTGTGGGTGCATGGATCGCAGGCTGTTGCATCTCGTTGGTGCGGGCTCTCGCGGGAGGCATGGCGAAGGCTCGGTGGCCCGATCCCAATCCGCCGTGGTATGGTGTGATTCATCTCGCTCTCACAGTCACGCTATTTCCGTGGCCCTTCATCCTGACATCGATTGTGAGAGTCTCGTGCCGCTCGTTCTCGCCCGGCGATGGCTTGGATAGGCGGAAGTGATGGAGGTCTTTCCGTTGGCCCAGGGGCACCGCATCAAGGAGTCCGGCAAGCCCGGCTGCGGTTGCGCCACGAAGACGCCGGGCGGCAAGTGCTCGTGCGAGGAGGGGTCATGAGCGACGAGACTGTCACGATTGCCTTCCCCTCTCGCCCGCGGAAGGAGGAGCCCACTCCGCCCGCGACTGTCAAGCCCGAGCGCACGCCGGACTACGGCGACCCCTTCGTCGGGAAGGGCCCGTCGAACTGGCTCGCCTACGCACGGTGGCTGATGAATGTGCGAGGGGGAGGCGGGCAGCAGCCCGAGATGCCCGTCGAGGCGGGCTACAGCGGCCCGCCCATGGGAGAGGAGTACCTCGAGGACCCCGCGCGCATGGAGGAGGAACTCCGGCGCTTCGGCATCGATCCCGCGACGGGGCAGCCGGTGGGGTTCGACCCGACGGGCGGCGGCAGGTACGCGGCGTTCGGCTCGACGATGCTCAAGCCGAAGGAGCTCGTCACACTCGGCAGCGGCTCCCGCGCGCTCGACGAGTCCACGCTGAAGGTGAAGGAGGACCAGCGGTCGCGCCGGGAGGACGAGGCGAGGGAGAGGGCACGGAGGCAGGCTGAGGAGCGCGATCGTAGGCGGAGGGAGGAGGAGGAGGAGCAGGAGCGGGAGACGGCGCGGCAGCGCAGGCGAAAGGAAGAAGACGAGCAGCGGACGCTTGACAAGGGGTTCACGTACTACGTCCGGCCGGTGGGGGGCAAAGGAGATGGTTCCGCCGCCGAAGCTGACGACGGCAATGAGGACAACCACCGGAAGCTCGACAAGGCGTTCGACTACTTTGTACCGCCGACGCCGCCTCCCCAGGAGAGAGAGCTTGCCCCGGGCGAGTCCACGCCTGCTGCCGAAGGTCCTTACTTCGCCCACTTGCACGATAGGTTCAAGGATTGCCCCCCGCCGCAAGACGAAGACCTGCGATCCCGAGGCGTAAGCCCCAAGGCGCTAGAGGAAACGAAACTTCATTTCCTCGAGCTCGTCAATGGAGCGAGTGGCAGGATCTCTGGAGTGCTCGAAGAGGCGGTTCGGCCCGCCGTCTCCCACGCGATGGTCGTCGCGGAACTCGCGGAGCTGGCGGCCTCGCCGGGGGGCGGACGCGGTAAGCGCGAGCGCGAACTCGAGTGGGCCGCCAACTACACGAGCCTCCAGATGAACGAGGAGAGGCTCGAGTTGGGGGCACGCCTCGATGAGGAACTTGAGCAAGTCGAGTCGTTGCGACAACCCATCCGAGACGTCGGGGCGCGTGGGGGGCAGAGTGCCCATCAGATCCACTGGATCATCTGCAAGTTCCGGATGCTCCTCACGTTCTCAGATCGGCTTCGCGAACGGGCGGAGGTCGCCCTGCGGGCCATCACCTCGGCAGAACGCGCGAGGTTCGCAAGCGTCGACCCCGCCGAGGCTCTCAGTGCACCCTTCCGGCTACTCGAGACGATTCTGCCGCTCGGCGACAAGGGATGGTTCACGCGACCCTCTGATGTGCTCTACCGCGAAGCCGATGAATTGGTCGCGATCATGCCGTCAATCCTCGGGTCGGTGTTGGAATACAGACCCTGGGATGACTTTCGGGGCACAAGGGATACTGCGGAGATCGCCCGAGCAATCCGGATCGCCAGCGAAGATGCCGCCGTGGAGTTCCTGGCGGGCAGGGTCCAGCCTGCTGAGGCCGCGGCCTTCGCCCGAGTCCGGAATTACAGCGGGTGGGCGGGAGTCTACGGCATCATCGAGAAGGTTGACTTGGCTGTGTCCCTCGGCCCCGTCGCAGCCAAGTTCGGTACTTGGCTCGCGAAGGGAGCGGCGAAGGGGGGCATCGCAGCGGCTCGCGCCGCGCAGCAAATCGCCAAGGCGTCGATGATCTCAATGAGGGCTGGAATGCGTACCTCGCTTAGATCTGCGGGCGATGCCGCAGTCGGCGTCGCGCGTGCGGCGGGGCAGGGATTGCGCGACCTGGTCTCTCGAATCCGGACTGCCCTCCGAACGCCCTCTGAGGGGGCGCTCGTTCGGCCAGCCGCGAAACTTGACTGGAGTGAGTTTAGAACGCTGAACGCGGGTCGCTACTCTAGGCAAGCGATGTCGAGGGCTTACGCAGACTACAAGGCTGGCGTGCCGGGCGACTACGCCACGACCCCGCCGAGCCTGTGGGAGCGTGCACGCAGGGTGGTCTACGACGACAGGCCGTGGGATGTGGTTCGGAGAGAGCGGAACCGGCTCCTATTGACGGCCAAGGGCCGCGACATGACATGGGAGCACATGTTCATCAAGCAGCGACATGTTGCCGCGCACCCGTGGCTGCGGGGTGTGGCCAACTCTTACGTCAACACGTTCCTTCGCATACCGCGATCCTTGAACGCCCGCAGTGGTCAATCCCTGGCGCGAGACTTGCTATTCAAGGCAGAAGTCGCTGGAAAGGCCGCGTGGGCCTCCTACGCAGGCTACCGCTTGGGGAGGGAGATCGGAACAACGATAACGGGAGAAGGAGACGAGTGACCAGGTATCTCGCAGGCCGCATCGCCGCAGCGTCGGGCCTGGTACTGCTAGCCTCTGGATTCCTGCTGCCGCATTTCCGCGTTTTGCTCTGGGCGCTTGGCGGGACCGCCCTACTTGCTTCTGTAGCTTTGGACTCTGGGCTAGGACGAAGGCGGCCATCGAAGAAGACGCGCCAACGAAGGGAGGTACTGAGGCTCGATGCCCTCTGTTTCCCATCGGGAGAAGTCATCGCCGCCGACAATTGTGCTCTCAAGCGGGCAGTGAGGATCGCGGTTCCTACCGGCGTGTTCACGGCTACAGCGCGAGTGATCAGGGAAGACCAGGCTCGGGCGATTGAAGTGCTGACTCTCGAGGCCGCCGCCGACTCCCGCCGCTACGAATCCGTCGAGGACCGCTCGGTACCGGTCGACTCGGGCTTCGTTCTCCTTGCGGACTCCCGTCTGGCCATTGAATCGCAGGCGCTCATGCGACGGGTCGAGGGGATGCTCGAACACGTAGGCGGGGATGAGTGGTTCTACCTTGGAGAACCTGAGGCACGGCGAGCGATCGTGTTCGTCCCGGGGGCGGCAGACGGCACATGCGGTATCTCGCTCGAAGCGGGTGACCACGGAGTGCGATTGATAGTGACGTGCAGATTCTGATGTCGGGGTTGCTGTCCCTATCGAGTACTCCTCTGCACCCGAAACCGGCGGCGAACATGGCAGATACGCACCACGTCGGAGAGGATAGGCGGCGGCGTCTACGATCTTCGTTTGGGGCACGGCCCGACACACGCGGGATGGCGCCGGGCCGCGCCCGGGGGTAGCTGAATGAGGAAACAGACTGCTTCCACGCGCGCCCTCGAGGTGCCGCCCGCCGGCTCGTACTACCGCTCGCCGATGGAGTTCTTTCCGTTGGCCCAGGGGCACCGCATCAAGGAGGCCGGTGTAGTGTTCACAAATTGATCTCCTGTTTGACGGACAGCAGGGGGCCCCCGCCCCCAGGACCCGGGTGATCGCGGAGGGAGGGTGCGATGGCGAAGCGCGAGATCGCGAATAGACAGCCCGCTGCGGCGGCGGACGCACCAAGGGCCGCCGCCGGGCGACATCGTCAACCGGCGAGCGCTCTCTCCACTCACTGACATTGCGCCGGGCGCATCATGGCCCGGGACGCGGGCGATGGAACTCGCACCCGGGCGCTTGCGCTAGAGCCGCTTCACCTTTGCGACCAGCGTGTCGTCGTCGGGGAACTCGCCGGTCTCGAGCTTGCTGTAGATCTTCTTGTCGTTGACGAAGACCTCGAAGCGGCCGTCGGCGAAGGGCGCGAGGGTCAGCTCCTTCATCTTCTGCTTGAGCGCGGTCGCGAGCTTGGCCGTCAGACCGACGGCCGCGGGCTCGTAGTTTCAGGCCGCGCAGTATTCGATGCGGATCTTCATGGGCGGCACCCTATCACGACGGGGCGTCGAAGGGCAGCGGCGGGGCGCCCCCGTCCGCCCCCTCCAAGTGTGCGATCCACCGTGCGACGGACTCCTTCTCCTCGGGGCAGGGGTGGAACTCGTACCTTTCGAACGCGGCGGCGGCCGCCCGGAGCAGCGCGAGGTTCCCTTCGCGGGCGCCGAGCACCCAGAGCGAGACGGCGACGTCGTAGCGGCCGTAGCCGAGCACGCGGTCGGAGACGGCGCGCGCGTCGAGTTCGCCGAGCGCCCGCGCGGTCTGCGCGTAGGAGAGCGCGAGCGGCGGGTTGTCGGCGAAGCCGTCGGGGCCGCTGGCCCAGCGGTTCGCGGCGATCGCCTCCGCGACGTGCGCCGACTCGCCCGTGCGCGCCCAGTCGTCGACGACGAGCGCCGCGAGCAGGTGGGCGCGCGCGACGCGGTCGAAGAACGCGTCGGACTTGGCGATCGCGGCAAGGCCGATCTCGAAGCGCGACATGGCCCCCGCGTAGCGGGCTACTCCCCACGCCTCCGCGTGCGCGCGCAGCCGCCTCTCGCGTTCCCACGCGGGGCCCGCGTAGCGCATCAGGTCGAACACGTTCTGGCCGCACTGCTTCAGGAACCAGTGCGCGACCGCGCGCCCGCCCGGGTCGGCGTCGGCGAGGATCTCGAGCCCCTCCCGCGCGCGCGCCCAGGCGAGGTCGGGGTCGGGGGCCGCCTCCTTCAGGTTGTAGGCGAGCAGATGGCCGAGGAAGGCCTTCGCCAGGTCGTTCTGCGGGTAGAGCGCCACCATCATGCGGTAGTGCAGCGCGAGTTCGTCGAGGCGCCCCTTGCCGGTCAGGATGTCGGCGCGAAGCCAGAGGTAGTTCAGCAGCAGCGGGCGGAACGCCCCGGTCAGCACGCCGCCCGAGAGGCGCCCGAGGCCGAGCCTCTGCGCCGACGGCGACAGGGGCGCCGCGGCCCGCAGCCGTTCGCCGAGCGGATAGGCGAGCAGCGGCATCAGCAGCGCGAGCGCGAGGGCGAAGAGGCGCCTCATCGCCGGACCCCCGGCGCGCCGACCGCGGTCGCCAGCAGCAGCGCGATCGCAACGAGCAGCAGCGCCGGCGGCGCGCGGCGCGCGCCGACCCAGTCGCCCATCGAGACCTCCGCGCTCGCGTCCAGCCGGGCGAGGTCCGGCAGCGCCCCGAGCAGCGTGCCGACGACGGCGGCGGCGGCCTTTCGCAGGGGGGGCTCTTCAATCTGCTCCGCCTCCGCCGCGGCGCGGGCCGCCCCGCCGTGCGCGAGACTCTCGGTCAGAAAACCCTTCAGCGCGCCGAGCGAGAGCAGCAGCGCCGCGAGCAGCGCCGCGACCGGCGCGCTCAGGTGGGCGCTCGCGGCGGCGGCGAGCGCGGCGATCGCGGCGGCGCCCAGCGCCGGCGCGATGGACGAACCGAGCGCGTTGGCAAGAAACGACCGCTCGCGGCCCAGCGCGCGTACCTCGCCCAGTTCGAGCCGCACGCGGAACTCCGGCGTCCGGTTCGCCAATTGCACGCTCCCGCTCGAGATCGGCACCGTCACCGGCCGGTCGGGGTAGACGACATGCGCGCCGCCGTCCACGTCGATCGTCGGCGCGGCGGGCATGCCGACCCGCGCCTCGCCGACGAGGTCGGCGCGGATGAGGAAGCGCAGATGCGTCGCGCCGGGCGGCACGCGGATCCGCGGCACCGGGAACCAGAGCGACCCGGCGTCGCCGATCCGCGTCGTCTCGCGCGTCGGCATCGCGCCGGTGGCCGCGACGCCCGCGCCGGCCACGGCGAAGAGCAGCGCGGTGGTGAGGAAGGCGACGGCCGCCGCCCCGGCGGCGCTGCCGAGCGCCCACCGTGGGGAGGGGCACGGGGAGGCCCGGGCGATCTCCCCGCGCCGCCGCGCCCGGTCGCTCGCCAGCGGGAAGGCGCCGTAGACGACCGCCGCGAGGTATCCGACCGTCGCCGCGACATCGGTGGCAAGGGCGTAGCGCGCGTCGGGCGCGCCGGAGGCGCGTACCGAGAGCAGAAGCACCAGCGCCCCCGCGCCCCCCAAGAGCGGCAGACCTCCGCGGCGCGCCGCCTCGGCCAGTCTAAGGAGCAGTGCCGCCAGCATCCTTCACGTCCCTCTCCACCGCCGCGAGGAAGAGCGCCTCGAGGGTGGTCGTGGGCGGCCGCACCCCGTGCAGCGCGATCCCCGCCTCGCGGAAGATCTGCTCGATGCGCGCGCGCGCCTTCGGCTCGACGGTGTCGGTCTCCCAGGTGAGCCGGCGCGCGTCGGCGAGCAGCGTCTCGACGCGGCCGGCGAGGATCTTGCGCCCGCGGTGCAGGATCGCGATCTCGTGGCAGAGGTCGCTGACGTCGCCGAGGATGTGCGAGCTGAGCAGCACCGTCGTGCCTCTCGCGGCCACCTCGCGCAACAGGTCGCGCACCTCCGCGTTGCCCTGCGGGTCGAGCCCCGAGGTCGGCTCGTCGAGCACGAGCAGTTCGGGGCGGGAGACGAGCGCCTGCGCGAGGCCGATGCGCCGCGCCATCCCCTTCGAGTAGGTCGAGAGCCTCCGCTTGCGCGCCTCCCACATGCCGGTGCGCCGCAGCAACTCCTCGGTGCGGAGGCGGCGCTCCGCGCGCGGGAGGCCGAAGAGGCGCCCGACGAAGTCGAGCGTCTCCTCGCCGGTCAGGAACTCGTAGAGGCGCGTCTCCTCGGGGAGGAAGCCGGTGCGCCGGCGCGCGTCGCGGTGGCCCGCCTCGAGCCCGAGCACCTGCGCGTGGCCGGCGGTCGGCGGCAGCAGGCCGAGCAGCATCTGGATCGTCGTCGTCTTGCCGGAGCCGTTCGGCCCGAGCAGGCCGAAGAGGCAGCCCGGCTCGACGGTCAGGTCGAGCCCTCGGACCGCGACGACCCGGGTGCGGGAGAAGGGGGAGCGGAACTCCCGCACGAGCCCGCGGGCGTCGATGGCCGGCATTCCGCGCGGAACCCTAACCGCTGGCGGCCTTTGATTACAATACGGGGCCCCGAAGGGATGGTCCGACCCATGCACAAGCCTGTCACCCTGCTGCTCGCCCTGACGCTCTTCGCCCCCGCCGCGGCGCGCGCGGAGGAGCCCTCGGCCCCGAACGAGGAGGTCGTCAAGGCGGTGCGGGCGGTCCTCGCCGCGAAGAAGGAGGGGGAGCGCGCCGACGCGAAGCAGAAACTGCTCGCCCGCAAGGACCTCGACCCGGCCTCGTTCACCGCCGGGCTCAAGGCGGGCCCCTACTACCAGAAGCCGATGGTGACCGAGGTGGGGGAGCGCCACAGCAACAAGCACTTCGGCCTCCAGTGGAAGGGCTCCGACGGCAAGGAGCGCGGCTTCAGCCTCTTCGTGCCCACCAGCTACGACCCGAAGGCGAAGGCCCCCGTCCTCTTCTACCTGCACCACAACGCGTATAGCCAGGGCAGCGGCGCGATGATGGCGGGCACCGCGCTGCTGAAGTTCCGCGACCTCTGCGAGAAGAACGCGATGTTCTTCGTCGCCCCCTACACCGGCGCCGGCGCCGAGTGGTGGACCCCGGAGGGCAAGCGGCTCGTCGAGTGGACGCTGTCGCAGGTGAAGGAGCGCTACTCCCTCGACGAGAACCGGATCGCGCTGCTCGGCGCCCTCGATGGCGCCGACGCGGTCTGGTACCTCGGGCAGGAGATGCCGGGCACCTGGTCCTGCCTGATGCCGATGACCGGCGACCCCTACGAGATCGGCGCGGTGATCCGCCCGCTCTACCTCGGCACCCTCGACCGGATGGACATCCTGATGGGCGTGCCGGGCAAGTCGATCGGCAACCTCGGCGACAAGAACGTCATCGAGTACCTCGACGCGTTGGCGCCGCTCTTCGACCAGAACATGCGGATCACGACCACGGTCTGGATGGGCGCGAACGCCGACTTCCACTACCTCGACAAGGTGAAGGAGATGATCGGCGGCTTCGCGGTGGACCGCAAGCGCAACGCGCTCCCGGACGAGGTCGACATCGAGACCGACCTCGCCCTCGGCCAGCGCTGCCTCTGGCTCGAGAGCCACGGCCGCGAGGCGGGCGGCCCCGTCGCCCGGAACTTCAACAGCACGCGCCTCAAGTGGGGCGCGCCCAAGTTCGAGGCGCCGAGGAAGCGGCTCGGCATCGGCATCGACGCGCGCCCCGCCTGGGCCATCGGCGCGCTGATCACGAGCGTGGACCTCGGCGCCCGCGACGCGGGGCTCGTGGCCGGGGACATCCTGCTCGAGATCGACGGCAAGCCCGCGCGCAAGGTCGAGGATGTCGCGCCGCTGCTCGAGAGCTTCGAGTGGGGGGACGAGGTGCGCCTGCTCGCCGCGCGCGAGGTCAGGGCCTCCGAACTCGAGAACGCGCTCCGCGGCCAGCGGCGCTACATGAAGATCCGCGAGAAGATCGCGCAGTTGCGAGCGGAGGGCAAGCCGATCCCCGCCAACCACAACGACCTCGCCGAGGAGGAGGAGGAGGCGCCCGAGGAGAAGCCGGCCTGCGGCTGCGACGACGACGACGGCTGCAGCGTCATCGAGATCAGCAAGCCGGAGCCTAGGGACCCCAAGGGAAAGGAGGATCGGGGGGGGCCGCGGGGGGGGGTCGGCAAGGCCGAGAAGACGGAGTTCTTCGTCTTCGAGCGCTGGGTCAAGCTGATCCGCACCGAGGGCAAGATGGTGCGCGCCGACTTCGGCGCGGGATGGGACATGGGGCACCGCGAGGCGGGCGTCCGCGTCGTCAACATCGTCGCCGGCGGCCACGCCCAGCGGAGCGGCTTCAAGGAGGGCGACGTCATCATCCAGGTCGGTGCCGACTCGGTGGCGAAGGTGCGCGACTTGCAGGCCTTTTTCGAGGGGTACAAGTTCGAGGAGGAGCCCGAGGCGGAGCGCCGCGTCGAGTTCACGGTGCGCCGGCAGGTGGCCGGGGGCTCGGCGCGCGAGGAGACGGTGACGGTGCGCTGGGATCCCCCCGCCCCCTTCCGCATCGATGCCCAGTGGGACAAGCGCGAGAAGATCCTGAACGTCCTGACCCGCGAGGTCGCCTCGTTCACCGTCTATTTCGCGACCGACCTCATCGCCCCCGGCGAGGAGTTCCACCTCTACGTCAACGGCGTCCCGTGGGGCGACATCGCCGACGCGGCGACGGCGCCGGACTACCCGAAGGTCGGGCACGGCAGCGACCCGATGGCGGGCGACGAGCGCCACCGGATGCGCCAGCGCCGCGCGAAGGTGGAGGGGTGGCAGCCCGACTACGCGTGGGCGATCGACGAGGCGCTCGCGTCGCGCGATCGCGAACTGCCGCTGCTCGCCAAGCGCACCTTCGACCTGAAGGGGAAGGGGGCCGCCTTCGAGAAGGCGCGCACGCGCGACGAGAGCGAGGACGTCGGCGCGAAGGTCAAGAGCGCCTACGACAAGCACGGGTCGAAGGGGTAGCGATGGCGGAGCCCTACGTGCCGCGCCACCGGGTGCGGATCGTCACCGCCGCCGCGCTCTTCGACGGCCACGACGCGGCGATCAACATCATGCGCCGCCTGATGCAGCGGATGGGCGCCGAGGTGATCCACCTCGGCCACAACCGCAGCGTCGCCGAGATCGTCGACGCGGCGATCATGGAGGATGCGCAGGCGATCGCGATCACCTCCTACCAGGGGGGCCACGTCGAGTTCTTCCGCTATACGATCGACCTGCTGCGCGAGCGGGGCGCGTCGCACATCCGGGTCTTCGGGGGGGGCGGGGGGGTCATCGTCGAGGACGAGATCCGCGAACTCGAGGGGTACGGCGTCTCGAAAATCTACAGCCCCGAGGACGGGCGGCGCCTCGGCCTCGCGGGGATGATCGGCCACCTGCTGGAACAGGCGGACTTCGAGCCGCCCGTCGCGCCGGCGCGCAACGGCAAGTTCGACGGCGCCGACATGCGACGCCTCGCGTCGGTGCTGACGCAGGCGGAGGCGGGGCCCTTGAACGGCCTGCCGGAGCCGCGCGCGGCGGTGCCGGTCCTCGGGCTCACCGGGCCCGGCGGCGCGGGCAAGTCGGTCCTGACCGACGAACTTCTGCGCCGCTTCCTGCTCGCCTATCCGGACCTGCGCGTCGCGATCCTCTCGGTGGACCCGAGCCGGCGGCGCACCGGCGGCGCGCTGCTGGGCGACCGGATCCGGATGAACGCGATCGATCCGAGCCGCGTCTTCATGCGCAGCTTCGCGACGCGGGGGGAGAAGGGCGAACTCAGCGCGTCGATCCGGAATGCGATCCGCGTCTGCCGGGCGGCGGGGTTCGACCTCGTCTTCGTCGAGACGACCGGCACCGGGCAGTCCGACGTCGGCGTCACCGAGGTGGCCGACCTGAGCCTCTACGTGATGACGCCGGAGTACGGCGCCTCGAGCCAGCTCGAGAAGATCGACATGCTCGACTACGCCGACCTCGTCGCGGTGAACAAGGGGGACCGCCGGGGGGCCGCCGACGCGCTGCGCGACGTGCGCAAGCAGGTGCGGCGCAACCGCGACATCCCGTGGAGCGTCGACGACGCGGAACTGCCGGTCTTCCTGACGATCGCGAGCCGGTTCAACGACCACGGCGTCAACGCGCTCTTCCGGCGGCTCGTCGCGCTGCTGCGCGAGAGGGGCGGCCTCGCCCTCGACGAGGGGGCCGCCGCGCGGCTCGCCGGCGCGCACCACGACGTCGTGATCGTGCCGCCGGGGCGCGAGCACTACCTCGGCGAGATCGCGCGGGAGGCGCGGGACTACCGGGCCCTGGTCGAGAGGCGCGCGGCGGCGGCGTCGCGCTACTACCGCCTCCTCGCCGGCGGCGACGCGGTCGCGGCGGAGGCGGCGCGTGCGCGGCAGGAGATCGGCGAGCAGGCGCTCCGCGCCCTCGAGGGGTGGGAGGCGCTCCGCGAACGCTACGCGGCCGACGACCTCGTCACCGAGATCCGCGGTCGCGAGATCCGCCGGCCGCTGCAGAGCCTCTCGCTGAGCGGCCTCAGGATCCCGAGGGTCGCGCTGCCGCGCTACGCCGACTGGGGCGACCGGCTGCGCTGGCTGATGCTCGAGAACGTGCCGGGGGAGTTCCCCTTCACCGCCGGCGTCTTCCACCTGCGCCGCGCCGACGAGGAGCCGAAGCGGATGTTCGCCGGGGAGGGGACGCCGGAGCGCACGAACCAGCGCTTCCGGTATCTCTGCCGCGGCGAGAGCTCGAACCGCCTCTCGGTGGCCTTCGACTCGGTCACGCTCTACGGCGAGGACCCCCACGAGCGGCCCGACATCTACGGCAAGATCGGCGAGAGCGGCGTCTCGATCTGCACGATCGAGGACATGCGGAAGCTCTTCGACGGCTTCGACCTCGGCCACCCGAACACCAGCGTCTCGATGACGATCAACGGCCCGGCGCCGACGATCCTCGCGATGTTCCTGGGAGTGGCGATCGATCAGGCCCTCGATCGCCACTCCCAGGAGAAGGGGCGCGCCGCCACGGAGTCCGAGCGGAAGGAGATCGCCGGGCGCACGCTGCAGACCGTGCGCGGGACGGTGCAGGCGGACATCCTGAAGGAGGACCAGGCGCAGAACACCTGCATCTTCGGCACCGAGTTCAGCCTGAAGATGATGGGGGACATCCAGGAGTACTTCGTCCGCCACGGCGTGCAGAACTACTACTCGGTGTCGATCAGCGGCTACCACATCGCCGAGGCGGGGGCGAACCCGATCACGCAGCTCGCGCTGACGCTGGCGAACGGCCTCACCTACGTCGAGTACTACCTCGCGCGCGGGATGAAGATCGACGACTTCGCCGGCAACCTGAGCTTCTTCTTCAGCAACGGCCTCGACCCGGAGTACACGGTGCTCGGGCGGGTGGCGCGGCGCATCTGGGCGGTCGTGATGCGGGAGCGCTACGGCGCCAACGAGCGCAGCCAGAAGCTCAAGTACCACATCCAGACCTCGGGGCGCTCGCTGCACGCGCAGGAGGTCGACTTCAACGACATCCGGACGACCCTGCAAGCGCTGCTCGCACTCGCCGACAACTGCAACTCGCTGCACACCAACGCGTTCGACGAGGCGGTCACGACGCCGACGGAGGAGTCGGTGCGCCGCGCGATGGCGATCCAGTTGATCGTCAACCGCGAATTCGGCCTGATGAAGAACGAGAACCCGATGCAGGGCGCCTTCCTGATGGACGAGCTGACCGACCTCGTCGAGGAGGCGGTGCTGAAGATCTTCGAGGGCCTCGACGAGCGCGGCGGCGTGCTCGGCGCGATGGAGCTCGGCTTCCAGCGCTCGCGGATCCAGGAGGAGTCGCTGCACTACGAGCAGAAGAAGAGCTCCGGCGAGCTGCCGATCGCCGGCGTCAACTTCTACATCAACCCCAATCCGCACCAGGCGGCGACGGGGGTCGAGCAGCTCACGCGGGCGACCCCGGAGGAGAAGCGCGCCCAGCTCGACCATCTGCGCGACTTCCAGCGCCGCCACGCCGGCGAAGCGAAGGCGGCCCTCGCGCGCCTGCGCGAGACCGCCCTCGAAGGGGGCAACATCTTCGCGGAGCTGATGGCGACCGCCCGGGTCGCGAGCCTCGGCCAGATCTCCCGCACGCTCTACGAGATCGGCGGCCAGTACCGGAGGACGATGTAGCGATGGCGCGGAACGACACCTTCTTCGAGTGGGCCGACGGCGGCAGCACGAGCGTCTACAAGTTCCGCATCAAGGACAACCCCGCCCTCTACGTCTGGTTCGACTTCGGCAAGGCGGGCGGTGCGCTCTACCGCACCGCCAACCCCGGCCCCTACCGGGTGGACGAGCCGCTCATCGCCGCCGACTTCCCCACCCTCGACGATCTGCTGGGGGCCCGGGGGACGACCCGGGCGCAGTGGCGCAGGGACCTCGCCGCCCAGTTCGGCGAGCGCCTGGGGTGGGACAACGGGGTCTGACCCCGTTGTCCCGCCTCTCAACCCCCCCGGCGCCCGCGCCGATAACAGGGGCGGGCCCTCGTGTCGCTGCGCTGGAAGTACCTGATCGTCGTGCACTCCGCGATCCTTGCGACCGCGGCGCTCTTCGTCATCTCGTACAAGCTCTCCTTCCGGTTGCAGGAGGAGGTCTCTCCGGTCGCGTGGGCCGGCGTGATGGTCGCGATCCTGTCGGTCGCGCTGCTCGCGGCGTACCACTCCTTCGTGGCGCAGCCGCTGCGGCTCATCCTCGCAGGCGCCGAGCGCATCGCGCGCGGGGACAAGGTGCACCGGATCGACCTGCGCGGCGGCGACGAACTCGCGGCGATCGCCTCGGCGATGAACGAGGTCGCCGCGAGCACCGCGCGGTCGCAGGAGGAGCTCGAGGGCAAGGTCGCCGAACGCACCGAGGACCTCCGCGCGGTCCTCTCGGAGGTGCACGAGCGGTCGCGCATCATCGAGGAGGTCAACCGGCGCCTCGCCGACACCGACCGGCGCAAGACCGAGTTCCTGACCAACGTCTCCCACGAGCTGCGCACGCCGCTCAACTCGATCCTCGGCTTCCTCCGCCTCGTCCTCGAAGGGCTCTACGAGGACGAGGAGGAGCGCCGCGAGTTCCTCGAGAACGCCCGCCTCGCGAGCAACCACATGAGCCTGCTCGTCAGCAACGTGCTCAGCGCCGCGCGGCTCGAGTCGGGCCGCGCCGAGGCGCGTACCGGGCCGCTCCACCCGGGCGACATCCTCTGCGACGTCGTCCGGATGCTCGGAACGCAAGCTCGCGAGAAGGGGCTCGCGCTCCGCATCGAGTCGGACGGCAGCGCGATCGCGCTCGCGGATCCCGACCTGCTGCGGCAGCTCCTCGTCAACCTCGTCGGCAACGCGCTCAAGTTCACCGACCAGGGCTCGGTCACGATCCGCGCCTGCGCGCAGGGCGACACGGTCCGCCTCGAGGTCGAGGACACCGGCCTGGGCATCCCGCCCGCGGAGCTCGAGCGCATCTTCGAGAAGTACCACCAGGTGGACAACAAGGCGACGCGCCGCCACGGAGGCGCCGGCCTCGGCCTCGCGATCGCGCGCGAACTCGCCCACCTGATGCGCGGCACGATCACCGCGCACAGCGCCGGCCTCGGCTCGGGCGCGCTCTTCCGCCTGACGCTTCCCGCCGCCGCCGCCGAACTCGCCCCGGCGTAGCGGCTCGCGGCGCCAGCCGGTAGCCTAGGGCCGATGAGGGCGGTCGTGCAGCGCGTCTCCCGCGCCGAAGTGCGCGTCGACGGCGAGGTCGTCGGCGCGATCGGCGCGGGGATCCTCGTGCTGCTCGGCGTCGAACAGGGGGACGGGGAACAGGGGGTGCGGGGGCTCGCGGCCAAGGTCGCCCGGCTTCGCATCTTCCCGGGCGAGACGAAGCCGATCGACCGCTCCCTGCTCGATGTCAAGGGCGCCGCCCTCGTCGTCTCGCAATTCACGCTCTGCGCCGACACCTCCCGCGGCCACCGCCCCTCCTTCCTCTCGGCGGCGCCTCCCGGCGAGGCGAGCCGCCTCTACGGGGAGTTCTGCGCCGCGCTGCGCGCCGAAGGGCTGCCGGTCTCGACGGGACGGTTCGGCGCGAGGATGCAGGTCGAACTCGTCAACGACGGACCCGTGACGATCCTGCTGTGAGCGAGGCGGCGCCGCTTCTCCCCCGGGTTTTCGCCGAGACGGCGAAGGCCCACAAGCGCCGGGTTGCGATCGAGGTGCCGCCGGGGCGCGGGCGTCCCGAGCGCACCTGCGTCACCTATGGGGAGCTGGCGGAGCGCGCCGCGGCCTACGCGCGGCAACTGGCGCCGGTAACGAGCCGCGATGCGATCGTCGCGCTGCGCTTTGCGCGCGAGTCCGTCGACCTCTATGCCGCGCAACTCGGCGTCTGGATGTCCGGCGCCGCCTTCACCTGCATCGACCCGACCTTCCCGGAGGCGCACGTCAGGGCGCTGCTCGACGACGCGCGCCCGGTGGCGGTGCTCTCCGGCCCGCCCCACGCGGCGCCCTCCTCCCCCCCGCGCCCCCCCGATGCCAACTCCCTCGCCTATGTCGTCTACACCTCCGGCACCACCGGCCAGCCGAAGGGCGTGATGGTCGAGCACGGCGGCATCGCCCATCTCGTCCGCTCCGATGTCGACGAGTTCGGCCTAAGGCCCGATGCCCGCGTCGCCCAGTGCTCGTCGCCCGCCTACGACTCGAGCATCGAGGAGACCTGGCTAGCGTTCGCGGCCGGCGCGACGCTGGTCGTGGTCGACGACGAGACCGCGCGCTCGGGGCCCGATCTCGCGCCCTGGCTCGCGCGCGAGCGCATCACCGTCTTCTGCCCGCCGCCGACGCTGCTGCGCGCGCTCGGGGACGCAAGACTTCCGGCGCTGCGCCTGCTCTATGTCGGCGGCGAGGCGCTGCCGCAGGATCTCGCCGACCGCTGGGCGCCGGGCCGGCTGCTCGTGAACGGCTACGGGCCGACCGAATGCACCGTCACGGTGCTGCGCGGCCGCGTGCACGAGGGCCGCCCGGTCACGATCGGCACCCCGGTGCGCGGCCACCGCGCGTGGATCGGCGGCGGCGCCGCCGAGGGGGAGCTCTGCATCGCGGGCCCCGGCATCGCGCGCGGCTACCTGCGGCGGCCGCAGGAGAGCGCGCAGAAGTTCCCGTCACACCCCGAGCATGGAAGGTACTGCCGCACCGGGGATCTCGTGCGCCGCGATGCCGGCGGCGCGTACGAGTACCTGGGCCGCATCGACGCGCAGGTGAAGGTGCGCGGCTACCGGATCGAACTCGAAGCGGTCGAGGCGCGGCTGGCCGGGTGCGCGGGCGTCCGCGCCGCAGGCTGCCGCGTGCAAGGGTCGCTGCTCGCGGCGCATCTCGTCGCCGACGGGCCCCTCGATCTCGACGCGATCCGCCGCGAACTGCGCGCCGCGCTGCCGCCGCACATGGTGCCGTCGCGGCTCGCGACGATCGACCGCCTGCCGACCGGCGTCGGCGGCAAGCTCGACCGGCGCGCGCTGCCCGAGATCGCGGCCCCCGCGGGGGCGGCCGCCGCTTCCCGCAACGACGCCGAGCGCGAGGTCGCCGCCGCGTTCGCGACGGCGCTCGGCTGCGACGCGCCTCCCTCCATCCACGACGACTTCTTCGTCGATCTGGGAGGGGATTCGCTGACGGCGGTGGGCGTCGTCACGGCGATCCGGGGGGGGCGCGGGGGGGCGGTCACCGTGCGCGACCTCTACGAGGCGCCGACGGTGGCCGCCCTCGCGGCGCGGCTGCGGAGGCCTCGCCCCGTCGCCGCGGCGCCGCCTCCCGCGCCGGGAGGCTCGACGGTGCTCTTCACGCTGGCGCAGGCGCTCTTCCTCTGCGCCGAACTCGCCGCGGCGAGCGCGGTGGCGTGGTGGCTCTGGTTCGGCCTCCTGCCGCTGCTCGTCGCCGGGGCGGGTCTCGCCGGAACGCTGTTGCTCGCGCCCCCACTCCTCTTTGCGCTGCTGCTGCTCTATGCCCCGCTCTCGGTGCTCGCCGTCGCCCTCGCGAAGCGGCTCCTCGTCGGCCGCTACCGCGCCGGGCGCCACGCCGCGTGGGGATCGTTCCACCTCCGCCACTGGATCGTCGCGCATTGCGCCTCCCGCATCCCGTGGCGCCTGCTGCAAGGGACGGTGCTGCTCGACTCCGCGCTGCGGCTGCTCGGCGCGCGGATCGGGCGCAAGGTCCATCTCCACCGCGGCATCGACCTCGCGCGCGGGGGGTGGGACCTGCTCTCGATCGGCGACCTGGCCTCCTGCGGCCGCGACGTCGCGTTGCGGACGGTGGACCTGTCGGAGGGCCACCTCGTTTGCGGCGCGGTCACGATCGGCGACGGCGCGACGCTCGACGTGCGCGCATCGCTCGGGCCGGGCTCGGCGGTCGGGAGGGAGGGGTATCTCGGCGCGCACGCCTGCGTCGCCGACGGCGCGAACGTGCCCGACGGAGAGCGGTGGGAGGGCGTGCCGGCGGCGGCGGCCGGGCGTGCGGCGGAGGCACCCGCCATCGGCCGAGGCGTGCCGATGGGGCCGGCGAGGCACGCGATCGCCAGCCTGCTTGCGCGACTCCTGCTCTGGGTCGTGGGCGCGCTTCCCGCCGTGCTTCTCGCGCTCGCGGCCGCGCGGATGGCCGACGATCCCGCCGCGCGGCTGCTTTCGTGGCTCGAAGCGCCGGCATTGACGCCCCGCGCGCTGGCCCTGGCCCTCGGGCTCCCTCTCCTTTCGCTGCCGCTCAGGTTGCTGCTGCAAGCGGCGGCGCTGCGCTGCATGGGCCGCGTGCGCGCGGGGACCTTCCCGCGGGCGAGCCTCGACGCGGTGCGGCTCTTCGCCAAGATCGCGACGGTCGAGTCGGCGGGGCGCTGGCTTTCGGGCTCGCTCCTCTGGCCAAGGTGGCTCGCCCTCGCCGGCATGCGGGTCGGACGCGGCTGCGAGGTCAGCACGATCCTCGACGCGGTGCCGGAGAGCGTGGCGATCGGCCCGGAGTCGTTTTTCGCGGACGGGATCCATCTCGGCGGCCCGGCGGTCCATCGCGGGGCGGTCACGGTCGGCGACACGCGGATCGGCGCGCGGACCTTTCTCGGCAACCATGCCGTCGTGCCGGCGGGCCACGTCTGGCCCGAGGATCTCTTCGTCGGCGTCTCGACGGTGGCCGATCCGGCGCGCGCGCGTCCCGGAAGCGCGTGGTTCGGACTGCCGGCGATCGAGCTTCCCGCGCGGCAGGTCGTAGCCTGCGACCGGCGCCTCACGCACGACCCCGCGCCGGTGCGCTTCGCGACGCGCTGCGTTTGGGAGGCGCTGCGGTTCGGCGTGCCGGCGCTGCCGGGGGCGCTCGTGCTGGGGTGGCTGTGGGCGGTCGGCGGCGATGCGAGGAGGGCGCCGCTGGCGACGCTCGCCGCGGGGGCGCTCGCGGTGTTCGCGGCGCTCGCGCTGAAGTGGCTCCTGCTCGGGCGCGTCCGACCGGGGCAGCACGTCTTCTGGTCCTGCTGGTGCGGAAGGTGGGATCTGCTCTATGTCGCGTGGGGCTTCTGGGCGGGCGGGCCGCTTGCGGCGCTCGGGGGGACGCTGCTGCTGAACGGGTTTTTGCGCCTCGCCGGCATGCGCATCGGGCGTCGCGTGCTGCTCGGGAGGGGCTTCGAGCAGGTGATCGATCCCGACATGCTTGAGTTTGGCGACGGCGCCACGGTCACGTGCCAGTTCCAAGCGCACAGCTTCGAGGACCGGGTGCTGAAGATCGATCGCCTGACCATCGGGCCCGGCGCGACGGCGGGGCACAACGCGGTGGTGTTCTACGGCGCGGCACTCGGGGAGGGGGTCGCCGTCGGCGCGAACAGCGTCGCGATGAAGGGGGAGAGGCTCTCCGCTCCCGGGCGCTACTCGGGCAGCCCGCTGGCGAGGGTCTGACCCGCCCTTGCGAGCGGGTACTCCTCGACGGCGAGACCGCTGCCGTGCACCTCCTGGAGCCGGAGCCACGCGGAGGTGAAGAGCCGCTCCTGCATCTCCCGGACCTCCGTAGGCAGGTTCCGCTTGTCCAGCGCCGGGTCGGTGCAGGTCACCGGCGGGAAGGCGGGATCGACGATGAACTGCGCGAACTCGGGACAGCAGCGGACGTGGCGCTCCGGCTCTCGCGGAAGCTCTTCGTGGGGGACGACGCCCAGCACGTAGCGGAGATAGAGCTCGGACTCGGTCACGTTTTCGACGTACTCCCCGCACCGGTCGCAGTTGTACCCCTCGTCGCAGTTGGACATCCCCCCGATCCTACGCGAAGGCCCGCCGTGCGAGCCAGCGCCCTCCCCGATGCCTCGCATCGGAACACCCCATACTGCGGGTGATTGGGGTCAGACCCCATTCGCTCGCCTAGCGAACGATCGTTCGGGGTGGTATGCTGTCCGGACCATGGCGATCCAGGACATCGGCGAGATCCAGCCCAAGTACCACAAGCTCATCAGCGACTGGCAGAAGAAGCACTTCCCCGAACTCGGTTACCTCGAGAAGCACTGGACCGACTACTACCCGAAGCAAAGCCCCTTCCGCCTCATCTCGCGCCTCGGCGACCTCAAGTCGGAGCACATCTCCGTCGGCCGCTACAAGGACAAGCCCTACTTCGAGGCGGCCCACGAGATGTCGGGCAACATGTTCTTCTCGGCGCAGGGCATCGTGAAGGCGCAGTGTTCGACGGAGCTCGGCTCGATCCAGCAGCACCGGATGTCGATCGACCAGGCCGTGACCGACGAGATGAAGTTCGGGATCCTCCGGATCATGGCGGAGGAGCTGCGCCACGCCTACCAGATGTTCTGGGTTCTCGAACACGACGAGACGTGGAAGCGCCTCGGCATGGGGGATGTCGCCGACCAGATGATCCAGGAGCTGCTCGACATGAAGACGGGCGGGCACGTTCTCGACGCCTTCAACATGGAGATGCAGGACTTCCTCGACAACACGATGTTCGCGACGGTGATCGACTGCGTCGGCAAGTACCAGCTCGACATGCAGACGGTCTTCTGCTACGCGCCGATGGCGCGCTCGATGGTGCCGATGCTCGTCGAGGAGGCCTTCCACCTCGGCCACGGCCGCAAGAGCGTGCGGCAGATCGTCGTGATGGCCGCGAACCAGCAGGGCAGCTTCTCGGTGGGCGACGTGCAGCAGCACCTGAACAAGTGGCTGCCGCGCGGGCTCGAGATGTTCGGCAGCGAATCGGGCGGCGGCACCAACGTCGAGTTCGGCTTCAAGAGCAAGACCAACGTCGTCGCGCAGTCCGAGTACTATGACGAGATCAAGGACTACGTCCGGGACTGGAACTGCGCGATGGTGCAGCAGGTCTACCGGAAGGATCTCGACTACGCGACGGCGAAGGAGATCGTCGAGCGGATCTGGGAGACGAAGGACGAGTGCAAGGGCATCCGGCCGGAGATGATCCTCTTCATGCCCGACCGGCGCTTCTTCCGGAAGCGCGGGCTCGCCGAGTTCGTCTTCAAGCCCTTCGACCTGCACGGCACGATGCTGACCGGCGCCGGGGGACTCCCGATCAGCCCCGACGACTACCTCGTCTACCTGAAGGGGCACCTCCCCGAGGCCTACTTCGGCGATCCGGAGTGGCAGAAGTTCGAGAGGCAGCTTCGCGACTACTACCGCAAGGGCGGGAAGGGTGACGTCGCGGGCGCCTCCTACTCCGGGTAGGCGGGGGGGGCGCGGGGGGGGCCTTTCGCAGGGGGCCCCGCCATCCGATAATCGGGCGGAGCGACCGGCCCTGGGCGCGCCATGAAGTCATCGGAAGCGGAAACCGTCCTCGCCGCGTTGAGCGAGGTCTACGCCCTCGACGATGTGCAGCAGATCGTCGACCGGGTGTGCGAGGTCGTCGTCTCGATCTGCCCCTACCGCGTCGCGCTGCTCTCGCTCTACTTCGGCGAGGACGTCTACATCGGTCTCGTCGGCGGCGATGACGGGATGCGCCGCCGCTTCCTGGAAGCTGCGCGCGGTTTCGATCAGGCGGCGCGGGAGGAGAAGCGGAAGGCGATCTGGGGCAGCTACCGCATTCCCGGCACGAGCATCTGCTTCATCCCGGAGGGGAGCGACATCGCCTTCAGCAAGTCCTTCCAGCCGTCCGAGGAACGCGCCGGCAGCGCGTGGCGCCCGGCGGACCGGCTCATGGTGTTCGTGCGCGGCGCCGACCGCGAGGTCCGCGGCGTGCTGAGCCTCGACGAGCCGCTGAGCGGCGAGCGCCCCGACCACGCCGACCTCGGCCCGCTCGGCACCGTGGACCGGCTCGTCGAGCTCATGGGCGTCGTGATCCACAACAAGCACCTGGCCGCCAAGCTCCGCGAGTCGGAGGAGCGTTACGCGGCCGTCGTCGAGCAGGGGCATGACGGCATCCTGGTCGAGCGCGACGGCAAGGTGATCTTCGCGAACGGGCGCGTCGCGCGGATGCTCGCGGCGGAGCGCGCCCGGCTCGTGGGCACCCCGCTGGACCGGATCCTCGCCCGAAGCGACGAGGTCTCGCTGACCGGCGAGGAGGAGGGGCGGCTGCTCCGCCTCGACGGCCGCTCGATCGACGTCGCGATCCGCACGAGCACGATCGGGCTCGGCGGGGCGACCGCCACGCTCTTCGCCGTCGCCGACATCACCGAGCGCAAACGCATCTTCGGCCAGTTGATGCGCGCGCAGAAGATGGAGGGGGTGGGCACCCTCGCGAGCGGCATCGCCCACGACTTCAACAACCTGCTCGGCGGCATCCTCGGCTACACGAGCCTGATCCGCATGCGGCTCGGCCCCGACGACACGCTGCGCCGGTACATCGACTCGATCGAGAAGGCGGCCGACCGCGCCTCGGCGGTCACGCGCCAGCTCCTCGGCATCGTCCGCGACGAGCGCGTGCGCGTCGCGCCCTTCGACGTCGCGCGGCTGCTGGAGGAGGTGACCCGCCTCTTCCGGGAGACGCTCGATCCGTCGATCACCGTGCAGCTCGAGTGCGACCCGAACCTCCCCGCGGTGCTCGGCGACGAGACGCAGATCCACCAGGTCGTGCTGAACATCTGCCTCAACGCGCGCGACGCGATGCCCGACGGCGGCCTGCTGACGCTGCGCGCGGAACGCACCGCGAACGCCGCCGGAGGCGAGTTCGTCCGGATCCGGGTCCGCGACACCGGCGTCGGCATCGACAAGGAGACGATGGCGAAGATCTTCGACCCCTTCTTCACGACGAAGCGGGCGGGGCAAGGCACCGGGCTCGGACTCTACATGGCCTACCGCGTCATCGAGCGCCATGGCGGCCTCGTCGACGTGACGAGCACGCCCGGCCACGGCACCACCGTCGAGATCCTGCTCCCGGCGAAGGAGACGCGGCTCGCCAGAGCGGACGAGCCTCAAGTGACGGTGGCGGCACAAGGTGCGGGGAAAGTGCTGCTCGTCGATGACGAGGAACTGATCCGGTCCGTCGGCGGCGAGATGCTGAAGCGCCTCGGCTACAGCGTGCTCTTCGCCTGCGACGGCCGCGAGGCGGTCGAAATGGTCCGGAGGGAGGGCGCCGAGCTGCGCTGCGTGATCCTCGACATCGCGATGCCGGTCATGAACGGATGGGACGCGGCGCGCCGCATCCGCGAGATCCATCCCGGTCTCCCGATCCTGATCTCCTCGGGCCACGACGTATCGGCCACGATGGGCGACACGCACGGCGTGGCCGATGCCCGCTACCTGAAAAAGCCCTACCGCTTCGAAGGCCTCCGCCTGCGGCTCGAGGAGGCCCTCGGCCAGGCCTAGCCCCGGCCAGCCCTCACCGCCGAGGCTGCGCGCCAGCGATCCGCCGGCCATGGGTTGCGGCGTGCGGGTGCGGATCTCCCGGCCGCGCCGAGCCGTCTGGGCCGACCATGCGCGGCCGCGCGGGTCATCGAGGTGGCTTGCGAGTCAGGGCGAGGGTGCGCCAGCGGCCCACGACGTAGAGCAGGACGCCCAGGCCGACGACCCCCCGGCTGTAGGGCATCAGGCCCTGCGCGTCGTAATGGTGCGCGAGAAGGCCGAGGATCACTCCGGCGACCGCGACCGCGAGGCCTGCAAGGGCGAGGCGCGAGAGCCTAACCACCAGCCGCGCCAAGGATCGGATTCTCCGGGCTGCCGAGCACGTCGATCGCGGCGTCGATGCGCTCGATGCAACTCGCCTTCCCGAGCAGGCACATCGATTCGATCAGCGGCGGCGTCACCGCCTTCGCGCTGACCGCCCAGCGCAGGGAGAGGAAGAGGTCGCGCGGCTTCCACCCCCCCTCCTCCGCGAGCGCGCGCAGCTTCGCTTCGAGCGGCGCGGGCTCGAGTTCCCCGCTGTGCGCGATGATCTCCCGCGCGAGGCGCAGCATCGCGGCGGTGTTCGTATCGGTCCGGTTCTTCGGGATCAGCTCGTCGTGCGGCGGGAAGACGCGCTCGGCGAAGAGGAAGTCGGTCAGCTCCTCGAACTCGGTGAGCCGCTTCATCCGCTCCTGCACGAGCGGGATCACGCGCCGCAGGAACGAGGGGTCCGCCCTCGCGGCCAGCGCACTCATCGCGCGCAACCGCTCCGCGAGCAGCTCCGGCGGGAGCTTGCGGATGTAGACGCCGTTCAGCCACTCGAGCTTCGTCAGGTCGAAGACCGGCGCGCTCGTCTTGATCGCCTCCGGCTCGAACGCCGCGACGAACTCCTCGAGGGTGAACTCCTCGCGGTCCTCTCCGAGGCTGAACCCCATCAGCGCGAGGAAGTTGACCATCGCCTCCGGCAGGAACCCGTTCTCGCGGTACCAGGTGATCGACGTCGGGTTCTTCCGCTTGCTGATCTTGCTCCGGTCGGGGTTGCGCAGCAACGGCAGGTGGAACCACTCCGGGTAGGGCCAACCCATCGCGTCGTAGAGCATCACGTGCTTCGGCGTCGAGTTGATCCACTCCTCCGCCCGCAGGATGTGCGTGATCCCCATCCGGTGGTCGTCCACGACGGTCGCGAGGTGGTAGGTGGGGAAGCCGTCGCTCTTCAGCAGCACCTGGTCGTCCACCGTCGAGTTCGCGATCGTGATCGTGCCGCGGAGCCCGTCCACGAAGCTCGTCTCGCCCGACTCCGGCGTCTTCAGCCGCACGACATGCGTGGTCGCCGCCGCCACCGCGCGCTCGCGGCAGTGGCCGTCATAGCGCGGCTGCTCCTTGCGCGCCTTTTGCGCCTCGCGCACGCCGTCGAGCCGCTCCGGCGTGCAGTCGCACCGGTAGGCGGCGCCCCTCGCGAGCAACTCCCCGCACACCTCGCGGTAGAGCGCCGTCCGCTCGCTCTGCCGGTAGGGCCCCCGCGCCCCCCCGACATGCGGCCCCTCGTCCCAAGGCAGCCCGAGCCAGGACAGCTCCCGCATGATCGCCGCCTCCGAGTGCTCCTGGTAGCGCGTGCGGTCGGTGTCGTCGATGCGCAGGATCAACCGACCGCCCCGCTTCCTCCGCAGCGCGAGATTGAAGAGCAGCACGTAGGCCGTGCCGACGTGCGGATCCCCGGTCGGGCTCGGCGCGATGCGGACGCAGACGGGATCGACCATGCGGGCCGAATCGTAGCAGACGGGTTGCAGTGAATGGGGGGGTGCGGGGGCCCGTCGCCCGCTGCGCGGGCCATGGGCCCCGAGGGGGAGGGCGGCGACGGGATACAATCCGCGCCATGAAGGGAGCGACGCTGATTGCCATCGGGGCGGCGTTCGCGACGGGTCTCGGTCTTGGCTTTCTGCTCGCCCAGCGCGACGAGGCACCCGCGCGAAGCGGCGTGCGGACCGCGGCCCCCGCGCCCCCCCAAGAGCCGATGCCGCGCCGCGAGGCGGCGTCACCGGAGGCCTTCCTCGAGTCGATTCCACTGCCGCGGATCCCGGAGGGCGACGGACGCATCACCGGACGCGTGCGCTCCGACGCCGGCGAACCCGTCGCGGGCGTCAAGATCGACGCGCGCTGCCAAGCGGGGCCCGGCGGGGGCGCCGATTGGCCGACGGAGCCGACGGAGCAGCTGCTGCGACTTGCGGAGTCGGTCAAGTGGAACGCTGCGCTCCACCGGTCGGCGACGACGTCGGCCGACGGGACGTTCGTGCTTCATCGCGTGCCGGATCTCGCGTACGGGATCGGGGCGACGTTGCCGGGCTGGCGCATCCGTCTGGTGAGCCGCGACGGCGCGCAGAGCGTCAAGGCCGGAATGGATGTCGAGTTCGTCGCGGAACGAGTCGTCGACGTGAGGGTGACCCTGCTCTTCCCGGACGGCGTGGCGCCGACGCGAGCTACCGTGATGGCGAAGCAGGGGGAGAACTCGTCGCGTTGGGGCGACCGCAATGGGGTCGCGGAGTTCGCGCTGAAGCCGGGGGAGTGGGAGCTACGGGCGACGGCGGGAGAGGAGGAGGAGCTTGCGAGCGAGCCGGAGAGGGTGACGCTTGCCGGCGGCAGCACGGAGGTGACGCTTCGCCTCCGGGGGCGTCCGGGCATCATGGGGCGGATCGTCATCGGTTGGGGCAAGCTGGTCGGCAACCCCGAGGTCAGGTGCGTCGCGATCGGCGCGGGCGCGGAGCCGGCGCTTTCGCTCCTCGACGCCGAGGGCCCGCGGGTGCGCGTCTCGAGCGAGGGCGAGCGTTTCAGCGTCGTCGACCTCGCGCCGGGGCGCTATCTCGTGGGCGTCTATCTCGCGCGCTCGGGCCCCGGAGAGAGTCCGGCCGAGACCGAGGTCGTCGACGTGGCCGACTCCCTCGTCGTGCGCGATCTCGTCGTGCCCGAGCCTCCGCGATCGTCGTATGCGATCGTTCACGTCTTGGGCCCGACGGGCGTGCCCGTCGAGGACCTCGCGTTCATGGGAGGGTTCCGCGGCGGGCGAGTCACGTGGGGCGGACCGATCGCCGTACTCAAACGGAGCGACGGCTCGTACTTCGCGCTCCACCACGACATCTCCGCGCAGGTCGATGGCAACTCGACCGCGGGCGAGCATTCGATCACGATCGATTCGAGGGAGTACGGCAGTCGCAGGATCGCCTACACGCGCGGGCCCGCCGACGAGTTCCGGATCCGGTACGCCCCCCGGGCGACGCTGGTCGTCACTCTCGCCGGCTTCAGAGCCACCCCGCCGCAGTCGGAGCTGAGTATGCTGCTCCGCGCGCCGTTGAGCCCGGAGGAGAGGTCGAAGACGGCCCGCACCTACCGCGGGAATCGGAAGATACCGGACGGCCGCGGCCGCTTCACGATGGAGCCCACCGAATCGGGCAGCTATGAAATCGTGATTTTCCACTCGCGAGGCCCCGGACTCGGCGCCGTCGTCGCGACCGTCGCCGTGACCCTGCGGCCGGGCGAGAACCACCTCGAACTACCGGTACCGACGATGCTTCCGCTCAAGGTGCGCACGGGCGGCAAGGCGGGCGTCCAGGTGCAACTCCAGCCTGCGGGCGGCGACGCAGAGTGGTTTCTCGCCTACCAGAAGTCGGACGCATCCGGGATCGCCGAGTTTCCCGCACTCGCGCCGGGCGCCTACACCGTCCGCGCAGGCGGCTCGGACCCCGTCACCGTGCACGTCAACGGCCCGACCGAGGTCGCGGTCGACGGTTGACACCCCAAGCCACCCTAGCCCGGGGCCCCCCCAAGTCGTGACAAGGGAAGGAGTAGCAACCTCCGGGTGCGGATGGCCCGTCCGCACTTGGGCGCGGCGACGCACCGAGCCGATGTCGCGAGGCCTTACGCGTCCGGCCAGAGCCAGGCGTAGGCGCCGGCCGTCAGCGCGGCGTAGACGAGGCCGTCGAACATGCCGCGGAGCGTGACCGACCAGGGCTTCGACTTCCAGATCGAGTCCGACGGGGACTGCCACGAGTAGGCGAGCCACGCGGCGGCGCCGACGACCTGGAAGACGGCGAGGTAGCGCGCGCCCGGCCCAAGCGCCGCGCGCGCGACGTAGCCGGCGAGCAGCGAGACGACGAACGCATAGCCGATCCACTTCCCGAGGAAGGGGCCGAGCTTGATCGCGCCGTTGCGACCGATGTAGATCACCGCGATCGGACCCTCCGCGTACTTCCGCGCGGTCTCCGGCGACGCCTGCTCCTTCGGGTCGAGGCAGTGCGGAATCACGTATTGTCCCGGTGTCGGCGCGGCCTTGCGCAGCGCGGCCGCGACCCCCTCCTCGTCGCCCAACCTCCGGTAGTCGGGGTTGTGCAGGCGAAAAACCATGTGGATCAGAGAACTCGCCACGAAGACGAGCACCGTGGCGACGAGGGAGGGCAGAAGAAGCGCGGACCACTCGACCATGGGCAGACCTCCAGAACGCAGGAGATCCTACCCAAAGCCGCGGATGGACGCACGGGACCCCGCGTCGATCCGGTCCCGCCCTGCGTCCGCCTACCGCAGTGCGTTGCGCGGCGTGACGCGGATCGTACGGCGGTGGGCCGCCCCGGTGCCGCGGCTCCCCGTGCCGCTCGTCGCCTCGACCGTCACGGCCAACGGCCCGTCGGGAGCCGCGGCGACCTCAAACCCCGAGATCCCCCGGGCGACCACCGCCGGCGGAAGCCCCTCCACCGCGCGGGTGATCCGGAGGGTCGCCGGGTCCCACCGGTAGGTGATCGGCGCGGACCAGCGCTGCGTCGCGCCGCCGAAGATGTCGAAGTCGTAGCCCTCGACCTTCTGGAACCGGACTCCATCCGGGAGCGTCCAGCAGCGCCGGCTCTCCTCCGCCGGCAGCGACGGGTCGACACTCGTCGTCGTCTGCGCGAGTTCGAGGGCGACCTGCCGGAGCAGGCGGTCGCTCTCCCGCACCGTGCGCGTCTTCGCGACGTCGCTCAACGTCGCGCCGTGCGACCCCGACAGCGCCTCGGTGACGAGCAGCGCACCCACGACGAGGATCGACAGCGCGATGACCGCCTCGAGGATCGTCACCCCCCGCGCCCCCCTCATTGCGGCACCTCCGCCGCCGCGCGCTCGACGGCGCCGACCGCACGTCCCTCGAGACCGCGCCCCTGCTCGCCGCCGGGCAGGCTGCCGACGACGCGGTAGCAGCTGAAGAGCGGCCGGTCGATCGCGAGGAAGTGGGGGGGCGGTTCGCTGAGCAGCCGCCGGTCGTAGACGCTCTTCCCCTTCTTGAAGCCGGAGAGCACGAGGCCGCTCCCGTTGACCACCGTCGAGACGATGCGCAGGTCGGTCGCGATCCCGCCGTACCGGCGGCAGGACTGCTTCTTGAAGGTCGGGTCGTAGGCCGTCACGTACGTGCCGTTGGCGGTGAAGGTGAGCCCCGGCAGGCCGTAGCGCCCGGTGGCGCTGAAGAAGAAGCCGTTCACCTCGAGGTAGGTGGGAACCCCGCTCGCATAGAGGATGTGGCTGTTGGCGATCACGCCGAGAGAGGCGTTGCCCGCGTAGGCGGGGTTCGGCTCGTAGGGCTCGGCGTCCGGGTTCGTCGAGAGGCCGTTCCGGTAGGCGGGTTCGCCGGCCTCGTCGACGTAGCGGAGGCTGTTCGTGATCGTCACGCCTCCGGTCGAGACCACCGTGAGCCGCGCGTCGAGCGTCCCCTCGAGCGCCTTGAGGTCCATCGGCACGAAGAGCACGCCGTCACCGGGCATCGGCAGCGATGTCGCCGTCAGCGTGCCGGTGCCGTCCTTCCGCACGAGCAGGAGGTCGTAGTGCGTGCCGCGCAGCGTGACCTTGGCGTCGAACAGCGACGCGCTTGCGCCGCCGAGCAGGCTTTCGACGGCACCGTCGCCGTACTGCGCCAGCGTCGCGATCTCCGCCGCGTTCGGCATCGGGATCGCGGCGTGGTGGTCGTCCACGCCGCCGGAGAAGGTCGTGTTGCCCGCGTTGGCGCCGACGAGCCACTCGAACCCGTCCCGCGCCGTGACCGCGTCCTCGTAGACGCCGCCGGCGTAGAAGAGTTGCATGACGCGGTTCGTGTGGACGTCCCCCTTCGGGCTGCCGCCGATCCCGAGCGGGTGGCGGTTCACGAAGGCGCCGAACCGGCTGAAGGGGTCGCGCTCGCGCACGAGGCTGCGCACCTGCGCCCGCCTCCCTCCCACGGATGCGACCGCGTCGATCTGGTACCAGCCGTCGGCCAAGCGGGAGACCCAACTCTCGGAGGCGGGATGCACCGCGAAGAGATGGAGCGCGCCCCCCTCCGCGTTGTCGAGGCCGACCTCCGCGCCCTGCTCCGTCGCCTCCGCGAGAGCGACGTTGCGGTTGGCGGCATACGCCGAACTCTTGATGCGCGCCTGCGCGATCGACAGCGCGGCGTTGGCTTCGTTCCACGCCGCGTTCTGGCGCCGCGTCGCCTCCATCTCCGCGAGGTAGGCGCGCGACGAGGTCGTCGTGAGCAGCACGAAGCCTCCCGCCAGCAGCGCAAGCGGCAGGACCGCCAGCAGCAACGATCCGCGTTGGTCTCTCATGGTTCCCCTATCCGATGGGATCGAAGCGCACGGTGCGGGCGAGCAGCCGCCCCTCGTGCAGGACGGAAATCCGGAGCAGATCGTTGCGGCCCTCGTCTGCGCCCGCGACGACGCCGTTGCCGTCGAGGTCGCCATCCACCAGCACGGTGAATCGGCCCGCCACCGGGAAGGCGGCGGGCTCGAACAGCGCCGGGCCGAAGAGGCGCAGCCGGTGGAGCGTGACGGTGCCGAGGTCGCTGTCGTCATCGAACGCCTCCGTGAGTTGCGCGCCGGAGGCGGCGCCGTCGGCGGGGCGCCCGAACGGGATCGCGAGCAGCCGTTCGAGGTACTCCTGTCCGCGTGCATGGAGCAGCGCCTCCCGCTCGATCGCGGCGGTCGCGCGGTGGCCCGCCCCGACGCCGGTTGCGATGCTCATCGTCACGAACCCGAGGATGCCGAGCGTGATCAGCACCTCGACGAGCGCGAAGCCGGCTCGCGCCCTCATCGCGCCACCGCGATCTCGACGCCGTCGAGCCCGGAGGGAAGGGGGAGCGCCTCGGCGGCGGGCGCGGACGCCCCCGGGCGCACCTCCCAGTTGGCAGAGCGGAAGGTCGTCGCCCGCACGCGCGGCGGCGGTTCGGGCGGCACGTCCGGCTCCGGCCACAGGGCCCACGCCAGGACGATGCATCCCGCGATCCAAGCTGACTTTTTCTTCATGGGCATTCCGACCTCGGCGATGCCCTACCATGGAGGGTTTATCACCGGGGGGCGCGGGGGCAAGGCGCCACCCCCCCGGGCCCCCCCGGGAGTCTCCCCGGCCCGGAAGGCGCCGACACCAAATGTTGTGCTGCACGCTTATTGCCCCACTGCCCGCTGCGCCCTACAATGGGCCGCATGAAGCGCTTTGCCTTCTTGGCGCTGCTCGCGGCGGCCTGCGCCACGCCGCACAACCAGGGCGAGGTCACGAAGAACCGCGCCGACTACCGCACCCATCCGGAGTACGACGACTTCCGGCCGATCGCGATCGCGGTCATGCCGGTCAAGACGACGGTGTTCGCGACGCAGATGGATACGCGAGCCGACCTCTACGAGGGGCTCTTCAAGCGCAAGTACTCCCCCTTCAAGCTCGACGTCGTGGACGCGCACACCGATTCGAAGGGCAAGTTCGAGGGCCACGACCTCGCGTGGGACGCGACGCTCGAGGTGCGCATCACGCGGCTCAGGCCCGGGAGGGCGGCGAACACCCACGACTGCGACGCCGAGGCCGCGCTGCGCTACCGCACCGGTGAGGAACTCTGGACCTGCAAGCTGAGCGACTACGTCGTCGCGGTGCCGTTCACGAACGGCGAACTCGACTTCCGACCGGCCTGCAGGGAGATCGCCGAGGCCTTCCTGAGCAGGCTCCCGCCGAGGCCGCCCGTCGCGAAGGGATGACCCGCCGGGAGGGGCTCCTCCTCCTCCTCACCGGCGTCGCAGCCTTCGCGGCGGCGCTGACGTTGCGCGTCGCCGCGCTGCCCGGCGAGATCCACGATCCCGACTATGCCGATGCGTTCGAGGGTGCGCGGGAGAACCTGCCCATGCTCGGCGCGGTGCGCGTGCGCTCCTCGATCGACGGTGCGGCGGTGCGCCTCGACAGCGCGCGGGGACCGCTCATCGAGCGCGTGCTCGACCCGGCGCTGGCGGGGGCGGAGTACCGCTACCAGCGCTATCTCTACGCGACGCCGGAGCAGATCCGCTCCGTGCGCGAGTCGCTCGAGCGGGGCCTCTACCCGGGGCCGCCGCCGCCGGTGCCCGACCTTTCGCGCTTCTTCCGCGACGCGCGGGGCCCCTACCGTTGCGACGTGATCGTGCGGGACGCCCGCGCGCTCGACCGCATCCGCGAGGTGCTGCCCGGCGCGGAGTTGAGCGGCGAGCCGGTACGCCGGGAGGGCGAGCGCGCCGCCGCCGCGACGCTGCCGCGCTCGCTGATCCTCGGGCTCGTCGCCGCGGCGCTCGCTCTCTGGCGCACGCGCGGACGTGCGGAGGCGGTGGGAGGCCTGGTGCGCGCGATGTTCGCGCTGGCGACGCTCTGCCTCGTCGGTTGGGGCGTCGACCGCTGGACGCTGCCCGCGCTGCTGCTCGTCGCGCTCGCGCCGCCGCAGCGCGCCTTCCTGCTGGGCCTGCCCTGCCTTCTCTCGCCGGCGCTGGCGCTGAAGCGCCTCGGACTCGTGCTGCTCTTTGGCACCCTCGGCGGAAGGTGGGGGGGTGCGGGGGGGCGGAGCGAAGCGAAGTCCCCCCCGGACGATCCTGCGGGTGCGAGGGGGCGGAGCGAAGCGAAGTCCCCCCCGGACGATCCTGCGGGTGCGAGGGGGCGGAGCGAAGCGAAGTCCCCCCCGGACGATCCTGCGGGTGCGGGGGGGCTGGCCCGCTACCCGATGTCGCGAGGGCCGCTCGTCGCCGCGCTCGTCGTCGCTGCGTTCGCGCTGCACCTGAGATCGGCCCCGCCCGCCGGGAGCGACGAGCCGGTCGTCCGCCTCGTCCCGCGCGCCGAGCGGCACGCGATCGCGGCCGCGATACCCGCCGACGTCGCCTACGAGGACGCGACGATCCTGCCTCCCGCCGTGGCAACCGAGGAGCGCCGCTCCATCGACAAGATCTTCCAGCTTGCGAGCCACCTTGCGCGCGCGGCCGCGGAGGGGGAGGCGGCGCGATGGCAGGAGATCGTCGAGGCGGCGTCGAAGAGCGACCCCTACCTGCCGACGGCGCTGCGCGAGCGCCTGGTCGCGCGGGACGGCAGGGCGGCGATCTGGAACCCGGGCGGATGGAGGCCCCCGAGCGGCGACCCCGCATCGGCCGAGGGCGACTGGCTCAGCGCCCGACTCTCCCGCGCGCGGGGGGAGCGCGCGCTCATCCACGACGCGCGGATCGCCGCGCTGGCCGCCTTCGCGGTGGCCGCCGCCCTGTCGAAACGCCTGTTGCTTCTGACCGTGGGCCTGGGCGGTGGTGCCGCGATCCTGATCGCCTGGCCGGGGGGCGAACCGTTGCTGCCGCTGGTGGTCGTCGCCGCGGCGTCGCGCGGGGGCTGGACGCTGCCGTTCGTCTTCCTGCTCGCGTCGCTTGCCGGGCCGCTGCCGCCGGTCCTGCCTTGGGCCGCCGCGCTGCTGGTCGCCTTGGTGCTCGGCGCGCTCAGCCGTCGCTGATCTCGATCGTCGACTCGCCGCCCTCGGTCTTCTTCTCGGTCCCGTCGCCGGGGATGCGCTCGCCCTCGTCGAAGAGGTCGGGGCCGCCGAGTTCGATCAGGAGAGCTTTCGCCTCGTAGGCGTCGAGGGCGCGGACCCAGCGCCGCACCGCCGCCGCGAGTTCGACGGCGGCCTGGCCGCTCTCCCCCTTCGCCTTCCGGGCCCTCGCGTCCTTGACCGCGGCGTGCAACTCGTCGGAATGCCACAGTTGCAAGGCTGCGATCCCCTCCGGCAGCGCCGCGTGGCGCTCCGCGAGGGCGCGCGCCTCGGCGAGGCCCGCCTTGCGGTCGCGCTCGTAAAGAGCGAGCATCGCCGCATAGCGGGCGCGGACCGTGCCGAGCAGCGCGGTCAGCCGCTCCTCGACGGTGCGCAGGTAGCGCGGCGGCAGCGTGTGGCGCCCCGCGCCGCCGCGGAACGCGAGATAGCCCTCGAGCGCCTTGTCGAGTTCGCCGCGCTTGTGCGCCGCATGGGCCTCGAGGAAGAGCGACAGCGCCTTCTCCGGCTCCGCCGGACCTGCCGGATAGCGGAGCGGGGGCAGTTCGAGGAGCCCTGTGACGATGGGGCCCTTCTCCGTCTCCTCTGCCGCGAGCAACGCCGCCACCAGGAGCAGGACCGTCCGCCGCATCCCCCGATCCTAACACCGGGGCGGTCGGGAGTAGTGCAATGCGGATGCGATAGCATGGGAGGCGGCTCTCGCGGTTGGGCGCGGACCCTCTCGCGACTTCACGGAGGAGTGATCGACATGGAGAGCAGGAAGTCCAAGTCCCGCGCAAAGCCTGCCAGGAAGGCTCGCTCGGGGGGCAAAGAGCCGAAGCTCCTCTCCGGCGGCAATCCCCAGATCGCGAAGGGCGACGGCGACGGCCCCGTGCAGGCCTACATCGCGGCGATGCCGGGGTGGAAGCGCGACGTGGGGCGGCGCCTCGACGCGCTGATCGCGCAGACGGTGCCCGAGGTGCGGAAGGCCGTCCGGTGGAACTCGCCCTTCTATGGAATCGTCGGCCAGGGCTGGTTCCTCGGCATCCATTGCATCTCCAAGTATGTCAAGGTGGCTTTCTTCCGGGGCACCTTGCTGCGCCCCCCGCCCCCCGTCGCCTCCAAGCAGGAGACCGTGAGGTACCTCCACATCCACGAAGACGAGCAGGTCGACGAAGGGCTCGTCGCGAGCTGGATCCGCCAGGCATCCAAGCTGCCGGGCGAGTCCTGCTTCCCTCACGTCGGGCCTGCCGCAGCGGAGTCCTCGGGGGCCCCCCCTCGAGAACGCGGGCATGAGGATCGCGCCCTGCACGCCGACACGATCAGGTACGAGGAGCGCCAGTCCCCGGCGGACCGGGCGATCTGCCGGTTGCTGGCGACGCAGATCGATCTCAATCTGCCGGAGGCGGAGAACAGGATATGGCACGGCCATCCCGTCTGGTTTCTCGTTGGCAACCCCATCGTCGGGTACGGCAAGTTGAAGGACTGCATCCGCTTGCTGTTCTGGAGTGGCCAGTCCTTCGAGGAGGAGGGCCTCGAGCGGGAAGGGAGCTTCAAGGCCGCCGAGGCCCGGTACCGTTCGGTCGATCAGGTCGACACGGCGCGGCTGCGGCGCTGGCTGACGGAGGCCCGGGAGATCCAGTGGGACTACAAGAATCTGATGCGCCGCAAGGGGCGCCTTCGGCGTCTCAAGTAGAAGAGCCGTGCCCAATTCGTGGCGGGGCGTGCGCTCCACGCCTCCCCGCCTGACGGCCGGTCGACTCCTGGCGTGGCTTTCGGGCGCTACCCGCGTGCGTCCGCACTACGCGCGTCGCTTCGCCCTGACCCGGTCGGCGATAAGAAGGAAGGTGGCCGGGCCGAAGGCGAGCAGGGCGACGGACAGGCCGGTGACGATCCCCATGAGCGTGATCGCAGGCGCGCAACAGTCCTCGCGCTGGCGTGCGACGACGTGGCTCGGGATCGCGACGAGCGTCTCGAGGATGCTGCCGGCGAGGAGTCGGCGCGCGATGCGCGTCGTGAACCTCCGGGGATCGTCGGAGGAGTAGCAGCGGTGGAAGACCACGCCCCAGAAGACCCATCCGCCCACGGACGTCGCGAGCAGGGTCCAGCCGAACCAGTCCCTGTCCGTGCCCTTCTCGCCCCACAAGAGCAGCGCCGCGCACCAGACGAACAGGCCGAGCAGGAGCCCCATCGGCAGCGCGCCAAGGATCGCCGCGCTCCGCACCATGCGCCTGCCCACGGGACGCCCGGTGGCCGTCGAGACCGGGACCGCAAGCAGGACCGCCTGAACGGCAAGGAGCACCGGAACGAGGAAGCCGTAGAAGATCTCGAGGAAGTCGGGCGGCTTGTCGACGAGCCACCAGACGAGGGGCACCGCCACGCCCGAGAGGCAGAGCAGGTAGAGCGCGACGGTCACGGCGGCCCAGCGCTTCATGAAGCTCAAGTGTACCGTCGGTGAACTGGGGCCATAGCCGCGCGCGTCGTCGCCTCGGAAGCACATCCAGCGAGGGGTTGCGCGAGACGAAGGCCGTGCGGGGGGGGGATCCGATCGAGGTGCCAGCGCTTCGCAGGCTCGTGCAGGCGGGAAGCGCGGCCCTACCGCGTTCCCGTCAGGCGGAGGTCGACCTCGGTGTACATCTCGCCCACCTGCGGCTCGGTGAGCACCCAGCGGACGAGGCCGCCGCTCCGCTTGTCATAGTGGCAGTCGATGCGGAAGAGGGGGGATTGCTCGGTGATGACGACCACGTCGCGGCCGTCGCGCGGCCCGGCGTGCGTCACGACGATCGAAGCGTGCGACCACCTGTCCTGCGCGTCGATCTGCTGGCCCGCGCGGAGTGCGGCGAGGCTCTCCGGCGCGATCCAGAGTCCGCTCGTCGTCCCGGGCCCGAAGACGCGCTCCACGGCCGGCGGCGCCTGCTGCGCCCCCCCGAGCCCCCCCCCCTGTCCCAGTGTCAGCTTCGTGCGGATCCAGTTCGTGCCCCCGCCGGCGAACTCGTGCGTCGCCGAGACCGTGATGGTCGTCGGCGCGAACCCCGGCTGCTTGAGCGAGTTCTCCCCCTCGTAGGTGATCGACTTCGTGGTTGCAAGCCACTTCGGCATCCCCGCCTCCCGCCACGGGAGGTCGACCTGCCGCAGGCCCCGCAGGTAGTAGAAGCACTTGGTTCCCCCGGAGCCGTCGAGGATGGAGCCGTCGGGCATCTGCAGCCTCTCCTTGCCCGGACTCGCCGCGCCCTCCGAACGGTAGAGCAGGAGTCCCGTCGCCGCCTCCCACGTGTAGAGCGAGCCCTCTGCCGCGAAGTAGACCGCCGGGATCTCGCGATCCTCCTGCCGGTACTTGACGCGGCCCGCGTGGATCCCCCTCTTCGCGTCGCCGCGCGCGACGAGGAGTTCCAGCGCCTGCGGGTGGATCCACCAGTCGCACGCGCCGGAGGCCGGCACGCCGCCGGTGACTCCGGAGAACTTCGGCGGATCCGCGGTGCCGACCCCCATCAGGATCAGGTAGCGGGTCTCGAGGGCGGCAGCCGCGGGCTCGGCCGCAGCCACGTTCACCTCGAGGTATCCGTGCCCCGACCCTTCGACGCCCCCCTTCTTCAGCACGAAATGCCCCTGCCGCCCCTCGATCGTGTAGTCCTGCACGTCGTGCTTCCGCTCGCCGGTCAGATAGAGGTAATCGCCGGCGTGGGTGCCGACGCCGATGTAGTAGGTGGCCCGCATCCCGGCTTTCACCCAGTCGGGCACCGCCATCCGCTTCGCCTCGGGCAACAGTTGCAACAGCGCCGGCTCCTGCGCCCGGGCGGCGGATGCCAGTCCGGCGACGAGGGTGCAAACGATGCTACTTCTTGACATCGAAGTTCTCCCATAGCTGACGGCGCGCGGCGGCGCCGGCCTCGAAGGCGCGGGCGGAGGCGCTCGCGGAGATCACGCGCACGCCGTCCGGCGTCTCCACGAAGCGCCCCTCCCAGACGCTGACGGCCCCGTTCCGGAAGCCGATCGTTCCGCTGTAGTCCGTGGCGGCGAACTTCCCGTGGCTCGTCGCCTGTTCGGTCGCCGCGACCATCGTGCAACCGAGCGTCGCCTGCCAGTCGCGGAGGGAGCGCAGCGCATCCGCCGCCCTTCGCACCCGCGCGTCGAACGCGGCGACGACAAAATCCATCCCGTGCTCGCGGTCGACGGCGATGAAGGCGACGAAAGCGTATCCGTTGCGTCGCGCGCCCTCGACCGCCTCCAGCATCGGCGAGAAGGACTTGGGATAGGCGATCGTCAGCAGTCCGTTCGGTTCCTTCCAAGTGTGCGACTCCGAGGGGGGGCGTGGGGGGGAGTCCTGCCCGGCCGGAAGCGGCGGGCCGACGTCCGCCCCCTCGGCGACCGGGCCGGCGGGCGGCGGCGTCCCCCCCCCCGGCCCCCCGGCGTTCCCCTGCGCCTGCCGGTCGAGGATGACTTGCAAGACCTGTTGCAACACCGGGTGGGTCACGCCCTGGAGGTGCCGCGCGTCGAGCCGGAATCCGAGCGGGGCGACGCGTGCGACCGCGAGTGCGGGCGCCCGGTAGCCGAGGTCGACCATCCGTTGCAATTCGACGAGTTGCAACGGGGCCGCCGGCACCTCGGCCGGGCGCTGGGCCAGCAGCGCGTGAGCGTAGGCGAGCCCCGGGGAGCGTCCCGCGTGGATCCGGGCGAGGCGCAGGTGGGCCGTCGCGGAGGCGACATGCCAGTTGGCATGGTCGACGCAGATGCGGAGTCCTGTTTGCAAGTCGCGGCGGATGTCGATCGCGATCTGCTCGAGCGCCATGTACGCCGCCTCCGAGGGGGCGCGCCGGAGCTTCCTGCACTTGACGCAGCAACGGTTGAAGCTCTCCCAGGCGAGGTCGTGCCGGTTCAGCGCGAAGCGGCAGCGGCCGAGCGCCTCGTCGGGCTCCGGCGCGAGCGGGACGCGCTGCGCGATCGCCTCGTACTCCTGCGCGGCCTTTTCGTGCGCCCCCGCGAGTTCGTAGGAGCGCCCGACACCCATCCGCGCCTCGAAGTGGTCGGGCGCGATCTTGCGCGCCCGTTCCATCCGTGCGCGGCCGTCATCGGTCCGTCCCAGCGCGAAGAGGATCTCGCCGGCGAGCACGTCGGGATCGGGCAGGAGGTGAAGCGAGTGCCTTAGCGCGAGGTCCGCGTCCTCCAGCGCCTGCGCGTGGCGCCCGAGCGCGAGCCGCAGCGCGCCGCGCGTCAGGTAGGGCGCGTAGGCAAGCGGGCGGGCGCGCACGGCGCGCTCGCTGAGATCCTCCGCCTGCGCGAGGTCCCCGTGCGTTGCGTGGAACTCGGCGAGCATCACCAACGCCCGGTAGTGGGCCGGCTTGATCCGGAGCGCGGCCGCCGCGCGCTCGCGGAAGGCGTCGACGTCGCCGCGCCGCAGCGCGCAGTTCGCGAAGAGCACCGCCGCGTCGGCGTGGCGCGGATCCCGTTCCAAGGCCCGCGCGCACTCGCGCTCCGCGGCGGCCATGCTCCGCCGGCCCATCATCTCCACCGCGAGATGGAAGGGGTCGATTGCGGCGCCGGGCTCTGTCGCCAGCACGTCGGGGAACTCCGCGAGCGCATAATCGATCGGGATGACGCCCTCGTACCCGGTCAGCTTGTTCAGCTCCTCCTCCATCGCCTTGTCCTGGAGCCCGGTGCGGATGTTGAAGCCGAAGGTGTTCTGCCCGACGACGGCGCCGGCCTCGAGGTCGACGCAGGGCCCGCCGCTGTTGCCCGACGTGATCTTTGCGTCGATGAAGAGCGAATCGACGCGACCGAGCTGGTCCTTGTTGAACCGGACGACGACGCCGCGCGTGACGAAGAGCGAGAGCTGCTCGAAGTCGAAGATCCCCGTCAGCGGGAAGCCCATCGTCAGCACGGGATCGGAGAGCTGCACGCGCTCGAGCGGCGCGAGCGGCATCGCCCGAAAGGCCCCGGCCGCGGCGATCTTCAGCAGCGCCACGTCGACGCCGTGCGTCCCCGCGGGCCGGTTCTGTTCGAAGTAGGTGCCGCTCGCGCCGACGAGCTTCGCCTTCACCGGCGGTCGCCGCAGCGCGGAGTCCCAGTGCAGGGCGATCTCGTCGAAGAAGCTCCCGCCGCGCGCGTCGAAGACGACGTGGTGGTTGGTCAGCACGTACCCGTCCTCGCGGACGACGAAGCCGGTGCCCGTCTGCACCGCCTGCCCCCTGCTACAGACGACGAGGACGACCGACTCCTTGTGCCGCTCGACCCACTGCTGCGCCGTCGGCTTCTCCGCCGGGGGGACGAGGGGCGCGGGACCGAGGCGCGCCGAGTCGGCGCACCTGCGGAAGGTCTCGAGGAGCGCTTCGTACTCCGCAACCGGCGCGACGGTGGAGGCGATGTAAAGCCATCCGTCCTTCCGTGCCACGCCCGCGTGGATGCGGTGGGGGCCTCGGGGGCGGTCCTTCAGCTTCCCTTGGAGCTGGAAGAAGACCGCGTCGGCGCCGCCCAGCCTTCCCTCCTCGAAGCCGGTCCCATAGCGAAGCTCCAGCGCCGGCTCCTCGGACCGGATCAGAGGCATGAACCGCGCGGCGATGTCCCTGAGCCCAAGCGCCTCGTAGGGGCTGCCCGGCGGGAGCGGGATCGGAGTGATGCCGAATCCGACCGCGACCTGCGCGGGGTCGTCGGTCGCCGTCTCGGGCGTGAAGAGGTACTCGAGCGTGAAGTCCTCGGGCGCCACATGGACAAGCATCTTCCAGCCCGGGGGATGGAGCACGCCGAAGCGGCCGGCCGGATGCTCGTAGCGCACCCATGTCTCGGCCCCCGCGGCCCCCTCCCTGAGCCTCTTGATCAGCGGCGCCGGCACGCCGGCCCGCGCCAAGTCCGCCGCCTCCGCGTCGTCCGCGCGCAGTTGCGTGCCGATCAGATCGACCAGAGCGCCGAGGCTCTCGGCGTCGTTCCCCCCCTTTGCAAGTCGCGCGAGCTCCTTGCAACTGAGCGGATCGCCCTGGAGGCCGCGCAACAGCGCGGCGTTCGCGCCCGCCCTCTTGAGGCGCAGCGCGTCGGCCGCCGTGAGGGGAGGGCGCGCATCGGTCGCCGCGAGACGGCGCAGGATCGTCGCGGCGCTCTCGCCGCGGGCGCACGCCGCCTCGATGTCGGCGAGCGTCAACGGCGCGCGGCCGCGGAGGCGCCCGAGGAAGTCGTCGCCGAAGCCCGCGGCCTTGAGCCTCTCGATGTCCGCGTCGGTGACCTCCGGCCTGCCGGCCCGCTCGACCTCCTTCCAGATGTCGGCGTCGGAGAATCCGGCCTTGCGGAGATCGAGGAGGTCGTCGACCGACAGGTCGCCCGCCGCGGCCGGAAGCGCGAGGAGCAACACCACGAGCACGCGTCGCATCGCCATTCCTCCGGCCGGGATTCTAGCGCAGATGGAGTTCGAATGCGGCGCCCTCCGTCGCCTCGAAGGTCCCGGGCAGTTCCTGCCGCCCCTCGCCGTAGGTCCTCGCCTTGAACGCACCCGCGGGAAGCATCATCGCAAAGCGGCCGAAACCGTCCACGTCCGGCTTGAAGGTCTGCCCCTCAGCGAGCCTGTCGTTGACGAGGCGATGGAAGACGACGTAGGCGCCGGGAACCGGCTTGCCGCCGGGCGCTAGAACGATGCCGGTGAACGCGGCGCCGCGCTCGAGCTTGATCGTGATGGGCTGGGACGCGTCCACCACCCGGTAGGCGATCGCGTGGTTCGGTGCGTCGATGCGAAGCGTGAGCATTTGGGCCTGGCCGCCACATTCGAGTCGTCCGTGTTCGTCGGTGCGGAGCCCTGGCACGTACTTGGGATGGCATAGCTCGACGAGGGCGCCGGGCAGCGGGCGGCCGCTCTCGTCGAGCACGGTCAGCCGCAGCGGCAGGCACTCGCGCAGTTCGAGGTCACCGAGATCGACGGTCTCTCCTCGACGGAAGCGGAGTTCACGGAGGACGATGGGCGCCTTCGCGTCCGGGAAGATCGTCAACGTTGCCCACCCCTCGATCCCCGGATCCTTCACCTCGAAGCGTCCGTCCGCTTCGACCTCAAACGAGCTACCTATGCCAAACCAGCTTCCTAGGCTGCCATTGTTTTCATCGAGGTGATAGGAGGCCTTGCCCTCGCCCGGTGCAGGGACGAGCCTGCCGACGAGCCTGCCGACTCGCTGGAGCCGCGCCTCGTATCGTGCCCCTTCCCGCACCTCGATCTCCTGGCGCAGGTTGTAGTGGCCAACGGCGCCGACAGTCAGTCTCCCGGGGGCGGGCGCGAGTCCGTCGACCTTCCACCGGCCGAGCTCGTCCGTCGTTGCTTCCTGCCTGTGATCCAGTTCGTCCTCGTCGGTCTGCCAGATCGACACTGAGGCGCCATCGATCGGTGCTCCCTGTTCGTCCAGCACGGTCCCCCCCGCGGGGAGGCCGCGCCGGAGGTTGACCTCGATTGTCCTGCTCTCGCCGGGCGCGAGATCCACCTCGGCGCGTGCGTACAGATAGCCGCCGCCTGACGCCGTGATGACGCGGCGGCCGGGGGTGAGCTCCATCCGGTCTCCCGCGAGGCGCCACCGATCGACTTCGGGGAGAAAAGTCACGTCGGCGTCCTCGACCGGCCTCCCGTCGGGGGTCAGGACGTTGACGGTAAGGAGCGCGCGGCGCAGAACGCGAATCTCGACGTCACAATCGCCATTCACCGTCAGCTCCGCGCTGCCGAGCCTGCCACCTTGCGCACACGCGTACGCCCGGTAGGCGCCGTGCGCGGCTCCGAGGATGACAAAGCGCCCGTGCACGTCTGTTCGTGCACGGGCGTGGGAGAGCTCCTCGCGCACATGGCGTTGGTAGTTGACAATGATCAGTTCCCAGGGAGGCAGGACGTGCGCGGGTGAGAGGATCACCTCCACCCCAGCGACGGCCGGGGCGACCGACCCCGAAACGGTGGCACCCTCGCCGAAGCGGAGCGTGACCTCGCGGGTGTCGGCGAGCTCGCGCACGACCGGCGCGTAACCGTCGAGCGTTGCGATGAGCAGGACGGGGTGGAATCGCCGGATGCCGGTGACGGCGAAGCGGCCATCGTCGTCTGTGACCTGTTCGAGGTCGATCTCCTCGTCCTCGTCCTTGTCCTTGTCCCAGACGCGGATCCGCGCGCCGGAGGCGGGTGCGCCGGACGGAAGGAGTGCGCGCCCCTCGGCGGTTTGCGACGGCGCGAGCCGGACATGCACGGTCTCCGCGTACACGTTGACCCTCGCCGGCACATAGCCGGCCCGGCGTACCGTGACGAGCTGCGTCTCGACAGAGTCGAACTCCGCGCGCCCGTCGGCATCCGTCGTGTGATCGGCCTCCCCCTCCGCGCGTACCAGCGCGGCCGCCACGGGACGTCCGCTCTCGTCCACGACCTCGACCAGCTTCAGGCGCGGACGTACTTCGATGCAGTGCCCCCCGTCGAGCGGCTCGCCCCCGGAGACTTCCGCCTCCTGCTCCGCCGCTGCCGCGGGTATGGCGACATCCCGCACCTGCGCCGGCGCACGCGGCACGCGCACGCCACACGGCCGCGCCCACCAGATGAGGGCGCCCACAGGGAGAAGCGCGATCAGCAGTGTCCGGGCGACCACGCGGTCAACTCCTCGTCGGAGTGTAGCACCGTCAGATCGTCTCGAGCGGACCGTCCACCGCGGGCGCCGGGAAGGCCGCGTCCAGTTCGGCGAGATCCCCGGCCGAGAGCCGCAGCGTCAGCGCCGCCGCGAACCCGCGCACGCGCGCGGGGTCCGACGTCTTCGCGACGGCGGCCGAGCCGGGCTCGCGCAACACCCACGCCAACGCGACGGCGGTTGGCGCGACGCCGTGGCGTGCGGCGATCCCCCGCACCCCCTTCGAATCCGCGAGGCGGCCCTGGTCGAGCGGCGTGTAGGCCTGCGCCACGATCCCCCGGGCTCGACACGACGGGATCACGCGCCGCTCCGCGCCGCGGTGCGAGAGGTTGTAGTAGATCTGGTTCGCGGCGCAGCGTGCGTCGCCGAGTTCCGCGAGATCGGCCCAGTCGAAGTTGGAGACGCCCCAGCGCGCGATCTTGCCCTCCGTGGCGAGCCGCTCGAACCCGGCGACCGTCTCCGCGACCGGGTGCGCGCCCGGCCAATGCAACAGGTAGAGATCGATGCGCTCGGTCGCAAGCCGCTTCAGGCTCCGCTCGCACGCGCGCCGCACGCCGTCGCGCGACGCGTTGCTCGGCAGCACCTTGCTGACGAGAAAGACCTCGTCGCGCCGCCCCGCGATCGCCTCGCCGACGAGCGTCTCCGCGCGCCCGTTGCCATACATCTCGGCGGTGTCGATCAGCGTGATGCCGAGGTCGAGCCCGAGCCGCAGCGCCGCGACCTCCTGCCCGCGCCGCGCGGGATCGTCTCCCATCTCCCAAGTGCCGAGCCCGAGGCGGGGGATGTCCATCGCCTGATGATCCTCGACGACGTCCGCGCAGGCAACGGGCAGCGGGTCGAATGGGGGGGGGCGGGGGGGGCGACCCGGAGCGCCAGCCCGCGCGGTACCATAGCGAGCGGAGTGCGCTGATGTCGCGGACGCGGGCCAGGCTCACGGTGGTCGTCGCGGGACTCCTCGCCGGCGGAGTGGCTTGGTTCGTCCTGAGTCCCGGTGCGCAGGTGCCGCGGAGAGCGACGCGAGGCGACGCCTCGGAGGCGCGGGGGGAGGGAGCGGGCTCCTCGGAGGCGCGTGCCGACGGCGATGCAACGTCATCTCCCGGCCTCACCGGCGGTCTGCTCGTGAGGCTTGTGCGGGAGGATCGCGGGTCTGCGGATGGCGCGCGCGTCGTGCTGCTGACACCGGACGAGTGTCCGGAGGTTGTGACCGGCAGCGCCGGTGAGGCACGGTTCCCGGCGCGACCGTCGAGCGGAATCGCGATCGCATCGCTCGACGGATTTCCGCTCGCTGCGGCCTGCCTCGAGGGCTCGGGCCCGGAGGTGACCATTCACTTCCGGGAAGGCGGCGTGATCGGGGGGCGCGTGATCTTGGCGGGGGGGGCGCTTCCGAAGCGTCTGCAACTGGACTGTCCTGAGAGCGCGCCGCCGGAGGAAGTGCTGCCCGGCGACCTCTACACAATCGTCGCGGCATTCGGCCTGAAACCCGATTCGCAGGTGGCAAGCGTCGACGCTGACGGCAGGTTCCGGTTCCGCGGACTCCCTGTCGGCGCGGCGGCGGAGATCTCCGCGCACTCGCGAGATTACGCCTCCGACTTGCAGAATGCGCCCCCGACCATGAGGGTGCTCGTGCCCGACGAGGACGTGGTCTTCCGCCTCTGCGCCTACGCTCGCGTGTCCGGCCGCGTCGTCCGTGCGGACGGAACCCCCGTTGTACGTGCCGCCCTTGTGATCAACACCTCCTCTGGCTATGGCATGTCAGGGACGACCGACGAGAGTGGCGCGTTCTCCGAGTCGCTCCGCGAGTTCGAGGGGAGGGGGCTGAAGGTCACTGTCGCCAACGAGCAAGGCCTTGGATCGCGGATGATCGATGTCGGCGATTTCGGGCCGGAGGGTGTCGCACTCGGCGACATCGCGGTCGCCGCCGGGGAGGCGACGCGCGCGCTGCTGCTCGTCCTCGATGACCAGGGGCAGCCGCTCGCGGATGCCTACGCGATGGCATACGGTTACGGCGCGAAGCCCGTCGGACCGCCGGATTCGAAGGGACTGATCACGCTGCCCTCGGTCGGCGAGAAGTACCGCATCGCTGCGTGGGGCTACGCCGTCGCCGAGTTGGACGTGTCGGCGACTCCCCCCGCGGCCCCCCTCGAAGTCCGGCTTGCGCGTGTCGCGATCCTCCGGCTGGCTGTCGTCGGCGCCCCGGAAGGCACGTTTGTGCTCGTCCGCTCGAACGAGGATCTCTTCGATCCGTTGCAAGTCCCTGAGCGCGCAGACCGGCTCCTTGTGGCCGCGGGCTTCGGCGTGAAGCGATTGGTCTGGTCCGCCGCGGACCGATGGGTCTGGTCCGCCGCGGACGGAGAGAGGAGGCAGTTCCGATCCGAGGTCGGGGCGGGGATCTCACTGCTCGGACCGAAGCCGGGTGTGACTTTCCAGGTGGCGTTGACCGACGCGCTCGGCGTGGCACAGTCCGAGCAGGCGGTGCGCCTCGAGCCGCGGGAGGAACGCACCGTGACTCTGGTCGCCGAGCGCCTCTTCCGCACGATCGAAGGGGTGGTCCGCGACGAAGAGGGTGAGGCGGTGCCGGATGCGGACGTTCAGCTCGCGGCCGTCGGCAAGACTCGCGCGGATCGTATCGCCGGCGGGAGAACGGACGAGACGGGCAGGTTCGCGATCCCCGGAATCAGTGCGGCCGAGGCGCAAGCGTACGTGGACGCCGAAGGCTTCGAGCTGTGGGTCAGGGAGAGCGTGAGGCTCGATGCCGGTGCGCTCGCTATCGGGCTCGCGCGGGGACGGACGCTGGTCGTGCGCGTCGTGGACGACGCCGGCAAACCCGTGGAGGGGGCCACCGTCGAGATCTACGCCCGGCCCGCCCTGCGCTGGAACGGCTTCCCGGTTTCCCGCGGAGTGATCGAGATCGAGCCCGGAACCTACGAGGCGCGGGGCGTGGCGCGTACCGACGCCCTGGTGGACATCTCGAAGGGGGATCGGCAGGTCATCCCGACCGCGACGCTGGAGGAGCGGGAGATCCGCGTCGTCCTGCCCCGGTGATCGCGAGCCTTGCTCACTCGTTGCTCCCCGGACTGCCCTGCCTGCGTTTCCCGGCGCGCAGCGGTCCAACGGGAAATAATGAGCCAGGCTCCGGTTCTACGGCAGCAGTTCCGCGTCGTCGGCGGTCAGCGTGATCGCGCCGAGGTGGTCGTCGACGCGGCCGGTGACGAGGTAGGGGCCGTAGCCGATCAGCAGGTGGCCGCAGCGGCGGTAGGCGTCCGGGAAGAAGCTGATCTCGGCGACACCGCTCCGGTCTTCGAGCGTCAGGAACTTCATCAGTTCGCCCCTCTTCGTGCGGATGCGGCGGTAGGTCGTCATCCATCCGGCGACGGTGACGGTGCGGCCGACCATGCGCGGCAGGTCGGCCATGCGGATCGCGTGCGCCTCGCGCGCGCCTTGCTCGAAGAGATCCAGGGGGTGGGCGGAGGGGGTGAGCGACAAGAGCTCCTGCTCGAGCAGCACGATCTTCTGCGGCGAGTACTCGCGCAGCGCCGGCAGCGTGCGCTCGGGCGGCAGCATGTGGCGCCCTTGCAACAGGTCGTGGTCCTTCTGCTTGGGATCGAAGAGCATCACGCGCCAGAGCTTCTCGGGCCGCGTGCCGTCGAAGGCGTCGAAGCAGCCGGTCAGCACGAGATGTTCGACCTCGCGCTTCGGCAGCTTCGGCATCCGGCGCAGGAAGTCGGTCAGCGACGCGAAGGGGCGCCGTTCGAGGATCGCCGCGAGCGCCGCCTCCGAGAGCTGCTTGACCCTGCCGAGGCCGATCCGGATCGCCCCCTCTTCGAGCGTCTCCGTCTCCGCGCTGCGGTTGATGTCGGGCAGGAGGATCGGCACGCCGAGCCGCCGCGCCTCCTCCACGTAGGCGCGGGCGTCGTAGAAGCCGCCGCCGTTCGCGAGCACGGCGGCGAAGAAGGCGGCGGGGTGGTGCGCCTTGAGCCAGAGCGCCTGGTAGGAGATGCGCGCGTAGGTGGCCGCGTGCGCCTTGCTGTAGGAGTAGGAGACGAAGTTCGTGATCTGCGCCCAGATCCGCGCCGCCTCCTCGTCGGGGATGCCCTGCCCCCGCGCCCCCTGAAGAAAGTCCTTGGCAAGGACTCTCACCTTTTCCTCGTCGCTCATCTTCGAGATGGAGCGGCGCAACTGGTCGGCGCGCTCCAGCGTGAAACCCGCGAGGTCGCGGGCGAGGCGGAGGATGTCCTCCTGGTAGAGCATCACGCCGTGCGTGCGCGGGAGCAGGCGGAGCAGCGCCGGGGAGTCGCACGGCTGCTCGCCGCGGCGGCGCAGCACGTAGGCGTCCTTCATGCCGGAGCCGGAAGGGCCCGGGCGGATCAGCGAGAGGCCGATCATCGCCTCCTCCTGCGTCGTGCCGCGGATCATCTTGAGCAGGCTGCGCATCGCGGGCGACTCGACCTGGAAGACGCCGAGGGTCTGGCCCTCGCGCAGCAGCGCGCCGGCCTTCGGATCGGACTCCGGCAGCGAGGCGAGGTCGGTGCCGGTCCAGCGCGCCGCGTCGGAGACGACGGCAAGCGAGCGGTGGCCGAGCAGGTCGATCTTCACGAGGCCGGTCCTCTCGACGCCGTGCATGTCGAACTGCGTGACGACGAGCCCCTTCGCCGAGCGCTCGAGCGGCAGGTAGTCGGTGAGCGCGCGGTCGGCGATCACGATGCCGCCGCTGTGGATCGAGAGGTGGCGCGGGTAGTCGCAGAGCGCCTGCGCGGCGCGCAGGATCGTCCGGTAGGGCTCCTTCGCGCGGGGGAAGGCGCGGAGTTCGGGGTACTGGTCGAAGTCCTGCGGGAAGCGGCGCGGCAGCAGCTTGCTCAGCCGGTCCACCTCCGGCGGCGGGATGCCGAAGCACTTCGCGACCTCGCGGAAGGCCGCTCGGAACTGCAAGGTCTGGAAGGTGCAGATCATCGCGACGCGGTCGCGGCCGTAGGTCTCGTAGACGTGCTCGAGCACCTCGTCGCGCCGGCGCCAGTCGAGGTCGAGGTCGATGTCGGGCGGGTCGTGCATGCGCCCGCGGTTCAGGAAGCGCTCGAAGAGGAGTTCGTGGCGCAGCGGGTCGACGTTGGTGATGCCGAGCGCGTAGGCGACGAGCGAGTTGGCCGCCGAGCCGCGGCCGACCATCGCGATGCCGCGCGCGCGTGCGAAGTCGACGATCCCGCGCACGATGACGAAGTAGGCGTCGAAGGAGAGCTCGTGGATGACCGCGATCTCCTCGAGCAGCCGCCGCATCACCTCCGGCGGCACGGGCCTGTAGAGCGCCTTGACCCCTTCGGTGGCGAGATGGAAGAGGCGCGACGCGGCGGTCTCGCCGCCGGGCAGCGGCGGCTGCGGGAAGACGAAGGGGCGCTTCTCGAAGCGGAAGGTGCACTTCTCGGCGATCGCCGCCGCGGCGCGCAACGCGTCGCGGGAGAAGCGCTGCCGCATCGCCGCCGCGTCGGGAAGGTGCGTCGCCTCCGCCCGCACCGCGGCGACGAGCTTGCCCCGGTCGCAGGCGCGCAGGATCCGGTGCAGCCCGCGCCGCTTCGGCTCGTGGAAGCCGACCGGGAGCCGCGCGACATGGGGCCCGAGCTCGATCACGCCGTCGCCGCGCTCGCGCAGCAGCGCATCGAGCGGCGCATCGGGCCGCATCCCGGACGCCGAGACGAGAAAGCAGAGGTTTCGATACCCCTCGTCGTCTCGCGCGAGCAGCGTCCGCTCGCCAAGCTGCGCGCCGAAGAGCGGCTTCACGCCCGCCGCGTCGCACGCCGCCTGGAACGCGAACGGATCGCGCAGCCCGCCGCGGTCGGTCATCGCCAGCGCGCCGATCCCCCCGCGCGCCGCCGCCTCCACCAACTCCTCGATGGTGCTCGCGCCGAAGAGGTGCGAATGCTGCGTGTGGATGCGGAGGTGGGGGAGGAGCATGGGATTGGGGGGGGGCGGGGGGGCGCAGCGAAGCGAAGCCCCACCGGACACTCAGTGGGGGGCGGGGGGGGCGCAGCGCAGCGAAGCCCCACCGGACACTCAGTGGGGGGCGGGGGGGGGCGGCAGCGGCGCGCGGCGTGCGACCTCCCCCCAGCGGCGGCCGCCTTTCCGGGGCTTTGGTGGTCTCTTTCCATCTTGCCGTTGCCACCCTTGGGCGCTTCATCGCGTCAGCGACGAAGTGCGCAGCACGAAGCCGTGCTCGTTCTGCGGGAGTTGGCCCATGAGCGCGACCGACGGCCCCTGCACGATGCGATGGAAGCCGTGGCGCCGGCGGATGCCCGCCACTGCGCGGGCGAGGCGCGCCGTGCGCTCGGCGCGCGACGGCTCGATCGGCAGCGGGGTCGATCGAGGGGCCGGAGGATGGACCGGATCGAAGAGCAGCGCCTGGCGAGGCGCGCCGAAGAGGAGGTTGTGCGCGTCGATGCCGACGCGCCGGACGAGCACGCGCCGGTCGAGCATCTTCAGGAAGAGAGGTTTCGCCGCGGCGAAAAGCTCCGCCTCGAGGTCGGAGGCGTCGGCGAGCGTCGTCTGCCCCTCGCGCGCCTTGAAGTCGGCATACTCGAACGAGACGCGCACGCTGCGCGCCCGCGCGTGGATCTCCCGGAGCCCGAGCGCGGTGCGCTCGCACAGGTAGAAGAGGTAGCCGGCGAGCATTTCGAGGTCGGCGCTCGGCTCCGCGAGCGCCGACCGGCGCGAGACCGACCGCTTCCTGCGGTCGCCCTCGACCGGCCGCGGATCCTCCCCGCGCGCAAGCAGCGAGAGCGTCCGCCCCCGCGCCCCCAACGTTTCGACCAGGAGGCTTTCGGGAAGCCGGGCGAGGTCGCCCACCCGGTCGAGATTGAGCTTCCCGAAGAGATCGAGCGTCTTCCGGCCGACCCCCGGCAGCGCCGAGAGCGGCAGCGTTCCGAGGAAGTCCTGCGCCCGCGCGGGCTCGACGAAGCCGATGCCGTCCGGCTTCGCGCACGCGGTCATCAGCCGCGCAAGGATGCGCGTCGGCCCGATGCCGACGGTGACATGGAGCCCCGTCGCCGCGAGCGCGCGGCGGCGCAGCGACCGCGCCGCCCGCCACGCGCCGCCGTGGAGGTGCTCGGTGCCGGCGAGGTCCACGTAGGCCTCGTCGAGGGAGACGACCTCCACCTGCGGCGAGAGATCGGCAAGCAGCGCGAACACGGCATCGCTCGCCCGCCGGTACTCGGGATAGGAGCCGGTCAGGAAGACCGCCTGCGGGCAGAGCCTCGCCGCCTCGCGGAGCGGCATCCCGGCGTGCAGGCCGAAACGCCGCGCCTCGTAGGAGCAGGAGGCGATCACGCTCGCCTCGCCTGGCAGACCGCCCACGACCACCGGCCGCCCTCGCAGTCGGGGGTTCTTCACCTGTTCGACCGACGCGAAGAACGCGTCGATGTCGGCATGGAGGATCATCGGGGCCGCCGCACCTCACCGCCCCCCCGTGCCACGGCGGACGGCCCCCACGACAACCCCCCACACCGGTCCGCCCCCATGGCGGCCGAGTCGCCCGAGCATATCGATGACAAACTCCCCGCCTTCGGGATCGATTCCAGGTACCACCAGCAGCAGGTCCCCGCGGGCAAACCCCGCCGCCGCCCGCCGCAGACGGACCATCCGGCACCCGCTCCCTTTGAGAAGGGGCGGCATCTCGCTCGTGACCTGCTCCATCTCCGCCTCGCCCGCGGGCTCGCTGACCGCTCCCATCACGGCACCCTCCGCGCCGTTCGCTCTCCGCTACGCCGCCGATCACGATACCTAACATATACCTAACGTACAAGGGGGGCCCGTCGCCCGCTGCGCGGGCTATGGGCCCTAGGTGATATGATGGTATGCGGTATGCGACGCATCACGATCACGCTTCCGGACGACCTCGCGGGGATTCTCTCCCACGAGGCGCGCCGCCGCGGCGCGCCGGTGTCGGCCGTTGTCCGCGAGGCGCTGCGCACCCTCTTGGAGGGGGGGGCGAAGTCCCGGCACAAGCTCGCGCTCGTGGGGATCGGCCGGAGCGGGCGGAAGCACACGGCGCGGGACGCGGAGCGGATCCTGAAGCGGGAGTGGGGGCGTGATCGCGGTCGTTGACACCGGGCCGCTCTACGCGGCGGCGGATCTCGACGATGCGGACCATGAGGCGTGTGCCAAGGCCCTCTCCACGGCCGGCCTTCGCCTCGTCATCCCGGCCATGGTCGTTGCGGAGGCGACCTATCTCGTGGGGAGTCGTCTCGGGCCCGGTGCGGAGGTCCTCTTCCTGCGGGCGCTCGCGGGGTTGACCGTGGAGGCTCCGCTTGCCGAGGACTGGCCGAGGATTGCCGACCTCGTCGAACGCTATGCCGACCTGCCCTTGGGGGGCACCGACGCCTCTGTCGTCGCCGTGGCGGAACGCCTGGCAACGGACACCGTCATTACGCTGGACCGGCGCCACTTCGGTACGGTCCGGCCGCGTCACTGCCCTGCTTTCCGCATCCTGCCCTAGGCGTGAGTCGTGATGGAGTGCCTCGCCGCAGACCCAATGCCGGCAGGAGTCACGCCCCCCGCCGGTTAGAATCCCCCGGGCTGTAGGCCTCAGGCGCCGAGGGCACTGGGGCCAGGAAAGAATCGAGGAGAAGAGTGCTTCGACGCCGGAAGACCGTTTTCGCGGCCCTCTTGTGGCTTGCCGCAATCGCGAGCGCTGCGGAGCTCACGGTGGGGGAGTATCGCGGCACCGGCGTGACCGTGCGGATCGATCAGATCGGTCAGGAGATACGAGGCTCGATCCTCCGGGGCGATCGTGTCTTCCCCTTCACCGCGACGCAGCAGGCCAACGGCCTCATCGAAGGGAAGTTCCTAGTCGGCCAAGACTCGTTCGCGTTCACGCTTCAACCCGGGCAGGAGGGACAATTCACTTTCGAAACCGGCGGCAAGAGACTCTCGCTGACCCCTCCCGCGCCCGCCCAACTCGTCCCGCCGCCCGGTCCGCAGGGCGGCGCGCACGATCCGGCGGCGACGGCGGAGAGGATAAGGATCTACGATCCGCGGACGATCCGGGACGAGAAGAGCTCCCTCGATGTCGCGACCATTCTCGTGCCCCAAGGCTGGCAGATGGACCACGGCGTGCTCTGGCGCATCGAACGCTCCAACTTCGTCACGCTCGAAACGACGATCTCCGATCCGCGGACCGGCTGGACGCTGAGGTGGATCCCGCGGGACCAGTTCAACTGCTGCCCCGCGTGGTACGCCAACGCGGTCCAGCAGAACCAGGGCTTGCTGACGGTCGGGGGCATGGAACTGTGCGACCGCGTCTGGCCGCCCGCCGACTTCATCCTGCAAGCGGTGTTGCCGCGCTATCGCCGCGTGCCGGGAGCGCAGGTCGTTCGCTCGGACGATCTCCCCGAAGTCGCGGCCCGGATCACCCGGGAGAGCGCGGACGAGATCGCGCTGATGCGCCAGAACGGCCAGGAGGCGCGCTACGGCGCCGGCCGCGTGCGGATCGAGTACCCCGGCGCCCGCGGCGGGACGATCCACGAGGACATCTATGGCATCGTGCAACTGACGTGGAGCCCGCAGGGCAACGCCAATGCCCAGTCGATCGGGCAGCCTGCGCTCGAGTCCTACATGATCTCGCCGATGTATCTCTACAGCTTCGCGGCGCCGAAGGGCGAGCTGGAGCGGGCGACGCCGGTGTTGCAGACCGTCTTCTCGTCCATGACGATCACGCCGAGCTGGTACGCGTTTCACCTCAATCTCGCGCAGATGTTCCGGCAGGCCGCGGCCCATGATCTCCGGATGATCGCCGAGGCCCGCAAGCAGATCACCGAAAGCCAACGTAAGTCCTGGGGCGAGATGATCCAGCAGATGCAGCGGCACTCCAACGCGGTCGGCGAACTCCTCTCCGGCACCTCCTCCTACATCAACCCGCAGAACCCCTCCGGTCCGCCGATGACGGTCCCCACCGGGCAGACTCCGTGGATGAACCCCCAAGGCCAGATGGCCACGACCCCAAGCCCCAACATCAAGCCCCACGAACAGGCGGCCGGGCAAAATCCCAATCCGAACGCTCCGCCGCCGAACACCAACCAGAACTGGACCCCGATGGACCCCGTCCAGCCGAAGTAACCGGCGAACCCCTACCTCAAGCCTCCTGCCCCTCCCGCCGATAGGCGGGAGATGTTCTGCCGTGGCTGCGGCAACGATGTCCCGCAGGGAAGCGAGTGCCCCGTCTGTGCCGACGGACGGGCGGTGAAGCGTCGGTCTTCGCCCCCCGCACCCCCCCGGAGTCGGCCGGCCATGAGCCGGCTCTGCAATCAGTGCGGCAATACCATCGAGTCCGACGAGGAGTGCCGCGTCTGCGCCGCCGGTCGTGCCTCGCTACGAAAGCCCTCGACCCCGGAGCCTCTGAAGCGCCGCACGACGCTCTGCTCGGTCTGCGGGAACGAGATCGTCCCCGGCGAGAGTTGCGCGGTCTGCGCGGCCGGCCGCGGCTTCCAGAGGAAGGTCGAGCGGAAGGAGTCGCTCTGCCCCACCTGCGGCAACGTCGTCGCGAACGTGCAGGAGTGCCCCGTCTGTCTCAGCGGGCGCGCGCCGGTACGGGCGCGCAAGCGGGAGGAGGCGAAGGGGCCCGCCTGCCCGCGCTGTCGCGAGGCGCTCGAGGAGCAGCGGTGGGAGGAGGTCCTCGTGCTGATGTGCCCGACCTGCCAGGGGGCGCTCTTCCCCGTGGGCGGCCTCGAAGGGACCCTCGACAAGCTGCGGCAGGGGGTCGAGTCGGCGAGCCTCGCCGATGTGCTGAACGAGTTCCGCACGCGCGCCGGCGGCGTGATGCCCGCCGCGGTGCGCTACAAGAGCTGCCCCCGATGCCGCGGGACGATGACGCGGCGCAACTACGCCGGCGTCAGCGGCGTCATCGTCGACTTCTGCGGCCGGGACGGCACGTGGGTGGACCAGGCGGCCTTCTCGCAGCTCGCCGAGTTCATCACGAAGGGCGGCGACCTCCTCGCGGCCCGGAGCCCGCTGAACCGGCGGAAGCCCCTCTGACCGCGCGGCGGGTCGAACAAAGGGGTCTGACCCCAGGTGTTCGGCTGTTGACCTTCTGGGGGGAGGGCGCGTCTCTATTTGCGGATGCCTCCGCCCGCCAGCGAGACCCAGCTCCTCGCCGCCGCCCGAACCGGCGACCGTGGCGCCTTCACGCGGCTCGTTTCGGAGAGCACGCCGACGCTGGAGCGCCTCGCGCTGCGACTTGTCGGCCATCGGCAGGACGCCGAGGACGTCGCGCAGGATGCCGTGCTGTCGGCTTGGCGCGATCTGGGGGGGTTCCGGGGGGGCGCGCGGTTCCAGACCTGGGTCTGCCGCATCCTCGTGCGGAAGGCCCTCGACCTGTTGCGCCGCCGCAAGTCGCCGGCGCCGCCCACAGCCGCGCCGGCCGTCGTCGAAGCGCCGGATGCCATCGCCTCGCAGCGCGAGACGGAGCGCCTGCTGCGAGCGGCGATCGACGAACTGCCCCCGGTCCAGCGCGCGACGCTGCTGCTGCGCGCGGATCAGGGGCTTTCCTACGACGAGATCGCCTACGTGCTCGGCAGCAACCGCAATGCGGTCCGCGTCAACCTGTTGCTCGCGCGCAAGCGGCTCGGCGAGCGGCTCCGGGGGGTCATCGACCGATGAGCTGCCGGTTCGAGCAGGAGGTGCTGCTGCTTGCCGACGGCGAGGTGGCGCCGGAGCGGAGGCTTCTCGTCGAGGCGCATCTCGGGGTCTGCGCGGCGTGCGCGGCGCTCGAGGAGACCCTCGACCGCGTCGATCTGCTGCTCGCCTCCGGCGAGGCCGCGCCGCTCGGTGTTGTTGCGACGTTGCAACTGCCGGCACGTCGCCGCGCCCCGGTTCGCGCGATGTCCGCAGCGGCCGCGCTGCTCCTCGCCGCCCTCCTGCTCCGCCCCTTGCCGCCGGCGACCGCCCCCCCCCGCCCGCCCGATGTTCGGGGGGAGACGTCGCTCCGCTCCGTCCCCACCCGCCCCCCCCCTGTCACCCCTGCCACCCCTGTCGCGGAGGCGCCGGTGCCCGCGCTTCCGGCGCTTCCGCTGCGCGATCTGCTGCTCGCTCTCTCCCCGGACGGGGAGACATTCCTCGACGACGCGCACGCGCTCGCGGAGCAGGTGCGGCGGCGCGGCGCCCGGGGGACCGACTTGCTCGCGGAGGCTCTCGACCCCGCGGCGCTCGAGCTCGCGCGCCGCGCGCTGGCAGTCGCCGAGCGGGCCCCCTCTCCGGGCCTCGAGCGCGCGCTGCTCGCGTTACTTGATTGCGGCGACTTGGCGCCGCACGCGGCACGCGCGCTCGGCAGCGCCGGCGGCGCGGCCTCGGTTCCCGCCCTCGAGCGGGCGCTCGACGGGGCCGCGTCGGTCGAGGCCCGCGAGGCGCTGGTCGCCATCGGGGGCCGCGCGGCGATCGACGCGCTCCTGCGCCACGCGGATGCGCCGGAGGTGCTCGACGCGCTGGCGCGCCTCTCGCCGCGTCACGCGGCGGCGCTCTGCGTCGATGCGGGCCTCGTGCTGCGGAGGCCCGCGCTGCTGCCGGAGTTGCGTGCCGATGCGCGCCGGGGGGACCTGCGCGCCATCGTGCTGCTCGCGGAAGTGCGCGACCCGGAGGTGCTGCCGCTGCTGCGGGAGCAGGCGCGCACGGCCGCGCGCGTCGGGGTCGCCGTCCGTGGATTGCTCGCGCTCGACGGCGAAGAGGCATTCGCCGAGGCCTATGCGCTGGCCGGACGCAGCACGGCGGCGGCGGAGGGATTCCGGGGGGTCGCGGGGGCGGAGCCACGGCTGCTCGCGCGGCTCGGGCGCGGCACGTTCGCCGAGCGGGCGCTGACGCTCGATCTGCTCTCCATGTGCGGCGGCGAGGCGACGGCGCGGGCGCTTTCGGCGGCGCTGCCGGAGGGCGCGCTGCGGCCGCTCGCGGTGCGAACGCTCGGTGCGACGCGCTGCGATCTCGCGGTGGCGCCGCTCGAGGCGATACTGCGCGACGAGCGGCACGCGGCGGAGGCGGTGCGGGCGCTGGCGCGGATCGGAAGCGCGCGCTCCGCGGAGGTCTTGGCCAACCTGCTCACCGACCGGCGCCACGGACGCGAAGCGGCGCGGGTGCTGTCGGAGTTGCCGGAGGAGGTCGTCGTGCCGGTGCTGCTCGACCGCGTCGGTCGGTCGCAGCCCGCGCGCCGCGTGCTCGCGGGGTTCGCGGGCGCGGATCTCGGAGGCGCCGCCGGGCCGTGGCGCGCGTGGTGGAGTTCGCGGACGTGAGGGTGAACGGGAGGTGTGCATGCGTCGGCTGCTGATTCTGCTCTCGGTGTCGTGCTCCGCGGCGATGGCCCAGGAGCCGGACGCGGTGGTGAGCCGGACTTATGATCTCGGCGGGCTCGGGCTTCCGGCGCCGTCGCTGCGCAGAGGGGACGAGGCGCTTCCGCGTCCGCTCGGGACGCACGCCTCGGTTTCCTACGAGTCGGAGGAGGGCGATCTCGAGGCGGGCGAGGCGGACGGCGCCGAGGGCTTCGCCGAACTCGTGGGCTACCTCGTCGGCGAGACGAAGTGGCATTCGCTATCCGGAGGGTTCCTCCGCGTCCATGCCACCGTGGCGCAGCACGTGTCGATCCAGAAGGCCCTCGACACGCTGGTGCACCAGGGGGGGACGCCGCTCGAGATCGAGATCCGCTCCTACTCGATCCCCATGGCAGCGATCGACGACGGTCTGAGACGCGAGCTGTCGCAGGCGACCGCGATGGAGGAGGCGATGGTCCAGCGCCTCGCGGCACTCGACCGCGAGCAGGGGCGTCTCTCCGGCACCTGCCATGTGATGCCGGGATCCTGGGGACGGTACGACTCGGTGATACGCAGCAGCTACCTGCCGGACTTCGATGTCGAGATCGCGCAGGGGAGGGCGATTGCGGATCCTGTGGTCGGCGTCGTCCGGGAGGGGATCGCGCTCGCGATCCGGCCGCACCTGCTCGAGGACGGGAGCGTGCTCGCCCGCGTGATCGCCTCGAGCGGCAATCTGGAGCGTCCTCTCCGCCGCTTCCGCGCCGGCACGACCGATCTCGGGGATCTCGAACTGGCGGACTTCAGGGGGGCCGGCGTTTCGACCGAGCTGGTTCTCCGGCCGAACGCCTACTCCGCGGTCGTGGTCGCGGCGCCCCACTCGGCGCGCGGCGGGTCGTGGGAGATCCTGCTGCTCCGCCTCCGCGCGGTCCCGGATCCGGCTCCTGCATCCAACCTGGCGATCCTTCCGCTGGGGGCGCTCAGCTCCCAGGACTTCAGCCTCCGGTATGGCTGGACGGACGACGGACGGATGCGGATTGCGCAGATCGAGTCGGACCGACGGTTCGAGGCGCAGGATCTGATGGGGTGGATCGGCGCACAGGAGAGCGAGGGCGTCGTGCTGCCGGTCGCGTGGCTCCACGGAGGTGCGCTGCTGGTCGTCGGCGACACCGCATCTGCCAAGCCGCTCCGAACGGCCTTGGCGGCCCTTCAGTCGTCGATCCTGCAGCCGGTGCGTCTGAATCTCCGCTTGCTGGCGGTGGGGCCGCAGACGGTGCCGGACGAGACGACCCCGGCCGCGGGGCTCCTGTCGTTGCCGCTCCTTGCCGGGAGGACCGCGGGTTGCTCGACCTATCTCAGCCGGGAGCATGTCGCGGACTACGACGTGGAGGTGGCGCAGGACGCGCGCATCGGGGATCCGATCGTCCGCGCGGCCTACGGAGGCCTGTTCGCGAACTTGCGGCTCAATCGCACCGGTCCGCGCGCCTACCGCCTCCGCCTAGAGTTGCGCATCGCGGGAGTCGATGACGAGATCCGCGAGATCTCCCACGGCGCGAAGGAGGTCGGCCCGGTGCAGGACCTCGCCACGCGGACTCTGCTGCTGTCGCCGACACTTGACCTGCAAGCGGGGGCGGCCAAGGTGACCGAATTGGGCGCCGATCCGACGGATCCGACCGGCGCGAGGCGTCTCTTCCTCCTCGCCACGCTGCTCGACGGGTGAATGCGTGAACGGGGTCTGACCCCGTTCACCCGATCTATCGGAAAGTGCGTTGGATCCCCGTGGTGGCATCGTCGCAGGCGCGACAGCGGGACGGGGGGGGCCGACCTCTTTGCCCCGCGATTATCCTGGTGAGAGGCGTATACCAGAGAGAAGGACCGCGCCATCCCGGCGCGTTCAGACCACAGACCAAGGAGACCGAATGAAGCAACTGACGCTACTGACCACATCGATGTTCCTCATGGCGCTGCTCGCGCTGCCGGCGATGGCCGGCGACGAGGGCAAGGCGTGCGAGGGCAAGAAGGCCGCCGCCGCGAAGGAGTGCACGGACCGCGCCGACTGCGAAGAGTGCGAGGACTGCGCCGAGTGCACGGACTGCGGCGCGAAGGCGACGCTCACCGCCCGCATCGCAGACCTCGAGGCCTCGGCCGCGAAGGGGTGCGAGAAGAGCGCGAAGATGCTCGCGACCCTCTGCGAGGCGTGCGGCGCGAAGGACACCGCGGCGCTGAAGCTGACGGTCGCCGAGTGCGAGAAGGGGTGCGCGGCCGGCTGCGAGAAGAGCGGCGCCACTGTCGCGAAGATCGAGAAGGCGATGGGCGCCGAGGCCGCCCGCCTGCCGCTGAGCGCCTATGTCGCGAAGCTGTCCGTCGGCTGCGAGAAGGGGTGCGAGATCTCGAAGAAGCAGATGGCTTCGCTCTCGTCCGCCTGCGGCAGCGACTGCGCCGCGACGATGCAGTCGAAGATCAAGCACCTCGAGATCGCCGCCTTCCTCGGCAGCGCGACGAGCGCGCGCGAGATCGCGGCGCTCGACAAGGCGCTCGGGCGCGAGCCCGTCGCGATGCCCGCGCTGAGCGTCCGCATCACGAACCTCGCCACCTACGAGGGGAAGGGCTGCCCCCTCTCCGCGCCGATCCTCGCGAAGCTCACCGAGGGGCGCGAGTCCGCCTGCTGCAAGGCGCTTGCGACCGACCTCGTCGCGCTCGAGACGAAGGCCGCCAACGGCTGTGACCAGTGCAAGGGCGAGATCGCGGCGCTCGAGACCAAGCTCGACGCCGTCGTGCTCGCCGCGATCGCGCAGTTCGAGAGCGACCATCCCGGTGTCTTCACCGGGAAGGGCGCCCCCAAGGGCGCGAAGGAAGGCGCGAAGGAGTGCCCGAAGGAGAAGGGCGCCTGCCCCTCCGGCGGCGCGCAGTAGCTTCCCGCCGCCATGGACCGGGGGCGCTCCCGCGCGGGGGCGCCCCCTTGTCGTGGACGGATAGACTGGCGCGATGCCGACGCCCGCCGAGCTCCGCGCCGCCGTCCTCGCGCGGTATGGCGAAGTCGCCGAGGGCGCCGAGGGCCACTTCGCCTACCCGGTGGGCCGCGCGAGCGCCGAACGCCTCGGCTACGACCCCGCGTCCCTCGCGCAGGTCCCCTCCCGTTCGCTCGCCCGCTTCGTCGGCGTCGGCAATCCGCTGCTCCACCGGCCCCCGCGCCCCCTCGAAACCACCCTCGATGTCGGCTGCGGCGCCGGCCTCGACACCTTCGTCGCCGCCGCGATGGTCGGCCCCCGGGGCCGCGCCGCCGGCCTCGACCTCACCGCCGCGATGCTGCCGCGGCCGCGCGCGAACGCGAGGTTCGTCGCCGGGGACGCCGAACACCTGCCCTTCAGCGACGCGAGCTTCGACCTCGTCACGTCGAACGGCGCGCTGAACCTCGTGCCGGACAAGGCGGCCGCCTTCCGCGAGATCCGCCGCGTGCTGCGCCCCGGCGGCGGCCTCGCGATCGCCGACCTCCTCGTGATTGCAACAGTTCCCGAGGAGGAGCTTGCATCGATGGACGCCTGGTCCACTTGAATCTCCGGCGCGCTGCCGGGTAGGGTCTACCTGGCGATGCTGAGGGAGGCCGGCTTCCCCGCCGCGCGCATCGTCGGGCCGACCGGCTACGCGACGTCGCGCGCCACCGCGGCGCACATCATCGTGGCCTAGCCCCCCGACTCCGCCTCCTCCGCCTCCGCGCCGGGGGGCGTGTCGTCGTCGAGGTGGTCGAGGTAGCCGTGGGGCAGGTGGACGCGCTGCGTCCCCGACCGCTTGCCGCGTCGCGTGCGCATGCCCGCCGGCGGGAAGGGCAGCGCGCGGTCGGCATCCGCGGTGAGCCGCGCGAGTTCGTCGAGGGTGGCCACGCGCGCGAGACGCTGCCGCAGCGGCGCGCCGCCGCGGAAGCTCTTCGTGTACCAGCTCGTGAACTTGCGCATCTGCACCATGCCGCGCTCCTCGCCGACCCACGCGCAGAGAAGGCGCGCATGTTGCAACATCACGTCCAGCGCTTCGCCGAAGTCGGGGGGGTTGGGGGGGGAGCGCCCCTCGAACAGCTCGGCGAGGTCGCGGAAGAGCCAGGGCCTCCCGAGGCAGCCGCGGCCGACGACGACGCCGTCGCAGCCCGTCTGCCGCATCATCCTCAGCGCGTCCTCCCCCTCCCAGATGTCGCCGTTGCCGAGCACCGGCACCGCGACGCGGCTCTTCAGGTCGGCGATCATCTCCCAGCGCGCCTCGCCGTCGTAGAGCTGCGCGGCGGTGCGCGCGTGCAGCGCGACCGCGACGCACCCCTCCTCCTCGCCGATCGCACCCGCGTCGCGGTAGGTGAAGAGCCCCTCGTCGACGCCGATGCGGAACTTCATCGTGACCGGGACCGCTCCGGCGTTCGAGACGACGGCGCGGACCAGCCGGCGCAGCAGCCGCGGCTTGAGCGGGATCGCGCTGCCGCCCCCCTTCGACGTCACCTTCCTCACGGGACAGCCGAAGTTGAGGTCGATGTGGTCCACATGCCCCTCGCCGACGAGCATCCGCGTCGCCTCGCCGAGGGAGAGCGGCTCGACGCCGTAGAGCTGCATCGAGCGCGGCGACTCGCCCGGCCCGAACGCGGCGAGCTCCCACGTCTTCCGGTTGCCGAGCGCGAGCGCCTTCGCGGTGATCATCTCGCTGACGTAGAGCCCCGCGCCGTACCGGCGGCAGAGCGCCCGGAACGGGAAGTTCGTGACGCCCGCCATCGGCGCGAGCACGACCGGCGGCCAGACGCGCAGCGGACCGAGTGCGAGCGGCGCGAACTCCCCCGGCGCGGCGGGCTTCGTGTCGCGGTTGATCTCGCTGCGGTAGATCGGATCCAACGCGGGACCTACGGCGCCCGGGAGGCGCGCCGCGCATCGGGACGGGACGGTGTCTCGGAACGGGACGGCGGGCGCATCGGATCCCATGGTAAACCGGAGGTGTGGCGCGCGCGGCACTTCTGATGTTCCTCGTCTCCGCCGCGGCGCAGGCCGAGGAGGGCGCGGCGAAGGGCGAGTGGTTCGGCGGCCTCCGGCAGGTCAAGCGCGGCAGCTACCTCGACCTCGACAACGGCGGCCTCTTCGCGTCGCAGGAGCCCTTCCCCGGCGGCCGGGCGGAGATGGCGGGCGACGCCCTGCTGTGCGCCACCGAAGAGGATCCCGGCTTCGCCGCGCTCGCCCCGGTGCTGAGCCGCGCCCCGTGGGTGCGCGTCGCCACGAGCGCCGGCCACACGAGCTGGGTGCAACTGTTGCGTCCGGCGCCCGACGCCATCGTCCACTTCCTGACCCGTCTCGGCGGATCGGGGAGGCCCGCGGCCTGCCCCCGCGCCCCCTATGCGATCGGCCGTACCTACTCGATCGAATTGCGATTCGAAGCATCCTCGGGATGCAGGATCGAACGCAGCGACGACTTCGGCCTCTCGTTCCGGGAGATCGCCGCGTCGGCGACCTCGCCCTTCACCGACGGCGAGGTCGAGGAGCGCCGGCGCTACGTCTACCGCCTCTGCGCGCTCGATGAGGGGGGGCGCCGGGGGGTGCCCGCGACGCTGGTCGCCACGGGCCGGAGCCGCGGCGTCGCCGCGGGGGAGGTCGAACTCGACAGCGGCGCCCGCCGCTCGGCGGACCTGATGCTCGGCGAGTGCGCGGAGACCGGCTGGGACTTGCAACTTGTCAGTGTGTGGGATCGTGGCATCACGGTCCGCCAGTCGGAGCGTCTCTTCTGCATGGCGCTCGGCCCCTCGGACGACCGCTTCGCGCCGGCGTGGGAGGGGGGGAGCGCCCGGGAGTGGCAGATCGCGCCGGGCGACTCCTTCCTCGCGCCGCTGCGCGGCGGCGGCGTCGCCCTCTGCCGCCTCGCGTCGCTCGAGGAGCGGCGCGCGACGATCGCCTACGAGGCGTATGGCGACGGCTTCGCGATGCCGCGCCCGCCGGAGGTCGCCGCCACCGCGGTCGAGGGCGGCGTGCGTCTGCGCGTGACCGCCCCCGACCCCTGGTTCGCCACCGAGGTGCTCGCGAGCGACCGTCCCGGCGGCGGCGCGCCGCGGCGGCTGCGCCTCGTGCGCGGGGAGGCCTTCGACGAGGCGCCCGCGGCGCTATGCATCCGCGTCTACGAGGCGCCCTCCCAGGACGACAACGAGCGGCGCGGCTGCGCGGGGCGCGCGATGGTCAACTCGCAGGCGGACAGCGTGCGCGACGGGACGTGCGAACTCGCGGGGGTCGGCGCCGGGTACTCCTTCACGCTAGGCGCGGACGCGGGGCGGCCGGACTGCGAACTCGAGATCGTCGAGGCGCATGGCGAGAAGCCCATCTTCACGTTGCGCGCGCCGGAGGGGATGTGCGTGGTCGCCGCCGCCGCGGACATCGAGCCGCTCTTCGACGGAGTCGTCGGCGCCATCCCCGACGAAGTGGCGCTCGAACGGGTCGAGTCCTTCTCGCTGCAGCCCGGGGAGGAGTTGCTGCTTCTCGTGCGCACCGCACCGGAGGGCTGGGCGAAGGTCGCCCTCCGCACGTCGCCGGGACGCCTCTCGCTGCGCTTCGCCCACAACCCGCGCGCCTGCCGCTTCGGCCCCCTCGACGGCGCGCAGCGCGCCCGGGGGCTCCTCCTTTCGGGGATCGGGGAAGAGGCGCTTCCCGCGCCGGGGTAGGCGCCCGTCCCGGTCGACGGGGGGCGCCCCCCGCGACCCCCCGCTTCCGCCGCGGGCAGGACGCATCGCCACCGCCGCGCTAGACTAGCCGGTGCGTAAGGAGACCGGCGATGACGCGCATCTGGGCGACCCCTCTGCTGTTGCTGCTTTTCGGGCGCGCCGCGCTTGGCCAGGAGTTCGTGCATCCGGCGGGGCTCTATGCGATGCCGCTGCCCGAGGGGTGCGCGGTCTCGTCGCACCTCGACTTGGACGGGACGCCCTACGAGGTCTTCGCGCCCGCCGGGGAGGCGGCGCCGGCGCGCGGCCTCTGGATCTGGGCGCTGCCGGTCGCCACCGGCGAGCGGCCTCTGGCGAAGGCGCTCGCGAAGGCGGCGGTGGCGCGCGTGACGGCGGGAGAGGGGGCGCTCTCGGCGGTGGAGTCCGCGAGCGGTTTCGTGCTCTGGGGCGAGCGGGCGCCCGGGTGGGATGTGGGGGGGCAGCGGGGGGGGAAGGCGTGGAAGGGGGTGGCGTCGGTCGCCTGCCACAACGACGTCGTCTTCGTCATGCTCGCCGGCGGCGCGCCGGAGGAGGCGGCGGCCATCGTCGCGGGCGCTGCCGCCTCGCTCGCGCGCCTCGTCGCGCCGGTGCCGGTCGCGCCGCGCCACCCGTCGGCGGGCAAGCCGGTCGAGCCGCCGGACATCGCCGAGCATTCGATCGCGGCGGCTCCGATGGTCAGCGTGCTCGCCCGCTCCGGCGCCAACTGGTCGGTCTGCGGCTACGGCAGCGCCTTCCTGATCACGGCGGAGGGCTACGCGGTCACGAACCATCACGTCGTCGCGCGGATCGAGGCGGGGGAGGGGAGCGTCCGGCGCGAGGCGTTCGATCCGGTCCTGCTGAGCTGGGACCACAGCGTCCGGAAGGACTCGGTGATGGCGGAGGTCGTGGCCGTCGCGTCGCGAAGCGATCTCGCCCTGCTCCGCCTCTCCGGCAAGGGGCCTTGGCCCTTCTGCCCGATCACGCCGCCGGGGGACATCAAGGCGGGGCACGGCCTGCTCGTGATGGGGTGGCCGTCGCCGCCCAACTTCGGCACGACGGCGATCACGATCAACGAGGGGACGCTGGCGACGATCGTCGGCGACCCCTTCCGCAGGCCGAGCAGCTTCCGCGTCGGCGGCGGCGTGACGACCCACGGCAACAGCGGCGGGCCGGTCTTCGACCTCGATCTCGGCGGCGTGGCGGGGGTGCTCACGGAGGGGATGCCCTACGAGCACAAGGACGGGCTTGTCGAGTACCTCTATCGCGGCCTCGTGCCGACCTATCGCGTGCTCGACGAGTTCCCGCAGATCGCCGCGGGGGGCGGGCCGCCGCGGACGGTCGGCGAGGCGCGGGCCGCCGTCCTCACCTTCCTCGCCCAGCGGCGGCACGGCGCGGCGCTGCTCGGCTGCCGCCGCCTCGAGGAACTCTCCCCCGGCGACGGCATCGCGCAACTCTGCCGCTTCCGGGTCTACCGCTACTTCCGCGACCCGGAGCGGGCGAAGGCGCCGCTGCTCGCCGCGCTGCGGAGGCCGGAGAGCCGCTGGCTCGCGGTCATCGCGGCCGGGCGCGCCGCGATCGACGACGGCGACATCGCCGATGGCGAGGGGTGGTCGAAGCAGGCGAACGAACTCGATCCGCAGCGGCCGGAGGGCCGCCTGCTGCTCGGCCACGCGCGCTACCAAGCGGGCCGGTGGGAGGAGGCGCGCTCGGAGTTCTTCGATGCCGCGAAACTCGGGTACATGGTGCACTTGGAGGGCGACCTGCTCGCCGAGGCGGAGGCGATGCAGGGGCTCTCCATGGCGCAGCAGGCCCTCGACGGATGGAACGGCACGCCGATTCCGCTGAGCCTCGCGATGCGCGCGGAGGAGTTGCTGCTGCGGAGCCTCGAGACGCGCCCCTATGGCAACGGGATCGCCCACGCGGGACTCGGCCTCGTGCGCCTGCTCTCCGGCGCCCCGGGCGAGGTCGATGCCGCCGTCGAGGGGGCCTTGGGCTGCGCCCCGGAGGGCGCCCGCCGGATCTTCGACAGCACCGACAAGACGCTCGAGCACTTCGGGACCTGGGACCTCGATGCGCTCGCGGGGGCCGCCCACCTCCTGCTCACCCGCGCCGCGGGCGGGAGCGACCTGAACGTGGCGCTCGGCGCGCTGCAGCGCGCGCGCCTGGTCCGTCCGTCGGCTTTCACCGCCTACCTGCTCGGCCGCTGGCAGATGATCGTCGCGAAGAGCGTGAACCGGAAGGACCTCTTCCCGCGCGCCGCCGCGCTCTTCGCCGAGGCGGAGCGGCGCGGTCCGCAGACGGTCTGGGCGCGCAAGGCCGAGCAACTGCGGCGCACGTTGCAATGAAGCGAGGAGGAATCCGTGAAGCGAATCGCCTGGTCCCTGGTGCTGCTGGCTCTCCCCGCCGTCGCCGGCGACCTCTTCCTCCATCCGGCCGGCGCCTACCGTCTCCATCCGCCCGCCGGCTGGACGCCAAGGGTCCATTTCGACCCAAGCGGCGTCCCCTTCTACGTCTTCACCCCCGAGCCGGGGCGCGACCCGATCGCCTACCGGCGCGGCCTCTGGGTCCACGCGGTGCCGATCCCCTCCGACAAGTCGCTCACCCTCGACAGCCTGCTGCGCTTCACGGCGGCGACGACGCTTGCATTCGAGCCGGGACTGCGATGCGACCCCGACCAGTCCCGCGAGATCGGGTTCGGAGGGCTCAACGCGCGCGTGATGGAGCTCGCGGGGGTCCACCACACCGGAGGACCCTGGCGGGGCGAGATCGTCGTCGCGTTGCAAGAGGACAACTTCCTCGCGGTCAGCTATGGCGGTCCGCCGGAGGAGTGGACGGCGATCCAGGCGGCGGTCGGGTCGATCCGATTCGAAGGCGCCCGGGCGCTCCTCCCGAAGGAGGCGGCGGAGCGTCCTCCCATCCGCGAGAAGGCCGAGGAGGTCATGGCGAAGCTGCGCCCGGCGACGCCGCTGATCACGCTGCTCGGCCCCCGGGGCCCCCTCGAATCCCATGGGACGGGCTTTGTCCTCTCGGCCGACGGCTATGTCGTAACCTCCCGCCGCGTGTTGCGCCGCATCGAGGCGAACGGCCAACTGTTGCGTTCGCGCCTCGACCCGGTGCGGCTGACGTTCGATGCCACGGTCGGCCTCGAGCCGGTCGACGCCGATGTCGTCGCGATCTCGCGCAAGCACGACCTCGCGCTGCTGAAGATCCGCGGCGGCGGCCCGTGGCCCTTCCTGCCTCTCGCGGCGCAGGCCGACGTGAGGCTCGCGCACCGCGCGCTGCTGGCCGGCTGGCCCGATCCGCGGCAGTTCGGCTCGAAGGCGCTGAACCAGAACGAGGGGTCGGTCTCGGCGATCCCGCGCGACGAGATGGGCCGTCCGCTGGAGTACCGGCTCGGGGCGCGCGCGCCGACAGGCGAGGAGGGGGGGAACGCGGGGGGGCCCGTCTATGACTTGCATCTCGGCGGCGTCATCGGCGTGCTCAGCGCGGGCCTCGTCTACGAGAGCCAGGATGGCAAGATCCGCGAGGTCCTCTACGAGGGGGCCGTCCCCGCGGCGCGGATCTTCTGGGAGTTCCCCCAGGTCGCCGCGGCGGCGGAGCAGGAGCTTTCCGCGGACGACCGCGCGGCGCTCGTCGGGTACTACTTCATGCAGGAGCGCTACGGCGCGGCGATGCTCGAGTGCGCGCGCCTGCTTGGGCGGTCGCCCCGCCACGGGATGGCCAACGCCTACCTCTACCGGATGCTCGCGGCGCTCGGCGAGGACCGTCGCGCGGAGCAGGCGTTCAAGTACGCGCTGATGCAAAAGGAGACCGAGTACCTGACGACGCTCTTCGCCGCCGACGCGGCGCTGGCCCGCGGCGACGACACCGCGGCTTCGCAATACGCGGCGAAGGCGATGCAACTGGCGCCGGTCCTCCCGCAGGGGCAGTTCCTCTTCGCACGGGCCCTCGAACTGCAGGACGCGCAGTGGATCGACCGCCAATGCCAGACGGTGCTCGCGATGACCGGTAACGCGCACCCGCAGGCGCACGCGCTGCTCGGCGTCGGGATCCTCCAGCAGTGGCTCCGCCAGCGCAACGTGATGAACCTCTACGCCTGCCCCCCGCTGCCGGACGCCCAGCGCCTCGAGGCGGAGCGCCATCTCGAGCGCGCGATCGAACTCTGGCCGTCGCGGCAGGGGCTCGCGCACGCCTACCTCGCGATGCTCGCGGCCATGCGCGGGGACGGGCAGGCGTTCGAGGAGCACCGTGCGCGCGCGCTCGCCGAGGCGGGCGACGACGTCGAGGTGTCGCTGCGCGTCGCCTATGTCGACCTGCTGACGAAGCGGCCCTTCCGCGCGCTCGAGATCCTCCCGCCGCTGTCGCAGACGAGCGACCACCCCGGGGTCGCGATCGCGCTCGCGTGGGCGCACGGCCAGATCGCGACGATGATCCACCTCGGCGGCGACCCGGAGAAGGCGCAGGAGGTGATGAGGCCGGCCCAGGCGATCGTGAACGACCTGATGCGCCGCGTGGACCGGCGCGCCCCGCGCCGGTGGGAGCACATCTGCCGCTTCGTGATGACGAAGGAGGCGCTGCTCCCGCCGCCCCCCGCCGGCGGGGGCCGGTAGCACCGTGGGTCGCGCCGCGCTCCTCGCGCTCCTCGGCTGCGCCGCGGCGCTCGCCGGCGAGCCCTGCACGCATCCGGCCGGCGCGTGGACGCTGACGCCGCCCGACGGCTGGACGCCGCGGGTGCACTTCGACGCGAACGGCCTCGCGTTCCACGTCTTCACGCCCGACCCGGGCCTCGACCCGACCGCCTACCGCCGCGGACTCTTCGTGCACGCGATGCCGATCGGGAGCGACCGGTCGCTGACGCCGGAGAGCCTGCTGCGCTTCGTCGCCGCGACGACGGCGATGGCGGAGCCCGGCCTCAGGTGCGACCCCGACGCGGCCCGCAAGGCGACGGTGGGGGGGCTCGACGCGCGCGTGATGGACCTTGGGGGCGTCCACCACACCGGGGGGCCGTGGAGGGGCGAGACGCTCGTCGCGTTGCAAGCCGACAACGTCCTCGTCGTCAGCTACGGAGGACCGCCCGACGAGTGGGAGTCCATCCGCGCCGCCGTCGCCGCGATCGATCTCACCGGAGCCGCCCCGCTCCTCCCCAAGGAGAGCGCGGAGCGCCCTCCCGGGCGCGAGAAGTCCGAGGCGGTGCTGCCGCGCTTGCAACTTGCAACACCACTGATCACGCTGCTCGGCCCCCGCGGCCCCCTCCGCTCCTACGGGACCGGACTCGTCGTCTCCCCGGACGGCTACGTCGTCACGGCGCGGCGCGTGCTCCGGCGCATCGAAGGGCGCGAGCGGAGCGATCCGGTGCAACTGACGTTCGCCGCCGGCGAGCCGATCACCGCCGATGTCGTGGCGATCTCCCGCAAGTACGACCTCGCACTGTTGAAGATGCGGGGGGGCCCGGGGGGGTGGACGCCGATGCCGCTGGCGGCGGAGGGCGAGGTCAAACTCGCGCACCGCGCCCTGCTCGCGGGGTGGCCCGATGCGGCGCGGTTCGGCTCGAAGGAGATCACGGGCAACGAGGGGTCGGTGTCGGCGATCCCGCGCGACGCGAAGGGGCGGCCGATCGAGTACCGGCTCGGTGCGCGCGCGCCGACGGGCGAGAGCGGCGGCAACGCGGGCGGGCCGGTCTACGACCTGCACCTCGGCAGTGTCATCGGCGTGCTCAGCTTCGGCCATGTCTACGAGAACGCCGAGGGCACGATCCGGGAGGTGCTCTACGAAAGCGCGGTGCCCGCGTCGCGCATCCTGTGGGAGTTCCCGCAGGTGGTGGCCGCCCCGGTGCGCGCGCTCGGGCCCGAGGAGCGCGCGGCGCTGATCTCCTACTACTTCGCGCAGGAGCGTTACGGCGCGGCGATGCTCGAGTGTTCGCGGCTGCTGGAGAACTCGCCGCGGCACGGGCTGGCGAACGCGTTCCTCTACCGGATGCTCGCGGGGCTCGGCGACATGCGGCGCGCGGAGGCGTGTTTCAAGCACACCGGCGGCAAGGAGACGGAGTACCTGGCGACGCTCTTCGCGACCGATGCGGCGCTGGAGCGGGGGGACTCCCGCGCCGCCTCGTCGTGGGCCGTCAAGACGATGAACCTCGCGCCGATGCTGCCGCAGAGCACATGGATGCTGGCAAGGGCGATGTCATTGCAAGGGAGCGGTGCGCAGCCCGCGCACCAGGTTCTGCTGATGACGCGCGACGCCCACCCGCAGGCGAACGCGCTCGTGGGGGCGCTGGCCGTGCAACACTGGCTGCTGACCTACAAGGTGCTGAGCCTGTTCGAAGGACGGAAGATGGGCGACGGCGCCCGGCTCGAGGCGGAGATGCGTCTCGAGAGGGCGATCGACCTCTGGCCCGCCGGGCAGGGGCTTGCGCATGCCTACCTCGCCATTCTCGCGGGCGCGGCCGGGGATGCGTTCCGATTCGAGGAGCAGCGCACGAAGGCGCTCGACGAGGCGGGGGCCGACGTGGAGGTGCTCCTGCGCGTCGCCTACGCCGACCTGCTCGCGAAGGAGCCCTTCCGCGCGCTGGAGATCGCGCTGCCGCTGTTGCCGTCGACCGACCACCCCGGCGCCCGCGTGGTCGTCGGCTGGGCCAAGGCGCAACTGGCCTATCGCGCCGCGCGCACGAGCGACCGCGCGAAGGCGACGCGCTGGCTCGCCGAGGCGAAGGCGCTCGCGGGCTGGGAGGCCAACCGCGACGCGCCCTACCCGTGGGGCGAGCTGTCGCGCCAGATCTTCGACGACGGCTTGCAGAAGGCGCTCGCGCCGCCGCCGGGCGTGAGCGGCGGAGCACCGGTCGAGAGCACATGCACGATGGAACTCCGCCACGGCGTGCGCTGGCAGAACCAGGTGTGCGTGCAGGTCTACGGCAGCGTGAGGCTGCAACGCGCGTCGGGCCGGACGGTGAAGGCGATCGCGCGCGTCTGGAACGCCGACGGCACGGGCATCGAGCCGCGGCCCGCCGATTGGGACATCGGCCCGACGATCGGCGCCAACTCGATCCTCGCGCCCGACCGCGACGACATCACCTACACGATCCGACTCCACTTCCCGCTCCCGCTGCTCTGGACCGGCAAGGGCCAGCGCCAACTCAAGGCGGAGTTCTACCTGATCGAGGACGACACGCCGATCACCGAGCCGCAGTCGTGGCCGTTCCAGGTGACGAACGGGTAGCAGGCCGTGGCGCGGATAGTGGCGGAGCGCGGTCCGCTTTCTCCGCAGCAGCGAGCGATGGTAGGATACCGGGCGAGGCTTGGGCATGTCCGAAGAATCGACAATCACCGTCGGCGAGTGGTTGGCGCTTCAGCGTCTCGATCCCGGGGCGGCAGCAAGCGTCGCGCTGAGGGTGGCGCTCGCCTGGGCCGTGCGCCGTCGGCACTCCGGGCATACCGAGGATGCCGCGAGCGAGGCGCTGGTGCGGATCTTGAGAGCCAACGCGCTGCAAAGGGCCTCGCCGAAGACACGCTTTGCCGGATTCCTTGCGGGCATTGCGCGCAACGCTGAGCGTGAGTTGGCGAGAAGGGAACTTCCCCGCACTACTACCGCGCTCGGTCATCACTCGGCTGCGGAGTACGCAGACGCGAGGACGGTGGGATGGCGCTGCCAAGCGCTCCTGGGAATGTTGGCTGGTGAGGAGTGGGTGCTGGCCAACGCTCTACTTGACGGGGAGAGTCTTGAGGAGATCGAACGCAGGCACGGAATCGGCTCCGGTCGGGCCCTGCAGCTTGCTTGCAGCGCGGCGGGCAGACTGGCCTCCAGCAGGGCAGCCGGGCGCGGTCCTCGCGGCCACGGGATTCAGGCCCACGAGCCGTGCCAAGAATCTCTTGGGTTTCCGGCTGGCATCCCGTCTCTACAGGGACGCGTCGCGATCGCTGGGAACGCGGGTCTCTCCAGAGCATGCATCAAGAAACGCCTTCAGAGAGTGCGAAAAAAACTTGCGTTGTCCCCCCCCCCGGGGCTCCGACACTCTATGGTAATGGACCCGGGCGCGGGTGAGGCAAGTACTGCCATCGTCAGCTTCGGGACTCCGCCGTGGGGCCAGGTCGACGGCCGCGCCGACGATGGCATTAGGACAAAGGAGGGCGAGAGCCGACCCTCTGGAAGCAGGCAGACCGAGGGATCAGATGGAATCGCACGAGGTTCTTGCGGCTGCAAGGGTGGAGCCGGATGCGCGTGCGCGAGCAATTGGCGCGAGCCTGACAGGATCCGTTCACACGTAGAATGGGCGCGCGTTGTGGCGGGATCCGGGCTGTTCGTGGAGCCAGATCGTAGTGTACTCACTGCCATTGCATTCGATTCCCTCCTCCGCGACGAATCCCAAGGGATGGAGCGCAAACCGTGATCCGCAAATCAAGCGAGTGGCCCCTCCGGCCCCTATCGTCTCTCTGGCTGATACTAGTGGTTGCGCTAGCCCCCCTCGTTGTAAGGCAGTTGCGTTCGCGCGGACCGCAAAGGCTGCCATGCATGACAATGAGCCGGGTCACGTGCGCGGAGGTGCAAGGTGTGGAGGTGTCCGTGACTGACGGGACGGTCGCCAACATGATTCGCCTGCACTCATTCGATGCGCCTAGGATCGCGCCTAGGATGGGGCGGGGCATCGAATACAATGGCTATTCGACGGTGGGTTGTTCGTTCTGGTCGCGAGATCCGGCGAAGCGCCTGAAGGTCGTCAGCATCGGGATCGCCGGTCAGACGAGAGGCGGTAGTCTTCGCCTAGGAGACGTGTATGAGGAAGGCACAAGCGGGCATGTCTTGCTCACGGCGGAGGAGACGTCCCTCAGCCTCTATTGCAGCTGTGCGAACGATCTCCATTCTCTCCACTGGTGTGCCAATTCCAGCGCAGTGCCTCCGGCGCCGCTGCCGGGACACATGTATGGATACCTGGGGCGCGAGTCGGAACGGGTGAACTGGGAGATGAAGAACGGGAAGTGTGTGAACTTTCGCATTCTGGGTCTTGGAAACCAGGACCTCTGGCGAATGGAGAGGAAGTGATGAGCGAAGAGGGCCTGCGACAATCCTCCGAGGCGGGACGCCGGGTACCGAGACTCTGGCTCTTCGTCGCTTGCGGTGTCGCTGCCGCGTGGACTGCCGTGGCGATTGCCGGAGACGGCGACCCGGAGACGAAAACGTTCGATCGCCTCGAGGTGCGCCACCTGGAGACGCAGAAGGTGGAGATCCGCGACCCGAAGGGCAAGGGATGGATGCGCCTTGCGATCGAGGACGGAGAGCCGAGGATCACGATGTTCGATGAGCACGGCCGCGAACGGGCGCGGTACGGCCTCGACAGCCTCGAGTTCCGCGACCACGAAGGGCATCGCGTGGTCCGGCTTGGACTGATGGGCCCGGATGGCGGTGGCGCCCTCCATCTGGGTGCGCACGCCGGCACTGTCGAGGAACGCGAGACGGGCGCGGGGATCTCTCTCGAGGCGGGCCCTAGGGATATCTACCGCTTCGCTGCATCCTGTGGCCGGGGCGTAGCCGGATTCCAGATCGCCGGCAAGGGAGTCAGCGCGGTCTCGGAGCCCGAGGCCCCCAGTGTGTGCATGCGACTGGGCGATCAGGAAGAGGGGGAGGAGGAGTTCTCCGTCACGATCAACCACTCCGACGGCGCCCGCATACGGCTCGCCGATCGGAAGGGGAAGACCCTCTGGGAAGCGCCCCCCCGGTAGTGAGGTGCTGCCACCCTAGCCTTTCGGCTTGAAGAGGAGTTCTGCCTTTGGGATAACCGTGATCGCGGCATTGATGTAGGTCGTCAGGCCGAAGCCGCCCTTCTCAAGGGGTGCGAACCCCCAGAAGATCTCACTCATATTGCCCGCAACGTCGGGTTCGCCGCCTTTGACGGAGATCGTCTCCGGGTGCTCGGCACTCGCCGCGCCGCGCAATACCACCGGCACCGGATGCTCGGCGGTCAGCCAGAAGACGACGTATTCCTTCGCGATCGTGTCGTAGCCGATCAACATCCTCCCCTCGTCGCCGTCGTCGCCGCCGAGCCGGGTGCGAATCTCGACGTAGTTGCCGCCGAGGATCGACGCGCCCGTCGCCCTGCCGCTCAGCGTCATCTCCTGCCGGTCGGGCCCCACCCAGAACTTCGCATCGACCTTCCACTCGCCGACGAACTTGGCCAACACCCCGTGCTGCGGCGCCCGCCCCGTCCACGGCGCGCAGGCGGCGCACGAAAGCAGCAGGGCGATCGTGGTCATCCTCTTCGACATGGCTCCTCCTCCGACGACTTTCCGCTGCGCCGCGTGCGGTGCTCCCATCCTATCCCGTTCCCCCTCGCCCTCCCCCCGCAATCTCCGTGGTTCGAGAGGGGCGCCCGACCGGCTTTCCAGGGCCGGTTACAGTGGCAGCGTGCGCGTGGCAGTGTTCTTGCTGGTCCTCGCGGCGCCCGCCCTCGCGGAGGAGGCCGAGCAGCGCTTTCTCGCCGCCTGGTTCGCCGCCGAGGATCCGGCGACGGTCGACGAGGCGGAGCGGACGCTGCGCGACCTGCTCGCGCTGCCCGACGCGCCGCCGCTTCTGGTCGGCCGCTCGCTTCTCGGCCTCGCGCGCTGCGCCGCGACGCGGGGCGACCGCGCAGAGGAGGGCCGGCTGCTCGACGAGGCGCTGCGCCGGCACGGCGAGCATCCCGAGATCCGGCGCCGCGTGATCCGCTGGCGCGGCGAGGAGCGGTGGGTGCGCGGCATCCGCGCGCTCTCCGACCGGGAGTTCCTCGACCTCGACACCGGCGGCGTCTACGCCAGCGCGGCACCGGACGGCGGCGCGCGGGCGGAGATGGCTGGCGATCGCCTGCTCGCGGCCGCCGTCGCCGACGCGGCCTTCGCCGCGCTCGCGCCGGAGGTCAGCGCGCGGCCCTGGCAGCGCGTGGCGACCGACGCCGGAAACACGAGCTGGGTGCAACTGTTGCAACGCCGCGGCGGGACGGTCGTCCACTTCCTCACGCGCGTCGGTGGCGCGGGCAAGGAGCCGCTGCCGGCGCTGCGCGGCGTGTTCGCGGTCGGGCGCGGCCGCTCGATCGAAGTCGTCTTCCGAGCCGATCCGCGCTTCGCACACTACCGGATCGAGCGGCGCACCGGCGACGAGGGGCTCTTCCTCCCGCTCGGCGTCGCCGCCGCTCCCTCCTATCTGGACCGCGACGTGGAGGAGGCCGCGTTCTACACCTATCGCTTGCAAGGGATCGAGGAAGGGGGGCGCGGGGGGATCCCGGTCGAGATCGCCGCCGGCAGCGGCCTGCGCGGAGTGATCTCGGGCACGGTCGAAGTGCCCGAGGCTGCCTACAGGCGGTTCGACTTCCGGCGTCGCGCCTTTGTCGAGGAGGGCGGCGACCTCGATCTCGGCCGGGGCCTCCGCGACGGCCGCGGCGCCCTTCTGACGGACGGGTTCGGCCATCTCCTCTCTGCGCTGGATCCCGGGCGCGGCGACGCGCAGTCGGCGTGGGATCACGCGCCGGCCCCCTCGTGGGTCATCCGCGACGGCGACCTCTTTCTCGTGCCGCTGCGCTGCGGCGGCGTCGCCCGCTGCGGCCTTGCGGCGGGGCCGGGAGCGGCCGACCTGCGCCTCGAGTACGAATTCACGCTCGACGGCGCCTCCTTTCCCCCCGTGCCGCGGCTCTCCGCGGAGGTTCGGCCGGAGGGGGTGGTGGTGCGAGTCGCGACCAGCGAGCCCTGGTTCGTCCCCGAGATCGAGGCGCAGGAGCTGCTCGGGGAGCCGGAGCAGCGCGCGAAGTGGCGCATCCCGGTCGAGGGCGGCGTCGCGCTCGATGCGAGACCCGGCAGGGGGTCGCTGCGCGCCTACTCGGCCTTTGGCGTCGACGACCGGATGCGGCGCACCGGCGTGGGCACCTGCCGCGTAGCCCTCGGCCCCTTCGAGGCGCGGCGGGGGGAGGTCACGCTCCGCGACGGCGACTGCTTCTCGGTCGAGTGCAACGCGATCACCGCGGTGGAGACGGCGGACCTCGTCGTCGCCGCGCGCGACGGAGGCCGCGAGTGGTTCGAGATCGAGGCGCCGCGCGGCATCCGGAACCTCGATGCGATGGTCACGCCCGACGAGGGGGAGATCGCGGCGCTCGACCTCTTCGAGACCGTCGTCGGCCTCGACCCGGGGGAGATCGCGTTCGGGGAGCGGGCGCGCGGCGACGCGCGGGCGGGCTCTTCGCAGATCTTCGTGCTGCGGACGCAAGCGGGCGGCTGGGCGAAGGTGGCCGCGGTCGCGCGCCCGAGCCGCCGCGAGGTGACCATGCGCTACGTCTACCACCCGGTCGATCCGCTCTTCGGCGGCGACGCGGCGGGCAGCGAGGCGCGCGGCGGCGTCCTCTTCCGCGGCCTGAACCGCCTCATCCGGCGCAACCGCATGCTCGACGAGTGGCGCGACGGCCTCCGCGCGCTGCGCGCCGCGCCGATCGTGAAGCCGGGCCCGGCGCTCGGGGAGATGCCCGACCACGCGAAGCGGCAGGAGGTCCTCTTCGCACGCAAGCGCCACGGCGACCCGATGCGCGCGACGTTCAGCTTCGCCGAGGGCGTCCGCGACGACCTCGACCTGCGCCGCACGCGCAACGATTGGGACGTGCAGTTCGACGGCGACGAGTTCGTCGTCCGGATGGCGCCGGACGACCTCTCGACGATCACCGACCTCGGGGCGTGCGACTGGGGTGCCTCGGGGCCCCTTCTGGAGGGGTCCGGGGACCGGGCGCCGGTCGTGCACGGCCACCTCTACCTCGTCCACACCTTCGACTCGGACGCCAACTTCTTCTCGCTCCTCCGCGTGACGGCGCTCGTGCCGGAGGACCGCGTCGCGTTCGATTGGGTCAGCCGCGACACGGTCGGTCTCACGACGTCGCCGGCCCTCGCGCTTCCGGAGCCGGCGCGCCACGCCCTCGATGCATCGCTGCGCGACCTCCCCTCGACCGCCGAGCAGTGGGCGGCGCAGTGGAGCGGCGCGGAACGCGAGACGCGCCTGCGCCTGCGTTCGCTGCGCTACCGGATCGGCGTCCGCGATCAGAGGGCCGGCGCGCTCCTCGGGGCGCTGTCGCTCGTCACCGATCTCCGGATCGCCGTCGATGCCGGCGCTGCGGACCGGAGCGTCACGCTCGGCGGGAGCGACCTGACCGCCGAGTGCATCCTGCGCCGCAGCGGGCTCCGCTGGACCGTTCTCCCGGACGGAACCGTGACCGTCTCCGCACCCTGACTCCCGCGCCCGCGCTCCCCTCCCGGCACTCCCCCCGCGCCCCCCGGTCGGAAACGCGGACTACCCCGACTTCAGGATCGACTCCGCCTCCGCGGCCGCCGCCGTCTCCGGGTAGGTCTCGGTGATCTTCAAGAGCAGTTCGGCGGCCTTCTCCGCCTGCCCCTTCTCCTTCAGTTCCTTCGCCTTCGCGAGCCACTCGGCGGCCTTGTAGCCGTCGCTCTTCATCAGCTTGAGGCGCCTGTCGCGGGCGCTCTTCGACGCCTCGATGCCGGTGTATTTGCGCTCGACCTCCTTGTAGAGGTCGGCCGCCTCGAAGAGCGCGCCGTTGCCTTCGAGGTCCTCGCCCTTCTTGAGATCCTTCGCCGCCTCGCCTTCGATCTCCGCCGCGAAGGCCCCCGCGCCCCCCGGGAATCCGCCCTTCTTCTCGCGCTCGACCAGCTTGGCGAGCTTCGAAAGCACGCCGCCCTTCCCCTGCGCGTACATCTCGCGCAACTCCTTGACCTCGGCCGCGATCTTGACCGCGTCGGCACGCCCCTTCGCGGTGGACTTGAGCAGCGTGCCGTACCACTCGAGGAAGACCTCGGGCTTGCTCTCGTGCAGCATCCTCGGCACCGTCTCGAGCGTGACGTTCTTGAAGCCGAGGTCGTCGAGCGCCTTCTTCGCGTCGCTGACCTGCTCCATGACGCGCGGGTTGTCGAGTTCGCCTCGGTAGAGGAAGATCGGCATGTCGAGGTTGCGCGGCACGCTGTCGAGCTTGCCGAACTTCGCGATGTCCTTCAGGAAGACGATCCCGCGGCCGCAGATGCCGAAGAAGACGTCGGGGCGGCGGAGCCCGAGCCACATCGTCAGGTAGCCGCCGCCGCTCCAGCCGGTGATGACCGTCGCGCTCGGGTCCAGCGTGATGCCGTTCTCGGTGGCGGTCTGCTGGCAGAGCTTGATCGCCTCGAGCACCGCCTCGCAGTCGCGCTGCATCTCGAGTTGGTCGCCGGCGGCCCAGCCGCGCGCGCTGTTCGTCGTCACGTCGACGCTGACGACGGCGAAGCGCATGTCGCAGCCCGGCTGCTGCCACTGGCCGATCTCGAGGAATGCCTTCGAGTCGGTTCCGGGCACGGCGACGAGGAGCGGCAGCGCCTCGCCCTTCTTGCGGTCCTTCGGGACGAAGAAGGCGATCTTGCGCGTCTCGCCGGCGATGTCGACCTTGAGGCGGAAGTCTTCGCCGTATTCCTGCGCCCTCGCGAGGGTCGAAAGGAGCATCAGGGCGAGCGGGATTTGGCGCATCGGGCGGGTTTCCTATAGGCGCCATACTATCGCACCGCTAACCCCTTGTCCGGCAAGGCATTAGAGGTCGCTCAGGTCGGGCTGCGACAGGGCCGATAGGACGGAAGTCCCTGAGGCTGCGGGGCTTAAGTGCGTACCGAGGAAGGATGAGCGGCGACAAGGCTGGCGACGTCTACCGTCTCGTGTTCGAACTCACGGCGCGGGCGACGGACGTTCCCTATGAGAAGTTCCTCGACGAACTCGTCGGGGGGCTCGCCGCCCATTACGGGGCCGACGTCTGCCGGCTGCACATCGGCGAGAGGCACTCGGCCGCCGCGTCGTCGGACAAGTCGGGCCGCCTCGCCGCGGTGCCGTCGGAGGATCTCTCCCGCTTCGACGTCATCGACCACATGCTGGCCGAGGAGGTGCGGCGCGACGGCGTGCTGCGCACCGCCCTCGACCTCGAGGCGGGGGAGGAGATCGTCCAGTTTCTCGGACGCGTCTTCCACACGCCGGAGACCTTCGCCTTCCCGCTGATGGCGCGCGGCAAGGCGTTCGGGGCGATCACGCTCTTCCTGCCCGAGAGCTATCCGTTCGAGGAGGCCGACGTGCGCGGCCTGCAAGCGATCGGGAACGTGCTCTACGCGGCCAACCACAAGGGGGAGGCTTTCGCGGAGGGCAAGGGGGCGGTGCCGGTCACCTCCGACAAGCTCCGCGCCTACCAGGAGACGCTGGAGCGGGTCGGCAAGATCCTCGAGGAACTGCTGTTCCTGACGGACGCGAGCAACATCCTGCTGCTCGACGCGCAGGGGGACTTCATCGCGAAGCGCGGCGACGATTCGATGTACTCGTCGGCCAACTTCGCCACCGTCGTCGCGAGCGGTTTCGCGGCGGCGCGGCGCCTCAGCTCCTTCTACGGCATCAACGGCACCCGCTCCGTGCTGCACGAGGGGGACCGCGAGGACGTCTTCGTGATCGAGGTGGCGGAGCGGGCGCTGCTCTGCGTCGTCTACCGCGACCACAGCGCGCCGGAGTTGATCACCCGCTGGACCGAGTCCGCCGCGCACCGGTTGCGCGAGCACTACGACGCGCTTACGGAGGCGCGCGTGCTGTGAGCCGCGCCCAGCCGGAGGTGCGCCACGGCAAGCGCACGGTCTACTTCGCGCGGGACATCCACCAGATGAACCTCGTGCTCGGCAAGTTCCTGCAGAAGAGCGGCGCCGAGACGGTGCTGCTCGTCGACGAGGCGGGCCACCTCGTCGCGCGGCAGGGCGTGACCTCGCCGACGAGCGAGGACACGATCACCGCGCTCGTCGCCGGCACCTTCGCCGCGGCGCGCGCGATCGCGCAGATGCTCGGCTCGCAGGAGTTCTCGAGCCTGATCCCGCGCGGCAGCGGCGGCTCGATCCTGACGCTGCGCGCCGGCGACCGCGCGCTGCTCGCCGTCAGCCTCGGCGACGACTGCGCCATCTCCCTCGTCCGCACCTACGCGCTCGAGGCGATCCGCCGCCTCGACGCGATCCTCGGCGCGTCGCACGCGGCAGGCCCGGGGGGGGGCGAGACCGACGAACGGATCCAGGGCTACCGTTTCGACCGGGAGATCGACGGGGCGTTGAACGACGTGTTCGGCTAGTGCGCCAGAGGTTCGGCGCGGGGGGCTCTCCCTCGAAGGCATCGTCGCCGTTCGCGGGGCGACCATCGCCCGAGGGCCCACGGGCCCGACCTCAGCGCGGCAGTGCCGGCCGGTTCTTGGTCAGGACCAGTTCGGTGCCCTGGCGGTTGTAGTCGACGCGGTCCATCAGTTGGAGCATCCGGGCGATGCCGCCGTCCTTCGCGTCGCCGCGGCGGCTCTTCAGCGCGGCGGCGGCCTTCGCGAGGGGGTCCTTGGCATCGTGGGTCTTGCGCGTCGCGCGGCGGGACCGCGCGGCCGCCAGCGCCGCGGCGGTGTCGAACCCCTTGCCGCTGTCGCGCACGGAGAGCACGACGCGCTTGGGGTCGAGCAGCAGCCGCGTCTCGATCGCGCAGCACTCGACGCTGCGGTGGCCGTGCAGGTAGGCGTTGTCGAGCGCCTCGCCGAGGGAGGCGCCGACGTCGCGGTTGAACTTCTCGGGCAGGCCGCAGCGGAAGAGCACCTCCTCGACCATCGCCCGCGCCTCGCGCCGGTCCTTCTGGCTGCCGGAAAGGTGCGTCTCGATCTCGAGGATGTCGCGCCGCGGGGCGCCGACGCGCTCCGCGAGGCCGGACGCCGCGGTGCGGATGAACACGGCGAAGTCGAAGGGTTCGTAGATGACCTCGTCGGGCCGGACGCAGAGTCCGTGTGCGGGCTCCTCGGCGTCGCTCGAGGGGAAGATCCCGACCACCGGCACCCAGTTCGTCTTCGGGTCGCACTTGATTTCGCGCAGCAGCTCGCGCCACCCCTCGACGTGGCTCTCGAAGATGATCGCGACGGGCGGGTTGCGCTCCGACCGCGTCTGCACCTCCATGCCGTTCTTCGTCTGGATCAGCTGCCAGCCCCGCCGGCCGAAGTGCTCGGAGAGAAGCCCCGTGAAGTGCCCCTCCCCGCGCGACAGGTAGTAGATCGACGAGCGGCAGGAGCGGTCGAGGTCGCTCTTCAGGGCGCCGATCGGCGTCGCCGCGATGCCGCGATGGGCCGGGGCATAGGCCGAGAAGCCGCCCGACTCGTCCTCCCGCAGCTCCGGACCCCCGGACACCGCCAGCGACAGCAGGTCGCCCAGTTCGACCTCGTTGCCCTGCTGCAGGAACCCCCGCAGCGTCTCGCAGACCGCCTGCAAGTAGTGCGACGCCTGCTCCGGAGTGACCCGGAGCCGCTGCGCCAGCTCACGGACGATCTCGCCCGTCGATACCCGAGTTGAATTCGCCATGGTGCCGTACAGAGTCCCGTGCAACTATCGGCAAGGGGGGGGCCGCGGGTTGAGCGTCCAGGGAGGGGCGAGCGGCGGGGGGACCGGGGGGCGGCGACGGGCCGCCGGGCGCAGGAGTGCGAGTCGTCGCAGGGTCGGCGGGCGCGGGGAGGGCCGCAGGCCAACGCGGGGCCTGCGCGGAAAACCCCTTGACACGGGGGCGCTCCGCCCCAAGCATGGCGCCCTGTGACGACGCCGCGCCTGCTCAGCGCCCTGCTCCTTTCCGCCGCCCTCCTCGAGGCCGCGGACGACACCGAACGGATGAACCGCCTCGAGCAGGAGAACGCCGAGCTGCGCCGTCGCGTCGAGGTGCTCGAGGGCGGTCAGGGGGGCCTCGAGATGGCGATCGAGGGACTCCTCGCGGAGGGCGGCGACGAGGGGCTCGGCCTCAACCTGACCACCCGGCGCGGCCCGGTGAAGGCGATGCTGCAAGTCTTCGGCGACGTCGGCTTCTCGTTCGACGACCCGCCGCCGGCCGACCGCTCCCACACGAGCTTCTTCCTCGGCGGGCTCAACCTCTTCTTCACCGCGCAGATCGGAGAGCACCTCTCGATCCTCTCCGAGACGGTTTTCAAGACGTCGGTCGGCGGCATGACCGACACCGGCGCCTTCGACCAGGAGCGTCTCTCCGCGACGTGGACCTTCAGCGACCTGCTCTATGTGAAGCTGGGCCTCGACCACGGTCCCGTCTCCCGGTGGAACCATCTCTATCATCACGGGCGCTGGCTCGAGACGACGATCGACCGTCCCTTCCTTGCGCGATTCGAGGGGGCCGGGGGGATCTTGCCGATGCACAACAGCGGCCTCGAGGCGGGGGGGCGCGTGCGGACGCCGATCGGGCGCGTCGAGTACGTGCTCATCGTCTCCAACGGCCGCGGGCGCACCGCGACCGACCCGCAGAAGTACTCGGACCGGAACGACGGGAAGGCGGTCGAGTTCGGCGTCAGCCTCGCGCCGGACGCCCTCGAGGGGATCGAATTCGGCTTCCACTTCCGGGTGGACGACATCCCGGAGATCCCGGGGGATGTCGCCCGGGCGCGCAGCATCCGCGAGCTGATCGGCAGCCTCTTCGTCCAGTACCACGGCGACCGGTTCGAGGTCATCGCGGAGTTCGTCCACATCGAGAACCGCGACCGGCTGAGCGCGGTGGACTTCGGCCACAATTCGGGGTACGTGCAGGTGGCCTACCGCCTGCGGCCGGAGTGGCTCCCCTACATGCGGTTCGACGCACGGTCGATGGACGTGGGGGATCCCTACTACATGCCGCTCGGCCGCGACCTCGACCGCTGGGAGACGCTCTTCGGCGTCCGCTACGACGCGGCGGCCAACGTCGCGATCAAGCTGGAGTTCGGATTCGGGCGCGGGGAGCGCCGCGCCAGCGGCCTGATTCTGACGGACACCCTGTTCCGTCTCGGTTTGCAGGTATCTTGGGTGTTCTGATGCGTTGGCCTCCGCTGCCCGCCTGGTTCGTGCTCGCGCTCTGCGCCGCCGGCAGGGGGGCCGCGGAGCCCGCCCCCGGGGCCGCCGCCGAGGAGGTGCCGACGGTCCTGATGGTGATCGTCCACCCGGAGAACCCGGTCACGGACCTCCCGCTCAGCGAACTGCGCGCGCTCTGCAAGCTCGAGAGGCAGTTCTGGGCGAGCAAGCGGCGCTGCGCCCTCTACCTGCCGCCGAGCAAGTCGGACGAGTATGCGGTGCTGCTGGACCGGGTCTACCGGATGACCCACAAGAAGCTCCAGAAGTACTGGGTCCAGAAGCTCTTCAGCGGCGACATTCCGAGCAAGCCCGAGCACGTCCCGAGTGCGAAACTCGCCGTGGACAAGGTCAAGGAGGAGCCGGGCGCGCTCTCTTTCCTCGTCGCCGGCGAAGTCCCGAAGGGCGTCAAGCTCGTGACGATCGACGGCAAGAAGCCCGGCGAGAAGGATTACGCGCTCCTCGCAATCCCCCCGAAGAAGGGTGCGGAGGACGAGGAGCCCTAGCGCCCCGCCGGCATCCGCGTGCGCAGGACGCGGAGCGTGCCGTCGAAGGACGACGAGGCGATCGACGCGCCGTCGTCGGTGAAGGCGAGGCCGGTGACCCAGTTGTCGTGGGCGGCGATGCGGAGCAGCATCTCGCCGGTGGTCGGGTTCCAGAGGCGGATCGTCTTGTCGCGTCCGCCGCTCGCGAGGCGGGCGTTGTCGGGGGAGAAGGCGAGCGCCTGCACCGGGCCGGTGTGGCCGTGGAGGCGTCCCGCCTCGGCGAGCGTCTCGGCGTCCCAGAGAAGGACCGTCTCGTCGTCGCCTCCGCTCGCGTAGCGGGTGCCGTCGGGGGAGCAGGCGACCGCGCGCACGGCACCGCGGTGCCCTTCGAGAGTCCCGAGCGGCGTGCCGCTGCGCGCCTCCCAGACGCGGACGGTGCCGTCCTCGGAGGCGGAGAGGAGCCGCGCGCCGGAGGGGTCGGCCGCCACCGACGTGACGCCGCCCTTGTGGCCCGAGAGCACCACGGGAGCGCCGTCGCCGGCGAGATCCCAGAGGCGCAGCGTGCCGTCCGCCGAGCCCGAGAGCAGGCGGGCGCCCTCGCCGACGAAGGCCAGCGACCGGACGGGCCCCTCGTGCCCTTCGAGCACCCGCCCCTCCCCGGGCCCCTCCACGTTCCACAGGTGGACCTTCCAGTCCTCCTCGCCGGCGCCCGCCACGCGCGAGCCGTCCGGCGAGAACGCAACCGATGCAAGCGTTCCTTCGTCGCTGCCGATCGTCGCGACGGAGTCGCCGGTGGAGGCGTCCCAGAGGCGGATCGACCCGACCCCCGCCGCCGTGCCGGCGATCCGCGAGCCGCGTCGATCGGCGGCGAGGCCGTTGAAGAGGTCCTCCTCGCCCCGGATCGTCAGGAGGGCCTTGCTTCGGGCGAGGTCCCAGAGGCGGAGCGTCTTGTCCGCGGAGGCGCTCGCGAGCAGGCCGCGCGCCGCGTCGAGGGCGAGCGCGTGGACCGCGTCGGTGTGGCCGACGAGCACGCGCGGCGGACCGCCGGAGCGCGCGTCCCAGATGCGCACCGTCTTGTCGAAGGAGGCGGTGAAGAGGCGCGTGCCGCCCGCGTCGAAGCGGACCGCGTAGACCGGGTCGGAGTGGCCTTCGAGCGTCCTGATCCGCCGGCCGCTCTCGACGTCGTAGAGGCGCACCGTCGCGTCGAGGGCGCCCACGGCGAGGCGCGCCCCCGCCGCATCGAACGCGAGCGCGCGCAGTGTCGTGCCGTCCCCCTCGATCTCGGACAGGCGCTCGCGCGTGGCGACGTCGATGAGGAGGATCCCGTCCTCCGCCGCCACGGCGAGGCGTTTGCCGTCGGGGTGGAAGTCGATCGCGTAGACCGGGGCGTCGGCGCGGAAGGGCTCGCCGACCGGCTGCGCGTTCGCTCCGTTCCAGAAGCGGACCGTCTCGTCGGTGGAGCCGGTGGCGAAGAGGTCGCCGTCGCCGCGGTAGGCGAGGCAGGTGACGGCGGTCTCGTGGCCGCTCGCGATGCCGACGAGCCCGCCGTGGCCGGGGTCCCAAAGGCGCACGAACTTGTCGTCGCACGCCGCCGCGATGCGCGTGCCGTCGGGGCGGAAGGCCACCGCGGAGACGCCGCCGCTCGCCGCCCCCTCCATCGCCGCCGGCAGCGTCAGCCGCTCGGTGGAGGCGCCGACCTCCCAGAGCTTGACGGTCCGGTCGTCGGAGCCGCTCGCGAGGAGCTTCCCGTCGGGCGAGAAGGCCACGGCGGTGACGCGCGCGCCGTGCCCTTCGAGCCGCGCCATGCTCGTGTCCGAGCGCAGGCGCAGGTGGAGCCACTCCCAGCCGCGCAGCGCCTCCGGACAGGCGTCGAGCCTCAGCCTCGCCTCGCTCGTCTCGTAGACGCGCAGGCTCGCGTCCGCCGCGGCGAGGTTGGCGAGGTAGCTCTTGCGCTCCGCCTCCTCGCCCGACCGGCGCGCCTCGCGCTCGCTCGACCGCGCCTCGCGCTCGCTCTCCCGCGCCTTGTCCCGGGCCGTCAGGGTCTGCGCGTGGGCGGCGCCGATCTCGCGCATCTTCTTCCGGTCCTGCCATGCGACGTAGCTGAGCGCGAGGATCGCCGTCACGACGAGCCCGAGCAGCGACGCCGCGATGGTCCGGTTGCGGACGACCCACTTGCGGAACTCGGCGAGCGCGCCGGTCTGGTAGGCGCGCACGACGCGCCCCTCGAGGAAGGCGCGCAGGTCGTCCGACATCGCCTCCATCGTCGGGTAGCGGTCGTCGCGCTTGCGCGCCATCGCCTTCTCGCAGATGGCGGTCAGTTCGGGAGCGACGGTCTTGTCGATCTGATGGATGGGGGTCGGGGGGCCCTCGATCAGCCGCGTCAGCACGGTGCCGGCCGTCGCGGGGCGGTCGGGATCGACGTAGGGCATCCGTCCGGTCAGCAGCGTGTAGAGCATCGCGCCGAGGGAGTAGATGTCGGCGCGGAAGTCGAGGTCGGCGACGCGGCCCTCCGCCTGCTCCGGCGGCATGTAGGTCGGCGTGCCGACCACGGTGCCGTCCATCGTCAGCAGCGGCGAGTCGTCGGAGCGGTCGCTGATCGCGATCTGGTCGGTCCGGTCGGTCTTGACGCCGCTCAACATCGCCGACTGCATCGGATCGACACGCAGGTCGCGCGAGTCCTTCCGGCCGACGACCTTCGCGAGACCCCAGTCCATCACGTAGGTCTCGCCGAACTTGCCCACCATCACGTTGGCGGGCTTCAGGTCGCGGTGGATGACCCCCTTGCTGTGCGCGTAGGCCATCGCCTCGCAGACCTTCAGGATCACGCCCAGGCAGCGGACGGTGCTCCACCCCTCCTCGCCCGCCCGCGAGAGGCGGAAGACCTCCGACAGCTCGCGCCCCTTCACCATCCGCATCGTGAAGAAGACATGCCCCTTCGCGTCGATGCCGAGTTCGTGGACCGGCACGACGCCGGGATGGTCGAGTTGCCCGGTGATCTGCGCCTCCTCGAGGAAGCGGCTCACCGTCTGCGCGTTCTCCGGCGAGCGGTCCTCCGGCCGCAGCTTGCCGCGCATCGACTTCATCGCCAGCGTGCGGCGGAGATCCTCGTCCCAGACGCGCAGGATCACCCCCATCCCGCCCCGCGCGACCTCCTCTTGCAGCGAGTAGCGCGTCGTCAGGGCGATCCGCTCGGCCAGCCTCTGCAACCTCGTCGCCAGCGACTGGTCTCCGGGCGCACGCTCCTCCTGGCCCAGCTCGACTTCGGGCCTCTCGCCGCCGAAGAACTCGCGCAGCACGTGCGAGATCGGCCGCGCCGCGTCCCCGGGCGAACTCTCGAGCATCGTCGCGGTCGTCTGCCGCCGCCAGATCTCGTGCAGGCGCCGCAGCCGCTCCTCGACCTCCGGCCGCGCCGCGCAGAAGGCGTCGAAGTCCGTGGACGGATCCTCCCGCATCGCCAGCAGATACGCGGCGAGCGCCGCTTCAGCCGCCTCCTCGTGTGACACTCAGCACGTTCCTTCGCCGCAAACCGTTGCGGGCCGACTACCTGTGGCGTCCGGGTGCGGACGGCGAGTCCGCGGCGCCGCCCGGAGCGCCGAAGGCCCACTCTACTCGATGGGAGCCGACACGCGGGCACGAAGGGTCCAACGCCCGGGCGGCGGAGGCGCCCCCGCACCCCCCGGGGAGTCGCCTACTTCAGGATCTGGTCCCGCGTCGTGATCTTCGCTCCCGCGTAGGCCATCAGCACGAGGCCGGCGAGCATCACGAATCCCCAGAAGTTCTTCAGTTCGTCGATGAGCATCCCGAGAGCGGGCATCACCGCCGCGAGAACGAGAAGCCGGCCGTGCAGCTTGTCGGGGAGCAGACGCACGCCGAGGAGGCGCGTGATGACGAGGAAGAGCACGCCGATGGCCCCGATGAAGCCGAGGGTGTGCATCCACGGCTGCACGAAGTTGCTGAAGGGACCGCCGAACTTGAAGAGGGCGCTCCAGCGGTTGTCGAACGCGAACGCGAGCAGAAACGCCAGCGCCGCGACGCCGACGATCTTCTCGGCCATCGGCTGCTTCTTGAACTCCGCTGCCACCGCCGCCACGTCGCGCTTGCCGCCGCCTGCGGCCGGGGCGCCTTGGTCCGGGCTTGCCACCATGTCGTTCTCCTTCTCGACCGGCGCCCGCCTCGGGCGCACGGGAGGGCGGATTGTACGCTTCCGCCCCACCGGCCGGGAAGGGGGGGGGCGCGGGCTACCGGGACTCCTCCGAGGTCGCCCCGCCCCCCGGCAGGTCCCGGAGGTCGGCCGCGCGGACCTCCGACTGCCAGGTGATGGTCCCCTGCGCGTGGCGTTCGAGCACGAGCCGCTGCTGCCGGACGAAGTTGTCCCTCACCGCGGTGACCACCACGGAGTAGAAGTTGCTCCGGACGGCGAAGTCGCGCCCCGGGTCGATCGCGTTGCGCGCGAGGAAGCCGGTGTCCCGGAGCGCGTCGACCTTCTGCGTCAGGTCGTTGAGGCTCTGGTAGGCGTTGCTCGACTCCTCCTCCGTCGTCGATGTGGTCGTCGACGCCGCCGCCTCCTCCTCCTCCCGCTCCTTCTCGTCCTCCTCCTTGCGCTCGAGGTCCTCGGGGGTGTTCAGGTAGCCGCCGCGCCCGGTGAAGATCGCCTCGGCCACCTCCCGCTGCCCCTGGTCCTCCCGGAACATGGCTCGAAGCACCTGCACCGGCGCCGTGTTCGCATTGATCGCGGTCGTGCCGTGCACGGTCAGGAAGTCCGCGAGGTCCGGCATCCGCTGGTTGCTGGCGAGGTCGGTGAACCGCTCGAGCAGCCGCTTCTCGAGGAAGAGCCGGTGGCAGAAGACCAGGTCGCGCACCGTCAGCACGCCCTGCTTCGTCTCCGGCGTCGGCGCCGGCAGGTCCGACGCGCGCACGCGCTCGTCGCGCTCCTCGCCGCGCACGAAGTGCACGATCGCCTCGGCGACCTCCTTCGCCTCGGGCTCGTTCAGGTCCCACTCGCTGTCGGCGAAGTCGCCGAAGCGCGGGTCGCGGTAGAAGTCGAGCAGGTTCTTCAGCACCTCCTGCGCCCGCGCGCGCCGCTGCGCGTCGGTGTGCCGGAGCAGGTTCAGGTTGAACTTGCCCTGCTCGTCGACGACCTCGGTATAGAGCGTGATCCCGTCGCCCGCATCCTCGTCGCCGCGCTTGACCATCACGCTCGTTCCGCCCCCCTCGTTGTCGGGGCCCCAGAGGTCGCTCGGGTGGTCGGAGGCCCCCTGCTGCTGGCCCATCTTCTCGTCGTCCGCGAGGTCGCGCACGAGCCGCATCCGCATCTGGTGCACGCGCGCATGGATCGCGAACTTGAACTGCTGCGTCGCGAGCAGGTTGTTCGCGAGCTGCTCCCCGATCGTCACCTCGAAGTCGAGTTGCGTCATGATGATCGCGACGAGGGGGAGGATGATCAGCACGAGGATCAGCGCGATGCCGCGCTCCCGCGGATGGCAGGGGGGGCGCGGGGGCCCGTCGCCCGTGGCGCGCGTCGGCGCGGCGTCCACCGGGCCGGGAAGCGGGCGGGGGGCGGCCATGGGAACAACCTTGGGACGCGCGCCGGGGTTCATCTCTTCCCGCTCCGCAGCAGATAGAGCCGGTCGGGGCGCCGCCCGGCGCCCCGGTAGTGGAGCAGCAGGTCCGAGCAGCCGTCCCCGTCGACGTCGAGCGCCGTGCTCTTGACCGAGTCGAAGTCGGCGCAGTCGGGCACCTCGATCCGGAAGGCGGTCTCCTCGCGGAAGACGATCCCGGCGGCGCCGCGGTGGACCGCGAGCATCTTCGTCCCCTCGGTGACGAGCAGGTCCTTTCTCCCGTCCCCGTCGAAGTCTCCTCCGTACTCGACGATGACGAGGCCGGAGATGCGGATCCGCCCCGCCTCGTCGGTCGCGACGCGGACGCGGATCGGCACCGCGACCTGCGACGTCGCGCTCATCGGGATGCAGGCGCGGCCGCCCTGGTTGACGAAGATCGGCACGAGCACGATCACCTCGCCGCGGGCGACGACGCGCACCGCGTCCTGGATCGTCGGCCGCGCGACGTACGGGAACGCGAGATCGGGCAGGCCGTCCCCGTCGAGGTCGTCGATGACCGGATGGCGCATGTCCCCGGGCAGCGTGAGCCGGATGCGGTGCGCCTCGCGGAGCCCCTTCCGCGGATCGGCGACGAGCACGTGGATCTTGCCCTCCTTGCGCCGCACCGCCACCAGATCGGTCCGCCCGTCGCCGTTGAGATCGACGAAGTTCAAGTCCGCGTCCGCCGCCTCCTCGAAGGGCAGGTCGAAGCGGCGCGCCGGGTCGAACCGCCCCTCCGCGTCGCCGGGATAGACGACGAGCCCGGTGCGCGTCAGCACCGCGAAGTCCGGGCGCAGGTCGCCGTCGAAGTTCCCCTCGAGCCAGAGGCCGAAGGCGTGCCGCGCCACGAGGCGCTCGCTCGACGCCTCGGCCGACGTCTCGCACGTCTCGTCGAGCTCCGGCGGCAGCGTGACCGTCCCGCCCGACGAGAAGGTGAGCGTGTAGCCGGCGAGCGACGTATCGACGAAGTCGGGCTTGCCGTCGCGGTCGAGGTCGCAGAAGAGCCCTCGCCAGAGGAGGTTCTGGGGGCGCGGGGGCAGGCCCGGACCGCTCGCGTGGGGGAGGCGGCGCGGGTCGCCGTGGAAGGGGAGCGCCCAGTAGCCGGCCGCGGTGCGGGCGACGAATTCGAGCGCGTTGCCCTCCCCGGTCGGCCCGAGGTCGAAGAGCGCCGTGCCCTCCGGGAGCGCGACGCGCGCGTCCGGCGCCGCCGCAAAGGGTCCCCCGCGCCCCCTCCAGTACCAGACCTCGCCTCTGGCGACCGCCACGATGTCGTCGCGCCCGTCCCCGTCGCAGTCCCGCGCGATCGCGTAGGCGACCTCGGCGGGGCCGTCGAGGGGGATCGCCTCGTGGCCCGCGAATGCAACAGTTGCAACAGCGAGCAGCGAGAGCGCGCGCGTCACGGGCCCCCCCGGACGAGAAGGACTCCCTGCTTGCCCGGCAGCGCCGCCATGGTCCGTCCGCGCGCGACGCGGCCCGCCTCGGGCCACTCCGCCCTGGCCGCCTCCCGGAACGCGCCGTCGGCGCCGGCGGAGAGCAGCGTGACCGCACCGCCGACGGAGAGCGCCTCCGGCGCGCCGTCCCCGTCGAGGTCGGGGAGGAAGGTGACCGGCGGGCGCGGGTTCTCGCTGAAGGCGCTCAGCGGAACCGCCTCGCGATGGACCCATGCGGCTTCGCGCACGAACTGCCCGTCGTGGAAGCGGAAGCCGTGGTAGTTGCCGGGCGCCGTGCCGGTGGCGGCCGCGAGCAGCGAAGTGTTGATCGTGCAGAGCACGAGGTCGAGGTCGCCGTCGCCGTCGAGGTCGAGCAGGTCGGACTTCAGCAGCGCGCCGGCGAGCTTCAGGAAGCTGGCGGGGCGGTGGAACCCCTTGCGCTTCCGGTCGTAGACCTGGCCGTTGGGCCAGTGCATCGCGGTCGCCTCGAAGGCGCCGAAGAAGCCGGTCGATCCCTTCGCCGTGACGACGAGCAGGTCGATGCGGCCGTTGCCGTCGATGTCGCGCAGGAAGACGTGGTTGCGCCGGATCTCCTCGGCGGCCTGGCCCGCCGTCGCGAGCGGGAGCGTGAGGCGGTCGCTTTCGATCGCGCCGCGGAAGGCGACGATGTCGCCGTTCTGGAAGAACACGAGTTCGCGGTCGCGGCCCGACCAGGCGCCGACGACCGGCAGCGGGATCTCCCAGCGCACCGCGAACTCCTCGTTGCGCTTGATCTCGAGGGAGGTGGAGGGGGCGAAGGGGAGGCGGCCGCCGGGCGCGTCGAAACCGTCGGTGCTCGCAAGGAGCGGATCGTCGCGGCCGTCGCCGTCGAGGTCTCCGGGGGAGGCGAGCAGCGCCGGGAGGCCCGTGCCCAGCATCGAGAGCAGCGAAGTCGGCCCCGCGTCGGACTCGGTCCACGCGCCGAAGGGGTCGGCGACGGCGCGATAGCGTCCGTCGCGGACGACGCCCAGCAGGCCGCGCCCGACGACGGCGAGGGGGGGGGCGGCGCGGCGGAGGATCTCCCTCCCGCCGCCGCGGCGCAGCAGCAGTTCGCGGCGCGTCACGGCGACGAGGTCCTCCTTGCCGTCGCCGTCGATGTCGGCGATCCGCGCGTCGAGGATGGGCTCCTCCCAGCGGAGCGGCTCGAGCGTGAGGCCGAGGAGGAGCAGCGCGAGGAGGTGCATCAGTCGGTGAGGTCGGTCCGGGAGAAGAGCAGCGCCGCGAGGAGCGGGAGGCCCAGGGCGGCGACGAGGGCCCCGCCGAGCGCGCCGGCCCCGTAGTCGGGCCAGTGGCGCGTCGCGAGCATGCGGCCGTACTCCTCGAGTTGCGCGAGGAACTCGCCCGCGGCCCGAAAGGGCAGCGTGCGCGCCGTCTCCTTCGAAAGGCCGATGACCTCGGGCAGGAAGTGGAGCGGCACCGCGACCGCGAAGGCGACGATCACCGCCGCCGCGGCGCCGGCGACCAGCGACGAGACGAGGATGCCGATGCCGGTGGCGGTCAGCAGCGCCGGCAGGACCGAAAGCGTCGCCGCATAGAGATGGCCGCGCATCGCGCCGGCGGCGAGATCGGGCTGCACCTGCCTCTCTCCGACGAACTCGAAGCCCTCCGACTCCGCCTCGATCACGAGGTCGCCGAAGGGCTTGCCGGACGCGGCGCCGTACGCGGCCAGCGTCACGACGGCGAGGAAGAGCAGCGCCGCCGCCGCGAGCGCGCACGCCTTGCCGAGCACGAATCCCGCGCGCGTGACCGGGCGCGGCAGCAGCCAGCGCACCGTGCCCTGGGTGCGCTCGCCGGCGACCGAGCCCGCCGCGATCCCGAGCAGGAAGAAGCCGGCGGTCTTCGCGCCGGCCGAGAGCGCCGCGCCGAAGACGAGGTAGCCGTTGCCGTCGAACGGCGCGTTGCGGCCGAAGGCCCACGCGATGGCGGCCGCGGCGACGAGGCCGACGGGCAGCATCGGGCGCGAGGCGAGATCGTAGGCCTCCGCGCGGAAGGCGGCCCGAAAGCCCGTCACCCGGCGACCTCGCTCAGGTAGAGCTCGTCGAGCGTCATGCGCACCGGCGCCAGCTCGAAGACGTGGAGCCCCGCGCGGATGCAGGCGGCGGCGGCCGCCGCACCCGCCTCCGGGCCTCCCTCGAAGAGGAGTTCGCCGTTCTCGCCCGTGCAGGCGAGATCGGGCAGGGCATCGCGGACCGCGATGCGCGCGCGTGCCGCGTCGCTCACCGCGAGGCGGTAGCGCGGGCGGTCCTGCCCGAGCAGCGCGCCCACCTCCCCGGCCCGCGCGACCCTGCCCGCGACGACGATCGCCGCGTGGGTGCAGAGCCCCTCGACCTCCGCGAGCCGATGGACCGAGACGAGCAGGGTGGCGCCACGCCGGTGCTCCTCTGCGAGGATGCCGCGGATCGTCCGCAGGCCCGCCGGGTCGAGGCCGTTCTGCGGCTCGTCGAGCACGAGGAGGTCGGGGCGGCCGATCAGCGAGCAGGCAAGCCCGAGGCGCTGCCGCATCCCGTGGGAGAATCCGCGCACGCGCCGCCCGGCCGCCGCGCCCAGCCCCACCCTCTCCAGCGGATCGAGGTCGGCCGGGACGCCCATGAACGCCGCGGCGCGCACCATCGCCTGCCGCGCCGTCAGGTGCGGCGTGAAGACGGCGTTCTCGATCAGGAACGACGCCCGCCGCGCCGCGGCGACGTGGGCGCGCACGTCGACGCCGAAGATCGACGCGCGCCCCTCGTCGGCGCGCACGAGGCCGGAGAGGATGCGCAGCGTGGTCGATTTCCCCGCGCCGTTGGGTCCCAGGAACCCGTAGAGCGTTCCCGCGGGCACCGTCAGGTCGAGGCCGGCGAGCGCGACATGGGGCCCATAGCGTTTGCTGAGCCCTTCGCACTGGACGGCCGGCCGCTCCATCGCGCCTGAGTCTAACCCGCACCGCCCGCCGCACGGCGGCTTCCGAGGGTTCGCCCGGCCTCGCCCGCCAACCCGGCGCGCCGACGCGGCCGGCAGGGCAGAACGGGGGCGTGCGCGAGACCCTCTCCCCCGCCCTCCTCTGCCTCGCGGCGCTGCGCACCGCCGCGGAGCGCGACGCCCTCCTCACCGCGGTCGAGTCGGGCATCCACGTCCTCGCCGCCGCCCCCACCGCGCGCCTCTTCTCCGCGCACGCCCACGCCACCTGCGCCGCGGCGCAATCACCGGGCACGGCCTAGAGCCGTCAGTCCGACCCCGTCGGACGGAGGACCCTCCCGAGAAAGAGGATGCAGCCCGTCGTGCGCTCGCGGATCAGGAAGAGGAAGGGGCGGTCGGCGCGGAAGACGACCGGGGGCCCGGGTTCGCCCTTGAGTTCCATCAGCGCCGCCGTCGCGGCCGCGGCTTCGGTGCCCTTCTCGTCGACGGCGACGAAGGCCTTGTGGGCCACCGCCGCGAGGAAGAGGTCGCGGTTCGCGTTCATCCCGGAGAAGTCCGCCTCCTTCGAGAATGCGAGCTTGATCCCGAGGGCCTGCAGCGCGTCGGCGAGGGCGAAGCGCAACGTCACCTCGAAGCGCGGAAGGAAGACCTCCACCTCCTTGCGCTGGCCGCCCTTCAACCATTGTTCGAGCCTTTCCACCGAGAGTTGCTTCTCGATCGCCGCGGGCCCGCCCTCGTGCAGCAGGATCACCATCGAGAGCTTGTCCGCCTCGTAGCGCATCTCGAGAAGCTGCAGCCCCTCCGCGGCGGAGTGGAGGAAGGACCCCTTCTGGCGCATCATCGGCACCGGGATGCTCTTGCCGTCCCCGAGGTGGAAGGGCATCTCCCTCGTCTCCTCCGCATCGAACGGCCGCGCCCACGCGCTGCGGAAGTAGATCGCGTTGGTCAGCACGAGGCGCGTGCTCGTGGAGAACATGTCCGCGGCGACGAGGTCGCGGATCCGCTCATGGGTGGCCTCTGCGACCCAGCCGTTGATCGCATCCGCCGCGGCCCCCGGAGCCCCCCCGAAGTCGACCCGCTCGAGGTGCGCGCCGAACCGGTCGCGCAGCGCCCCGATGAACGACGCCTGGAACGAGGTGTCCTTCTGCCCCCACAGCGCATTTGCGATCGCGAGTTCCGCCTCGCGGCCGCTCGCGGCGAGCAGCCTCCGGCGAAGCGACTCGTGGGCGACGCCGGCCGGGGGATCCACGGGAAGATAGAGCGCGTTCCGGATCTCGCCGGCGGTCTCGCTCTCCGCCCCGGCGTGCACCATGGCGAGCGCGCTGGCGATGCCGTAGGGGGAGAGGACGAGATTGCCTTCCGCCGTCGCGCAGCGGGCATAGAGATCGAGGCCGAAGAGGTTGACCGCCCGCGCGACCGCCGGGTCGGCCTCGGGCGCCTGGGCCAACGCCGGCAGGGAAGCCAGCAGAGCCGGGAGAAGAGCGCGGCGGATCATCGTGCGCTTCACGATACCCCGGCGGGAGGACTCGCGGTACCGTGCCAGGTGAAGGCGCCGCGCCGACGCGGGCGCGAAGTGCCGGGGCCGGCGTTCGGAGCCGGCCCCGGCGGGGGCGTCGCGGGCGGGGGGAGGAGCCCTACTCGGTCGCGACGCTGATCAGTTCGGCGCGCTCGCCGTCGTCGTTGGTTTCGAGGATGCGGCCGACGCCCCGGGCGTAGTACTTGCGCTCGGCGACGCCGGGCTCGAGGGGCGTGAAGTCGCGGGTCTTGAGGCAGTCCGTGAAGGTCCCGAACGGCACGGTGACCGTCTCTCGCAGCGCTTCCACCGCGCCCATGTCCTCGGCGACTCCGGCGTAGAACTCCTGCCGGTAGGCGATCCCGATGATCGGGCTCGCGAGCATGATGATGCCCGCGACGGCCCCGTCCACGCCAGCCTCCCAGGAGCCCTCGGTGGAGACGAGGACGCCGTTCTCGTAGTCCTTGCTCTCCTCGCCGAGATACCAGACGTTGCCGAAGACGTCCTGCGCGAACCAGTCCAGCGTGTCCTCGACGAGGTCGCCGTCCAGCGTCACGATGTCGCGCACGACCACGCAGGTGACCCCGAGGATGACCTTCGTCGCATGCAGCACCTCGACTTCAGTCGTCTCGAGGCCGTCCGCGGTGTCCTTCTCATAGGTGTACGTCGTGCCGGGCACGAGCGGGAAGAGCGGATGGTCCACGCCGGGGACGAAGCTCAGCGGGTTGAACGGCGGGTTGTACTCGACCCGGAGGAGCTCGATCCGCGAGCCGTCCTTCTCGACCTCGAGAACCGTCCCGATGCCCGGCGCGTAGAACTTGTTCTCGAGCGAGCCCGGATCGAGCGGATTCCAGTCCTCCGTCTTCAGGCAGCCGCGGAAGGTGGCAAGCGGCGTCGTGACGGCGGATCCGGCGCCGACCACCTTCGCCATGTCCTCCGCGACTCCGGGCGCCTTCTCCTGCGCGTAGCGCATCCCGAGACCCGGCGCCCCGAGCATGACGATGCCCGGCTCGGCGCCGTTCACGCCCGCCTCCCACGAGCCGGCGGTGCTGACGACGACCCCGTTCTCGTACTCGTTGCTCACCTCGCCGAAGTACCAGACGTTCCCCTCCCGGTCCTGCGCGAACCAGTCCTCGGCGATCTCGGCCAGCTCGCCGTCGATCGTCTCGGTGAAGATCGCGACCACGCAAGTCACGCCGAAGACGTCGCGCGTCAGCGTCGTGACCTCCACGTCGATCACGACGCGGCCGTCCGCGGTGTCGCCCTCGTAGTGGAACTTCGAACCGGGCCTCAGCGGGAAGTAGGGGTTGTCCACCGGCGAGCCGAGGAAGTTCGCGGCGGAGAAGGGGATCGCGACGGCGATCTCGCGGATGCCGCCGCCGCCCGAACACGCGGTGAGGGCGCCGAGCGGAACGAGAAGAAGCAGCAGTCGAAACGTGTGCATGGGGGACTCCTTGTTTGGGTTCACAGCCACGCGCAGCGTAGGGCGGCAACCTGAGCGGTTGCTGAGGCGCGGCGACGGATTCGCGGCGCCCTGTCGGGCATGTCGGGCATCGAGGCGCCGGAGCTAGCCGTTCCCGCGCACCGAGCGCGCCCAACCGAGCAGCTCGTTGCGCCGCCAGGCCAGGAGATGGTGCGTCGGGAGGTATCTCCCCTCGTGGTAGAGCCGGCGCCTCGTCTCCGACTTCGCCAATGCGTCGGCGATGCCGCTCTCGAACGTGCCCACGCGGAAGACGCGCCCCCCGTTCTCGACGATGCGCCGATGCATGAACGCGAGGCGCGGGCTCACCTCCTCCATGCGCGGGTCGTAGAACCAACTGATCCCGAACATGCCGCGGACCTCCGGCGCCGCCTCGAGCATGTCCGCGATTCGCATGCAGCAGCGGTCCCACCCCTCGGCGTGGAACTCGGCCAGCGTCTCGAGATGCGTGTGGACCTCGAAGAAGGGTGCAAACCCGCCCGCGCGCAGGAAGAACGCCGCCGCGCCGGCGCACTGCCATGGCCCCCCCCGCAGCAGCACGCTCCGCGGGATGCCCGACGCGAGTTCGACGACGCGGGCCCCGCAGGGGTACATCCAGAGCGCGCAGGTGGCGAGGTCCTTCAGGAACCGGTCTTGCTCGAGCCGGTGGAACCCGGCGCGCCGCTCGCGGATCCGCACCAGCATGCGCCGGAACTCGGACCGGAACACCGCACGGACGGACTCGGGGATCGGTATCGGAGGCGCCGTCCACGGGAAGTCGCGCACCAGCACCGCTTGCGCGAGCCGGTGGTACTCCTCGACGACGGCCGCGCCCGCGGACGCCTCGATCTGCGCACTCAGCAGGCGGACCCGATCGGCAATGCGGCGATACCCGCTCCCCTTCGTCGGCGGCGCCAGCCGCGCGATCCACCGGCGCACGGGCCACCGGCGCAGCAGATCCGGCGCGGCGGAGCGCACGCTCCGCTCGAGATCGGCGGCCGCCTGTTGCGCAGTCAGCACGGCTGCGAGCCTACTCCGCGCCCCGGCGGGCGGCTAGGGCCGTCCGGGCGACCGCGCGAGCCCGGCGCCGATGCGGGGGGGCGCGGGGGGGCCGGGGGCCGCGGAGGCTATCGTAGCGTGCCGTTGGACTTCTTCGGGCGGCAACAGCAGGCGCGCAAGCGCACCTTCGTGCTGGTCGGCCTCTTCGTGCTGGCGGTGGCGGCGACGATTGTGGCGCTCTATCCGGTGGTGCGCCTCTTCCTGCTCCTCGGCACGTCCTGGAGCAGCGACGTCGCCTCGCGCGACCCCGAGGTCTGGCGCTGGTGGAAGCCCGGACTCTTCCTCGGGGTCTCCCTCGGCACGCTTGCCTTCATCGCGGCGGGCACGGCGTGGAAGCTGGTACAAGTCTCGAAGGGAGGGGCTGCGGTCGCGGCACGGCTCGGCGGACGGCCGGTCTCGCCGGCGACGCGCGACCCGGCCAAGCGCCGGCTCCGCAACGTCCTCGAAGAGATGGCGATCGCCGCCGGCATCCCGGTCCCGCAACTCTTCGTCATCGAACGCGAGCGGGGGATCAACGCGTTCGCCGCCGGATGGAGCCCCGGGGACGCCGCCCTCACGGTCACCGGGGGCTTTGTCGCGGTGCTGCGCCGCGACGAGATGCAGGGGGTGATCGCCCACGAGTGCGCCCACGTCATCCACGGGGACATGCGCTTGAACCTCCGCCTGCTCGGCGTGCTCTTCGGCCTGCAGTCGATCGGCATGCTCGGCTCGGGCATGATGCACGTGTCGGTCTCGACCGATGGCGACAGGCCCGGCATCGGGAGCTTTCGCCTGCTGATCTCCGGCGCGCTGCTGGCGTTCGTCGGCTACCTGGGGCTCTTCTTCGGCCGGCTCATCAAGGCGGCGATCTCCCGCGAACGGGAGTTCCTCGCGGACGCGACCGCGGTCGCGCTGACGCGCGAGCCGCTCGCGCTCGCGAGCGCGCTGAAGAAGATCGGCGGCGCCCCGCGCGGCTCCTCGGTGCGCGGCCGCCGGGCCGAGGAGGCGAGCCACATGTACTTCGCGAGCGGCGTCCGGTTCGCTCTCTTCGACGGCCTGCTCGACACCCACCCGCCGTTGCGCAACCGGATCCTGCGGCTCGACCCCTCCTTCGACGGGCGCTACCCGAAGGTGAGCCTGCCGATCGACGAGCAGGCGGTCGCCCGGGCGCTTGCGCCCCTCCCCCGCGCCCCCACCCGCATCCCCCTCGACGCCGGACGCGTCGTCGGACTCGTAGGCGCCCCTACGGTGGAGCACCTCGCGCATGGGGCGTCCCTTCTCGCGGCCCTGCCGGAGGAGTTGCGCGAGGCGGCGCGCGGGGAGGGGTGCCGGGCGCTGTGCGAGGCCCTGCTGGGCTCCCGCGACGCGGCCCCCCATCTGCTGCCTCATCTCGAGACGCTCGATGTCGGGCTGCGCCTGCCGCTGGTCGCGCTCGCGGCCCCCGCGCTGAGGGCGCTGCCCCCGGCGGCGCGCGAGGAGTTCTGCGCGTCGCTGGAACGGCTCGCCCGCGCCGACGGGCGGATCGATCTCTTCGAGTTCGCGCTCTGCCTGCTCGTGCGCCACTGGACCGCCGCCGCGAGGCCGCGCGTCGACTTCTGGGCGGTCGGCGCCGTGCGCGAAGAGATCGGGGTCCTGCTCGGCATGCTCGCGCATCATGGACACCATGACGCGAAGGTGGCCGGGCGTGCGTTCGAGGCGGGGCTCGCGCCGCTGAGCACGAGGGGGAGCCCGATCCCGCTGCCGCCGCCCGGGATGCGGACGTTTTCCGCCTTCGAGGGGGCGATGGAGCGTCTCGCGCGCGCCTCGCCCGCCGTCAAGCGGCGCGTCGTCGAAGCCTGCGCACGCTGCGTGGCCAGCGACGGCGTCACCACGGTGGCGGAAGCCGAACTGCTCCGCGTCACCTGCGACCTGCTCGACTGCCCGCTGCCGCCGACCCTCCCTCAGTAGTTCTTCGCGGGGTAGGGCAGCACCGTCAGCGCGCGGATCTCGGCCGCGGGGAGGGTCGCGCTATGCAAGCTGACGGCGGGGAGGCCCTCGTCCAAGAAGGCGGCCATGACGTCGAAGACGCTGGCGAAGGGCACCTTGTTCCCGGCCTTGATCTCGCCGAGGAGGGTTCCACCCGGCTTCAGTTCGGGTTCGGCCGCCTTCCTCGCCTTCCGGATCCACCCGGCCACACTCTTCGGATCTTCGCTGTCCTGCTCTCCGAACCGGTAGAGGACCGTCGTCGGGGCGACGACCTGCTTGTCGTTCCACTTCCGGGCCTTCTCCATGCGAGCCATCAGGTGGATCGGAACGATGATCTCCTTGGGCGGCTCCTCCTCCTTCGGCGGGATCCCCCGGTCGCAGGGAAGGTACGCCAGCATGCGCCGCGCGCCGTCGGAGAGTTCGATCTTGTAGTACTTCTGCTCCGCCGCCACGGTCATCAGCCACTGCAGATGCTGCCAAGGGGCGGCCGGGTCCGCCGCGATCGAGACGAAGAGCTTCGAGACCTTCAGGCCGCGTTCGAGTGTCTCGCAACCCTCGTCGCCAAGCCGCTGCAACTCCTCGGCGAGGGCCTTCGCGAGATTGTCCAGCGAGGCATCCTTCCACTCCTCGCCGCGCTTCAACTGGATGGCCCCCTCCGCGCCGAGGCGGACGAAGAGCGCTTGCTGGTCGCGCTCGTCTCGCGAGAGGCGACCGGCCGACATCGAGGGAACCTCCCCGATCTCGACCACCTCCTCCCTCTTGTCCTGCGCGAGCAGCGGAACCGCCAGCGCCAGTGCAGTCAACCCGAGGAACAGACGCATCGGCCACCTCCTGCTCCCCATGGTACACCCGTCTCCGGGCCGGAAAACGAGAGGGGCGGCCCCCGATCGCTCGGGCGCCGCCCCGGAAGTCAGCCGTCTCCCAGAAGGAGACCCGTCAGTCGTCCTTCAGGAGGACGGCCTCCATTTCGGACTTCCAATCACTTGATCACCTCCTTTCCTAGTGGCCTCGCCGGCATCGACCCGAAGTCCTTCGATTCGGCCGATCCGACCTTCGTGCCCGTCACGCCCGTCGGCGTGACCCAGGTTGGGTGGCGTCCATGGGACGGCACCTGATGTCTCCTATGAGGATAATCGGTCGGTGCCGGGACTCACGCGGAAAATAATGCGTCGAGGCGCGCGGCCACCCCGGCCACGTAGGAAACGTCGGAAATGCGGGACAGATTCGCGCGCGCCGTCCGGGCGGCGATTTCCACCGCGGTGCGGGCGAGGCGCAGCCCCGCGTCGAGATCGGTCGCCATCGGGGTGGGCACGCTGCCGACGTGCGGCTTCCCCAGCCGGAGGACCTCCCCCGCCGCCTCGGCGATCGCTACCGGCGCCTCCGTCGCCCGGCGGAGGCTCGCCTCGTCGCGGGCGAGCAGGAAGGCGGCGAACGCCGCGGCGTCCTCGTTGGCGAGGCTCCTCAGCCGCTGCCGCAGCGCCTCCGCCTCGGCCCGCGCGCCGGTGACGCCGACGGTCATCGCGACCAGCGCCGCGCCCATCGCCCCCGCGTAGGCCGCCGCCGAGGCCCCGGCCGGGGCGGGACTCGTCGAGGCGAGCGCGTCGAGGAAGCGGGGCGTCTCGTGCAGCACGCGCAGCGGCGCGCCGCGCAGCGCCTCGGAGAGCCCCGCGTCCACCGCCGCTTGCGGGATCATGCCGACCACCTCGCTGTCGCGCACCGGAATCCCCCGGACCCCCGCCAATCGCTCGACCTCTTGCAGCGCCGCAAACGGCGAGGTCTGCCTCCAGTCGAGCAGGTTCATCGAGATCTGCACGCAGCCGCGGCTCTTCAGGGGAAAGGCGAGCGCGCGCACCGCGGGCAGGTCGCGCACCTCGTGGGCGATCTCGCGGGCCGCGTCGATGTCGGTCGATTCGAGTTGGACGTTGAAGGCGACGAGCGCGTCGCGCGCGCCGATCGTGACGACGTCGCGGCGACCGGCGAGCCGCCGGCGCACCGCGGGCAGGCTCTCGCAGGTGGGGCTCGCGGCGCCGTAGAGGGCCACTTCGATGCCCGTGACCCGCTCGGCGAGCTTGCGCGCGAGGCGGGCGCAGTCGTCGAGCGTAGCCCCGGAGAGCGGCACGAACGGGACGACGTCCACAGCCCCGCGCCACGGATGGACACCGTCCTCGTCCGGCTTGCGGATCATCCGGAGCGCCGTCGTGATGCAGGCGTGCGCGCCGTCGACGATCTCCTTCGGCGCGCCGACGAAGGTGAAGACGGTCCGGTTGTGGTCGACGTCGCTCGACTGGTCGAGCAGGCGCACGCCGGGCACCGCGCGGATCGCCTCGGCGATGGCCGCGATCGTCTCCGGCCTCCGGCCCTCGACGATGTTGGGAACGCACCCGATCCATTTCGTCAATGTGGCGCGGTATCGTACCGCCACCGTGCTGCGCGCCGAAAGACGCCGCCAAGGGAGCTTCTACACGCCGGTCGCGCTCGCCCACCTGCTGGCGCGCGAGACGCTCGCCCCCCTCGCCGGCCCCCTCTCCATCCTCGACCCCGCCTGCGGCGACGGCGCGCTGCTGCGCGCGGCCCATGCGCTCGCCCCCGAGGCGCGCCTCACCGGCGCCGACCTCGACGCGGAGGCGCTCGCCCGCGCCCCCGGCGAGCGCATCCATGCCGACGCGCTGCGCCACGACTGGGGCGGGCGCACCTTCGACGTCGTGCTCTGCAACCCGCCCTGGGTCAGCTTCAGCGGGCGGCACGGCAAGTCGCTCGGGGTGGACGAGCGCCGCGATCTCGCCCGGCGCTTCAAGAGCTTCGGCCGCTGGCCGACGCTGCACGGGCCCTTCGTCGAGCTGGCGATGCAACTTGCAACACGCCGCGTCGGCTTGTTGCTGCCGGCGCAGGTCCGCGAGTTCGCGGGCTATGATCCGCTGCGCTGTGTGGTGGGGGCGCGGGGGAGGAGCGTTGCGTGGATCGACCTCGGCGAGGACGCGTTCGAGGGCGTCGTGCAGCCCGCCTGCATGCTGATCGTCGAGATCGGAGAGGGCGCGGCGGCGCGGCACGATCCGCCGCGGCCCGGCGGCGGCCTCTTCGCCGACATCGGCGTCCACACGGGCAATTGCGCCGCGTCGCTGCTCGACTCCGGCGGTGCGCCCATCCGCGAAGGCCGCGACATCACGCCCTACGCCCTCGCGCCGCCGAGGCGCACGCTGCGCACCGACCTGGTGCCCGCTCCCGGCGAGTACTTCCGGATCGCGCCTCTCGACCGCTACGCCGCGTTCCCGATCCTGCTCCGGCAAACCGCGTCGAGGCCGATCGCCGCGCTGCACACGAGGCCGACCTACTTCCGGAACAGCGTGCTCGCCTGCCGCGGCATTCCGGGCGTCGACGATGCGCTCGTGGTCGCATGGCTCAACAGCAGCGCCGTCGCCGACTTCCACCGGAACCACGTGGCCGAATCGCGCCAGCGCGCCTTCCCGCAGATCAAGCTGCGCCACCTGAACGCGCTGCCGATGCCGCGCTGGGAGGAGGCGCCGCCAGAGGTCGTCGAGCTCTCGCGGCTCGTCGCGCGGGAGGGGCGCGCGGATCTCGCGGGGCGGCTGGATGCGGTGGTGGGGCGCTTCTGCCTGAAGGCGGTCCGCGCGGCGAGGCGCTCGAAGGCGACGAGGCCACTGTGAACCTCCTGCTCGACACGAATGCGGTCGCCGCCCTCGTGAAGGGAGACCGCGCGGTGCTGTCGCGTCTGAGCGCCCTGCCCAAGTCGAGCGTCGCGGTGCCACAACCGGCGTTGGCCGAGATCGCCTGCGGGATCGAGAGGCTTCCGCGATCCAAGCGGAAGGACGCGCTGCGAGAGGAGCTCGCACTCGTGCGGTCGGAGCTCCGCGCCGCCGAGTGGACGGAGGCAGTCACGGACGCGTTCGGCGCGATCAAGGCGGATCTCGAGAAGAGGGGGAAGCGCATCGCGGACTTCGACGCGGCGGTCGCGGCGCATGCCCATGCGATCGGCGCGACTCTCGTCACCGCGGATGTCGGCGACATGATTCGCATCCCCGGACTCGTCGTCGAGGACTGGTCGCGCCCGCCGACGTGACGGCGCCGTGGCGCGCATCGCGGCACTCCCCCGGACGCTCCCCCGAAAGGCGGACCGCGCCGACGTGATGCGCATGGACTTCAAGCGGTTCTTCCACGCGATGATGCTCGTCCCCTGCCAGGTCGTGCGCGCGGGCGGGCGCGTTGCCCTGCGCCTATTCGCCTACTCCGACCTCGCGCGGCTCCTCTTCCTGGCCATGGAGGCGACCGCGCGCCACCGCTTCAGGTGACGACGCCGGGTCCTCGACCGGGCCGCCGGGAGACCGAGGCGGCGGTCCGACAGACGGAACCAGACGCAAGCCGACCGAGAGCCCCCAACCGGCGGGAAGGGGGAACTGTGCGAGGATCGCGCACGGCTGTGATGTGGGTTGCCTCTGGGGAGACCCCGCCCGGGCCTCTTCAATTCGCTTGGTTGAGGGCTAGAATAGACGCAGAGATCGGCGGAGGAGGTTCGCATGTGCAAGCGACATCAGGGATCCAATCTACTTTTGCGGGAGGACGGGGTGCCCCTTCGAACGAAGATCGTGGCGACGATCGGCACGCCCGAGATCTACCGGACCCGCGCCGAGGATCTTGCGTTCCGTAGGATTGCGAGCTGCGACTACGAGTACCTCGTCGAGCAGTTCTATCTGAATGGCGCCGACGTCCTTCGAATCAACTGCAGCCATGTCGCGCTAGACGAAATTGCCGAGCGCTACCAGGCGATTCGCAGCGCTATTCTCGCGTGCGAACGGAAGCACGGCAAGGGGAAGCGCATGGCGGTCCTCGCCGACCTGCCCGGTCCCAAGATCCGCTTTCAGGTTCGCCCGGCCGTTACTCTCTCGTTGGGCGACTCGCTCACTATCCACTTCCGCGATACCGTGAGCGACGGAACTCAGCAGACCGTCTACGTGGATGGAAAGCCGCTACGTGAGGCGATGGACGAGGCGAGCCACCGAGGCGCAGGAGGCGCGGCGTCCACACTCCAAGCCATCGCAACGAACCCGGCGTATGCGGAGAACGTCCTCGGGTGCCTAGGGGGTGGCGTCAGCCGGGCGGGCTTCGATACGCTCATGGAGGCCATACGCCACGGCACGGCGCAGGCCGAGCCGCTTCTCGTCTTTGTCGGGGACGGCGAGGTCGTGCTCCGCGTCATGAACGCAAGCGCACCTGACTCCCTGGAATGCATCGTCCTCTCCCTGAAGGACCAGCGGAGCGCGACACTCGAGGGGAACAAGGGGTTCACACTCAAGGGCGTCGACTTTGACATTCCGAGCTTCACCGGGACCGACGAGGCGCTGCTGCACGAACTCCTCCGGGCGGAGCATGAGCAGAGCAAGAGGGATCCGTCGGCGTGGGAGCCGGTCCTCGCGTTTGTCGCGTTGTCCTTCGTGCAGACCGCCGATGACGTCCTGCGGGCGCGCGAGAGCATGGAGCGGTGGCTCGCCGATCCCAGCAAGGCCGGACTCACGGGGTCACGCGTGCGCCTCGAGTCGCCTGCGCTGGTCGCCAAGATCGAGACGCGAAAGGGCGTTCGCAACCGGGACTTCATCCTCGACGTGGCCGATTCCGTCATGGTCGCGCGAGGCGATCTCGGCATGCAGATGAAGATCGAGGACGTTCCGCGGATCCAGAAGGAGCTTGTTTCCCTGTGCAACAAGCGTGGCAAGCCGGTAATCACCGCCACAGAGATGCTGAAGAGCATGACCGACAACGTGGAGCCCACGAGGGCAGAGGCCAGCGACGTCTACAATGCGATCCATGACGGCACCGACGCGGTCATGCTGTCGGAAGAGAGCGCCAAGGGCCGATTCCCGTTTCACGCGGTGCGCAAAATGGTCTCGATCGCGGAGCGCGCGGAACTGCACATCGAGATGAAGGGCACGGATCTCATCCCGCGGCTGAAGGACGAGCGGTGCAAGGCCCTGCAGCGGCAGAGGATGATAGACTTCCTGAGGGACGACTTCGAACGGATCCATGAGAACGAGGCTCGTCTCGAAATGGCTGCTCACATCCTTTATGTTCAGAGCGCATACATGCAGACCGACGACTTCGCCTGGCGGATCAGCCTGTATAAGGAGAAACTCGGCAAGGCTCAGCGGCAGGAAACAACGAATCGAATAACGCACGCCGCCTGTACCCTCACGGAGGCGATGGGTACCAGGGCGATCGTCACTCCCACCGCGTCAGGCAGGACGGCGCGCATGATCTCGCGCCTGAGGCCATTCTTGCCGATCGTAGCGGTCACGCATGACATCATCAACATGCGCAAACTGGTGTTGTCGTTTGGCGTGATTCCGGTGTGTGTCGCGCTGGTCGACAGCGTTGTGGACGTCGGAGGCCTGATCACGGAGTTTAGGAAGGGACTCGCGGTCCATCCCTTCCTTAGGGGCTGGTTGAAGAAGGGCGACAAGGTTATTTTCACGGCCGGCACACCGGTCAGAACGCCGGGGACGACGAACGTAATCCAGTCCATCGACATCTGACCGGCGTAGGTCCATTGACTAATGGTGCAAACGCGGTGGCCGAGACCTCAGCGAGTCCGCCTGCGGGAGCACCACCGAACTTCAGCGACACAGCTCACGGTAGCGCAACATGTTAGGCCCGTCGCTCACCTAGGGAGGCTAGCTTGGCTCCGCCAACGTGGCGGAAGCGTCCGGGGGTGCAGGTGAGGACGATGACTTGGCATCGGTCTCCGGCCAGCGCGAGCATCGCGCCCATCCCTTCGAGGCGGGTCGGGTCGGTGTGGCCGAGGGTATCGTCGAAGATCAGCGGCACCCCCTCCGTCTCGTCGACGAGCAGCGCGGCGGCAAGCCGGGCGATCAGCGAGAGCTGTTCACGGGCGCCGCCGGAGAGGCTCACGAAAGGGACGGTGCGGCCGCCGAGAGTGCGTGCGACGATCGCGAGGCCGTCGTCGAGTTCGACGCAAAAGCTGTCGTCAAAGACGAGCCGCCCGAGCTGTTCGATCTTCTCCCGCAGCGGAGCGAGGTAGGCCTGCCGTGCCTCTTCGCGCTTGTTCACCATCGTCTTGTAGAGGAGGTCCGCCGCCGCCGCGCGCCGCACCGCCGCGTCGCGGACCTGCTCCGCCCGCGCGAGCCGGGCGCGCGCCTCCTCCGCCGCCTCGAAGAGCCCGCGCTCGCCGCGCAGCTCGAGCTCTGCGCGCACGACGTGCGCATCTCTCTCGCGGTCGGCCAACCCCTGCTCTGCGCTCTTCAGCGCGCGCGCGGCGTTCTCCGCGAGGCGCACGACGTTCTCGGGGTTCAGCGCCTGCCACGCCGCGCGCGCCCTCGCCCATGTCTCCTGGGCGGCCGCCTCCCTCGCCGCCGCCTCCGCGAGCGCGTTCGCGAGCGCATCGTCCGCCTTCTTGGCCCGCGCCGCCACCAACTCCCGCTCGGCCGCGCGCTCCGCCTCCGCGCCGACGCGCAACTCGACTCCGGTATCCCGCGCCCTCTCACGCTTCCCGCGCAGGTCCTCGTCGGCGACTCGCCATCGCTCGCGCGCCGCATCGAGCGCCGCCTTGGCCTCCGCCTGCGCGGCTTGGGCGGTCTTTTTCGCTTTCTCCGCCGGGTCGTGGTCGGCGATCAGGGGGGGGCCCGGGGGCCGGTCCGCCGGGTAGCTCTTCCACACTTGCAGGCTGCGGATCTTCTCGTCGATCTGCGCGGGCGTCAGATCGCGGCGATGTACGCGGACCTGCTCCTCGGCCGCGGCGATGGCAGTGTTCGCTGCGCGAACGCTTCCGAGCGCGGCCTCGGCGTGCTCCACGTCGCGAGTCCCCGACGAGTCGAGGAGGCGAGTCAGCGCCGTGCGGGCGCCCTCCCGGACCGACTTGAGCGTGTCGCCGCCGACGCCGGCCCGCACGGCGACGCCAATCTGGCCGGGAATCAACAGTTGCAAAGAGTCCGGCACCGGGATGTCCACCTGTTCGCCCGGGGCGAGGCGGCGCCTATCCCCGTTGATCTCCACCTCGACGTCGCTCAGCGCCCTGACCTGCACCTGCGGCGCCTCCACTTCAAGTCGCGCCTCGGCCTGCATCAACGCGTCGTGCGCCTTGCGGATGGCCCGGAACGCCTCTTCGGTGATGCGGACCTCCGCGAAGGTGCGTCGCGCTTCGGCCGCCTGCTGTTGCGCCTTCTCGATGTAGCCCTTGCGCTCCACGAGGCGCTGCAGTTCGAGGAGCGCGTGGCCGTACTCGAAGTCCTGCGACCGCAGCAGCGCGACCCGGTCGGCCTCTCGCGACCGCGTCTCCGCGTCCGCCAGCGCGGTGCGCGCCGCGGCCTCGCGCTCCTCGGCGGCCCTGAGGTCCGGCGACCCGCGCGCGGCGTCCGCTTCGAGCGAGATCCGCTTCTCGCGCGCGGCCGTGAAGCGCGCGATCAGTTCCTCGCGCTTCCGCGTGTTGTTGCTCGCGATCTCGAGCCCCATCGTCACGTTCTTCACTTCGAACTCAAGGCGGTCGAGCGCCTGCTTGCGAAGATCGAGATCCGCCTTCTCGGCGGCGCGTCGCGCCTCGTTCTCGGCGTGCTCCGCGACCTCGCGCCTATGCGTGGCGATCGAGCGCTCGAGCTCGGCGCTCCGGTCGACGAGCGCCTCGAGGGTTCGCAGCTCCCTCTCGAGAGCCTCGACCGCGCTGCGCGCGTCTGCGGCATCGGAGAGGAGGGCCGCGTGCGTCTTCGCCGGGCGCCCCGTCTCGGTGAAGTAGAGGAGATACTCCTCCTTCACGCGCTCGAAGAGGCTCATCTCCTGCTCGCTCGCTGCCTCTTGCCCCGCGACGCGGCCGAGCGCGTCGAGCAGCGACCGCTTCTCGTGTAGGTCGGCCTGTCTGATCGCTTCGCCTTGCTGGACTTGCAGCGCCTTCCAGAGATCGAGATCCATCGTCTCCTCGAGGATTTGCGTCGCGCGTTCGTGCGCCTCCCGCCCGGTGAGGTTCTGGGGTCTCGGGGAGCTCACCGTGAGCGCCGTCTCGGCGCGTTTCAGGAAGCGCTTCCGGTAGAGGAAGCGGTAGGGCCCGGTCGAGATCTCCGCCTCGACTAGGGGGCCGTCATCGCGGTCGACCGGTTTCGTCGATCGCACCGCTTCCTTCTTGCTCGAATCGAGTTCGTTCAGCAGAAGCCCGAGAGCCTCCGCGAGCGACGACTTCCCGACCTCGTTCGGACCCTCGACGATCGTGACACCCCGCTCGGCGAACGCGACGGTGCAGCCGGCGACGCCGCGGAAGTGCTCCAGCCGGATCGAGTGGATCCTCACCCCCCCGCGCCCCCCGTACATCGATAGAGCAGTTGCAGCGCGTCACGGGCGACGGGATCTCCCGGATGACTGGCAAGCTCCTCCGCCGTCGCACGCGCGAATCCCGAGAGGCCGAGATCGCCGGCGAGGATCTCGTCGGGACGGAGGACGAGATCGCCGTCGCGTTCCTCGACCGCGGCGAGCAGGTCCCGCGCGCGGTCGAGCATGCCGTCGAGGCGCGCCCGCTCGGCGAGCGTGAGCGAGCCGACGAGGTCGGCCTTCAGGATCGTCGTCTCCTTCGACTCGAGCGCAGAGATCTCCGCCTCCGCCTGCTCGAGGTCGGCGGCACCGTTCAGCGTGAACTCGCGCCGCACGAAGCGCCAGCGGCCGATAAGGTGCTTGCGCACGGTGCACCCGCCGCCGTCGACGGAGACGACGAGCGCGTTGCCCGAGTCGGTCTCGCCGTAGTCGGTCGCCTCGGGCGCGCCGCTGTACCAGACGCGCGGCCCGACTTCGGTCGTGCTGTGTCGGTCGCCGAGAGCGAGGTAGTGCATGCGCCCCTCGTCGAGCGCGCGCCGCGCGCGCGCGAGGTCGATGCGCTCAGGCACGTCGTCGCCGAAGCCCGTGACCGTGCCGTGCGCGACGAGCACGCGCACGCCGCCGGGCAGCGGCTCGAGACGTGCGCACGCCTCCGCGACGAGATCGCGGCGCGGGCGCTTGCTCGCCCACGGCGCGCCGACCACTTGCAAGCCGGGGCCGATCTCGCGGACGCGGTCGTCGTCGAGAACCGCGATGGACCTGCGATGGGTGAACTCGGGTCGGCGCCAGATCGACCCCGCGTCGTGCGGGTCGTGGTTGCCCGGCAGCAGGAAGAGCGGGCACTCGAATGCCTCCATCGCCTCGATCGCCCTGCCGAGCGTCCGCCGGTCCACCTGGTTGTTCTCGAAGAGGTCGCCGGCCGCGACCGCGAACGCGCACGCTTCGGTGCGCGCGAGGTCCGCCATCGCCCTCACCGCGTCGATGCGCGCCTGCATGAAGCGGTGGCGCGCCTCGTCGTCGAGGAAGTGCCTGCCCATGCCGAGCTGCCAATCGGCCGTGTGGAGGAACTTCATCCGGAATAGTTTGCAGCGGGGGAGGCGCCGGCTGCAAACAATTCCGAGCGGGGAGGAATGGGGGGGGCTCGCGGGGAGGGATCGGCGTCTCGCGTCGCGGATCGCCCCGCTCGGTGGAGTGGCCGGGGGGCGGACGGGGCGCGTCCGGGAGAGGGTGGTCGTCCGGTCGGGCGCGCGGATGCGGAAGGGAACCGGCAAGAGCTGAACGCAGGGGGCGCGTGCGGGGACCAGAGCGGTTGCCGCCGCAGAATTGGCCGGGCTGATCCGAACCTCACGGACCGCGTGGTGCCGAGTGCGACGTACCGGTGCCATGCGCACCGTTGCGGGGGCAGTCCCCGCGACTGCGCCGACTCTCACTTCCGGCGTCGCGGGGTTCCTACTAGGATGTGCTGTCCTCACGCTCGCGCAGGCCTTGGAGGAGGCGGTCATGTCATCGGCGACGATCAAGTTGTTTCTGGCTCGAGGGGATGCGAAGGGGCTTCGCACCGCGGAGATCTCGAACTGGACCGGGAAGGCGCTGGCGGCGCCGCGCACGGAACTGGACGAGTTGCTCGCGAGGGACGAGTGCGCGAAGGCCGGCGTGTACCTGCTGACGGGCAGCGATCCGACTACTGACGCGCCGCGTGCGTACATCGGGGAGGCGGAGGTGATCCGGGAGCGCCTAAGGCAACACAAAGGCAAGGAATTCTGGATCTCCTCTGTGGTCTTCGTCAGCAAGGATGAGAATCTGACGAAGGCGCACGTGCGGTACTTGGAAAGTCGACTCCTTGCGGAGGCGACGAAAGTCGGCCGCTTTGCGTTGGAGCAGAACCAGGCCGGTGGCGCCAAGCTCCCCGAGTCGGATCGCGAAGAGATGGAAGTGTTTCTCGACCGCATTCGCCAGCTCTTGCCGGTCCTGGGGTCCGACCTCTTGGTTCCGATCGCTACCATTCCGCCCAGGCCGGCGCCGGGAGGGCCGCTCACTTGTCGAGTCAAAGGGGCAGAAGCCCGTGGCCAAAGGACGGCGGACGGATTCGTCGTCTTTTCGGGGGCGACGGCGGTCTTGAAGGAGCGCCCCTCCGCGCAGCAACGCCATCCGTTCGTCGTTGAGTTGCGCAAGCGGCTGCTTGCCGAGGGCGTGCTCGTCGAGGAGGGCGGCTTCCTCAAGTTCAAGAAGGACCGCGAATTCTCCAGCCCCAGCGCTGCAGCGGCGGTCATTCATGGTGGCGGCGCGAACGGCCTGACGGAGTGGAGGACCAAAGACGGCACGACTCTCAAGGAATTGGAGGAGAGGTCATGAAGAGTCGTCTCAGAGCCGTATGTCTCGCCTCTCCGCGAGGGCCGGTGATTGGGCGCTCTGCCGGCGGCCAACGGGAAGACCCTACCGGCTTGCTGCGTAGACGTGAATACTCGGGCTGTCTGTCGGCGTGACATGGGCGGATGGTCCGCCAACCGGTCACGTTCGAGGAACACCGAAGCGACCGAACGCGTGCAGGACTGAGGCAGGCTTGACTAGAAGCGGATCCCGTGTTCACCGCGTCGTTCAGAGGCGCCGCGCGGGGGTGATTCGCGCACGGGGTCGATGAGTTTCCACTGGGGGACCGGGGCCGACGGGGGGCCGGCGTGGTTCTTCCCGGAGCGGGGCGAGCGCTGGTTCTGGCCCGGCCACGGGATCCGGATGCCGCGCGGGCCGCTCGTGCTCTTCCTGTACGGGCTCGTCGCGACGCCGGGGGAGGGGCTCAGCCTCGCGAGCGGCGGCAATACCGTCCCGCTCATCGAGGAGTCTGCGCCGACGGGCGGTCGTCCGCAACCGCCCCCCGTGGGCGGGGCGACCTCCCGCCGTGGTATGTTTCCCGGGATGATCTCCCGCCGTCACTGGCTCGCGATCGTTGGCGGGCTGGGGCTCCTGGTGGCCGCGCTGTTGGCGTTCCGGCGCGGGACCGACACCGCCACGGGGCGCTCGCGCCCGCGATTCAGGCGACGCAACAGGTCGAAGTCCGCAAAGCCGCTGGTCGGGTCCGCGGAGCGCAAGGCCATCGAACTTGCGAAATCCGGAGGCCACGAAGAGGCATTGAAGGCGCTGCTGGGCGAGATCGGCACGGACTTGGCCCGCAAGCAGAAGGCAAGGCCGGCGAGGGCGCCCGGTCTCCACCTGTGGGATCTCTATGCACTCGTCGCCGCCCGCTGGGGTCGCACGCCGGAACATCTTGGCCCGCTGCTCGCCCTCGGGCAGCGCGCCTTGCCAAGCTACGCACACGACCGGCGCGTCCACGGCAGCATTGCGCATCGACTCGAAAAGTGGTCCCATCCGGAGAGCGAGTGGTGGGGTGAGTGGACGACGCCTGAGAAGCGAAAGTCATGGGCCGGTCTTCCAATCTAGGATACCCATTCCCGGGCGATGGACGTTTGAATCGTCCCCGGCCCTTCCTACACCTCATGAGTCGTCGTCCCCCTCCGTTCGGTGGGCGGACTCGAGTGGGACTCGTTCGAAATTGACCTGCCGCGCCGAGGTGAAGGCGCAGGTGGGCGTCTTCGACCTTGCCGGCCTGCGGCGCCTTGACGCGCTACTCTCGCCAGACTGCAAATGAGACTGCTCGCACTCTTGACAGCGACCGTCCTCGGATGCTCCGCGACCCCGCGCGCAACCGGCGAAGCCGAGGCCCGCCCCCTCCCCGAGGCCGAGGCGCTCTTCCGCGGGGAGCCGCGATGGCTCGGGGCGGATGCGGCCCTGTCGGTCCCGCTCGGGCCGGGGCGGACGCTGTGGCTCTTCGGGGACACGTTCGTTGCGACATCGGAGGCGCTGCTGCGGTCGCAGTCGCGCATGGTGCGCAACACGGTGGCGATCCAGCGCGGCGACGATCCGCGCACCGCGTCGATGGGTTTCCACTGGGGGACCGGAGCCGACGGGGGGCCGGCGTCGTTCTTCCCGGAGCGGGGCGAGCGCTGGTTCTGGCCGGGTCACGGGATCCGGATGCCGCGCGGGCCGCTCGTGCTCTTCCTGTACGGGCTTGTCGCGACGCCGGGGCAGGGGCTCGGGTTCGCGAGCGCGGGCTACGCGCTCGCGATCATCGACGAGCCCGACCTGCCGCCCGAGCGCTGGAGGCCGCGCATCGTCGAGGGCCCACCGCTCGCCTTCGACGCGATGCCCGCTTCCGCGGTGGTCCGGCAGGGGGCGCATGTCGTCGCCGTGGCGATCCGCATGCAGGGCACGCATGCGGGTGCGCTCGTCCGATACCTCGCCGCCTCGCTCGCGAAGGGCGACCTGACCGGCGCCGAGTGGTGGGGGGGCGAGGCCCGGGGCTGGGTCCCGACCGCCGCCCTCGGCGCGCAGGGTCCCGCCTTTGTCATGGACGACGCCGGCAGCGAGTGCTCCGTGCACTGGGACGAGCGCACCCGCTGCTTCCTGCACGTCGCGAGCTACGGATTCGGCGCAACGACGATCGGTCTGCGGCGCGCGCCCGCGCTGACCGGCCCCTGGAGTGCGCCCGTCACCGTCTACCGCCCCCCCGAGTCGGACCGCCCGCGGCCCTTCGTCTACGCGGCCAAGGCGCATCCCGAATTGACAGGACCGCGCAAGGGCGATCTGCTCGTCACCTACGCGACCAACAGCTTCGAGTTCGGCGACCTCTTCACGGAGGAGGGGCGCCGCGACCTCTACTGGCCGCGCGTCGTCGCGGTTCCCATCGAGGAGTCCCGATGAAGTGGATCACCCGTGAGCGCCCGAAGATCGACCGCGTGGCCTGCCCCTGGCTGATCGCACGCTTCATCGACGACGATCCCGAGTTCATCTTCGCGCCCCCGGCCGACGTGTTGCGCCTCGCCCGGGAGCTTGGCGCGACACCCTTCGACGTCGAGGGTGTCGAACTCTCCCACGACGGCCCCCTCTGCTCCTTCGATACGATCCTGCGCAAGTACCGCCTCGTCGATCCCGTGTTGCAACAGATCGCGGTCATCGTGCGCGGCGCCGACACCGACCGCCTCGATCTCGCGCCGCAGGCGGCGGGCCTCTTCGCGATCTCCCTCGGACTCTCGCAACTCTTCCGCGACGACCACGAGCAGTTGCGCCACGGCTTCGTCGTCTACGACGCGCTCTACGCGTGGGCGAAGCACGCCCGCGGGGAGACGCATACGTGGAACCCGCAGCGCGGCCCTCCGTAGCCGCGTAGGTTCCTGCGCCGCTCCGGGGAGCGGAGGGCCCAGGAGGCCCGCCGGAGTCACTCCGGGAACCGCTCGACGCGGTCCTCGATGTCCAAGCGGACCGACAGCGCGCCGCTCGCCGCCCACGAGACCTTCGGAGCCGCGCAGCGGATCCAGCCCTCGTCGTCCGCCGTCTGCTCGACGTACCGTTCCCCGACCAGCCGGAACACCTCGACCCTCTCGTCCTCCGTCCCGACCACGACCAGCCAGGGAACACCGATCCGTGCGTAGAACGGCATCTTCTCGTAGGTCTCGTCGTCCGGCGAGAGGACTTCGACCACGAGATCGGGCCCGCCCTCGATGAACACCTCGCCGATCATCCCCTCGCGGCCGCCGGCGACGAAGCAGAGGTCGGGTACGCGGTAATCGCGCTCGCCGGTCGCAGGTTCGCGCACGTTGGACTGTACGAAGAGACGGCCCAGCTTGTGGCGAGTCACATAGGAGTTCAGCAGGGCGCACAGCCACGTCACCTTGGCCTGATGCTTGGTGCTCGGCGCGGGCGCCATGTGCAGAACTCCCTCCCACATCTCATCCAGCCGGTCGAGCCCCAGCCTCCGCCTGTGCGAGAGTTCCATCTCGGAGATCCGGCGCACGACCGCCTTCATGACTGACCGAGGATACCATGAAGCGCGGGAGCGACGCGGCGTGTTGTCTCGGTGGGGACCGGGCATGGGGAGGCCGCGGCGCCTCGGCCGCCGAACCGCGTCCCCGGCCTGGCCTCCATCCTCGTGTGAAGTCCCGCCCGGCCCTCAGTAGCCGCGCCGGTCTTCGCGCGACTCCCAGAGGCGGAAGGCCTCTTCCGCCGCCGCGCAATGCAACTGTTGCATCGGCACGGTCGCGCCCGCGTGGAACTCTGCGTCGCGAAAGCCGATGCGGGCGGCGTCCTCGCGCGTCAGCGCGTAGACCACACGCCCGATCCGCGCCCACTGGATCGCGCCGACGCACATCGGGCAGGGCTCGCAGGTCGCATAGAGCGTGCAGTCGGGGAGGTGGAAGGTGCCGAGGAGGGAGGAGGCCGCGCGGATCGCGACGATCTCGGCGTGGGCGGTCGGGTCCTTCGCGAGCAGCACCCGGTTGCAGCCGCGCCCGACGACCGCCCCTTCCCGCACGACCACGGCGCCGAAGGGACCCCCGTCCCCCCGCAGCACGCCCTCCCGCGCGAGGCGAGCCGCCTCGGCGAGAAAGCCCCCGTCTCCTACGATGGACGCCATGATCCGCGCCATCCTACTTCGCATCATCGGCCGGGAGGAGAGACGCCTCGGCCAGTCCCTCGACTACGTGCGCTTCATCGTCCGCGCGTCGCTGCGCGCCTTCCGCGCCTTCTCGCGCATCTTCGGCATCGCCGCGTACCGGCGCCGCCTGCCCCCGGACCCCCTGAACATCGCCCGCATCGTCGCGGTGCGGAGGGAGGACTGCGGGACTTGCTTGCAAGTCGCGATCAACATCGCGCGCCGGGAGGGATTGCCGGCCGAGGCGATCCGCGCGGCCGTCGCGGGGGCGGCGCACGGCCTGCCGGACGACCTCGCCCTCGTCCTCCGATTCGCCGACGGCGAGGAGGCGCTCCGCGACGACCTCCGCCGCCGCTTCGGCGACGAGGGACTCGTCGAGATCGCCCTCGCGATCGCCTCCGCGCGCTTCTTCCCCTCGGTGAAGCGGACGCTGGGCTACGCGACCTCGTGCGCGCGGGTCACGCTCGAGATCTGACCACCCGCCCCCGCTTGACGACCGCCCGCACCGGGTGTTCTCCGAACCAATACCCCAGTTCGCGGTAGTCGGGGAGGTCGAGGACGATCAGGTCGGCCTGCTTGCCCTTCTCGAGGGAGCCGATCTCCTTCTGGCGGCCGATCGCGCAGGCGGCGTTGATCGTCGCGGCGACGATCGCCTCGGCGACGGTCATGCCGAAGCGGACGCAGGCGGCGTTGATCACAAATGGCATGCTCTGGGTCGGAGCGCTGCCGGGGTTGAAGTCGGTGGCAAGCGCGATCGGGCAGTTCATCATGATGATCGCGCGCGTCGGCGGGCGGTCGGGCTGGTCGAGGAAGTAATTGGCCGCGGGCAGCAACACCGCGATGACGCCCGCCTCGCGCATCGCGACGGCGTCGTCCTTCGTGACGAACTCGAGGTGGTCGGCGCTGATCGCGCCGACGCGGCAGGCGACGCGGCAGCCGCCCTGCCGCGAGAGCTGGTCGGCGTGGATCTTGGGGCGAAGCCCGCACGCCTTGCCGGCGCGCAGGATCTTCTCCGCCTCGGCGAAAGTGAAGACGTTGCGCTCGCAGAAGACGTCGCAGAACTCCGCGAGCTTCCGCTCGGCCGCCGCCGGGAGGATCTCGTCGCAGACGATCCGGATGTACCCGTCGCGATCCTCCGCGAATTCCGGCGGGATCGTGTGGGCCGCGAGGCAGGTGCGGACGACCTCGACCTCGTGGGCGATGCCGAGCGCGCGCAGCGAGCGCAGTTCGTGCTCGAGCGAGAGGCCGTAGCCCGACTTCGCCTCGATCGTCGTCGTGCCGAGATCGAGGAAGCGGTCGAGGTGGCGCTTCAACTGCGCCGCGAGGTCCGCATCGGTCGCCTCGCGCAGCATGCGCACGCTCGACTTGATGCCGCCGCCGCGCTTCGAGATCTCCTCGTAGCTCACGCCGCGGGCGCGCTCCTCGAACTCGGCCACGCGGTTGCCGGCGAAGACCGCATGCGTGTGGCAATCGACGAAGCCGGGCAGCAGGACGCCGCCAAGGGCGTCGAGTGTCTCGCGCGCCGCGAGCCCCTGCGCCTCGGGCCCGACCTCGACGATGCGCCCTTTGTCGATCGCCACCGCCCCCGCCACGAGGCCCACCTCCCCTTGCAGCTTCCCGGCAAGCGGCGGCGCCTCGCCGCGCCGCCCGCACGTGAGGATCTGGGAGGCGTTGGCGACGAGCAGGTCGATCACGGCGCCAAACCTACCAGATCGGCTGTTCCCCGCGCGCGCGCGTTCTGGCAAGCTGTGTCCCGTGCCGGCGCTGCTGCTGCTGCTCACCCTCGCCTCCGACGACACGGCCACCTTCCTCGCGTCGGCGCAGGAGGCGGTCGTGCGCAAGGGGGTCGAACTCGCCGTCCAGCAGAACAGCGTCAAGTCGGTCGGGCTCCTGCTGGATGTGTTGAATCTCGAGGGGGCGCGGGGGCTGGCGGCGGCCCACTACCGCGACATGGCGTGGGACGGCCTCTCGCGGATCAAGGACTTCTACGCGCGGCAGCGGGTCGAGAAGGAGTTGCAGGAGAGCCGCCGCCCCTTCGTCCGACAGTGGTGCGCCGAACTGCTCGGCGTCTACGGTGCCGGCGAGTTCGGGCCGACGCTGCTGAAGGCGCTCGGCGACTCCGACCTCGGCGTGCGCCGCGCGGCGGCGCGCTCCCTCGGGGCGCTGCGCCACGCCCCGGCGTCGGCGGCGCTCGGACCGCTCGCCGGCGAGCCGGACCCGGTGCTGCGCGCCAACGCGATCGAGGCGCTCGCGCGGATCGACGCGGAGGCCAACGCCGCGCCCTTCCTCGCCGCGCTGCGCGTCGACGAGGATGGGGGCGTCCGCTGCGCGCTGCTCGCCGCGGCGCCGGCGCTCTACCCGCAGCTCCACGAGGATCTCGCGCGGGCGTCCTTGGCCGACACCGACTGGCGTCCCCGCGCGCAGGCCGTCGAGAACCTCGGCGCGACGAAGACGAAGAGCGCCGTCGACACGCTGATCGAGGCGCTCGCGGACACCCGCCCCGCCGTCGCCGGAAGGGCCGCGGCGGCGCTGCGCGCGCTGACCGGCAAGGAGATCCTCGATGCGAAGTCGTGGGCCTCCTGGTGGCGCGCCGCGCGCGAGAAGTTCGAGTTCGCCGAGGGGGCGGCCCCCGCGGCCCCCCCGGAGTCGAAGGAGCGCAAGTCGGTCTCCTACCACGGCATCGCCGTATCGAGCGATCACGTCGCGTTCCTCTTCGACAAGTCGTTCCGCATGTCGGAGAAGCTCAAGGAGGGGAAGGAGACGAAGGAGAGGGCGGCGCGCGAGGAGCTCGAGCGCGTGCTGACCAAGCTGCGGGGCGACCTGCGCTTCCATCTGTTCGCCTACGCGCAGGAGGTGACGCCGTTCCGGAAGCGCGCGAGCGACCTCGACGCGAAGGAGCAGAAGCAGGCGCTGAAGTTCCTCGACAAGATCGCGCTTAAGGGCAGCAAGGACATCTGGCTCGCGCTCGAGACCGTCCTCGACGACCCCGAGATCGACACGGCGTTCCTGCTCTCGTCGGGCGAGCCCGACATCGGCCTCTACGTGCACTGGAACCGCGTCACCGACCACCTGCGCGACCGCAACCGCTTCCGCAAGCTCGTCGTGCACACGGTCGTCTACAGCGACAGCAAGTGGTTCCGCGACCAGCTCCAGAAGATCTCGGAGGCGACGGGGGGGGAGCACCGGGCGTTTGAGTAGGGGGGCAAGGTGCCTTGCATTTGGGAGCTTGCGTCTTCCCGCGGGTGCGTCACGTGTACAGGAAGCGGGCCCCCGGGTTCGTTCGGGGTTCCGAGCATTCTCGGCTGAGGTGGAGCCGCGTTCCGACCATGCCGCACCCCCGGAAGCACTTCGACGGTGGAGGGCGAATCACCGGGTCTACACCCGGCGGCGGCAGCCGGAGACGGAGCCTCGGTGCAAGGGGGCCATCGTCGGGTGTTCCGCTCGCGGCGGGGCGGCAAGGCGTCGGGCGGACGGCGGGGACCGTCGGCATGACGAGGTGGCGTGTTGCCTGACGCCATCCTGATCGCGGGTGCGAATGGAGCAGGCAAGACGACGTTCGCGCGTCAGTTCCTCCGGGTGCTCTACCCCGATGGGACCTTTCTCAACGCGGACGAGATCCAGAGGGAGGACGCGCGGTTCATGCATCCCGTCGCGGCGGGGCGGGAACTGCTGCGCAGGGCAGCGGCCCTCGAGACGGCCGGGGCGACCTTCGCGATCGAGACCACGTTGTCATCGACCATGTACGCAGGGAGACTGCGCGCATGGTCCCGGCTCGGGTATCGGACGACTCTCCACTTCCTAGAGCTGCCGTCCGCCGACTACGCTGTCGAGCGTGTCGCGAGACGCGTCGCTGCCGGGGGGCACTCGGTGCCGGAGGTCGACGTCAGGAGACGGTTCCATCGCGGGCTGCGGCTCTTTCGGTACGTGTTCAAGCCCTTGCCGGACCGGTGGTATCATTGGTTCAGCGACGACGGAGGTCTCAAGCTTGTCGATCAAAACCGGAAGTGAGGCGGACGCAAGCGAGCTCGAAGTCCTGCTGGAGGCTGCTCGCCGCGCCACATGGGACGCCTTGCATGGCCCCGCGCACCTGAGGTCCGGCCGCTACCACCTGCTGGGCGCTGACGCCGAGATCGGTAGCCGCACGACCGCGGATGGACGGGCCCCGTCCCCACACGCCCTTGCAGGCGACGAGCGGAGGGCACGCGGACGGCGGAGGCGATAGCGGGCGCCGCGTCGCTCGCGGCACAGCGCCAAGGCGTCAGGTGCCCCCGGACGCTCTTCAATGGGCCGTGAATCCTCCACTGGAATCGCGTCACCGACCACCTGCGAGCCCGCAACCGCTTCCGCAGGCTCGTCGTGCACACTGTCGTCTACAGTGAGAGCAAGTGGTTCCGCGAGCAGCTTCTGCATCGAGGCGCTCCCTACCCGACCATGGGCAGGTCGATCCCGTGGGCGCCCGCGCACGCGACCGCCTCCTCGTACCCCGCATCCGCGTGGCGCATGACGCCGGTGCCGGGGTCGGTGGTCAGCACGCGCTCGAGGCGGCGCGCCGCGTCGGCGGTGCCGTCGGCGACGACCACCATGCCGGCGTGGATCGAGTAGCCGATGCCGACGCCGCCGCCGTGGTGGAGCGAGACCCACGTCGCGCCGGCGGCGGTGTTGAGCAGCGCGTTCAGCAGCGGCCAGTCGGCGATCGCGTCGCTGCCGTCCTTCATCGCCTCGGTCTCGCGGTAGGGGCTCGCCACCGAACCGCAGTCGAGGTGGTCGCGGCCGATCACGACCGGCGCCTTCAGTTCGCCGCTGGCCACGAGTTCGTTGAGCGCGAGGCCGAAGCGCGCGCGCTCGCCGTAGCCGAGCCAGCAGATCCGCGCCGGCAGCCCCTGGAACGCGACGCGCTCGCCGGCCAGCCGGATCCAGCGGGCGAGCGCCCGGTCGTCGGGGAAGAGTTCGAGCACGAGCCGGTCGGTGCGGCGGATGTCCTCCGGGTCGCCCGAGAGCGCGACCCAGCGGAAGGGTCCCTTGCCGACGCAGAAGAGCGGCCGGATGTACGCCGGCACGAAGCCGGGGAAGCGGAAGGCGCCCTGGTGCCCCCCCTCGGTCGCGTGGCCGCGCAGGTTGTTGCCATAGTCGAACGTCACCGCGCCCCTGTCCATCAGGCTGTTCATCAGTGTGACATGCTCGACCATCGTCGCGAGCGAGCGGCGCACGTAACCCGGCGCGTCGGCGGTTCGCATCGCGAGAGCCTCCGCGAGGCCGAGGCCGGCCGGCACGTAGCCGTGCAACGGGTCGTGGGCGGAGGTCTGGTCGGTCAGCACGTCGGGGATCACGCCCCGTTGCAACATCGTCCGCAGCAGGTCGACGACATTGGCGACGACGCCGATGCTGTTGCCTTCGCGCCGCGCCGCCATCGCGAGCGCCGCGTCGACCGACGGCGCGATCACGTCGAGGTAGCGCGTCTGCACGCGCTTGTCGAGGCGGCTCTTGTCCACGTCGGCGATCAGGCAGGTCGCCTCGTTCATCGTCGCCGCCAGCGGCTGCGCGCCGCCCATCCCCCCGCACCCCCCTGTGACGACCAGACGTCCTTTCAGCGTGCCGCCGAAGTGCTGCGCCGCCACCGACGCGAAGGTCTCGTACGTTCCTTGCAAAATCCCCTGCGTGCCGATGTAGATCCACGAGCCCGCCGTCATCTGGCCGAACATCGTGAGCCCGATCCGCTCGTACTCGCGGAACTTCTTCCACGTGGCCCAGTGCGGCACGATCATGCTGTTGACGAGCAGCGCGCGCGGCGCGTCCTTGTGCGTGCGGAAGACGCCGACCGGCTTGCCCGACTGGATCAGCAGCGTCTCGTCCTCGCCGAGGCGGCGGAGCGTCTCGAGGATCTTGTCGAAGCACTGCCAGTTGCGCGCCGCCTTGCCGGTGCCTCCGTAGACGACGAGTTCCTGGGGGTTCTCCGCGACCTCCGGGTCGAGGTTGTGCTGGATCATCCGGAACATCGCCTCGGCGCCCCAGTGCCTGCACGAAAGGGAGGGGCCGCGGGGAGGGTGGATCGTGCGCATGGACGCAAACTACCAGATCGGTTGGAATGGAGGCGCGATGGCGGTTGCGCTTCTGCTCGCGCTGCTCGCGGGCCCCGTCGAGGAGGCGGCGGACGCGGTGCTCAGGCCCGGCGCCGATCTCGCCGCGCTGGCCAACGCCGAGACGCCGGATGCGTGGCTCGTGGCCGATGAGTTATGCGCGCGCGGGAGGTGCGACGCGGCGCTCGCGTTCGCGCGTGCCGCGGCGGGCGTGGACGCGGAGCGGCTTCCCGCCTATCTGCTCGCCTACCGCGACAGCGACGGCGACCGTCACGACCGGGAACGGCTGCGGGCGGCGCAGCGGGCGGAGGATGGCGGCGAGGCGGGCGAAGTGGGTCGCCTTCTCGCGGGCGGGCCGCCCGGCGGGTCTGTGGCGTCGATCTGCGTCGCCGCGGCGCGCGCGCAGGTCCTCTTCGCGGAGGGGCGCTACGGCGAGGCGGGCGCGGAGTTCGCCCGCGTCGTGTCGGCTGCGGAGCGGATCGGCTGGCTGCGCGCCGAGGCGGGGGCGCGCCGCAACGGCGCGAAGTGCCTCGACCGCGCGGGGGAGTACCCGGCGTCGATTGCCGCGTGGAAGGGGGCGATCGACCTGAACCGCCGACGGGGCGCGCGGGAGGCCTTGGCCGAGGCGCTCGCCGAGGCCGCGATGCTCGAAGACGAGCTCGGGGCGAGCGCGGCGGCGCTCGAACGGCTCGCGGAGGCGGAGGCGATCTACCGCGAACTCGGGCGGCAGCGTAAGCTCGGGCTCGTGATCGGCGCGCGCGGCGGCGCGCTCTTCCACCTCGGGGAGTACGCGGCGGCGCGTGCGTGCCTCGACGAGGCGCTGTCGGTGTTTCGCGAGATCGGCGACGAGCGCGGCTACGCGATGACGCTCGGCAACCGCGCCAACGTCGAGTGGGGACTCGGCAACTACACGCGCGCGATCGAGATGCAGCGCGAGGTGCTCGCGCGCCTCGAGGCGGCCGACGACCCCTGGGGCGTCGCGACGGCGCTCTCGAACCTCGGCCAACTGCACGAGATGCTCGGCGAGTACGCCGCCGCGTTCGACTTCGTCGAGCGCGCCGCGGCGCGCTACGAGGCGCTCTCCGACCGCTCCGGCGTCCTCGCGACGACGATCCACCTCGCGAGCCTCCAGATCCGCGTGCGCGACCCCCGCCGGGCTCTCGCCGTCCTCGCGCGGGCGAAGGAACTCGCCGAGTTGATCGAGGACAGGATCTCACTCTGCACCGTGCTCTCCCATCTCGGCAACGCCCACGCGCTGCTCGGGGACGAACCGGCGGCCGCCCGGTACTACGAGCAGGCGTACGATCTCGCCGTTGCGATCGGCGACCGCACCGCCGCCGCCGCGCAGTTGGGTTGCCTCGGCCTCTCCGCCTCCCGCCGCGGCGACCTGCCCGCGACGCTCGCGCTGCACCGCCGCGCGCTCGCGCTCTCGGAGGAGAGCGGCGATCGCGCCGGGATCGCCTCCGCCCTCTCGTCGATCGGCCTCGCGGAGGCCCGTCTCGGCGATGTGGATGCGGGCCTCGCGACGCTGGCGCGCGCGGTCTCGCTCGCGCGGGAGAGCGGTGCCCTCGACCACGAGGCGCACGCGCTCGCCGACCGGGCGGCGGTGCTGCTCCACGCGGGACGCTACCGCGGCGCGATCGCGGCGGCGCGCGAGGCGCTGGGTCCGGTCGAGCGGCTGCTGCGCGGGCTCGCCGAGGAGGAGGGGGCGCGCGCGCGCGACGCCTGGACGCGGGTCTTCGGCACCGGCGTCCACGCGGCGCTCGAGGCGGGGGACGCGGCGGAGGTCGCCTTCTTCCTCGAGAGCCGCCGCGCCGGGGCGCTGCTCGCGAGCCTCGCGCGCGCGGATCAACTGCGCGCCGCGACGGTCCCGGCCGCGCTGCTCGACGCCGAGGCCCACGCGCGCGGCCGGGAGGCGGCCGCCCGCGCGACACTGGCATCGGCGCTTGCCAGTGGCGAACGCCAGGCGATCGCTGCTGCGCGCAAGGACCTCGACGCCGCGCGCGGGGCCCTCGAGGATGCCGTCGCCCGCATCCAGCGCGGGGTCAAGGGTGCGACGCGCCTGATCTATCCGACGGCCGACTCCCTCGACGCGATCCGGGGGAGGGTGCGGGAGGGGGAGGCGCTGCTGATCCACGGATGCCTTCCCGAACGCTCGGTCGCCTTGCTGGTCACGGCGGCGGGCACGCAGATCATCCGCCAGCCCGGCGAGGAGGAGGCCGCCCCCGCGCCCCCTGTGACGCTGCCGCAAGGCACCCGCCGCCTGTTCGTCGTGCCGGACGGTCCGCTCCACGACCACGCCTTCTGCCTCGACTACCCGGAGTGCGAGATCGCCTACCTGCCCTCCGCCACCGCCTACGGCGTGCTGCTCGACGAGGCGGCGCCGCGCGGCGAGGGGGTGCTCGCGCTCGGGGATCCGGACGGCACGCTCGCCGCGAGCGCCGCCGAGGCCGTGGCGATCGGCGACCGCGTCTTCCTCGGCGCGGAGGCGACAAGGGCGCACCTGCTCGAAGGGCTGCGCACGCGCCGGCGCGCGCTGCACCTCGCCTGCCACGGCGCCGTCGATGCCGGGCGGCCGCTGCAGACGCGACTCCTGCTCGCCGACGCGCCGCTGACGGTTCTCGACGTCTATCGCGCGCGCGTCCCGTGCGACCTCGTCGTGCTCTCCGCTTGCGAGAGCGCGCGGGGCAGGGTCCACGACGCGGAGGGGGTCATGGGCTTCGTGCGCGCCTTCCTCACTGCCGGCGCGCCGCGGGTGATCGTCAGTCTTTGGAAGGTGGATGACGACGCGACGAAGTCTCTGATGGTGCGCTTCTACGAGGAATGGAGAGGGGGCGCGGGGGCCGCCGCGGCGCTCCGCGCGGCCCAGCGGCATGTCGCCTCGCAGCCGAAGTGGAGCGATCCCAAGTACTGGGCGGCGTGGCAGTTGTGGGGGCTGGCCGAGTGAGTGTCCGGCTCAGGCGGACGCTTCTGCTTCTTGCGGTGTTGCCGGTCGTCGCGTACGGAGTCTGGTGCTGGCTCGCCGACCGCGAGCTTCGCGAGATGCTCGCGCGCGTCCGCGAGATGGGGCCTCCCCGGGAGTGGCGAGATCTCGAGGGGCCGTGGGTCCCCGACGCCGAGAACGCCTTCCTGCTCTGGAGCGAGGCCGACGAGTGGCTCGAGCAGCGGCCGGAGCTCCGCGCGAGGCTGCACGGGACCGAATTGCAAATGGATACGAGCGCCTGGTCGGAGGCCGATCTCGGCGGATTCCGGGAGGCCATCGCCGACCTCGCCGGCTACTTCGCCCTCGTCGAGGCGATCCCGTCCAGGCCGGGCTGGCATGTCGCGCGTCGCTGGAGTCAGGGGCCCTTCCACACCGACAGGCCCGAGCTCGTGCTCGCACAGGAGTTGCACACTCTCCTGCATCTCCGCACCCGACTCGATCCGATCCCGGAGGGTCGTGCGGGGCGGGCCGCCAATGGGGCGCTCCTGCTGCTCGACGTGGCAGAGCGAAGCGGCACGGAATTCACACTCGCCTACGTGTCGTCGTTCGTGGTGCGTCAGTGCTTGCCCGACCTGCTGAAAGCGGCCGCGGCGCAGCCCGGGTTCGATGCCTCGACCTTTCGCGCGCTCGTCGATCCAAGGCTCTCGTCAGCCCTTCCCCCCGCGGGCCCCCCAACGTCAACCATCGTGGCGGATCGGCTCGCCTATCTCTGGATCGTCGATCGCCTCATCAGCGGGCGGTGGCCCCACAACTATCCGCCGCCGCAGGAGCTGTCGGAATCGCTGCGCGGCTCCTGGCTATTGCGCCCGATGCTCGCTGCCGACGTGACCGTCGAACTCTCGCACTTCGAGGAGGAGATTGCCGCGTGCGGGGTCACGCCGGAGGAGGCGTGGAAGCACGCGCTTGCCGCAGACGACGAAGCGGCGTCCGGCGAGGGGCGTCGACGATGGATGGCGAAGGGGCAGTACCACAAGTTCTACGCCGGATCGGCCGCAACGCTCCGCCTCGCACGCGTCGTCATGGCCCTGCTCGAGGCGAGGCAGCGGCAGGGAGCATGGCCGGAGACGCTCGATCAGCTCGAATCCCGGTTCCCCGACGGCATGCCGACCGACCCCTACTCGCGCGGGCCGTTCGGGTACGAGTGCGGCACTCGCGTCTGGGCCGCCGTGCCGAGGGGGGGAATCGAGGACTTGGAGTGGGATCTGACGGAGCTGGCCAAGTAGCCGCCCGCCCCCGAGCCCGCCGAAGAGGCGGTAGACTGCCGCGCATGATCCGCACCGTTGCGCTGCTGCTCGCTTGCGTGGTCGCCGCCGAAGCGGGCGGCGGTCCCGAGACGACGCTCGTCGTCTTCAACCGCGCCTCGCCCGCCTCCCGCCTCGTCGCGAACGAGTACCGCCGCGCGCGAGGCGTGCCGGACAACCACCTCGTCGGCGTCGACGGCATCCCGCACTTGGGCGTCATCCCGCTCGACCTCTTCCTCGTGCGCATCTGGAAGCCGGTCGCCGCGCATCTCGCGCGGGAGGGGCTCGAGGGGCAGATCGACCTGGTCACCTATTCGGTCGATTTCCCCTACGGCGTCGACTTCCGCGCGCGGCTCGGCGAGGGGGGCGCCAACCAGGTCGTCGGCGGGATCGCGTCGTTGACCGGGGTCACCTACCTGATCCGCGCGGTCGAGAATGGCGACGAGTTCTGGGATCTCCAGACGAACACGTACTACGGGCTCGACCTCGCGACGGGGCGGAAGCAGCCGCGCCGGCCGACCGCGGAGGAGAACGCCTCCTACCAGCGGGCGATGGCCGCGATGCAACAGAAGCAATACGAACAGGCGCGCGCGAACCTCGCCGACTTCCTCGCGACCTACAAAGAGGCGGCCGAGCCCTGGTACAACTACGCCTGCGTGCTCGCGCTGCTCGGCAAGCCGGACGAGGCGCTGCTCGCGCTCGCCGAGGCGCAGGCGGCGGGCTTCACCGGCGCGGCCCACACCGCGCAGGACGCCGACCTCGCCTCGCTGCGCGAGCGGCCGGAATTCAAGGCGACACTGGCGAAGATGGGGCAGTGGAGCCCCGTGCTGCTGCCGGCGGCCGGCTTCTCCGCCGCGCGCGACGGCTACTACCTCTCGACGCAACTCGGCTACACCGGCCGCTGGGGCAACTCGCTGCCGGAGGTGCAGGAGTGCCTGCGCCGCGCCGCCGCGTGCGACGGCACGCGGCCCGACGGCACCGTCTACATCATGCGCAACGGCGACGTGCGCTCGACGTCGCGCGAGCCCTTCTTCCACGCGCTGAAGAGGCGCCTCGCCGAACTGGGACGCAAGGTCGAACAACTCGACGGCGTGCTGCCGCCGCAGAAGCCCGACGTCATCGGCGCGGTGGTCGGCACCGCGGGCTTCGACTGGAGCCAGTCGGGCAGCACGATGCTCGAAGGCGCCATCGCGGAGCACCTGACGAGCTACGGCGCCGACTTCGGCCACGGCGGCCAGACGAAGATCAGCGCCTTCCTGCGCCACGGCGCCGCGGGGTCGAGCGGCACCGTCACCGAGCCGCTCGCGCTGCACCAGAAGTTCCCCAATCCGCTGATCCATGCGTTCTACGCCGAGGGGCTGTCGCTCGCCGAGGCCTTCTTCCGCACGGTGCTCGGCCCCTACCAGCTCATGGTGGCCGGCGACGGCCTCGCGCGGCCCTTCGCGAAGTTCGAGACGGTGACGATGAAGGCTCCGCCCTCGCCGTGGGCCGGCACGGTGGAGATCGAGATCGAGGGGGCGCGGGGGAGGAAGGAGATCTGGGTGGACGGGCGCCGCGCGACGCTTCCCATCGACACGACGAAACTCGACGACGGGCACCACGAGATCCGCGCCGTCGTCGTTTCGGAGGACGTGACCGAGACGCGCTCGTCCGCGCTCTCGTGGGTCGTCGTGCGCAACGGCGGCACGGAGGGCGTCGCGAAACTGCTGTCGAAGCCGACCGTGACCTTCGGCGAACCGATCGTCGTCGAGACGAACGGGAAGGAGCGCAAGCTGAGCTTTGCGAGCGAATCGCTTGGGCCCGGCCCGGTGCTTCTCCGGCCGCGCCTCACGCTCCCGGACGGCCGTCCGTGGCTTGCGGCCCCGATCGAGGTCACGGTCGAGATGCCCGAGGACGTCGCCGAGGGCAAGGCGGGGACGGGACCGACCGTGCCCGCGCTGCGAGCCGTCGCGGAGGAGGTCGCGGGCGAGCGGGCCAACCTGCTCGGGGCGAAGTTCGGACCCCTGGAGGCGCGCCGGGTGCAGATCGAGGGGGAGATCGAGGCGCCGGTGGACGGCTTCTACGAACTGCTCGTCTCGGGGAACGGCACGATGTCGCTGACGGTCGCCGGGCGACCGCTCTGCAAGGATGCGAAGCTCGGCGATACGCTCTTCCTTCCGATGCAACTGAAGAAGGGCTGGCATCCGATCGCCATCGATCTCAACCCCCCGGTGCCCGCGCGGCTGGAGTTGCTCCTCGGCGGCGCCGTCGTCCTCGGCGAGCCGGCGCTGCGGCACATCCACGGCACGCCGCTGAAGGAGGCGCCGGAGATCGTCGGCGAGGATGCGACGAAGCCCGTGAAGGTGCACAGCGGCGGGATCGTGCTCGCGTGGAAGAGGGGGACCGCCGCCGTCGCGTCGATCGCGCTCGCACCCGCGCCCGACGTGAAGGACTTTCCGGCGAAGTGGGACGTCGAAGTCGCAGCGGGCAGCAAGTGGAAGCCCGTCAAGGACGCCGAGTGCCTGGCCGCCCCGGGCTGCGTGCTCATCCGGATGCCGGTGCAGAAGACGAAGAAACTGCGCCTCTCCGCCGCCTCCCCGACGACACTGGCAAGGGTCGAGTGCGCCGGACCCCTGCCGCCCGCGAAGCGGCGCTGAGGCCCGCGTCCCCTCGGCCCCTGGGTGTCCCTGCCGGATGGCCGTGGCACGAGAGCGGCACGTGGGCCACGATTCCGCCTCTCCTCACGTTTCCGGGGGCGACGGGAGAGGTGGATCGAGGCGGACGCCGCAGACGAGGACCTGGCATATGTGACTACTGGCAAAGGCGCCCTCGCGGCGCGATGCGCCTCGCGCAGCAACCCGGCGGGGCAGCGCACCGCCACCGCGCGCTTGCTTGGCTTCGTGACGAGGCCGAGGATCACCAGAGACTGCTCTGGGACACCTACCCAAGATCGACGTCGCGCTGGAGCGACCGGAGAAGTAGTCAGGACTGTGGGGGGGCCGGGGGGGAGTCCCCTTCCCGGGGCAAGGCGTCACTCCCAGAGCCGGCGCTGCCACGCCGAAGGAGGGAGCGCGTCGGCTGCCGCGCGCTTCTTCCACAGGTCCAGCGTCATCACCTCTTCGTCCTCCGACGTTTCCACATGGTCGCGGTAGCTGAGTATCCCGCCGACCCAAATCGACCGCCGACCTTCGTGTTCCGCGAGAATGTAGATGGCGCGCGGCGGCGCCTGACCGACCCAGCGCTGCGCGCCGGTCGCGACGTCCCGGGCGACGGGGACGGCGAGGGTGTGGTCCGGCAGGTCCTTGTCGAACAGCCACGCGTTCCCGCCAAAGCCGCAGAGTGCGCCGAGACGGGGCCCGAACTCGTCGAACACCCGCTGCTCGTCCCCGGGCGGCCTTCCCTCCAACTGGGCTCGCAGCGCGACGCGCACCTCCGCGACCAGTACGGCCAGCGCGGCGAAGCGGTGCTTTCCCACGCCGTGGCGGGCAAACCAGGCGCCGGTGACCACGGTGAGGTCGAGGAGGGCGCCGAAGAAGGGCTCGTTCGGCTCGATGATCCCCCGAGACCCCCCGGGCTCGCACGTGAGATACAGGCTCGCTTTCGTATGGGAGCGCCAGGTGAAGCGCTCGTGCGCCCAGCCGGAGAGGGCAGTGCTGAGTTCCTTGCAGCGCCAATCGGGATGAAGGAAGTAGGCGGGCAGGTCGGCGCGCGCCTGGGGCTCGAGAAGCGTTCGCAACAGGGATCGTTGCGCCTGGACCACGACCGAGGCGGGGCTCGTCTCCGTCGCACGCGCCCGCGCACGCGCGAGCAGTGCGAGGTATCCCGGAATCGACGCGCCCTCGCGGCGACTGACAATGCCCTCCGCCACGGCGCTCCCGAGAGCCGCCATCAACTCCTCTCCCGACGGGGGAGCGCGTTCAAGCCCGGCCGGCGTCAGGATGCGAAAGACGTCGTCGTCGAAGAGCGTGGGTCGCGAGAGGAAGCGGAGCCCCTTGTAGCGTGCAGGATCGAGCACGGCATCGGCCGTTGGCGTCGTCGGGTGGCGCGGGTCGGGGAGGCGCTGGAGGGCCGGTCGCGCTTCCGTCCACCGCGCGGGCTCTTTCGCCAGTGTGGCGAAGTCACCGATGCAGCGGTCATAGGTGTCCCGGTACAGATCGAGGTCGAGGTCGTCTCCTGGCCCGAGGAACTCGTGGTAGACGCTCGCGATCGCCTTCGGCGACGGTTGATCCTCTAGGTCGTGGATGGCCGCGAGCACGAGCGCCTGCCGCGTCTCGTGATCGTCGCCGATCCGGAACGGCACGTCGTAGAGCCAGGTGACGGCGCGGTGATAGAGGGGCAGCGACGCGCCGGAGGGATCGAACCGTCCGTAGTCGAGCGTGACGCCGCGCAGCGGCGACGGCGCGTCGCCCTTCGCAGCGAGGATCAGCGCGATCTCCCGCGCGATCGGACCCTCCGACGGCGGCGATCCGCCGCCGAGGAGCGTCATCGCGACGGAGAGGTAGGCGTCCACCGCCATGGCTGCCTCGCGCCACGCCGGGTCGAGCCCCTTTGCTTCGACGAGTCTCTCGATGGACTCCTCGCCGTCGAATCGCAATGTGGCGAGCCGCTCGCGGAGTCGGACAAGCACCATCCGCAGGCGCTCGGACTGCAGCGCCTCGAGCGCCAGGAGCGACTCCTCGACGTTGGAGTGGTAGGCATGCAGCAGGCAGTCGGTCGTGACGAAGATCCGCTCGTGCTCGACATAGAACGAGAAGATCTGGCGACGCGTCTCGTCGGTGACGACGAAGCCGCGTTTCAAGAGCACCTCGCGCGCCCGCGCCGAACCGCCGAACTCTTGAAGCCCCTCCACATCCGGCTCCTGCGCCGCCACGCCGCCGAGCAGGAGGAGACCCGCTGCCAGCCTACGCATGTGCCGCGTCATCCTACCCCGCCCCGTCCGTCATCCTCACTGCGTCCCTGCTCGTGAGCCCTCAGAACGCCGCCAGATCCCCCGAGCCCCCTTCGACAGCGCGGAGCAGTCTGCCATCCTTCAGCAGCGCCTCCGCCGCACGGATGTCCGCGGCAAGATAGCGGTCGCGGGCGAGGTGCGGTACCGCGGCGCGGACCGCTTTGTGCGCGGCGGCGACGCCCTTGCCCGGGCGCAAGGGCTGGAAGTCGAGCGCCTGCGCGGAGGTGAGCACCTCGATCGCGAGCACGTTGCGCACGTTTTCGAGGACCATGCGGCACTTGCGCGCGGCCCAGAGGCCCATGCTGACGTGGTCCTCCTGGTTGGCGCTCGTCGGGATGGAGTCGACCGACGCCGGGTGGCAGAGCGTCTTGTTCTCCGAGACGAGCGCGGCCGCCGTCGTCTGCGCCATCATGAAGCCGCTGTTGAGGCCCGGCTCGTCGGCGAGGAAGGCGGGCAGCTTGCTCAGGTCGGGGTTGACCATCTGCTCGATGCGGCGCTCGCTGATGGCGCCCAGTTCGGCGAGCGCGATCGCGGCGGTGTCGGCGGCCAGCGCGACGTGCTGGCCGTGGAAGTTGCCCGCGGAGAGCACGTGGCCGTCGCCCGGGAAGAGGATCGGGTTGTCGGTCACCGCGTTCAGTTCGCGCTCGCAGACCTGCCGCGCGAAGGCGAGCCCGTCCTTCGCGGCGCCGTGCACCTGCGGCACGCAGCGCAGCGAGTAGGGGTCCTGCACCTTGTGGTCGCTCGCTTTGTGGGAGGGCAGGATCGCGCTGCCGGCGAGCAGTTGCAGCATGTTGCGCGCCGTCGCGAGTTGGCCCGGGTGCGGGCGCAGCGCGTGCACGCGCGCGTCGAAGGGCACGTCGGTGCCGAGCAGGGCCTCGACCGCCATCGCGGCGGCGGCGTCGGTCTGCTTGACGAGGTCCTGCGCCTGCACGAGCGTGCGCGCGAGGATCGCCGTCGCGACCGAGGTGCCGTTGATCAGCGCGAGCCCCTCCTTGGGCGCGAGCCGGACCGGCTCGAGCCCGGCCCGCTTCAATGCAACGGTTGCTTTCATGCGCTTGTCGCCGAGGAATGCCTCGCCCATGCCGAGGAGCGTCAGCGCGATGTGCGCGAGCGGCGCGAGGTCGCCCGACGCGCAGACCGACCCCTGGGAGGGGATGGCCGGAGTCACGCCGCGGTTGAACAATTCGAGCAGCGCGTCCAGGGTGGTGGCGCGCACGCCGCTGTGGCCGCTCGCGAGCGTGGCCCCGCGTACGACGATCGCGAGCCGCGCCTCGTCGATGGGCAGCAGGTCTCCCACCCCGGCGGCGTGGGAGACGATGAGGCGCTCCTGCAATGTCGCGAGGTCCCGAGCCTCGATGCGCACACTGGCGAGCCGGCCGAAGCCGGTCGTGATGCCGTAGACGGTCTTGCCCTCGGCGACGAGTCCCTCGACGAATTTCGCGGCGCGCTCGACGCGCTTGCGCGCTTCCTTGCCGATGGAAACACGAGGGGGTTCGGGGGCGGTCAGCCGGCGCACCGCGTCGAGCGAGAGGTTGTGCCCGTCGAGTCGCAACATGGGGCCCGAAGCCTATCAGGCGCGCTGTCGGATAGGCTCATGCGGACGTGCGAGTCGGGATGGACTACCGGGCGGCGATGCGCCCGCGCAGCGGGATCGGGCGCTATGTCGCGGCGCTGGCCGCCGAACTGCCGCACCTCGGGGTGGACTTGCGGCTGTTCGGGGTCTTCCGTCGGGGCAACCGCCCGGGGGTCAGGGTGGCGCCGCCCGGAAGCCGCCTCGTCGGCTGGCCGGTGCCGACGAGGGCGGTCGATCTGCTCGGGCGCGTCGGGTTGCTGCCCGCGGATCGCATCCTCGGCGGCTGCGACCTCTACCACCATACCGACTTCCAACTGGCGGAGGTCTCCGCGCGGACACCCCAAGTGATGACCCTCCATGACCTCGCCTTCCTCCGCCACCCCGAGTTCTATCCGGAGGCGACGGCTAGGGCCCTCGCGCTTGTCGTGCGCGAAGCCGCCCGCCGCTGCGCCGCCTTCCTAGTGCCGAGCGAAGCGACGGCGTGCGACGTCGAAGAGCTGCTAGGAATCAAGCGGCGGCGGATTTACCTGGCACCGTTGGGCGTGGATCGCGGGTTCGGCGGGGGGGCCCCCGGGCCCCCTCGGAATCGACGTTACCTGTTGGCAATTGGCACGTTAGAGCCACGCAAGAACCATCAACGTGTGATCCGCGCACTGCCGGGCGGGGTCGATCTGCTCGTCGCGGGCGGCCGGGGGTGGCTCGACGAGGAGACTCTGGCGCTGGCGGCGGCGAGGCCGGAGGTGAAGCTGCTGGGGCGGGTAGGCGAGGAGGAACTTCGCCATCTCGTCGCGGGGGCCGACGGCGTCGTCTACCCGTCGCTCTTTGAAGGGTTCGGGCTGCCGGTCCTCGAGGCGATGGCGGCGGGCAGGCCGGTGCTGACCTCCGACCGGGAGCCGATGCGGTCGATCGCCGGGGGTGCGGCGCTTCTGGTCGACCCGGAGGACGAGGGGGCTCTGCGCGAGGGGATGGGGCGCTTGCTTGACGACGAAGGTCTCCGGAGCGAGCTCATGTCGAGAGGGCCGGAGCGCGCCCGGGAGTTCACGTGGAGGGCGTGCGCGGAGGCGTCGCTTCGCGCCTACGAAGCGGTGGCAGGATGAGGGTCGGCATCGACGTCAGCGAATTGCGCCCCGGCGCGATCGGCGGGGTGGCTACCGCATGCCGGCTGCTTCTCGACGCCTTCCGCCGGCACATCCCGGGGGCCGACCTCGAAGTCACGGCGTTTTCACCTGGCACGGTAGTTCTCCCTGAGGGGGTGCGGCATCGGCAGACGGGGGGCCCGGCGCGGCCCTGGAGATGGCGGCGGTCGCGGCAGCTTCGGGCGGCGGCGCATGGGCTCGACCTGTTCCATTCGCCGGTGACGGCCTTTCCGTCGCTTGGGGGGCTCCCGGTCACGGCGACGGTCCACGAACTGCCCTTCGTCGAGAACGCCCGCCTCGAGAGGGGCCTCCGTGCGACGGCGCAGTGGTACTGGCTCTCGCGGGCGATGGGGGAGTGCCGCGCGCTCGTCGCGCCCAGCCAGGCGACGCTGCGACAGATGCGGATCGCCCACCCGGCCAGCGCTCACATCACGACGGTGATCCCCCATCCGGCCCCCCCGGCCCCCCCCTCGGAGCAGCACCATCACGACGGTTCCATCCTCTTCGTCGGTCGCCTCGACCGACGAAAGTGCGTCGAGGCGCTGCTGCGCGGCGCCTCGGACTGGGCCGGGCAGATCCGCCTCGCCGGACCTCAGACCGCCGCCGGAGTGCGGCGCATCCGCGACGAGGCGGCGCGTCTCGGCCTCAGCGGCCGGCTGCTTCTGCTCGGCCCCGTCGACGAGGCGACCCTCGACTACCTCTACCGGCAAGCCTGCGCGGTCGGCCTCGTGAGCCTCTCGGAGGGGTTCGGGTTCCCGGTGCTGGAGGCGCTCGCCCGCGGCGTGCCGGTGCTCGTCGCGAAGGGGACGGGGGCGGCGGAGACCGGAGGCGACGCGGCACTCGTCGTCGACCCGGTCGATCCGGAGACGATCCGCGCGGCGCTGCGGCGCGCCACCGACGGCAACTACCGCCGCGAGATCGCGACGGCGGGCCCGCGCCGCGCGCTGCAATTCCCCGCCGAGCGCGCCGCCCGCTCCTACCTCGAGGTCTTTCGCCGTGCGCTTGCTCGTTAACGCGACCTCCTACGGGGTACCGATCGGCGGCGCCGGCCTGCGGGCGCGCTACCTCTGCGCGGCATTGAAGGGGGCTTGGGGGATCGAGCCCTGCTTCCTGCTCGCCGAGGACACGCCGGAGGAGGTCGTCCCGGACGGGGTCGAGTCGCGGCGCCTGCCGGTGCTCGCGCGGTCGCCGCTGCAGCGCTTCCTCTCGCTCCGCCTCCCCGGCGACGGCGACGCGATCCTTACCGACCACTACCCCGTGGGCCCGCTGCCGACCTTCGTCACGCTGCACGACCGGGGCGGGTCGGTGCTTCGGCGGGCGATGATCCGGCGCACGCTGCGCCGGGCGGCCGGGGTCATCGCCGTCAGCAACACCGTGCGCGATGCGTGGGGAGTTCCGGCGCATGTCGTCCCGAACGGCGTCGCGCTGCCCGCCGGCGACCTGCCGCCGCCTAGGGATCACCTGCTGCTCTGCGACCCCGGCCTCCCGCACAAGGATGCCGCCACCGCGGAGGCCGCCGCCGCGGAGGTCGGCCTCCCGCTCCGGACCGTCGGCCGCGGCGTCACCTGGCTCCGCCACGACGACCTGCTGCGGGAACTCGCCGCCGCGCGGGTGGTCCTCTGCCCCTCCCGGGAGGAGGGGTTCGGGATGGTCCTCCTCGAGGCCATCGCGCTCGGCCGCCCGGTCGTCGCCTCCGACATCCCCGCGCACCGGGAGGTCGGCGGCGCAATTCCGGTGTATTTCGTGCCAGGTAACGCCGCCGCATTCGCGGCGGCGGTACGGGAGGCGCTGGCCTGCGATCCGGCGCGGCTGGAACGCGGCAAGGAGCGGGCGCAACGGTGGACGTGGGATCGCGCGGCGTCGCTCCTTGCGCCGCTTCTCCTGGACTGCGTGCGGACCCGGCCCCGGTGATCTCCGGCCCCCGGAGGGGGCCAGTCAATCACCGCGCCACGAGCATGTAGCCGAGGTAGATCACGAGCGCGAAGACACCGGCCAGCAGCAGATAGGCGAGCGCCCGCGCGCCGTCGGAGAGCTGGTCGAGGTCGAAGCCGAGCAGCGGCTTGCCGGGCTTCACGCGATTGAACTGGATCGGCTGGTGGCTCTTCAGAACGACCGAGGCGCTGCCGCCCTTGGCTCCGGCAGCGGCGGCCGCCCCCGCGGCCCCCTTGGAATCGTCCTTCTTCGGAGTCTCGAGCGCCTCTTCGAGGCTCTTCCGCTTCGGCCCCTCGCTCTTCGGCTTCTCGCTCTCGTCGAGGTCGAAGCGCATCACCACGACGCCGATCGAGATCTCGTCTCCGGGCTCCAGCACCCGCTTCGTGATCTTCTGGCCGTTGACGAAGGTGCCGTTGCTGGAGTTCAGGTCGACGATCGCGAAGGACTGCCCCTGCTTGTAGATCTTGGCGTGCTCGCGGGAGGCCTTGCCGTCCTTGACCGGGATGTCGTTGGTGTCCAGCCGGCCGAGGATGGCCGCCTGATCCACGACATATTCCTTTCCCGCGCCCGGGCCTTCGGTGATGATGACCTTCGGCAAAGTGGGCAGAGTCTAAGAAAGAGGCTCCCCCGGCACAAGGCCGACATGCACGAAGTCTCGCAGGCGGACTATTGGAGGCGGCGCTACGAGGAGGGCGCCACCGGGTGGGACTTGGGCGGCCCCTGCCCGGTCTTCGCGGATCTCCTGGCCTCGCCGCTGGCGCCACCCCTCGGGCGGTTCGCGTTCCCCGGTTGCGGGACAGGTCACGACCTGCGCCTCTTCCTCGACCGCGGCTACGACGCGGTGGGGTTCGACTTCGCCATCGAGAAGTCGGACCTGCCGATCGAGCCGGTCGATGTCTTCGAGCTCGGCTGGCGCTTCCCCGGCCGGTTCGACGGGATGGTCGAGTACACCTGCTACTGCGCAATCGACCCGGTGCGCCGCGTCGAGTATGTCGCGTCGCTCCGCGCGGCGCTCCGGCCGGGCGGGCTGCTGGTCGCGCTGCTCTTTCCGGTGGAACACCGCTCCGAGGGCCCGCCCTTCGGGATCGAGGAGCAGGAGATCGACCAGGTCCTCGGCGTCGGCATGGATGCCCTCTACGTCGAGACGCCGCGCAACTCGGTGCCCGAGCGCGTCGACCGCGAGCGCCTCGTGATCCTGCGCAAGCGCTAGAGCAGGACCTCGAGCATCTCCTCGCGCACGCGCACCGGATAGACGTCGAGCCGCTGGTAGGGGTTCAGACGGCAGCTCCCGTCCCTTACGTCGAACTGCCATTGGTGCCAGGGGCAGGTGATCGTCGTGCCGTCGAGGGTCCCCTCGTGGAGCGGGCCGCCGGCGTGAAGGCAGGTGTCGTCGGTGGCGTGGTAGCCCGTGGCGGTGCGGAAGAGGGCGATCCTCCGCCCGGCGACGTCGAACGCGCGCGCCTCGCCGGGCCGCAGGGCCTCGGCGGGGCAGAGGGGGGTGTATCCGGCCACGGCGCAATTGTAGAATCCACGTCGATGGTGCGTCGTGGTTTGGTCGCGCTCCTCGCGCTTTGCGCTCTGCTGCTCGCCGGGGGCGTCAAGCTGAAGGATCTCTTCGAGCCCGACCACCCCGAGTGGCCCCTGCGCCCCTACGCCTGGGAGGAATGGGAGGCGCTCGACCGCGACACGAAGTTCGCGTCGATGGGGACCGATCCGAAGGCGTGGGTCGACCCGCCGCCCGACCCGCCCGACCCTGAGGAGGAGAAGCGCAAGCAGGAGGAGGAGGAGGAGGAGCGGAGGAAGAACCCGACCGGCAAGAAGGAGTATCCGAAGGACCGCCACCCCGGCTTCCGCTTCGACGAGCGGCTCGCGAAGAAGCAGGCGTCGTTCGAGCAACTGGTGCAGCCCGCCTCGGCGTCGATGCTCGAGGGGCTCATCAAGCAGCTCAAGTCGTGGGAGAAGGAGCAGTCGAAGTTCGAGAAGCGGATCGGCGAGACGACCGAGGCGTACGTCAAGGTCAAGGAGATGTACGACACGGCGGTCCAGCCGCAGATCGACCAGGCGATCAAGAAGACCGGCAAGCCGCCGACGCAGGTGCTCGTGAACCGCGCGCTGATGGACGACTTCCACGCCAAGTCGCGCGCGCTGCACGCGGTGCTCTCGCTGCAGCAGAGCGAACGGCGGTTCGCCGAGTGGATGCTCGGGCGCATCGGGACGCTGATCGGCGACCTGACCGACGAGGAGCGCGGGAAGCCCGTCGCCGCCCTCGCGAAGGGCGTCGCCGACAAGGACTGGAGCTACCGCATCCGGTGCGCGGGGCTCCTGGGCGGCCTCTCCGACCCCGCCGCCGTCGCCGCGTTCCTTAAGGCGCTCGCGGAGGAGAAGGACCCCCTCGTGCTCGGCGAGCTGATCCGCATCCGCGCGAAGCGCGGCGGCGAGGATCTGCTTGCATTGTTGCAAGTTCGGCTCGAGGACCCGGACTGGCCGGTCCGTGCGGCGGTCATCCGCGAACTCGGCAAGCTCCGCAAGAGGGAGGCGGTCGACTTTCTCGTCGCGCGGCTCGCGAAGGAGGAGGGCCGCCTCAAGGACGACATCGCCGCCGAACTGCGCCGCCTCACCGGCCAGCGCTACGACGCCGAGCCGGAGCCCTGGCGGATCTGGTGGGAGAAGTGGCGCGAGACGTGGACGCCGCCCCCGGAGGCGAAAGAGGAGGGGCCCGGGGAGGAGAAGAAGGAGGGGTCGGTCTACTTCTACGGCATCAAGACGAGCAGCAAGCGGATCGTCTTCTGCATCGACATCAGCGGCAGCATGGCGTGGCCGCTGGACGGCGAGAAGGGCAAGCAGCCCCCGCGGATCGAGACCGCGAAGCGGGAGCTCGTGCAGGCGCTGACGATGCTGCCGGAGGACGCGCGCTTCAACATCGTCTCCTACAGCTCCACCGTGGACATCTGGAAGCCGCGGCTGATCGAGGCGTCGATCAAGAACAAGCAGGCGGCGCGCAAGTTCGTCGACGGGCTCGGGCCCGCCGGCGCGACGAACATCTACGACGCGCTGACGGCGTCGCTGCAAGTGGCCGCCAGCGACGGCAAGGGCAAGGACGACAACCCCGAAGCGGACACGATCTTCTTCATGACCGACGGCCAGCCGACGAATGGCAGGATCGTCGATCCCCATCAGATCCTCGAGGCGATCGGCAGCCAGAACCGCCTGCTCGGTGTCGTGATCCACACGGTCGGCGTCAGCAAGGATCAGAACGCGGGCTTCCTGCTGAACCTCGCGCTGCAGAACCGGGGCCGCTACGTGGGCCACAAGTAGGCGCTGCGGCTAGGATTCCCCGTTCGCGATGGCCTCCCTACCCGCCATTACCGTCCGGCTTCCCGGCCCGCTTCGCTCCTGCTGCGACGGTGCCTCGGAGCTGAGCCTCTCCGCCGCCAGCGTGCGCGCCGCGCTCGAGACGCTCGAATCGCGCCACCCGCGCCTGCACAAGAGCATCTGCGACGAGACCGGCGCGGTGCGCCGTCACGTGAACGTCTTCGTCAACTCCTCGCACGTCCGCGATCACCAGGGGCTCGATACGCCGCTGGCGCGCGGGGACGTCATCACCATCATGCCCGCCGTGTCGGGAGGTTGAACATGCCGGACCGCGTCCTGATTGCGATCGGAACCAAGAAGGGGCTCTTCGTCGCCGAGGGATCGAAGGCGAGGAAGCGGTTCGAGCTGCGCGGGCCCTTCGGCTCGGGCGTGGCCGTCTATGCGGCGAAGATCGACACGCGCGGCGCGCCGCGCGTCTACGCTTCGAGTTGCAACGCGTTCTTCGGCATGAAGGTGCTCCGCTCGACCGACCTCGGATGCAAGTTCAAGGAGACGAAGTCGGCGCCCGCGTTCCCGAAGGAGGACGGCCGCGCGCTCGCGAACATCTGGAGCTTCGAGACGGGCGACACGAAGAAGGACCTCTGGTGCGGCGTCGAGCCGGCCTCGCTCTTCCGCAGCGGCGACGGCGGGGACAGCTGGGAACTGGTCGCCGGCATCAGCCACCACGAGCACGCCCGCAAGTGGCACCCCGGCAACGGCGGCCTCTGCCTGCACACGATCCTGCGCGACGGCAACCGCATGCACCTCGGCATCTCGACCGGCGGCCACTACATGAGCGAGGACGGCGGGACGACCTTCGCGGCCGCCAACCGCGGCGTCGGCGCGGGATTCACGCCCGACCCCTTCCCGGAGTTCGGCCAGTGCGTGCACAAGATCGCCGGCCACAAGGACGCGCCGGGGCGCCTCTACATGCAGAACCACGGCGGCTGGGCCGAGTGGGACGGGCCCGGCGGACGGCGGCCCGACATCGGCGTGCTGCGCAGCGACGACCACGGCAAGAGCTGGCGGTCGATCGCGAAGGGGCTGCCTTCCGACTTCGGCTTCCCGATCATCGTGCACCCGCACGATCCCGACACCGTCTACGTGATGCCGCACGAGGGCATGACCCGCGCCTGCCCGGGCGGCAAGCCCGCCGTCTGGCGCAGCGAGAGCGGCGGGGAGTCGTGGGGGCGGCTCGCGAACGGCCTGCCGAAGAAGGAGAGCTGGTTCACGGTGCAGCGCGACGGTATGGACATCGACGACTTGAAGTCGCCCTCGCTCTACTTCGGCACGACGACGGGCCAGCTCTGGATGGGTCGCGACGGCGGCGAGCAGTGGGAGTGCCTTTTCGACTCGCTGCCTCCGATCCACTGCGTGAAAGTCGCGCAGCTCTAGGACCGGAGGCGGATCGGGGCCCGGTCGGGCGGGTCGGTGCCCGGCCGCGAACCGGCTTGGTTGCTCGGGGGGGTCGGCGGCGCAGGGCCGCCGCCGACCCCCCCGAACCCCCCCGCCTCAGTCGCTGCCGAAGACGTTCGAGAGCGTGTCGGCCGCCGCTTCCTGGAAGCCGTCGCTGATCTCGTCGGTGCCGCCGCTGCCGGCGGGCCGGCTGCTGATCTTGCGGAAGAGCGAGGTCAGCTTGCGCGCGGCCTCCGCGGAGTAGAGGCGCACCATGCCGATCGTCGTCGTGTCGTCGAACAGCACCGCGAGGATCGTGCGCTGGCCGACCAGCGTGAGCTGGAGGTTGTCGCGCCGGCCCTGGTGGAAAAGCGCGGTGAACTCCTCCTCGCCGAGGATGCGCGCCATCTCGCGCGTCGCGGCGAAGCAGCCCGCGACGAGAGCCGAGATCGTGTCGGTGTCGGTCTTCTCGGTGCTTCCTTCCTGCGTGATCAGGTGGCCGTCCTTGTCGACCAGCATCGCGGCCTTCGACTTGGAGCGCGCGAGGAACTCGCGCAGGGTCCCGTCGATCGCCTGCACGTCCTCCTTGTAGAAGACGAGCCGGCTCTCGCGCAGTTCGCTGTCGGTGAGCTGTCGGGGCTTCGCCATGGTGACGTTCCGTCTCGACTAGAGGTACTTCAGGATGAGGAAGCCGACCGCGCCCAGGATCACGGCGGCGATCAGGATCGTGACGGTGAGCCGCGCCGTGTCGGTGCGCTCCTTGATCTGCACGCGGCCGACGGCCTTGTTCGCCGCCGGGCGCCCCGCGGGCTCCGCCTTCATCGGGGGCGGCGCCATCGTGCGCGGCCGCGCGGCCGTCGCGGTCTCGGCGGCGACCGGCGCGTGGACCGGAGGCGGCGGCGCGGCCGGACGGCCCACAGGGACGGTCGCGCGCGCGGCGGGGCGCGCCGGGGCGCGGGGCGGGGCTGCCACCGGCGGCGCGCTCGGTGTCGCCGCGGGAGCGGCGGGGGGCTGCGGGGCCCCGACGCGGCGCGGGGCCGCCGGGGCGACCGGGGCCGCCGCGGCGCGCGGAACCGCGCGGGAGGCGGCCGGCTGACCCATGCCGGAGTCCCTCTTGTCCCGGTTGATCGACTCGAGCACCAGGCTCGCGAGCGCCTTCAGCGTCGGGAAGACGCCTTCGCCGGTCGAGGCGACCGCCTCGAAGACGGGGGCGCCGAGCGGGTTCAGGCGGCGGTTCAGCTCCTCGACCGTCAGCGCGGTCGGAAGGTCGCGCTTGTTCCACTGGAAGACGATCGGGATCGACTCGATGTCGCGACCGTACTCCTTCAGGTTCGTGCGCAGGTTCTCGATCGCCTCGAGGTTCTCCTCGATCTTGTCCGCCTGGCTGTCGGCGACGAAGACGATCCCGTCCACGCCCTGCAGCACCAGCTTGCGCGTCGAGTTGTAGTAGACCTGCCCGGGCACCGTGTAGAGCTGGAACTTCGTCTTGATGCCCGCGATGTTGCCGAGGTCGAGGGGCATGAAGTCGAAGAAGAGCGTGCGGTCCCCCTCCGTCGCGATCGACGTCAGGTCGCCCTTGGCGTTGACCGGCGCCTTCTTGTGGACCACTTCCAGGTTCGTCGTCTTGCCCGACATGCCGGGACCGTAGTAGACGATCTTGCACTGGATTTCCTTGTTCGCGAAGTTGATCTGGACCATCGCTGGCTTTCCTCTCCGCCGCCCCTAGATCTCACGCAGGGAGGCCGTGGGGGCAAGCCTCCGCAACTGTTGCGCGGCACTGTCGATCTCGATGTAGAAGGCCTCGGACCCCGCCGAGGCGATCACGACGAGGTAGACCGAGCCGCAGCCCACGACGACCAGCTCCCCGGAGGTGGCCGAAAGCACGATGCGCGCGAAGGGGGCCATGCCGGCCTCCTTGAGGCCGTCCGCCGCCTCCGTGACGAGGTCGGTCGCCAGCGCCGCCACGGCATCGCGATCGAGCCCCGTCGACAGCTTCTCGAGCACGACCATCCCTTCGTCGGAGACGATCATGCTGCCCTGCACCCAGGCTTCCGAGCCGAGACGGTTCAGGATCTCTTCCATCTACGCGTCCTCCTCGAGGTCGGCCTGCGACGAGCGCGAGGCGGTGACGACCATCTCGAGGCCCTCGGCGACGCGCTCGGTGCTGACCGAACGCGGCGCGCGGGCTGCCACGGCGCAGTTGCCCGCCGGGACGAGCACGATGCGCCCGAACTTGCCCTCGAGCATGAAGCGGCGCATCGTGCCGAAGTTCATGTGGCGACCCGCGCGGCGCGAGGCCGCGTCGAGCCGGCAGGCGAGGCGGACGAAGTTCTCCTTGTTCTCGCCGGCCACCGCAAGCGGCCGCGCGCCGCTGCCGATCGCCGCGAGCTGCTCGATGCGCAGCCGCTTGCCGATGCCCGCCGCCGCGGCGGCGAAGAGCTTCGGCGACAGCGCGCCGCCGCGGTTCTCGAGGGCGAAGCGCCGCCCGCCGGGGAAGAGGCGCGGGTCGTTCGGGATCTCGTGGCGGTCCTCCGCGTAGTCGAGGAGGTGTTCGATGTCCTCCTCGCCGTCGGGGCCCGCCGCCTCGAGAACCCGCGCCCGGAACTCCCCGATGGCGGTGTTGCCGGGATCGAGGCGCAGCGCCTCGGCGAGCTGGTTCGCGCAGTGGCGCGGCGCGCCGATCGCGAAGTAGAGCAGCGCGAGCAGCGAGTGCGCGCGGTTCGTTTCCGGGTTGAGCTGCAGCGCTCGCTGCAGCGTCTCGATGGCGCTCCACGCGTCGCGGGCGAAGAGCTCGCCGAAGTAGCGCGCGACGTGGACCTCCGCCCGATGGACGTGCGCCTCCGCCTGGTCGGGGAACTCCTCGAGGTAGCGCGTGGAGACCTCCTGGGCCGCCTCGCGGTTCCGGAGCTCGAGGTGGAGCGCGATCAGCTCGCGATAGGCGCGCTCGTCCTTGCGCTCATCGAGGATCTGCTTCAACTGGACGAGGCGCTTGTTCGCGGCGGCCCGGCGGACGTAGTGGATCACGCCGCGCAGCCGCCCCGCGGTCGGGAACTTCTTGAGGCCCGCCTGGGCGACGTGCATCGCCTCCTCGTGGCGGCCCGCGGCGACGAGCCGTTCGGCCTCGGCCGTGACGGTGGCGAGTTCGCGCGTGCGGTGGGGGGCGGAGTCGTCCCCGCCGGACCGCCCGCGGCCTGCTCGGAAGATGCGCTTGATGAAGTTCACGTTCGTCTGTCCTCGCCGAGCCAGGCGGCAAGGCCGTAGCTACTATCGGAGGCCCGTCGCCCGGAATTGAGCGGGGGGGTCTCGGGGGCCGCCTTGCCGCGTTGGCGCATGCCTAGTCCTCGGCCTCCAGCCGGTAGAAGTTGCCCTTGTCGTCCCCGATGAAGACCGCGCCATCCGCGAGGACGGGGCCCGACAGGATCCTGCCCTTCGCGACGAAGCTCCACGCGAGGCCGTAGCCGTCCGCGCTGCTCGGCGCGTAGGCCGACAGCGACGGGCCGTTGACGAAGAAGATGCGGTCCGCCCTCGCCACGGCCGAGCGGGCCGAGAGGTGGTTGCCGGTGTAGCGGTAGATCTCGTCCCCGGTGTTGGTGTCGATCGCGATGAGCTCCCCCGGCCGCGGGCCGACGAAGGCGGCCCGGCCCTTGACCGGGGGCGTTCCGAAGAGGGGGAACTTCGCGTCGTACTCCCAGCGGCCGCTGCCCGTCCTCCGCTCGATGCCGTGGAGGATCCCCTCCTCGGTCGCGAAGACGAGGTCCCCCCTGCTCGCCACCGCCGGCGCGGCGGTCACCGTGCCGCGGACCTGATAGCGGATGACGACCTCCCCCGTCGTCTTGCGGATCACCGTCACCTCGCCGGTCATCGACACGACGACGACGTCGTCCCCGACGACGACCGGCGACGCGCGCAGCCCGTGGGTGGTCGGCACGCGCCAGCGCTGGCGTTTCGTCGCGATCTCGGTCGCCGACACATGCCCCCCGTGCTCGGCCGCATAGAGGATCCCGCCCTCGATCAGCGGACTGCCGTAGAGGCCCGACTCGAAGCCGGTCAGCGTGAACTTGTGCTTGCAGCCCACCGCGTCGAAGACGAACACCTTGCCGTCCAGGGTCGGGATGTAGAAGTTCGCGTCGTCGGCGACAAGCCCGCCCGCGACGCCATCCACGGTGCGCAGGCTGCCCGACGCGATCGGCTTCCCGGAGGCGGCGTCGAGGACGGTCCACTTGCCGTTGCGCCCGGCCACCGCGACGCGCGATCCCCAGACGGCGGGGTGCGCCTCGACCTGGTCGCGCAGCACCTGCGACCAGGTAGCCGACTTCAGCAGCGTGCGGGTGTATTCGTACTTCGCGGGGTCGGTCCCGTCCCCGAAGGGTCCCAGTTGGAAGGACTCGGTGGAGAAGCTCCGCTTCTCCAGCGTGACGACCGTCTCCCGGAACGGGGAGACGCGCACGATCGCCGGGGTCTTCTGCGGCCCCTCCGCCCCGTCGAGGCGGATCGTCGCGCCCGGCGGGAGCGAGAGGATCTCGACCGGCAGCCGGATCTCCTGCGCCAGGTCGGCCTTCTTGAACTCGCGGAGCAGCTCCAGATAGGCGCGGCGGGCGCCGACCCAGTCGCCCGCGTCTTCGCGCGCGCGCCCCAGCTCGATCTGCCGGCGCGCGCGCTCGACATCGGAGCGGATGTTCTGGATGTACCGGTCGAGCTCGGCATCCCCCTTCCACTCGCGTCTCGTCGCCAGCGTCCTCGCGAGCAGGAACCGCTCGAGCGCGTCGCCGAGACGCCCCGCCGGGTAGTCGAGCAGCGCCTGCTCGCGGAGGCGTTCCGCGGCCTGTTGCGCCGCCGTGCGCCAGCGCGCGTACTCGGCGCGCACCTTGACCGCGCGGTCCTGCGTGGAGGCGAGCATCGCCCGCGCCCGCGCGGCGACCTCGTCGATCGCCGTCTGGCGCCGGATCGTCTCGGCGATGCTCATCGCCTTCTCCGCGCGCTCCTCGAAGAGCCGGTTGAGGTTCTCCGCGGTCTTGAGGCGTTCCAGCAGCGCGTCCTTGACGACGAGCGGGTCCTGCCCGAGCTGCTCCAGCAGCTTCTGGAACTCCTCGACCGCCTGCGTCCCGTGCTTCTCCGATGCGCTCTGCTCCTCGACCGCCCGGCCGAGGAGTTCGGTGAGCGTGCCGCTGTCGATGCCCTCCTTGGTCCCGCCGCGGTTGCCCTCGTGGCGCACGAGGACGACCGCGGCGCCGCCGACGACGAGCGCGACCGAGGCCGCGATCGCGACGCGCGCGAACACGCCGGGCAGGCGGCGCTTCTTGCCCGAGGAGATCTTGCGCAGCTTCTCGCGGACGTCCTGCCGTTCCGGGTCGATGATCAGCAGTTTCTTGTAGAGGCTGACCGCTTGCGTCGGTCGCCGCCGCTTGAGGTATCCGGCGGCGAGACGCTCGCACTCCTCGGCGGCGAGCGGGACGTTCCCCTCCTCGTAGTGCAGGTTGACGAGGGAGACGGCGTAGGCGATCTCGTCGGGGAACTCCGTCACGAGCCTCTGCAGCAGCTCGAGGGCCTCGGGCCGTTGGTCGTGCTTCAGGTGGTAGGCGACCAGCGTCTTGCCGGCCTCGACGATGTGGGCCGAGAACTCCGCGGCGGCGCGCGGGTTCTGGAAGACGAGGTCGAGCAGGAAGCGCAGCGCCTCGGGCTCGGGGCGCGGGTAGTTGGCGACCCTCCGGAGCGCGTCGATCGCGCCGCGGCAATCCCCGGCCCGGACGAGCTCCTCGGCGAGCCGGCGCAGCAGCGCCGCGGCCTCGGAGTAGTCGCGGTTGCTCTCGTGCGCCTCCGCGGCCTCGCTCATCACGTCGAGGGGGAAGTCCCCCGTGCTCATCAGGTACTCGTAGTGGCGGATCGCGCTCGTGCTGTCCCCCATGCGCAGCGCGAGGCGGGCGCTGTGGCGGATCGCGTCGGGGGGCACGAGCTCGATGACGCCCGCGTCGAGGTAGGCGGCGAGCAGCTTGCAGACCTCGAACTTGTTCACGTAGGAGAGGTCGATCACCTCGCCGACCGAGTGGCTGCCGTCGATCACCGGGTCGATGCGCGACGCGTAGCACTCGGCCAGCACGTCCGCCTCGACGGCGCCCTCGACGCCGGTGAAGCGGTAGATCTCGCGCGGCCCGCGGATCCGCCGGCGGATGTACTCCCACTCGTCGGTGCGCCGCGCGATCTCGATCAGGAGGCTGTTGACGTTGAGGTTGACGAACGGCGACTCCGTGTCGGGGAAGTAGCCGTCCACGTACTCGAACTGCGCGTCGCTCCGGTTCAGGAAGAGTTCCTGGATGTCCTCCTCGCTCTGGATCCGGAACGCGAGATCGATGTCCTCCCGCGTGCAGGCGTCGAGGGCCATCAGCACGTCGCCGAGCAGGCGGTTCCCGGAGCGCCGCTCCTCGATCGCCGCCTGGAGCTGCCGCTCGTCGATCTTGCCGAGGCGCACGAGGATCTTCCCGATGAGGTTGCTCTCGTTGCGCTCGCGCGAGCGGATCGACACGCCCTCCTTCGTGAAGCAGATGGCCCGCTTGCGCGCCCCCTCGTAGATGAAGAGCGTCCCCTCCCTCCCGGAAAGGGAGAGCATCTGGAAGATCTCCGTCAGGTTGACGCTCGACAGGTTCCCCTTCAGGGACATGGTTCGAGCGGCTCCCCCCGCGGGCGGTTTCCTGCTCTGCAGAGCCTCATGTTCGCTTTCGCGACGCGGCCACCTCGGCCTCCCTTTTCCCCTTGCCGGAGCTGTCGGGAGCGCCTACGATGGCCGGTTGTCGAAGTCCGTATCGGTCGCGGGAAGATCCGCGCTTGAATGGGACGTCGGAGTTCGCCAGAGTGACGCTCGCCGCCCGGATGACCGAGTTCTGGTATCTGATCAAGGCCCGGATCGCACTCTGGGCCGGCCGCAGGGAGCGCGCCCGCGCCTCGCTGAAGGGGGCGATCCGCAGGAACCCCGGCAGCTTCGTGGCACACTTCATGCTGGGACGCATCTACTGGCGCGACCACTCGCCCGTGAAGGCGAAGCGCGAGTTCGACCTCGCCTGGCAGATCGACCCGGAGCGCTTCGAGCGCACCTACGCACGTCTGCGCGCCCAGCACGAGGGAGTCCCCGAACTCTTCCAGTATGCGACCCCCGGCGACGAGGGCGTGCAGATCAAGGCCGGCGCTGCCACTTCCGGGGCCTCGGCCGAGGAGCAGGTCGTCGGCGACTTCATGAACAAGGCGGAGCGCGCCCGCTTCAGCGAGATGCCCCCGATCACCCGCGACGAGATCCTCCGGATCGACTGGGACCGGCTCCAGGACGAGATCTGCCGGGACCGCTGAGGCGCTCCCGCCAAGGGGGGCTACCGCCGGTAGGTCCAAGCCGGGTTGGAGTAGCGCGCGGCGACGAGACTGCCGGCGAGGGCGAGTTCGGCGGCGGTGGGGCTCGATGCGAGCAGTTCCGCACCCCAGACTCTCGTCGCAGCGGCGAGCAGCGCTTCCTCCGCCTCCGACCGCTCCACCCGGTCTCCGACGACCTCCTCGACCGAGACGGCGCCCGGTGTCCACGCGTTTGGCGCAAGGACGAGCGAGCCGTGCACGAGGAACCTGCCGCCGCCGCGGCGCTGGGCGGAGCCGAAGATCTTGCGCGCGCTCGCGAGCAGGTCGTAGCGGGTGTGGGCGTCAAAGCAGAGCCCGCGCGGCGCCGCCTCCGGCTCCCCCGAGCCCCCTACCGTTTCGACGCCGAGCGCGCGCAGCGCCTCGGACACCAGAGCGTTGACCCTCCGGTAGACCTCCTCCACCCGCTCACGCCGGCCGATCCATGCAAGCGTCAGCTCGCCTGGATGATGGGCGATCGCCCCGCCGCCGGTGGGCCGCCGCACCAGCGTGAATCCAGGGGGTCCGGGGGACTCGGAGGCGCGCTGGAAGAAGCCGAGGCTGTACCCCGGGGGATCCCACGCATAGAGGCGCAGCGTCTCCTCGCCCGACCGCAGCAGCGCTTCGTCGAGCGCGAGATTCATCGCCGGCGCCATCGCGCCGCTCCGGATGACCCTCACCGCGGCGTATCCTAGCTCACCCCATGGCCGAGCCGCCCTTCAAGGACTTCCAACCCACCCGCGACTACCTCGGCGTCTTCGGCTTCCTCGAGAGTCCCGAGGGCGTGCTGCTGGTCGCCAACCGGCGCATCATCGGAGGCGAGAATCGGATCGTCTGGGACCTTCCCGGAGGCGGCGTCGAGGCGGGGGAGACGCTCGCCGAGGCGCTCGTGCGGGAGATGCTCGAGGAGACCTCCCTCGACGTCGACGTGGGCGAACTGCTCTTCGTCGCCGAGGGGGAGCGCCTGCGCGCGGGCGCGCGCACCGGCCTCTGGCGCTCCTTCTTCTTCCGGATTTCGTGCGCCGCGCTCCGGATCCGCGCCGAGCCGGGGATCGAGGGGTACCGGTTCGAGCCGCTCGCGGCGCTGCCCGCCCTGCTCGACGCCCCCTACCACCGCGGGTTCCTGCGCTGGCTCAGCTCGGGGGGGGCTCTTCGCCACGCTTTCGACGTCTGGGCGGATTGACGGTGACCACCGCGACCCGGGCGAGGTCCGGCGGAAGCAGGTAGGCCACCGGCGCCCGCTGCACGAGGCGGAGGCGCCTTGCCGCGCCCTCGCCCTCGGCGAGTTCGGTCGCGTCGAGGCCGCCGCCCTTGTAGTGGAGCAGCATCCCCTTCGGCGCGAGCAGGGGGCCGGCGATCCTTGTGACCTCGGCCAGCCGCCCGACCGCGCGCGCGGTCACGAGGCCGCAGGCGCGCTGCAACCCCGATTCGCGGGCGTCCTTCGCGATCACGTCGACGTTGTGCAGCGAGAGCGAGGAGGCGGTCCGCTCGAGGAAGGCCGCCTTCTTGATCGTCCGTTCGAGCAGCGTGACCCTCCACGACGGGTGCATGCGCGCGAGCACGAGGCCGGGGAAGCCGGCGCCGCTCCCGAGGTCCGCCACCCGGAGCCCCTCGCCGAGGGAGGCGAGCGCCTCGACCGCGTGAAACGGCAGCAGCGAGTCGAGCACGTGCTTGCCGTGGAACTCCGCCGCCTCGGTGATCCGGGTCAGGTTCATCACGGCGTTGGCGTCGAGCACGAGGTGGCGCAGGCGCTCGAAGAAGGCCCAGTCCTCCCCGCGGTAGGCGACGCCGGCGGCGCGGAAGGCGCTTTCGATTTCCTCCTGCACGCGGAGCGGTTTAGCATCGGCGCGGATGGATGCAAGCCGGCGCCGCCACCTCGCCCGGATCGCCGCCGCCGCAACGGTGGGCCGCCGCGATCTGCTCGCGGGCTTCTACCGCGCGGCGGCCGCGGCGGGCGTTCCGGTGGCGGACATGCAGGAGGCGACGCTCCAGGTCTTCCTCTTCGCCGGCTACCCCCGCACGATCGACGCGTTCGAGGAGATGGCGGACGCGCTCGATCCCCCCCCGCCCCCCCTCGAGACGCAGGTCCCGGAGGCCGAGGCGCGAGGCCTGCGCCTCTTTGGCCGCATCTACGGTCGCAACACCGAGGCGGTCGTGGCGAAGCTGAACGAACTCCATCCCGATTTCGCGCGCTTCGTGCTGGGCGACGCCTACGGGAAGGTGCTGGCGCGGCCCTTCCTGCCCGCGGTCGAACGAGAACTGCTCGCCGTGACGATGCTCGCGGCGATGGGGCTCGACGCGCAGTTGCGCGCGCACGCGAGGGGTGCGCGGCGCGTGGGCGCGTCCGCCGAGGAGGTGCGCCACGCGTGCGAGGCCGTCGCCGAAGCCGGGGTCGATCCCGCCCCGTCGCGGGAGCGCGTCGAGCGGGCCCTAGCCGCCTTTCGGGAGTGAGGCGAGTTCCTCGGGAGTCGGATCGACCCAGCGCACGCGGCCCGTCGCGTCGGCGACGATGACCGTCGGAAGCCGGTCGAGCCAGCAGCGCCTCGCGACCTCGCCCGCGCGCGCGACGGTGTCGAGGCCGCTCGCGTTGGCCCGCAGCCAGGCTGCCACCGTGGCATCGGGGGACTCCTCCTCGCCGTCGGTGCTCAGCACGACGAGGCGCAGCGCCGGGTGGCGCAGCGCCGCGACCGCCGCCGCGCACTCTTCGATCCTCGGCGAGACGAAGAGGTAGGCGGTGAGGCCTGCGCCGGCGCGCGGGAGCCGCGACGGCGCGCCGCCCTCCGTCACGACCCCCCCCGGAAGCCCGCGCGCGAGGAGGCGCGCCTTCGACAGTTGCGAGCGCATCAGCAGCGCCACCCACTCCACCTCGCCGAAGCGCGCATCGAGGTCGTCGTAGGCGCGCGCGAGGGCGTCGCGGTCGCCTCCCTCGGCGAGGAGGGCGCAGAGTTCGACGAGCGCCCGCGGGCACCACTCGGTGTCGGGGTGGTCGGCCGCGACGGTCGTGAGCAGCGGCGTCGCGTCCCTCCCGAGCATCGTCTCGGCCCGGGCGCGCCAGAAGAGGACCTCGGGCAGGCGCGGGCTGCCGGGGCAGCGCCGGACGAACTGCTCGGCCGCGGCGACGGCGAGCCGCGCCGCCGCCTCGATCAGCGGCGCGTCGTTCGCGCTCTCGCGGTCGGCCCGGCTCAAGTAGAGCAGTGCGGTGCGGACGCGCTCGCGGGCGGCCACGTCGGCGTCGCGCGCGTCGCCGTTCTCGTCGAGGTAGCGGCCGAGCAGCGCCATCCGGTAGTCGTAGAGCGGGAAGAGCCTGCGGCGGATGCGCCCCTCGTCGAAGGGGAGATCGACATCGCCGTAGATCCGCTCCTCGATCTCGCTCGCCACGACGATCGACCGGGCGCTCTCGGCGGAGCGCCCCCCGCCGCCGACGAGAGTCCGGGGCAGCGGGTCGGGATCCTCGGCCCTCGCCTGCATCAGGCGTACGAAGGCCCGGGCGTACTCGGCGCTCCCGCGGATCCTGTCGAGGTCCGGGTCCTTCGCCATGTGCGCGTCGTCGCGCCAGCCGTGGCCGATCGCGATCTCGAGCCACGCCGACGCCCGGGCGGCGTCCCCTTGCAGCGCATGCACGCAGGCGATGTTGTAGTAGGGGCGCGGGTTCTCGGCGAAGAGCGCGATCTGCCGTTCGAACGCGGCCAGCGCGTTCGGCCAGTCGCGCCGCTCGAAGTGTTCGAACGCCTCCCGCTCCTGCTCGTGGTAGCGGTCGATGAGGGACTCCGGGCGCTGCTGGGCGGTGGAGACCTCCGCCGTCAGCAGCAGCGAGGCGAGCAGGGGGAGCAGGGCCGGACGCATCGCGATACGGTAACCGCCGGGAGGAGGCCGCGCACGGGGCTCATGGCCGGATCGCCCTCCACGCGCGCCTCTTGCGTGCACGCGTCATGCCCGCATGGGCGGGGCTCGTGGAGGGGAGGCGCAGGAACGTGACGCGCGGAAGCGGGGGGAGGCCCGGCCGCACGTGGCGCCGGAAGAGCGTCTCGGCGGTGGCGCCGTTGAAGAAGACCCGGCGCAGGCGCGGATGGGACGCGAAGAACGCACCGAACTCGTTGATGCGCATCGACGGCCGCACGATCGCGGCATCAAGGCTGCCGCGGCGCACGCAGGAGGCGAGCACGTCCCACAACGCGATGCGGGCGTCGAGCAGAGCCGACGCTCGGAGCCCGTAGGGCGCCTCCGCGTCGAATCCGAGGAGGTCGGCAAGGATGGGCCAGAAGGCGTTCCTGGGGTGGGCGTAGTACCGGCCCTCGCGAAGGGAGGCGCCTCCCGGCATCGTGCCGAGGATCAGCACCCGCGCGTCGGCACGCTCGAGGGGGGGGAAGCTCACGACCCGCGTCGCCACGCGGCCAACATAGCAGCGCCCCCCCCGCGCCCCCCCCCGCATGCGTTTAGAGTGGGAGCCGTGCCGCCCCGGACCGCGTTGCTGCTGATCGCCCTCGCGCCGCTCGCCGCCGGCGCGCCCGGGTTCGAGGCGCGCGTCGAGGAGGGGGTCAGGCGCGGGGTCGCGTTCCTGCTCTCGAAGTACGACGGGAACGAGGGGTGGGGCAAGGCGCTCGGCACCGGCACCTACGGCAACGTCGGCGTCGCCTACCCCTATGCGGCGGGGCCGACGTCGCTCGTCTGCTTCGCGCTGCTGAAGGCGGGGGTGCCGCCCGACGAAAGGACGCTGAAGAAGGCGATGAGCTTCCTGCGCGTGCGCCACCGGACGCCCGGCGTCAACTACGAGATCAGCGTGCTGCTGCTCGCGGTGGCCGAGTTCGCGGGGGCGAAGCGCTCGCCGGATTTCCGCGTCGGCGCGCTGCGCGAGCGGCGCACGATGGAGCGCTACAAGCCGCCGGAGGGGTGCCCCTTCAAGAAGGAGCACTGGAGCTGGATCGTCGATCTCGCGGCGAAGATCGTGCAGTTCCAGGCGCGCAACGGCGGCTGGCGCTACTACCCCAACGACTTCCACGGCGGCGGGCCCGCCGACGTCTCGTCGACGCAGTTCGCTCTGCTCGCGCTGTCGACGGCGTCTCGGTGCGGTGTTGCGGTCCCGGAGGAGGTCTTCCGGCGCGCGCGCGACTTCCTGCTCGCGGCGCAGCAGCGCGAGGGGCCCGAGGCGGCGCGCGCGATCTTCACGCCGGGTCTCGAGGAGAGGACCACCGACCGCGCGCGGGGCTTCCCCTACATCCCCGAGAGCGGGGAACCCGCCTACCGGCGCGTCAGCGGAGGCATGACGGCGGCGGGGGTCGCGAGCCTGCTGCTCGTGCGCGAGGAGTTGGGCGGCGACGCGGATCTGGAACGCGCGATCCTCGACGGTTTCGCGTGGATCGGCCGCTACTTCACGATCCCGGTCAATCCGGGCTACGCGCCCTTCCTGCAGGGGAGCTACCACTTCCTCTGGCTCTACGCCCTCGAGCGGAGCGGCGACCTCGCGCGGCGCGAGGTGATCGGCGGCCGCTCCTGGTTCGCCGAGGGGGCGAACCACCTGCTCGGCCTCCAGCGCGAAGACGGCGCCTTCGTCGACCCGACCTGCATGAATCCGCAGGACGTGCTCGGCACCGCGATGGCGCTGCTCTTCCTGACGCGAGCGTCGCGGCCGGTCTCGGGGGGCTAGCTGGATCGTCGGAAGACTCAGCGCCGGCTGCTGAGCTTGGCGAGCAGGCGCAGCATCTCGAGGTAGAGCCAGATCAGCGTGACCATGAGGCCGAAGGCGCCGTACCACTCCATGTACTTCGGCGCGCCGCGCTCGGCGCCCTGCTCGATGAAGTCGAAGTCGAGCACGAGGTTCAGCGCGGCGATGATGACGACGAAGACGCTGAAGAGGATGCCGACCGTTCCGCTCTCGTGGATGTAGGGGATGCCCGAGCCGAACATGCTCATCACGAAGCCGACGAGATAGATCAGGAAGATCCCTCCCGTCGCGGCCACGACGCCGAGCTTGAAGTTCTCCGTCGCCTTGATGTAGCCGCTCCGGTAGGCGATGAAGAGCGACAGCGCGACTCCGAAGGTCAGCAGCACCGCCTGGAAGACGATGCCGGGGAAGCGCTGTTCGAAGATCGCCGAGATGATCCCCAGCATGACGCCCTCGAGCAGCGCGTAGAGCGGCGCCGTGATCGGGGCCCACTCCTTCCTGATCACGGTCGCGATCGCGACGACGAGGCCGCCGATCGCACTGCCGATGAGGAGCGGCATCAGGCTTCCCTGGTCGGCGGCGCTGTTGAGCTTCGACCAGGACCATGCGGCCGCGAGGACGACCAGCACGAGCAGGATCGCGCTCTTGTTCACCGTCCCGATCAGCGTCATCTTCTCCCGTTCCAGCGACGGCAGCGGGAGGTTGTCGAAGGTCTTGTCGTTGAGCGAGGGGTTGGCGGTGCGTCCGAGGGCCATGATTCTCCTCCTGGGGCGGATGTGTGACCGCCGATCTTACCTTGGGGTACGCGACATCGCGGGGGCGCGCACCGTAGGATACGGGGATGGAGCGACCGGCGCCCGTAGCACACGCTCTCTGCCTGCTGCTCTTCGCCGCGGCCTGCGGCGGGGGGGGAGGGGCCGCGCCTCCCCAGATCTTCGAGCAGAGCTTCGATTTCGCCGTCGTCCGCGCCGACGTCGCGACGACGCGCAACTTTCCCCTGACGAACCCCTTCCCGGAGCAGGCCCTCCTCGAGCTGGTCGGCAGCGTGGAGGGGGCGGTCGCGCCGCTTGCCGGCAGCCTCCCGGCCCCGGTCCCGGCGCTCGCGGCCTTCCAGCTTCCCGTCGTGCTGACGCCCGGCGCCCCGGGCCCCCTGAGCGGGGGGTTCCGCGTCCGCTTCCGCGTCGCCGCCTCCGGCCAGCAGCGGGAGATAGGGCTCCGCTTCACCGCCGAAGTCGAGAGGGCGCTGCTGCGGCTCCTCTCCTCCTCGGTGGAGTTCGGCAACGTCCGCATCGGCGAGAAGCGCTCGCGTACCCTCGGCCTCAAGAACGACAGCGCCGTCACGCCGGTGCGCGTTTTCGACGTCACGCCGCTTCCCGCCTCGTTCCGCCCTCTCGGACCGGCGCTCCCGGCCACGCTCGCGGGCGGAGCGACGCTGACCCTCACTTGGGAGTACGAACCCGCCGTGCCGGAGAGCCACCTCCTGCCGATCGCGATCGGCCATGACGCCGGCGCCGACCTCGCCGCCACGGTGCGGGCGGTGGCGGACACGTGGATCGACCGGGTCGTCGTCGACTTCGGGGCCGTGCCCATCGTCGGCGGCGACTCCCCCTGGCTCGAGGTCACCCTCTCGCCGCACGCGGTCAGCCTGAGCCTCGAAGGCATCGGGCCCCCCGGCATCGTGCTCGGCATCAACGGGTTCGAGGGCCCGGCGGGCAAGGTCTACGAGAACGCGACGTTCACGGGCGCCTTCCTGCAGTTCCCGATGGACGAGATCTTTACCGCGACGCTTCCGCAGAGCGACGACCCGGCGGTGCAACTCGTGCCCGGAGGCGGGACCTACCGCTTCCGGCTCAACCTCCTCTCCGGCGCCGCCTCCTCCGTGAACGCCCGCGCCATCGTGCTGAACCGCCCGCTCGGCGTCGCGGCCACGGGCCGGCTCGACCTCAACCTCTTTCTCGCCCCCGGGCTCGGGCTCACGCCGGCCACCGCCCCGTCGAACGCGACGCTGCAGGCGGTGCTCGCGGAGATCGATCGCGTGCTCGCGCACCGCGATCTCCGTCTCGGCGCGATCGCCTACTACGCGATCCCCGCGAGCTACGACTTCGTCGCGACGGAGGCGCAGTTCGGCGATCTCTGCGCCACGTCCGCCGCCGCGTCGGAAAACCGCCTCAACGTCTTCCTCGTGCGGGAGGCGCTCGGCGGCAGCGTGCTCGGGATCGCGGCGCGCATTGCGGGGCCGATGCGCCTGGGCACGCGGTCGAGCGGCGTCATGGTCGACTACACCTTCGGCACCGTCGCGAATCGCGCCCAGGTGATCGCCCACGAGATCTGCCACTATCTCGGCCTGCTGCACACGACGGAGTCCGACGGGAGCCACGACCTGATCTCCGATACCGCCGAGTGTCCCGCCACCGGAACCAATGCCGCCTGCCCGACCCCCGGCGGCGGCTACCTGATGCACTGGCAGTTCATCGCGGCCGACCCCCTCCTCTCGCCGGCCCAAGGCCGGATCCTGCTCGTGCATCCCCATGTCGGCGAACTCGCCTCCGCCCTCGCCCGCGCCCCGGCCCCCGCGCCCCCCGGGATTCCGCCCCCCCTGCCGGAGGGCTGGTGCGGGTGCAGGGGTTGCAAGCGATAGCGCGCTATACTCGCGGGCCATGTCCAGCCGAAAGACCCTCCCGATCGCCGACGGGTACGCGGTCGAGATCCACTACACGCTCACCGCGGGGGATGGCACGCGCCTCGACACGACGGTGGGGGGACCGCCGCTCCCCTACCTGCACGGCGCGGGCAACATCGTGCCGGGGCTCGAGCGCGAGTTGACCGGCAAGCGGCCCGGGGAGCGCGTGCGCGCCGTCGTCAGCGCCGCCGAGGGGTATGGCGAGATCGACCCCGACGGTGTTGCGACCGAGGATCTCGGCGCCTTCCCGCCGGGCGTCGAGGTGGGGATGCAGTTCGCCGCCGAGGACGTCAGCGGCGAGGTCATCCCGATCTGGGTCACCGCCATCGACGGCTCGACGGTCACGATCGACCGCAACCACCCGCTCGCCGGCAAGGAGTTGCATTTCGACGTCACGGTGGAGTCGGTGCGGCGCGCGACGCGCGAGGAGCTCGACCACGGCCATGTCCATGGGCCGGGCGGGCACCATCATCCCTGACGGGGGGGGCGCGGGGGGGTGAGCGTGAGCGGGACGACGGCGCGCTTCCACGCCGTCGGGCCGACCAGTTGCGGGTGCTGCGCGTAGCCGAGCGTCTGCAGCTCCTTGCGGACCTTCGCGACGAGTTGCGCGAAGGTGATGCCGCGGCCGCGCGCCGCGCGATGGCGGCGCAGCCACTTCGCGAAGGAGTAGGTGAAGGCGCCGTACGACGTGTTGCCGTGCTGGTACTCGTAGGAGAACTCGCTCTCCTCGCAGGCGTAGAGCAGGAGCGGCATGTAGGGTCCGTGGTGGTGCCGGCGCTTGCAGGCGCGCTTGTAGGGGGCGCGTTCGAGGCGGCGGATCTGCGTCGCCCGGCCGAGGCGGTAGTTCGAGCCGCGCACGCCCTTGTCCCCCTGGCGCGCCGCAAAGGAGCGGTTGGGCGGCACGAAGTCGCGCCCGACCCACATCTGGAACTCCCGCTCCCAACGCAGTGCGCGGTGGCGGATGTCGTCGGGGGGGTTGAGGCCGCGCACGCGGCCGAGGCCGTCGCGCGTCATGCCCCCGCTGTGGCAGCAGTCGAGCATCGCGAGGAAGTTCACGCCGTAGGGGATCTGCGTGTAGAACTCGCGGAAGCGGTCGTCGGTGATCGCGCGGGCCGGCGACCAGTCGAAGTCGTGCGGGACGAGGCTCTCGTCCTTCCGGTCGACGCGGTCGCCGAGGCCGTAGCCGGGCATCTGCGCGCCGTGGCCGCTGTAGTAGAAGAAGCGCTGGTAGGGCGCCTTCGCGCGGGAGGCCGCCGCCTCGTCCGGGAGGTCGTCGACGAGCCACTCAAGGCGGTCGAGGATGCCCTGCGCCGTCGCGCGCCCGTCGGTCACGACGCGGATCTCGTCCGGCGCGAAGCCGCTCTCTTGCAGCAGCGCGCTCATCAGGTAGACGTCGTTGATGCACCCCTCGAGCCGCATCGACGGGTCGGGGTAGTCGTTGATGCCGACCAGCAGCGCCTTGCGGCGGGCGGGCTCGCGCCACGCCGGCGGCTTGCCGGTGCGGCGGAAGAGGCGGGGCTGCGCCTTGTGCGCGGCGAGGCGCGTCCAGACGCTGGCGGCGGTGGCCGGGTGCGCGAGGTAGCGGTGGGCGGAGTGGTCGGCGATCCCCTCCTCGTCGAAGGGCGTCTCGACCTGCTCGAAGTTCGGCGCCGAGAGGCGGATCCGCGCGGTGAAGACGTCGTCGTGCCGGTTGTAGAGGTGGTACCAGTGGGCGGCCTCGGGCAGCGGCATCACGCGCCCGGCGAGGAAGTTCCCCGAGACGAAGGGGTTGTTGATCTGCGAGCCGAGGGAGACGAAGAGGCGGTTCCGCACCAGCGCCGCCGTCGCGGGCTCGGTGAAGGTGTCGTAGGCGATCAGCGATCCGAGGCTGTGGGCGCAGATCACGTCGGGGGAGAAGGCGTCGATTTCCCGCTTGAGCCGCGCGCGCGTCTCGCGCCGGAGGCGGTCGTTCTCGACCCACTGGACCACCATGCCGGCGGTCCAGCGCAGCGAGCCGGAGAGCCCGCGCTCGCGGCGGAAGGGGGCGGAGACCGCGCTGCCGACGAGCTTGCCGAGCGCCTCGACCGTCTCCCAGAAGCCGAGCTTGTGGCTCGCGAAGATGTCGTCGTAGTGGACGAAGCGGATCTCGGGGCGGCTCCCCCGGGCCCCCTCCAGGATCGCCTCCTTCCAGGATGTCTCCCACGCGCCACCGGGGGGGTGGTTTCCCACCCCATGCACGCAGAGCACGCGGGGGGGACCGGCTCCCTTCACGCCCCCGGACGGCACGCGGCCCTCACGAAGTCGCGGAAGAGCGGGTGCGCGTCGGTCGGCTTGCTCTGGAACTCCGGGTGGTACTGCACCGCGACGAACCAGGGGTGGTCGGGCAGCTCGACGACCTCGACGAGGTCCAGGGTCTCGTTGACCCCCGAGACGACGAGCCCCTTCGAGACGAGCCGCTCGCGGTAGGCGTTGTTGACCTCGTAGCGGTGGCGGTGGCGCTCTTGGATCGTCTCCGCCCCGTACGCGGCCCGCGCCCTCGTGCCCGGCGCGAGCCGGCAGGGGAAGGCGCCGAGCCGCATCGTGCCGCCGAGCTGCCGCACCCTCTTCTGGTCCTCCATCATGTCGATGACCGGCGTGCAGGGCTCGCCCCACTCGGCGCTGTTCGCATCCTCGATGCCGCAGACGTTGCGCGCGAATTCGGTCACCGCCGCTTGCAGCCCGAGGCAGATCCCGAAGAAGGGCAGGCCGTTTTCGCGCGCGTGGCGGATCGCTTCCATCTTGCCGCGGAAGCCGCGCTCGCCGAAGCCGCCCGGCACGAGCAGGCCGCGCGCGCCGGCCAGCGCCGCGCCGACGTTGGCGCGCGTGAGTTCCTCCGGCGAGATCTTGCGGAACCGCACCTTCACGTCGCTCGCGAAGCCGCCGTGCGAGAGCGCCTCGTAGATGGACTTGTAGGCGTCGTGCAGGCCGATGTACTTGCCGACCACCGCGATCTCGACCTCGCGCTTCGGCGACTTGATCCGCTCGACGAGGTCGTGCCACGCGCTGATGTCGGCGGGCCGCGCCTCGAGGCCGAGCCGCGAGCAGATCAGCGCGTCGAGCCCCTGCGCGTGCAGTTCGAGCGGCACCTCGTAGATCGAGTGCGAGACGTCCTTCTCCTCGATCACGCAGGGCCGCTCCACGTTGCAGAAGAGCGAGATCTTCTCCTTGAGCCCCTGCTCCATCGGGAACTCGGTCCGGCAGAGGATGATGTCGGGCTGGATCCCGATCTCGCGCAGCCGCCCGACGCTGTGCTGGGTCGGCTTCGTCTTCATCTCGCCGCTCACCCGCAGGTAGGGGATCAGCGTGAGATGGATGAACAAGACGTTCGCGCGCCCCTTGTCCAAGGCGAACTGCCGGATCGCCTCGACGAAGGGCAGCCCCTCGATGTCGCCGATCGTGCCGCCGATCTCGGTGATCAGCACGTCCACCTCGTCCTCGGCGCTCTGGATCGCCTCCTTGATCGCGTCGGTGATGTGCGGGATCACCTGCACCGTGCGCCCGAGGTAGTCGCCCCGCCGCTCGCGGCTGATCACCGAGTGGTAGATCTGGCCGGTCGTGTAGTTCGACGCCCGGGTGAGCCGTGCGTGCGTGAACCGCTCGTAGTGGCCGAGGTCGAGGTCGGTCTCGGCGCCGTCCGCCGTCACGTAGACCTCGCCGTGCTGGTAGGGGGACATGGTCCCCGGGTCGACGTTCAGGTAGGGGTCGAGCTTTTGCAGCCCGATCTTGAAGCCGCGCGCCTCGAGGAGGGCCCCGATCGCGGCGGAGGTGAGCCCCTTGCCGAGGCTCGAGACCACACCCCCCGTCACGAAGATGTGCTTTCTTTGGGTCACGCCGGGACGCCCTCCGAACGGGTAAAGGGGGATTCTAGCACGGGCAGCCGGACAAAGGGGTCAGGCCGGCTCGCCCCGCCGGCGGGCGACGAAGGCGGCGTAGTCGGCCGGCGTGTCGATGCCGAACCCCTTCGTGCGGGCGCGGACCGCCCGGATCGCGACGCCGTCGGCGAGGGCGCGCATCTGCTCGAGGCGGCGCTCCCGCTCGAGCGCGGCCGGGGGGAGCGAGGCGTAGCGAAGCAGGTACTCGCGGGTGAAGGCGTAGACGCCGAGGTGGCGCAGGCCTCCGGGCGTGGGCTCGCGACGGAAGTCGATGGCGAAGCCGTCGCCGCTGACGACCGCCTTCACGACGGAGGGGTCGCCCTGCTCCTCCGGGGTCAGCCCCTCGTGGACGAGCGTGCCCATGCGCGCCTCCCCCATGCCCCCGATCAATCCCTCCACATCGGCGGGATCGAGTTCCGGTTCGTCCGCCTGCACGTTGACGACGAGACGCACGTCGGGCCGGGAGCGGGCGATCTCCGCCGCGCGGTCCGAACCGCTCGCGTGGTCCGGCGAGGTCATCAACGCGCGGCCGCCGAACGAGGCGACGGCCTCCGCGATGCGCGGGTGGTCGGTCGCGACGAGGACCTCGTCGGCGCCGCGCACGCGGCAGGCGCGCTCGTAGACGTGCTGGACGAGGTACTTGCCCGTCTCCTTCAGCAGCACCTTCTCCGGCAGGCGGGTCGACTTGAGCCGCGCCGGGATCACGAGGAGGACGCTAGGGCCCACCGGCGTCCCCGTCGCGCACGCCGAAGCGCGCGTCCCTGCCCGACGAGACCTGCGCGAAGGGGTGGAAGTGGTTCCAGACCGCGAGGAAGGTGTTGACGAGGTCGTTGTAGCTCTCCGCGGTCCTCGCGTCGTCGCCGCGCATCCGGAGGAACGAGGTGAAGCGGCGCTCCTCGTCGATCAGCGTGATCTCGGAGGTGGCGCCCACCTTGATCGGGTCGGGGGGGCGCGGTCCCGCGTGGCGGTAGTAGCCGATGCGCCGGAACTCCTTCAGCATCTCCTGCATCACGTCGTCGGGGACGTAGGCGACCGCGGTCTCCCCCGCCGCGAGGGGCTTGCCCCTCAGCTCCCCGAGGGCGCGCCCGGCGAGATTCTCGACCACGAAGATGTTCTGGTTCCTGTAGTGGCGGTAGACCGCGCGGACGCGCGTCGTCTCCGACGGCTCCAGCCCGGCATCGCGCCCGGCACCTCCGCCGGCCGACGCGCAGGCCCCGCAGAGTGCGACGAGAAGGGCGGTTCGGCGCATACTGGAGGAATTGTGGGGCCAGCCCCGATCTACGTAAAGGGCGATTCGCCCGCATCAGGTGACGCAATGATGACCGGAGCCGTGCATTTCCATTCCATGCGCCCCCTTCCGTTGCTGCTGGCGGCCCTGCTGGTCGCGTCCGGGCGCCTGGCGGCCGACGAGCCGCCGCTGCCGTCGGATGTCGCCGCCGCCCACGCCGAGGGGAAGTGGACGATCCGGCTGCGCGACCTCTACGCCTACCTCGTGCGCTTCAACAGCCAGGCCCCCGCCGCGAAGCCGGTCTTGCCCGACCTGATCCAGCGCGCCTTCGTGCAGGACGAGGCGCGGCGCCTCGGCCTGCTCGTGACCGAGAAGGAAGTCACCGACTGGCTCGACGTCCTCGACCGCGAGGTGCGGGAGAAGACCGGCGGCGCGACGGACCTCGCTGCGCACATGAAGGAGCAGGGGATGTCGATGCCGGAGTTGCGGCGGCGCGCCCGGGTCGCGATCCTGCGCGAGCGCGTCGCCCGCGCCCACATCTGCCGGAAGGACCCGACGCGACCGAAGGACAAGAAGCTCGCCGAGGACAGCGTCACGCTCGTGATCGACGAGCTGCTCGCGCGCGCGCGCGCCGAGACCGACCGCGCGAAGCTGCCGGCGGGGGTGGTCGCCCGCATCGGGGGCGTCGAGATCGTCGAATACGACTACGGGCGCGAACTCTCGTACGCGCTGCCATCGACGGAGGTCGCCCGCGCGCTGAACGACCTGATCCTCGTCGAGGAGGCGCGCCTGCTGCTCGGCAACGACGACCCGCCGCGCGACGTCGACCTGGCGATCCAGAAGAAGTGGTTCTTGGACTACGAGGGGAACCGCATCGCCCGGCAGCTTCAGGGCAAGCAGCGCGTCACCGAGGAGATGGTCGCCCAGTCCCTCGCCGCGCGCGGGCTCACCTTCGCTCTCGTCTTCGACAACCCGAGCTTCCTCGCCCAGGCCCGCGCGAAGGGCCACTTCCGCAGGTCGATCGACCAGGCCACGCTTCGCAAGTACTACGAGGAGCACAAGGAGCGCTACGGGGACGAGCTGAAGGTGGCGCGCATCCTGGTGGCCGCCCGGGCGCAGCAGGTCGCGATCGCGGGCAAGAAGGTGCGCACCCTCGACCAGGGCAAGGCGCTCGCCGACGCGCTCTGGCTCCGCGCGACGCAGGGTGCGGACTTCGCGCATCTCGCCGCCGAGAACAGCGACGACCCCGACGTGATCCGGAAGAACGGCGGCGTCGTCCCCTTCCTGATCACCGCCGCGACCCCCGGCTACGAGGACACCTACATGCAGGCGGCCACGCTTGCGGTCGACGCGATCGGCAAGCCCTGGTTCAGCCAAGGGCGGGGCTACGTGATCGTCAAGCTGCTCGAGCGCAAGCCCGCGCTGGGCTTCGACGCGGCCGCCCACGATGTCCAGCGCGATGCCGCGGAGGAGCTGTACCGCTCGTGGAGGACGAAGGCGATCCGGGCCGCCCGCCGCAGCGAGAAGCTGCTGGCGGAGGGCTAGCGCCCATCCCCGGACCCCTTGCCGTCGTCCTCCCCGCCCGGCGGCATCGGCCCCTGCGGCCCCTCGTCGCCCTCCCTCTTCGGAGGCGGATTCGCCTCCTCTTGCGCCTTCCACGCCGCCTCGAAGGTCGCGAAGTTGTTCTCGAAGGTCTGGCGGATCTTCTTCATCTGGGCGAGGTCGCCGGAGATGGCCTTGACCGCGTCGATCTGCTGCGAGTTGACGGCGAGCCTGCTGGAGGACCCGTTGAACAGGTAGCGCCGCACGAACTGCTCGTCGCGCAACGGCGCCGGCGGATGCTGGAAGACCTTCGTGTCGGCCACGCCGTACGCGGTCCCGGTGAGCTGCCAAAGGCTCAGCCAGCCCTCCTGCCGCGTCAGCCGCTGGGTGTCGCGCGGGTCCTCGTCCACGAGGAACGAGCAGAGGATCTCGAGCGCGATCCGCTTGCGCACCTGCAGCACCGAGAGGGCGATCGCGACGTTGAGGCGGAGGCCGTAGTAGGGGTGCGTGTGGAGGCGGCGGTCGAGCATCAGTTGCGCGAGGCGGTCGAGGGGGTAGGTGCGCCCGAGGGAGGTGAGCGCGAAGTTCTGGATGACCCACTTCTCCACGCGGCGGCTCTCCGAGTCCGCCTTGGCCTCGGTCAGCGCCGGGTCGAAGAGGATCTCTTGCAGCGCCGTCCACACCTCCTCGTCGGCGAACTTCTCGCCTCCGAGGACGAGGATCGCCCGGTCGCGGAGGACGGGGTCCGCGCGGGAGTCCTTCGCGATCGACAGCAGCAGCGAGCGCAGCTCCTCGCGCGGCGCGTCGTCGAGGCGGGCGACGATGTCGAAGGCCTGCGCGCGGATCGTCATCTCCGCATCGGCTCTGCGCGCGAGCTCCATCGCCCGCTGCGCGAGCCCCTCCGCCTTCAGTTCCGCCAGCGCGGATAGCGCCTGCCGCAGGCTGCTCGCGTTCGCGGGGTCGCGCGCGTCGAGGTCGAGCATCGAGAGGATGTGCGGGATCGCCGACGCGCGCTGCAAGCGGCCGCAGAGCATCGCCGCGAGATCCCGGTCCAGCGACTTCGCGTCGGCGGCCCACTCCTCGGCGATCTTCCCGACCCACTCCTTGCGGTCGGGATCCATCGAGTGGAAGTAGGCGGCCGCGCGGCGCGTCGCGGGCACCTTCGAGTCGAGCGCGCGTTCGATCGGCCGTACCTCCTTGAGCCGCGCGAGCGTGTTCAGGAGCTCGATCTTCCCCCAGACGCTCGGATGATCGTCCTCGAGTTCCGCCTTCAAGCGCTCGACGACCATCGCGCGGTTGCCGGCGTTTTCGAGGGCGGTGCGCGCCCTCTCGACTTCGCGCCGGTTGACGAGGTTGCCGATCGCCTGGTGGATCCGCCAGCGCGTGCCGACGTCGAAGGCGTTGAGCAGGATCCAGACGACGACGGCCACCGCGGCCGCGCCGACGACCGTGTTGAGGGTTTTCTTCTCGATCCACTTCTTCATGAGCAGCGGCAAGGATATCAGGGGGGCGCGGGGGGACGAAGCGGAGCGGAGTCCCACCAAACGACGCCGGTACAATGCGGGGCGGGCAGCCCCGTGCGAACGATGCGACGACTCGCGATTCTCGTGGCCCTTGCCTGGGTCAGTGCGCCCGCGGAGGAGCCTTCGGACTCGTCGACAGCCTGAGGGAGATGACCGCGCATCCCCGGAGGTATGTGCTCCCCTACCGGCCGGAGGACTCCAGGATCCGGCTCGTCGTCGGAGGTGCGGCCTGTACCGGGGATCGCGCGGGGGCGCTGCCCCCCGAGGAGAGGGCGCTGGTCCGCATCTGGATGGAGAGCGGCGCCCCCGCGCCCCCTGAGAGTGAACCCGCCGTCGACTTAGGGCGCCCCGGCGGCCAAGAGCTACTACGGCGGATTCCGCGTGGCGCGGTCGATCTACGCCTCCGGGACCTGAGCCCGGCGATAATCGGCCGCGTGGACGACCTTCCGCTGCGCCTCGACTTCGGCGCGACGACGGCCTGCGCTTGGCTCGTCGACGCGGCCGACGCGGGCTCGCGCCTCGATCTCTTCCTCGCGGGCCGCCTTGGCGCGTTGAGCCGCTCTGCGGTGCAGCGGCTGATCCGCGAGGGGCTCGTCACGGTCAACGGTGCGCCCGGTCGCGCGTCGACGAAGGTGCGCGCGGGCGACCGCGTCGCGGCGCGGGTGCCGGCGATCCGCCCCCCCGGAGTCGATGCGCAGGATCTTCCCCTCGTCGTCCTGCTCGAAACCGCGAGCTTCGCCGTGCTCGACAAGGCCGCCGGGATGTCGGTCCACCCCGGCCGCGGTCGCCTCGAGGGCACGATCGCGAACGCGATCGCGCACCGCTGGGGGCTGGGCGGCGCAGGAGGGGGGGCCCACCGCCCGGGCATCGTCCACCGCCTCGACCTCGGGACGAGCGGCGTCATGGTCGTGGCGAAGAGCGAGGCGGCCCACGCGAAGCTCGCGGCCGCCTTCAAGGCGCGGGCGGTGCGCAAGGAGTACCACGCCCTCGCCTTCGGCGACGCGGCCTACGATGAGCAGCGGATCGAGCTCCCGCTGGGGCGCGATTTGGTCCACAAGACCCGCATGGCGGTGAGATTCGACGGGGGACGGGCGGCGCGCACCGACGTCACCGTCGTCGAACGGTTCGGGGCGGCGACGCACTTCCTCTGCCGGCCGCTGACCGGACGCACCCACCAGATCCGCGTCCACCTGACGAGCGTCGGCCACCCGCTGCTCGGCGACGCGGTCTATGCGGGAAACCGGCCGCCGCCGGTCGGCGTCGCGCGCCCGATGCTTCACAGCGCCCTCCTCGCCTTTCCCGATCCCGAGACCGGTGCCATCGTCGAGGTCGCGGCGCCGCTGCCTGCGGACTTCGTCGCGGTGATCGAGGCGTTGCGGGGGCGGTAGCGGAGTGGGGGGATCCGGCGATCCATGGACACTGCGATACCTTCCATCGGTTTCTCCCATACTTCCGAACGCGTGGGGTCAAACCCCATTCGATAGACTCTGGCGCCATGGACCGCGACGAATGGCGACGCGACGTGTACGAGCCGTTCACGAAGCGCCACCCGGAGCGGAAGGCGGCCTTCCATACGTCGAGCGGCATCCCGCTCGAGCCCTGCTACGGGGAGGGCGAGCAGCCCGGCGTCTACCCCTTCACCCGTGGCATCCGGCCGACGATGTATCGCGGGCGGCCGTGGACGATGCGGCAGTATGCCGGCTTCGCCTCCGCCCGGCTCAGCAACGAACGCTACCGGGCGCTGCTCGCGCAGGGGGGGTCGGGCCTCTCCGTCGCCTTCGACCTGCCGACGCAGATCGGCTACGACAGCGACAGCGCCGAGGCGGAGGGCGAGGTCGGCAAGGTGGGGGTGCCGATCAACTCGCTGCGCGACATGGAGGTGCTCTTCGACCGGATCCCGCTCGACCGCGTGACGACTTCGATGACGATCAATGCGACGGCGAGCATCCTGCTCTGCCTCTACGCCGCGGTCGCTCGCAAGCGCGGCATCCCGCTCGCCTCCCTCGGCGGCACCCTCCAGAACGACATCCTGAAGGAGTACGTCGCCCGCGGCACGTACCGCTTCCCGGTCGAGCCGAGCATGCGCCTTGTCACCGACACCTTCGCCTTCTGCGCGCGCGAGATGCCGCGGTGGAATCCCATCTCGATCAGCGGCTACCACATCCGCGAGGCGGGGGCGACGGCGGTGCAGGAGGTCGCCTTCACCCTCGCCGACGGCATCGCCTACGTCGAGGCCGCCCTCTCCGCCGGGCTCGACATCGACGACTTCGCCGGCCGCCTCTCCTTCTTCTTCAACGCGCACAACCACCTCTTCGAGGAGGTCGCGAAGTTCCGCGCCGCGCGGCGCATGTGGGCGCGGCTGATGCGCGAGCGCTTCCGCGCCCAGAGCGAGGACTCCCTGCTGCTGCGTTTCCACACGCAGACCGCGGGCTCCACGCTGCAGAGCCGGCAGATCGACTGCAATGTGGTTCGCACCGCGATGCAAGCGCTGGCGGCCGTGCTCGGCGGCACGCAGTCGCTGCATACCAACGGCCGCGACGAGGCCCTCGCGCTGCCGACGGAGGCGAGCGCGACGCTTGCGCTCCGCACGCAGCAGATCCTCGCCCACGAGACCGGCGTCGCGGATGTCGTCGACCCGCTCGGCGGCTCGCCCTACGTCGAAGCGCTCACCGACGGGATCGACCGCCGCGCCACGGAGCTGATCTCGCGGATCGACCGGATGGGAGGGGCGAAGAAGGCGATCGAGTTCATGCGGCGCGAGATCGAGCGCAGCGCCTATGCCGCGCAGCGGCGGATCGAGGAGGGCGAGGAGGTCGTCGTCGGCGTCAATGCGTTCGAAGAGGAGGGGGGGGCCGGGGGGGTGGAGCCCTTCCGGATCGACCCCGCGGAGCGGGACCGGATCGTCAGGGAACTCGCCGAACTGCGCGCGACGCGGTCGTCGGAGGCGGTTCTTCGCTCCCTCGAGGCGCTCCGGCGCCTGGCGGAGGGGACGGCGAACCTGCTGCCCCCCCTTCTCGCCTGCGTCGAGGCCTACGCAACGGTCGGGGAGATCTGCCGCTCCCTCGAACAGGTCTTCGGCGTCTATCGCGCTTCTTGAGCAACCGGCATAATGCGCGCGTGAACCGCATCCATCACGTGGGCGTAGCCGTCGAAGACCTCGCCGCCGCGCGCGCCGTCTGGGACGCGCTCCTTGCCGAGGAGCCGGAGACCGAAGAGGTCCCGACCCAGCGCGTCCGGGCCGCGATGTATCCCTGCGGCGTCGAGCTGATCGCGCCGACGTCGCCGGAGAGCCCGATCTCGAAGTTCCTCGCCAAGCGCGGCCCCGGCATCCACCACATCACGATCGAGGTTGCCGATCTCGACGCGGAACTCGCCCGACTCCGTTCCCAGCGCACCCCCCTGATCAACGAGCAGGCCGTTCGCGGCGCCGGCGGCTCCCGCATCGCCTTCCTGCACCCCTCCGCCGCGGACGGCGTCCTCGTCGAGCTGAAGGAGAGGAAGTAGTGGACCCGCTCGAGGATCTGCGCTCGCGCCGGGAGGCGTCGCGCCTCGGCGGCGGCGAGGAGGCGATCGCGAAGCAGCACGCGAAGGGCAAGCTCACCGCGCGCGAACGGATCGACCTGCTGGCGGACCCGGGCTCCTTCACGGAGATCGACCCCTTCGTCACGCACCGCTGCACCGACTTCGGCATGGAGGGCAAGCGCGTGCCCGGCGACGGCGTCGTCACCGGACACGCCCTTGTGGACGGGCGGCCGATCTTCCTCTTCTCGCAGGACTTCACCGTCTTCGGCGGCTCGCTGAGCGGCGCCTACGCGCGCAAGATCTGCAAGATCATGGACCTCGCGCTGAAGGTCGGCGCCCCGGTGATCGGCCTCAACGACAGCGGCGGCGCGCGGATCCAGGAGGGGGTCGAGTCCCTCGGCGGCTACGCCGACATCTTCCTGCGCAACACCCTCGCGAGCGGCGTCATCCCGCAACTCTCCGCGGTGATGGGGCCCTGCGCGGGCGGCGCCGTCTACTCCCCGGCGATCACCGACTTCATCCTGATGGTCGAGGGGACGAGCTACATGTTCGTCACCGGGCCCAACGTCGTCAAGACGGTGACCCACGAGGAGGTCTCGTTCGAGGATCTCGGCGGCGCGGCGACCCACGCCTCCCGGAGCGGCGTCGCCCACTTCACCGCCCCCGACGACCCCTCCTGCATCGCCGCGTTGCGCCGGCTCCTCTCCTACCTGCCGCTCAACAACCGCGAGGATCCGCCGCGGATCGAGTGCGACGACGACCCCGATCGCGCCGACGAGGCGCTCGACTCCATCGTGCCGCGCGACCCGGAGCGCCCCTACGACATCAAGGAGGTCATCTCCCACGTCGTCGACGGCGAGAGCTTCTTCGAGGTGCACGCGCAGTACGCGCCGAACCTCGTCGTCGGCTTCGCGCGGCTCGGCGGGCGCGTCGTCGGCATCGTCGCGAACCAGCCGGCGCACCTCGCCGGCGTGCTCGACATCGCCTGCTCGCTGAAGGGGGCGCGCTTCGTCCGATTCTGCGACTGCTTCAACATCCCGCTCGTCACGTTCGAGGACGTGCCGGGGTTCCTGCCCGGGACCGACCAGGAGTGGAACGGGATCATCAAGCACGGCGCGAAGCTGCTCTACGCGTTCTGCGAGGCGACCGTCGGGAAGATCACCGTGATCACGCGCAAGGCGTACGGGGGCGCCTATGACGTGATGTCGAGCAAGCACATCCGGGGCGACTTCAACTTCGCGTGGCCCTCCGCCGAGATCGCGGTGATGGGCGCGAAGGGCGCCGTCGAGATCATCTTCAAGAAGGAGATCCGGACGCCGGCCGACAAGGCGCGCTACCTCGCCGACTACAAGCGCAAGTTCGCCAACCCCTACGTCGCCGCCGAACTGGGCTACATCGACGACATCTTCGAGCCGCGTTTCACGCGTCCGCGCCTGATCGCCGCGCTTGCGCTGCTCGCGACGAAGGTAGACCGGAACCCCCCGCGCAAGCACGGGAACATCCCGCTGTAGCGTCCGGTTCAACCCTTCCGGCGGCCGAGCCACCCGAGGCGCCAGAAGAGCAGCAGCAGCCCCGCCGCCATCGCCGCGAGGATCGCGAGGACGACGAAGTAGCCCGCGCGCGCCTCGAGTTCCGGCATGTGCCGGAAGTTCATGCCGTAGATGCCGGTGACGACCGTCATCGGCAGCAAGACGCCCGAGATGACCGTCAGCACGCGGGCGATCTCGCTCGTGCGCTGCGCCGAGGCCGCCTGGAGGCCGCCGAGGATGCCGTCGAGCAGGTGCTGCGACGACTCGATGCCCGAGCGCACCGACGAGAGCGCGGAGAGCATCCCGGAGAAGCTCGCGCGCGCCTCGTCGCCGACGAAGCGGCTCTGACGGGTGGCGAGGCGCGTCAGCACGATCTGGAGGCTCGCGGCGAGCTTCTTCAGCGTCAGGATGTTCCTGCCCGCGGTGGAGAGGTCGGCGGAAGGGCGCTCGCCGGAGAGCACCGCGATCTGCAACCCGTCGAGGTAGTTGTCGTTCGCGAGGTTCAGGTGCGCGTAGTCGTGCAGGCACTCTTGCAGGAGCAGGAACGCGACGAAGGCGGGCGAACGCCCCGCGAGCCGGAAGTTCTCCTCGGCACCGGCGCGAATCCCCGCGACGGCGGCCAGCGGGCGGCGGTGGAAGGTGAGGATGCGGTCGGCGCCGAGCACGACGATCATGCGCAGGAAGGTGATCTCCGAGATCGACCGCGCGTCGAGGTGGCGCCCCGGATCCTCGATCTCGTAGAGGTAGAACGAGAGGCAGTCGGGCCGCTCCACGATGCGCGGCAGCACCGCCGGGCTCTCGAAGTGGCTCGTCAGCTCCAGATCGTACCCCGCTTCGATCAGCAGCCGGTTCAGCGGGCCGATCTCGGACGCCTGCAAGTCGAGCCAGGAGAAGACCCGCGGGTTCGCGAGCTCCGCGGCGAGGCTGTCGCGGTGGAGGGGGCGCACCGAACGGCTCTCAGCGTCGAACGAGATGCCGAAGAAGGTCTCCTGCGCCACGGGGCCCAGTCTCCCACGGCGGAGTCCCACCGGAGATAATGCCGGCCATGCGCTGGAACCGCCCCGCCCTGATGCTTCTCGCCTCGCTTTCCGCCGCCGCTCCCGAGCCCGCGCCGTCCACCCTCCCCCGGGCGCTGGCATGGGCGGAGGCGCGGGGGCATGCGCCACTCCGCGGGTGGGTCGGCCGCGACGCGGAGGGAAGGGAGCAGGTCTGCGTCGCCGTCTCGGCGCGCGGCGTCGACGAGGAGGCCGCGGGGGCGCTCTACAAGACCTACACCTGGGGGCTGCGTGCGAATGGGGAGGAGCCCGAGGAGGGGATCGTGCTCGACGCGCCGGAACTGCTCCGCCTCGGTGCGATGCAGACGCTGCTCGGCCTCTCGCGCATTCCCCTCTCCCAGTTCGCCGCTAGGGCGCTGGCGTCGGAGGCGCCGGTCGGTGGCGGGCGGCTCGTCTCGATCGAGCCGCGGAGATGGCTGCGCGAGCCGCGCATCCGCGTCGAGCTCGCAGGCGCCGACGGCCGCGCGCGCGTGCTCCGCTTCCACGCGCTTTCGGGGGAGCTGCTGCCGCGGGGGGAGCGCGCGGACTTCGAGGCGTGGACGAAGGATCTTGCCCCCGCCGGGTTCCGCCTCGCGCGGACCGGCGGCGGACGGCTGGGCCGATGGGTCGTGCGCGAGCGCGCCGACGCCGCCGGCGGGCGCCACGTGCTCGCGCAGGAGGAGGACGATCCGACCGACCTGCGCTTTCCGGTGGCCGTCCTCGAGGATGTCGCGATGCGCGATGGCACGGTTTCCGTCCGCTGCCGGCCGCTCACCGGAAGCGTCGATCAGGCGGTCGGCCTCGTCTTCCGCTACCGCGATGAGGACAACTACTACGTCACCCGCGCGAACGCGCTCGAGGGCAACGTGCGCCTCTACTACGTGAGGCGCGGCGAGCGTGTCGGCATCGCCTCCTTCGACGGGCCCGTCGCCGCGAACCGCTGGCACGACTACAGCGTCACCGTCCGCGGGAGGCGGATCGAGGTCTCGTGGGACGGCGCCATCGTCATCACCTGCGAAGACGGGACGTTTGGTGAGGAGGGTGCCGTCGGGGTCTGGACCAAGGCGGACTCGGTCAGCGAGTTCGACGATCTGGTCGTCGCGCCGGAGGGTTGAAATGAGGCGGCCGGGCGCGATCTCTCGCACCCGGCCGCACCCCCAAGCTCCCCGGTAGGTGACCGAGCCCGCTCCGCCCAGCGAAATCCATGCCAAACGACAATTTAAGGCCGAGCCACTCTAACTCGTTTCTCTTACACCGATTACGGTAGTATGGCCACCAACTCGAGAATCCCAGATTAGTCTCAATTGGTCGCGATCATGCGACCAATGGCACAAAAACCGCCGTGAACTTCAAGAGAGTCCTTGTCGCCAACCGCGGAGAGATAGCCCTCCGCGTCGTCCGTTCCCTCCGCGAGATGGGAATCACCTCCGTCGCCGTCTTCTCCGACGCCGACCGGGAGGAGCTCCACGTCCGCGCCGCGGATGAGGCCTATCCGATCGGCCCCCCCGCCCCCTCCCGATCCTATCTGCGGATCGACAAGCTCGTCGAGGTCGCCCGCGCCGCACGCTGCGACGCCGTCCACCCGGGCTACGGCTTCCTGTCGGAGAACGCGGCCTTCGCCGCCGCCGTCGAGGGTGCGGGAGTCGTCTTCATCGGGCCGACGCCCTCCGCGATCGAGGCGATGGGGGACAAGCTGCGGGCGCGGCAGACGATGATCGCGGCCAAGGTGCCGGTCGTCCCCGGCAGCGAGCGGCCGCTCGCGACGATGAAGGAGGTCCACGCGGCGGCGACCGCGGCGGGCTTCCCGGTCGCTCTCAAGGCGGTGGCGGGCGGCGGCGGCAAGGGCATCCGCATCGTCCGCGAGAGCAAGGATCTCGAGTCCGCGTTCCGGCGGGCGTCGTCGGAGGCGGAGGCCGCCTTCGGCAACGGCGCGATGTACCTCGAGCGGTTCCTCGAGGGGCCGCGCCATATCGAAGTGCAGGTGCTCGCCGACACGCAGGGCAACACCGTTCATCTGGGCGAGCGCGAGTGCAGCATCCAGCGGCGCCACCAGAAGCTGCTCGAGGAGTCGCCGTCGCCGTTCGTCGACGAGGCGATGCGGCGGCGGATGGGCGCAGCGGCGGTCCTCGCGGCGCGGGCGGTGAACTACCGCGGCGCGGGCACCGTCGAGTTCCTCGTCGATCGCGACGGCAGCTTCTACTTCCTCGAGATGAACACTCGCATCCAGGTGGAGCACCCGATCACCGAGCTCACCTACGGTGTCGATCTCGTGCGCCTGCAAGTGCGCATCGCCGAGGGGAGGCCTCTGCCCTTCCGGCAGGAGGACCTGCGCCCGCAGGGGCACGCCATCGAGATCCGCCTCACCGCCGAGGATCCGGCGCAGGGTTTCCTTCCGCAGACGGGGCGCGTGACGGCGCTGCGCCTCCCCCGCGGGCCCGGCATCCGCGTCGACTCGCACCTCTACCCGGGGCAGGAGATCGGCCTCTGGTACGATCCGATGATCGGGAAGATCATCGCGCACGGCAGGAATCGCGACGAGGCGATCGCGCGCATGCGCGCCGCGCTCGTCGAAATGCGCCTCGTCGGCCTGCGCACCGGCGCCCCGCTGCTGCTCCGCCTGCTCGACGACGGGCGCTTCCGCCGCGGCGAGACCGACACGGCCTACCTGGAGAGCTTCGTCCGCGAGGTCGACTGGAACACGCTGCCCGACCTGAACGGGCTTCCCGCCGAGATCCCCGCCGTCATCACCGCGGTGCTGCACGCCCACGCGCGGCAGGGGGCCGCGCGGGCGGTCCTTCCGCGCGGGAACGGCGGCGCTCGAAGCGCCTGGCTCGAAGCGGGGCGGCGGGAGGGGCTCCGGTGAGGTACTTCGCGCGGATCGGCGAGCGCACCTACGAGTGCGTGATCGAGCCCGCCAACGGCGCGCTGCACGTCACCGTCGACGGCCGGCGCCATCGCGCCGACCTGCGCCACATCCCCGCCTCGCATACCTACTCGCTGCTCCTGGACGGACGCTCCTACGAGTTCGCGCTGCGCGAGGAGGAGGGGGAGACGGAGTTGTCGGGGGGTGCCGGGGGGTTCCGCGTGCTCGTCGAGGACGCGCGGACGCATGCGGCGCGACAGGCGACGCTCAAAGGCCGGGAGAGCGCCGGGCCGCGGATGCTGCGCGCGGCGATGCCCGGCATCGTGCGCGAGGTGCTCGCGGCCGAGGGTGCCGCGGTCGAGAAGGGGGAGGCGCTGTTGATCCTCGAGGCGATGAAGATGCAGAACGAGATCCGGGCCGACCGCGGCGCCGTCGTGCGCGCGCTGCACGTGGCCGCCGGCGACACCGTGGAGAAGGGCCAGCTCCTGGCCGAACTGGAGTGAGCCGCCCGGTCCGCATCGCCGCGCTTCTCGGGTTCCTCGCGCTGGCGGCGGCCTACCTCGCCACGAGGAAGGGGGGCCCCTTCCTCCCTCCCGGCGGGCCGCGCGCAGACCTCCGGACGCCGCGCCTCTTCGAGGGAACCGTGCATGCCGCGGGGGAACCCCTGCCCGGCGCGCGCGTCCGGCTCTACGAGGATGTCGCCGGCGGCTACGTCGCCGAGACGACGACCGACGGCGAGGGGCGCTACCGCATCGGATGGACGCCTCTCGCGACCGGCCGCACGGAGGAGCTCTTTCTTCTCGCGAGCGATCCGAAGGAGACGCTTGCACCGGCGGTCGCCCCGGCCGGCGGTGCGGCGGCGGACCTCTGGCTCGAGCCCGGCGTCGAAACGGCCGGGCGCGTCATCGACTTCGAGGGCCGGCCCGTCGTCGGTGCAACCGTCACCGCCGCGCTGGAGCACGGCCGCGAGTCCTCGGGGGGGGTCTCGGGGGCCGACGGGAGCTTCCGGCTCCCCGGGTTCGCCCCCCGCGCCCCCCTGCAAGTCGTCGTGCGGGCCGAGGGCTTTGCGCCCTATCTCGAAGGCCGCTTTCGCGCCGGAGACGCGCTGCTTGTGCGCCTGCGCCGCGGGTTCGGATTGCGGCTCAAGTTGATCGACCCGCGGGGCGCGGATGTGGCTGGTGCGGCGGTGTCGCTCCCGGGACCGCCGGCTCTCGCAACCGCGTTGCGCCTCGGGGAGACCGGCGGGGGCGGGGTTGCGGAGCTGGCCGACGCCTCTCCCGGCGGGGCGAGGATCGTCTCGGTGGCCGCGGAGGGCTACCTGCCGGCGCAGGTGTCGCTGTCGCCCGGGCGGGAGGAACTCGTTCGGCTCTGGCCGGCCCGCGAGGTGGCCGTGCGCTACTTCGATGCGCGTTCGCGGGCGCCGGTGGAGGATGTCGCCTTCGAGGTGGAGCTGATGCCGCCGGGCGGGAGCGAAGCGTGGCACGGCGACCTCTTCGGGACCGCGCTGCGGAGCTATCCGGAGCGGTACGGACCTAGGCTCGGCGAGAGGATCCTGCTCTTGCCGCGCTGCCGGTTGCAGCTCTCGTGCTCGTCGGCGGACTACAGCGACCGCCATGTGATGCTCGACGCCGAGAGCCGGAGCGCCTCGGTGCGGCTGACCGGCAGCGGCGGCGGCGACGCGTCCGCCCGCGTGCGCCTCTTCGCCGCGGGCTTCGCCGGAAGGCTGCCGATCGTCGTGGGGGAGGAGGAGAGCGGGTGGGTCTCCAGCGCGGTGCTCGCGGGCGGCGCGACCGAGATCGAGGTGCCGGCGGGGCGACCGTTGCAAGTCGCGAGCCCGGGCGCGTGCGCCAGCGGATGGATGCCCCGCCTCGATCTCGAGCCGCTGCGGCCCCGCTCGACACGGGAGGTGCGCGTCGCGCTGCGCCCTGCGGTGCGGCTCGAGATCGCGACGGATCCGCCGGTGGACGGTCTCGTCCGCTATCTCGACACCGGCAGCGAGAAGCTGGTGCGTCCGGAGGAGGCGGTGCTGCGCCGGGGGAGCGCGGAACTCTGGGTGCGGCCGCACCGGCGCACGCGGGTCGAGGTGCGGCCGCACAGCAACCACGCCGTGAAGGAGTTCGACGTCGCCGTGGAGCAGAAGGCCGCACGGGCCGTCGTGGCGCTGCTGCCGGCGGCCGGGTTCCGCGCGGAGGTGGTCGATCTCGCCGGCGCTCCGGTGCCCTTCGCGCGGGCGCGCTTCTGGGCGCCCGACGTGACCGGCCGCCCGCAGATGGGGCGCGAGCCGATCTTCGCGACCGCCGACGCCGGCGGCCTGCTCTCGCTGCTCGGCCACGCGGGGGGCAGCGCGGTCATCGAGGTCGGGGCGCCGGGGTTTCGCTCAAGGTGGTTTGCAGGCGTTCCGCTGGAGGCGAGCGCGATCGAGGATGCGGGCGAGATCCGCCTTGAGCCGGCGGCGCGCGTGCGCGGCGTGCTTGTCGATCGCGAAGGCGGTCCCGTCGCGCACGCCTATGTGAGGGTTCTTGCTCCGTCGATCGCGAGGCTCAAGGTCGGCGCCGATCGCGAGATGGACGCCTACGACCTGACGACGGAGGTGGGGGAAGAGGGGGTATCGCGCGCAAACGGGAGTTTCGAAGTGGAGGACTCCACGCCCCGGGCGCCGCTGCTGGGGGTCATTCCCGGCGAGCGACCCGACCTCGGCCCGACCCCGTTCCTGATCATCCCCGGCCAATCCGCCTTCGAGATGCCGCCCGTCGCCTACCTGCAACTCGTGCTGCCCGGCTCGGCCACCGGAGTCTTCCTCGTCCTGCCGGGAGGCAGGGCGGTCCGTGTGCAGAACGATCCGCCGATCGCGGTACGGCCGCTCCCCGTCCTCGTCCCGTCCGGAATGATCGACCTGCTCGTGCTGCTGCGGGACGGGCGGTGGGCCGCCCAGACGCTCTCGCTGGCGGCGGGAGAGCACCGCGAGATCGAACTCACCTTCCGGCGCTGACCCACACCGCGACGTGTGGAGAACCCGTGCAGGCGTCGTGCATGACTGCGGCTGCGCTGCCGCACGGTCCACGCTTCAAGCCACGTCCCCTCAACGACTTGCGGCCATCGCGCCGAGCACTTGGGGGGTCAGGAGGTCGAGGGGGATGCGGGTCTGGTGCATCGAGTCGCGGTCGCGGATCGTGATGGTGTTGTCCTGCATCGTCTGGCCGTCGACGGTGGCGCAGAACGGGGTGCCGACTTCGTCCTGGCGCCGGTAGCGGCGGCCGATCGCGCCGCTTTCGTCGTAGAAGACCGGGAAGAGGTCGAGGCAGCGGCGCACGATCTCCCGCGCCTTCTCGGGCATGCCCTCCTTCTTGACGAGAGGGAAGACGCCAAGCGTGATCGGCGCGATCCTAGGGTGGAGGCGGAGCACCGTGCGCGGCTCGCCGTCCGCGACATCCTCGGCGTAGGCGTCGAGCAGCGTCACCAGCACGAGGCGCGAGAGCCCCGCGGCGGGCTCGACGACGTGCGGCGTCAACCACTCCTTCGTGTCGGGGTCCATCCACTGGAGCTTTCTTCCCGACGCCTCGGAGTGGCGCGACAGGTCGAAGCTCGTCCGGTTCGCGACGCCTTCGAGTTCGTCCCACCCCCACGGGTACTGGTACTCGATGTCGGTACACGCCGCGGCGTAGTGGGCGAGATCCTCCTTCGCGTAGGGCCGCGCGCGCAGGTTCTCCTCGCGGAGCCCGATCGACCGGTACCAGCGCAGCCGCTCTCCGACCCAGTAGTCGAAGCGCTCCGCCGACTCCTCCGGCCGGCAGAAATACTCCATCTCCATCTGCTCGAACTCGCGCGTGCGGAAGAGGAAGTTCCCGGTGACGATCTCGTTCCGGAAGGACTTCCCGATCTGCGCGACACCGAAGGGCAGCTTCATCCGCATGGTCTGCTGCACATTCAGGAAGTTCGTGAAGATGCCCTGGGCCGTCTCCGGGCGCAGGTAGGCGACGGCCGCCGAGTCCTCGACCGGCCCCACCTGCGTCTTGAACATCATGTTGAACTGGCGCGGAGGCGTCAGAGCGCAATCGGCGTGTTCGCCCGGGTGCCTGCTCGGCTTGCGCGGGCAGGCCGCCTGCTGGAGCCGGTCGGCGCGAAAGCGGCCCTTGCAGGTCTTGCAGTCCACGAGCGGGTCGTTGAACCCCGTCGCGTGGCCGGAGACCTCCCAGACCTTCGGCGCTTGCAGGATCGCCGAGTCGAGGCCCACCACATCCTCGCGCGCCATCACCATGTCCCGCCACCAGGCGTCAGCGATGCGGCGCTTCAGTTCGACGCCGAGGGGGCCGTAGTCCCAGGTCGACTCGAACCCGCCGTAGATCTCGCTCGCCTGGAAGACGAAGCCGCGCCGCTTGCAGAGGGAGACGATCTTGTCGAGGGTGACCGCGGAGGTTGCCATGGGCAGAGAGCCTATCCGCCCCCGCCCGCGACAAAAACAAAGTGGGCCGCTGGCGGGAGGCCAGCGGCCCAGGCATCGGGAAATTGGTAGGGCTTTGGACCTAGGGCATTCCGTCCTGCTCCTGGGGAGCGTCGGGACATGTGTGCGGTTACTCCACCAGAAGGAATACTCTGTGATTCTAGGTATGCAAACCCGTTCCGGCGTTTTTTCGACATTCGGCGAGGTCCGCCGGGGGTAGGATCGTCGCCGGAGCGGTCTCTTGGCGCAGAGCCTTCATCCTGGCCGCCGGTGGATGGCGGTATTCGCGGGACTCCTCGGGGCTCTGGGAACGCTGTTATTCCTGCTGCTGCCCGAGGTTCTCGATGACGCCCGCGGTCACCGGCGGGCGACGGCGCTCGCCGCGGTCGGCAGCGCCGCCGCTCCCGCTCCCGACGCGGAGCAGGTGTCTCGAACCGAGGCATCCGCCCCCGCGCCCCCCGAGAATCCCAAGTCGGAGCTGCTGCCCTATGGCGACCGCGACCTCCCCGCGGACGAGGGCATCCGCGGCCGCATCACCGATCGCGAAGAGAAGCCGGTCGGCGACGCGATCGTGATCGCCGCGTCGCGCGAGACCGGCACGCCCCCCTACGAGATCCTCATCGCCGCGCGGGTGCGCAGCGAGCCCGACGGCTACTTCGTCCTCGGCCCGCTCGAGCGGAAGAACTACTGGGTCCTTGCGGTGAAGGAGGGGGTCGGCGTCGCCTACGCCGAGGGGCAGATGCCCGGAGCTTGGGCGGATCTCGTCCTCGCGCCCGGCGCGTCCGTGAAGGGTCGCGTGACGATCAGGGGGTCCGGGGGCGCCGTGAAGGGTGCGCGTGTCGTCGTGCGGGACTGGAGTTTCTTCCGCGAGACGACGACCGACGACGAGGGTCGCTACGCCCTTTCGCTGCTCCCGGCGACGGTCAACACGTGGGTGGGGCATCAGGTGATCGTGGCGGCGGACGGCTTCCGCCGCGCCGAACGCACCAATCTGATCCTGCGCAACGGGCAGGAGCAGGCGGTCGATTTCCAGCTCGAGAAGGGCGAGCCGCTCGTCGGAAGGGTCGTCGATGCGATCTCGCTGCAGCCGGTCGCGGGGGCGATCGTCGCGGAGGGATGGGAGCCCTACCACAAGAGCGCGGTCACGAAGGCGGACGGCACCTACCTGCTGCCCGACATCGATCCGTCGCCGAACCTCTTCTTCGCGGTGCGCGCGGCGAACTACCTGCCGCACCAGCGCCAGAGCGACGGCACCGGAACCATGGACTTCGAACTCGACGCGTCGATCGCGCTCGAGGGGCGCGTGATCGACCTCCGTGACCGGCCGGTGGCCGGCGCCCGCGTCTATCTGCACCGCGTGCAGTGGGCGCCGGGATTCGACCCGGGCAACCAGAACAGCCAGCAGACCGTCGCGACGTCGGATGCCTCCGGAGTCTTCCGCTTCCCCGGCGTGCTCCCCGGGCAGGTCGCCGTCGTCGCCTTCCACAAGGCGCACGCGCCGGGCGAGAAGGGGCCGATCGAGATCGTCAGCGGCGGCGCGCCGCCGCCCCGCGTCGAGGTGATGCTGAAGACGGGGCTCACGGTGCAGGGGGAGGTGCGCGACCTCCAAGACCAGCCGATCCCGGGCATTCAAGTGTCGTTGCAACGCGGATGGCAGGGGCAGATGATGACCGGCTACCAGTACCTGCCCATCTACTGGTGGATGGAGAACCCGGTCTGGTACAGCGATGAGAAGGGCCGCTTCACGCTGAGCGGCGCCGTGCCCGGCAAGCACTACCTGACGGCGTGGGACAAGACCTTCGGGTGGGCGGGCACGCAGATCGAGGGGGCCGAGGGGCAGCGCATCGACGGCGTGATCATCAGCTTCGCGGGGGCGGGCATCAGCGGGGTCTTCCTGAGCGGAAGCGGCGAGCCGGTGCCCGGCGTCTGGGTCTACGCGACCGGCCCGAAGAACACGCAGGAGCGCAACTCGCGGACGACGCAGACCGACAGCCTCGGTCGCTTCAAGCTGGGCGGGCTCAAGGAGGGCAGCTACGACGTCTCGGCATGGACGACCTTCGGACAGGCGAAGCCGCTGCAAGACATCCCCGCCGGCACCTCGAACGTCGAGTTGCGCATCGAGTCGACGCAACTGCTGCGCGGCGAGGTGACGAGCGTGCTGAGCGGCCGCGCGATCGACCGCTTCACGCTGATGGTCCAGCCCAAGCAGGAGCAGGGAGCGGGGCGCAAGATGCGCAGCCGCGGCGTGTCGCAGTGGCAGGGGGAGATCCGCGCGCCGGACGGCCGCTTCGAGCAGCCGGTGATGCCGGGCACCTACACCGTCATCGTGAAGGCGAACGGCCACGCGCCGTCGGTCACCGAGGAGGTCATCGTCGAGGAGAACTACCCGCCCGCCGAGATGCTCCTGCGCCTCGACGCGGGCGGCGGCATCACCGGAGTCTTGACCGACGCCGCCGGCAGGCCGATCGCGAACCAGTGGATCCAGGCGCAGGTCTACCGCGCCCCGGGCGAGCAGCAGAGCCAGCGCGACTGGATCCTGGGCGGGAACGACGGCACCGACCGCAAGGGGCGCTACTTCATCGAAGGGCTCGCCGCGGGCACCTACCTGATCCAGGTCAACCTCGGCAACCAGGGCGCCGCGACCGCGCAGGTGGCCGTGCCGGGCCGCGAGCGCGTCGAGCAGAACCTGCAACTGCTGCCCACCGGCACGATCGTCATCGAGGCGGTGGACGAGGAGGGCAAGCCGGTTGCCAACGTCTACTTCTGGTTCTTCGACGACCGCAACACCTGGATCGGCTGGGGCGGCCAGAGCGATGCGCAAGGCCGCAGCCAGAGCCAGCCCATCCGGATGGGCCCCGCCTTCGTGCAGGTGCAGCACCAGAACAACGAGTACACCGCCGACCGATTCCCGGTCACGATCGAGGCCAACAAGCAGAGGACCGTGCGCGTGACGATGAAGAGGGTGGTGAAGCCCGGCGAGGGGGGAGGGGGGTAGCGAGCGTCAAGGCGGTAGGCTGGAGGCTGGACGTAGGAGGGGGGTGGGCGGCGTTCTGATTCCGCAGCGTGCGGCAGGAGTCAGGGCGGGCAGACGCAGGGAGCGTGGGCGCAGCGGGGGCAGCCTTGGGCGTATTTGAGGGCGGCGGTGCGGAGGTCGATGCCGCGGAGGGAGGCGAGGGTTACCAGCCAGGCGGCGACGTCGGCGAACTCCTCGCCGAGGTTCTTGTCGTCCTCGCGGTGGAGCGCGCGGGCGAGTTCGCCGACCTCCTCGACGAACCAGACGAAGGTCTTCTCCCAGCCGCGCGCGCGGTCGCGGTCCAGATAGATGCGCTCGATCAGCTTCTGGAAGTCGCCGAGCCCCCGGGCCCCCTCGGAGTCGTTCACTTCATCCGCTTCAGCGTCGAGACGGTGATGTCGTCGTTCTGCTCGATACCCGAGAGGAACTGGTCGACGCCGCCCGCGACGAAGTTCACGAACGCCGCGCTGTTCATCGCCCCCTGCCGCCGCACCGATTCCATCAGGCGCGCCTCGCCGTAGCTCTCGCCGCTCTCGTTCCGCGCGGAGATGACGCCGTCGGTGTAGATCACGATCCGGTCGTTCTTCTGCATCGGGACCCGCTTCTCCTCGATCGTCTTGTCGAAGACGGGGCCGATGTCGAGGCCGAGCGCGATGCCGTTCGGGTTGATCGACGCGGTCTTGCCCTGCCGCCACATGATGATGGGCCGATGGCCCGCGCTCACCGCGGTGACCTCCCCGGAAGCGAGGTCGACGATCAGCACCAGCGCCGTCACCGCCATGCCGGACTTGAGGTCGCGGCTGAGGCGCCGGTTGACCGCCTTCAGCCACTCCGCCGGCGGCTCGGCCGGATTGATCGCGCTCTTCAGGTAGGCGCGGGTCATCGCCATCACCATCGCCGCGGGAACGCCGCGCAGGCTCTCGGAGCAGTCGGCGAGGATGATCGCGGTCCGGTTGGAGTCCAGCTCGATGTAGTCGAAGTAGTCGCCGCCGATGTCGCGCCCCGCCTTGAAGAGCGTCTCGAGCTCGAACCCGGGCAGCCGCGGCGGATCGCTCGGCCGCAGGCTCTGGTGGATCTGCCCGGCGAGGTCGAGCTCCTTCTCGAGCGCCTCGTCCAGGTCGCCGGCGCCGGTCGTCTGGATCAGTTGCAGGTTCTTCGCCATCCGCTCCGCGGCCCGCTGCGCACGTCCCACGTCGCCGCCGGAGGAGGTGCTGACGCGGGCGTCGAGCTTGCCGCGCCCGATCGTCTCGAGGTCGCGCCCCAGCGTCGCGAGCCCCGCCGCCGCCTTCGAGGCCGCCAGGACCACGAGCATGACCGCGAGTCCGACGAGCGCCGGGGTCAGGAAGAGCCAGAGCCCCCCGCCGCCCCCCGAGGAATCCAGCGCGGTCTGGGAGAGGATCGCGTAGGCGTCGCCCACCTTGGTGCCGCTGCGGTTCTTGTATTCGCGGTGGTAGACGCGCGCGGCGTAGCTGCCGGTGCCGCCGGCGGCGGCCGCGACCGCGCTGCCGACCGCGACGCCGCCGCCGATCTGCCCGGTGCTGCGCACCTCCGCCGGGTTGATCCGCGCGCCGACGTTCTGGTCGGTGTAGCCGGCCGCGCTGAAGCGGATCTGCAGGCCGATCAGCGTGCCTCCCTGAAGGCCGACGCCGAGGGTGTCCTGGAGGCGCTGCAACCGCTCCTTGTTGCGCGTGCGCTGGCGGTGGTCGTCGCCGAGGATCTTGTCGCCGCTCCCCTTCTCGAGCTTGGGGAACTCCGTTCCCGGCGGGTAGGGCTTCTTCACGTCCTTCAGCTTCTCGGTCCAGAGGTCGTGCTCGGTCTCCCACCACTCCGCGTCGGGTGCCGTCAGCAGCGCGACGAGGCCGGCGCCAAGGGAGTCCGCGTGCGCGGTCGCGCCGGTGTCCGCCGTCGTCGTCGAGAGCAAGACGCCGACGAAGCTCAGCAGGACGGCTCCGAGCCCTCCGAGCAGCGCGACCTGCACAAGACCGACGCCCCCGCTGCGGGAGGGGCCCGCTCCCCGGCCCCTGGGTGTGTCCGCTCCGCGCGCTCTCGCCATAGAGCAGGAGATCCTACGGGTCCATGCCCCCGCCCACAAGCAGGGCGTAGGTCGTGGGCCCGTCGCCCGCGGCGCGGGCTAGGGGCCCTGAAGGGCCCGAGGCGCTCGAGTGCTGCGCGGGCCAAGGCACCGGGGCGGGCGGCCCCGGCTCGCTAGGAGCCGTCGGGGTCCGGGGGGCCGCGCAACGCCGGGGCCGGCTCCGCCGCCGATGTCGCGAGGATCGCATGCGCCTTGCGGGAGTAGGTGAACGCGCTGTAGAGACAGATGGCCGCGGTGGCGTAGAGCGCGAGAATCGCGATCGACCGGACCCACTCCATCCGGTGGCCCGGGTAGAAGAGGATGGCACCGCAGTAGACGGCTTGGACGACCAGCTTCGTCTTGCCCTCCCAGTTGGCGCCGAAGACGGTCCCTCGCGACTCGAGGTAGCTCCGGAGCCCGGTGACGAGAAACTCGCGCGCGAGCACCAGCAGCACGATCCAGGAGGGGACGAGGTCGCGCGTCTGCTCGATGTTCTGCGCGAGCACGAGGACGCCGCAGATGACGATCTTGTCCGCGAACGGATCGGCGATGCGGCCGAAGGCTGTCGTCTGGCCGCGCGAGCGCGCGATGTACCCGTCGAGGCTGTCGCTGAGCACCGCGGCCATGTAGACGCCGAAGGCGAAGTACCAGGCGGATCCGCCGCTGCCGCGGCAGATCGTCTCGAGCAGGACGAAGAGCAGCACGGCGAGGGCGAGGCGTGCGATCGTGATCTGGTTGGGAAGGTTCACCGGCGGAAGCGCGCTCAGGCGCGGCGCGGATTCCACCGCGCCGCGGAACGGGCCGCTACTCTACAACAGTTGCCGCGAAAGCGGACGCTCCCGCCGGCGGGGGCGCGCCTATTCGAGGGGCTGGCCGCGCCAGTCGAAGGTCGTGTAGGGCTTGTCGGGGTCGGGCGGAGGATCCTCGGCGTGCTTCGGCAGGCGGCGCAGCAGTCCGCCCTGGGCGTAGGGGTCGCCTTCGGGCGCTGCCGCCGGCTCCGGAGCGGTCGCCTCCGGCGATGCCGCATCCGCCTCGGGCGCCTCCGGCGAGACGACGTCGGCGATGTCCATCACCTCGAGCGGCTTCTCCTCTGAGACCGCGTCCCACTGGAAGTGGGACTGCTCGCGCCGCGGCGCCGGCGGCGCGGCGGGGGCCGGGTAGCCGACCGCCTCGGGGGGCACGGGCACAGCACCGTGGTCCTCGACCTCGTACTCGGCGGGATCCTCCGCCACCGGAGGCGGCGTTGCGTGGGTCTGCTCGGCGCGCACCTCCTCGAGGTCCTTCACTTCGAGGTCGTCGCTGGGGGCTAGCCGCTCGCTGACGTCCAAGAGACCGCGCAGGATGGCCTCCTCTTCCGAACCGGGAGCGGGGGGCGGGACCTGCTCCACCTCCTCGCCGATGCTCGGCCGGTCCGATTGCGCGTCATCCTGCTGCTGCCCCACCTCCACCACGGTCACCCCCTTCGATCGCTCGATCTCCTCCATCGCCTGCGTGACCGCGAGCGTCCGTTCGTCGGCGGTCGGATCCCCGTCGTCCGGAAGCGTCGGCGGCGCACTCGCACGACGGCGAGGAGCCTCGGCGAATCCGAGGCCGAGGCCAGCCGCGGAGGGCGCGGGCGAGAGCCCCGCGGTCGCCGTCGCCGCCTCGCGGAAGGCGGACCACACCCCCTGGCTCGACAGGTGAACCCCGAGCATCATGATGAGCAGCAGCACCGGGAAGCCGACGCCGGCACCGAACGTGTTTCCGAGGGCGCGGCCCACAAGCAGACCGAGATCCCCGGCGGTCCCGAGCCGGGCGATTCCGAGCGCCCCCGACACGCCGAGGGCGACCATGAACGCCGCGAAGAGGCGACCGCCCAGCGGCGCCACCTTGGCGATCCGTTCCCCGCGGAAGTAGATCAGCCCCGACCAGAGCATGACGATCCCGTAGAAGGCGAGAATCCCCGCGCCGAGCATGCCGCCGAAGAGCGCGACGACGGCGAAGACGGGGTTCTGGGCCTCTCCCGCCACGTAGGCGCTCTCCCCGGCGAGCAGCGTCAACACGCACAGTACGAGCGTCAGCCCGAGCACCAGCAGCGCGACCTTCTCGTTCGGGGTCAGCGCGCGCCCGCCAGGTCCCTTGATCGGCAGAAACATCCGCATCTCATCCTCCGAAAAGCCCACCAGGAAGTGGGTTTTTCACATTAGGGATACAAGATATCGCACCGGAGGGGTCAGGACAAGGGCCCACTTGCCCGCCGCGCGGGGTCTCACGCGGGATCCGGCAGCAGTTCGGCGAGCAGGCGGCGGGCCAGGTCGGGCTTCGACAGGGTCCCGAGATCGACCCACCTGTCGGGCGGCAGCAGGATCTTGTAGCGCGCCTCTTGGGCGCCGAGGGCTTCGGGCGAATTGAGCACGCAGAGCGTCGCCCGCTTCGCGTGGAGTTTCCGCCGCGCTTCGTCGCCGCCGGCCTCGGTCTCCAGCGCGAAGATCGCCATCGGCCGCTCTCCGCGCACAGCCCCCAGCGCCGCCGCGATATCGGGGTTTTCGACCAGTTCCAGCGTGGGCGATCCGTGGCGCCTCTTCAGCTTGAGCGTCGCCGGGGCGGCGACGCGAAAGTCGGACACCGCCGCCGCGCAGACGATCGCGGAGGCCCGGGGCAGCAGCGCGAGGGACGCCGCGAGCATCTGCTGCGCCGTCTCGATGCGGGTGACGCCGACCCCCGCCGGAGGACTCCCCTCCACCGGCCCGAGCACCAGGTCGACCTCCCACCGGCGCGCCAACGCCTCCTGCGCGATCGCGAACCCCATCCTTCCGGTCGAGCGGTTCGACAGGAATCGAACGGGATCGATGGGCTCGCGCGTCGGCCCCGCCGTCAACAGCAGCCGCGGCGCCGCAGCCATCGCCCACCCCCCGGCCCACAAGCTGCGGGGGCCACCCGGCCACCCGCCGCCTCCGACGTGCCCTCATTCGGCATGGGCCCCCCGGCCCGCATCCGCCGCCCCCTCTTCGATCTCAACCCCGCGGGCCCTCTGCCAGCATCTCGCGCGCGGCGGCGAGGATCCTCTCGACCGCGGCGAGCCGACCCATCCCGACGTCGCCGCACGCGAGCACGCCCTCTTCCGGGGGGACGATCCGGACGCCGCGCCGCTCCAGCGCGGCAAGGTTCTCGCGCACCGTGACGTGCTCCCACATCCGGACGTTCATCGCCGGGGCGACGAGGACGGGGCAGGTCACGGAGAGGTAGGTGGTGCCGACGATGTCGTCGGCGATCCCGTGGGCCATCTTCGCGATCGCGTTCGCCGTCGCCGGCGCGACGAGGAAGAGGTCGGCGACATCCCCGAGGGCGAGATGCTCCGGCCGGTCGCTCAGCGCGCCGATGTTGTCGTCGGTAATCACGGGGCGCCCGGTCAGCGTCGTGAACGTCAACTCGCCGACGAACTCCCGCGCCCACCGCGTCATCACGACGCGGCAGTCGGTCCCCTCCTTCGCGAACGCCGAGCAGAGGTCCGCGGCGCGATAGGCGGCGATCGAGCCGGTGACGCCGAGCACCACGGTTTTCGACACGGCAACATCCTACCTGTCGGTTAGGGTTGGTGCCCCATGGCGCGTCGGCGGCCGGAGGACTACTACGCGCAGCGCGCGACGGTGGAGGAGTATCTCGCCTTCCACTTTCCCGCATCCGATCCGCTGCGGCCGCTGCTCGGCCCCCGCACCCCCCCCTGGATGGAACGCTACCCGAAAGCCGTCCGCCCTCTCTGGGCGCCCCATCCCCGAGGCCGCGCCCTCGACATCGGATGCGCCGTCGGAGGGGTGACCTTCGATCTTGCCCTCGACTTCGGATCGGCGATCGGCCTCGACCGCTCCGCGCCGCTCGTGAGAGAGGCGGTGGGGGTCCGGGGGAGCGGGCGCGCGCGCTACCGCGCCGTCGTCGAGGGGGAGATCGTGGGAGAGTGCGATGTGCCCGTCGTGGCGCCCTCCAATGCGCGATTTGTCGTCGGCGACGCCCTCGCGCTGCCCTTCCGCGACGGCACCTTCGCGCTGGCGCTCGCGCTCAACCTCGTCGACCGCGTGCCCGATCCGGGGCGGGCGCTGGACGAGGCGGGGCGGGTGGTCGCCCAAGGCGGGCGACTCATCGTCGCCTCCCCCTTCACGTGGACCGAGACGTGTGCGCCCAAGGAGCGCTGGCTGGGCGGCCTCTTGCGCGACGGCGAGCCGGTGCGCGGCGCCGTCGCGATCCGCGAGCATCTCGCGCCGCGGTTTGCATGGGAGCGCGAGGAGGAGGTCTGCTTCTTCCTCCCGCATCACGCGCGGTCGGGACAACTCGGCAGCGTTTCAATCCAGATCTTTCGGAGGCTCTGATGAATCGATCGACGAGGGCGCGCGCGGCGAGCGCGCGAGGGAACGAGTTTCCGCCGTTTGACCTCGTGCGGCTGCTGACGACGGTCTTCTCCCTCGAAGGGGGGGAGAGCTTTGGGGTCTTCACCGACCTGCCCGACCCGCGCCTCGTGGACGGGTTCGCCTACCTGAAGCTGCCGGCCCTCGGTCCGCAGAAGCACGCCTACCATACCCTCTACCGCGGCCTGCTCGAGCGGGCGGCGGAGTTCGGGAGTGCGGGAGCGTCGTTCTACGCGTACAAGGAGACCGGAGGCAGCAACCTCGACCTGCCTGCGACGGTGCGCACGCCGGAGGGGGAGAGGCTCGACCTCCGGACAGCGCTCCGGCGCCATCCGATCGTGCTCTACATGGGGGGCTGGTCGGCCACGGCGCCGCTGACGGCCCTCGCGAAGGAGATCGGGTTCCGCGGAGCGACGATGCACGGGACCAACGACATCGTGCTGGCGACCGGCCTCGCGGTGGACTACCGGCAGGTCTCGGCGCGGGCCGAGCGGATGCGTGTCGCATTGACGCGGGCCGACGCGATGCGCCTCGACTGGAGCGTCGGGGGATATCAGGTCTCGCTGCGCCTCGACCTCGGCGGGCAGGAGGCGCAGAAGAGCCACGGGCTCGTGCGCGCCGTCGGGGACGTCGCCAACCTCCCCGCCGGCGAGGTCTACTACGTCCCGACCGGCGGCGAGGGGTTCCTGCCGCGGAAGTTCGAGGACGAGGCGGGCACGGTGGCGATCTTCGAGGTCAGGGCGCGAGGCCTCACCGGCATCTACCACCTCGTCAAGGGGGAGCGCGCCGTGGCCGAGGCGCAGGTGGCGCTCATCCGCGAGGATCCGAGCGCCGGCCAACTCACCGAGCTGGGTCTCGGGACCCAGTCGTTGCCGTGGGCGCACACCGACATCCAGGACGAGAAGATCCTCGGCACCGCGCACGTCGCGACCGGCCGCAGCGACCACCTCGGCGGCGACATCGACAGCAGCAGCTTCCGGAACAAGCGCAACGCTTCGCACAACGACATCCTCTATACGCCGGAGAAGACGCCGGAGGTCGCGCTCCGAAGCGTCAGGATGCGGCGGGGGGGGGCCGAAGTCCTCGTGCTGGAGGACTACGAGCCGGCCGAACTCCTGCGCTCGCTGCTCTGAGGGCGGAGTGCCGCGGCCCGACGCGCCGCGCATCCATGAATGCGTGGCGCGCGGGCGCGCCTCTGCTAGGATGCCGCCGGAGGAGTTCGAGGTGCGCGGCGAGGCTAGGGTGGGACGTGCGGATTCCGACCGGAGATCGCTCCGGTGAGCGCCATGCGAGAGCGGATGCAGGCGCTCCTGCGCAAGCTCCTCGGCGGTTACTCGATCTATCGCATCTTCACGGCGGGTTCCGCTGCCGCGGCGCGCGCACTCCCCGCCGACGGGGAGTTCCGTTTCACGGAAGTGGAGAGGGATCTCGTCGCGGCCAGCACCGATCCGCTGCTCTCCGACTGCGCTCGCTATCACGGGGCCGATTGCCGCGCTTTCGCGCTGACCCTTCGGGAGGTTCCCGTCGCCCTCTGCTACTTCTGGTACGGCGAACGATACAAGACGCGCAACTTCTGGCCGCTCCGCGAGCGCGAAGCGAAGCTCGTGCAGGTCGTGACCTCTCCCCGCCACCGACGCAAGGGCGCGGCCACCGCCCTCATCGCGCGGGCGTCGAGCGAGATGTTCGCGAGCGGGTTCGAGCGCCTCTATGCGAGGGTCTGGCACTCCCACGCCGTCTCGGTCCTGACCTTCGAGAAGGCCGGCTGGGAGCAGTGCGCCGCCGTGATCGAGGTGAACCCCTTCCGGCGCAAGAAGCCCTACCGCCTGACCGTCCCCGTTGCGCGCCCCCGGCGCCACGCGGAGGGCCCGGCGCCGCGCAGGGTGCGCGAACCCTCGCTGCCGGGCTAGGGCCTGCCTGAACATCCCGCCCGCAGTCGACCGGCCGCGGCTGCGCCGGGAGTGCGTCGCGACGGCGGGGTCCCGGGAGAGGCCGTGGATTGCACCACGCGCTACCCCTCGGGTTCCGGGCCCTCGATAAGCCCGATCTCCGCGCCCCTCTATCCCGCGCCGGGCGGCGCTGCCCCGAGCACGACCGCGTCGCCCGGAGGCGCTTCGTACGCGCCGAGCCCGTGAATGTGCGTGCGGTAGTTGAGCAGGTCGATCAGGCTCTCGGTCTGGACGATGCGCAGCGTCACGAGGGGATCGGTGATCCGCTCGGGGTGGCGGAGCAGTTCGACGAGCAGCGCCTCGCCTTTGCGGCGCGCCGCGGCGGGATCCCCCTCCCAGATCCTCAGCGCGTCGCCGGCCCCGTCGATGTTCGCCACGGCCGCGCTCCACGCCGCGCGCCGCGCCGCGCGGTCGCGCGTGTCGCCGTGGGCGCGCCACCAGCGGGTGAATGCGCGCCGGAGCCTCGGGCGCGGCAGCAGGCGCGGCGGGAGCGGTTCGCGATGCGCCGCACGCGCGAAGGTCTCCGCGAGGATCTCCGCCGCCGACAGGAGGCGGCGCACGCCGTCGAAGTCGGAGAGATAGGAGGCGGCGACCGCGCGGAGCCGCTCCGGGCCGAGTTCCGCGCCAGGCGGGAGGCCGAGGCCCGCGACGAGGCGGTCGCGGAGCCCGCCGTCGAGCATCCTGCCCAAGCGTTCCATGTCGCGGGCGGCGCGCCGCCGCTCCGCCTCCATCCGCGCCGCGAAGCGGGGGCGTGCGCGGAGGAAGCGGAGGTGGTCGGCGAGCAGCGCCCCCTCGAGGCCGCTCCGGCGGGTGCCCGGCACCCGCGCGCCGAGGTACTCGGGGTCGAGCAGCGCCCGCAACCGCATCGCCTCCTCCGCCGCGGGCCCGCGCATCCGCTGGATCTTGCGCAGCGCGGTCGCGAAGTCGGCGCCCTGTGCCGCCTCGCGGTCCACCGTGTAGGCCGGGTGGCGGATCTCACGCAGGCAGGAGCGCATCCAGCGGAAGAAGCGCCACGAGTAGGCGAGGCTGCGCGCGACGACGCGCAGCGGGATCAGCAGCGCGCGCCCGCCGGCGAGCCAGCCTTCGTGCAGCCGCGCGAGGTTCAGCACGCGCCCCTCGCGCTCGCGCCGGTGCAGCGGATAGGTGCCGAAGATGCGCCGGGCGAGCAGGCGCCGGTCGAGTTGGAGGCGCTCGCGCAGCCGCGCGCCGAAGCGCTCCTCGACGAGCCGGTCGCGCTCCGGGTCGGCGTCGAGGAAGTGCAGCGCGGTGAAGTAGGTGGTCGTGTAGACCACCCGCTCGCCGGGCACGTCGGCGACGCGGCCCGACGCGAGCCACGCCTCGTAGGCGAGCCGCTCCTCCTCCGAGGCCTGCGGCTGCTGGTCGAGCGGCAGCGCGAAGCGGTTGTAGTCCACGATCAGCCGCGCGGCGCCGTAGGAGACCGCATGGCAGGCGAGGCTGAACCAGAGGAAGGGCCCCCGGAAGAGCGACCGGTTGCGCTCGAGGTCGAGGCGCAGCAGCCGTCTCATGTGGCGCCGCGTGAAGCGCGCCGATCGAAGGCGCAGGTTGCGCAGCGCCGGGTGGCCGAGGAGCTGGGCCGTCGTCCGCGTGTCGGATTCGCCGAGCAGCGTCCCGTCGAGGGAGTCGCGGTGGATCAGCACCGCTCGTTCCACCGTGTCGAACCCGCTGCTCCGGCCGCCGCCCGACTGCGCCTCGAGCAGCCAACGGCGCACGCCGCGGGCGAACCGCTGCCGCATCTCGGAAGACTCCTCGCCGGTGATCCGCGACTCGGCGCGGAAGACCGACCCCTCGAGGATCGCCGCATCGCGCTCGAGCGCGCGGCTCTTGATCGACTCGGTCAGTCCGAGGAACTGCGCCTGCACCGTCTGCTCGAAGAACTCCGTCGCCTGCCCCGCGACGCGCCGCAGGTACCAGCCGAGGCCGAGGATCGCGAAGCAGATCGCGCCGAGCACTTGCAGGAAGGGGCCGACGATCCTGCCGAAGAACGCCGCGAGCGTCTCGAGGAAGGCGACGTTCGAGATCTTCAGCAGCAGCGAGACGAGCAGGTAGATCGAGCCGAAGAGCACGAGGCGGTAGGCGGGCCGGAAGGCGCCCTTCACCATCGTCGTGCCGAGCCGGTCGACGAACTGCGCCGGGGAGACGGTGCCGGAGAGGTCGGCGTACCAGTACCAGCGGTCGAGGTGGCGCTCGAACTCCGCGGCGGCGCGCCGCGCGGCGGCGACGACCACCTCCGCGTCGTCGAGGCCCGGCGCGAGGCGCGGCGCGTAGCGGCGCAGCACCGGGAACCAGCGGAAGGGGGGCAGGGCGAAGAGGCGTACCGCGCGGGCGAGGCGCGCGACGAGATCGGCATCGATCCGTGCCTCGAGTTCCGCAGGCGTCAGCGCGGCGAGGTCGGCGATGACCTCTTCCGCCGTCACGTCGGGCACCTCCTGCGCGAGATCGGTGGGGTGGGGGCGCGGGGGAGGGAGCGCGCCGGCGGCGTGCGCGCGGCCGAGCGCTTCGAGCCTCGCGATGCCGACCCGGTCCCGGAGTGCGGGCGCGGCCCCCTCGAGCAGTCGCTCCCACGCGGCCGCGAGGCGGCCGCGCATCGAACGCCGCTCCGCGGCCCCCCCCTCCCGCGCCTTCCGCGAACGCGTCCGCTCCTCCGGCGACGGGAAGAGGATGATGTTGCGGTTCAGCAGCGCGCCCTGCTGCCGGGCGATCCGGTCGATGCCGCGGGTCAGGAAGGTGAAGGCGCGCAGATAGCGCGCGAGCCGCGGCAGGCGCAGGAAGCGGGCCGCCCTCCCCGCACGGACGGCGTCCACCTGGTGCGGAAGCAGCAGCAGGCCGAACGGGATCGCCGGCAGGAGGTCGACGAGGAAGTGGCGCACGAACCAGAGCGCCTTTCCGTCGACGACCGCGAGCTTGTAGGCGAACTCCCACAGGAACGCGAGGCAGGCGAGGGTGTCCACGGCGGTGAAGGCGAGCACGACGCCATGCGGCAGCGCGAAGAGGAACTCCGCCGCGAGCATGAGGAGCACGAGGGCGAGCAGCAGCAGCAGCGCCCGGTCGAACCGCTCGACGTTGCGGGCGCCGAAGCGCCGATCGAGGCTCTGCCGGAGACCGCGCTCCTGCCGTTCGGCGGCGAGGCGCAGCGCCTTGCGCCGGAGCCGCGACCGCCTCGGGCCGCGTGCCCTCTCGACCTGTTGCAGGTGCCAGACGAGGTCGTCGCGGACGAGGTCGATCTGCGCGCGGGCACGGCCCGGGTCGGCCTCCTCCAGCGTCCCCAGGAGGCCGACCGCCCGGTCGAGGAGCATCGTCGTCCAGCGGTCGCGCGCCGCCTCGTCCGGGGGGAGGCACTGCACGAACGCGAGGAATTGAGCGCGGAGAGCCGGGCGTTCGCCGAGCAGGGGCGCCGGCCCATCGCGGCGGCGCAGCGCTTCGAGATCGATCGCCCCCGCCCGGGCGAGATCCGCGAAGGCCTCCTCGGCGTTGCGGGGCGGCCTCCGCTCCACCCGCCACCGTGCCGCCCCCCGCTCGACGATCCGGTCGAGAAGCGCCCCGGCGGCCCCCGCGGCCCCCTCCGCTCCCGCTGCGCGGAGCAGGTCGCGCCAGCGCGAGGCGTCGCTGAGTAGGGCGAAATCGTCCCCGCGGCGACCGCACTCGGCGAGCAGGTCGCCCTCCAGCGCTGCGAGTTCGAGGGCGCGATCCTCGTGGGCGGCGTCGCTGCGCCCTTCGGCGTCGCGCAGGCGGCGATCGAGATCGCGGGTCTTGGGTTCGGGATCCAACGGAGTGGGCCCGCGATCCTACCCGCCTCCGCGGGGAGCTACAGCGGCTGCCCGTCCGAAATCAGGAGGGGCGGGGCTCCGTGCAACGTGCCGAGGCGGATGCCCCAGATGCCGGAGGGCGGGCCCGCGAGGACGAATTCGCCGAATCTGTCCGCGAAGGTTGTCGCGGTCGCCGTGCCGGCGTGGTTCGCGACGACACCCACCGGGACGCCGGGTGCGGGCTCGTACTTGCGGCCCACGAGGGTGACCTGCCCGGAGAGGCGGTGATCCGCGGAGCGCAGCAGCAGGTCGACTTGGAACGGCATCGCGACGCACCAGAGATGGAGCGCCTCGGCGGCGGGCGGCAGCAGCACGCGCCGCGGCAGCACCCAGGAGGGCGCGAGCGCCGCCGGGAGGGGGGCCTCGCGGCTCGTCTCCCGATAGTGCAGGACGAGCGCGCCGCAGGCCTCGCAGCCGGCGTCGATGTGGTGGTAGATCGTCGCCCAGCGCGGCGCGTGCGGATCGCGTGCCACGGCGAACCACGCCAGTTCCGCCGGCCGAAAATGTGCAACTCCCCCGCGCATCCATGAAGGGTTAGCCCATGGAGCGGCCGGTGCAAGCCGAATCGGCGCATCTCGCGCGCCTCCGTGCGGGCGATTGGTCGCATCAGACCGCTAGGCGCCGGCGGCGTGCAGATGTGCGGCGATCTCCGCCGCCGCCCGAGCGCTCGCATCGTTGACGACGACGAGGTCGAAAGCGTCCTGTCGCGCCAGTTCGGTGCGGGCCATTTCGAGACGGCGCGCGAGGGCCGCCTCGCTCTCGGTGGCGCGCTTCCGGATCCGCCGCTCGAGTTCGGCGAAATCGGGGGGGGCGAGGAAGACGAGGAGGGCGTCCCGAGAGGCGCGGCGCACCGCCGCGGCGCCCTGGACATCGATGACCAGCAGCGCGTGGCGGCCGCGGGCGAGGATGGCCTCGGCCTGCGCCCGCGGCGAGCCGTACCTCTCCCCGTAGACCTCGGCCCACTCGAGGAACCGGCCGTCATCGATCCACTGCTGGAAGGTGGGCCGGTCGAGGAAGAGGTAGTCCCGACCGTGGACTTCCCGGGGGCGCGGGGGGCGCGTCGTCGCGGTGACGACCCGTTCGAAGGCGCCCAGCCCGAGCAGGTGGGCCGCGACCGTCGTCTTGCCGACGCCGGAGGGTCCCGACAGGACGACGAGCCTCCCCCCGGTCGCGCCGCTCATTCGAGGTTGGCGACCTGCTCCTTGAGGCGATCGACCGCGCTCTTGAGCTGGATCACCGCGCGGGCGACCGCGACGTCCTGGCTCTTGCTGCCGATCGTGTTCGTCTCGCGCAGAATCTCCTGGGCGAGGAAGTCGAGCGGGCGGCCCACCTCCTCCTCCCGGCCGAGGTGGGCGTCGAACTCCTCCAAGTGGGCGCCGAGGCGGGTGACCTCCTCGTTGACGTCGGTCCGGTCCGCGAGCAGCGCCACCTCCCGGGCGAGCGTCGCGTCGTCGAGCCGGACGCCGCTCTCCCGGAGCAGCGCATCGACCCGCTCCCGCAGCCGCGCCTGCTGCTCGGTGACGACCATAGGCGCGCGGGCGGCAATCTCTCCGAGGCGCGCCCGCATCTCCCGCGTGATCGCCCTGAGGTCGCGCACGAGGTGCTTCGCCTCCCGCTGCCGCATCGCGTCCATCGCGTCGAGCGCCCCGGCGCACGCCGTCGCGACGACCTTCCAATCCGCCGGCCGCAGAGGCTGCTGCGCACCCGTCTCGATCGCCCCGGGGATCGCGGCGACGCCGTTCGGAGACAGCTTGCCCTCGACGAGGCCCTGCTTCCGCAGGGCCTCGAGGGACTTCGCGAGTCCTTCGATGACATCGGCACGGATCCGGATCACGTCCTCCGACTTGAGATAGTCCATCCGTGCGGAGAGCGTGACCGTGCCGCGCCGCACGCGACCGCGCACGATCGCCTCGAGATCCGCCTCGTGGGGCGCGAGCGCCCCCGGCGTGCGCAGCGTGACCTTCAGCGAACGCGCGTTGACCGACCGGACCTCGATCTCGACTCGGATCCGGCTGCCCGCGGCGGAGGCCGCGCCGTAGCCGGTCATGCTGCGCGGCATCGGCGCCTACTTCGGGGGCGGGCTGCCCTCTCCGTCGGTCGGAGTCTCGACGGGCGCCTCGGAGGGGGTTCCGGTCCCACCGCCCGCCGGGGTGGTGACGCTTGTGTCGGGGGCGGCGTCAGGGGAGTCCGAGGGGGCTACCGCCGAATCGGGCCGGATCGCGGCGTAGAGGACCGCGAGCAGCAGGAAGAGGCCCGCGACGACCGACGTGAACTTGTTGACGCCGCCGGTCTGCACGCCAAAGGTCTCCGCCCCCGCACCGCCGAAGGCGCTCGAGAGCCCGCCCCCCTTCGGCTCTTGCAGCAGGATCACGAGGATCATCAGCAGCGCGCAGAGGATGAAGACGACGAGGATGAGGCCCTTCACGAAGCCCTTGAAGCTGAAGGCGAGAAGAAGTGCGGTCAGCATGGAGTCTCCGGCGGAGGGGGGCCGCTCCTCGGTGGGCCGGCTCCCCCGTCGAGTGAGTGATTGTAGCCCTAACCCCAAGTTCGGGTGGGGCATGAATACCAAGACCTAACGCGGATTCGCGGTTCCCTGCTCGGACCTTGCGGCGGGGAGCGCACGGGGAGCCAGCGTACTCCCTCTCGCGTCGGTCGCCGCGATGCCGCGGCCGGCCCGTGTACTGGCGCCCTAGGCGCGACTCCCCCGAGGCTGTCGCATCGCGGCTGCGCAACCGGGGCACGGGTCCCCTGCATGCGCTCCGGGGCGGGGCGTCGCCATTGAAAGTCGCGCAACCCCCCTCTACGATCCGCTCTCAGCACTACGCGATTCGCGGGAGCGGGCATCATCATGGAGACATCGGCCCGGGACCAGAGGTTTGAGCGGCGCGAGGAGGCGCCCGGAGGCAGCAACATGGAGGCGGGCCTGATCCACTCACGCGCAACGAGACGGAAGTAGAGGCTTTGCTTGACGATGTGGCCCATCCACCTCCTGCACGCATCCTCGGACGCGGAGCTCGGTCGTCGCGTGCGCTCGGCGCTTGCGGCCGAGGGTCACGAGTGCGCGGAAGAGGGGGCGGCGCCGGGCGGGGTGGCGGTGCTTCTGCTGACGGCGCGGACCGGCGGGGACGGCGGCGTGCTGCGCGAGCTGGAGCGGCTCTCGTCCTCGGGGGCGTCCCTGGTGCCGGTGCTGTGCGAGGACGTGTCGCCGTCGGCGGGGATCGAGGAGCGGCTCGGTGCGTTCGTGACGCTCTTCGGTTGGGTGGACGCGACGGGGGGGAGCCTCGCGCCGGTGGTGCATGCGGTGGAGGGGGCGCTCCTGCGCGTACGCGAGGAGGCGCCCGCGCCACGCCGCACGGCGCTCTACGCTGCGGCGGCGGCGGTCGTTGTGGCGGGTGCGCTGGGCGCGTGGCTGCTGAAGGGGGGCGACGGGGCCCCGGAGGCCCCCGAGGCCGCCGCGCCGGAGAGCCCCTCGTCCGCCGCGCCGCCTCCCAAGGAGGCGCCACCCACGGCGAAGGCGCCCGCGGAATCCCCGCCCGAGGCGGCGACGCTCGGGGAGGCGGTGGCGGCGCGGACGGCCGCCGTGTCGTCGCGGTCGGGATTCGGCGGGAAGGAGGAGCGCGAGAAGCTCGCGAGGGCGGGGCCCTCCCGGCCGAAGGCGGGGACGTTCTCGGAGAGGTTGCGGAAGGCGCAGCGCGTGGAGCGGTCGGCGGACGAGGCGCTGGAGAAGCGGGACTACCCGTCGGCGCGCAAGCTCTTCGCGGAGGCGGAGGGGCTCTACCGCGAGGCGATGGAGCAGAAGGCGGCCCTCGATGCGGCCGCGGAGCGGCGGGAGGGGGCCAGGAGGGCGCGGGAGGAGGCGGACAAGGCGTACCGCGGGGAGGCGCGGCCGGCGAGCTTCGAGCGCGGGAAGCAGGCGTTCGCGGACGGGGAGAGGGCGCTCGGGGAGGAGGACGCGGCCGCGGCGGGGGAGCTGTTCGGGAGGGCCGGGGTGGAGTTCGGGAGGGCGAGGGCGGAGGCGGAGGCGCTGAACGCGCTCGACGACGCGCGGACGGCGTGGTCCGCCGCATCGGCCGCGGCGGACCGGGGCCTACTCGCGAGGCACGCGGCGGAAGGATGGTCGGCGGCGAAGGCGCGGGCGGAGGACGGGCGCGGGAAGGAGGGCGGGGGCGACGTCGAGGGGGCGACGGCGGCGTACCGCGATGCGACCGGGGCGCTCGCGGCGGCGGTCGCGGAGGCGACGACGCGGGAGAACGCGTCGAGGGCGGAGGGGGTGATCGCCAGACTCGAGGCGGCGATCCGAGGCGAGGACAAGTTCGAGGCGGAGGCCCTGCTGTCGGAGGTCGGGCGTCTCGTCCCCGCTGACCCGCGGGTCGTGACCCTCGGTGCCAAGGTGTCCGCGCTCCCTTGGCCCAAGCGGGGCGAGGTGGATCTGGGCGGGGGGGTGAGGATCGCCTTCGCGAGGATCGAAGCGGGGGAGTTCATGATGGGGAGCCCCGAGGCGGAGGAGGGCAGATGCAACGACGAGCTCTGGCACAAGGTCAGCCTGACGAAGGCCTGCTACATCGGTGTCACGGAGGTGACGCAGGCGCAGTGGAAGGCGGTGATGGGGACGGAACCGAGTAACTTCAAGGGCGCCAATCTGCCGGTGGAGCAGGCCTCCTGGGAGGACGCGGTGGCGTTTTGCAAGAAGCTGTCGGAGAGGGCGGGGGCGGCTTACCGGCTGCCGACGGAGGCCGAGTGGGAGTACGCCTGCCGGGGCGGGTCGGCGGATGCGCACTACGGCGTGCCGGACGACGTGGCGTGGCACCGCGGCAACAGCGGCGGGTCCACCCACCCCGTGGCCACGAGGAAGGCGAATGCGTACGGGCTCCACGACATGCTGGGAAACGTCTGGGAGTGGTGCTCGGACTGGTACGGGGAGGGGTACGCGTGGCGCGGCGATGGCGCGGTCCAAGACCCGACGGGCCCCGCCTCGGGGAGCGCCCGGGTGATGCGCGGGGGCGCTTGGTACCTCGTACCGGTGGGCTGCCGCGCGGCGCAGCGCCTTTGTTTCCCTCCGTCGGGCCGGGATAACGGCCTCGGCTTCCGCGTCGCGAGGGCGGAGGCGCTGAACGCGCTCGACGACGCGCGGACGGCGTGGTCCGCCGCATCGGCCGCGGCGGACCAGGGCCTTCTCGCGAGGCACGCGGCGGAAGGATGGTCGGCGGCGAAGGCGCGGGCGGAGGACGGGCGCGGGAAGGAGGGCGGGGGCGACGTCGAGGGGGCGAC